>Ga0326727_10000089_pt1 | contig 399643 bp, 359 predicted proteins | sample MB2enrmetagenome_FD_207643 | JGI IMG/M metagenome (GOLD analysis project Ga0326727, IMG submission 207643) | Lab enriched peat soil microbial communities from McLean, Ithaca, NY, United States - MB29MY | ecosystem: Environmental > Terrestrial > Soil > Wetlands > Peat | place: USA: New York...
GTTGGGCGGGCCCCCGTATCGGACTGGAAGAGATCATCCTGCTGTGGTCCATTCCAGGCGTCCAAGCGGATCCAGGGGCGGCCAAGGCCCAGACGATCGGAGTGATAGGCCAGTCCGGATTCGGGCCCGATAAGCACCAGATGTTCGCGGATGTTCGGTTTCGAGGCCAGCCAGCGGCAGACCAGCTCCGGACCTAGCCCGTTGGGATCGCCCAGGGTGAGGAGGATGGTGCCGATCACGCCGGCTCCAAGCCGAACCGGGCGACGTCCTCCGGGGTAGGAAACGCGGCGACGGTCGAGAGCTCAGGGCCGGTCCCGTGGGCATCGCCCCGCGTGAGAACCGGGGTGAGGGCAGTCGTATGGTCCATTCTCTACTCGGGCCTGAAGAACACGGCCCCAAACGGGGGCAGGGTCAGCTCCACATAGCAGGGCCACAGGCCGATCTCGGCCTTCTTTCCCATGACGCCCCCGTCGTTGCCCACGCCGGATCCGCCGTATTCCGAGGCGTCCGAGTTGTAGACCTCGCGCCAAAAGCCATCGTGGCGGCAACCCAACGCGTAGTTCTTCCGAACCACGGGAGTGAAGTTGTACACGCACATGAGTTGCGAGCCATCCCGGGCCTTGCGCAGGAAGCTGATCACCGAGGACTGGTAGTCGGAAAGGTCGATCCACTCGAAACCGGTCCAATCGTTGTCCAGTTGATGGAGGGCCGGTTCGGTCCGTAGCAGGGCGTTCAGGTCCTTCACCACCCGGGTCAGGCCCTGGTGGTTTGGGAAATCCATAAGCGCCCAGTCCAAGGGTTCGCGGCTGGACCACTCCCGCCACTGCCCGAACTCTCCGCCCATGAACAGGAGCTTCTTGCCCGGGTGGCCCCACATGTAGCTCAGGAAGCAGCGCAGGTTGGCGAACTTCTGCCAGTCGTCCCCGGGCATTTTGGAAAGGAGCGCTCCTTTGCCGTGGGTCACCTCATCGTGGGACATGGGCAGGATGAAGTTTTCATGGAAGGCGTAGAGCATGGAGAAGGTCAGGTTGTTCTGGTGGTAGGCCCTGAACACGGCGTCCTTAGAGAAGTAGTCCAGGGTGTCGTTCATCCAACCCATGTTCCACTTGAAGGTGAAGCCCAGCCCCCCGGTGTACACCGGGCGCGAAACGCCCGGCCAGGACGTGGACTCCTCGGCGGCCATGACCGCGCCAGGATAACGATCGTGGACCACGGTGTTCAGGTCGCGCAGGAAGGCGATGGCTTCCAGATTCTCCTTGCCGCCGTGGATGTTGGGCACCCACTCGCCGTCCTTGCGGGAATAGTCCAGGTAGATCATGGAGGCCACGGCGTCGATACGCAGACCGTCCAGGTGGAACTCCTCCAGCCAGTACAGGGCGTTTGCCAGCAGGAAGTTGCGCACCTCGTGGCGGGAGTAGTTGAACACGAAGGTGCCCCAGTCGGGATGTTCACCTTGGCGGGGGTCGGAATGCTCATAGAGTGCGGTGCCGTCGAAACGGCCCAGCCCCCAGGAATCCTTGGGGAAGTGCCCAGGGACCCAATCCAGGAGCACGGCCAACCCGGCTTGGTGGCATCGATCCACGAAGTACTTGAAGTCCTCGGGGGACCCGAAGCGGGATGTCGGAGCGTAGTAGTGTCCGGTCTGATAGCCCCATGACTCGTCGAGGGGGTGTTCGGCGATGGGCATGAGCTGGATGTGGGTGAAACCCAGGTCCGTGACGTAGGGAATGAGCTGGTCCGCCAGTTCGTGGTAGGTGAGGAAGTCGCCGTAGTACGGCCCTTTCCACCGCCAGGAACCGGGATGGATCTCGTAGACGCTCACTGGCTTGTCCAGCGGCAGGCCCTGGGAGGCGCGGCGTTCCATCCACTCGCCGTCCCCCCAGTCGTAGCCGCCGAGACCCCAGGCCATGGCCGCCGTGCCTGGACGCATCTCCGCGCGAAAGGCGTAGGGGTCGGCCTTGACGTGCACGTAGCCGTCCCGGCCGCGCACGGCGAACTTGTAGAGTTCGCCCCGCTCGACGCCCGGTATGAACCCTGCCCAGATGCCCGAAACCCCCACGGAGTGCAGATGATTCACGCCGAATTCCCAACCGTTGCGGTCGCCGATGACGCAGACGGCATCGGCGTTGGGAGCCCAGACGGCGAAGCGGAAACCTTGACGCCCCTCCTCTTCGTGGGGATGGGCGCCAAGGATGCGGTAGATGTCCCAGTGTTCGCCCCTTCCGAAGAGATAGAGGTCGAACTCGGGTATGTTGATTGGCTTGCTCAGGGGAGACTCCCGTGTCGGTCAGTTGGATTTCATGGCGATTTGGACGCAGTCTTCCTTGAAAAGGCATTCATCCTGACCGCACTGTTCCGCATCGGACTTGGCGAAACAATCGAAGTTGCCTTCGGTGAGCTGGATCATACGGATAGCGTCCACCTTGTTCATCTTGCTGATCTTGGCACCCTTCTCCTTGGCCAACTCGCGAATCTGCTGCATGTTCATGACGGTCCTCCTTGTGTTAGACGTCGATGCCCAGTTCCCTGTAGACTTCAATGTAGCGCGTGGCGGCGCGCTCCCAGGAAAAATCGGCGAGCATAGCCCGGTGCTTGATCTGATCCCACTCGTGGGGGCGCTCGAAAACGTCCACGGCCTGCCGGATGCTGGCCAGGAAGGCGTCGGCCGTGGCCTCGGGGAAAGTGAAGCCCGTGCTTTCCGGATGGGGATAGGGGATGATGGTGTCGGAGAGCCCGCCCAGGTTGGTGGCCACGGGAGGAGTGCCGAAGCGCAGGGCGTAGATCTGCGTCAGCCCGCAGGGCTCATAGCGCGAGGGCATGAGGAAGATGTCCGCGGCGGCCTGGATGCGGTGGGCCAAATCCTCGGTGTAGCCGATGCGCACGGCGAGTTTGCCCGGATAGGTCTCCATGAGCTCCATGAGCTGAGCCTCGAACTCCAGGTTGCCCTCGCCCAGCACCACCACGCCCAGGTCCATGTCCATCAGCCGGGGCAGGATGTCGATGAGCAGGTCGATACCCTTCTGACGCCTGAGTCGCCCGATGAAGCCGAGGAGCGGCCGGCCGCCCAGACGCGGGGCCAGGTCCAGCTCGGAGAGCAGGTTCTCCTTGCAGTAGGCCTTGTTGGAGAAGTCGTCCGCCGAGTAGGTGCAGGGCAGGTAGCGGTCGTTGCCCGGGTCCCACACGGAGTAGTCCGCGCCGTTCAGGATGCCGCGCATGTGCGACTTGCGCTTGGCAAGTATCCCCTCCAGGCCGCAGCCGAACTCCGGGGTGAGGATCTCCTCGGCGTAGGTGGGGCTCACCGTGGAGACCATGTCGGAGTAGGCGATGCCGGCCTTGAGCAGGTTGAAGTCGCCCCAGAATTCCACCCCGTCCATGTTCCAGGCCTCCGCTGGGAGGCCGCTGTGCTTGAACAGCCGGGAGGCAAAACGCCCCTGGAAAGCCAAGTTGTGGATGGTGAGCATGGTTTTGGTGTCGCGCCAGAACGGGTCGATCTGTCTCCAGAAATACAAGAAGGCAGGCACCAGGGCGGCCTGCCAGTCGTGAACATGGATCAGTTGCGGGGCCAAGTCCATGCGCCGGGCCCACTCCAGGCAGGCGCGGCAGAAGAAGATGAAGCGTTCGCAATTGTCGAAGTAGTCGCCCTCGTGGGTGTTATAATAGAAACGGCGGTCGAAGTATTCGCCGCGTTGGATGAAATAAACCGGCAGGCCGTGGTAGTCGGCCCTGTATATCTCGGAGGTGATGGGCGGCCAAGGGTAGCCCACTGGACAGCGGGAGGACAAAAGGCGCAGCTTGTATTCGCCCGTACTCATCCGGCCGTAGAAGGGCGATATCACGGCCACGTCCGCTCCCATGTTGCGCAAGGCCAGCGGCAGGGACCCCAGCACGTCTCCCAGGCCGCCCGTCTTGGAAAACGGGTATATTTCAGAGGCGATGAAGACGATCTTGTGGTTGAATGGCATCCGAATCCTCATCCGGTGTTTGTCCGTGCCCACCATGCATCATATTCGTGCAACAGGCGTTACGGTCCGGTGAAATGCCCTACTTTTTCGTATTTCGGCACATTGCGTTCAGGCGCATGAATCCGCGTACATAGTCGGAAACTATCTTCCCGTGATCGAAAACCAGCGGGCTCGGCAGGCCGTCCAGCGGAAAGATCACCGCGTTTTTGGCATCGTCGCCGGCCCCGAGCTTGGACACGTCCAGGGGGGTAGCGGTGAAAACCACGCTCATGGTGTGCTTGCGGGGGTCGCGATCCGGGTCCGAATAAACCCCCAGAAGCCCCGTCAACTCGACCGCAAGCCCCGTCTCTTCCAGGGCCTCGCGCACGGCAGCGCCCTCGACCGTCTCGCCGTAATCGACGAATCCCCCGGGCAAGGCCCACCCGAAGGGCGTGTTTCCGCGTTCGATGAGCACAATCCCCCGCCCCGGGCACTGGATGATAATGTCGACCGTAGGGGTCGGATTGCGGTAGGTCTCCAGGGGCCTTCCACAGAGCTCGCAGATATTCGTGCTGTGGGTGTCCATGATGGCAGTGTTACTGTACCCTCGGGAACCGGTCCGGTAACCAGCCCCCCTTCAGGAATGAAACGCACGGCCGGGAAGGGGTTTACTCCCTGGCTGGTAGTGTGCATGGAGACGTCAAGATGAAATCTATACTCAGAAGGCCCCTTCCTGACAAGGTGATTCTCATTCATCGGGGGGCGTTAGGTGATTTTCTGTCCTCATGGCCCTCTGCCTGGGCGGTAAGCCGGGCGTTCGCGCACGCGCGGCTCTCTTTCGCCGGGAGCCGGGAACGCCTGCGCTGGCTTGAACCCCTCGGCTTCTCCGCCTGCCCCCCGGAGGTTCTCAGAGCCCTGGACGGGCTGCACGGGGCGGACAGGTTGCCCGACGAGCTGGCTGACTGGACGGTCCTCTGGTTCGTGATCGACCGCGTGCCGGACGTGCCCGCCAAGGGGCGCATCTTTTTCGTGCGCTCGGTACCGGAGAACGTCCTTGCGACCGTGCAAGGCTCCGCAACGGTACCCGCTCCGCACCCGGGCGGCTCTTCCTCCGGCCCGCCTGCGAGCAGCCCGCCAGTGGTTCACGTCCGAGACGCCCAAGCCGCAGCCCTGGCCGATCTGGACATCCCCACCCCCATGGGGTGGCTGGAGGAGTTCCGTCGTCAGTTCGGCGCCGGGCGAACCCCAGGCAGCAGAGTCCTGCTCTTCCCCGGCGCGGGTCATCCGCTCAAGCAGTGGCCCCTGGTTCAATATTTTCAACTGGCGGATCGTCTGGAACGCGCGGGTCTCGCACCCACTTTCGTGCTCGGCCCGGCTGAGCTGGAGCGGGGTCTCATCCCCGGGGACTGGCCGAGGGTTGCCCCGGAGGACCTCCAGGAACTCACAAGGATGCTCCTCACCGCGCTGGCCGTGGTCGGTGGCGATACCGGCCCCATGCACTTGGCCGGGATGCTCGGCGTACCGGGCGTCGCGCTCTTCGGCCCCACCAGCTTCGCCCGATGGGGACCGGTGGGACTGCGCGAATTGAGCCTGACTCTGCCCTGCTCGCCCTGCACCATCACCTGTGCGGACCTCGCCTGCCCGGAAGCTGTCTGCCTGGGTCGAATAACGCCGGATATGGTTTTCGGGAAACTGAAAGAGGTGGTCGATGAATGCAAAACCGGCTTTCAAGGCCCTGGTTTCCTTGAAAGCCGGCTTTAGCAAAAGGAGGAAGGATGAACACGATACAGCAAGGATCGGGCCAAAGCCGCCAACCCTCCAAAAATAATTCTTAACACACTTAATTTACTAACCTTAAACCTCTGCTGTCGCTCAGAGGGATCCAGGGACACTTCCGGAAATCGTAAAATTTCTTGTACGCCACCAGGCCGGGCCACTCCGGAGTCCATCCGGGGTTAAAAAACTTTTACGACTCGGCGACCAGCACGAAGCCCGCCCGCGCGAGTTCTTCCACCGGCACGGCCCCGGCCCGATACAGAATCACCTCCCGGCCGGCCCTCGGCCGGAGCACCGTGGAGGCCAAGCCTCCGGCGGGGGGCGGATCGCCGTTCAGGACATAGTCCGCGCCCAGGCACACGGCCGGACTCAGGAGGGCCAGCTCGCTCACGGCCTGGTCCCCGCTGACGTTGGCGCTGGTGGCCGCCAGCGGTGAACCTGCGCGGCGGCACAACTCCCTGGCCTGCGGGTGCGGCGTCAGGCGCACGGAGACGCAGCCCTGAGCGTCCAGAAGCTGGGAGGGCAGTCCCTGGCGGGCGGGTACGATGATCGAGAGCGACCCGGGCCAGAAACGCTCCATGAGTTCCATGGCGCAGGCGAAGCCGGGCCAGTCGCCGGAGTCCCCGCCCAGCACGAGGGGAAGCTGCTCCATGTCTCCGATGATAACCGGAAGGGGCTTCGAGCGGGGACGGCCCTTGACGGTATTTACCCTCTCCAGGGCCTGGGCGCTTCCCACGGAGGCTCCCAAGGCGTAGAAGGTTTCCGTGGGGTAGACGATGCACCCGCCCCCGACGACGGCCCGGACCGCCTGGTCGAGCCGTGTCTCCGGGGAACCAACAACATTCTCGCACACCATGACCACTCCCTCCCCCAACCTGGCCCGCGACTACCTGGGCTTCTTTCCCGGTTTCGATCCCTCCGGCCTGGCCGGGCTGGCCCGGCCGTTGCCCTCCTGGGCGCTCTCCACCGAAAGTCCATGGCAGCAATGGGCTCTGGCCGAAGGGATAGTTCGGGGAGCCCCCGGCAATCAAGTGCTGATGTCGGCGGCGGCCGGACTTCTGTGCTGGTCCTGGCTGCAACGCCCTTTGAACGCCCCCACGCTGACTCTGCTTCTCACCCTTGAGGGGCGGATGCAATTTTTCTCTCCCGAAAATCGAGCATGGCTCCAGGCCCTCAAGAAACGCCTGCGCCCCCTGCCGCCGAACCCCGCCTGGGAAGTCCTCAAGGCCGGCGGCGACTTCGCCGCGCAAGTCGCCTTCCTCGAACAAGCGGCCACTGGCTCGAGCGCCCCGGCCATTCTCGGAGAGGCCTGGGAGGAGATCGTCGCCCTGCCGGACAGAGACCAGGCAGCCGCGATCATCGCTACGGGCGCGGGTGACCCGTCCCTCGAAGCCCGTCTCCTGGCGGAACTGGATTACCATCATGGACGATACCATGGCGGGTCGTTCCCGCCGGACCTCTCCGGCAGCCCCTTCGCACCCTGGGGGGGCTACCTGATTGGGCGCCTGGCCGCCCTTGCCGGGGACAGGGAGGCCGCCGCCCTGGCCTGGGAGCCCCTGGCCAGGGCCATGCCCTGGAACGTGAACCTCGCTCTGCTTCTGCACGACGCGCGCCATCTGACCGGAACCGGAATCGAACCCGGCGCAGGAGCCAGCTCAGGTGTCGGCACCGACCCCGGTCCCCTGCCCCCTGCGCGCACAGCCGTCCTGACCTACTGCTGGAACAAGGCCGAACTGGTGGCCCAGACCCTGGAGAGCATCTTCGCCTCGAACATCGGCGAAAATCCGGTGTTTGTCCTGGACAACGGCTCGACCGACCGCACCCCGGACGCACTCAGAGCAGCCCGGGATCGCTTCGGCCCGGACAGGCTGACCGTGGTCACCCTTCCGGTGAACGTAGGCGCGCCCGGGGCGCGCAACTGGCTCTTGTCGGTGCCCGAGGTGCGGAGCTGCCGGTACGCCGCCTTCCTGGACGACGACGTGATCCTGCCGCGCGACTGGCTCCCCAGACTGCTCCAGGCAGCCGAGCGCCACCCTGAATGCGGGACGGTGGGTTGCTCCATCCGTGACCATGAGCTTCCCCACCGCCTCCAGTCGGCGGACTACCACCTGCTGCCCCGCCTGCCCGGCGAGGCCGGAGAGGAGCCCGGCGAGCGCCTGCGGCTCTTCAGCAACTGCACCGGCGCGCTGGACACCGGTCTGTTCGCCTACGAGCGCCCTTGTCTGTCGGTCTCCGGCTGTTGCCACCTGCTGGACCTGTCGCTCCTCGATTCGGTGGGGACCTTCGACGTGCGCTTCACCCCCACCCAATTCGACGACCTGGACCGGGACATCCGTTCCTTTTTAGCCGGACGTCCCTGCCTGTACACGGGCCACCTGGCCATCGACCACGTACAGCGCTCCAGCCTACGCCAGGCGTCCTCCCCCGCCCAGGTGGCCCATATTCTGGGAAACAAGATCAAACTGGAAGCCAAGTACGACGACAAGACCCTGGATCGGATGATCGGACAGAACTTCGAGATGGTCTGGCGGGATTTACTGGAAAAGCAAGCGCACCTGCTGTAGAGACAAGACTATTCCGAAGTCGGCGCGCAAACGATTCAGAAAACCCGTTTCAGGCAACCGCTCTTGTAATCAAGACAGGAGGCAACCGGACATGGCTACTGCAACCGGCACTCAATTGGCTCAAGGCGTCCGTCAGAAAGTGGAGGAACTGAAGAAGGCCTGCGAAGGGATCGACGAGGGCATGGCCTCGCGCGCGCCGGCTGGGCGCTGGTCCCCCAAGGAAATCCTGTCCCACCTGTGCGGGCAGGAGGAAACCGGCCATCTCCCTCTGCTCCAGGCGTTTCTGGATAAGGATACCCCCTCGGTGGACCTGGACCCCGAGAATACCCATTTCTCGCAGAAGCGTGCCCAAATGACCTTTGCCCAGCTCCTCTCCGAGGTCGACAAGGAGTACCTCGGCATCGCCCGGTTCGCGGAAGGATTGTCAGCGCAGCAGCTCGACCGCAAGGCGCACATTCCCATGCTCAAGGATTCTCCCCTGGGAGAGTACCCGACGCTGGGAAGCTTGATCGGCGGTTTGGGAGGGTTTCACATCCAGTTCCACATCGACCACATGAAGGAGATATTGCAGGCCCTGGCGCCCTAGGAAAACCGCCTGTTTGGTCCGTCCGGCCTCCCGTCCGCGCTACAGATACTCCACCAGCTTCACGCTCGTGTTCCTAAGCCGGAAACTCATGAGCCGGGCGATGTTGGTGGTCACCTTCAGGGCCAGCTGCACGTCCTTGGCGCACAAGGAGTCGTACATCTTGCGCGTGAGCAGCAGCAGGGTCACGTCGTCCATGGCCCTGGCCGTGGCCGAGCGGGGCGGTCCCTCGATGAGGGCCAGTTCGCCGAAGGCGCGGCCGGGACCGATGCGCACCAGGCATTTGGGGCGGTGGTCGGGAGACGAGTCCCGTTTGGTGATTTCTATAGAGCCATCAAGGATGATGGCCATGGAATCGTCCGGGTCGCCCTCGTTGAAGATGATCGAATCCTTGGGGTAAAGGCAGAGGCGCAGGTACTTGCAGAGCCTCTTGACGTCGTCGTCGGAGAAGTCCTTGGCCCAAGTGGAGCCGTCCGTCATCTCCAGGAGCTTGGGGCCGACGTCGGGGTGGTGGTAGAGGTCTTCGCAGCCTTCGTATTCCATTGGGTTCCTCCGCCAACGCCGTATGCCACAGGGTAGAAGAAACCGCTAGGCCGGGTTGCTCCCCTCCGTCATCCGATGCTCATCGCGCAGCACTCTTTTGAGCACCTTGCCCACGAAGGTCTTAGGCAGTTCCTCGCGTATCTCCACGAACCGGGGTGTCTTGTATCCGGCCAGCTTTTCCCGGCAGAAGGCCATGATCTCCTCCCGGGTGACGTTCTCACCGGGCTTGGGCACAATGAACACCTTGACCACTTCGCCCCGGGTGCGGTGCGGTACCCCCAAAGCGGCGACCTCGGCCACCTTGGGGTGGGTGTGCAGGACCTCCTCGATCTCCCGCGGGTAGATGTTGTAGCCCCCGGAGATGATCATGTCCTTCTTGCGGTCCACGATGAAGAAGTAGCCCTCGTCATCCATGACCGCCACGTCGCCGGTGTGCAGCCATCCGTCCTCCAGGACCTCGGCGGTCTCCTTCGGGCGCTTCCAGTAACCCGACATGACCTGCGGTCCCTTGATTATCAGTTCCCCCGGCTCGCCCGGCGGCAGGGGGACTGTTCCGCCGCCCAGGTCCACCACCCGGGCCATGGTGTCCGGGAAGGGCAGGCCGATGGAACCCAACTTTCGCTTGCCTGAGAGCGGGTTCAGGTGGGTGATCGGCGAGGCCTCGGTGAGCCCGTATCCTTCGATTATGTCGGCCTCGGTCACCTCGGCAAAACGGCGCATGATTTCCAAGGGCATGGGTGCGGAGCCGGACACGCAGAAGCGCACGCTTTTCAGGTCGTAGCGGGGCAGGGCCTTCTGCTGCAGGAGGGCCATGTACACCGAGGGCGTGCCGGGAAATACCGTGGGCTTGAAGCGGGCGATGGCCTTCAGGGTGGCCAGGGGGTCGAAACGCGGCAGGGGTACGACGGTGGCCCCGCAGGCCGTGGCGAAGTGCACGCCCACCGTGAGGCCGTAGATGTGAAAATAGGGCAGAATCCCCAGGAAGACTTCCGGCGAACTGCCGATGGAGTACAGGATGGCCCGGGATTGACGTACATTGGCCAGCAAATTGCCATGGGTGAGCATCACCCCCTTGGCGATCCCCGTGGTGCCACCGGTGTACTGCAGGATAGCCAGATGGTTGGACGGGTCGAAGTCCGTCTCGAAAAGCGGCCTTGCGGCGAAGGCCTCCTTCCAGTCCCGGACTCGCCCGCCGTCCAGGTCGAGGGACGGGAGCTTGCCCTCCCGCCAGGCCTTGACCCGGTAGAGCAGGTTGAGGGGAAACCCCAGACAGCCGCTGACCCGGGTCACCAGGATGCGCCCGACGAGCGACCGGGAAATGATCCGCCGGTGCCTGGCCCAGAGCAGGTCAAGGACCACCAGCGCCTTGGCACCGGAGTCCTCCAGGATGTGGGTCAGCTCAGTCTCCATGTACAGCGGGTTGACGAAGACCACAGTGGCCCCGGCGTAAAGCGCCCCCCAGTAGCTGATGAGCGTCTGGGGCAGGTTGGGGAGCATGATGGCCACCCGGTCGCCGCGCTCGATGCCAAGATTTCGCAGACCCGCCGCGAAACGCCCGGCCTTTTCCCGCAGATGACGGTAGCTGATGTGCCAGTTCTGGAATGCGATGGCCGTTCGGTTGGGGGTGGTCTGGACCGCCCGGTCCAAGATGGAGGTCAGGGGTTCGGCCGGATAGTCCAGATGCGACGGAACGTCGGGGTCGTAGTGGGCCAGCCAGGGAGCGTCGGCATCCGTGCGGACGAGGCTATGGGTGTCGGGAGTGTCGGCTGCGAGTCCCTGAACGTCGCTGGCGTTGGAGGCGTCGTGGGCGGTCATGGATGTTCCGTTTTTATGGTGAACGTTGTCTTTCCATATCACATAGCCGGTTACGTAACAATGACGCGACCGTGGTTTTCCTCCATTGCGCGCAGCCGGTCTTAAAGAGCCCGGCTTCGGGCTTTACGTCCGACCCGCTTTTCTGGTATCTATCAAGGCCTTTGGCAGAGGTGAACCGTGCATGCGATCAAGGTTGAGCGTCATCCCTCCCCGGAACGTCTGTCCGCGATGGGAGTATGGGAATGGCCCATATGGGAAAAGGAAGCCTCCGAGTTCCCCTGGACCTACGAATCCACGGAGTTATGCTACTTCCTGGAGGGGCAGGTGATCGTGACTCCCGAGGGTGGCGAGCCCGTGCGCATGGGCAAGGGCGACCTGGTGACCTTTCCGGAGGGGATGCGTTGCACATGGAGCATCATCAACCCGGTGCGCAAGCACTTCAATTTCGATTAACCACTTTGTCTCTTCTCGATCATACGGCGTGAAAACACGCTAAGAGAGCGGCACAGGAGCGGCAATGAGCACCATTTCCCACTTCATGGAACATCACTTCCGGCATTTCAACGCCCGCGAGACCCTGGACGCGGCGAAAGCCTGGAACAAGCTGATAGACGACGGCGGCCAGATGTTCCTCACCATGGCTGGAGCCATGAGCACCGCCGAGATCGGCATCATCCTCTCGCGCATGATCCGCGCGGGCAAAGTGCACACCATCTGCTGCACGGCGGCCAACCTGGAAGAGGACCTCTTCAACCTCTTCAACCACAACGAATACAAGATGGTCCCCCACTACCGGGACCTCTCTCCGGAGGCCGAGAAGGATCTTTACAACGGTGGCTTCAACCGCGTCACCGACACCTGCATCCCCGAAGGCATCATGCGCCAGGTGCAGCGTGAGATCACCCGTCTCTGGAAGAAGGCCGCCGACGAAAATACCCCTAAATTCCCCTACGAGTTTATGTACGAGCTGCTCGACCAGCCCGGCATCGAGAAGCACTTCCAGGTGTCCGCCGAGGATTCCTGGGTGCTGGCCGCCAAGGAGATGGGGGTGACCATCTACACTCCCGGTTGGGAGGATTGCACCCTGGGCAACATCTTCTGCTCCGAAATCATCCGCGGCAACCTGAAGAGCCACGCCGCCATCCGCCACGGCACCGAGCAGATGGAGCACTTGGCCAAATGGTACATCGAGATGGCCAAGAAGAAGATTCCCATCGGTTTCTTCCAGATCGGCGGCGGCATCGCCGGCGATTTCCCCATCTGCGTGGTGCCCATGCTGATCCAGGACCTGGAGTTGGATGACACTCCGTTCTGGGCGTATTTCTGCCAGATCAGCGACTCCACCACGAGTTACGGGTCGTACTCCGGGGCCGTGCCCAACGAAAAGATCACCTGGGGGAAGCTGGACATCCACACGCCCAAGTACATGATCAATTCAGACGCCGCGATCGTGGCCCCGCTGATCTTCAGCTACGTGCTGGGGGATTAGGGAGGGCATAAGTTAACGAGCGGTCGGATGCTTGATGGAATGTGAAAGGCCGTCCCCGTAAGGGGGGCGGCCTTTTTTCGTTGCCGCCGGCGCTATTTGCTTCGTTACCGAAGTGGCGGCCGCACCGATCCGGCCTGGCAGGCATGAACCGACCAAGTCCTACACCTCCTCGCCCTGGGTGCAGGCCGAGCACAAACAATTTCCAGCGAACATCTAAAGAAGCGCTCCCCTCTTCCGATAAGCGGAGTGATCCCCTGGAGTCTGTTCGTCGGGGGGATTGTCCACCAAGAGGGCAACGAGGAGGTCGTTATGAGCGCAATCACTGGTATGACGGGTTCAACCCCGATGATGCCGGCAACGACGCAGAACAACGGGGGGGCGCAGGCGCACGCCACGGCCAATACGCAATACGCCACGGCCAACGCGGAGGATGCGGCAGCTAACTCGGCAGCTAAATCGGGTGATTTAACCGGGGCTGAAAACAAACTGAATCAATCCATGAACGACAGAGATGCCGCCTTTCAATCTTCCTTTCAGTCCTCCTTCAACCCCTCAGGCAACACCACAGGCAGCATCGTGAACACGACCGATACCTCCAAAGCGGCCTCCCACGCCGTCTCCGTTCCGAACGCCTCAAGCTATGTTGCCAATCTACTCGGCCGCTTAACCGCTGATTGATTCGATCTTTCGCACGGCCTTGCCGGGCGCGCATAACAGTGTGATCCTGCCGCTGATGCGCCCCGGCGACCAGTCCGGTTCGGTTTTGCTCCAGCCTGTCCCTCCCCTCCTTGCGCGCCACGCCGATGTCGCGTAGCCCACGATTTTTCCGCGCTTCGCGGCACCGCACCGCGACAAGAGGATAGCCATCCGTGCCTCCTGACACCGCTCATCCAGATACAGCAAGCGTCCTGCCCTTGCTCCGGAGAGTCTTCGGCTTCGACGGATTTCGGCCAGGGCAAGAGGAGGTGGTGGCTGCCGCGCTTTCCGGGGAGGACGTGCTGGCGGTCATGCCCACGGGCAGCGGCAAGTCCCTGTGCTTCCAGCTTCCGGCCATCGCCGATGGGGGGCTCACCGTGGTGGTCTCCCCGCTGATCGCCCTCATGACCGACCAGACCAGGCAGATGCGCTCCCTGGGAGTGGCCGCCCACGCCCTCAATTCCAGCCAGTCGGCCGCCGAGTCCGCCGCTACGCTACGCGCAGTGCGCGCTGGCAACGTGCATCTGCTGTACGTTTCCCCGGAGCGCCTGACGCGCGAGGACACCTTGGAGCTTCTCGGCCGTCTGGGCGTCCGCCGCATGGTGGTGGACGAAGCCCACTGCGTGTCCCAATGGGGGCACGACTTCCGGCCGGAGTACCTTCAGCTGCGCCAGGCGGCCGACGCCCTGGGGGACCCCCAGATCCTGGCCTTCACCGCCACCGCCGACCGGGCCACCCGCGCGGACATCGTCGGGAGGCTCTTCGGCGGATCGCCCCACGTGTTCGTGCGTGGTTTCGACCGCCCCAACATCCGGCTGACCATGGCCAAAAAAAACAACGCTAGGCGGCAGGTGCTCGAATTCGTGAAGCGCCACCGAGGGGCCAGCGGAATCGTCTACTGCTCCTCGCGTCGTGACACCGAGGACTTCGCCGAAATGCTCACGGAGGTGGGCATAACCGCCCTGCCCTACCACGCCGGGATGGGGCAGAGGGAGCGGGCTCGGAACCAGGAGCGTTTCCAGCAGGAAGACGGGGTGGTCATGACCGCCACCATCGCCTTCGGCATGGGCATCGACAAGCCCGACGTCCGCTTCGTCTGCCACGCCGCCATGCCCAGGAACATCGAGGGCTACTACCAGGAAATCGGCCGCGCCGGACGGGACGGCCTCCCGGCGGACACCCTCATGCTCTACGGACTGGACGACATCCGCCTGAGGCGGATGCAGATCATAGAGGGCGAGGCCTCCGAGGATCAGAAACGGGTAGAGACCCAGCGCCTGAACGCCCTGCTGGCCCTGTGCGAGACACCGCGCTGCCGCCGCCAGACGCTCCTGGCCTATTTCGAGGAGAGTGCCCCGCCCTGCTCCAACTGCGATCTGTGCCAGTCCGGCTGCCACGTCCGAGACGGCACCATCGACGCCCAGAAGGCCATGTCCGCCATGGTGCGCACCGGCCAGCGCTTCGGCACCGAGCATCTGGTCAACCTGCTCATGGGCAAACAGACCGAGGCCATCTTGAAACACGGCCACCAGACCCTGCCTACCTTCGGGGTGGGCAGGGACCTGAACGCCAACTACTGGCGGGCCGTCTTCCGGCAGATCATGGGGGCCGGACTGGTGGTCCTGGACATCATCAACCACGGACGCTGGGTGATGACCGAGCGCGGCTGGCTGGTCCTGCGCGGCCAGGAGCGGGTGGAGATGCGGGAAATACTGGAGAAGGAGGACAAGCCGGCCAGGAGCGGCAAGCGCAACGGCATCCATTTCGCCAACTCCGCCGGGCTGGGGGGCGCCAAGCCCGGGGGCCAGGTGAAGCAGCCCGACAGCGGCCTCTTGACCGCCCTGAAGATCCTTCGCAACGGCCTGGCCAAACAACAAGACGTACCCGCTTACGTGGTCTTCCAGGACCGGACCCTGATCGAGCTGGAAGCCTTCAAGCCCGCGAGCCTGGGGCAGATGGCGGAAGTCTACGGCGTCGGCGAAGCCAAGCTGGAAAAGTACGGACAGATTTTCCTGGACCTGATCCGGAGCCACCGGGAAAAGGGCTCAAAGCGCGACGCGCCCGAGGGCTGACCGGGCCCGGTCCTCCGGTCACGGCCTAACGACCTGATGAAAAGGTCGATCATTGCAGTCCGTTGCACCGGTTGAGGGCCAGGATCTTTTGGTGTCGCCGTCACAACACCCGCCCCCATGTCCTGCGGTGATCCCGATTCCTACCCGACCGCTTCGGAAAACGTTTCGCCGCTTTTCACTTCTTGATGGAATTGACGATGGCCCGATCCAACCCCCGGTACGACTCCAGTATTTCCCGCCTGGCGGCGTAGAGATCCGCCTGCCGCCTCTCGAATGCATCCAAGGGGAAGAGCTTTTCCGGGTGCAGCAGAATGGAGTCGATCCCTCGCACGGACCGGGGCACCATGAGCCCGGTGGCCTCGCAGGTCTCCCAGTCCTCCAGGCCGCCACGCAGGATGGATTCCAAAATGTTCACCGAGTCCTTCAGGGCGATCTTGCGATAGTGCTCGCCCTCCCCCACGCCGCCGGTGTTCAGCAGGTAGCAGTCGACGTGCGGGTTCCACTTGAGGATCTCGTGGAACAGATGGGCGTGGACCACCCGATCCCCGGCCAGGAACGGGTCGTAGAAGAAGACGTTCTTGATCTTTCCGGCCTGGGTGGGGTCCCCGGCCGAGGACTCCATGGACTGGCCCAGCACCATGAAGGCCGTGGCCTGCCGGTGCGAGAGCTTGGCCACCGCCGGGATGGTCGGCCCCCGGGTAATGATGAACAGGTTGTTCACCTCGTCGGCGGTGACGTGCCTGTGGGCGTGCATGAAGTCTCGACGCTCGATGACCGCCCGGCCGTTGGAGGTGCGTTGGATGTTGAAGAAATCCATGTCCCCGGACTCGTCCACGTGGACGTTCTCCAGGTAGGCATCGGGCTTGAGCGCGCCGTAATAGGTCTCGATCTGTTCGCTGGGAGTCAGGCCGTCGGTTTTGGCGTAAATGCCGCCGCGCTCGAAGCCATGGAAGGAACCGTCGCGCTTGAGGATGCCCCCGTCGTCCTGGATCAGCCAGGACTCCTCGCCGATCTTGCGGGCCAGTACCCGGCAGGTGAGCGAGGTCTTGCCGTTGGCCGAGAGGGCCACGAACAGCGAATTTTGGGTGCGCATGCCGCCGCGGGCCGTCTCCAGGCGATCCCGGCGGCAGCCGGCGTGCAGGAAGATGCCGTCCCCATGGAGCTTGGCCCGCCAGTCCTCGCCAGCGAACACGCCCTTCTTCCACTCGCCCAGGTAACTGGAATTACGCACGATCTTAATCATTCGCCCGTCTTCCGAATGCAGCAGGCGGATGGTGATGTCCTTTTCAGGCAGGGGCTTGCCCACGTTCTGCTCCCAGGCCTCGTCGTGGAAAAAGATGACCTGGTAGGTGGGGTTTGTTACGTTGTTCAGGCGCGGCCCGAAGAGCTTGAGTCCGCCGTGGGCGATGTGGGCGAAGCGGCGCGGCACAAGGAGCCTGGCAGTGATGGGCTGTTCCTCGTCGCGCACCAGCACGTCAAGGCAGATGAGCTGCTGCCCGGCGAGGGCCGTGCGGGCCTGGGCCAACAGGGCGAACTCCGGCTGTCCGAAGGGCGTGTCGATGTTGTTCTTGGTAAAGGGCTTGGCCCGCGAGGTGGGCTCTGTGAAGGCCACGACGTTGCCATAGATGGTCTCGCGGACGTCCGGCTCCTCCAGGCAGATGCGGCGCAGCCTCTCCGGGCTGGGATTCTGGATGATGCGTTCGTCTTCCACCGCCTGGGTATAGATTGACTTGGCGGCAAGATCGAATTCGTCGAAGAGTGACATGAAAAAGCCTCATATGGTTTGGTGGCGGTGCTCGTTACTTGTACCCCATTTCACGAAGTCCTGCCAAGGCAAAAGCAGGGTTGCATTTGTTAGTCCCCTATCTTAATCCGGCGATACCAACGGGTTAGCCATAGGAAACCAGGGAGGCCTCATGCTGATCGTTACCGGCGGCGCGGGATTTCTGGGCAGCGCCATCATCTGGAAGCTCAACGCACTGGGCCGTGAGGACATTCTGGTGGTGGACGAGCTGGGGGATGGTGAAAAATGGCGCAATCTGGTGAACCGACGCTTCGTGGATTATGTCCACAAGGAAGAGTTCCTGCGCCGCATTACGGACGGCAAGAACTATTTCGGGGCCACGGCCGTGGTCCACATGGGGGCCTGCTCCGCCACCACCGAGCGTGACGCCGACTACCTGTACGCCAACAACACCCGCTACAGTCTTGAGCTGTGCCGCTTCTGCCTGAGCCAATCCCTGCGCTTCGTGAACGCCTCCAGCGCCGCCACCTACGGCGACGGCTCACAAGGCTTCGAGGACGATCAGGCGGCGCTGAGGGCGCTTCGACCCATGAACATGTACGGCTACTCCAAGCATTTGTTCGATCTGGCCGCCAAGAGGAACGGTTGGTTGGAGTCCATCGCCAGCTTGAAATTCTTCAATGTTTTCGGCCCCAATGAGTACCATAAGGGTGACATGATGAGCGTGGCCTGCAAGGCCTTTTCGCAGATCAGGGAAGGGGGGAAGGTGCGCTTGTTCAGGTCGCACCGCGAAGGGGTGGCGGACGGCGGCCAGATGCGGGATTTCGTATACGTGAAGGACTGCGTGGAAGTGGTGGCGTGGCTCCTGGAGCACCCGGAGGTGGGCGGGGTGTTCAACGTGGGATCGGGGAACGCGAGAAGCTTCAAGGATCTGGTGACGGCCGTGTTCGAGGCCATGGAGCGGCCGGTGAACATCGAGTACATCGACATGCCGGAAGAGATTCGGGAGACATACCAGTATTTCACGGAAGCGCCCATGGGGCGGTTGCGGGCCGCCGGTTACGAGAGGGAGTTCGGGGCGTTGGAGGACGGGGTGCGGGACTACGTGCAGGGGTATCTGGCGGGGAAGGACTGGCATTTGTAAGCACGGACGCTCCGCAACCCCCTACTTCCTCCTTTTGAACATCTTCTCCAGTTCCGTCTTGTCCCAACTCACCACCACCGGCCTGCCGTGGGGGCAGTAGTCCCTGTCCTTCACTCCGCTCCAGGCTTCCACCAGGGCCAGGGCTTCGTCCTCGGCCAGGGCGTCGCCGGCCTTGATGGCCGCCTTGCAGCTCATCATGGCCCAGAGATCCTCCATGGACCGAGCCTGGCCGGAAAGGATGTCGCGCAGGAATTCCTTGGCCTGGCCGGTGGACAAGAGCGGCGGAATCCCCCGCACAGTGACCAGTCCGGGGTTGGCGGACTGCATCATGAACCCCAGGGCGATCAGGTCCGGCCACAGGGCAGTGAGTTTTTTCTGCTCCGCCGGGTGCAGGCTGATCTCGAACCCGATGGCCAGGGGCTGGCTCTGGCCCCGGCTGTGGGAGGCGCGCATCTTCTCGAAGAGCACCCGCTCGTGGGCGGCGTGCTGGTCCAGGAGGGCCACACCTCCGGCACCCAGACGCAGCACCAGATAGGTCCCGGCCACCTGGCCCAGGTATTCCACTCCCCGGGCCGACCGGCCGGATTGGACGGATTGGCCGGGAGCCTTGCCCGGGGTCGCACCCGCGTGCGTGGCTGATGCGAACTCCGTATCGCCGCCGGTGGCGGTCCCGCTCCGGGCCGCCGGATCGTACTGCCGCGAACGCGTGGGCTCCGACCTCTCCGGCTGCGCCCCGTAGACTGCTTCGGGTTCCCGCAGGGCGAGTGGTTCACGGAATCGGGCGGCTGGATCTCGGTTCGGCGCTACGCGATCCTCTCCGGCATCGCGTCCGCCTTCGCTGCCTGCATCCTGTCCGCGGTCCCGTTGGCCGTAGCGACCCTGGCCGCTGCCGGCGTCCACGTCGCGTCCCGCTCCCGCAACATCGCCGGAATCGCCGGAATCCGTCGCTCCCGCCGCCTCGTCCCGGGCCACCTCGACCAGATAGTCGCGGTAGGTGGCGTATTTCCCGCTGGGTACGCCTTGTTTCTGCAGCGGCGCGGCCGCGTGGTCCAGCACGCTCCTCATGCGCTCGGAGGGCGCGCCCAGATCCAATGCCCGGGCCACGGCAGTGCGGGCCAGGGTGAACATCAGGCGCTCGTCGCGGAATCGGACCTCGGTCTTGGCCGGATGGACGTTCACGTCCACCTCGCCAGGACCGACGGTGATGAACAGGGCGGCCACCGGGTATTCCCGGGAGAGCATGCGTCCCTTGTAGGCGTCGCGCACGGCCCGCAGGAGCACCCGGTCCTGCACGGGACGGCCGTTGACGTAGAACAGCATGCGGTCCGGCCGGGCCTGTCCGGCGTGGGGCAGGCCGGCGAAGCCGGTCACCCGGCAGCCGTGCATCTCGGCCTCCACGGGAGTGAGGGCCTGGGTCACCGCCGGGGGCCAGATGGCCGCAAGCCTTGCCAACAGGTTCTGCCCGGCCACGAATCGCAGCGCCCCCCGTTCGCCGATGGAAAACTTGAAGGCCACGTCCAGCCGGGCCAGGGCCACGCGCTCCAGCACCTCCTGACAGCGGCGAACCTCCGTGGCCTGAGACTTCATGAACTTGAGCCGGGCGGGCACGTTGGCGAACAGATCGCGCACCTCGATGCGCGTGCCCTGGATCATTGCCGTGGGACCTTCCTCCACGATGTCGCCGTGGCGCACTTCCAGGAAGTGGGCCTCCGGGCCGTCCTGGCTCTTGGAGCTGATGCGCAGCCTGGACACCGAGGCGATGGAGGGCAGGGCCTCGCCCCTGAAGCCGAAGGTGGCCATGGACTCGAGATCCTCCACGGCGGTGAGCTTGCTGGTGGCGTGGCGGGTGAGCGACAGTCGGATCTCGCTGGCGTCCATGCCCCGGCCGTTGTCCTGGACGAGGATCAGCCCCAGGCCACCGCCGTCCAGTTGCACCTGCACCCGGTCCGCTCCGGCGTCCAGGCTGTTTTCCACCAGTTCCTTGACGACGCTCGACGGCCGCTCTACCACCTCACCGGCGGCGATCTGGTTCTGGAGATTGGGCGGCAGGACGCGGATGGTGCGGTAGGCGTGCATGGCCGCCAGACTAACCGAACGTGAAACTCCCGGCAACGGAGCGGATATGGGCATACCCTTCAACAAAGTGACGGCCGTCATCGAACTGGCCAACATCGTTCACAATTATCATATCTTAAGCGCGGCCTCCGGAGGGGTGATCCCGGTGATCAAGGCCGACGCCTACGGCCACGGCTTGAGTCAGGTGGCCCAGGCCCTCTCCCAGGCAGGTGCGGACACATTCGCCGTGGGCACGGTGGAGGAGGCCCAGGCCCTGCGCGCTTCCGGCCAGGCCAGACGGGTGATCGCCCTGCTCGGCCCGGTCGAGGACGCCGAATACCGCCCCCTCTGGGATGCCGGGATCATCGCCTTTTTCCACTCTTTCGAGCAGTTGGACAAACTGGCCCAGCGCCGGAAGGGTCAGTCGGAAACGTTGCCCGTAGCCCTCAAGTTCGACACCGGCATGCGCCGGCTGGGCTTCGGCCTGGACGACGTCCCGGAATTGGCCAAGAGGTTCAAGGCCATGGAGAACGTGCGCCTGGAATTCGTCTGCTCTCACCTGGCCACTGCGGACGAACCCGAGTCCCTCGACTACCTGCAGGCGCAGGAAGAGACCTTCGCTGCCATCCGGCGGGCGCTCACGGACCACGGGCTCCCGCACAAGGCCTGCATCGCCAACTCGGCGGCCATCCTGGCCCATCCGGATCTGCACATGGACAACCAGCGCGCCGGGATCGCCCTGTACGGGTGCAACCCATTCCACGGTTCCCCCCAGGAGCCCCTGGGGCGTGGCCTGAAGCCGGCCATGAGCGTGAAGACCAAGGTGCTCTCCGTGCATCCCCTGCGCGCCGGGCAGTCGATCAGCTACGGCTGCACGTTCACCGCCCCCAGGGACATGACCGTGGCCATCGCGGCCGCCGGGTACGCAGACGCCTACTCCCGAGGACTGTCCGGGAAAGCGGAGATGTGCCTGCGGGGCCGCCGAGCCAAGGTGTTGGGACGGGTGTGCATGCAGATGACGGCCGTGGACGCCACCGGCATCGAGGGCGCGGCCCCGGGCGACGACATCTGGCTGCTGGGCGGCGAAGCCCCGGGGAGCATCACCCCTGAAGAGCTGGCCGGCTGGTGGGGGACGATCACTTACGAGGTGTTCTGCATGCTGGGCCTCAACCGGCGGGAGTATATTTAGGGTGCGGTGGGCTGGGCCGTCTCGGGACTCCTGGTCCAACGGATTAGGCTCTCTCCAGAGGCGGCTGCATCCTGACTCTTAAGGGCGGGTTGATGAAAAAAGGCATGCTGGTTTTCGTCGTGCTGCTGGTCGTGGTCATGGTGGGCGTGGCGAAGTCCGTCCATGGCGACGAACTGATTTTTCCGGAAGCGGCGGCCCTGGCGTTCGGGGCCTGGGCCATGGAAAGGCGCCCCTGGAGAAGCACGAAGTTCGCGCTGTGGATGTTTCCCACCTTGGCGGCCTTCACGGGTGTTCTGATGCTGCGTCTACTGCCCGACAGTCCCCTGCTCGCGGTGGCGCTGACCTTCATTGCCGTGGCCTTGCAACTGAAGCTGTCGGGATCGGCGGTTCTGCCGGCCATCTCCGCCGGGGTGTTGCCGATCGTCACCCATACCCAATCCTGGTGTTACCCGATTGCCGTCTGCCTGCTGACCGCCGCCATCTCTTTTGGCTGTCATGTACTGGATTGTCGCGGACTGGGTAACTGTCATGTGGATATCCTGCCGGCGGCCGACCGGAAGCCGCGAACCGGCCCCGAACTGGCGAAGGAATGCCTGCACTGGGCCAAGCTGTTGCTGGGAGTCTCGGCGGTCGCGGCATTGGCCTTGCGAACCGGATGGTCGTTCGTCATGGCCCCGCCTTTGATCGTCGCCTTTGTCGAGTTGGCCGCTCCGGACAGCGCATTGCGCCGGATTCAGGCCCGCCTTTTCGTGCTCCTTGGGCTTGCGGCTTTCCTCGGCGCATATTCGGAACACTTCCTGGTCCAGGTTTTTGAGTGGCCGGCCTGGACAGCTTCCGGATTGTCCCTGCTGTGCGTGTTCCTGCTGTCCCAGGCCATGCGGATTTCCTGTCCTCCGGCGGTGGCCATCGCCGTGTTGCCGTCCATCATACCGAAGGCCAACCTGATGGCCTACCCCTGGCAAGTCCTGCTCGGCAGCGCCCTGTTCATGTCCCTCCGCTGGTTCCTGATCAAGCCGGCCGGAATGCATCCGCGCGATTGAACCTATCCCGCCGTGCGGGCGCGTTTTTTCTCCATGGTCACGCAGCGTATGCCCTCGCCCGCGAAGCCCGGGGCGTAGCAGGCGTTGTCCGACACGCACTCGGCCGGGCGACGGTCCCCCTCGCGCCAGCGCTTGACCAGGCCGGGCTCGCAGATGAGCGGGCGGCACAGGGAAATGTAATCGGCCGCACCGCTTTGCAGCAGCTCCTGGGCCACCTCGAAGGAACGGATGCCCCCCACCAGCATGAGCGGGATGGACAGGCGGCTTTTCATTTGGGCGGCGGATTTCCGGTAGTAGGCCTCCTGGTCCGGAGTTTTGATCCGACCCTTGCGGGCGGGCATGAAGGCCTCGCCGGCCGGACGGCACCCGCCGGAAAGCTCGACGCCGTCCACAGAGGCCGCCTCCAGCATGACGGCCACAGCCGTGGAGTCAGGGGCGGTCAGGCCGTTGTCCACGAAGTCCTGGGAATTCAACTTGGCCAGCACCGGGTAATCCGGTCCCACGGCCTGGCGTACCGCCCGGGCGACTTCCAGGAGCGCCCGGGCCCGGTTTTCCAGCGGACCGCCATACTCGTCCGTGCGAGTGTTCCAGGCCGGGGAGAGGAACTGGTTCAGGAGATAGCCGTGGGCGGAGTGGATCTGGACGGCGTCGAATCCGGCCCTTTTGGCGCGCCCGGCCGCCCGGGCGAAAGCTGCAACCAATGCGGCGATCCCGGCGCGGTCCAGGGCCTGGCAGGGAAGTTGCCCCTCGGGCGTGAGGGCCACCGGCCCAACCGAAGGCAGGCCGGAGAGCTTCGTGTTGGCCTGGTTGCCCGCATGGGCCAGTTGCAGGGCGATCATGCCCCCGGCGTCGTGCACGGCGCGGGCCATGGCGGCAAGTCCCTCCGACAGCTCGTCGCCGTACACGCCAAGCTGCTTGAGTCCCGCCTGGCCCTCCCGGCTCACAAAGGCGTGACCGGAGATGATCAGCCCCACCTCGCCCCGGGCCAGTTCGGCCATCCTTTCCGCGAGCCTGGGCGTGACCGACCCGTCGTCGCCGGCCAGGCCCTCCCAGGTGGCGGAGCGCACGAAGCGGTTGGACAGGGGCATGCCGTTGATGGTGGTGGTGTCGAAGAGGTCGGACATGGGAAGGGTCCTCCTTGTTCTACAACTTTCCGAATGCCTTTTTCAGCAACAGCGCATCCTTCTCTACCCTCGGTCCTTCACAGACAACACATCCCTTCGCATCAAAATCCTTGAGTGCGCGCAGGCAGGCAACGTAGTCGAAATCGCTTTCTTCCAGGGGAAGGTGGTTCCTCTCCCCTTTTACTCCGTATTCGATCCCGCCCATGTGGATATGAAGATCATCCAGGGCGGCGCGCCCTAGTCCATCGAGAACATACTGCAAAATGGCGCAAAAGTCGTCGTAGCCCTTCAAGGCGCCGTTTCCCCTCGCATGGATGTGGGAAAAATCAATGCACAGCTTGCACGATCCGACGTCCTTGCACAAGGAGACCAGCTCCTCCAGAGTCCCGAATTGAGTGCTCTTCCCCGTGGTTTCCAAGCGATAATCCACCCCGCCATGCGGCAGCCTGGAGAGATTGCGCTTAATCGTATCGTAGGTCTTCTCTTTTGAATCTCCCAGATAAAACCCGGGATGAAAAACGAGGCTTTTGCCCTGCACCTTGGGCAATGCATCCGCAGCGTCCAGTATTCTCTTGATCGAGGCTTCTTGCTTGTCCGGCTCGTGAGCGTTCAAATTTATGTAATACGACCCATGGGCGGATAGATAAAAATTGTTCTCCAGTTTGGCCTTTACTATTTCATCCTTGTTTTTGTCGGTCACATTGACCGACCTGACGAAAAGAAGCTCCATTGCATCCAGGCCACACTCTTTCAAATAGCGTATTCCCGAGGTATAAGTGAATTTCCGGCCGTCCCCGATGGGGAGCCCGGATACTCCGAACAAGAGTTTTTTCATGGGAGTTGTTTCGTCCGCAGGACTTCAGGCCTCAATTGTTGCATACAAAAGAGGGGGCTGACGCCCCCTCGACAATCCACTCTCTTCATCGCCGTTGGTTTCTCTGCCAACCGCTCTCGCATTTTTGCGGTCCCCGTCTCTTCCTCAACCTGCCGACTTCCTCTTCGCCTCTCGTTTGTTCCTCAACCAGCCGTACCACCCGTCCAGCCCTTCGCCGGTGCGGCAGGACACGTCGAAAATCACGATGTCCTTGTTCAGGGCCCGCATGTGGCCCTTGGCACGGTTCAGGTCGAAGTCCACATAGGGCAGCAGGTCCACCTTGTTGAGGAGCGAGGCCTCGCTCAGGTTGAACATCAGCGGGTACTTCTCGGGCTTGTCGTCGCCCTCGGTCACGGAAAGCAGGGTCACCTTGCTGTCCTCGCCTAGGTCGAACTCGGCCGGGCACACCAGGTTGCCCACGTTCTCGATGAACAGGATGTCCAGGCCCTCGAGGTCCAACGACTTCAAGGCCTCCAGGACCATGGAGCTGTTCAGGTGGCAGCCGCCCTCGGTGTTGATCTGCACGGCCTGGGCCCCGGTGGCGGCCACGCGGCGGGCGTCGTTGTCGGTCTGCAGGTCGCCCTCGATGACCGCCATCTTGAACTCTCCGGCCAGGTCGGCCAGGGTGCGCTCCAGGAGGCTGGTCTTGCCCGCGCCAGGGGAGCTCATGAGGTTGAGGGTCAGGATGCCGCGCGCGGCGAAAAGGTCCTTCAGCTCCTGGGCCAGACGGTCGTTGGCCTCCAGGACATTGCGGATCACGGATACTTTCATGCTTACTCCGCTTCGATGTAGTCGATGAACAGTTCCTTGCCCGAAAGCACCGTGTGGCCGAGGTCCTCCCCGCAGTGGGGGCAGGGGACCAGCAGGCGGTTGGTCCCCTCGGGAGAGAACTCCTGGCCGCACTTGAAACACCGGTAGCGAGCCGGCACCTCTTCCAGCTCGAACACGGCGGACTCCAGGGGGGTCTGCGCGGTGAGGGCCATGAAGCAGGTCTCCAGGGCCTCGGGTACGGTGTTGGTCAGCCGGCCGAACTTGACCTTGGCCCGGATGAGCCGGGTCAGGTCGTTCTTCTGCATTTCCTGCTGGATGATATCCAGGATGGACTGGGCGATGGACATTTCGTGCATGGCGGTCCCGGTTGTGTCTTAAATGGGGGCGAAACTCAAGAGCGCCGCCGCAACGAGTGCGGGCAGGAGGTTGCCGACCTTGATGCGGGCGATACCCAGCAGGTTCACGCCGATGGACAGGATGAGCAGGCCCCCCGTGGCCGTGATCTGGGTAAGGAGCTGCGGGGTGGCCAGCTCGCGCACGCTCCCGGCGGCCAGGGTGATGGCTCCCTGGTACAGGAGCACCGGCACGGCCGAAAACAACACCCCCACGCCGTAGGTGGAGGCCAGGGGGATGGAGGCGAAGCCGTCCAGGGTGGCCTTGGTGAGCAGGATGGTGGGATCGCCCCGCAGGCCGTCGTCCAGGGAACCCAGGATGGCCATGGAGCCCACGCAGTAAATGAGCGAGGCGGACACCAGGCCTTCGGTGAACAGAGCGTTGCGGGAGCGCGCCAGGCCCTTGACCCTTTCGCCCAGGCTCTCCAGATGTTCCTCGATTCCAAGGAGCTCACCGGCGATACCGCCCAGCACCATGCTGAAGACCACCACCAGCGGCCGGTCCATCTTGAGGGCCATCTGCAGGCCGATGACCAGCACGGAGAGTCCCAGCCCCTGGAACACGATCTTTTTCACCCCCTCGGGGAAGCGCCCGTGCATGATGAGCCCGATCAGGCTTCCGGCCACGATGGCGGCGGCGTTGGCGAGAGTTCCGAGGGGCATGTCCATGGGGTTTCGGAGCTACCAGTTCGCGCTACCTTGCACAAGCCATTCTTGACACCGGGGCAAGGCTGTTCTAGGTGGAAAGGCCCTTTTGCCGGGATGGCGGAATTGGTAGACGCAGCGGACTCAAAATCCGCCGGTCGCAAGGCCTTGGGGGTTCGAGTCCCCCTCCCGGTACCAAGGAATATCAACAGGATCGCGCACAGACCTTGAAGTCTGTCCGCGATCCTTCTTGTTTTTTACCCCCCATATACCCCCCAAGAACACTGCACAGCTGGGATCATTCTCCGCCTGGAATGCATCTGCCTGTGTGCTCGAGGGTCGAGTCGCCCCGTCTAAAGTATCGCTCGCTGGACGCCAGGACATGGCGACTCGACCCTCGAGCACGTTCCGCATCGCCGTGCGTCAGCACGGCGTCCAGGCGACGCCTCCTCTCCCCCCCTCTACCCTCAAAAACTATCCAGAATGTCCTGGCAGCTTCAGGAACGCTGGGGTGGTCAATGAGGCCCACGTCAGGCCGGCGGGTCCTCCCGGGCCAAAATTAAACAAGGGTCTGAAGCACCCCGACGGGTCGCGGAATTTTGCGGAAATAATCCGGCGGAAAAACGGAACGCCTCGGGGCGTTGCCTTGCGTCATGAACATGCAACCTCATGGGATGACAGGTAATGTCTGAATCGACCAAAGCTAACCCCACCTCAGAAGAAATCGCCCAGGCCCGGGCGCAGGTCGAGAGCCGGGTCAAGGAAGAAGGATCTCCCACCCAGGATGTTCCCGCCATCGACCACGACTTCGTGACGAAGTGCCTCTTCGCTGGTCAAAAGGGCGACGGCCTGATGTTCGCGGCCATCCACCGGGGCAAGCTCCTCTGCGCGCCCGAGATCAAGAACCAGTGGTTCGATTGGACCGGCTCTTACTGGAAGCAGGTAGTGGTCTACCGCGCCGAAGCTGCTGTTGAAGCCGTCGTGGAACAGTACGAGAAGACCCGCATTCATTGGGAAAAGGAGATCGCCGAGGCCAAGAGCGCGCATGATGATGACAAGCAGAAGCGCCTCGAGAAGTACTGCAAGCGAATCCGAAAAAAGGTGGATGACCTGCGCGACGGTGCCGGCGTTTCGGCAGCGCTACGCTTCTCACTCTCGAACGAGGATCCCCTCCTGGTCCGGATGGAGGATTTCGACGCCGATCCCTACCTGCTGGGCGTGGCCAACGGCGTGCTGGATCTGCGCACCGGGGAATTCCGTGAAGCGCGCCCGGGTGACATGATCCGGAGATCCACCTCCGTGGCCTGGGACATCAGCACCGGCATAGATACCCCCTGTCCCATCTGGGAAGGCTTCGTGCGTGAGATCGTGGGCGAGGATGATGAGGTGAAGGCCTTCATCCAGAGGGTTTTCGGATACGCGATCACCGGCCTCTCCTGTGAGCCCCTCTTCGTGGTGCTGGCTGGCGAGGGACGCAACGGCAAGACGGTCATGGTGGAGACTCTGGGCAAGGTCTGCGGCGATTACATGTCGCCCATCCCGGCCGAGCTGCTCCTGGACCAGGGTCAGGCCCGGGACGCGGACAAGCCCACCCCCACCATCATGAGCCTGAACGGCCTGCGTATCGCCTATGCCGCCGAAACCGACGACAACCGCCGCTTCTCTGTTTCACGCGTGAAATGGCTTTCAGGCGACGACCGCCTCACCGGCCGGTACATGTGGGACCGCGACCCCTCCAGCTTCTACCCGACGCACACCCTGTTCCTGCTCACCAACCACAAGCCCCACGCCGCGGCCCACGAATATGCATTCTGGGACCGCCTGCGCCTGGTCAACTTCCCCTTCCGTTACGTGGACAACCCCCGGGCCGAAAATGAGCGCCTCCGAGACCGCACCCTACCCGGGCGCCTGGAAAAGGAGCTGCCCGGGATCCTGGCCTGGTTGATCAAGGGCTCCCTGCTCTACCAGAGCAAAGGGATCTGCCCGCCGAAATCCGTCCTGGCCGCAACCGAGGAATACAAGCGGGAAGAAGACGCGATGCAGGATTTCGTGGACGAGTGCCTGCTCGAAGCCAAAGGCGAGCGCGTGGGCGCCACCGATATCTACGACCTCTACACCCGGTGGTTCCTCAAGAACCGGGGCAAGCGTTTCCCCACCCTGCACACCTTCGGCAAGCACCTCGGCCGCAAGATCACCAAGGAGCGCCGTGGCGGCCTGGTCTACTACTTCGACGTGCGCATCAACCCGGACGCCCTGGAAGCCTACCCCGAGAAGGGTTCCGGCCGCTCGGACTGGAGGGATCGTGATCCCTTGTGACCAGGACATAGGACATCGATCAGGACATTTCATTCTGGAATGTCCTGGGGGTGGGAAGGGGCACAGACTCTTGATGGAGGGGTGCGTCAGGACATCAGGACGTCCCACCATGGTTGCGACCAAAATCGTTGGTTGCGTTCCGGAGCACACCCTATTGTCTTGTCCTATTATCCTTCTTTTCAAAAAAAAGAAGAATAATAGGTGGTTAAAGGCAGGACATTGCCAGGACATTTCCAGGACAACAGGACATTTCCATGTCTGCTGACCTTCTTGGATTGTTTGAGGCCCACGGGCTGAAGCCGCGAAAGAAAACGGCCAAGGAGTGGGGGGCGGCGTGCCCTGCCTGCGGCGGCACGGACCGGTGCATGGTGCGGCCCGAGGACCACGACGGGCGCGGCGGCTACCATTGCCGCCAGTGCGGGACCTACGGCGACTCCATCCAGTTCCTGCGGGACTTCGGGGGCCTGAGCTACAAGGAGGCTTGCGAGCAAGTGGGTGTCCAGGCCTCCCGCTCCGCTGCTTCGCTGCCCAGGTCTCCCCGCAAGGCTCCTGGACAGGAGCCCTTCGAGGCTACTCCTTCCATCCCGCCGGCCGAGGTCTGGACCAAAAAGGCCACGGCCTTCGCCGCCTGGGCGCACCAGCACCTCCTGAACAATCCCGAGCAGCTCGCCTGGCTGGCCGCGCGCGGACTGCCGCTTACCGCCGTGAAGGCCTACAGCCTGGGCTGGAACCCGGGCGAGAAGGGAAAGTCCTGCCTGATTCGCCCCCGTGCCGTGTGGGGCCTGCCCCTGCCGGAGCCCAAGCTGGATGAAGATGGCAAACCCAAGCGCCCCAAAACAACTTTTTGGATCCCGCGCGGCCTGGTGATCCCCATGCTGGATCCTGACGGCGACGTTTTGCGCCTGCGCATCCGGCGTCCCGAAGCCGACCGGGCAAATTTCAAGGAAGAGACCAAATATTACGTGATCCCCGGCAGCTGCATGGACGCCATGATCCTGGGCGCGGACTCCCGGGCCTTCGTGGTGGTGGAAAGCGAGCTGGACGCGCTCATGCTCCATCACCAGGCAGGGGATCTGGCCGGCGCGGTCTCGGTGATGACCTCTTCGGTCAGGAAGATCGAGGCCTCGGTGCTGGACGCTCTGTCCCGGGCTCTGTGCGTGCTCGTGGGGCTGGATTTCGACGGGGCCGGAGCCAAAGGCTGGGAGCGCTGGTCCACCAGCCTGCCCCGCGCCAAGCGTTGGCCCTGCCCGGTGGGCAAGGATCCTGGCGAAGCATTCGCCCAGGGAGCGAACCTGCGTGCCTGGATACTGGCCGGGCTGCCTCCTGTGCTCCAGCCAGGACTTCTACCGCCTGGACAGCCAGACGTCGGGGGGGAGGGGGAAAAGGTGACGATGTCAACCTCGAAAGGGGAATCGTCAACCGCTGAAGCCCCAAAAGCCGCTTCCGAGGCTGAAGTGTCAACCCCGCTGCCCTCCTGGATGCATCCGCTTTCAGAGTCCGATCTGGAAATTTTCGGGACCGCCCGTGAAGCCCTGCTGGAACTGGCCGCTTTCATGCGCGGCCGGCGCGTCGGCCCGGTGTTGTTGCCCGGCAGGAACGGCGATCGGGCTCTTGTTCTCTGGGCTGCGGAGGGTCTGCGCGACTCCGATCCGGATGCGTTCGACCGGGCGCGAGATCTGTTCTTCGGGGAGTGCCTGGAAGCGGTCCTGGACCTGATCGACGTCCCGAAGCTGCGCTCGGTGTCCAGGCTCAAGGGGTGTCACGGGTTGAGGGACAAGGATGGCGAATGGGCCATGTTGGTGAAGACGGACGACGGTTTGTCCTGTCTGGGCTGGCGCCGTCTGGACCATTGGTTCGCGTGAGGCAGGATTCATGAGCGAAGAACTTTCTCCGGAAATCACAGCCGCCTCCCGGGTCTACAAGACTCAGTTGGACGCGGTCGCGTTCCTCAGGGGCAGCGGCTTCAAGGTGGCCAAGTCCAAGTTCAACACGGACGTCAAGCGCGGCAAGGTGCCCCGCAATGCCGAGGGCCATTTCGAGGAAGGGGCGTTGCTCGGCTACGCCGCCGTGAACCTGACCCCCCTCTCCAGCGTGGAAGACAAGGCAGCCAGCGAGGCCATGGTCAACCGCATAAGCGCGGACACCCAGCTGAAGACGTACCAGGCCAAACGCCAGGAGCTGAAGCTGCAGAAGGAAATGGGACTGCTCATGCCCCGGGCCGACCATGAGCGGGACCTGGCCGTGCGAGCTCAACTCTTCCGCAACGAGATCGAGGGCCAGGGGCGCCGTCTGGCGCCGAAGATCGTGGACCTGGTGGTGGGGAGGCTGGCGACCTTGGAGGGAATCCAAGCCGAGATGGCTGCCCGCATGCGCGACGCCTCGGTGAACCTGGTGCCGTCGCTCACCGAGTTCCTCCAGGCCGCGTCCGAGGATCTCATGGACGCCTGGGCAGCTGACCGTGAATTCGTGGTGGAATTGGATGAACCGGCCGGAGATGCGGCCTGAACGGAGAGGAGGCATCCATGGATGAGGCGAATCTGCGGGAAATACGTGAAGCCCTTGATATGCCCGAGGCGACGGTGTCCGATATTTGCGAGCGCATCCGGACGCTTCGTCAGGTCGAGATCAGCGCGAATTTCTTGGCCGTCAAGCTGGCTGCCGCTCGCCGAAGGGGTGTTGTCCTATGAGCCCGGTTACGTGGCTGCCCATCCCCTTTTTCGAGGATTACGAGGTGTCGACGTCCCAGCGTGTGCGACGTGCCAAGTCGCGCTATCAGATCCAGCCCAAGGGCAGGAAGGTGCGGCTTTTCCATGCACGCTCGGGCCGTTCGTTCGCCGCCTTCCCCAAAAGCCTTTTCTCCCTGGCCAATGCCCCGGATGGCCATCCTCTCGCCAGGGAAATCGAGGCGTGGCTGCGAGGGGAAGATGGGGAGGAGGCTCCCACCGTGATTGAGGAGGAAGAGATGATTGGGTCATCACCAGACCCTATGCCCAAGCCTGGCAGTGAAACCGTGGAAGCGATCAAGAGCGACAAGTTCGCAATCACGCTTGGCTGCGAACTTGTTGGGCTGGGAGTGGATATCTATGAGGCTCTTCAGCGCGAGGCGGGGGTATGGTGATGGAGATGGCCAGGATCGAGGAGGCCCTCCATCTGCGCCTGGACGGAAAGCTCTCCTATGCCCAGATCGGCCGGGCCATGGGCGTCTCCAAGTGGGACGCCAGGCGCTTGTGCGATGTCGGGCGGAGTTACTTGCAGGGCTATGCGGCCGGGTTTCGGGCCGCGAAGGAGCTGCGGAAATGACCGCTCCCACGCGCCCGGTCCTGCGCTACCACGGTGGCAAGTGGCGGATTGCCCCCTGGATCATCGGCCACTTTCCGCCGCATCGCACCTACGTTGAGCCCTACGGCGGCGCGGCCAGCGTGCTTATGCAGAAATCGAGAGTATCCTGCGAGGTCTACAACGACCTGGATGAGGAAGTGGTCAACGTGTTCACGATACTGCGCGATCCGGACCGGGCGCGCGAGCTGGCTCGACTCGTGTCTCTGACGCCGTTCTCGCGCATAGAACATGTGCGAGCCTACGAGGCGTCCAAGGATTCCCTGGAGAGAGCAAGGCGTATGATCGTGCGGTCCATGATGGCGCATGGAACGGATGCAACGACCAGGAGAAGCAATCCCGGATTCAGATCGAAACGAACCGGGGATGCTTCACATGCTCAGGATTTCTCAAACTACCCCCAGCATATTAGATCATTTGTTTCGCGTTTGCGCTCGGTGGTTATCGAGTGCCTTCCGGCAGTGAAAGTCATCGAGCGGTATGATTCGGACCAGACGTTGCACTATGTAGACCCTCCCTATGTGTCTTCGACGCGTACCGCATCGGCTCAACCCGGTCGCGGCTACCGCTTCGAAATGACCGACTCCGACCATAAGTCCCTGGCCGCGCGTCTCCATTCCATCACCGGAATGGTGGTGCTCTCCGGATACGACTCACCACTCTATCGACGTCTGTACCCTGATTGGCCGGTTTTTCGTCGCAAAGTGATGGCCGACAAGGCCGTTCCCCGCGAGGAGTGCCTTTGGCTGTCGCCTCGGACGGCGGCCAAGCTGAACCGGCGGTCAACGCTTATGGAGCTGGCAGGATGACCGCCCCTCATTCCGTCAGCTGGTCCACCTCCACCCCCATGGCCTTGGCGATCTTGGCCAGGGTTGCCCGGCGGGTCTTGGCTCCCTTGGCTTCCATCTGGGCGTATGCGGGGCGGGAGATCCCGGCCCGGGTAGCCACCTCTTCCTGGGTGAGCCCCAGGTGTTCGCGCCATGCGCGCACCAGGCTCTTGTCCTCCAGATTGGCGATCTTGGAGACCTCCAGGGGAATCAGGACGTCATCGTCGTCATGTTCCTCTCCGGTCAGCTCGACATACTCTTCATACGGGACGATCACGAACAAGGGCTTGCCCCCGTGCTCGATGATCTGGTGCTTAGTATGTGTGTTCATTGCGTCTCTTTACCTCCGTGATGTTGATGGTGTTGCCGGTCACCGTGAAGAAGGCCCGGAAGTCACCGATGCGCAGGCGATAGTCCTCGCGGTTGGTCAGGGACTTCACGTTGCCGCAGTTGGGCCATTCCCGAAGGTTTTCCAGGGCGGCGTAGATCGCCTGGGCGTCGGCCTTGGGGAACTTGTTGATCTGCCTGTTGGCCTTCTTGGTGATGTTCAGCGCGTTCATGAGTCTCTTGTAAAGAAATGTAGGTTTGTCGTCAATAAGAAACTTTCATTTTTTTACAAAAAAAATTGTGAGAATGGGCATGAGATTCGCGGGGAGTCCTCATGACCACCACCTCCTTCCGCCTCACCGACGGCGAGCGCCACATATTCCGCAAGCGCGAGCGGCTGCGCGTCTCCGAATGGGCCTCCCGGAACCTGATCGTGCAGGATGGTCCTTACGCCGGGTCGCGCCTGCGCCTGGACGTCTCCCGCTATCTGGTGGGCATGCTGGACGCCTTCGGCGATCCGGACGTGGAGGAGATCATCGTCCCTGGTGGCCACCAGCTGGGCAAGACCCTCTTCCTCTACGCCTGCCTGGGCTACGCCATCGACAACTGGCCGGGCACCAAGATGTTGGCCATGCCCTCCGACGAGATGCTGGCCAGGGTGGAGACCGAGAAGCTCAAACCTCTGTTCATGAAGAGCCCGGCCTTGCGGCGTCACGTGGTCAAGACCACCGCCGGGCATTTCCGTCTCCTGGACGGATCCTCGCTATTTCTGTGCTCCGCCGCCAGCCCGTCCCAGCGGGCATCGATCACGGTGAAGCACCTCTTCCTGGACGAAGAGGATCTGTACAAGCTCGAAGCGGGCAAAGGCGTTCCGGTGGAGGAATTCAAGGGCCGCACCCGCTCCTATTCGTTCGCCCGCAAGATCGTGCGCGTCTCCAAGCCGGTGGGCGACGACTCCTCATCCATCTGGCGGGGCCTGGTGGACGCAGACGAGCTGCGCGTCTACGAGGCCCGCTGCCCTGCCTGCGGCACCTACCAGGAAATGAAGCACCATCAGATCGTGGCCCTCGGCGGCGAGAAGGATCCCCGCAAGATCGCCCGGGACAAGCTGGGGCGTTACCGCTGCATCGCCTGCAAGTACGAATGGACCGACCACGCCCGGGACAACGCCGTTGCCGCCGGACGCTGGCGCGCCAAGCGCCCGGTGGACAAGCCCCGGGTGGTGGGGTTTCACCTGCCGGCGCTCCTCTCCCAGGCGGTCAGCCTGTCCGAAGTCGCGGCCAAGCGCATCACCGCCAAGCGCAGCGGCTCCCAGGAGCTGCTCATGGACTACTACAACGGCGACCTGGCCAGGCCCTCCCGCCCGGTGATCATGGAGGCCACGCCGGATTCCGTGCTGCAGCTGGTCGACCAGACCTTGCCGCCGCGCACGGTCCCGGCCGGAGCGGCCTTCCTGACCGCCGGCGTGGACATGCAGCTGCGCGGGTACTGGTTCCTGGTGGCGGCCTGGTCCGCCAGCTTGGATACCTGCTGGGTGATCGATTACGGCCAGCTGCCCGACTTCGACTCGGTACGCTCCCTGGCCTTTCTGACCCGCTATCCCGTGGAGGGCGGCGGCGACATGCCCGTGCACCGGACCGGCCAGGACACGGGCGGCGGCCTGGGCGACTCCAAGAGCGCCTCCATGACCGAGCGGGCCTACCAGAACATCCTGAGCTGTCCGTCCGGGCGGCTGTACGCCGTGAAGGGCGCGAGCAGGACGTTCGAGAAGCGGGTTATTCCCAAGGTGATCGGCAAGCTGCCCACGTCGAAATCCCCCATTCCCGGGGGGTTGACCGTCTATTTCCTGGATACGTCCTGGTACAAGGAGCTGATCCACGGATCCATGCGGCCGGAGATGGACAAGGCCCAGAGTCTGGTGCTGCACGCCGAGTGCGGCCAGGATCTGGCCGACCACCTCACGAGCGAGCGCCAGGTGCTCCGGAAAGGCCGCCTGGCATGGGAGCGCATGCGTCGCGAGAACCACCTATTGGACTGCCTGATGATCGCCCGAGCCTGTGCCAGCCCGGAATGGGCGCCCAGCCTGCAAGGGTTGTGGTTGTCCTGGAGACGCCAAGAGGAGCGGATGCGGGCCGAAGCGCAGGCCCGGGCCAAGGGCGGCGCGCCCGAAAACCCCTATACCAGGGGTAAAAGTTTGTTTGGGAACTAAAAGGAGGAAAAGAAAATGGCAATTACAGTCGAGATCACCAAAAAGACGAAGTATGATATGACAATCAATGGAGTTGAGTTCAAAGACATGGAAAAAGTATCAACATGGGAAAATTTCTCAAAATATGTCGGGAAAGACAAAGAGTTTTTGATTCTTGTTCATGACGGTAGTCGTTTGTTTGGCGAGTGTCTGGGGGACATATTCGGTGATGGCGGAACATATTATCTAGTAGGAGGTTCACAGATGGCTATTGCTAAGTTCAAAGATTCGGGGATGTAATCATGGTGGACGTGCAACTTGTTAAAGCGTTCAAGCGCCCGGAGCGTGGATCGGACACTCTGACGGTTCTGGGGTGTGGGGAGAGTCTGCGCGAGGATCTCGAGCGTTTCGGAATTCAGGGAGACGTGATGGCCGTGAACGATGCCGTGGCCTACTGGCCGCACCACCTGGATCATGCCGTGAGCGTGCACGAGAAGGTCCTGGACCCCATGCTCGGCATGCGCCGCATGCGGGATCGGCCTATGCCGCGCTACGTCCACGCCCTGGATGGCGAGGCCGCAGGCCAGGCCAACGTGGTATGGCGCATCGGTCCGGATGTGGCCGGGTCCGGGTATATGGGGGCGGCCATCGCCGTGGCCATGGGGTATATGGACATCCGGATGCTGGGCTGTGGCCTGGATGGCCGGGGGCATTTTTACGACATCCGGCGTGGGGGAACAGGGGCCTACGCAGGGGAATTCCTGGCCATCTGGCGCGAGCGGACTGCAGGGGGATTTTTCCGGGATGTCCGGGTGGCTTCCGGGCCGCTGGCCGACGTGCTCGGCAGGATCGGGGAGTAAATATGGCTGCGCCATCCGTCATCGCGGTTGCGATAGCCCTGGATATCGTGCAAAACGGCGTCGACTGGTCCCCGCGATGGGGTGGGAAGTGCCCAAAATGCGGGAAGAAAAAGTGTGAGGTAACCCGGACCATGAAGTGGGAAGGAAAGGGTCGGACCAGATATCACCGTTGTAAATGCGGCTTTATGTTCAAGAGTTTAGAGCTGGAGAAGGAGTCGCCTGACGACTTGAATTAAAATTTTAAATGGAGGATGCATCAATGGTTATGTTTAAGGCAAAAACCACGTATGGAGACTATGAAGGAACCGCTTCAATTGATAATGCAGATGTAAATAGAATTAATTCATACATAACCAAGAATAATTTAATCAAGGAAAAACATTTTATAATCGGGTTTGACATGTATTGTGGTGAAGTTATTGATAAAAAACACTTCGATATAGTTGCGTATTATTTTGATGATGTAGATAATTTTGAAGATGCAAAAAAAATAATTGACAGTGGAAGTAATTTGTCTGTTAGAAAAGTTGAATTCAAAATTCCAACAAACACGTTGATGAAATTATTCAAACGATTTAGCATAGCAGTCCATCCGAATGGGCTTGATATTACAGGTAGAGAGCTTTCAGTATTGGGATAAGTAAAGTTTGAGTATTGAGTTGTCCCCGATATCTTGCGATTTCGAGGGCATTTTAGAATCAATTCTGGCAGAGAATTCATCCTCCAGGGACTTAACTTCTCGCACGAAAAGTGATTCCCCCTAAAAAATCTTCCAGGCCCTGGCAGCGATCGCTTCCGGGGCCTTTTTAGGAACAATTCCGGTAGAAAAATTTTCTACCGGTAGAAACGACCCCCTTTCGCCCAAATTCCTGACCACGCTAAACGCCCCCTCAGAATCGCATCCTGAGGAGCGGGCATGGCCAGCGTCGAAGATCTCCAGAACCAACTCTCCCTGTACCAGCAGACGGAAGCGCGCATCCTGAATGGCGCGCAGGAAGCCCAGATCGGCGGCCGCCGCTACACGCTGGCTTCCCTCAAGGACGTCCAGGCCAAGATCAAGGACCTGGAGATGCGCCTGGCCATCGCCCAGAACACGGTCAACGGGCGCCGGGTCACCCACTCCCAGCCGGTTTTTTATGGTCGCCGCAATAACTGGTAAAACCTTCGACCGCACGGTGCGCGGTCGCATCTATCAGGGCGTCACCTCCCTGGTGGGCGGAGTGCTCGGCGTGTTCGCGCCCCGGGCCGCCGCTCGGTACATGGCCGGGCGCGAGAACCTGCTGAACGTCAAGCGGCGCGGCTACGATGCGGCCCAGCTGCGTGGCCCGAACGCCAAGTGGCATCCCATGAACCGCACCGGCGACGCCGAGATCCGCTGGGAAGGCCTGTGGATCCGCGCCCGCGCCCGGGACCTGCTCCGCAACGACGCCCGGATCAAGGGCGCGATCAACATCACCATGACCAACAACGTGGTGGGCACCGGCATCTGGCCCATGCCCACCGTGGCCAAGGCCAAGGACGGCGAGCCCCACGCCGACTGCAACAAGGCCCTGGCCCAGGCCTGGAACTCCTGGGCTACCATCGCCGACGACACCGGCTACGGCAGCATCTACGCCATGCAGAAGCTGGCGTTCCAGCATGTGGTCATGGACGGAGAGTTCCTGATCCGCACGATATGGGACCGGAACAACCCGGTGCTCCCCATGCGAGTGAAGCTCCTGGAAGTGGACCACCTGGTGGAGTGCCTGGACGGCATGCTGGAGAACGGCAACATGATCCGCCGGGGGATCGAGTTCACCCCCCAGGGCAGAGTTGAAGCCTACCACCTGCTCTCCCACCACCCCGGCGACTACGGCTGGACCACCATGGCCGCGCCCGTGGGACAGATCGTGCGCGTGCCGGCCACCGAGTGCAAGCTTGTGTTCAACCGGGAACGCATCTCCCAGACGCGCGGCGTGTCCTGGCTGTCCCCCGTCACCATGCGGGCCTTCGACCTGAACGAATACGACTCCTACGAGATGATCGGGGCCAAGCTGGCCGCCGCGTTCGGGGTATTCATCAAGACGCCCTACGCCGAGGGCATGAACGCCAGCCTCGGCTCGCCGATCCCCGGCATGTACCCGCGCGGCGGCGATCCCGACGGACAGAGCCCCCAGAACGGCCATCCCCCTCTCGACTACATCGAGCCGGGCCGCATCCAGCGCCTGGGCGCCGGCGAGGAGATCCAGATCGCCGAGCACGACCGGCCCGGCAGCAACTACGAGGCTTTCGTCCGCAACAACAAGCGCGACACGGCCGCCGGCATCGGCATGTCCTACGAGACGTTCTCCAAGGACTACGCCGGGGCGACCTTCTCATCCGCCCGCCAGGCCATCCTGGAGGAGCGCAGGGGCTACACCATCCTGCAGGATTTCTTGAACGAGCAGTTGCACGACTGGATCTACAGCCAGTTCGTGCGCGCCTGCTTCATCTCCGGAGCCGTGGCCATGCCCGGCTACGGCTCCGACCCCGCCAGATTCGAGTCCAAGACCTGGAACTGCCCGGGCTGGTCCTGGATCGATCCCCAGAAAGACGCCAACGCCAGCCAGATAAAAATCGCCCTGGGCATCTCTTCGCGCACCCGCGAGGCCCGGGCTCAGGGCGTGGATTTTGAGGAGTGCGTGGCCGAGCAGCTGCGCGAACAGGAACTCATGGCCAAGCTGAAGCCCGTCCAAATCGTCAAGCCGGGAGCCGGGACGCCTGCCGCCCAGAGCCCGGGCCAGGATTCCAGTGGTGATGACGAGGGCAATTCCAAGGAGAACGCCGATGCCGATGCCGCCTAAAAAGCGTGAAGGCCAGCGCATGAACCGCCGGGCGGCCAGCGTGACCGCCCCCAAGACCATCGACGAAGGCTCGCGCACCATGCGGGCCGTGATGACCACCGAGCAGCCCTGCCTGGTGTTCGACTGGGACCGCTGGGACCTGGTGAACGAGATCCTGCTGGCGAAGGGCATGATCCCGCCGGGCAACGACCAGGTCCCCCTTTTGGACAGCCACTCGCGGGACTCGGTGGCCAACGTGCTCGGGAGCGGCAGGGACTTCGGCCAGGTGCAGGCCGGCGGGTTCGCCGCAGTGGACGCCGAGGTCGGCTTCGCCTCCACGGATGACGCCGTGGAGGCCTTCACCAAGTACCAGGAGGGCCACCTCACCGATTTTTCCGTCGGCTACGAGCCCATCGCCTCCGTGTGGATCGAGGACGGCCGCACGGCCGATGTCGAGGGCAAAACATACACCGGCCCGGTGTCCGTGGTCACGCAGTGGGCGCTGCTGGAGCTTTCGGCCACGCCCATCGGAGCGGACAACCTGGCCAAGGCCAGATCGAAACAGAAACAAGGAGACAACCCCATGAACAAGCGACTGAGGAAGCTTCTGGAGCGTCGGGGGTTGTCCCCCGAGTCCACCGACGAACAGGCCAGGGCGTTCCTGGAGGTCATGAGCGCCACCGCCCAGCTGGAACTGCGGGCCAAGGCCGAGAAAGACGACGCCGGCGCGGATGGTGATGACGACGGCGACGGGGACGGCAAGAAGAAAAAGAAGGATGCCCCCTACGCCAGCGAGGATGACGACGAAGGCGACGACGGCAAGAAGGCTGCCTGCGATGACGATGACAACGGAAAGAAGGCGGCCAAGCTGGCCAAGGCCGAGATCCGAAAGGCCACCGAGCGCGCCACGGCCGAGGAGCGCGAACGCATCAGCTCCATCACCGAACGCTGCAAGTCCGCCGGCTGCCCGGACATGGCCAAGGACCTCATCGCGAAAGGCATCTCCGAGCAGGAGGCCTGCCGGGCCATCCTGGACAAGATGAGCGAGCGCTCTCAGGCGTCCAACGTCATGGGCTTCGCCCATATCGAGGTGGGCAAGTCCGACCAGCAACGCTTCTTCGCTGCAGCCGAGGACGCCATCATGGTCCGCAGCGGTCGCCACGTGGAGAAGCCGGCCGAGGGCTTCCAACCCCTGCGCGGTCGCACCCTGGTGCAGCTGGCCGAGGAGTCCCTGCAGCGCTCGGGCGTCAACACGCGCAACATGACCAACATGGAAATCGCCATGGCCGCCGTGCACATGGAGCGCCGGGGCACCAGGTTCATGCGCCGCGACCTGGTGGCCAGCACCTCCTCGGACTTCCCGAGCCTTTTGGGCAACGTGGTGCACCGCATCCTGCGCCAGGCCTACGATGAGACCCCCTCCACCTATGAGGCCTGGACCCACGTGGTGGACGCCCCGGACTTCCGACTCATGACCCGCATCGCCCTGTCCGAGGCTCCGGACTTGGACATGGTCCTGGAAGGTGACGAGTACAAGGTCGGCAAGCTCATGGACTCCCAGGAAGGCTATCAGGTGGCCAAGTACGGCAAGAAGTTCGGCGTCACCTGGGAGACCATCATCAACGACGATCTGAACGCCCTGCAGCGCATCCCCACCCTGTTCGGATCGGCCGCCCGCCGCAAGGTGAACACCGTGGTCTATGGCCTGCTCACGGGCAACCCGATCATGCAGGCGGACAACGATCCATTGTTCTGCACGGCCCACAACAACTACGTGGCCTCCGGATCCGGCGCGCCTGTGGGCATCACCAACCTGACCACGGCCCGGGCCGCCATGCGCACCCAGAAAGGCTTGCAGGGCGGGGACGTGATCCTGGACATCCAGCCCAAGTACCTGATCGTGCCCGCTGCCCAGGAAACCGAGATCGACATCATCCTGCGCTCGGCCGCCTACCCCGAGATCGGCATGTCCTCGGGCGTGGTCAACCCCTTCCAGTCCAAGCTGAATCCCATCATCGAGCCAAGGCTGGACGCCTGGTCCATCAACGCCTGGTTCCTGGCCGCACCCTGGAATCAGATCGACACCATGGAGGTCGCCTTCCTGGACGGACAGCAGGCCCCCTGGATCGAGGAGCGCCCGGCCTTCGACACGGACGGCATCGAGTACAAGGTGCGCTCCGTGTTCGGCGCCAAGATCATCGACTATCGTGGCCTCTACTGCAACATGGGCCAGTAAGCGCCTGGAAAAAAGGAGAATCCCATGGCCATGAACCACATCCAGCGCGGCGAGGTGCTGGAATACACAAACAACGGCTCGAGCCAGATCAACGACGGTTCCGTGGTGGTGATCGGCACCAAGGTCGGCGTGGCCCTCGTCAACATCCCGGCCGGATCCATGGGGGTCGTGGCCGTTAACGAGGTCTTCGCCCTTCCCAAGACCTCCTCTCTGGCCATCAGCCAGGGCGCGGCCGTCTACTGGAACGCCGCCCAGGGCGTGGCCACCACCAGCGCCACCGGCAACACCTACGCCGGCTACGCCGCCAAGGCGGCCCTGGCCAGCGATACCGTCGTGAACGTGACCCTCAACCGGTAGGGAGAAGCACCCATGCAGTCTGTCCTGGAATACCTCGCCGGATTTTTGCGTCAGATCCTGGGAGACGTCGTGGTCAAAGCGATGGTCTCCCTGTCCGGCGGGGTGTTCCTGGGCTGGGTGGGAGCATTGGGCGGGGCCATGAACGCCCTGGTGTGGCTCATGTGCATGGATTTCGTCCTGGGGTTCGCCCGGGGCTGGGTAGCCAAGCGCATAAGCGGCGCGAAGCTCAAGTACGGCTTCATGAAGTTCCTGCTCTACTTCGCGGCCATCATCGCCGCTCACAATGTTGACGAGGCCCTGAACGCCAAGTTCGCGCCCATCGTGCACATGGATTTCACGGGCTTTTTGATCCTCTACCTGGTGCTCTGCGAGGCCCTCTCCATTTTCCGGCATCTGCACTGCTTCGGGGTGCCCATCCCCAAGCAGCTTGTGAACCGGCTGGAAAGCCTGCGGGATTGCGAACTCATGCCCGCCAAGGCCAAGGCGGAAAGGAGGTAGGTCGTGGACGTCGATTATCAGAGCCTGATCGCCACTCTGTGCCCGAACGCCTCGCCGCTCTGCAAGAGCTGCTTCGCGGACGCTGGGACGGTGCTGCCCCGGTACGGCGTGGACACCCCACTTCGGCTCGCCCACCTGCTGGCCCAGGTGCTGAACGAAACCGGCGGCCTCTCAAGCCAAACCTTAACGGAGAACTTGAACTATTCGGCCCAGGAACTCCATGCCTGCTGGCCCTCCAGGTTCCCGACCCTGGCCGTGGCCGGGGAATACGGCGTCTCCCCCCAGGACACGCCTGCCGAGCGCGAGGCCAAGTGCCAGCGCATCGCCGAAACCGTCTACGGCCATCGCCAGGACCTCGGGAACCTCTATCCCGGCGACGGCGCGGCCTTCATCGGCCGGGACCTCATCCAGATCACGGGCCGGGCCATGTACGCCAACATCGGTTCGTACTTGAGCCTGGACCTGACCAACCATCCGGAACTGGCCTGCGATCCGGCCCACGCTTTGGAAATCACCTGCGTGTTCTGGGACCTGATCAAGAAGCTCAATCCCTGGGCGGACAAGGACGACCTGGTGGAGATCACCCTGCTGGTGAACGGCGGCGAGATCGGGCTGGCCACCAGACAAATGTGGCTGACCAAGGCCAAGGCGGCCCTCGGTGTTGCGTAGGCTGGCGCAGCACCTCTTAAACGAGATGCACGTCTATTGCCGCCTGCGCGACTGCGGATTGTCCGTGGGTCGCGCCAAGCGGTGGAGCAAGAAACTCTGCGGCTGGATCCGGCCGCACATCTACGGAGGAGCGTCATGAACGGTATGAAAAAACCTTGGCAGTCCACTGGCGTCATCGGGGCGATGGCGACCATCCTCACGGCCGGGCTGGCCATGTACGGCGTGCAGCTGACGCCGGAGACCAAGCCCGTGGTGGCGGCCCTGGCGGTCATCATCGGGACCGGGTTCATGGCCCTGGTGGGCAGGGTCAAGGCCACGTCGGCCATCGGGATAGCATCGACGGTTGTGCCCATGGCGGCGAGCACAATCGAGAAGGTCCTGGTGGGTGAGCACGGCCCTGAAACGACATCCACATCCACCCCCACCGCATCGGCGCTCGGTCCGGACAAGCTGGCCGAGGCCCTGGCGTCCCTGGCCACGGCCGTGCAGGGCCTCGCGCCCGCTCCGGCCGATACCGCCGCTCCCGGAAAGTCCGCTCCCGACAACAACCCCGTTTCCGCCGCGCCTGGAGGTGCCCAGTGAAAAAGATTCTTTCCATCTTTGCCGTCTTCGTCCTGCTGATCTGCGTCATGGTTGGCTGTGCTTCCCAGTCCAACACTCCGACCCAGAACGCTCAGTCCGTTGTCCTGGACGCCAAGTCCGCTCTGACCCAGCTCCCGGGCATCGCCGCCTCGGTGAACGACATCATCCAGGGTTCGCCCCTGGCCAGCGCCACCAAAACCCAGGCCGCTGGCTGGACCACATTCGTGGCCAATGCCGCCGGCGACATGTCGCAGGGCCTCAATTCCTCCGATGCCCTGGGCGGGGCGATCTCGGCGCTGTTCTCCATCGCCGCGAGCGCTCCTCTCAGCAGCGCCGAGCAGGCCCAGCTCAGTCCGTATCTGGCCTGGGGCGCCACCGCCGCCCAGGCGGCCGACCTTATCGTGAACGTCGTCAAGGACGTGCAAACCCCGGCGGCCGCGCCTGCCGCCACGACTTCGGCCCCGGCGGCCACCGTAAACCCTACCGCGCTGCTCCTGGCGCCCCAGATCCCGGGGGGGAGCAGCCGTCACCCGTCTTCAAGCTGGGTTTCCCCGGTGATGGCGGCCTTTGGGTTTGGGAATCGCCCCGGCCTGGCGGCCTGAACGTCATGGTGATGGTGCTGCCGAGCGATGCCGGAAGCGAAGGGAAGTCCCTCCTCCGGATCCGGCAGCTGGGCCTGGAGATGCGCTGCCCCCAGGTGGTGGCGCTCTTCGCCGGGTTCACCTTCTGAGCAACTGGAGACAAGAGACCATGCCCGACTTCGCCGACGAAGCCCAACTCCAACAGGAACGGAACCTGGCGGCCGCCATCGCGGCCGCCAGGCCGCCCCACCAGGACCCCCAGGTCGTTGAGGACGGGGTTGTGGTCTGCATGGAGTGCGACGTTCCCATCCCACTTGCCCGCCTGACCGCCATCCCGGACGCCTGCCGCTGCGCCCGCTGTCAGGGCGAATACGAGGAAGGCCATGGCCATTGATCTGGACAACGTCGCCGCCTTCACCGGCATCTTCGGCGACGACGCCACCTACACGCCGGTGGGCGGCTCTCCGGTGACCGTCTGGGCGGACGTCCAGGAGGCCACCATACTCGGCCGCCCCGGGCCGGTGTTCGACTCCGTCTTCGCGCCCGGGCTCGGCCGCTACGCCGAGGGCCGGGTGGTCGCCGCCGATCTGGCCGCCCTGGGCGTCACGCCGTCCCAGGGCGACACCTTGACTCAGAACGACGTCACCTGGCGCGTGGAGGAGATCCGGCCCGAGGTGGACATGCTGGTGCTGGCCCTCTCGTCCGACCAGCGCTTCGGGCAAGGGGGAAGGTGATGGCCGAGAACGAAGCCCTATACGTCCCGGATCGGGGCGCCGGCGTCGGCAGCGCCGGCGGCCTCGGCACCCTCTACGTGGTGGGGAACGCGGACAGCGGCCTCTCCCTGCTGGCCACCAACTTTCCGGCTGCATTCGGGAGGGCTCTCGGCCGTGTCGGCTCGGACCTGCGCCAGGCGATCCGCGCGGCCCTGGAGAGCGGCGGACCTTCCGGAGAGACATGGAAGCAGGTCAGCGGGTGGTCTCCCTGGTCCGTGCGCGCAAAGCCCAACCGCCGCCGCAAGGGGGCTCGCCGACGCCCGTCGCGCTACAACGGGAGCAGCTTGCGATCGCTCCAGGATCGCTTCTTCCGCCACGCCGTTGACCGGCCCTACGGCAAACTCTTCGGCGCGGCCCGGTATCTCCTGGACAAGGGCCAGCTCTCCGTCCAGGTGGGCTGGGTGACCCCCACGGCGGCCGCCTACGGCCGCGACGTGCAGGCGGCCATGCGCGGGGCCAGTCCCTACGATCCCACGTTTTCCGGCTCCCAGCCGGTCACCCGCTCCATGCGCCGAGCCCTGGCCGCCATGGGCGTCATCCTATCCAAGTCCACCACGAGCCTCACGCAGCCGGAACGCCCGCTCATGCGGACCATGTTCGAGGAGTTCGAGCCCAAAATCCCCGGCATCATCGAAGAGGCCATGGAGCGCTACCTCGACGTGGGAGGCGCGCAGTGATCCTCACTACGCAGATCGCGGCCCTGTGGCTGGCAGCACTTCAAAACGACGCCGGACTACAGGCCTTCGGGCAGAGCGTCTACGGCAAGCCGGTCTCCTTGATTGGAGGAGCCTCGCCCAAGCGGCCCGTGGGCGAGAAAAACGCGCCTTTCTGCATCATCTCATGCGTCAAGGACGAGCGGGGCGGAGCCTCCCCGTACACCTACACCCTGGGCGTGGATCTGGGCGTGATCATCGCGCCCGGACAGGCGGTTCTCGACGTGCAGACCGTCCTGGATCAGCAGTTCTCCGCCGAGGTGGAGCGCGTGCTGTGGGCCTCGAGCCAGAACCTGGATTTCCGGTCCATTGAGGACAATTTCGAAGACGCTTTCGACCCCCTGTTCGTGCTGGAGAAAACCATAACCGTGACCGTGCCCCACACCCTGGGCGTAGCGGTGGAACTGTAAAAACCCTGGGAGGCCATCATGGCGGGCTTACAAGCCAAAGGCGAACTGTCAAGATTTTTGCTCGGTTACGAGACCACCTTCAACACGACTCCGGCCAGCCCGGCAGGGGTGATCCTGCCCATCAACACCTGCGGCCTGAAGGCGGAGCAAAAGCTGAACGCGCCGGCGACGCTGCGCGGCCGAGCCGACCCCGCGCCCCCGTTCTACGGGTTCGTGGACGTGTCCGGAGACGTGGTGGTGCCCCTGGACGGCGCTGCCATCGGCTTTTGGCTGAAGGGACTGCTGGGCCAGCCGGTGTCCACCGAGCATGCCCCCATCGCCCTGAACGCCATCGCGGTCCAGGACGAAACCAACGGCGCCATCGGCATTCCCCTGGTGGCGCACGGGCTGCCCGTGGGCTGTCAGGTGACCGTCTCCGGGAGCACCCACTACAACGGCACGTTCACCGTGGGCAGCCAAACCACCGCGAACCTCCTGGTGCTCCTGGCCGCCTATTCCACGGGCGGCTTCCAGGCCGAGACGTTTTCCTCCGGGGCCAGCTTGCAGCCGCTCCTCTACACACACGTGTTCACCGTGCAGGGCACGCTGCCCAGCTGCTACGCCGAGAAGGGCTTCACGGACATCAGCCAGTTTGAAGTCTTCAACGGCCTCAAGGTGGGCAAGATGGCCACCTCCCTGGGCGGCGACAAGGAGCTGGAGGCCACCTTCTCGCTTGTGGGGGGCAACTCTCTGCCTCTTGCCGCAACCTCCATCGAGACCTCTCCGCTCTCCGTGGCCCTGGCGCGGTTCAGCTTCAACCAGGGATTCATCTACCAGAACGGCGCAATGCTGGCCACGGTGACGGAATGTTCCCAGACCATCGACCGGCAGCTGGACAACTCCGTGTACCCCATCGGCAACAACGCCATGCGCGGGGCCATCCCCGAGGGGGTCATGCAGATCAGCGGCACCCTGAAGGCCATGTTCGAGGACGCGTCCCTGCTCAACCTGGGCGTCAACCAGACCGTTACGGACATCAAGCTGGTGTACCAGCGCGTGATCGAATCCATGACCATCGAATATCAGGAAGTGAACATGTCCCGGACCTCGCCGCCCATCGACACCCCCAAGGGGCTGTTCGCCAGCATGGACTACCAGGCCTTCTACAACACCGGATCGTTCAACTCCGCCGTGAAGATCACCCTGGTGAACCAGTTGAGCGGCTACTAACCACAACACTTTAACGAGGAGCGCATGACCATGAGCAAGGAACTGAAAGACTGGCTGAAGGAGAACGACAGGAAGGTGCAGAGCCCCAGCAGGGTCGATTACCGGCAATACCTGAAGCGGGAGCGCGAACTGCTGAACACCCCCTTCAAGAAGGATGTCACCCCCGAGGAGGTTGTCCAGGCCCAGGAGGATGTTGCGGACATGCAGGACGCGTTCTTGGCCAAGGCTTACCCTGGCTTGGATGTGGGCGCCATGCCCGTGGACATCTTCCGGGATCTGTTGGTGGCCACCATCGCCAAGGGCCAGGGCAACCAGGAAAAAAACTGAAACACTACTGGGCATGGTCCGTAGATGAAACCCGTCAAGAAGCCTGCCGCGCCTGCCGCGACCTCCACGAAAAAGAGGACGAGCGCGCTCCGTGCATGGAGTGCGACTGCGGCCCTCCCGATCTCTGGGAGGAGAACCGGGGGGGCTGGGCTCTGTATGTGGCCTGGGGCACCCAGAGCCGCATGGGGCCGAGCGGCTTCGCGGGCTTCGATTACGGCTCCATCCTCCAATGCGCCGACCGTTTCGGAAACGGCGCATCCGATGAGGATTTCGGGCTCTTGCGCCTTATCGAAGCCTGGCTGCTCAAGCGCCAGGCCGACCGCAACCGCGAGGCCATGGAGGGCGCTTCGCGCGGCAGGCGCTGACCGTGCCCAGTACGACATCATGCGCTCCTCCACGCATGAGCCGGAGAGGTTCCGTCCGTTTACCAGTGGCGGGCGGGACCTCCCGGTGATTTTCCATCCCTGGAGGTCGCGTGGCTGATCTCAATACCCGGATCATCATCTCCGCCAGGGACGAAGCCAGCAAGGTCTTCAAGTCCACTGCGGACAATCTGAAGGTCATCGGCACCGGGGCCCAGGCCGCCAGTGCAGCCCTGTCCGGGGCGCTCCCCACGGAGCGCATCGCCGGCCAGGTCAACGCTCTCTCGGGCCACCTGGCCGAACTGGGGCGCAACGCCCAGCTGGCGGGTGGAACGTTCGCAGGCCTTGGCAGCCACTTCACAACTCTGGCTCCCCAGGTGGGTCTTACCGAAAAAACTTTCGCGGCCCTGCAGGAGCGCATGCTGCGCACCCAGGCCGCCGCTGCGGCCAAGGATTCGCTGTCGGCCGTGGCCGAAAAGGCCAACCTGAGCAAGGTTCAGCTCGGCCTCCTGCAAGCCGAGCTCGGCCAGCACGGGGCAGCGTTCAAGAGCTTCGGCGAAGCCGGCAGCTCCGCCATCTCCAAGGTGGCCGGCGGCGTACTGAACCTGAAAAACGCCATCGTCGCCCTGGCCGCCGGGGGCCTGATCAAGGAGGCCATCAGCGGTTGGATGGACGAGGAGAAGGCCTCCGCCGATCTGACCCGGGTGAGCGGAGCGGCGTATGCGGATCTGGCCGTCAAGCTGAAGGCGCTCCCGACCGTGCTGGGGGACATGGCCGAGAAGCAGGACGGCGTCCGCTCGGCCATGTCGGCCGGGGTGCGCGAGACCGGGAAGGCTCTCGAGGTCTACGAGGCCGGGGCCAAGGCGGCCAAGGTCACCCATCAGGACCTGAACTCCACGGTCAAGGCGGCGGCCGAGGTCTGGACGGCGTATGGCGGCAAGATCGAGCGCGCCTCGGCCATCACCGACGCGTTCCTGGCCATGGAGCGCCAGGCGGGCGTGCGCCTTGAGGAGCTGCAGCCGGTCATAGGATCGCTGGCCAAGGAGGCCGACTCGCTGGGGATCAGCTGGGAGGAGCTTGCCGGGGCCATCATCCAGGTGAACAAGACCTCCGGCAACATGGGCGAGACCGCAGGCCAGGTGCGCGCGCTCATGATGGCCTTCACCGGCGCTTCCAAGGACCGGGATTTCAGCGAACTCATCCACAACCTCGGCTTCTCCTCGGCCGAGTCCATGCTGAAGGTGCTGGGGCTGCAAAAGGCCCTGGTCGCTCTTTCAGACAGGATGCGCTCTTCGGGATACAACCTGGGGCAGATTTTCGAGAAGCGCTCCGTGGCCGCCGCTCAGGACCTGACCGCCGATGGCGGCAGCCAGTACGCCGCCGAGATCAAGGCCGTGCGCGAAGCTCAGGACCAAGGGCTCACCCAGATTGATTTCGGAAAGTGGAGCGGTTCCACCCGCGCCCACATGGACGAAGCCATAAACAGGATCTCGGACCTGCGGGCCAAGCTCGGCGAGCCCCTGGCGGACGGTTTTTCTCACAGCCTGGAAGGCCTCTCCGACTGGCTGGACAAGAATCAGAACCGGCTCGTGGAGCTGGGAGAGCACGGCGCGCATGCCCTGACCGCCATGGTCGGTCCGGCTGCCGCATTGGCCGGGAACCTGGCCGACGTGGCCACGCAGCTGGCCAAGATTCCCACGCCTCTGCTCATGGCCGCCATGGGCGCGGCCGTGGGCGGACGGGTGGCCGGCCCGTGGGGGGCAGCCATAGCGGGCGGCGGGGCCTTTTTGTACGAGGCCAACCGGGTCCACCGCGATACGTTCGCCCAGGTGGGCGTATCCTCCGCATCCTCCATAGACGAGGTGCTGGACCGGAAAGGGTTCACCCAGGCGGATTGGGATGCGCAGAAGGCGAGACACGGCGGGGATGGGCATCCCTTGGCCATAAGCGCCACGCATGGCCATCGTGACGAAGCAGTAACGCCGGAAGCAGCGCCCACAGCACCTGCGCCCCCTCCGGCCGGGCTGCCCCACGGCATGACAAGCCAGGATCAGGCCAAGGTCGATTACTGGAGCCGCTTCTATGGGCTGCCTCCGGAGCTGGCCTCCATCCTGCCGAATCTCATCCATACCGAGTCCGGCTGGAATCAGTTCGACCCCAAGACCGGGAAGGTGCTCACATCCTCCAAGGGCGCGCTCGGGCTCACGCAGCTCATGCCGGGCACCGCCGCACAGATGGGCGTCGATCCTCTGGACCGGGAACAGAACCTCCAGGGCGGAATCAAGTACCTCAAGTGGATTTCCGACCAGCTGGGCACCACCGATCCCAAGATGGTCCTGGCCGGATACTCCGCCGGAGTGGGCAACGTGCGCCGCTACGGCGGGGTCCCTCCCTTCAAGGAAACTCTTGACGAGATACAGAAGGTCACCGGAGAGCAGGCCTCCGTCTACTCCCAGGGAGCGGGCGGTTTCGTGCTGCCCTCGGAGCGTCCGGTCTATTCCTGGATGACCGGTTTGCGCGGCGACGCGGCCAGGGCCGGAGCCGGCACACTGGAAGACGAATTCACCGAGAAACGCGTTGCGATTCTCAAAGAATACGAATCCTCCCTGGCCGCCATCGAGGAGAGGCTGTCAGCCATCCAGGACCTGGGGAAGCGCGGCGCCATGGCCGACGAAGCCAGGGGGCTTGTCGAGAGCATACGCGATTCCAAGCTCGCCCGGATCGACCAGGAGCGTGCCTGGGCCGATGCCGAGAAATTCGGCCTGCAGGCGGTCGGATTGGGTCAATCCCTGGGCGATCCCTCGAAATCGTATCAGGGCGACATGCTCCTGGCCGGAGTGAGATACCAGAAGGCCAAACAGCAGATAGAGGGCGAACTTCATGGCTTGGCGGCGGAGATACGGTCCACCAATGCCGAGAACTTGCCCCCGGAGGAGAAAGACAAGGCCCTGAAGGGATACGAAGGGCGGCAGCAGGAGCTGCTGGAACGCCGAAAGGACCTTGAAGAACTGACCGGCCGGGAACTGGTCGACGTGCGCCGGAAATACCTGGGCGACGCGGCCAAGCTGGAGGCGGGCTACTGGCAGGATCGCTGGGCGTCCTACGCCAAGGACGAGCAGTTCGTGCGGCAATACGCCGGGAAGTCCCTGGGCGTGGAAGCCTGGCTGGCCGAACAGCGCGACAAGATCAAGCGCGAGCAGCTGGAAACGAAACTCCCCTCCGACTCCGGGTTCGGCACGTTCATGGCCGACAAGATGAGCCTGGATTACGGCCTGTACAAGTCCGACATCGCCAAGCGTCAGGAATACTGGTCCCAACTGGCCCAGGACGTGGAGCACGGCGTAAGCGGCATCGAGAATTCCGTTTCCGAGACCTTTGGCGATATGATCAGCGACGCCATGGCCGGAAAGCCCAAGAAAGCCATGGCCTACCGCAAGGAGCTTGCAGCCAACGTGAGGGAATCCGTGGCCTCCTCGGCCTCGGAACTCATCAAGACCGGGATCCACAATTCCATCACCCAGCCGCTTCTGGCCATGTTGACGGGGGCGGCGTCCGGTTCTCCCGGCGGCGGCCGGAAGAACGATTCCTCGCAAGCCGCCTACGGCATCCTGGGAAAAGACGCAGCGCATAACCTGGGATCGGCCACATCCTCCTACGGCATCCTGGGGGCCATGCTGGGCACCTCCGGCGCGCCGTCGCTCATCAGCAAGATTCCCACGGCCAGCGGAATCTTGACCGCCTTCACCGGGGACAGCACGTCCTCCGGAAGCACCGATTCATCCTCGGTCACCTACGACTTCGGCACTCCGACCGTCGATTCCAGCGGCATCGGTTTCGCGGGAGGCGATTCCGCGTCCGCTGAAAACCAGATGGTCCTGACCTATATGGCCCAAGGGTTTTCAGCCCCGCTGGCCACCCAACTGGTGGCCCTCCAGCTGGGTGGAGGAAGCGCCGGAACAGGCAGCTCCGGGGATGGCATCGGCCTGGACACAGTTCCGGCGGCTTCCTCTTCAAGCTCTCTCAGCCTGAGCAACCTCGCCTCTGACGCCAAGACCGGCTACCAAGCCTATAGCACGCTTACGGGCGATAACCCGCTCTCCAGCACCATCAACAGTTTTGGTTCGAACTACCTTGGGATGGGGTCGACCTATACCGCGACACTGGGTGATGGGTCCACGGTAACCGGGCAAGCGGCGATGGATGCGGTTTCTGATGGGTCTGCGACAGATTTGTCCGTGACCGGCGGCACATCACTTAGTAGCACACTCGGCGCGGCGGGAGCGGCTGGCGGGATCGGCTATCTGGCTGGCGGGTTGATGAGCACCCAGAGCCCTGCGGCGAGCTACGTTGGAGCCGGTACTGGCGCTCTCGCGGGAGGCATAGCGTCCTTGGCAGGGTACGGTGCGCTCGCCTCCACCGGCGTCGGTGCGCTCGTGGCCATCCCCGCAGCCGCCCTGACCGCCGCGCTCACCCCTTCGACCACCACCACCAACACCAACGGCAACAACGGCATAACGGTCGACCTGACGAGCCCCGGCGCCGAAATGAGCGGCGACGAGCCCCTTTGGGGCTACATGGGGTTCACCTCGACGACCACCGGATCGTTCGGGCAGTCCTCCACCAGCCATTTCACGGAACCGTCAGTCGCGGATCCGGCCACCGCGAAGGCGTGGGACACGGCCATGACGGGCGACACGTCCCAGCTGGCCGGTTCGCTCAACAGCCTGGGCGTCGGTACGTCCGCACTCCAGAGCGCCACCTTCCCGGTGCAGTTCAACGTCAACGCCCAGAACGCCTCCCAGGCGGCGAACAACGTCTCCAACTACATGGCCCTGTTGGCCATCCAGGCCTCGGGCCTTGCCACGGCCTTCGAGAACGCCGCCCAGCCCGGCGAGGATTACGTTGACGAGATCAACCGCATCGGGGCGGCCTACGCGGCCACCAACGTCTCCGCCCAGATCGCCGGAACCTCCCTGGCCAACCTGTCCGGCGCGACCGACAGCGTGGACCAGGGCAACTGGGCTTCGGAGACCGGCCAGCTCATGGGCAGCAATAGCGCCGTGTCCTCCGCCTTCCAGACCTACGCCTCGAGTCAGAGCCAGCCCGCGCAGCTTTCCAACGCCCTGAGCGCCTACCAGGGGCAGGCCAACCAGGCCATCGGGCTCATCGGCAACCCGGATGTGACCATGGGCAATTTCTGGAGCCAGTACGGGCAGGCCATGAGCGGCGCCAACGGCCCCATGGATTCCTCTACGTTCCAGGCCTGGGCCAACGCCGCCCAATGGATGCAGCAATTCGATGCGGCCGAGCAGCAGGCCGGCCAGCTCACCCAGCAGTTCAACAGCCTCCAGATTTCCCAGCTCCAGGAACAGATAACGGCGGTCCAGGACGTCAAGGTCGTCGTGGACGGTCTCGCCGTTTCCATCCAGTCGGCGGAATCCACCTACCAGAGCCTGGCCAACACCATCCAGACCACGCTCCAGGGCATTCAATGGAACCCGACCCTCTCTCCCAACACCCCGGGACAGACCTACCAACAGGAGAGCGCCTACTGGAATCAGCTTTCCACCACGGTGCAAGGCGAGGGGCCGGCTTCGGTAAGCTATAGCCAGGACCTGCAGAAACTGACGGCTTTTGCCAGCACCTTCCTGCAGACCTCGAAATCCTATTACGGCAACTCGGCCGCGTACCTGAGCGATGAACAGATGGTGACCGGCACGCTGGGAGCTCTCCAGGCGCCCATCGACCAGCAGCTGGCCACCTTGAAATCGCAGCTCCAGGACCAGGATGCCATCGTCAACAGCGCCCAGGCCCAGATCGACCAGTTGCAGCTCCAGAACCAAAGCCTGACCATCCTGAACAGTCAGATCACTCTGCTGGGCCAGGACACGGTCACTGGATTCGACAACCTGACCGCGCAGATGGCGGGAATCTCCGGCGTGGTGAGCAACCTGGAGGCCGCCTACGGCACTATCACCGCCTCGCTCACGGGCCTGGGCATCCCGGGATTCTCGGGAGGAGGAGATCATGCCGGTGGCCTCAGTTGGGTCGGCGAGACAGGTCGCGAGCTCATGTTGACCGGTCCGGCCAGGATCCTGAGCCACTCCCAGATCGGCGCAATGCTCGCCCCGCGCGTCGTGCATTCGCCCGACAATTCCGGGGCGATCATACAGAGCGCCATGGTCATGGCTGCAGGGTTTAAGGGGATGCATGCCAAGATGGACGTGAACAACGCGCATCTGGCCGCCATCGCCGGAGCCGCCCGCCGCAGCGCCATGATGCCGGCGAGGTCCCGGTAATGATCATCGACCTGGTTGAATTCAGCTACTTGAACCCGCTGACGCTCCAGGCGACCACCTTGGGGTATTCGTCCGGGCCCGGCTTCACGCCCCGGCCGGGCGAAAGCGCCCCAGTGCCCTGGTACGAGCCCAGGATCCTGCAACCCTTCGATTACCAGTGCTCGATTTTCAAGGACGGACTGAAGGGAGGCAACTCGGAAGGCGCCTGCGCGGCCTGTCAGCTGATCAACGCGCCCGCACCGGGACAAACCGCCGGGTTTTTCGACTTCCTCATGGGCATGGTGCTGGACGGCCAGTTCGTTCGAAGGCTGCGCGGCGATTCGGAAGCGCCCTACGCGTCGTTCACCGTGGTGATGACGGGGGTGCTCATGCGCCCCGAGTTCACCTGGGAGACCATGAACCTCAAGGTGCGCGATTACACGGAGCTTTTCGACCATCCGGTTTCCCAATTCGTGTACCTGGGCAACAACGTGGCGGGTCAGGGGATCGAGGGCACCACGGACGATCTGATGGGCAAGACCAAGCCGCTCTGCTTCGGGAGGCGCTGGAACATCACGCCCGATTACGTCAGCACCGCCCAGACCATCTACCGCGTGCACAACGGCCAGGTGCAGGCGATCGACGCCGTGTACTCGGCAGGTATCAGCCTGCCTCAGGATATGAGCGTGGGGGGCACCGTCGAGAGCGCGGCCTGCCTCTACGTGTCCGCCACGTCGTTCACCGTGGCGGGCAACAAGACGGCCGTCTATGTGGCCGGGTTGCGACTGCTGATCGTGCAGGCGTCGGGCAATTCGGGAAACTCCGCGGTGGTGTCCTCCAGTTATTCGTCCTCAACGGGACTCACGACGGTGGTCCTGACCACGCCTCCGGTATCCCAGGCCCAGATCCCCTTCACCCTGGCCAGCGGCACCACCATCACCAAGGTGGCCTACGGGGGTGGAGACTGCGCCACCCTGGCCGCGCTTTACGCCGCCACGCCTGCGGCCGGCATGTACGTCACGAGCCTGGCGCTCGGGCTGTTCAAATTGACCGGATACGCCGGCACGGCCATAACCTGCGACGTTCAGGGCGCGGCTCCGGGCGGAGTCTACGCGGAAACCATCGCGGACATCCTCACGCTCATGGCCACCAACTACGCCCAGAGGAGCCGCAAGAACTACGCGCCCAACTGTGAGGCCTTCACCGCCGCAGGCTGGACGAATTCCGGGTTCACTTTGAAGGTGAATCCGGCCGGTGTCGTCCCGCCCATGGCCGGCATGACGCTTACGGAACTCTCCGGAGCCGCCGGCAGCTCCCTGGCCTGCACGCTGCCCCTGGGCACCAACACGTGGTGCCTGAGCTGGGTTGTGCAGGGAACGGGATCCGTTTCCATGGAGATAGCCAACGCCGCCAACGGGGCCAACAACTGCCTGGGCGAATTCAACCTGGCCACGGGCCTGAACACCCTGGTTCAGGCCAACGGCAATGCCGTCGGTCCGCAATACCAGGCCACGGGATTCATCACCGCCGGGGGAGCCGTCGAGGAACCGGACGGATTCTGGAGGATCTGGATCTCCGGGCAGCCCGATTCCACGTTCACAAGCATCACGGTGCAGATCATCTCCAACGACGGCGCCCCGATCATCGTCGGGGGCGTTCAGGTGGAGAATTATTCCAGCCCTTCCAACTACTGCGGCGCAACGAGCGGCACTCCCCTCGGAACGGACGCCAACGGGAGCTACTACGCCCTGGGCTATGACCCGGTCATCGGACCGACCGTCAATGCGGCGGCCCTGGCCGCGCTCAAGGCCGCCATGCCCTACGAGGTGGGCTATTATGTGCCCTCGGGCGATTCCAGCACCTGCCTGGATGTGCTGGACGCGATCTGCGAGGGGGCCATGGTCTGGTACGGGTTCGACCGTTTCGGAGCGTTGACCGGCGGAATGCTGGCCAAACCAAGCGCTTCGGCCACGCCCGTCATCTCCGTCAGCAGCGACATGCACATCGTCCAGGACACGCTCCAGTGGGTGACGCCGTTCCAGGCCAAGGACGGCACGCCGGCGTTCCGCGTGTCCCTCTCGACCGTGGAGAACTCCACGATCCAGCAGAAGTCCGACCTGGCCACGAGCATGTGGACCACGCTGCCCATGCGCGTGGCTTGGCTGGACAACCAGTTCCGCACAGTCACCGCCGAGGATCTGAACGCATTATGGCTCCATCCCCTGGCATGCGAGCTGGATTTCACCGCTCGATTCGCCAACCTGTCCGACGCCGTCGTTGTCGCCGGGATGCTGCTCGCCTTCTACAAGAACCGGTTGGACCGGTACACGTTCAGCATTCCCATCACGGCGGACATCCTCACGCTTTTGCCGGGCATCTTTTCCCTGATGGTCGGCTCGGTGGTCAACCTGCAGTCCGAACGGTTCGGGCTCATGAACGGCCAGGATTTCATGGTGATCGGCGTCACGGAACAGTCCGAGAACGGACTCATGCAACTTGAGGTGCTCGGCTGATGGCCAACTGCATGCTTTGCTCGCCCAACTGGTCGGACCAGGCCACCCTCGCGGACCCCAACGGGGATTTCGCCTCATCCTATCCGGTCGCCAACCTCCAGACGAGGTTTTTGCGGCAATACGCGGTCACGAACGGCCTACCCTCGCACCTGGACGCCAACGGAAATCCCTATACGGCGCGCATCAGCGGCAATTTCGGCAAGCTGCGTTGCACCACGGCCATGGCCCTGGTCAATCATAACCTTTCGCTTTCCGCCACGGTGCGCCTGGTGCTCTGGACGGACCAGACCAGAACGACCGCCGTGTACGACTCCGGCTATCAGCCTGCGTATCCGACCTGGTTCGACACCCTGGCCCTGCGCTGGGAGGACCCCAACTGCTGGAGCGGCCAGATCAACAGCGATCTGTTGGGGCAACTACCGGCCATCTTCATCCAGATGGTGACCAATTATTCCGGCCAGTACGAGTCCATGGGCTGCCAGTGGTACGATATTTTCGTGTACGATCCCCTGGGGGGCCTGGTCTTCACCACGGTGCAGAACGCCCTGGTGGCGTCCGTAGCCGGCTATCTCCAGTTCGGCCGGTTGTACATGGCCTCGGATTGGACGCCGGTGCTCAACTTCGAATACGGCGACACCTCCCACGGGGTGGTCGACCCGACCCAGGTCAACACCTCCAACGGGGGCGTCGACTACTTCAATCTGAAGCCAAAATACCGGGAAGAGATTTTCACCCTCAAGAACATGAGCCTCACCGAAGGCGTCAACGAGGCCTTCATGCTCACCTGGCGGCTGGGAATCTCCGGCGACCTGCTTTTCATCTATGACCCCGCGAACGAGCCTCTTCTACAGCAACGATCATTCATAGGGCGGCTCGAAGAAGTGAACGCCCTCACCTATCCGAACTACGGAGGCCAGGCGATGCCCTTCAAAATCAAGGAACTGGTGGCGTAATGGCGACATTCCCAGGCACTCCGTCAGCCAACTGGGTGCGACTCAACAGCTTCTACAACGGCAATTCCTACGATCCGGTGCAAAATCCGGGAGGCATGGCCAACAACGGCCACCGGCAGAACTTCGTGCCGGCGCTGCAGGACGTGGCGGAGGTAGGTTCCGAGGTGGCGGCCATGGCGGCGCAGTGCCAGACCTACGCCAGTTCCACCTTCAGCCAGCAAACATCCTGGAACCCGCAGACCCCCCTGCCGGCCAGCTACGTCAACGCGACCACGTTCACAGTGACCGGCAACGAGGTAAGTCTCTTCCTCCCGAACGGCGTTTCCGGCCGGGCGCTCCTGCTGCTCATCAACAACGTGCCCGCATTCGCGGGAGTCGTGAGCGCGGCTTACTCGGCTTCCACGGGACTCACCACGGTCACGGTGTCCAAGGGCGTTCTGACTGCGCAATTGGAATCGGTTCAGTACGGCCAGGACCCCAACAACGCGCCCGCCCAGCAGGCGTCGAGCCCGACCGGCATTCTCGCGCTCAACAACAACTTCGTCACTGCATAAGGAGGCGATTATATGGCCCAGGGAAATCCGAATTTACCTAATGCTGGAATCGCCGACATAGGCGTCCAACTCTCCACCACCACCCTGACCACCCTCCTGACGGGTCCGTCCCAGGCATTGAGCAACACGCCCCCGGTGGAAGGCGGTTACAAGGTGGCCAGGCTGGTGGCTCTCTCCAATGACCCATCGCTTTCGAACTACATCCAGCTTTCCAAGAGCGTGGGCGGCGTCTCGTTTCCGATATTCACGCCCATCGCTATCAACCTGGCGTCCACGTTCGGAAGCTTCGCCTATTCCTTCGTGGATCTCCTGGCGGCCTTCAACAACTCGGTCCCTTACAACGTGGCCCCTGGGACTATCCTGCAGGTCCAGCTTTCCGTGGCACCGACCAGCGGCAAATTCATCTGGGTCCTGGCTGACGGCCTGGCCGCGTTCTAGGAGGATGCCATGACCGTAGATATTTTGCCTTCCGGGGCACAGAACCAGCTCATACAGGGACTGTCGCCCTGGCAGATGCCGTTCAACCCTGGCCTGGGCCTGAACTCGACGCAGTCGCTCTCGAACCTCTTTGCCCTCTACAACTACTGGCAGGGGCAGCAATCCCTGACCATCTCCTCGGCCACCAACCTGCCCACGGTGCAGGATGGGCCGATCCAAGTGTTCAAGGTCGGGGCCTTGACCGTAAACGCGGCTCTCGGCTTCAGCAACCGATGCCGAGGCGGAATCCTGCTTTGCGACTCCCTGACCATGGGCGCGAGCGGCATCATCACTGCTCCAGGCGGGGCGGCTGGCTCAAGCAAATGGCTCAACCAGGATATCCTGATCCCGAACAACGCTGTATTCACCGGCAAGAACACTTCCTGGGCGCAGTTCCAGGCGTGGATCGCAGCCAACGGCTTCTTCTTGTTCGACCCCACGCTCTTGGCTTTGGGCTATCCCGGTATGGGAGACATCCAGGCCAACCCGACCGCATGGCCCGGTAACGGCACGGCCATCATCTCGGCTGCCGGGTGCGGAGCGCCTGGTGCGGCAGGCGCGAACGGTGCTCCGGGAGGGGGGGGCGTTGGTAACGTTGTTCAGGGGTCCGGCGGATACGGTACTTCGGGTGCCGCTGGGGCACCCGGAAGAGTCTGGGGCGGAGGTCCCGGTAGCGGAGGTGCTTACCAGTCCACCACTTCATACCTGACCCCTACTGACCAGTATGGTGGCCCCGGGGGTCCGGGTGCTGGCGGTGGCACCGGGGGGGCGGGAAATCCCGCAGGTGCCGGAGGTGGAGGCGGAAACGGCACTGGGGGCGTGCTCTTTATTATTTGCCGAGGCAACGTTTCGCTGACATCCGGCCACCTTTTGTCGGCCAACGGAGCTTCTGTTTCCGGCGGCAGTGGTTCGGGTGGCGGTTCGGGTGCCGGTTCCATCAGCCTCTTCTACCTGGGCACGCTCACGGGAACCCCGAACCTTACGGCTACTGGTGGGGGTGGTGGTAGCCCTACTGGGGGCGCTGGGAGCACCCAGGTCAAAACCTTCTCCGCGATGGGGTATTAAGCCATGAGTACGCTCACCCTCCTCCACGATCCGAACAATGCAGCCTCCGTGGCTTTCCTGGCCCTCTGGGGCACGACCGGCCCGGTTATCACGGGTCACGACGCTTCTGTGGCAGCCTATCCAGCCATCCAGGGATACCCCACAGTGGTCTATCAGGACGCCTCGGGGAACAACCACTTCTTATTCAACCCGGCAGATATGGCGGCGGTCACGGCCTGGGAGACGGCCATCAAAACGCCCTCCCAGGCACAGCCAGTCTACGTCTCCAAGATCGACTTCAACAATCGATTCGAGGCAAGCGAGAGACAGGCGGTGTTGCTTGCGATCCGCAACGGGGATGTGGTGCTGGAGGACGCCAACAATACGCTGTCCCTGACTACAGACCCGCCGGGCGTCAACCTCAACGACACCAACCTGCAGTCTTGGGCGAACTACCTGGTGAACGACGTGAAGATTCTGACAGCGGAAAGGGCCAACGCCATTCTGGCAGGGTCGAGCATCACCATAAGCGCCACCACGGCGTCCAACGCGGCACCGGCGTCGAACGCCGGCACCGGAGGAACCACAACCAATCAGGAGGGCTCATGATCCCCATCACCACCCCGTACCTGCACGGCGGCCGCGAGTTGTGCATCACCGGCGCCTGCATCCTGACGGCATCCTCGGACTGGCTCGGCCGGGTCATCCGCTTTTTCGAGGGCGATCACGCCTTCTGCTCCCACGCTGCGGCCATTGTCAGAGGGCCTGACGACACCGGCCGCGACCGCGTCAACGTCTCCCTGATCGAAAGCCTGGAGGACGGACCGACAAAAACCTATCTCAGCAGCTATTTCACCGGATTCAACGGTCGCCTCTTCCTGTTCCAGCCCACGGGGCTGACGCCTGAGATCCAGGCCGCTTTCGCTGCCTTCCTGGACGGCCTGGTGGCCGACCACGTGCACTACGACTACGCCGGGCTTCTGGCCAACATCGTGGGCCATGAGAAAGAGGTTCCACCAGGTCAACAGATCAAGGATTGCATCTGTTCAGCCGAGGTCGGCTACGGCTGGGAACGAAACGGCCTCCCGCGCATGCCAAGCGCCCCGCGAGACGTCGTCCCCCAGCCGCCGGATCTGCCGTCCTGGTGGGCGGGTGAGCCCGTGGTGGAGCTGGTGGGGCCGTTCGTGTAAGGCACAAATGATTGGGCCAAAACATTTTGACCCAATCCAAAACAGCTACGATGCGCTTGACTTCCCATTCCGGGCGGCTATCAACCAGCGATGGCCGCCCGCCTCTTCGACCCCCTCAAGTACCTGCGCGTGGATCTACACGCGCAGGCCTCGCTTGGCCCGGACGGAATCTCCTTGCAATTCGACGGCCGGGTGCTGGCGCATAAGCGCCAAAAGGCCCAGGCGGTGGCCCGGACCTATGAGAAGTTGCTCAGGCTGCAGCTGGAGAACGGCGGAGCGTCGGTGCAGAAGCTGCTGGCGTGGGGAAAGATCAGGGTTGAGGGAAGGAGGTATGTGGAGGGGTAGGCTATGGCGCAAGGAAGGCGTCCTGAATCCGCCCCCCTCAAGCGGACCGCTCTCTTTAGCTAGTGGGCCGCTTACGATTTGAAATTTGGTATCAAGAGAAACAAGAGGTTTGCGGGCAACTCGCCTTCCCCGGGAGGGTTGAACGCCTCAAAAAAAACGGTTATTAATCACAAAGTAAACCAAAAACAATCGTCAGTCACAAGGAGGGCATGTGCAATTAGTTAAAACATATGCGGGAAGAATGAAATGTTCTCATGTGTCACATTCAGGAATATTGTTATTTGAAGTTGATGAAGTAGGCACAGATGCAAAGTCTAAAGAAAATGCAGATATGTGGCGCAATAAAATTCACAAGAAATGCACTGACGAAGGGCTTTGCGCTGAGACATTGAAGGACACCTGCTATTTGATACCTCCAGACAAATCTCCCGACGCAATTAAAACTTTGTTAGAATTTGAAACAAAGAAAGCCAAAGAGGAAGCAAAGGTTAATATTCATATTTATAGCATCAACAACTCAAAATTGGTTCGGATTTAACTATAAAATGCATAAAAATGTGGCTAAATAACAATGCTGTCTGTTATTATGAGCATGCTATTTTTATAGATAAATGGCTACAGGGTCTGTTAGACAGACGTAGGGATGGGCTGAACTCTGTGGATAAACCAGCGGGAATTGTCTGAGAAAATGCCTGACAGGAGAGGTATGACCATGCTCAAGCAACTAACCGAGCACACCCCAGAGGTATTGATCTTAGCGCTTTTATTGGACCTTTTGCGTGTCGCCGTAGTTGGCTCTTATATGATCGAACCGGTCGAGCGCATAAAAATTGCGGCCCTTACAGAACAGCAAAAAGAAAAGCCCGCATGGGATTTTCTTTGCGTGCATGGAGGAATTTGTAGAGGAGATTCAACAAGACAATAAAAAGCAAACCATCTCGACGCCTTTCACCTTTTTGGTGCCCCTGCACCGTCTACACCGGAAGGAACTTTGGGGAAAAGGTAAATTGGGCCTTACCTGGTGACTATTTGCCCACTGGTTATCCTTGTTCGCCGTAAGATGAAACCCGTGAACGCACGAGGAAGTAACAAGGCGCTTCATGAAATAGACAATCAAGAAGAATGACAATTTTCCAAAAAAAGACGACCACATGAAAAACGACCTTCTTCGTAAACTTCTTCCTCGTTAATTATTATAGTGAAGTTATCAGCACATTCTTTTTGAATTGAGGGTATTTTTGTTTTTGATTGATAGCAAAAATCAACAAAAGACGCGGCTTCTTGACTATTGATTGACAGCAGATCCTGATCACCATCCTGATTACAGAAAAAAGACATATTGGAACAAGCAAAAAAAGAATGCTCGTAGTGACGCTGTATAGCACACAACATACCAACACCTGGATGATTCTTGTCATTAAATCTGTTCGAAATGCAGACTGCAAAATTTGCATCTTGGCCGACCGTTTGATACAAAAAAGAGTAAAATTCCGAACTATGCTTGCCATGGTGAGGCAATTTTATCAAAGCAATATTATTCGTTATTTTGCGGTTTGTAGCATTTAAGGCCCTATTCTTTATAGTCCTCCAAAATTGATTATCAAGGTCGCCTGTAAATAACAAAAAATTACACTCGGAAGATTTTGCAGGATGCTTCAACAGCAGAACTAGACTCAACGCATTTGCGGCATCTTTAGCAACAGAAGTGTCTATAGTTTTTCTTTCAAATGCATTAGATATGGAATTAATTATGCTTGTCGCCTCTTGTTCGTTAGGCGAAAGTACGGATATCCCCAAATCGTTATGAAGTTGATAGTAAAAACTTTCCTCAGAACATCCAATAAAATTCAATTTAATAGTATTTGTATTTTCACCAAAAATATCTTTAAGCTTTTTGGGCATTGTCCCAAGTGACTTTAACACTTTCCTGACTACGACTTTGTCAGATTCGGAACAAACATATTTTAAATAATTCAACTTCAAAGACTCCTGGGAGGGCAGACATGGGTAGCATATGTAATTGACTGTTATATTTTTTTGGAAGATATAGTCCAGCAAGTCAGGTATGCCGGAGCAATGATCACTGTGGAAGTGCGATATAAAAACAGCAGAAATGTGTTTTACATTTTTGGCACTTAAAAATTCTATAGTAGGAGTTGTGTTTCCAACCTTTTTGCAATCAACAATAGAATAATTACTATTACCGCCAGAAATTGTTTCAACAATATACGAATCGCCGTGCCCAACGTTAAGCGAGTGAACTTTTATCATACACTACAGTGCCATAATCAATTCTTTTAATTCCTCATCGACCTCCAGGAGTTGTATTTTATTGACGCAAATACGCTTGCTCCCCATCCTGTCCACGCCAGAAATTTCCACTTCCATGCCCTCATAAATATCAAATTTAATATCTGAAAGAGGATGTATTATTGTGATATCCTTTCCGTTGACGTCGACAGTAATGTGCGCAGCTCGCCTGTAGCCGCTTCTATCTCTGGCTATGCTGCTCACATAGCCCTTATACGTAAATATAATAGATTCAAATGAATTCTTAATACTTCTTATTTTTTCATGCGTATTGTGCTGCGTTGTTGAATGTGAAACTACTGCATTTCGACTGTTGTCAACATTTAGAGACATGTTATTATTTGTTGACGGAACCGTGGTATTAGCCAGCAATAAGAGACTGCTTGCTCCAGTAATAAAAATTTTCCGGGAAACATCTATGCTGAATGGCTTTTGCGGGAATTCTTGCACTATAGATGTATCCATTTCTGACGGAATGGCGTTGTAACTCCCGTCAGACAGATTTAAATTGCCAGAGGGCTGCATGAAATTAATTTTATCTTGACTAGTCATGCCTTGCTCCTTCTATGCTTTTGTAATTTTTAATAAATTGTTTTTTGTAATCACTTCATTGCAACCATTTTTTAAAGTATTTATAAACTCTTTAGGTCCACCATACTCAACTATGCTCTTTTTACCTTTTGAAACAAGTTGAAAATCAAAAATTGCTCCCGCCAAAGTTCTTTTTTCAATATTAAGCTCCATTGGACGAATCATCTGGAAAATCAAAACTTTCTCATCCGGACATTCACCAAAATGATATCTATTCCAGGTACGTTTTTCAGAAATTATTGCGTCTGGGATTTCTGCGGTTTTGTCAAAGTCATCCATCATTGTCCAGTTAACAACATTTAAAGGGATCGCATAATATTCCATATAGCCAGAAAAATTAGGATTTGGGATTTCTTCTCCAATTATTTTTTCAAAAAGCTCCAATAATTCAATTGTTGTTTTGATAAAATCGCTATGATATGAACGTGCCACTTCGAGTTTGCATATGGTGAACTCTTGATTTAAAAATGTATCTCCGTAAAAATTGTAAAAATTCTTATGCCCAGGAACTGTTCCATCTGGTAAATTCTGAACCAAAGTATCAGTAAAAAAAAGACGACTAGAGAATATTATTGATTTAACATTAAAATTCACCGTTATTCCATCTATATTAAATATGATTGATTCTCCTCCAGTTGAATTTATAATAACGTTTGATCCAGGTATTAGTTGAATAGCATCCAAAATGTCCGGGAAATATTTTGAGAGCGCGAACTTTGGTTTTTGAAAATGAATTCCGATAAGGTTTGCTGTGAGGAAATTAATAATATCCATCTAAATTCCTTCGGAGCACGGGAATACGCTCCAAATGTGTAAACGTTTCATTTATCCTAACAGTCTGGGATTCCTAAGCAAAATATTTTAAAATTTTTGCATAATTATCCTTGACAGGCAAGAAATTTTCACACGATCAACATCCAGAGTTGATTCGCTCTGCCCTGTCTCCTTCGCATTTATGCCCAATACATAACTTAAGCTTCTCTCTTCAATGAAATGAACAAATTTAACTCCCCCACGCTCCGCACGATCACCCGGCAGCTCGCATGGACCATGGAGTTGACCACCGCTCCCGGCACGTCCTCGGCCTGGCGAAAGTCTGTCCGGATGCCGATCACGGGAATCCCCTTGGCGTGTGCGTAGCCGATGTCCCAGGACGTGCCGTCGTCAACCTGCGGGCCGTCCAACAGGGCCATCACCAGATCGCATGTGGCCAAGGCGTCCCGACAAACTTCTAATCAGCCTTGGACGGCCGGCCATCCACGGCGAAAGTCGGGCTCTTTTGTTTGTGTCATGAAATTTGGTCCAGTCTAAATTACTCTACTGGCTTATCGAGGCTAGCAAATTGAACATCTTTTTTCTTTGTCCCAGGAGACTCCGAATCAATTCTATGTCGGATTGCTGTTTTTATGTCATTCATCTTATATTCTAAAAGACTTTTTCTTTTCATAATTTCGTCATATTCAATTTTAAGTTCTGCATAATTCTTCTCCAATTTTTCAATAGCAAGTGGCGCTTGGCTTTCCTTGATGATGCCGTATGCCAGTTGAATTGCATCCTCTTGGCCAGGAAGATCCATATTGTGATAAAGTAAAGATTTTCGGTGTTTGCAAAGAAGTCCATTTTTAGCGCCAGGGCATGTGCAGGTGATGGACAACTTTTCACCATCAAAAGCCACTCTTACTTTATAAATAACAGAATTATTACTGGCACTCGGAACTAATAGTGTTATTTCTTTCATGGTATTATGTTCTCCTATTTACACAAACAAAGGGAAAGATAACGAGGAAAGTCGGAATCTTTCACCTCTTGGGTTCTGCACTGAACACTAAGCAGCCAGGCGCAATTGGCGAATTGAAAAAGAAAGAATATTCAATATCGCCACTTAAAATGTCACTATGAGCAGGAAATGCTCCCTTGCTTCCGGCAATCTTAAGTTCTCTAAAAATTTTCCTCACGTCTTCATTCTGAAGGTGAGGCTGAAGCGTATTTATTAAAGTCGAAAACATGGAAAACATTTCCATTGATTCAATTTCATTTGTAGGAGCTGCCATAACCATAACAGACATCATTGAATTGTTGGAAGTATCGTTATTTACCAAAATCTTAATAATCTTCCCATTGTCGTGTTGCTCGTTGAACCAAATCAAATCCCACGTTCCCATGTGGTCAGTTTTTTCATGGTTTATTGCAAGAGGCAAATTTTTCTTATTTAATTGGATGTTAAAGATCGTAAGAAATATTTCAGGAGTCATGTTAAATGTAATGTGCCCGTTAGGGCTTATGGTATTTGCATTTGTTGACGGGACAAAAGAGGTGAAAGTATAAATAAATAAAAAAACAAGCATTGAACAAATTTTTGTTTTCATATTCTTCGCCTCACATAAATAACCGGTGCCAGCGTCGCGACTTCCTTAGCGAGAAGATCAATAAAATACTCCTTGCGAAGGCCCGTCCCGTTGGACGGCAACCATCCCTTGAGCTTGATCCAGTCCGCCCCGCGCTCACTCTCGCCGATGTAAACCTTGATCGTGGCAAGGCCATCCTTACGTGATAGATAGACCGCATCGCCCGTCAATGGCGGCTGTTCCGGATCACAGTAACAAATGTGCCCGGGCGCAATCCCGGCCGGCAACATGCTCTCACCCGTGGCGATCACGGCCACCATGCTTTCGCTGACCACTGGCAGGGTGCTCGAGATCGCTATGGGCATCACCTGGTCCCATCCCTCAACGTCGCAGGCTGCCAGACCAAGGACGGGAATGGGTTTGGGGCCTGATTTGGTCTTGCATTCGCCGAACGGTTCACCTTCGCCGGTCACGAGCCATTTATAGTCGAACCCTAACTTTTCAGCGATGGTGGCTAGCGCCTCTGCGGAGGGCCATTGCCCTTTTTCCCATGCCTGGGTCTGTCCGTGCGATATTCCTAAAAGTCTTGCGAGCCCCTTCTTTGACTTTCCGAATTTCACGGACAAGTCTGAAGACTCAAATTTATTATAAATTATTTCAAATCCTTGCGTCCAGTCACGGGGCATCAGAGAGGTTCCGGAATAAATTCATGTTGACTTGGAATAAATTCATGCCTATCTCGTCATCAACGAATGAGGTTGCGCCAATGAAGGCCAAAGAGGTCCACATGGACACGAACGATTCGTTCAGCCCGCTACTTCTTACTTCTCAGCTCCAGGGCCCGGGCTGCTCTTCAATTTTTTGAACATCTGTTAATGGGGGTTCCGTATATGGAATCACAGCAGCAAGTAACCTCAATTGAGTTGACAAGGCAAGAGCGGCTTTTAGTCTGGATGAACCGGAACGGCATCACTTTTTCCGCTCTGGGCAAGCTGATGGGCATAACCGGAGTCAATGCCCGGCGCCGGCTCGAATCAGACACAATCCCTCCGCCTCATTATGAAAGCTGGTCCAAGATCATCCCGGCTGATCTCCTGCCGGAATCCAAATACTTGAAGCCGGGCCCCAAGCCGAAAGCCGACTCCACGAACTGCGTGGCGGCCTAAGCCCCGACGATTTCGACCATTATGCATCTCCTGCACAACTAACCACGCTAAATCATTGCGAGGTTTCGCATGAAAACGCCGTCGATCGCCCCGATTCTGCACCATCTGGTCATGCATGCGCCTAACGGCATGGGCGCGAAGACAATCGCCGACCTGCTTGATTGGAAATATGCCACCATGATGAGCGAGCTTTCCTGCCAGCCAGGCCACAAGCTCGGCGCGGACAAAGTCCTGCAGCTCATGGAGATCACCGGATCGGATGCCCCACTCCACTTTTTGGCCAGGGAGCGCTGCGGCGCGTTCATCAAGCTGCCTCCTGCTCCGGACGGCATGGGCCAGATCCAGGAGCAATGCATGATGGCCGTGCGCGATTTCGGTCAATTGGTGGGCGACACGGCCGAGGCCATCGCCGAGGGCAAGGTCACGCTCGAGGAGCGCAAGAAGATCCTGAGCGACGGCCACGAGACGGTCACGGCCATCATGGGGCTGCTCAAGCTGGTGGAGGGTTAAGGCTGTGAGAGATCCCATCGTCACCGAACGCGACTGTGCCGGCCAGGCCGTCGTGATCCGAAATCTCAAGGCGCGACTGGACAAGGCCATGGCCGAGGAAGGTCCGATCAACACGTCCTTGGCCCGCGACCTGGCCCTGTCGCTCGCCGGCGAAATCAAGGCGTTTCAAATCTTGTGCACTGCCTGCATGGGGAAAATCGAAAATGCCGCGTAAAAAGCTCCAACCCTATCAGGAAGGCGAGGGTTTGGCATTCATCAGCGAGCTGTTGCCCAAACTGCCTCCGCTGATCTCGCGTGACAGTGTCGAGTATTTCCTGGGTGGGCTGATCGCCCCGAAGACGTTGGCAAACGCTGACGGCGCTGGGAATGGCCCACGATCGGCCCGGCTGGTCGGGACCAAGATCGTCTACGGGACGAAGGAGCTTCTGGAATGGATCGTCAGTCGGTGGCCGGTGGTTCGTCGTCATGATGATGCGTTTGGTCTTCTGACCGCGCAGGCGACGCCATTTTCTGATGAAAGCCGGATACCGCCCGCCGTGCCTGTGGCGCGGCGGTCTTCGCGTAACGCCTGACCATCTCAAAGGTCTTATGCCCGCTCACGTCCTGCACCATCGACAACGGCTCGCCGGCCATCACCAAGTGTGTGATGAGCGTGTGCCGCAAGGTGTGGAAACATGCGCTAACTCGTCTGTTCGTGGATTTGAATCCCAGCTTGTCCATGATGCGCCCGAACTTGTGGCTGACCGAGTCCGGATGGATCTGAAAGAGTGGACGGTCCGCTTTTCCGGTCAGACGTTTTTTCAGCTCGACCATGACCTCACTCGGCACGTAGACCACGCGGCCTTCCTCGTTCTTTTCCGTATTGCTGCGCAGGATGATGGAACTCGTTGCGGGCACCACGTCGCTTTCCACCAGGGATGCGATCTCACCGCGCCGCATGCCGGTGAACATGCCGAGCTTCACGAACCAGGCGAAATCGCCGCCTTCGGTCTCGACGGCTTCCAGAATGCGATGCACATCGTCTTCGGAGAACCAGGTCTCACGGCGGTTGTTGAAACGCGGCAGCTCGTAGCCGTCGAATGGATTGGCGCCGGTGAAGATCTTGGCCGTATCGCCGGGCGCGATCGGAGTTTTCCTTGCGTAGTTGAATACGGACCGAATCAGAATCAAGCATTGCTTGATCGTGGCTGGCGAGAGTTTCTTTTCTTCGAGCTGATCCTGGATCGTCTTGATGTGGCCGTGATGCACGTCCTCAAGCGGCACGTCATCGAGAACCGGACGGATATGGTCGCGGAGCCGCTGCCGATCGTCATCAATGCTTTTCTTGGATGCCTTGGCCTTCAGGAAGGCGTTCGCCAGGACCCCGAAGGTCATGCGCTTCAGCGCATCCTTTTCGGCGATTGCAACCTGGAGCGCCTGCAGTTCCACAAGCTGGCCACGCAGCTCCTTGAGCGTTTGCGGCCCCTTGCCACTGGTGATGTTGGCTTGGAGGACCGCCAGGATCTCGTGCGACTTCTTGTCGGTCCATCCCTTCGACGCCCAACCGAGACCATCCTCATGCCGCACGCCGTCGGAGGTACGGTATCGGATGCAGAAGTACCTATCCGGCCTGCGATTGATCATCCTGGTCGCGTGCGTATAGTAGCGCACGCCCGGATAGCTCGTCTGGAACTTTTTGAGCATCCATCCCCCCCCAAATTTACCCCCCACCTACCCCCCAACCAACAAAGCGTAAAGGGATTTTGGGGGCTTTTGGGGAAACTTGGGGGAGCTAAAAACCAGCCATTTAAGCCGCTTCCGGCTTACCATCCCCACGGCGCACCACTCCCGGCGCGGACTCAAAATCCGCCGGTCGCAAGGCCTTGGGGGTTCGAGTCCCCCTCCCGGTACCAAGTAATGACGCGGGTTGCGGGCGGTTTAGCTGATGAAGCTAGGCCGCCCGCTTGATTTTTTGCTACAGTCAATTGCCACCGGCTCTGCCGGTGGCATGATGATGCCCCTTCGAAGGGGGCTTTTAGCCCGCCGGGGATTGCTACTCCTGCGGCTTCATGCCCACGTATTGTAACGTTAATTGCTCCTGACGAAGCTCATGCTGATCTTGCTTGCGTATATATTCGCGAACCATGGTTTCATCCAGACCTACCGTGCTCACGCAGTACCCTCGCGCCAAAAAGTGATACCCCGTTAGATTCTTTGTCCTACCGAGCTATCTTCAATGGATAAGAATCGCAGGCTTCCCCTTGAGCTTTTCCATCGCGTTTGCCACACTGAACTTAGGCGGTATGCTCAAACACATGTGCACATGGTCAGCAAGAGCATGTCCTTCGACCAGTTCCAGACAAAACTGCTCACACAATTCCCGGAATATCTCACCGAGACATATCACCTTGATGCTGTGTAGATTTATCTGAAAGCTATAGAATATATATAACGAATTTTATCATTCAACTCAAAGCGATTTGCCAAATTTATAAGCTTTATCTGGGAAATCAGTTCGTTCAATCATCTCTCTTGTGCCGCATCCTGTTGCGAGTAACATCCCAGAATCGCTCCATCGCAGATACCTGACAAGAGTCTTATAATGGGCAGCAAGGTTTTGCATTGTCCAATCGTCATTGTTCCAGGCAGTGGAAAGCAGCATCGCCTTCTTGCCGCTGCCCATCAGCAGGGAGTTGACAGCATAGAAACGGTCGATGACGGTTTTGATCTGCGCTGAGAATCCAAAATAATACAGTGGCGTGATGAACACTATGAGGTCAGCCGCGAGCAGATGAGGATACAGTCCGATCATCGAGTCTTTTAACACGCATTCGGCGTTGCCCATGCCGCACGTGTCACAGCCCGTGCATGGGGACACCGTTTCAAAGGCGGCATTAAAACGAAATACGTCGTGTCCGGCTTCGATCGCGCCCTTTATGAACTCGTCGGCGAGTAGCGCGGATGTGCCTTCTTTGTGCGGACTGCCCGTGATGACAGTAATCTTCATGGCCTTCTCTCCGTTGCTTAGCGTTTGTGAGCTTGCTGCCAGTGCGGACGCTGGCGCGATCATACTGACGGCGAGACCGGCGGCCGCCCCCTTCAGGATGGCGCGGCGAGTCAGCGCGTGTTCATTTGACATGGACTTCTCCTACGCATCAGTCTTCACTTCAGCTGTAAAACGCGGAATGTTGATTAGCCATATTCGGATACGACAGTTAGTAGCAATAATATAAATGATTCCTATAAGCCGTCATTCATCGAGGTAGTCGACCAAACGCAGGGAGGAATGAGGTGCGTTGGCTTGGACGACTCTATCGTCAAGCCGCCAAACCAACGCACACCGAATAGCCTTACCGAACAGTAAAGCCACCATCCACAATAAGGGCATGCCCGATCACAAAGCTTGCGCCGGGACAGCAAAGCCAAAGAACAGCCTGGGCAATTTCGTCAGGCTGTCCAAGACGACCGATGGGAATAGCCTTGATCAGCTCCGCCTCGATCTCCTTGTTTCCACGGAGCAAGGCTTCCGCCATGGGAGTCAGAATGGCCCCCGGGCAGACTGCATTTATCCGTATGCCTTTTTGCGCATAATCCAATGCAGCGGTTCTGGTTAATCCGATAACCCCATGTTTTGAGGCGATATAGGCGGCTTGCCCAGGAAAACCCGTCACCCCGCCCTGTGAAGAGGTGTTGACGATCGCGCCTCCACCTTGTTTGAGCATCTGTGGAATTTCATACTTCATGCAGTTCCAGACCCCGCGCAGATTCACTGCGATTGTATGATCAAAATCACTGTTGCTTATATCCGCGGCCGGCGTCTGCGGCGTCTGGATACCTGCATTATTGAACGCCGCATCCAGCCGTCCGAACGTTGCAACCGTCAGGTTCACCATGGAGGCAACCTGCTCATCATCAGCGACATCACAACGGACTGCGATAGCCTTGTGCCCGGAGTTGACCAGGACATCAGTGGCCGTACGGACAACCTGTTCGTTTACATCGGCCAAAACGACTGAGGCTCCTGCTTCCGCAAAGGCTTTGGCGGTGGCAAGACCTATCCCCTGGCCGGCGCCTGTGACCAACGCCACCTTATCTTTATAAGACATGATCATTGATTTTACTCCTTATGTTTAATTGAGTTCATGGAAATTAATTCTGGACAGTCCTCTGCTGCAAACTATGCTCCCAACTCTTCCCGAACTTTATGCAGCGCCTGGGGAATATTGATGCCCTGAGGACACCTGGGAACGCATTCCCCGCAGCTGTCACAAACAGAAGCTTTGAAACCTCGCAAGACATGAGGCATGCAATTGTATAGTTGTTTGGCCCGTTCTAGGTTGTTGTCTATTTTATACTGATTGTACACTAGAGAAAAAATATACCCGATTGCAACGTTATTGTGGCATGGGAGACAGTTATAGCAGCCGGTGCACGGCATCACTCCGTCATATTCTTGGTATAGTTTGACAGCTTGGCCTATCGTTGCCACATCATTTATATCGAGCATGTCTATGGAAGAGCGGCTGGAGTATTCAAGATTGTCCTTCACTTGCTGCATGGTGCTCATGCCGCTGAGGACAACGCTCACTTCCGGCATGTTCCAGAGGTAGTCGAGCGCCCATTCAACCGGGGACCGCTTGGTTGTGGAGGCATCAAAAATCGCTTGCACTTCCTTGGGGGGAGTGACCAGAAAACCATTCCGCAAGGGCTCCATGATCGAAACACCGAGGCCTTTACTTGCTGCGTATTTCAGCCCAATCAGCCCGGCTTCGTGTTCCGTGTCCAGATAGTTTTGCTGAATGAGGCAGAAGTTCCAGTCGGGGTTCGCGTCGACAGCTTTCTTGAACATGACCATGCTGTCGTGGAAAGAGAATCCTGAGAAACGGATTTTCCCATCCTGCTTAAGTTTTTCAATTTTTTCTATCAACCTGAAAGGGATGATCTTCTCGTTCCAGGCCTTATTATTTACGAAGTGGATGTGGTAGAAGTCGACGACATCAGTCCGGAGCCTATTTCTCGACTCATCGAATATGCGCTCGAAATCTTCCGGTCTTTCCATCATCCACCAGGGAGACTTCGAGGTGAGATAAACCCTGTCGCGGTATCCGTCCTGCAAGGCTTTGCCGAGAGTCTGTTCACTCTGACCGTCATTATACGCATAAGCTGCGTCCATATAGTTGAGGCCGTGATCGATTGCGTGCCGGACAATTTCCACCGCCAGCTTCTCATCTACTGTCTTTCTGTCTTTCAACATTGGAAATCGCAACGTTCCAAAGCCAAGTGCTGATACGTATATTCCAGTTTTTCCCATGATTCGATATTTCATGTCTGGATTTAAGTTTCGGATTGATTTGGACTTTTTAGCAAAGTATTTTTTCATTGCATAAATCATAGGCGTGTCAGTGCCCATCATGGCTCCAGCTGCAGTAACCATTTCGGTAGATTCTATTAAATTGCGTCTATCCATGATAATGTCCTTTGAAAATGGATGTTTTCATATTTCCATTAATGGATTCGAAAACTCTTCTTTCAAGCGCGAAGCCCCATGAGTTTGGCCGGATTTGAGCGGGCCAGGAGATCCACATCCCTTTGCGGCACTCCCCCTTTGAGCAGTGCCGCGATGCACAGGCGCATGCCGTCCAGAGGATGCGGCATATTGACCTGGCCGAGATCGGTCGTGACGAAACTTCGTTCAGGAACGAGCTTGGCGTATGCCACGAAATCTTCGTCACTCATCCGGACCAGCATAGGCACGCCGGTACCCGGTCCCGCGAGATTGGTGATGTAGCTGTATTCGATGAACCCGCCGAGTTCGGCTACCTTCATGATCTGGTCGCGGGTCATCTTCCAAATGTGCGAGTTCGCGTGGGTTGCCACGAACTTGGCAACGCCCACTTCCTTTGCCTTTGCCGCCAGAACAAGATTCTCCTTCGGCGAACTGTGACCGGTCGCGAAGATGATGTCCGCCTCGGCGCAGATTTCCATGACCCTGACCACTTCCGGCAGTACGCTGCCCGTGTCGCTCAGGACGGGTATGCCCTTTCCGGGCAACTTTTGATGGGCGTACTGGTATGCGGCGGCCTGTGTAGGCATCCAGATGCAGCGGCAGCAGTTGCCGGTAGTTTTCGTCGCCATTTCAGCAGCATGAACGTTTACCGAATCGCCGTGGACTCTGTTCATGCACAGGCTTCCGAAGCATTCAAAATCCGGGATCGCTTGCCGGATAAGATAGGCCCGATCATGGCAACTCCAATCATTGGACTTGAACATCACCGAGCGATATCCCGCCTTTTGGGCTTCTCTTGCGAACGAAAGCTCATCGATGGACCTGGCCTTGGTGTCTGGAGCGGCATGCACGTGAATATCGCTCACGCCTTTAAGGAGATCCTTCCGGAGAGCACCATCCTGAGATGACGCAGCTTGTCCTTCCTGCACCGGAATCATGCCCGGCATAAAAGCTGCTCCTCCTGCGGCACCGGCAGCCTTTATGAAATCTCGCCGCGTTCAAGTTCGATTGTAGTTCAATACGAAGCCTCTCAACGGCTCAAAATCACTTGCGACGCTGGTCGTTGCCCACCTTCTCCATCCAATCGGCAGCCTTGCCGTCGAGCTGTTCTTGGATGACGATGTGGGTCATGGCCGTGGTCGGTCTGGAATTGACGCATTCCTCATGTTGCCTCGTCGCTTTGGCTAACGCGTTTCTCTTTCCGGCGTCTCAGGGGGTTCTGCCTTTCAAAACCTTGTCCAGAACCTCGTTCGCGTTCTCGCCTTCCTTCTTGCCGACCTTGGCCGCGAGCAGGCTTGTCAGGCTCTTTAGTTGAGCCATATTAAGCCCCACGTTCATCCCGATGTTAAAATGGGCCTGCAGCTGGGGGTTGACCCCTTCCATGCTGGCCAGAGCGGATATAGTGGCGACCTCTCGGCTCTGAAAATCCAGGTTGTCGCGCCCGAAGATGTCCCCGAACAGGTGCTCCTTCAAAAAAGTGTCGATGGCGGGGGCGAATGTATATATGGGCCCGCTGACCGGCGCTCCTGCCAACTTTGTCTGGATTTCCGTGCCGAGTTCGAGCTTGGTTTTGTCTGCCGGAAGAGGGCTTGGGTCCCTGCCGGGTTCGTCTTGGATGCCCTTCTTCTTCCGCTCTTCCATGACGCCCATGAAAGTGGCGATGCCGTTCAAGCTGCGCGGAAAGCCCGTATAGGCGTACATCTGCACCAGAACTTCCTTGATTTCATTGACGCTCAAACCGGCATCCAAGCCTTCGTTCAGAGCCTTTTTCAACTTCTCCAGCTCGCCCCTGGCTGTGAAGGCCGCTATGGTGACGATTTTTTCCTGTTTGGCGTTTAAGCTTTCTGTTCTCATGTTCAGCGCCTCCGAGAGAGTTGCCGGACCAAATACCGTGAGGAGCATTCCTGCCAGAATCGCCGTGAGAGCTTTGTTCATGGCATTGCTACCGTGCGATTTTGCCCTGTTGGCAAAGCCGCGGTGGCGGCACCCCGGTCCTGAACCCGGGATGCCGCCAGCGTTAAGGGGAGGAGAATATATTCCGCCGACCGCACACTCTGAAATATGCTGAAGGCTATTGAAGCATCCCAAGTTTGCGTAACCACCCTGACACGTCGTTGTGCGCGATTTTAACGCTTCCCCCTCTAACCGCAAGACCATCCAGGATCTTCGCGTTAGGACACAGGGCCGCAATATCCTGAACACCCCGCCCCAGGCCGCTCCCCTCGTGGGTTATGAACGGTGCAAGGGTTTTTCCGGAGAGATCGTACTCCGATAAAAACGTCCTCACCGGAGGGGAAATGGTATTCCACCAGTTCGGCGAGCCGACGAAAATGACATCGTACGACCCAATGTTCTCTATTTTCGTTTTGAGCGCGGGCTTGTACCCTGATTGCTGCTCTTCTTTCGCCCTTTTTGTCACCGCGTTATACTCGGCGGGATACGGCTCGACAGTCTGAAGCTCTACAATGTCACCGCCAATCAACACGTGAATATGATTGGCAATTTCACGGGTATTGCCGCTGCGAGAGTAGTAGACGACGAGTACCTTCGCGCTGTTAGCGCCTGTTTCGGCGGCGCGGGCCGATGGCAGACGGGAAGTCAGGTGGGCGACTGCTCCCGTGAGCAGTCCGGCAACGGTGACTTTCAACAATTCCCTTCTGGATAGGTCAGCAGTGCTTATGATTTTAATTTTATTAATCATTTTTATGCTCCTAAGTTGTCCCTTTTTAATATTTAGTCATATAAGGAAGCTCACCTCCAAACGGTAGATACGATCCTGCCCAATACCTGCCCAATTCTCTCGCCTGGCTTTCCAAACAGGAGAAATCATACTATCTAAAAAGCTGGCAGCAGGGGTTATGTTCCATTAAAAAACAATAAAAAACAGTTGGTTAATTATCAATGGCACAAGAGAGCCCTCCAGAGCTGGCGAGAGTCAACAACCTTTTGAAAGAGAAAATGTTGCGATTAATGCCAGAACAGGGGACATATCAAACAGCAATCGAGGGATTCAGGATTTTTCGGCGGGATGGGCCAACATCCCCTAAGAATTGCTTTTCAGAACCCGTGATCGGGATAATTGTCCAAGGAGTAAAAAAGTTATCAATCGGCTCCGAGGAATACACTTGCAATGAGAATAATTGCTTGGTGGCCGGGGTGGATATGCCCAGTTCCTCCTATGTTCCTTCGGCATCCCCTGAGCAGCCCTTTTTGGCGTTAACCCTCTTTCTGGACAAACTCCTGATCACGCGGCTGGCAGCAGAGATTCCGTTTCAACCCGCTCCTGGAAAAGACTCCAGCAAGGGAATGTCCTCCGCGGATGCCGAGCCTGACGTACTTGAAGCTTTTCTGCGATTGGTTGAACTCCTCGAAGATACGACACGGATACCGGTCCTCGCACCGATGATAATACGCGAGATCCATTGCCGACTGCTTTACGGCCCTCGAGGCGAACACCTGCGGAAACTCAACACTATCGGTACCCAAAGCAACCAGATTGCCCAGGCCATATGTTGGATGAAGGATAATTATAAAGAAACACTCTATGTTGATAAACTGGCTCAAAAGGTAAATATGGCAACTTCCACATTCCACCGTCACTTCAAGGAGGTGACGACTCTCAGCCCCCTACAGTTTCATAAGAGATTACGCCTGTTTGAGGCCCAGAGATTGATGATGGTGAATAATGAAAATGTATCTAGTGCTGCACTGGCGGTTGGATATGAAAGCTCAACTCAATTTATCAGGGAGTATAAGAGACTTTTTGGAGCGCCACCGCACAGATACATTGCCAACATGAAAGCACATTAGCGGCGAAAGGGTGTGAATTCGGGTGTGAAACCCCCTCCAAAAACTGCCATTCAAACCCAAAACTGCCTAAAACGTGTCATGGAATTCTCCGCACTTTCAGCTGGTTGCAACCATTTGAGGAGGTTGTGAAGCCCGGAGTTTCCCCTTCGTAATCAGCATGCCACAGGGCCTTGCCCCCCACCTGTCCCCCAGTTTCGGATTATACATAGTGAAGTCTTACTATAATCATTCGTGTTTCCCCACCTTGCCCTCCGACCTGTTTTCGTATGATGGTCTGGTGTCTCTTTTAAACAAGAGGAGCGTACCGTCATGGAATGGAAAGTGCGGATCCGTTCTCTTCACGATCACAAGGGGAAATCCATCCCCGGGGTGGAAGACCCCGTGCATCTGGAGATGAAATCTCCAGGCGTGAGAGTAGAGCAGACAATGTTTTTCCGGGTTTGAGGGAATGATCGAGACTAGATTTAGAAATAATTTGGCAAACAAACCCCAAGGTGGTCGAGATGATTGAATGGAGTGATGCACTTTCCAGTGGACTCGAGAATATTGACGTGCAGCATCAGGAGCTTGCGAGGCGTTTCAACGAATTTTCTGACGCAGTAAAACAAGGTCACACCAAAGAACACATAAATGAAATACTAACATACATGTGTAAGTTTGTTGCACACCATTTTGAATCTGAAGAAGATCTTATGCATCAAATAGACCATGAGTTAGCATCTAGACAAACAATTGAGCATGCGGAATTCATTGGAAAACTATTTAAGCTCAACGCCAAGTTTGAATCTGGCGGCCCAGATGTTGCCGATGAAATATTGGGCCTTCTTGAAACATGGATAATGGAACATATTTGCGCAGAAGACAAATTGTTCGCCAAATATTCGGAAGAAATCCAGGGACAAGATCCAGCTACACAACGAAAACCCCGCTAGAACTCTTTTATTGATCCCGACATGGGTAAGCTTTTACTGAAATTGGTTTAGCGGCAATCCTCACGACCGTCGCCATCCCCATGCCGATCGCTCCGTCCTCCCGGATTGGTGAGCATGCATCGCCGGCTACGACCCAAGTCTTTACCTAAGACCAGCTTCTGGACAGACGCCACGTATACGGAGCTACACACGTGTAAAAGCCCACCTCTAAGCGAAGAAATGAGCTGCGTTCGCGATTGATCTGCGTTGTTCTTACATGATTTTCTCGATAATGTCTGATACACCTGTGCTGTCCTGCGCCTGATCCTCTGGCGGCTATTTTCCCCTGTTCTTGAACAGCCGACTCGGGATGCCAACCGTTACATAAAATGACTGTAGGAAGGCTGGCGTTTGAGGCCAATAACTCACAACGATGGGCTGACCTTGCCGATAAAATCTGCTTAAGAGACTCATCACTCATGAAAACTTCTGGACTCCATCTTTTTATAATTTCACTGAATTTTTCCTCCCGGCGATCGGCATATCGCAAGCGGCGCAAGACGTGCTACCCAATTGAAGCGGCCCGCCCTCCAGGTGAGCGAGCGGGCCTCCGGGCATCATTGAACTAGTGGTAAGAATTGGATTCATTAATTCGGATAGTTCGTCCGACAATAGCGTATGCACCAGTCGTTGGCGTAATTGGGCGCCCCGGCGCAGTCGGTAACGACGTAACGCATGTACAGGGGTTGCTTGATATCCTTGCAAGCCTCCTGGCAGGCATCCCGCGATGTCTGCTTGATGCTCATTACCGTCGTGAATTCGTCACAAATGGAAATGATGTCGCCGCACCCCGAGTTTTCGCTGCCGCCATACTGGTAACAGAAGCCTTTGAATTCGGATTCGGTAATGGGCTTCGCCGGACCGCACCCCCCCGTGAAAAGCAGAGTGATCAGTAGAGATGCAAACAGTACTTGACGCATGCTGCCTCCTTCCGGCCCCGCTTGGCTGCCGGGCTACGAGTTCTCAAGATTCTGGCCATCTTTCCGGATACACGTTGTCGGGTAAAAAGCAACAACCCCCCGGGAGTTTTGCCTCCCCACCAACGTGCCCCCGATCCTATACTTTTCGATATGAAGATAGCCTCCTTGGAAAACACCCTTGAGCGGCATGTCACACTATGTTCCCGATCTTGAAAAAATGTTGCTGGAAGATATCTCGACGGATTATGCTCTCGGCCAGAATCTTTCTTGGAAGCAACCGTGCGAATGCCTTACCTGATTTCAAGACTGGACGCGCAGCGCAAAATATTTCGCAAGCCTCTCGTAGACCTCTCAATCGCTCATCTCCCCCGGACCACTATAGGTGTCGAGGACAATGACATGTTTAAACCCCGTAGGATCACCACGGCCAAGACTCCAAAGCAGCGAGGACGGCTCCAGTTAGATGGATATTGTCATGGAATTGACGATGAGGATGTGGCGCGAGGGGGGACTGGCTGAAGAGAAGATCCGCTTAGCAAGAAGCTGATGGAGGAGCTTGACGTTCCCCGGAATATACGCAATACGCTTTAACATGAGAAGCTTCCTTACGGGGTTTCCGGTCAAGAGGCATGTTAATTTATCACTTATCCGCGGAGAACGTCATGAACAAAAGTGAACTCATAGAATCCCTTTCAGGAACAAAGAATATACCAACTGAAGAAGCAATTGCCATCGTAGAATCGTTCTTCGATGTCTTAAAAACTGCCATGGTCGGTGGTGAACGTGTCGAAATCCGTGGCTTTGGTAGTTTCAAAGTAAAAGGATACAAAGGATACACTGGCCGCAATCCCAAATCCGGCGAGGCGGTCACCGTGCATCCTAAACGCTTGCCCCATTTCAAACCGGGTAAAGAGTTCAAAGACTTTCTGAATAAGTAATTGTTTTGACTGACCAACGCCCATGGCCATGCTCACTTGCCTACGGCCGATCCCAGTGCGACTCCAGCCATAAACTCATCGCTTCTGGTTGTCTTGGCGCATCGGCCCGCCCCCCCGGTGGAGAGATGGGCCGCGTTGGCCTTGCCGGCAAAATCGGTTCAAGGGCGCATCGCTCGTCGCTTCACCCAATCCTCACAGCAGGAATCTCCCCCCAGACTGTGGTGTAACGCGGTGACCGGAAATTCTGCCGCATGCTCCAAGCCCGCTCGGTCCCGACGGCCGCGACGAACAGCGTCTCCCCGCCCCACTTGGCGTTCACCCGGTCCAGCGCGTTCATGAGCCGCTTGCCACGCTCGCCGGGCGTAGGCAGCAAGGAAAGCTGCGCGGAGGCCTCGGACTCGATGCCTGAGAGCATCACCCCCACCTTCTTGTAGCGGAAGCCGGTCCGGAAGATTCGCCCAAGGATCTCACACCCCCTGCGCACGATTGTCGGCGTATGTGAGGTGGACGGGTTCAGGGCCTGGCTCTCACTGGCCCAGTACTGGGGTTCACCCTCGATGAAGTTGTTGGTTTGGATGAAAACCAGAACGCACGCGGCCTGCCCTCCCTGACCGCGCAGTTTCTCCGCAGCACGACTGGCGTGCCGGGTCATGGCCTGCTCCATTTCCTCATAGGTGGTGATGGGGCGACCGAACGAGCGCGAGGAGACAATGGTCTTCTTGGACGCGGGGGCCGTGTCCATGGCGACGCAGGGCACGCCGTGGAGCTCCAGCCAAGTGTGCAGGCCCACCACGGTCATCCTCTTGAGGACCCATTCTCGCGGGAGCCCCATGAAGTCCAGGGCCGTCATGACCCCCCGGGCCTTGAGCCGCTTCGCATGACCATGGCCGATGCCCCACACGCCTTCCACGTCCAGCCCGGCCAGGATTTTCTCCCGCTCGCCCGCGCGGGTCAGGTCCATCACACCATCCGGGCGCTTCTTGGCCAGCTTGTTGGCGGCCTTGGCAAGGGTCTTGGTCGGGCCGATGCCGATTGAGACCGGAATGCCCACCCTCTTGCGCACTGTCTCGCGGATACGCATGGCGTGCCTCTGCATGTCCTCCTGAATTCCGGTGAGGTCCAGGAAAGCCTCATCGATGGAATAGACCTCCATCCGGGGCGTGAAGGAAGACAGCGTTGCCATCACCCGGGCGGACATGTCTCCGTAGAGCGCATAGTTGGAGGAGAACACGGCCACGTTGTGGCGCTTGAGCCTGGTCCGGGCCTGGAATTCAGGCTCGCCCATGGCGAAGCCCAGGGCCTTGGCTTCGGGGGATCGGGCAATGAGACATCCGTCGTTGTTTGTCAGTACCACCACCGGCCGCCCGGTAAGGTGCGGAGCAAACACGCGTTCGCACGCTACGTAGAAATTGTTGCAATCTACCAGGGCAACGGCGGCCATGAGCTAAGCCTTGTGAATGATGAAGGTCACCACGCCCCATATCTCGAAGTCCTGGTCGGGCAGAATCTCGATGGGCTTGAAACATGGGTTGGCAGGTTCGAGAAACACCCGCCCGCTTCTGAGGCGGAGGCGCTTGACGGTGAGCTCGCCCGCCACGGCGGCGATGACGACGCGCCCATTGGTTGGCTCAAGAGACCGGTCCACCACCAGGATGTCCCCGGGCTGGATGTTGGCCCCCGCCATGGACTCGCCGTCGGCTCGAACGAAAAAGGTTGAGGCGGGATTGCGCACCACATGGTCGTTCAGATCCAGGTACCGGTCGACGTAATCTTCAGCTGGCGAGGGGAACCCAGCCGGGACCAGGGAGAGTAACAGGGGCCGCGACAACGGGCATCCGGGCTCGAAGCCCGGGATCTCGCAGCCCGAGGAATGAGGCGTCGTGTCCATGAAGCGTGGACTATCAAACTGGACGACCTCTGGCAAGAATTTGCTGACTAAGTATAGGCTGGCGGGACAGAGACTCACCTCCGCCGTGGATGGAAACCAAAAACTATGGAAGCAGTATGCACGATCGGTGCAAAAGATGCTCTCTGTTCGAGTGCCAAAGTCGTTTCAAACCAAAGGACACACGGCGACGGTGCTTGAGCGCTGGAACTTGGCATCATTAAAGAATGTTCATTCAAATTGAAAAATCGACAATTGACCACCGCCCGGATTAACTAAAATATCTAGCAACATCAGTTAGTTATACTATTCACTGCAACAAGGCGCCCGCGAAATTTACTCTTGGGAGCAGTATGTAACTCTGCGCCACATGGGCACGTCTAAACAGCGAAAGATCCAATACGGGATGGAAGCGATGCAAAAAGTTAGTGCTCTTATTCCTGTCCTTCTTGTGTGGCTTGTAATTACACCTCAATCATTTCTCCGCAATGGTTCCGAAAAATTCAGGAGGAAATCATGGGATTCTCTAAGTACTATTTTTACGCGCTTTCCCTTTTCATTATAGCTACTAACTCATTTGTGTACGAAATGATGTCGATAACAGACGATCCATCGTGGCCAGAAAATTTTACTCAGCATCCAGAATCAATCATCACGCTTCTTTTTAGCGACTGCACCATTGCGATCACCGTCTTGTCCGCGCTATTTTCCAGCTTTTTGCACTGTGCGTACCCGAAAAACACGTTTATTAAAATCCTGGCAACCTCGATTTTGATTTCTACCGTTGTCGCAAGTTCATTAAGAATAAATTTTGTTTCATAGACGAGCGGAGAGTTCGAACAGGATGCTCTTAGCCACCAGATGGTTTGCCATGATGACTGTGGTGAAGCCCACGGTCACTGATTCTTCCGGCTTGATTGCGGAGCCATCGGTGGAGAACGTTTCTGGGGAATCTTGATTAATCCAACACTGACAGGTAGGAGGGGCGGCGCAGTGACTCACCGCTGCCTCACCTTGATTCTTGGGGGAAAAGGCCGCGACCGGGTACACGCCATATGAGAGAACGCACCGAAAACCGCAAGCAGCGCATCCTGGAGGTCCTCGCCCGCCGGCAGAAGGACCTGACCGTGGTGCTCAACAACATCCACGACCCGCACAACGTCTCGGCCGTGCTCCGGAGTTGCGATGCTTTCGGAGTGGGCTGCGCGCATCTGCTCTACACGGACACCGTCTTCCCACAGCTCGGGCACAAAAGCTCGGCCTCGGCCAAGAAATGGGTGGAGCTCAAACGCCACAAATCGGCGCGCCTGCTGGTGGATGAACTGCGGGCTTCAGGGCACCAGGTGCTCTCCACGGGGTTCGGCCCCGGCGCCAAAGCCCTCACCGACTGGGACATGACCCTTCCCACCGCCGTCATCGTGGGCAACGAACACGATGGCGTGGCCCTGGAGCTGCAAACCCTGGTGCCGGACCACATCTACATCCCCATGCAGGGCATGGTGCAGAGCCTGAACGTATCCGTAGCCACCGCCGTGATCCTCTACGAGGCCTTCCGGCAACGCATGGAAAAGGGCATGTACACCGAGGCATCCCTGAGCCCAGAGGAGATCGAGGCCCGCTACGACACCTGGATCAGAAAGTAAGCCGCCCTGGGCCGCTCCTGAGCCCGGAACCGCCTGTGAACCGGTCCATAGTCCGGACTAGGCTGCCCCTCGGGTTCCTCTTGAATCCAGACACCCTGGAGGATCAATGCTGCGACTGCTGGCCAAATACTCCGACAAGCTCGTGAGCGCCCGTCTGACCTCCCCGGGCGCCCCGCTCCTGGGCGGGCTCGACGACACCCTGGTCTTCAACCGCGAGGCTCCGGAAATCCCGGTCCTGGCCGGCGTGTTCGAGCGCATGGGCATGGGTTCGCTCCTCTTCCTGCCCCTGGCCGAACCCTACGCCACCATCGTGGACTTCCTGGCCTCCCGCTCCGGAGGAACCATCACTCCAAGCGATTGCGAGACCCGCACCTTCATGCACGACCTGCCCGTGACGGCCGACTTCACCCCGGATGCGATCGTCTCCGCCCTCAAGCGCCGCAAGTGCGTCATCGTGCCTGGCCGCGGCGTGGTGGCCCACGGCAGTGTGAGCCCGGAGCAGGCCTTCGTCAGCGTCAGTTCCGTGTGTTTCGCCTGCTTCGTGAAGTTCTTCGCCGACTATCTGGCCCTGCTGCGCCGGGGACAAGCCGACCCGGAATACACCGCCGTCTTCGAACGCGCCCGCACGCATCTGCCGCCCGTGCGCAGCCACTCCCCGGAACTCCTGGCCGGACCGTTCGAGACCCCCGAGGCCGTGGCCCGGGCCATGGACCAGGCCGGCAAGGCCACAGTCGGTTTTGGGCTGGTGGACTCCTTTTTCGGCAACATCTCGTACTGCCTGGACGAGGTGATCCACATCAGCCAGACCGGTTCGTCCCTGGACGAGCTGACCGACTGCATCGACCCCTGCCCCATGGACGGCTCCTCCTGTGCCGGGCTCACCGCGTCCAGCGAACTCATGGCCCACCAGGGGATCGTCCTCAAGACCGGCGCGCGGGCCATCCTGCACGGCCATCCCCGCTTCGCAGTGATCATGTCCATGGATTGCGAGAAGCTGGACTGTGAAAACCTGGGCCGCTGCCACATCGATTGCGCCGAGCCGCGCTTCATCTGGGACGTGCCCGTGGTGCCGGGCGAGGTGGGCACCGGTCCCCGGGGGCTGGTGAACACCCTGCCCCCGGCCATGATCGGCAGGCGGGGGGTGATCGTGTACGGGCACGGATTGTTCGCCGTGGGGCGTGACGACTTCCGCGAGAGCTTCGCCACGCTCCTTGCGGTGGAGAACTTCTGCCGTGAGGAATATTTCAGGCGGGTGGAACTGCTGACCTCCTGAGGCGCGCCTTCGCAATCGGGCCGGGTGCCTCAATCGGCCTCTTTTTTGCGCTCCACGGCCCACTTCACCTGCCTGCAGACACCCATGAGCAGGTTGAAATCGCTCCTCTTCAGCTTGAGGCGAGTGAGAACGCTCCGCACCGGCAGCATCCAGTAGTCGGTGTTCTGATCCGGGAGATAATCGATGGCCGTAAGGGTCTCCCGGAGGTTGGCGAACAAGACCTCCCGTTCCTGGTGGGTGGCGGCCCGGGACAGTTCGGAAGCGCCATGTCCGGATGAAACGTCCCCGATCGTAGCGGCTGCCGAGGCGGGCTCCAGCGGCTGGGGTTCGGTGTCCGGGTCCGCTTCGGACTGGCACGGCCCAATCCGCGAGGCCTTCAGGAATTCGTACAGGACGATCAGCACCGCCTGGGCCAGGTTGAGCGAGGTGGCCTCGTCCGAAGTGGGGATGGTCACCAGCCGGGAGCAGACCATGGTCTCGTCGTTGGTCAGGCCCTGGTCCTCGGGGCCGAAAAGCAGAGCGATCCTGGTCCCGGCCCTGAGTCCCTCGATGGCCCTGGCCGCGGCCGTTTCCGGGGTCAGAAGGCCGGTACGCCAGCCGCCAGTGCGGGCCGTCGTGCCGTAGACCGTCCCGAAGGGGGCCAGGGCTTGGGACAGGTCGCTTGCGAGCGTCATCCGGTCCAGGATGAGCTGCCCCTTGGCCGTTGCCAGAGCCCGCGCCCGGCCCTCGTCGAAGTCCTGGGGGCCGACCACGATCAGGTCCCGGCAGCCCATGTTGGCCATGGCCCGGGCCGTGGAACCCACGTTCTCGGAAAACTTCGGCCGAAAAAGCACGACGGCCAGGTTGCTCAACATCCTTCCCTCCTGAGTGGCGCGGCGCCCTTTCACCCGACCCTGTTGCGTTAGGCCAGGCCGTGCGCGAGCCTGTAAAAACAGCAAATATCGTCTTTGATTTCGGCTTGTTGCCTACAAAAATCACGCGCGTCGTCTCGCGGGCGCGACACTAGCGCCCCCCGGCTTGGCTTGCAAGGCCACGGGTGCTAGGGTCGCGCCCGATCACGACGCGACAACCAGTGCCCAGCGCGAGGCCCCCGGACCTCGCCACGCGGCGCGTTCCACATCATTCGGAGGATTCATGGCCGTATCGCCCCAAAAGAACATCTACCTTGTCGGCCCCAGGGCCTGCGGCAAGACCTCCGTCGGCAGGATGCTGGCCGAAGCCCTGAAACGCCCCTTCATGGACCTGGACGAGGAATTCATGGAGACGACCGGCCGCACCATCGCGGACGTGGTGGAAACGGAAGGCTGGGAAGGCTTTCGCGAACTGGAGACCGCCGTGCTGGCCGCCGTGGCCGAAACCCCGGGCAACGTGGTGGCCACCGGCGGCGGCGTAGTGCTCAAGGCCCGCAACCGGGAACTCCTGGCCGAGGGTGTGGTGGTCTACCTCCAGACCGACCCGGAAAAGGTCGTGGCCCGGCTCATGGAGGAACTCATGCCCGAACAGCGCCCGGCCCTCACCGACCTCTCCCTTGAGGACGAAGTGCGCAAGACCGTCCGGGATCGCGAACCCTACTACCTAGCCGTGGCCCAGCTCATCGCCCCGGACCGGCCCATCGAGGAACTGACCGAGCGCCTGGCCAGCGAACTCATGGCCTGGCCGGAGTAGATGTGCGGTAGAGGGGGCTAGGCCACGCAACCCGGGGATTCTTTGCGGATCATGGGGGAAATACGGTACTGGCCGGTGGACTCCAGCACGGCCCGCCAGTAGTCCGAGGTCAGATCCAGCTTCTTGCGCCGGCGAGTCACCACTTCCAGGGGCAGGTGGACGTAGCGCCCGTAGACCTTGCTCACCACCATGCCCGTCTTGCCGGCCATGGCCGCGTGCACCGCGAACTGTCCCAGGAAACCGCAGTACACCCGGTCGTTGGAGTTGGCCGGGACCGAGCGGATAATGTAGCTGGGATCGATGTACTTGATGGTCGCCGGCTGGCGGCGCTCATGGAAATAGGCCGATATCTCACGGCTCAGGAGCGACGCGATGTCGCCCAGCACCAGGTTGCCCGAGGCGTCGGTCTGGCCGGATTGCTGGAGCAGATGCTGGCCCGCCCCCTCGGCCGCCACGATCACCGCGTGCCTGCGAGACTTCAGGCGCTCCTCCAGGGACGGCAGCAGGCCGTGCTCCCCGGTGAGCTGGAAGGGGTCCTCCGGCACGAGCACGTAGTTCACCTCCTTGAGCGCCAGCGTGGCCTGCGCCGCGATGAACCCCGACTCCCGGCCCATGAGCTTCACCAGCCCGATGCCGCCCAGGGCGCCCACGGCCTCGGTATGGGCGCAGCGGATGGCCTCGGTGGCCTTCTCCACGGCCGTGTCGAAGCCGAACGACTGGGTGACCAGGTTGATGTCGTTGTCGATGGTCTTGGGCACGCCGATGACCGAAATCCTGGCCCCGCGCCGAGCGACCTCCTCGTGGATCTTCTGGGCGGCCTTGAGGGTGCCGTCGCCGCCGATGACGAAAAGCACCCCGATGTTGGAGCGCTCCAGGGCGTCCACCACGTCCTCAGGCTGCTGCGGCCCGCGGGAGCTGCCCAGGACGGTGCCCCCGAACTCGTGGATGTTGGCCACGCTCCGGGGAGTCAACTCCACGATCTCGTGGCCGTACTTGGGAATGAACCCCTGCAGGCCGAAACGGATGCCCAGGGTGGCGGCCATGTTGTAGTTGTGGTGGGCCTCCATGACGATGGCCCGGATCACGTCGTTGATGCCCGGACAGAGGCCGCCGCAGGTCACGATGGCCGCCTTCACCTTGGAGGAGTCGAAGAATATCTTCTCGCGCGGCCCGGCGGGCTCGAAAAGGACGTCCGTTTCCTGCTCCCCCGCATCCAGATCCTCGGCGAGAAGGCGGATGGGAACCATGGCGTCGTCCTGGATGAAATGGCAGTAAGTTAGCGGCGAGGTGATCTCGGCTGGACCAAGGGTCTTGATGCGGGTGTCGAGGCCTTTGTGCTTGGCACGGCTTGGCATGGCTCCTCCGGGTTTAGTCCTTCCCGGGGCAGCTATAGCGCAACGGTCGGCAAAATCAAAGGATGCCGTTGCAATTGTTCCGACCACCCCCCTTTGCTACAAAATTGTCGCAATCTGACAATTTTAGCCATTTTACGACAATTTTGAAGCAAGCTTCCCAGGGTTGCCGCGGCTTCAGATGGCCCCGCACATGCGCTTGTAGTTGTCGCACTCGGCCTTGCTGACGAACGGACAGGGTTCTTTGGAGAACCATTTCCTGCCAGGGCACCAGTAAGAGCCCTTGAAAGGCTCGTTGCAGGTGCGCGAACCGAGCATCTTGCGGGACTTCGAGCCGAACCTGATGTCGCCATTTCCGGCGGAAACCGTCCACAGAGGCGCCATAATTCTACCCTCCGTTTATGGAAGAATAAATGCATAATACGGACCACAGGATGTCCCTTCCCGGTGGAGGTGGCGCGGCGGAAAAAAAGAAGGTAGGGGTGGCCTCCGGTCTGGGGATACAGGGAGGACAACCGGCCCATCCCGAAGATCAGTCAGCATATTTACTGGAGGTTTCCGTGGGCATACTCGCAACCAGCGGCAGCTTCACCCGCTACGCCGTGATCGAGGACCTCACCGGCAAAATGGCCTCGGAACTGAACGAGCGCCTGGCCCGGTTCTCCTTTCGCGACATAGACCAGACCACCGACGAGAGAAGCTTCGGCTGGGTCTGCCTGGAAGACATGCTGGACAGTTTTTGGCACGCCGCGCCGCCGGATAAGGCCCACTACCTGGCTTTCTCCCTTCGCCTGGACACCCGCCGCGTCCCGCCGGCAGTGTTCAAGAAGCACTTTCTGCTGGCCGTCAAGGCCGAGAAGGAAGCCCTCAAGGAGACCGGCAAGACCTTCCTCACCAAAGACCGCAAGCAGGAACTCAAGGACCAGGTCATGCTCAAGCTTCGCTCCCGGTTCCTGCCCATCCCAGCCGTGTTCGACGCCGTGTGGAACCTGCGTTCCAACCGGGTCACCCTGGCCACAACCAATTCCAAGGTGAGGAACCTGTTCGAGGATCACTTCAAGTCCACCTTTGAGATGAACCTGGAGCTCCTGACCCCCTATTTCCTGGCCCGGCGTACCGTGGACGCTTCCCGGCACGCCCTGCTCGACGACCTCGAACCAAGCGCCTTCGCGGCCAAGTAAAAGGAGCGCCTATGGATCTCATCAAGGCCGCGCTGCAGGACGCCGTGCTGGGACAGGATTTCCTGACCTGGCTGTGGTTCCGCTCGGAAAAGAACGGCTGGCTCTTCAAGATGCCCGACGGAAATGAGTTCAACGTCTATCTGGAACAGAAGCTGTCCGTGCGCGGCGGGTCCGGAGAAAACGTGGAGAAGGCCGTGGTCAGCGGCCCGCACGCCGAGTTCACCGAGGCCAAGTTGGGTCTGCGCAACGGCAAGCTGGTGGACAAGGCCCTCGTCCGCCTCGAGCGTGACGGCGCCACCTGGATGGTGCTGTTGGGGTCTGACGATTTCTCCCTGTCGGGCCTCAAAACTCCCAAAATCGAAACCCGCCTGGAAGAAGGCGACGACCCCGACGCACCGTTCCTGGAGAAGATGATGCTCCTGGAGCAGTGCCTGGACTTTGTGGACGAACTTTACCGGCAGTTCTTGGAAGTGCGCCTGAGCACGGGCTGGCTGGACGAGATGCGGGCGTTCAAGGAGTGGTTGGGGGAACAGTAGAGGGAGAAGGACGAATCGGTGGCTGATGAGAGGTCCTCGGTTCACGCCTGTCAAACTCATTTTTCATTTCAAGGGGTTAGGCGACAAGCCTGGCCCCTATTTACTTGACTCGGCTAGTGTGCCTTGTGATGCTTCCCATTCCTGGATAAATTGATTCGACTGACGACACACCTGCAATCATAATAATGATCTTGGAGTTACAATAATGCAAAAAATATTTGCAATACTATGTGTTGTGTTGCTCGGAGGCTGCGCAGGGCCTCATGCCATGAATAAGGAGCCAAACAAGAACACAACGCAAAATGCCGAACATTCATTACTCATCTGCACCAGCGACGAAATGAATAAATCTGAAATTATTTTATTCAGAATAAAACCCGGTCAATTCGAGCATTTTATACTTTCAAAAACTGGAAAACCGATGATCGTTGGCAAAAAACCAAACGGGCAAACCGGTGGATATCTTTTTGAAGACGAACAAAACAATCTAATATACATTTCTGGTACATTATCTGAAGACGCACAGCAGCATCGCACCAAACTGATTAACCAGACAATTCACGTCTTGCAGGACAGTACACTAGAAAAGGCGCACGCTATATATGCCAGTGCAGTGTCAAAACAAAATGCTGACGAACTTGACAAGAAAATTATGAAATTTAATGACGTGCTCAGCGTGCGTACAGAGAAGGAGAGTGGCTACTCTGAACAAATCTTCATGGATCTTACCCCTGGGTATTACACGTACTTTAAAGCATCTAACACAGGCAAGCCATTCGTCATATTGAAACTGGAAGATGAGAATGCCGGATTTATGACTGAGACTGCGCGAGGTCTCACGTACATCACTACCTATGCGCGAATGCAAACAAAAGAATTCATTGTTTTTGCCAACCCCACAACGCAACCAATAAATACCCGACTTAAATATATTTATAATATAGCAGAAAGGAAAGCAACCGCTACGGCAGCAAAAGAACAAAAGATATCCGTCGATAAATCTGCAACGCACACAAAAGGATCTGCCAAGACAAGGCTAAAAACGACGAAACAAACGGCTGGCCCTACGCCTGCGGCAGAAGACAAACAGTACCCGACGCAGCAACCGGCGCAAGCCCTGAGGTGGGATTTTTGATCAACCCTTGATTTGCTGCTCCAGCATAGCCAGGGAGACGACAGGCCGGATTCCTCGCATGGTGTCCGGCCTGTTTTTGTTTCTACGTGTTGGAGGATAGGCAGGGCCGTTGACGGACTCTCCCCCCCTCACTCATTCCTCAAATACGGCCAGGCCTTTCCCGACAGCATCCGCCACATACCCGTAAGCGACATGACCAGGGTCAGCACGATGGCCGTCGACAGCACGGTCAGCACGGGCGCGGCGAAGAAACTCCACTCCACTTCCATGTACCGGGTCATGAAGAACCAGGACAGGCCGGCCCCAAGCGTCAGGGCGGCAATACCGGCGGCCAGGCCGGATAGGCCGTGCTCGCAGAGCATGATGGTCATGATGTCGCGCCTGGTGGCCCCGCAGACCTTGTAGATCACGGTCTCGTACATGCGCCTGGCCATAGCCGCGCGCAGGCTCTGGGCCAGCACCAGAAGCCCGGCCAGGAGAGTCACCACGGCCGAGGCCCGCACCGCCAGGGCGATCTGGCCAGCCACCAGGCTCACGTCCTCAAGGGCCTCGTCCACGCGCTGGATGCTGATGTTGCCGAAACGACCGCTCACTTGGTCGTAGACCTCTTCCGCCGTCCGGGGTTTGGCCGGGTCCACATAAGCCGTGGCCAGGTAGGTCACGGGCTCTTTGTCGATGACCCCGGGGGAGAGGATGAACACATAGTTGAGCGACAAGGACAGCCAATTGATGCGCCGCAGGCTGGCCACGGTCAACTCCACCTCGCGGCCCAGCACGCTGACGGACAGGGTGTCTCCCACGTTAAGCCCCAGGCCCTTGGCCACCTCGGCGTCCATGGAGACCAGGGGCGGGCCTGAATACCCGGGCGGCCACCATTTCCCGGCCGTAAGCTGCGCTCCCTGGGGCATCTCGGCCGAGTAGCTCAGGCTTCGGTCGCCACGCACGGCCCAGGCCACGTTTTCCGGAACGACCAGGTTCTCAACCGGCACCCCCTTGACCTTGACGATGCGCCCTCGCAGGGACGGAGCGGTCTCCACCCGGGTCACGCCGTCGATTCCGGTCAGGATTTTCTTGAATTCGTCCAGTTGGTAGGGCTGCACGTCCAAGAAGAAGAAGGTCGGGGCGTGGGCAGGCAGGTCTTCGAGCATGACGTGCTGAAAGTTGGCGTCCGAGAGGGCCACGGCCGACAACACCGTGAGCCCGAGCCCCAGGCAGGCCACCACCGGACCGGTGGGGTTTCCCGGGCGGTGCAGGCCCCGGAAGGCCAAGGACAGGCGGGGGTCGGAGGTGGTCGGAAGTGTCCTGGCCAGGGACGTCAGGACTTTGGCCAAAAGCCAGAAGGCCCCGGCGCAGGCGGTGGCCGCACCCAGGAAGCCCCATCCCAGGCGAGCGTCGGGAGAGGTGCGCAGCACCAAAAGGCCCATGGCTAGGCCCAATGCGGTCGTAAAGGCCATAGCGACCACGCCCGGCTTGGCGTGTGTTGGGGCGGCGTAGCCCCGGAAGAGCGACAGCGGCGAAATCCGTGTCCGGGCAGACAGGGGCGGCAGGGCAAAGGCCATGGCGGTCAACAAGCCAAACAGCCCGGCTACGCCCAAGGCCCTGGGATACAGCCCGGCCTGGGGAGCCACCGGCAGCACTGCAGCCAGGGCCGGAGACCCCAGGTACCCAACCGCGACACCAACAGCCAGCCCCATGGCGATCCCGGCCAGGGCCATCAGCAACACCTGGGGGAAGAACGCCCAAAATATCAACCTGCCCGAGGCCCCGATGGCCTTGAAGGTGGCGATGGTACCGGTTTTACCGTCCAGGTAGGCGGCCACGGCCCCGGAGACCCCCAATCCACCCAGCAGCAGCGCCGAAAGCCCCACCAGGGCCATGAGCCCTCCCAGACGCTGGAAGCCCTCCTTGATGCTCGGAGCGGACTCATCTGCGGTCTGCACCCGAGCACCCGGGTCGGACAGGGTTTCCTTGAGGATCTGGGCCGCCCGGTTCTTCCGGCCCGGCACGTCAGGCAGGGCCGGTAGAGCTGGGTTCGAGCCGCTCGGCAGGACCAGCCGATAGACGTAGCGCACCATGCTGCCCGGCCTGGCCAGGCCCGTGCGCTCCATGCCCTCCAAGCTCACCAGCAACCTCGGCCCGAAGGCCAGCAGCCTGAAGCCCCGGTCGGGTTCCTTGAGAAGAACGCCACGAATCTGGAACTCCTCGTCGCCCACCTCGATACGGTCGCCCACTTTGGCCCCGATGCGGGCCAGGAGGTCCGGGTGAACCAACGCGCCGTACTCGCCCTCGCGCTTACCCAAGGCCTCGGCCAGGGACATGGCCGGCTTGGTTACGAGCCGGCCTGAAAGCGGGTAGGCCTGGTCCACGGCCTTGAGGGACACCAGCGCCCGCTTGATCCCAGGACCATCCGGGCCGGCCGGGCTGCCGGTGCGCCCAGGACCGCCAAGGGCACCGGGGCTTGCAGCGACGGGGACGCGCGAAGCCATGGCCCGCATCTCCAGGACTTCCGAGACGCGGCCCAGGGCCTCCATGGCCCGGCGTTCACCCGACGTAAGCGGTAGGTTGCTCTGGCTGACCTCCAGATCGCCACCCATGATGGTGGCGGCCTGGGAGGTCACCGCCGCCGTGAAGGCCTCGGACAACGTGCCCACGGAGGCGATGGCCGCCACGCCCATGGCCAGGCAGAACAGGAAGGTCCACAGCCCGCGCACCCCGCCGCGAAGCTCGCGGCGGGCCAGACGCAGGGCTACGGGGTAACGCACGGACGATCCGCTAGAATCCGACCCGGCACTGGTAGAGCTCGTTGTTGCAGTTGTTCACGCAGGCGGCGCGCTGGTAGGGATTTCCGATGGTGTTGCAGTACGTGGCACAGGAGTTCCACTGCAGATTGCACTGAGCCTGCATCCGGGCACGAAAGGCTTCGTAGCTTTCGTCGGGGTAGGGCTGGATGATCACATGGCCGAAGTAGCGTTCCTGATTTCTGCGCCACCGCTCGTCTGCGTGCCAGTCCTGGCGTTCGTGCTCCTCGTGGTGTTCGCGCTCCTCACGCATGCGATCGCGATCCTGCTCGTGCTCGTGCTCACGCTCGTGCCCTTCCTGCTGCGGGTACTGCCCCTGGGGGGGGTAATACTGTTGCGCGCGGGCGCCGGTGAAGGTCAGACACGCGACGGCCAGGGCCGACAGGGTGAGCAGCTTTCCGAAATATGAACGCATGGGCATCTCCTCCGGGTGAACGTCGAATGATTCGATTTTCCACCACACTTCACGAGCGGAGTCAATTCTTCAATTATCCGACCGCGCCTCCACCGGTCCGGGTCGCTACGGCTTGACCTCAAGGCTCGTCCCGGCACAAAAGGAAGCATATCATCAAAGCCTCCAAGGAGCAGCCATGACCCCTGACAAGCCAAGCGCCGTCTACTTCGCCAACCTGCGCGCCAGGGGGGCCAGGGAAAACAAGCTCACCCGGATCGGCAAGCTCTTCAAGGCGGCCGGATTCAAGAAACTCGCGGAGGGCAACGCCCTGGCCGCGGTCAAGGTACATTTCGGCGAACTGGGCAACGACACCTTCGTGAGCCCAGTGCTGATCCGAGCCATCGTGGACAAGCTCAGGAAACACGGGGCGAACCCGTTCCTCACCGACACGGCCACGCTCTACTCCGGCTCGCGCCACAACGCCGTGGACCACCTGCGCACCGCATTCCTGCACGGCTTCGGCCCCGAGACCTCGGGCGCGCCCGTGGTAGTCGCCGACGGTCTTCGCGGCAACGACTGGCGTGAGGTGGCCGTCGACCTGAAGCACTTTCGGACTGTGAAGATCGCCTCGGCCATCCTTGAGGCCGATTCCCTTCTGGCCGTCACCCACTTCAAGGGTCACGAGATGGCCGGGTTCGGCGGAGCCATCAAAAACCTGGCCATGGGCTGCTCCCCCCCTGCAGGCAAGCGCGACCAGCACTCGCCCCGCTTCCGGGTGGACCAGGGTTCCTGCGTAGGCTGCGCCGAGTGCCTGAAAGTCTGCCCGGAAGGGGCCGTGAGCATATCGGACCAGAAGGCATCCATCGACAGGAGCCTCTGCATCGGCTGCGGCGAGTGCCTCACGGTCTGCCGAACCAAATCCCTCAGCATGGACTGGGCCACCGAGCTGGCTCCCTTCACCGAGAGGATGGTGGAATACGCCTTCGGCGCGGTGAAAGGCCGACGTGTTGGCCACGTTGGCTACATCAACTTCCTGACCAACATCACCCCGGACTGCGACTGCGTGCCCTGGTCGGACACGCCCATCGTGCCGGACATCGGCATCCTGGCCTCCGCGGACCCCGTGGCCATCGACAAAGCCTGCCTCGATCTGGTGAACAAACAGATTGGGTTGCCAGGCTCGCTCCTGGGCCGCAACCTCGGCTCAGGAGAACACAAATTCCTGGGCCTCTGGGAACACACCCGGGGCGACCTCCAGCTCGCCTATGCCGAGGAGATCGGCCTGGGCAGGACGCGCTACGAACTTGTCGAGGTTTAAGAGCGGACCGTAACGGCGAGGGCGCCCTGCGCGTCGATTCGACCTGCTCAGCAGATTACCGACCAGGAGCCATCCGGGGCTCCTGGCCCCTCGACTCCCGGATGCACGCGTGCTAGAGGCCTGAAAAACAAGGGGAGTGCTTCAAGGTATTTCTCTTTTCCGCCCGGTAGGTCCTTTGGTGGTCAAAGGCCATTTCCCCCCGGGCGGTTTTTGCACATCACCCTGCGGAGTACGCCGTGGATAAGATACAGGACAAGGCCCTACAAGTTGCCAAGGAGATCGTGGTCAAGTTCGTGGAAACCGGGCGCATCTCCCCCTCCAACTTCACCAGCCATTTCTCCCGGATATACTTGGAGGTGTTGCGCACCATCACCGAACACACCCCCTGCCCGAGCGACAAGACGGACGCGGACTAGCCCATGACGAGCGACCACGGCCGCCGCGTGGCCTCCATGTTTGGACGCATCGCGGGCTGGTACGATTTCCTCAATCATTTCTTGAGTCTGGGCCTGGACATCCTCTGGCGCAGACACCTAGTGGACCTCCTGGGCCTGCCTCGCGAGCGGACCAGCCGCCTCTTGGACCTTGCTGCCGGAACCCTGGACGTGTCCCTGGAAGCGTCCGGCAGGTTCCCCATGTGCCGCATCGCGGCGACGGACTTCTGCTTGCCCATGCTGGCCAAGGGCAAGGAGAAGCTCCTGCGTCGGGGCATGGCGGCCGTCGATGCGGTGCAGGCCGACGGCCGGGCCCTACCCTTTGCGGACGCAAGCTTCGAGGCCGCCAGCATCGCCTTCGGCATCCGCAATATCAGGCCCAGGAGCGAAGCCTACGCAGAGCTTTTCCGGGTGCTCAAGCCCGGCGGCAGGCTGTGCATCCTGGAATTCGGGTCGGGCAAACAGCGCATCCTGGGCGGCGTTTACAATTTCTACCTGAACCGCTTGCTGCCAATGATCGGCAAGGTGTTCTCGCGGGACGGCGGAGCATACCGCTATCTGGCGGACACCATCAGGGAATTCCCGGATGCGGACACCCTGGCCGGGGAGTTGCGCGCAGCCGGTTTCGGCGAGGTGTTCTGGGAGCCGTTGGCCTTCGGAATCGTGGTCATCCACGTCGGTGTGAAGGGGGCCTGAGGGGGGAACCCGGCCAGCGTGGTCAGCGTTTCATGAGCCAGACCACGGCCAGCCCGAAGGTCATGGAGGTCATACCGATGAGCCGGAGCCGAAACGGCGGCATGACCGAGAGAGTGCGCAGTACCTTGGGCATCTTTTCGGCGAAGAGGAAGTAGGGCAGCCCCTCGATGACCAGGGCCAGCCCCACGGCCATGGCCAGGAGCTTCCAATCGATGTTCATGAGGGGCAAGTAGACCCGGCGGGACCTTCTGTCCAGTGCGCTTGATGCCGGGGGGAAAGTCCGATACTGACCCCTCGCCCCGGGAAGAAGAATGGAGAATCACTTGGTCACTTTCGAGGAAATTGAGTCAGGAACGTTTCCTATAGCGGTGGTAGGCCTGGGTTACGTGGGCCTGCCTTTGGCAGTGGCTCTCTCCAGGCATTTTAAGGTAGTTGGTTTCGATATCTCGGCCCGCCGCATCGAACGCCTGCGCCTTGGCTTCGACGACACGGACGAAGTCAGCGCCGCCGACATGGCCACCGCGAACGTGGACTATACGTCCGATCCGGCCAGGCTGGCCGACTGCCGCCTGATCATTGTGGCCGTGCCCACCCCTATCGACGCCCACCGCAGTCCGGACCTCACTCCGGTGCGTTCGGCCTCGATCACCGTGGGCCGGAACATGAAGGCGGGCAGCGTGGTGGTTTTCGAGTCAACGGTCTATCCGGGGCTCACCGAGGACATCTGCCTGCCGCTCATGGAGGAACATTCCGGCCTGACAGGCGGCCGGGACTTCTTCATCGGCTACTCGCCGGAGCGCATCAACCCGGGTGACAAGGTCAACACCCTGGAAACCATCGTGAAAGTGGTAGCCGGGCAGACCATTGAAGTGCGCGAACTGCTCTGCCGGGTCTACGGCACCGTGGTGCGGGCCGGGGTGCACAGGGCCAGTTCCATCAAGGTGGCCGAGGCTGCCAAGATCATCGAGAACACCCAGCGCGACCTGAACATCGCCCTGATGAACGAACTGGCCCTCATCTGCGAGAAGGTGGGTATCGACACCCTCGAAGTCCTTGAAGCGGCCGGGTCCAAATGGAACTTCCTGCGCTTCAGTCCCGGGCTGGTCGGCGGACACTGCATCGGCGTGGATCCGTACTACCTCACCTTCCTGGCCGAAGGGCTGGGACTGCACCCCCAGGTGATCCTGGCCGGACGGCGCATCAACGACTCCATGGGCAAGCACGTGGCCGAGGTGTGCATCAAGCGCTTGATTGCCGCCAAGCGCCCCATCAGCGGCGCGACCGTCGGCGTGTGGGGGCTTACTTTCAAGGAGAACGTCCCGGACCTGCGCAACACCAAAGTTGTGGACGTCATCCGCGAACTTGAGGAATATGGAGTCAAGGTTCTGGTGCACGATCCACTGGCCGACCCGGACGAGGCCATGCACGAATACGGGCTGACCCTGTCCCCCCTTGAGGCCTTCACCGGGCTGGAGGCCCTCATCGTGGCCGTCGGGCACAAGGACTACCGAGACATGCCCGTGGAGTCCATTCAGCTCTTGTTCGCCGAGCCCAACTCAGGACTGGTGATGGACATACGGGGGACTTTGGACAAGAAGCTGCTGACGGAGAGTGGAATTTCCTACTGGAGGCTCTAGCGTGGCTGAGATACTCCGTCTCGATTGCACGGGCGATTGCTGAACGGGCTTTCTGGAAGCGAGTTCGCTTCTGAAGACCCTGGATAGCGGCGAGATGATCGAGGTGGAGATCGGCCCAGACCAGCGTCGCAAGCTGGAATTGGTGGCAGCGCACCGCAAGGCCTGCGTGATCGAGCTTCGAGACCTCGGCGGAGGTAAATTTCTGGCCGTGGTGCGCAAGGGTTGATGAGCCGCCTCCGCATCACCGGCTTGTTCGGATGTCCGGGAGCGTTCCGGTTGCGGCAAGATCGGCGGGGCAAACCGCGCGCAGCGACCTGAACAGAAAGGATACGGTGCCATGACCCTGGCCCTGACGACCGCCACGGCAGCCGAGATGCGCGCCGCCCTGGACGGGCTGGCAACGGTTCCTACCGTGCCGGAAGGCGAGGACGGACCAAACGGTGCGACTTTTCCAGAAGGAGCGATCCGGGGCGAACTGGCATGCGCGGCCGTGTGTGATCAAGCCCTGAAGGTGCCGGAACGTGGCGCGGTCCGGGCGTGTCTGGCAGGCCGCGAGGCGATTCTGGTGGTCACGGGCGTGGGGCCGTTGAACGCCTCCCTGGAGATGGGGGCGGCCTTGGGTCGATACGAAATTTCCGGCGTGATCAACCTCGGCCTGGCGGGCAGCTTCGATCTGGAGAGAGCACCCCTCGGGTCGGCTGTGGCGGCCAGCGCTGAGGTGTATCCCGAGTACGGTGTGGCCGGGCTTGATGGCATGGGCGGCCTAGTGGATGATACCGAGTTCCCCTTCCCGCAGTGGGAGGACGGCGGACAAAGGGTGATGCGGCGAATCGAGCTGGGGCCAGCCGCGGAGGCTTGGCGCCTCGGGCTCTCGCTCCCCGCAGGTCAACTCCTGGGTACCGCCCTGACCGTGGCCGGGATCACCGGGTGCCGGGACAGGGCGCTGGTCCTGGCCGAACATTTCGGCGCCCTCACGGAAAACATGGAGGGTTTCGCCCTGGCCCTAGCCTGCGCCACGCGAGGCTTGCCTTTTTTGGAAGTCCGGACCATCTCCAACCGCGTTGGAGAGCGAGACCGCGCGAAGTGGAAGCTCAAGCAGGCCTTTCGGGGCCTGGGGACCGTGCTGGCCAGGCTCTTTTCCAGCCCAGGCCCCCTTTAACCGGGTCGAACCCGTCAAAGCCATATCATCATGAATGCATTCGCCATGTATCAGGCCCGGGAGCTTCCCCAGATTGAGGACTGCCTACGCCGCCACATCTCGTGCTTGAACCCGCTGGTCAAGCCCACGGCCCAGCACGTGCTCGAAGCCGGCGGCAAACGGCTTCGCCCGCTCCTGACCATCCTCACCGCCCGGGCCCTCGGGCACGCCGGGGAGGACGTCTACCCCTTGGCCTGTTCCCTGGAACTCCTGCACTCGGCCACCCTGCTCCACGACGACATCCTGGACGGCGCGGCCCTGCGCCGGGGCAGACCGAGCGCCCACACGGTCTTCGGAGACACCCACACCATCCTGGCCGGAGACGCGCTGCTGGCCCTGGCCAACTCTACGGTGGCCTCCTACGGCCGGCCGGCCCTCACGGCCTGCCTCTCGGAGGCCATCCTGAACACGGTCAGCGGCGAAATCCAGGAGATCGCCCACATCCGGGACGTGAACCTCACCTTGAAGGGTTACCTGGACATCATCATCGGCAAGACCGCCTGCCTCATTCGGTCGGCTTGCCAGGCCGGAGCCCTGCTTGCCCGCGCGCCCAAGCCCCTGGAGGAGGCCGCTTCGGAATACGGCATGAACCTCGGCGTGGCCTTCCAACTTGTGGACGACGCCCTGGACTACACCTCCCCCAGGGAGGTCTCCGGCAAGCCCAAGGGGGCGGACATCCGCGAAGGCAAGCTCACCCTTCCGCTCATCTTCCATATAGAAAGCCTTCCACCGGCCGACAGGGCGGGGTTTACAAATGCCTTCAAAGAGAACACATTGAGCGAGGATGAGCTGGAATCTACAGCTCTTGCCGTCGCCTCCGGCGGCCACGCCGAGAGGACTCGGGATATGGCCACATCCTACCTGGACAAGGCCAGGGATTGCCTCGGGGGCTTTCCGGAGACCAGCGAAACGAAACTCCTGTTCGCTGCCTTGGAGGGCATGGCCAAACGGGACAAATAACCGGCGGCGGTTTCCGACATGACCACACCCATCGCCTCCCTGCGCCAGTGCATGAAGATCACCTTCCCCCCGGTGATGCTTCAGCTCTTGGAGGAGGCGGTCAAGTCCAGCCCGGACTTCGACGTCCTCGCCAGGATCTTGGGCATGGACCCGGTGCTCACGGCCACGGTGCTCACCTTGGCCAACTCACCCTACTACGGTTCCACCCAGAAGGTCACCGACCTGCGGCGCGCGGCCACTGTCCTGGGCACCCGAGAAATCCTGAAGATCGCCCTGTCCATCACCTACCAAAAGCACTTGAGCGAGGCCTTCGAAAAGCTGGGTATCGATTTCTTTTCCAACTGGCGGCTCATCATCTGGTCGGCCATCGCCGCCGAACTGCTGGCCGAAAGCCTTTGTCCCGATTGCTCCGACCAAGCCTACCTCATGGCCCTGCTCAAGGACATCTCGCTTCTGCTCATGGTCTGTGCCGATCCCGCCAAATTCAAGGGCGCGCCCCATGGACAGGTCATCACCGCTTACGTTCCCGGGCAGTTCGAAATGGAGCGCGACTTCTGGGGCGTCGACCACTGCCAGCTCACGGCCCAGATCCTCGATGACTGGCACATTCCCGTTTCCGAACCGACCGGCATCAAAAAACACCATGACTTCGATGGGCTGGACCAGCATCCGCCGCTCACCCAGTCAATCATCCTGGCCACCCGATGGTCCGAACTGGAGCTGGGCTCCCCGGAAAACCCTACGGCGGTGGCCCACTTCAGGGCTTTGCTCCAGCGCCGCCTGGGCATCAGTCCGGAGTATATGGAGAGCCTCCTCGATCGCTGTGCTCAACGCTTTCAGTCGGTGCTCTCAAGCCTGGGCATGACCGAATCCGCGCCCAGCGAACACTATTACCAGCACACCCTCAAGCTCATGCAGGAATACCACTTCCTGGCCTCGGAAATCTCCCAGGCCGCCGGGGGCAAGGAAGAGGTGGCCGGCATCATCGCCCGCCACCTGCGTTGGGAGTGGGGCGTCGAGGAGTGGGAACTGGCTTTGGGCGTCCCGGATTACATGGACTGGGATCTGTTCTCCTGCGAGCACCCGGGTGGCATTCGCAAGATCAAGGCCGAAGGCGGCATGGAAACCCTGCCCTGGAGCCTGCCCAAGCTGTTCGGCTATCCGCTCAACGCCAACGGACGAGTTCTGGGCGAGCTGCGCTTCAAGACCAGGACATTCTCCGCCGACACCCTCAAGCACATCCAACTCTATGTGCGCTTTTTGAGCCAGAGCTACGAAGATTACGCCCTGCGCCAGACCGTCCTCGAACTCAAGGCCCACACCCTGGACCAGTTGCCCGTAGGCGTGGCCCGACTCTCCCCGAAAGGGACCATCATGGAGATCAACGACCGCCTCCGACACTTCCTCGGTGTCCAGGGGGAATGCCGGGGCATGGACTTGTGGACTGCCCTGGGCGAAGGTAAAAATTTTTCCCGCGACTCAGAATGGAACTCCTTCCTGACCGATGCGTCCCGGGCCTCCCTCCACAAGATATTCTGCCTTTGGAAGGAAGAGAGCCACGTATCGGACGCCTGTGTCTACGTGGCCGCCGAGAAGCGCCAGTGGCACGGGCGCGAGGCAATCCTGCTCTTCCTGGAGGATGTCACCCTGGTGTCCGGCTGGGAGTTCAAGGCTATCAAGCAGGGGGAATTCCTGGAGAAGCTGGTGCGCTCCATGCGCGACGCCGTGTTCACCATCGACCAGACCGGCCGCATCACCTTCGCCTCCCCCCGGGTAACCCACCTGCTTGAAAAGGACCTGTTCCAGATCGCCACGCCCGTGTCCAGCCACCAGGGCGCCTGGGGGCCGGACATCCTGGCCGGGGCTCCGGCCCCCGTGGAGGTCGTGGTGACCGCGCGGGACGAGGCCACCCAGACCCTGGAACTGGTCTTTTCCCCCCTTCCCAAGAGCCCCGGCGGACAGAGGCAATGGATGGTGGTCGGGCGCGACATCACCTTGGTGCGCCGGCTGGAGGAGAAGCTCAAGCGCATGGCCCTGTTCGACGGACTCACGGGGCTGCTCAACCACTACCAATTCCATGTCATCCTGGAACGGGAGGTCAAACGTTCCAAGCGGACCCGGAGGCCCATGGGCCTTCTGTTCTTCGATCTGGACAACTTCAAGACCATCAACGACACCCGGGGCCATCAGGCCGGCGACGAGGTGCTGCGCACGGTTTCGCGCATCCTTAAGTCCCGGCTGCGCCAGGGCATGGACTACCCCTGCCGTTACGGCGGAGACGAATTCGTGGTGGTGGTCACCGAGGTTGAGTCCACCCAGCTCGAACATTTGGCCCAGCGGCTGAGCTTCGTCCTGGACGAGCATTTCAAGGGGGATCTCGGCATGAGCGCCGGACTGGCCATGCTGGCCCCCGAGGAAGCCCCCTCGAACCTGCTACGGCGCGCGGACAAGGCCTCCTACCTGGCCAAACGCCAGGGCGGGCGCCGCATCCTCTGGGCCGAAGAGTAACGCCCCGGACAGGCGCGCCTAGCCCGGAAAACACACAAAGACAAGGATACCAGTCATGCTCTTTCGGGTGGAAGTAGCTCCCAAACCCCACGTCCCGGACGTGCCCGGCCGCCGGGCGGCCATGCGCATCACCCACGAACTGGGTGTGGCCGTGGACGACGCGGCCGTGGTCAAGACCTACACTGTGGCCGGTCTCGACCGGTCGGACCTGGAGAAAGTCATCGAAGCAGCCGCTCTGCACGATCCGGTCTCCCACGTGGCCTCCCTTGATCCCTTGGCGCACGATTTCGACTGGATCGTCGAGGTGGGTTTCCGCCCGGGCGTCACTGACAACGAGGGGCGCACCGCCAAGGAGACTTTGGCTCTGGTCCTGGGCCTCACCAAGGAACAGACCAGGGAACTGGCCGTGTACACTTCGGCCCAATACGCCCTGTGCGGGGACCTGACCCGGGAAGCGGTGGAGCACATCGCCCGTGGACACCTGTGCAACGTGCTGATCCAACGCCACGAGACCAAATCTGCGGAGGAATGGGCAAAATCCCCGGGTTTCCCGCCCAAGGCCGCCCAGGTCACCGGTCTCTCTTCGGACCAGGTCGACTGTGTGGACCTGGCCGCCATGAGTGACGAGGAGCTGACGGCCTTTTCGCGCGCCAACGTGCTGGCCCTGTCACTCGTGGAGATGCGGGTCATCCGGGACCACTTCATGCGCCCTGAGGTCCGCGCCGGACGCCAGGCCCGGGGACTCGGGGAGAACCCCACCGACGCCGAGTTGGAGGTGCTGGCCCAAACCTGGTCCGAGCACTGCAAGCACAAGATCTTCGCGGCGGACATCGACTACCTGAACGCCGAGACCGGCCGCCGCCAAGCCATTTCCAGCCTCTACAAAACCTTCGTGCAAGGTTCCACGGCCAGGGTCCGCGAAAACATGGGTGAGGCCGATATCTGCCTGTCCGTGTTCAAGGACAACGCCGGGGTCATTCGTTTCACCGAGGAGAAGCACCTGTGCGTCAAGGTGGAGACCCACAACTCCCCCTCGGCCCTGGACCCATACGGCGGGGCTCTCACAGGCATCGTAGGCGTCAACCGCGACCCCATGGGCACGGGCATGGGGGCGAACCTCCTGTGCAACACGGACGTGTTCTGCTTCGCCTCGCCCTTCTACGACCAGCCCCTGCCCCCGCGCCTGCTGCACCCGCGCCGGGTCATGGAGGGCGTGCGCGAGGGGGTGGAGCACGGCGGCAACAAGTCCGGCATCCCCACGGTGAACGGCTCGGTGGTGTTCCACGAACGCTTCCTGGGCAAGCCACTGGTATTCTGCGGCACCGTAGGCATCATGCCGGCCCTGGTGGGTGGCAAGCCCAGCCAGGACAAGTGCGCCCTGCCCGGGGACTTCATCGTCATGACCGGCGGGCGCATCGGCAAGGACGGCATACACGGGGCCACCTTCTCCTCCGAGGAGCTTCACGAGGGCTCGCCGGCCACGGCCGTGCAGATTGGCGACCCCATCACCCAGCGCAAGATGTACGACTTTCTCATGCGCGCCAGGGACCTGGGCCTGTACCACGCCATCACCGACAACGGCGCGGGCGGCCTGTCCTCGTCGGTGGGCGAGATGGCCGGCGACTCGGGTGGAGCGGAGCTGGACTTGGCCCTGGCCCCGCTCAAGTACGACGGTCTGCGCCCTTGGGAGATTCTGCTCTCGGAGGCTCAGGAACGCATGACCCTGGCCGTCGGCCCAGGCCAGATCGACTCCTTCCTGGCCCTGGCCGCTGAGATGGGTGTGGAAGCCACCACCCTCGGCCGCTTCACCGATTCGGGTCGACTCACGGTGACCTACGGCGGCAAGCCGGTGGCCGACCTGGACATGGCCTTCCTGCACGATGGCGCCCCACGCATGACCCTGGAAGCAGAGTGGGAGCGCCCGGCGGCTGCACCGTCCGACCTGCGGCCTCTGCCCCACCTGTCTCAGCTCCCCGACCATGGAGCGCTCCTCAAGCGCATGCTGGGCCGGCTGGACATCTGCAGCAAGGAGTACATGATCCGTCAGTACGACCACGAGGTGAAGGGGGGCAGCGTGATCAAGCCCCTGGTGGGGGTCCTGCGCGACGGCCCGGCGGACGCCGCGGTCATGCGCCCGGTGCTGGGCCGCCCGGAAGCCCTAGTGCTCTCCCACGGCATCTGCCCCAAATATTCCGATCTGGACACCTACTGGATGATGGCCGGGGCCATAGATGAAGCCGTGCGCAACGCCGTGGCCGCCGGTGGGGACATCTCCCACATGGCCGGGGTGGACAACTTCTGCTGGTGCGACCCGGTCTGGTCCGAAAAAAACCCGGACGGCCGCTACAAGCTGGCTCAGTTGGTGCGTGCCAACCAGGCCCTGGCCCACTTCTGCCAAGCCTACGGCGTGCCCTGCGTCTCGGGCAAGGACTCCATGAAGAACGACTACACCGGGGGGGGCGAAAAGATATCCATCCCGCCCACGGTGCTCTTCACCGCCATGTCCGTGATCCCGGACGCGTCCGAGGCCATGACCTCGGACTTCAAGCAGGCCGGAGACGTGATCTACGTGCTGGGGCTGACCCGCCCGGAACTCGGCGGTTCGGAACTGGCGGACGAACTGGGTGTGAGCTCGGACAGCGTCCCTCAGGTGGACGCCTTGTCCGCCCGGGAGCGTTACAGGAGCATGCGCAAGGCGGCCCGCGGCAGGCTGGCCAACGCCTGCCACGACTGCTCGGACGGCGGTCTGGCCGTGGCCCTGGCCGAGATGTGTCTCGGCGGTCGCCTGGGTGCGGACGTTGACCTCGCCCGAGTGCCCGTGAGCTCCGACTGTTCCTCGCCCCTGGAAATCCTCTACTCCGAGAGCCATTCCCGCTTCTTGGTCGGCGTGCCCTCCGGCAACGTGCCCAGCTTCGAGAAGCTATTTGCCGGCCAGTGGCTGGCCCCCATTGGACGGGTCACGGCGGACGGCAAGTTGACAATCCGGCAGGGGGAGGCAGCCCTCCTCCAGGAGGAGGTCGAGGAACTCGCCGCCGCATTCAAGGCCACCCTTGATTGGTAGGATCGGGTGAAGCGACCCATCCCGGCTAGGGCATCGCGGACTCAGGAAGAATCCACGGACGCCAGCCGGCGCGGATCCACAAAGAAAAACCGGGAGTCCGGGGGATACGTTCCCTCGGACTCCCTTCGTTTTCGACACCACACGTTCGCATGGTGGCCGAACAATGGGACACCAGCTTGAACACACGTGGCCGGCGGCCAGAGTTCCCCTTCATCCGAACAACCAAAATAAAAATTACACACCTGATATTAATATCGCATAATACGACAAATAATACGCGTAAATTAAATTTCTCATTCGATCTCTTGATCGACAAAACGGCAGGTCGGTCCTCCTGTCTGGCGTAGGGCTGGGCGGCCAAGTTTTCATCCGAATGTATTTACATTACAAAAGGATGGAGACAGCACCTCAACTGCTAAAAATCGCTTTGAAATCGAATTTTCATGTTGCCCTCCTCGACAATTGTCCGTAATATACTTAGAAGTATTCTATTTGTTTCAACCTAAGCCGTAGCGGGGGTTGTACATGCGTGTGGCAGCCGTTCTCTTGGCCGTGGTTTTTATTCTCGGGCTTGCTCTGGCCGGGAAGGCGGCCGAGCCCAAGTCTTATGTCGGTTCAAAAGCCTGCGAAGGGTGCCACGAGAAGGAATACGCCTCCTTCGTGAAGTTCGCCAAAAAGGCTCACTCGTTCAAATCCATCCAGATCATGGCTGCCAAGCTCGAGCCGTCGGAGCTCAAGGAATGTTACGGCTGCCACACCACGGGCTATGGTCAGCCGGGCGGCTTCGTCAGCCTGGAGAAGACCCCCGACCTGGCCAACGCGGGCTGTGAGGTCTGCCACGGTCCGGGCTCCGCCCACGCCGAATCGGGTGACAAGGACCAGATCAAGGCCAAGATCAGCGTGAAGGATTGCCAGACCTGCCACAACGAACAGCGGGTCAAGTCTTTCGGGTTCAAGCCGATGCTCTTCGGCGGCGCGCACTAGGGAGGCGGATATGCGGCTTTTTTATCAGTCTCTTGGCGTCCGGGTAATCCTCCTGGTCACGGCCGTGACCGTGTTCGTCTTCGCCGGACTGTTCCTGGCCAATTCCATCTGGCAAAGCCGCTCCACCATGCAACTGGTCTCTGCCAGTTCCAACCGCACGGCAGACCTCATCCTCATGGCTGTCGAGGAGCCCATGCGCCTGGGCAAGAACACCCAAACGGCACAGGTGTTCGAGAAAGTGGCCAATCGGGACTCTGCCGCCCGCATATTCCTCACCGACTTCAAGGGCAACATCACCTATTCCACCGACACCAACTCCCTGCGTAAGGACATCACCGCCTTCCTGAACGACCAGAACGTCTCCGCCCTGGTGAGCAAGGGCCTCCAGGGGGCCGAGGGTTCGGGACAGACCGCGCTGGAGGGCAAGCACTTCCTGGCTATGACCAAGCCCATCCGCAACGAAGAGGAGTGCCACCATTGCCACGGCACCTCCAAGGCTATCCTGGGAACCATCGTGGTCCTGCAAGACATTTCGCCCACCCTGGCCCAGGCCGGCCAGGACCAGCTCATGGGGGGGATCATCTCCCTGGCCGGGCTGGTGCTGCTCCTGACCCTGGTCACTTGGTTCATGAAGCGGGCGGTGCTACGCCGGATCAATGCCATCGCCTCCAACACCGCCCTGGTGCGTCAGGGCCGCCACGATGTGGACTTCTCCATGAAGGGCCAGGACGAACTCTCGGGCCTGTCCCGCGACCTGGCGGCCATGGTGAGCACCATCCAGGACCAGCTGGAATACAACAAGAGCGTGCTTTCCGGCATCAACATCCCCCTGTTCGTCACCGACAACAAGCTTGAATTCTGTTTCGTCAACGCCAATCTCGCCGCCATCCTCGGCAGCAACGAGGCTGACCTCCTCTGCCGCCACGCGGACACCACTTTCAGCGAGGGTGGCACGCCCGTCACCCTGGTCGCTCAGGTTATGGACTCGGGCGTTGCCGCCAGCGGCAAGCTCCTCTTCGAGCGGGCCGACGGGGTCTTCTTCCCGCTGCATTACGAGATTTCCCCCCTGCGTGGGGCCAAGGGTCAGGCAATGGGTGTGATCGGCGTCTTCATGGACCTCACCGAGGAGGAGGAGGCCAAGGTGCGCATGGAGGAGCAACGGGCCAGCCTGATGGAAGTGGCCCACGAGGTCATGGAGGTCTCCGCCAAACTTTCAAACGCCGCGGTCGAACTTACCGGACACATGGAGGCTCTCACCCAGAGCGTGGAGCAGACCGCCGCCGAGACGTCCAACCTCACCCTGGCCATGGACCAGATGAACGACACGGTCACGGACGTGGCCAAGAACGCCACGGAGACCGCCAAGGCCTCCGACATGGCCCACCAAGTGGCCCGCGATGGTGGAGAGGAAATCGGCCGCACCGCCACGGAGACCAAACAGGTTGCCGCCCGGGCCGAGGAATTGGCCGGGTCCCTGGGAGACCTCAAGGAACGGGCCATGAACATCGGCAAGGTCATGGACGTGGTGGGCGACATCGCGGACCAGACCAACCTTCTGGCCTTGAACGCTGCCATCGAGGCCGCCCGCGCCGGTGAGGCCGGACGCGGCTTCGCCGTGGTTGCCGACGAGGTTCGCAAACTGGCCGAGAAGACTATGCACGCCACCGCCGAGGTGGCCCAGGCGGTTTTGGAGATTCAGGACGGCACCAGCCGTGTGGCCGGCGGCATGGCCGGCACCAAGGAATCCGTGGAACACGCCGCGGGCATGGCCGAGCGCTCCGGGCACGTATTCGCCGACATCGTGGCCCAGTCCAACCGCATTGCGGACATGATCCGCTCCATAGCCTCCTCGGCCGAACAGCAGTCAGCCACCAGCGAAACCATCAACGACAACGTGTCCCACATCAACGTCCTCTCCCAGGACATCTTCTCCCGAATCCGGGAGGCGCACCAACGCATCGCCGCCGTACGCGACCTCTCCCAGCACCTGTCCGATCTGGCCGACAAGTTCTCGGTATCGAGATCTGACGCGAGAGCAATTCTCGCTTGACAGAATCCCCTCCTCCGACGGATAGACTGGTAACTGTGAACCGGGTTTGACGCTTGTTTGTCATCGACAAAAAAGCACACGCCCATTCACAGAGGGTCTTAAACCGGCTACATTTCTTACCGACCGGGTGGACTGTCCACCAGGCCGATTAGTCTGGACGCATAGACCTCTTTGCCGCTCAGGCAAGGCCCGCCGCCCTGGCGGATCCGGCGCTGAGGGTAAAAGACGGCCCATGACGTTCGCCACATTTTGGGGAGGCCTCATGGATAAGTATGTCTGCGATGTCTGCGGGTACGTCTACGATCCCGCCGAAGGTGATCCCGAAAACGGCGTCGCCGCCGGCACGTCCTTCGAAGCGGTTCCCGACGAGTGGGTTTGTCCGGTCTGCGGAGCTCCCAAGAGCGAATTCTCCAAACAATAGCCCATCATTCTTGAGGCCCGTCACCAAGGCGGGCCTCCCTCTTTTTTCCAACCCGAGGTATTTCATGAACGCCGCTGAAATCAAAAACGCTGTCTATTGGATCGGTGCGGTGGACTGGGACCGCCGTAATTTCCACGGCTACTCCAACAGTCCCAAGGGCACAACTTACAACGCCTTTCTCATCAAGGACCAGAAGAACACCATCCTGGACACGGTGGCCGCCGAATTCACCGGCAGGCTTCTGTGCAATCTCTCTCAGGTGATGGAGCCTTCCCGGGTGGACTACATCGTGGTCAACCACGTGGAGCCCGACCACTCCGGCGCCCTGCCCCGCCTGGTGGAGGCCTGCAAACCCGAAAAAGTCATCTGCTCGGTCATGGGAGAAAAGGCCCTCAGGGAATACTACAACGTCGACGGCTGGCCCCTGCATGTGGTCAAATCCGGTGAATCGATCTCCATCGGATCGCGCACCCTGCACTTCATGGAAACCCGCATGCTTCACTGGCCGGATTCCATGATGACCTACGTGGCCGAGGACAAGCTGCTGGTTTCCTCGGACGCCTTCGGCCAGAACTATGCCTCAGCGGAACGCTTCGCCGACCAGGTGGACCAGTCCGAATTGGGCCGGCAACTCTCGCGCTATTACGCCAATATCGTGCTCCCCTTTTCCTCTGTGACCCTGAAGATCCTGGATGAAGTGGCCCGGCTCAAGTGGGACGTGGACATGATCGCCCCGGACCACGGCCTCATCTGGCGCGGCGAGGGCGTTTGCCGCGTACTCGACGACTATCGCCGTTTCGCCTTGCAAAAGCCCGCCAACCGGGCGGTTGTCTTCTTCGACACCATGTGGCACTCCACCGAGGCCATGGCTCACGCCGCGGCCGAGGGGCTCATGGAGGCCGGGACGCCCGTGACGGTGATGTCGCTCAAGGCCAACCACCATTCCGACGTCATGAGCGAGGTGTTTGAATCCGGCGCCGTGCTGGCAGGTTCGGCCACCCACAACAACGGGGTCTTGCCCCTGGTGGCCGCCATGCTTACCTACATGAAAGGCCTCAAACCACAGAACAAGGTCGGTGCGGCTTTCGGTTCCTACGGCTGGTCCGGGGAATCCCTGAAGCAGGTCAGCGAGTCCTTGGCCGCCATGCACTTCGAGGTCATCGAGGGCGTGCGCGCCAAGAACAAACCCACACATGACCAGCTCAAGGCCTGCGTGGACTTGGGGCGCTCGGTGGGCCAGACCCTTCAGGCCCGGATCGCAGCCGCATCCTGACGGGGCACGCCGGTTTGTTTTCCAAGGAGCGGCCCTGGCCGCTCCTTTTCGTTTGTTTGATGGACTGAGCCTCGCTTTGTGTTATAAATGGCGACAGCCGCGACCCTGATTGAAGAATCCAACCCCGATATGTGTGCCGAGGACCCGCGTTGACCCGAGCCACCATATTTGGTAAACCGAGGACGCGAATGATTTTTTTGAACAATATTGAGTTGTTGGAAATCAAGGACGTTCCCTCCTCCCCATGAAGTACACCCTCATCCAAGCCCTCCGGGGACTTTTGTGCGTGGGCGTCGTGTTCATGCACATCAAGATGGCCCTCATGGGTCTTTTCCCCATCCCTTCCCTCAAGGGCGACCCCTCTTTCTTCGCCTACCTACCGGACATCCTTGGCGGAATCCCCTGCGGGTTCTTCGCCGTCTCCGGCTATTTCATGGCCTTCCTGGTGGACCGGGAAACTCCCTACTTCCTTTCGCAGCGGCTGGTTCGCGTCTATCCCACATTCCTCATCGCCGTTTGCCTGGCCTTCTTGCTTCGGGCCTTCACCACGAGTCTGCTCAACTTCGACAACCTCTTTCCGGTCCTGTCCCTCCTGCCGTTCGGCATGGGCAAGAGCTACAAGCTGGGCATAGAGTGGACCCTGGTCTACGAAGTCTCGTACTATTTCGTCTGCGCCTTCTTCTGCCGCCCAAAGTGGAGCAAGCGCTTCCCCGCCTTCCTGCTGGCCTGGCTCTTCGCTTTGATCGCCATGGACACCTTCCATGGTTCGAGCACCGCGGGGTTCACCCCGCCCCTGCCCTTGCCCACGATTTTTTCCCTCTGGGGCTCCATCTGGAACTACTCCTTCATCATGGGGGCGCTCACCTTCTACTACCTGCAGCGGCGGCAGGAACCGGCCACCTTGGCCTGGACCGGCCAGGTGCTCCTGGCCACCACCTGCGCCGTCTCTGTGCTCAATCTCCAGGGCTACGGCGTGCTCTACCTCCTGGGCCTTTTATCCTGCGTGCTCCTGGACCTGCTCATCCGCCTGGAGAAACGGGTCCGCGCACCCAAGATCCTGGCCCAGCTGGGCGACTACTCCTACGCCTTGTACCTGATCCACCCCACCATCATCATCCTGGTGCTGGACCGCTGGCACGCCATCACCGGTCAACCGCCAGGGTTGGTCGCTGGACTCATGGCCACGGTGCTCTGTTTCGGGGCCTTCTGGTACCTGGGGCAGATAGATGTGGCTGTTCACAAACGGTGCAAGGTCCTGGTGAACAGGATCTTGACCGGCGGCCTGCCCCTCTTCCTGCGCGGGTTCATCCCAAAGCCCGTGGTAGCAGCCGTTCCCCTGGAACGGGACAAGCCTTAGTCCGGCTCTGCAAAGCGCTTCAAGCCTACCGCTCCGGTTCCCCACACTTTTTTTGAATGTTCCGTTGACATAAATCCGTCAACCGCATATAGGACAAATCAACTCTTTTTTATCCTATTAAGGAGCCCTGTGAAACTCACCCGCGCCGCCGAATACGCCATCCGCTGTGTGCTCTACCTGGCCAAACACCCTATGGGCCAAGTGGTGAGCCGTCGCGAGGTCGCCTGGGCCATGGAGATTCCCAACGCCTTTCTGGGCAAGATCGCCCAGGGACTGGCCAAGGCAGGGGTGTTGGTGGTGCGCCAGGGAGCGCGCGGCGGTTATGAATTGGCGCTTCCCCCCAAAGACATTTCTTTGCTACTGGTTGTGGAAGCCATGGAGGGGGAGATACTGGTCAACGAGTGCCTTTCCAGACCACAGGACTGCGGGCGTAGCGTCACCTGCGCAGTACACAAGGTCTGGGAACGAGCCAGGGACCAGTTCAGGGACACCCTCCGAGGCGTGAACTTCGAGGAACTCGCCCTGAAGGACGACTGCCCTGAACCGACCGCCCATACCGGGCGGCATACCGTGGCCGGCCGCCTGATTTGAAACGGCGTTTCGGAAAAACAAGGTCCCGTTTTGCGGAAACCTTGTTTAACAGTCCAGCATGTATCCCGGGTGTGCGCATACGCCCGGGCGGTGTAAACAACCTCTAACCGGCCAGGCATAAAAGGAGAGAAGGCGCATGGAAACCTTGATGCTTTCCCGTTTGCAGTTTGCCGCCGCCACCTTCTTCCACTTCATCTTCGTTCCGCTGACGCTCGGTCTCTCCATTCTGGTAGCCATCATGGAGACCCGGTACGTCAGCAGCGGCGACGAAATGTACAAGAAGATGGCCAAATACTGGGGCAAGCTTTTTCTCATCAACTTCGCGCTGGGTGTCGTAACAGGCATCACCCTGGAGTTTCAGTTCGGTACCAACTGGTCGCGGTACTCGGCCTACGTGGGAGACATTTTCGGGCCGCTTCTGGCCATCGAGGCCTCGGTGGCCTTCTTCCTGGAATCCACCATGGTCGGCGTGTGGATCTTCGGCTGGGACAAGCTCTCCAAGAGGATGCACGCGGCGGCCATCTGGATGGTGGCCATCGCGGCCAACCTCTCGGCCCTGTGGATCATCATCGCCAACGGCTTCATGCAGAACCCGGTGGGCTATGTGATCCGCAACGGCCGAGCCGAGCTTGACGACTTCATGGCCCTTGTCTCCAACCCCTTCGCCTGGAGCCAGTATGTCCACGTGCTCTCGGCCGGCTTCCTGCTCTCGGGCTTCTTCGTAATGGGCGTATCCGCCTGGCACCTGCTGCGCAAGAACGAGGTGGATTTCTTCAACCGCTCTTTCAAGATCGGAGCCGTCTTCGCCCTGATCTTCTCCGTCGTAGTGGCCGTCGAGGGACACTTCCACGGCAACATGGTGGCCAAAATCCAGCCCGCCAAACTGGCGGCCATGGAATCGCACTGGCACACCATGAAGAACGCCCCCATGCACCTTCTGGTGCTCCCGGACCCGGCCAATCAGAAGAACTCCGTGGAACTGCTCGGCATCCCGGATATGCTCTCCATCCTGGCTTACAGCGACCCCAACGCCGAGGTGAAAGGCCTGCTGGACTTCAAGGCCGAAGACCGTCCGCCCGTGTCCATGACCTTCTGGAGCTTCCGGCTCATGGTGGGCCTGGGCACACTCTTGCCTCTGCTGGCTCTCTACGGCCTTATCAAGTCCGGGAAACTGCTGGAATGTCCCGGGTATCTGCGCCTGATGGTCATGGCCATCCCCCTGCCCTACCTGGCCATCGAGGCTGGCTGGGCCGTGGCTGAGGTGGGCCGCCAACCCTGGATCGTCAACGGGATCATGCGCACCAGCGACGCCGTCTCGCCGGTGGAACCCTTCCAGGTGGCCATCTCCCTGGCGGCTTTCGTGGTGGTCTACGCCTTCCTGGGCGCCGTCGACATCTACCTTCTGGCCAAGTACGCCAAGAAGGGCCCGGTCCACTAACACGGAGGGAACTGACCATGGATCTCGGAACCATCTGGTTTCTGTTGTGGGGAGTATTGTGGGCCGTGTACTTCGTGCTGGACGGCTTCGACCTGGGCGTGGGCATGCTGGCGCCGGTCATTGCCGGAAACGACACGGAGAAGCGCATTCTCATGAACGCGGTCGGCCCCTTCTGGGACGGCAACGAGGTGTGGCTGATCACGGCCGGCGGCGTGACCTTCGCCGCTTTCCCAGGCACCTACGCGGTGATGTTCTCCGCCCTGTATTCGGCGCTCCTGCTGCTTCTGTTCGCGCTCATCTTCCGGGGCATCTCCTTCGAGTTCCGCTCCAAAGTGGACTCCCCCGGCTGGCGCAAGCTCTGGGACACCACCCATTTCCTGGGGAGTTTCCTGCCTGCGCTGCTCCTGGGCGTGGCCTTCGCCAACATCTTCAAGGGTATTCCCATCGACAAGGACGGCATCAACCAGGGGACCCTGTTCACCCTGCTCAACCCCTACGGCCTGTGCGGGGGCCTGCTCTTCGTGCTGGCCTTCCTGATGCACGGGGCGCTGTTCCTCTCCTGCAAGACCGAGGGGGCGCTCAAGGACCGGGCCGTGCGCGTGGCCGAGAGACTCTGGCCGGCCCTGCTCATCGTGGCTGTATTGTTTCTGGCCTTCTCGGCCGTGGCCACCAAGTTGTTCCAGAACTATCTGGACAATCCGCTGCTGTTCTTGATCCTGATTCTGCCGGTCGGAGGCCTGCTCATGCAGCGGATATATATTGGCCAACGGCGCATGGCCATGGCCTGGACCGCCAGCGCCGTGACCATCGCCGGAGTGGCCCTGTTCGGGGTGATCGGCATCTTCCCTGCGCTTTTGCCCTCCAGCCTGGACCCGGCCTTCTCCATGACCATCGCCAACAGCTCCTCCTCGCCCCTGACCCTGAAGATCATGCTGTACGTGGCCCTCACCTTCGTGCCCATCGTGATTCTGTACCAGGCCTGGGTGTACAAGACGTTCTCCCACAAGGTGACGGAGAAGGACGTGGCGTACGAGGAGTCGTATTAGGGGCGGGTTGAACGGAATTGAAACCCTGAATTGAGATATCGAGAAAAGAAAAGCCCCCGAAACTCACGTTTCGGGGGCTTTGTTTAGTTCTAATTTTTCGTCCCGTGATTGTATGCGAGTAGACGTCTTTAGGGTCGCCTTGTTTTCGTAACCCAACGGCAACGACGACTACATGTACGAATTTTTCATGAATCTGGTAGATGATACGGTAACGTTGCCCGACAGTTCTGACGCTCAGGAGTCCGGAGAGTTCACCCTGTAACGGCTTTCCTTTCAGCAAGGGGTCCTGTCGCGGGGAGAGGGACTTTTGGGAAATTGAGTGCTGGATGCGCTTGTCTTGTATGGCCTTCAGCATGGAGAGCGCAATCTCGTTCCAGATGACCTCGAAATTCGCTACGGACCTAGACCTAACCTGAGCGATTCATCCGCTTGGCATATATGCTATTGATGCGCATCGCACTGTTTTCACTGACCGCGGCACGCCGTCTCGATTGCAGCGATGTCGATTTTTGTCATCTGCATCATCGCATCGAACGCGCACTTGGCAACAGCGAGATCAGGATTGGTGACCGCTTTCGTCAGCGCGATCGGCGTAATTTGCCAAGACAATCCCCATTTGTCCTTGCACCAGCCACATGCACTTTCCTGGCCGCCGTTTCCGACGATTGCGTTCCAATAGCGATCCGTTTCGGCTTGGTCAACGGTTGCGACCTGAAAAGAGAACGCTTCGTTGTGCTTGAACGCAGGTCCACCGTTAAGCCCGAGGCACGAAACGCCCATCACTGTAAACTCGACGGTCAACACGTCTCCTTTCTTTCCTGAAGGAAAGTCTCCAGGTGCTCGGTGCACCGCGTCGACGGACGAATCTGGGAATGTCTCGGCGTAAAACCGCGCCGCGTCCTCGGCATCGCCATTGTACCAAAGGCAAATCGTGTTCTTTGCTTGCATAACCATGTCATTTCTCCTTCGTGATGACCCCGACACTGCAAGCATCTAATGCGCTCACAGTCTTGACAGCCATTTACGACCAATCAAGCCACAATACCGTCGGTAAGTCGAGCGACTCCCGGACGAATTTTTAGGCGTCACGCCCGTCCTTGCGTTTCAAGATGACGTGTGTTGCCGTTTCTGATCCGGCATGGCCTGCGCACTGATAGCCCAATTCCGGAAGGCCAAGCCTAACTTCAGAGGTTCACCCGCTTGGCAATACATGCTTTTTCTGCGCATCGCACGGTTTTCATTTATAATTCACTTCAGCCGGGCACCCCTTTCCAAGTCACCCATCTGGTGGAGGGCTGGATGTCTAAAAGCAAAATCAACAAAGCGCATTTCATCGGCGATTTCCAGGTCACAAATGATTGCCTGACCGGCCGTGCTGGCCTTAATCTCTTCGTCCGCTACCTCCGGGGCATCGACCTCTTAGCCCATCTCGACCGACTTTACGGATTTGCTCTTACTTCACCCGACTTTCTCTTTCGCCGCCCCCTTCAACCCCCCGATCACCCCCAGCTGCATGCTTTCCACGGCGGAACTCGGCACCACGACGATGGTGGAGTTGGACTTCAGGCCTTCATAGAGCATGTTCATGGCCCGCAGATGGAAAGCGGCCGGGTCGTCGGCATAGGTCCGGGCGGCCTCCACGAACTTGCCGGCCACCTGGCGCTCGGAATCCCCCAGGATCACCCTGGCCTGGCGTTCCCGTTCCGCCTGGGCCTGCATGGACATGGCGTCCTCAAGGCCCGAGGGGATCAGGACATCCTTGATTTCAACTGAGATGACGTTGATCCCCCAGGGTTCGGTGCGTTCGTCGATGATCTTCTGCAGCTCCTGACCGATCTTCTCCCGGCCCTCCAGCATGTCGGCCAGCATGGTCTTGCCGATGACGTCCCGAAGGGCCGTTTGCGAGGCCCAGCTGATGGCGCTCTGGTAGTCGGCCACGTCCATGGATGCCTTCCTAGGGTCCTGGACCCGCCAAAAAAGCACCGCGTCCACGTCCACCGGCACGGTGTCCCTGGTCAGGGTCTTCTCGGCCTTGAAGGTGGTGGTGATGACCCGCATGTCGATCCAGTAAGGGATGGTTTCCACCACCGGAATCAGGAAAAAGAGGCCCGGCCCCCTGACGGCCTGGAATTTCCCCAGGCGTAAGAGCACGGCGCGATCCCACTGGTTGGCCACCTGGATGGAGGACTGGGCAATCAGGGCGACGAGGAAGGTCCCGGCGACAAGCCAAACGGCCAAGACTCCGTTGCCCCTGGTAAAGGCGCCGTAGGCCAGGGACCAGCCTACGAGGAGGATCAGGAAAAATACCAGACCGGAAAGGGAACTGCTTTTTCTCATGGCGCTTGCTCCTTGGATGGCCCGCCAGTGCGCGCTCTGACCGACTGGGGACCAACGCAAAGCGGCCGTAAGTCAGCACGAAGCACGCACCCGGACTCTGGACACCTGACGCTCGGAATACATCGGGACCTATTTCTATCATCTTCTATGCCCGCTTTCATCCAAGAGGTCCACGGCGAATTGATCCTGGCAAAATCAAGGCCGTCGTTTGAAATGCTTAGAGCGCGCTAGGCTGCCTTTTCTTCGACCGGACTCGCCCCGAGAGGCACATTTTGTTTGTCCTTCCGGCACAGGGACGGATATCCTCCGCTACCGGCTTCCTCTGGCCCGGACAATCCCCACTCGCGAGGACGAACCTATGAAGAACCAACCTTTCTTCCGTCGCGCCGGATTCGCCTGGCAGGGCATTTTCGCGGCCTGGCGCGGCGAATCAAGCTTGCGAACCCACTTGGCCGCGACGTTCGGCGTGGTGGTGGTCCTCGCTACCACCAGACCCGCCCCGCTCTGGTGGGCGGTTCTCCTCCTGACGTGCGCCATGGTGATCGCAGCGGAACTCCTCAACACCGCACTCGAGCATGCCCTGGACCTCATCCATCCCGAGCCGCACCCGACCGTGCGCATGGCCAAGGACTGCGGCGCCGGGGCGGTGCTGGTCCTAAGCATCGGGGCCCTGGCCGTGTTCATCGCCTTCCTGGCGTCGAGGTGACCGGGCTCGGCCGGAAAGGCTGAACCGCCCCTTCTCTTTCTCCCCCCGAACGTGTTATATCCTCAATAAATATCCGCCGAGGAGGCCCGCATGGACAAGCAGCAAGCCCACATCCTGTGGTTCGACGATATCTCCATCGAGGACGTGCCGGTAGTGGGCGGCAAGAACGCCTCCCTGGGCGAGATGTACCGCGAACTGCAGAACAAGGGGGTGCGCGTCCCGGGCGGGTTTGCGATCACGGCCGGGGCCTACCGGCACCTCCTCGAACACAATCAGGCCGCGCAAAAGATCAGGGACATCCTGGCCGACCTGGACACCAGGGATATGGACAACCTGGCCAAACGCGGCCGCAAGGTGCGCGCCTTGGTGCGCTCCCTGCAGTTCCCCGACGATCTGCGTCAGTCCATCGAGGAGGCCTACGCCAGTTTGGAGAAGCGCTACGGCGCGGGTTGCGATGTGGCCGTGCGCTCCTCGGCCACGGCCGAGGACCTTCCGGACGCCTCCTTCGCCGGGCAGCAGGAAACCTATCTCAACATTCATGGAGTGGAAGAGCTCATCGAGGCCTGCCAACGTTGCTTCGCCTCGCTCTTCACCAACCGGGCCATTTCCTACCGGGTGGACAAGGGCTACGACCACTTCGCCATCGCCCTGTCCATCGCGGTGCAGAAGATGGTGCGCTCGGACCTGGCCTGCTCCGGGGTGATGTTCTCCATCGACACCGAATCCGGTTTCAAGGACGCAGTGTACATCACCGGGGCCTGGGGCCTGGGAGAAAACGTAGTGCAGGGCGCGGTCAGCCCGGACGAATACTACGTATTCAAGCCCACCCTGAAGCTTGGCTTCAAGCCCATCATCATGCGCAAGGCCGGGGAGAAGGCCATCAAGATGGTCTACACCGACGACGCCAAATCCCCCACCAAAAACGTGGAAGTACCCCTCTCCGACCGCCGCCGGCTGATCGTTTCGGACTCGGAAATCCTGGAGTTGGCCCGCATGGCCGTGACCATAGAAGAGCACTATTCGGCCAAGGCCGGGCATCACAAACCCATGGACATCGAGTGGGCCAAGGACGGGCTGACCGGCGAGCTGTTCATCGTGCAGGCCAGGCCCGAGACGGTCCACTCCCAGAAGGACGTAAACATCCTGCGCACATTTGTGCTCAAGGGGACGGGCGAGGTGATCGTCAAGGGCAAGGCCGTGGGCGAAATGATCGGCCAGGGCGCGGCGAGGGTCATCAAAGAGGCTGCCAACATCAGAGAATTCAGGAAGGGCGAGGTGCTGGTCACGGACATGACCGACCCGGACTGGGAGCCCATCATGAAGATCGCCTCGGCCATCGTCACCAACCGGGGGGGACGCACTTGCCACGCGGCCATCGTTTCCCGGGAACTGGGCATCCCCTGCGTGGTGGGCACCGGCTGCGGCACGGAAAGGATCGCCGAGGGCGAGCCGGTCACCGTGGACTGCTCCCAGGGCGCGGACGGCGTGGCCTACCGGGGACTCCTGGACTTCGACGTGAACGAGCTGAACCTGGCCGAGATCCCCCGCCCCAAGACCAAGATCACCATGAACCTGGCCTCGCCCGAGCAGGCCTTCGAAAAAAGCTTCATCCCCAACGACGGCGTGGGCCTGGCCCGCGAGGAATTCATCATCAACACGTACATCCGCATCCATCCCCTGGCCCTGCTGCGCTTCGCCGAACTGACCGACGTCGCGGTCAAGAAGGCCATCTACGAGATGACCTGCACCTGCGAGGACAAGGCCCAGTTCTTCGTGGACAAGCTGGCCGAGGGCGTGGGCATGCTGGCGGCGGCCTTTTACCCCAAGCCGGTCATCGTGCGTCTGTCAGACTTCAAGACCAACGAGTACGCCAACCTGATCGGCGGCGCGCAGTTCGAGCCCCATGAGGAGAACCCCATGATAGGCTGGCGCGGAGCCAGCCGCTACTACTCGGAGGCCTACAAGGAGGCCTTTGCCTTGGAATGCCGAGCCATCCGCAAGATCCGCGACGAGATGGGGCTCACCAACCTCGAGGTCATGATCCCCTTCCCCCGCACCGTGGAGGAGGCCCGAAAGGTGATCGCCACCATGGCCGGATACGGCCTGAAACAGGGAGTGAATGGACTCAAGGTGATCGGCATGTGCGAAATCCCCTCCAACGTGATCATGGCCGAGGAGTTCCTGGAGGTGTTCGACGGCTTCTCCATCGGCACCAACGACCTGACCCAGTTGATCCTGGGCGTGGACCGCGACTCGGAGCTGGTGGCCCACGTCTATGACGAACGCAATCCGGCCGTGAAAAAGATGGTCAAGCAGGTGATCGAGGTGGCCAATCGCATGGGCAAGTACATCGGCATCTGCGGCCAGGCCCCCTCGGACTACCAGGAATTCGCCGAGTTCATCGTGGAGTGCGGCATCGGAAGCATGTCGCTTAACCCGGACACGGTCATCAAGACCACCCTGGCCGTGGCGGAACTGGAGAAGCGGCTGGGGAGGTAGGGGACCTTCCGAGCACGCCGCCCGGCCCGGCGGACCAGAAGTTCCTACACGACGGGCATCATGGGCACCACGTAAGGCCCTTCGGGGATGACCACCAGATCCTTGTCCCCGCAGGCGCGCAGCCAGTCGGTCAGGGAGGCCTGAAGATCGTTCGTGGTCTCCACTCCGGTCAGGGCCTTCTGCTCGTCCGAGAGCCCGCCGGTGTAGAGACAGATCGCGCCCCGGCGCATGGGCCGGAGCTGCATCTCGGTCTGCCATTCGTCTATCGCGGCCCGCTGCTTGGGCAGAATGTCGTTCAGGAAACCGTCCGTGCCGAGGTCGATCAACCGTTTCTGGGCATCCACATATTCAGGAGACCCCATCCCCTGGCTGCATGCGCTCACGATGAAGAGCTTCCCGCCCTCTTCCAAGGCGTCCATGGCTCCCACCATGCCCTTCACGGTCTGGTAATACGTGGAATCGAGCGGGTATCCGGCCGAGGAGGTGATGACCGTCTTGTAGCGCCTGGCCAGCTTGATCTCGGAATATGGCCGGGTGAAGGCCACGGCCTCGAGATGGCTCTCTTCCACAAGACCGAAGTTGACGAAGGATACCCTACGGTGCTCGTCGAGCACGGTGTTCACGGCCCATATCTCTCCAATCATGCCCACGCCGTCCATCTGGTCCCGGTGCAACGGGTTGCCTTCGAGCACGCAGTTGACCGCCTGGCAGTGCTCCAGATAGGTCGCCGTGTGGAAACGGGTGATGGTGTCGTGGTGGGCGACGCCAGGCAGGACAACCTTGCGTCCACCCGAATACCCGGCCATGAAATGAGGTTCCACCAGACCGGTAGCGATCCTCAAGTCCGCATGGACGAAGCGCTTGTCCACCTTGATGTCGGTGCCCTGGCTGGACGTTCCCACAAGAACGTGATCCTCGTCGCGGCGGGCGAAGTGGTTCTCAACGCGCACGGTGTCCATCACCCAGTCCGATCCTACGAGTTCCCGCAGTTCCTCACCCTCGTTGGGCCTGTGTAGCCCGGTGGCCACGAGGACCAGAATGTCCTCGGCCTTGAGCCCGGACTCCAGAAGCTCCTTGATGACCACCGGCAGGATCATCCCGTTGGGCACCGGCCTGGTGATGTCGCAGATCAGGATACAGGCGGTCTTGCGGTCCTTGGCCGTCCGGCGCAGGGGCGCGCCGGATGCCGGGCGCGCAAGTGCCAGCTCGAGTGCCCTGGCGGGATCGGCCAACACAGGCATGGCCTGCTTACGGATGACGGTGACGTTGAGGTCGTTCGGCAAAGAGAGGGCATAGCCTGCCTTGCCGTAGTTGAGCGTCACGTCCATGGTCGTTTTCCTTCCTGATGGGGGTTGTCGGTCGGGGTGCGACTCCGAGCTGATATCTCTCTTCCGGGCCATTTATTCCGGATCCGGGACGGGTGTCACCAGTTTTTCGGCAGCACCTTTGGCCAAACCCCGGCGCGACGGACAGACCGGCATGGTTAACAACGGCCGGTCCTGCTGCTATGTAGCCGTGCGAGCATCTGCTTCCCCTCACGGAGGCGCGGACAACGCAAGGAATTTCTACATACGTTTCAAGGATATACAAGATGATCATCGCCGTGGCCGTCTCCGGAGGCATGGACAGCCTCCTGGCCCTGGCCCTCTTGCGCGAGGCCGGACATGAGGTGCTGGCCCTGCACGCCCACTTCCTGCCCCCGGACGCGCGTCAGCTCCGCCTGACCGAGGCACTGGCGGGGCTGTGCCGGGGGCTTGGGGTGCCGTTTCGGACCGTGGACCTCTCGATCTCCTTTCGCAGCCGCGTGATCGACCCCTTCGTGGCCGCCTACGCGGCCGGACTCACCCCCAACCCTTGCGCCGGGTGCAACCGGGACCTGAAGTTCGGCCTGCTCTTCGAGGAGGCCGCCCGCCTGGGCGCGGACCGGATCGCCACTGGGCACTACGCCCGAATCGACCATGAGGGGGGACTCTTTCGCGGCACGGACCCCGCCAAGGACCAGAGTTACTTCCTGACCCGCACCCCGTTAAAGGCCCTGGCCCGAGCCGTCTTTCCCCTGGCTTTCTGGCGCAAGGCGGACGTCCCGGCGGCCCTGGCTGCGCGCGACCTGGCCCCCCCCCTGCCCATGGAGAGCCAGGAGGTCTGCTTCATCCCGGGCGACGACTACCGGACTTTCCTGGAAGCCCAGGACGTCGACCTTCCTGGTGGCGGTCCGGTGCGCCTGTCTGACGGTCGCGCAATCGGCCGCCACCAGGGCCTGTGGCGCCACACCATCGGCCAGCGCAAAGGACTGGGCATCGCCTGGAGCGAACCGCTCTACGTGCTGGAAAAACTGGCCGGAGAAAACGCTTTGGTTGTAGGCCCCAAATCCGGACTGGACGCCTTCGGGTGCTCGGTCCGGGAGGTGAACGTACTCGTCGCGCCTGGCGAATGGCCGGAAAGGGTTCTGGTCCAGACCTGCTACCGGCAGCGCCCCAGACCCGCGCGCGCCGTTCTGTCCGGCCCGGACATGACCATCGCCTTCGAGTCCGCCGTACCCAGGCCCTGCCCGGGCCAGGTGGCCGCCGTCTTCGACGAGAGCGGCCGCGCCCTGGCCGGGGGGATCATTGCTTGAACTTGACCGCGTCCTTGGGTATCCCACGAACGCACCCTAAACGAAGGCCTCCCACGTGAACGCCTCCCCGGACAGAAACGCCAACCGCCTAATCCTGGCGACCATCGCCCTCACGGCAGACTGGCTCCGCCTCCAGTACCTCGGTCCCTCGGATGTCGACAAGCGGCCCACGCGGATCGGCGCCTTGCAGGGCATGCCGGTCGAAATCCTCCCTCTGGCCGATCCGCAACCCTTCCCGAATCGACTCCGGAGGACCAGGTGATGCCCGTGCGCAACGTGCTCATCGACCGCGACGGCACCATCATCGTGGAAAAGCACTACCTGCACGACCCGGAACAAGTGGAACTGGTTCCGGGCGCCGCCGACGCCTTGGCTAGGCTCAAGCAGGCCGGAATCCGGCTGTTCGTGGTCACCAACCAGTCCGGCATCGGGCGGGGATTTTACGCGGAGAAGGATTTCCTGGCAGTGCAGGAACGCTTGGCCGATCTTCTCGCGCAACACGGGGTGGCCTTCGACGGGGTGTCCTTCTGTCCCCACGCCCCGGACGAGTGCTGCCCTTGCCGCAAGCCTGAGCCGGGCATGTGGGAGGAACTGTGTTCGCGCCACGGGCTCGAGGCCCGGGAAACGGTGATGGTCGGCGACAACGCCTCGGACGTGGCTTTCGGCCTGGCCTGCGGCCTAGCCGAGTCCATCCTGGTGCTCACGGGCCACGGCCGACGCTTCGCGGGCAAGCTCAACCTGCCTCCCCTGGACGCCGGCTGGCTGCGCGTGCCTGACCGCTCCCCAGGCCAGCCCACAATCCTGGCCGTGGATCTGGCCTCCGCGGCGTCCTTCATCCTGCAGCCCCGGGAGGCAGAGGCATGACCGTCCTTGCACACCCCATCCATGCGTGTGCGCCGGGGCCTGAGCGAAACGCCCGGCGTCGCTGCCTCAAGGCCCGGCCATGAGCGCCACCAGGCGTTTCGCATCGGCACTGGCCGGACAATGGGGGGCCACCCTGTACTCGGCCGTGCTCTCCACGCTGCTGTCCTTCGCCCTGGGCAGGTTCCTCGGACCTGAGTCCTTCGGCAAGTATTCCTACATCGTGACCGTAGCCTCCCTTTTCGCCATTTTGCAGGACGGGGGGTTTTCCATTCTCATCTTCCGGGAAACCGCCCACCCGTCAATCCACCCCGCGCCAAGCACGTCCATAGAACGATTGGCCCAAGGGCATTGCCTGCTGGTCACCGTGGGCGGACTGGCCGTAGTCTGGCTCACTCCGCTGGCCGACAAGGCCGCCCTGTCCCTGGCCGTGGTCTACTATGGTCTGTTCACGGCCGGGAACTATCTCTGCTCCAGCCTCAAGGGCCACGGCCAGTTCGAGCGCGAGGGGATATGGCGCATGATCGTGCGCACCTACACCGTGGCCGCGGTGCTCTTGGCCCTGGTCGTACCCGGAACAGGCCCGGCGCTTCTCTTTGCCGGATGGATTGTGGGGCAGATCACCGCACTGGCCATGCCCATAGCCGCTCAAGCGCGCCAAGCACCAAGCTTCGGGCTGGACAGGCAGCTGTACCGGAGTTGCGGGGCATTTCTGCTCATCAGCGCCACCACCACCATCTACTTCAAGTCCGATATCATCCTGCTTTCCCAACTCACCGGGGACCCCGGGGAAGTGGGCCAGTACGCCGCCGCCTACAGGCTCATCGAGGCCGCCGTGCTGTTCAGCTCCCCGCTGGCACAGATTTTTTTCCGCAAGCTCAGGGTGAACATGAATCAGGCCGCCGTCTTCAAGCGGGCGCTGAGCACCCAGCTCGCCACAATGAGCGCCCTGGCCGTGGCCGGAACCGCCCTAGCCCTCTGGCTCGGCCCGTGGGTCGTCCGCGCGGCCTTCGGCGACCGGTACGTGCCGGCCATGAGCCTCTGCCCGTGGCTTCTGCCCTCGCTCCTGTTCATCCTGCCCAACGCCATCCTCACCCAAGCCTTGATCGCCATCGGCCGGGAAGGGTTCTATGCCAGGGTCACCGTGCTGACCGCCCTGGCCAACATCACCCTCAACCTGGCCCTCATTCCCTGGCTGGGAGCCAGGGGCTCGGCCCTGGCCACCGTGGCCACCGAGGCCCTGCTTGCCGCCGGACTGGTCATGAGCTACCTGAAGCGATCATGAACGACTCCCCCTTCACCTCCGAAGACCAGTTCCTGTCGGCCATCTCGGCCAGTTTCCCCAACGTGCACCCGCACATGCTCCTTGGACGGGGTGACGACTGCGCGGTTCTCAAATGTCCCGAAGCCATGGCCCTGACCACGGACCTCTTCGTGGAGGACGTGCACTTCCGGCGATCCTATTTTTCCCCGGCCGACGCGGGCTACAAGGCCCTGGCCGTAAACCTGAGCGACCTGGCCGCAATGGGCGCCACCCCCCTGGGCTTCAGCCTGGGCCTGGCCGGGCCGCCGGAGACCCCGGCCTCATACTGGGAGGAGGTGCTGGACGGCATGGCCCAACTGGCTGGCTCCCTGGACCTGCCCCTGGTGGGAGGTGACCTGAACGCCTGCGAGAAGCTGGTTCTAGCCGTTACCCTTTGGGGAGCGCCCGGACCAAGCGGGCGGCTCCTGCAACGAGGTGGCTGCCAGCCATCGGACGTGCTCTTCGTGGTGGGGGACCTCGGCCTGGCCGCAGTGGGACTGGAGGTCCTGGAGGAACTCGGGCGGAGTGCCCTCGGGGAGTGGCCCGAAGCCACGGCCGCACACCTGCGCCCGGGGATCAAAGTGGCCGAGGGCCTGACCCTGGCCCGCCGGCCCGGCATGCGGGGACTCATGGACGTCTCCGACGGCCTGCTCCGAGATCTTCCCAGGTTCCTGGGTTCCGGACTCGGCGCCGACCTGGCCTTCGCACCGGACACCCTCCACCCGGAGGTCCTGCGACGCGCCTGGGAGACCGGGCGGGATCCGGCCCTGTTGGCCGTAACCGGCGGAGAGGATTACGCCCTGCTGGGGGCCTGCCCCAGACCTTTTTTCCTGGACGTCTACACCCATGTGGCCGGAGTGTGGGCCATCGGTGAGGTGGCCGGAGACCCGGGGCTTCGCCTCGACGGCCGGCAGCTTCGTCCCGGCGGATTCGACCACTTCCGGATGCCGGACTGATCGATTTTCACCATCAAGATTCCGCCTTCCTCCAAACCTGTCGCAACACAGAAACATCATTAGGATATTTTTACTTTCTAGGCGGTTCCGGCGTCAAATATCGTCCGGTCCGTTCTTGCCAAAAACCGAGGGGAAACGTACTCTAGCAAGAGACTGTTAGCACCTTGCCATATCATTACACCAGGATGCAGCCATGCCAGAACGCGAGAAATTCAGCGCTCAGATGGATGAACAGCTCAAGCACGTCAAGTCCAGGATCGACGGCGCCAAGGCCAGGGCCGAGGCTCGGGGTCAGGATTTTCTCAAGAATTACGAACAAGATTTGGCCAAATTAGAATCCAAGTACGACCTGGCCCGCTACAAACTGTCCCTGCTGCGCAAGGGTGGCCAGTCCGCCTGGATCGAGTTGCGGGAAGGCTGCGAAAGGGCCTACCATGACCTCAAGGAGGCCATGGGCAGGGCCATGGACAAGTTCTAGGGGCGCGAATCTGTCGGCTTCCCCCCGCCCATCCGGATCACCAGCCCTTCGCCTCCCACGGCCAGGGATACCCCCTTGGTCGAGGAATGCAGCTTCATGGACACTCCCTTGGTGTTGGTGAGCCACAAAACACCCTGGCCGCTGCCCGCAGTCCAGTCAGCCGAGCCCTGGGCGTAGGCTCCGGGGAAATCCTCCACCGACTTCATGTTGTAGACTTCTCCCTCCGCGTCCACCGCGGTGACGCCGAGCAATCCGAACCCCATGCCGCCCATGCTGAAGGGATACTCCCTTCCCTGAAAGGTCAGCACTCCGCGCCCCCCGGTGACGCTGATCAGCATTGCCCCCCGGCCGATGTGCATGGTCACGTGGCCCGAGGAGACCGCGGTCCCCTCCTGCGCCAGACCCGGCGCGGCTACGGCGCACACGAGGCAGGTCAGGGCGATGAGCATCCACAACACACGGTTGCGGCGACGTTTGTCCATTCTCAAGTCTCCTCTCGATGATTTTCCGAGCCCTACACCAAAGCGCCCCGGGGAAAAAGCCCTGGGGCCTGTCATTGCTATTCTCCGCGTGCAGTCAGATGTCGCCTGCAACCTTGTCCGTGGTCCACATGTCGTTGTTCTGAAATCGATTTTGCATGACCGTCAAGGGAACAAAAGACGGGTGAGGATCAGGTTCGACACCAGCATGCCCTGACGGGTCAGGCGCAGGTAGCCGTCCTTGATCCGAATCAGCTCCTTCTGGCGAAGCGCTCCCAGGAGCTTGCCCTCGGTGGCGATCAGGTCCCGGCCGGTGAGGCGTTTGTATTCGGCCAGACGCATGCCCTTGGAGGTGCGCAGGGCCAGCATGAGCAGTTCCCTGGTCCTCACCTCGGGCGTGAGTTCCTCGGCCCCTTCCCCCCAGCCCTTGCTCCGAGTCAGAGTCGCGTAATCGGCCACGCTCCTGGGATTCTCCCAGCGCCGGCCTTGGAGGGTGGATACGGCCGAGGGCCCCAGCCCCAGGTAGTCCTTGCCCTCCCAGTAGCCTTGGTTGTGGCGGGAGGCGAAGCCCATGCGGGCGAAATTGCTGATCTCGTAGTGCAGGTAGCCCTGCTCCTCCAGGTAGTCCCCACCGTGGATGTACATCTTGGCCGCTTCGTCCTCACCCGGCAGCGTGAGGCCGCCCTGAGCCACGCTCTCGGCCAGGGGGACGCCCGATTCCAAGGTGAGCCCGTAGGCGGAGATGTGCTCCGGACCCAGGCGCACCGCCCCTTTTACGGTGTCCATCCAGGTCTTGAGGCGCTGCCCGGGCAGGCCCCAGATGAGGTCCACGGACAGGTTGGCGAAGCCGGCCGCACGCAGGCGCTGCACGGCAGTCAGCACGTCGGCCACGTGGTGCGGACGACCCAGCATGCCCAGTTCGGCCTCGTTTAGCGATTGAACCCCGAGTGACACCCGGTTCACCCCGGCATCGCGCCACAGGCGCATCAGGTCCTTGTCAACGGCGGAATCCGGATTGGCTTCCAGGGTGAACTCGACATCCTTGGGGATGGTGAAGGAACGCTTGAGTTTTTTGATCAGGCGCCCGAAGGCCCAAGCGGGCAGGAGGCTCGGCGTGCCGCCTCCCAGGTACACGGTCTCCACGGCGGGTTTGCTAAGGAGCTTGCCATAGTGGTCGGCCTCGGCCGCCACCGTGCGCTCCCAAGCCTCCAGGGCATCCATGTCCATGACCTCGGAAGCGAAGGCGCAGTAGCGGCATTTGCTGACGCAGAAGGGGACGTGGACGTAAAGGAGCATGTGATATCGTTAAGACGTCGCGTGGTTTTCCGTGGGTGCCGCGGGGAAAAGCCGGTGGCGGCAAAAGAACGCAGCTCCGGGACACCCGTTTAGCTTCGCAGCGGTCATCGGCTCAATTTCTTTTTGTAGCGATCATACTCCGAAAAGATGCACCCGCAGTACGGCTGCCGGTATAATTCCCATTCCTTGGACAAGCGGACGCCTTCATCCCAGCCGGGGCGGAAGTCCTCGTAGGCGAACTCCACGCCGTGGGCGCGCCCGGCTTCTTCACCGGCCACGCGGATGGCTTGGTGGATTTGGTACTTGCTGTAGAGGAGCGTGGTGGTGAAGCCCGCGCAGCCAAGGCGCCTGGCCTCGCGGGCGCAGCGGTCCAGACGGAGCGTGTAGCACTGGCGGCAGCGGTCCTTTTCCCGGAAGGCGGCCAGGCGCAGGAAAGGGATCGGATCGTATTCGGAATCGACGAAGTCGACCTCCACGCCCAGGCGCTCGCCAACCTGGGCGAGGGCTTCCTTGCGGCGCAGGTATTCGGTCAGGGGGTGGATGTTGGGGTTGTAATAGAACCCCCGAACATCCTCCCCCCGGCCAAGAAGTGTCTGGAACACGGTGATGGCGCAGGGGCCGCAGCAGGCATGCACCAGAAGCATGGGCTACTCCTTGCCGGACGGCCCAAGCCCGCCCCGGTCGCCAACAGCGTGCGGAAGCGGCACGGCGGCTACTCCGGCAGGATGTTGATGGACTTCTGGTACTGCTCCTCCAGAGCCTGCAGACGCTGGCGCTTCTGGTTGAGCAGGTAGAAGGCCAACTCCGGGGAGGTACGGCAGGTCACGGCCTCGCCGGCTCCGGTGCGCCGCATCAGCCGGTAGATCTCGCGCAGGGATTGCAGGGCCTGCCATTCCAGATTGCGCCGGGTGCCGGTGCCCTGGCAGCAGGGGCAGGTCTCGGTGCTTACGGACATGGCCGAGGAGCCCATGCGCTGGCGCACGATCTCCATGAGCCCGAAACGAGAAATCTTGCCCACGTCGTGGCGGGCGCGGTCGCCCTTCATGCCCGCTTTCATGGCCTTCTCCACCTCGGCCACGTGTTTGCGGTCCTTGAGCTCGATGAAGTCCACCACCACCTGGCCGCCGATGTCCCGGAGCCGCAACTGGTTGGCCACCTCCCGGGCGGCCTCCAGGTTGGTCCTGAGGGCCATTTCCTTGAAGTTGGTTTCCCCGCCGATTTTGCCGGAGTTCACGTCCACGGCGGTGAGGGCCTCGGTGTGGTCGATGACCAGGCGGCCGCCGGAGGGCAGGGTGACGTCTCGCCCGTGCAACTGCTCGATCTGCTTGCGCAGGCCGAAGCGATCCCACATGCCGTGCTCATGGTCGCCGTGCAGCTTCACCAGGCCCTGACGGCGCGGGAAGACCAGGGCGGCCATCTCCGAGACGCGCTCGGCGGTTCCCTTGTCATCCACCCAGACCTCGGCCACGTCGTCGGTGAGGTAGTCGCGTACGGCTCTGGCGGCCAGGTCGGGCTCCTGGTAGATCAAGTTCGGGGTGGGTACGCTGGTGCCGCGTCCACGCACCTCCTTCCAGAGGCGCTTCAGGTAGTTGATGTCGCGCTCCAGGGCGGCCTTGGACTGGCCGATGGAGGCCGTACGCACAATGACGCCGATGCCCTCGTCCAGTTTGACCCCGCCGGCGATCTCTTTGAGGCGCTTGCGCTCCTCCTCCTCCTCCACCTTGCGGGAGACGCCCTTCTGGTCCCGCCCGGGGGTGAGCACGAAGTAGCGCCCGGGAAGCGACAGATAGCTGGTGACGAAGGCTCCCTTGTTGCCGGTCGGCTCCTTCACCACCTGAATCAGGACTTCCTGTCCCTTCTTGAGCACCCTCTGGATGGGCGGATACTTGCCCCGGCGCTCGGTGCCCGTATCTTCCTGGTAGTATTCGGGATGGACTTCGTCGATCTGGAGAAACCCGTTGCGTTCAGCCCCGTAGTTGATGAAGGCCGCCTGCAGGGAGGGATCGACGTTGTGGATTTTGCCTTTATAGATGTTGCCGCGCGTCTTGGCCTGGTGGGTCATCTCCACGTAGTATTCCTGGAGAGCTCCATCCTCGGTCACCGCAACCTCGACTTCCTCACCGGGAAGCACGGAGATGTACATCTTGCGCTTGCGTTTCTTGGCCGCCATCGAAAATTCTCCTTCAGGACTGCCCGTGCTCGTGAGTCGCGGCCAAGCGCCCTCGCGTAGTGCATTCGACGTGATACGACTGGCGAGATGCATCCGGCGTGGTGCGTCCGAGACGATTCGTCATCACGACGCGTTCCCGTATAACACCGGCGGGTTTTCCGGAGGCGTCATAAGGACGCTTCATCCGCTGTCCCCGGCGGCATATGCCGTGGGAAGGGTGAAGGCTCGGGAGCGCGCCACAAACGGGGCGGCTGGGCCGACTGGGGCGGCCGGGCGTCCTTTGGCGCGCCGGGAGCTCCGGAGTCTTCTTCCGGAGCGAGCGGCGCGCGTTGAAAACTCAAAATTCCTCGCGAAAGGAACGCGACGCGCGAGCGACGCTACCTCCCGCCACGCATATAGAACGTCTCGCCACCGTGGCTCGCGGGCCTGACAAGGCCCCGCGCCGCAAGATCGTCCAGTAAATTCTTCAGGGGCCAGACCCCGACGTCCAGAACCTCGGCCAGTGCTTCCGCAGTCTGCGGCCGCCTGGCCAGGGAGTCGAGCACCCTTATGCTTAAGGCCTGTAGCTCCTCATCCGCCGGATTGTCCAGTGGCGCAGCGAAATGTCTGGATTTCTCCGGCATTTCCAGGGCTCTTGAGCCTGCTGGGTCAAGGGCCCGGCGGAAGCGCTCCAGGGTGGCCGGAGGGGCCGGGATGGCCTGGAGATAGGCCCCCGGACGGGTCATGGTGACCACGTCCACCCTATCCGGCCCAAGTTCGGCGCAAAAGGCACGCAGCCGGTCCAGATTTTCCTCAGAATCGTTCACCCCTGCCAACAGGAGAACTTCCAGGAAAATTTTCCCAGGATAGAGCTTGCGGAACTCCAGGAGGCCGCGCCTGGCGTCCATGAGCGTGGCCCCGTCCACCGGCTTGTTGATGGCAGTAAACTCAAGGGGGACCAAGGTGTCCATTGAGGGCAGCACCATGTCCGCCAGGGCCAGCTCGGTGCGCACCTGGGGATCATACATGAGGCTCGAATTGGTGAGCACGGCCACCGGCACGCCGGGGACCATCTCGCGCACGCCCTCGATAATCCGGCCCAGGTCGGTGTTGAGGGTGGGCTCACCCATTCCACCCAGGGTGACCACCTCGAATTCGGGATGCGGCCGGAAGAGCCAATAGGCCAGCTCCCCAAGGATCTTGTCCGCTGGGACGTAGGGCTTGCGGATCCGGGTCAAGGCGCGTGTCACGCCGACCTCGCAGTACAGGCAGTCGAAGGAGCAGATTTTGGCACCGAGGAGGTCGAGCCCGAGCGAGGCGCCCAGACGCCCGGAACGTACGGGGCCAAAGATGAGGCCGTGGTCGTCAGCGCGCATGGATGGGCCTCGGCTTGACAGGGAAAGGCGGTGGGGCCACAGTGTCCAGCTTCACATCACTCTTACAGAAGGAATCGTTCCCGCATGATCCAAACCGGTGAGTTGATACTGCTCATAAGTCCCGAGGGCAAGCGCTATCTGCGCGCCCTCGATCCGGGACACACCTTCCACACCCAGGAAGGCGTGCTCACCATGGACGAAGTGGCCCAGGCCGGATTCGGCGGGGTGGTGCGCACCCACAAGGGCATGCCCTTCAGGGTGCTGCGCCCGACGCTGTACGACTGCATCATGGGCCTGCGCCGCTCCACGACCATTATGTACCCCAAGGAGATCGGCTACGTGCTGCTCAAGCTGGGGGCCGGTCCGGGCAGACGCATCGTGGAGGCCGGCAGCGGCTCGGGAGGCTTGACCACTGCCCTGGCTTGGATGGCCGGCGATTCCGGGCGCGTCTATACCTGCGAGAGGCGCGCCGAGTTCTCCACACGCGCCAAGGAGAACCTCGAGCGAGCAGGCCTCTCCCACCGGGTGGACTTCTTCAACCTGGACATAGCCGAGGGCTTCCCCGAGGAGGCCCGGGGCGCGGACGCACTCTTCCTGGACGTGCGCGAGCCGTGGGAGTATCTGAAACAGGCGGCGGATATCGTCTGTCCGGGCGCGCCCATCGGTTTCCTGCTGCCCACGGTGAACCAGATCGTTGATCTGCTGCGGGGCCTGGAGCGGTCTGATTTCGAAGACGTGGAGGTCCTGGAAATCCTGTTGCGCCGATACAAGCCAGTGGTCGAACGTCTGCGACCTGAAGACCGCATGGTGGCCCACACGGGTTTCCTGGTGTTCGCCAGGCACAAGGGGCTGGAAATCGTCGTGGAACCAGCCGCCGCCGCGGACACGGCGGAGATTGCGGAACGCCCCGGGAAGGCGGACGGCGAGCCCGATGAACCCGGCCCGTCCAGCGAGCCTGGCTTGAGGTCGTTGCCCGAACATCCCGAGGAGTCGCATGATGCCCACGACGCTCCGGAAGTGCTTGAATGAGCAATTGATGACCGAAATCGAGTCCATGCTCGAATTCACCATCCGCTCGTGCGTCCCGGCCGACCCGCGCATCCAGAAGCGCCTGATGGATTTCGCCCACGAGGAGGTGGAGCACATCCGGATGCTCGCGGACCTCATCGCACGTGATGGCGGCGAGGTGGTCCTGGACAAGCCCAGACTAACACCGTCGACCAATCTGGAGGAATTCTTCAGCCTGAGCGCGGCCCGCGAGGACAATTCCATCAAACGCTACCGGGCGCTTCTGGAGCTTCTGGACAGTCCTGCCGACAAGTCCGCCCTGGGCCAGACCGTCGAGCAGGAGGAGGCCCACCGCAAACTTCTGGAGGAGGCCCGCGCCTATTGCCGGCAAGTGCGGGAGAAATAGAGGCGCGGTTTCGAGCTTCCAGATCTACGCGGCTCTCTGCCGCTGCATCTCCATGTCCGCGCAGGCCGGCCTGACCACTTTCGAAACCATCCCCGCTCCCTGGTCCAACCCTCGGACATCTGGAAGCGTCAGGAGTTGCCGGTTCACAGAAACAGGACGGGCCTCTCCATACTCACTCCTCTTCAAAATGAACACTTTGTAATTGAGTCCTACTGAAAATATTATTCACATAATATCAAATGGTTATATGACAGGCAAGTCCTCACAGAAATCGACCGGCCAACGCCCAGGGCGTTTGAGCCTTTGCAGTCCAAGCCGTATCTGTTACCGCCGCCCTGGGCGTTGCAACGGCTAAGTCGTGTGCTGTCCGTGAACGGAGTCTTTCCTGTCATGCTTGATGAAATCGAAAGGATAGCGCGGTTGTGGCCCGCCTCGGGCAAAGCAATTGCCTTGACTGGCGCGGGCATTTCTGTGGCCAGCGGCATTCCGGACTTTCGCAGCCCAGGTGGATTGTGGTCCAGATATGCCCCCATGCGGGTGGCTACGGTCGACGCTCTGGAGAACGATCCCTCGGGCGTATGGGAATTCCTCCTGGACGCCGTCGAAGTGATGTCGCGCGCCAAACCCAACCCCGCTCATCTGGCCCTGGCCCAACTGGAACAGGCCGGGCTCCTGGAGGCGGTCGTCACCCAGAACATCGACGGACTGCACCAGCGGGCGGGCTCATCAAACGTGGTGGAGTTCCACGGCTCCATGGACAGATGGCGCTGCAACGCCTGCGGCCGCCCTCATGAAGCATCCGCTGGGCCGGGAGGCGCACCGGTAGTCACCGCTTCGAGCATCCCCTGGCTCTGCTCGTGCGGCGGCGTAGTTCGCCCCGACATCGTTTTCTTCGGTGAAGCCATCCCCCTTGACGCCTTGAGCAAAAGCGGTCAATTGGCCTGCGGCGCGCACCTTACGCTCGTCGTAGGCACGTCCCTCGAAGTGGCCCCGGCCAACTCGTTGCCCGGGCTCACCCGCCAGCACGGCGGCAAGGTGGTTGAAATCAATCTGGAATCGGAATTGGCGGCCCGTCCTTGCGACGCGCGCATCGCGGCCAGGGCCGAAGAGGCCCTGCCGATACTGGCCGGGCTTCTGCTCCAAAACACGAACCTGATCCGAAGGTGATGACATGCTTGAGACACTGACGCCCCAAGGCGGCTTCCTCGATATGCTCGTTTCGGCCACGCTAACTGTGAAATTCGTGCTGGGCATCCTGGTGTGCATGTCCCTGACCAGTTGGAGCATCATCTTTCTCAAGCTTTTCACACTCAGTTCTGCCCGCAAGGAGGCCGCCCGGGATTCGAAACTCTTCCAGGAGGCCGAGAATCTCAAGATGGCCATGCGCGCGGTGAGCCAGTACAAGAGTTCACCCTGCTATGCCGTGGGCCTGCAGGCCTTCGAGGAGCTCATGCGCATGGAGGAGGCCGACCTCGACCCTTCCGAGAAATCCCGCATAGCCATGGACAACATCCGCCGCACGCTCAGGCAGGCCGTTTCCTCGGAGCTGGGCATGCTCACCAAGTCGCTGTCGTTTTTGGCCACCTGCGCCAATGCCACCCCCTTCATCGGCCTGTTCGGCACGGTATGGGGCATCATGAACTCCTTCCACTCCATTGGCCTGCAGCAGTCAGCCGCCCTGGCGGCTGTGGCCCCAGGCATCTCCGAAGCCCTGGTGGCCACCGCCATCGGCCTGGGCGTAGCCATCCCGGCCACCCTGTCCTACAACTTCTTCCTGGGTTACATCCGCCACATCGAACGAGAACTTATCGGCTTTTCCGGCGCCTTCCTGAACCGCACCCAGCGCGAGGTGAGTTGGGCGCCCAAGCCCGCTGCCCGACCAGAGACGGCCAGGCCCGTAGCCCGCAGCCGGGAGGACTACTAGCATGGGCATGGCCACGGGCGGAGGCGACGGCTTCCTGGCCGACATCAACGTCACCCCCTTTGTGGACGTGATGTTGGTGCTTCTCATCATTTTCATGGTTACCGCGCCCATGATGACCCAGGGCCTGGAGGTGGACCTGCCCCAGACCAAGACGGTCACCACCCTGCCCCAGAATTCCGAGAACATGGTGCTCACCATCAAGAAGGACGGTTCCCTGCACCTGGCGGAGTACGATGTGACCATGGACGACCTGCCCGGGCAAGTGCAGCGTCTGGTGACCGATCAGAAGAAGATGCTTTTCCTGCGCGCCGACCGCGAGGTGCCCTACGGGGTGGTGGTACAGGTGATGGGCGTACTCAAGGGCGCGGGCGTGGACAAGATCGGCATGGTGGCCGAGCCGGAGCCGGCCAAGGACGACAATTCCAAGGGTCGCGCCAGGAAATGACCGGCAACGGATTCTTTCGCACCGGGTTCTGAACGCCATGCGCTATCTCAGTTGGCTCTTCTCCTTGTTTCTGCACCTGACGGTGGTGCTCGGAGGCATTCTCCTGTCCAATCTGGACATGCACACCGTCAGGTTGGACGTGCCGGTCTATCAGGTGGACATCGTGGACTTGCGCGCGCCGGGTCCGGCCCAGAAGCCCGAGGCTGCCCCCGGCTGGGAGGGCTCCGGCCCCACTGGCCCCAACGCGCCCGAACCGCCCGGCTCCAAGGGCGAGGGCGCCGCCATCCCCCAGGAGACCCAGACGCCTCCCGACAAGGCCGCGGAGGCCGCCAAGGAGAAAGCGGACAAGGCCGCCAAGGAAGCCGCAGATAAGGCCGCCGCCCAAGCCGCCCGGGACAAGGCCCTGGCGGCCGAAGAAGCCGCGCGCAAGGCTGCGGAGGAGGATGCCAAGAGGGCCGCCGCCGAGAAAGCTGCCGCCGACAGGGCCGCCGCCGAAAAGGCCGCTGCGGAAGCCGCCCGCATCGCCGCCGAAAAGGCCGCCAAGGAAAAGGCCGAGAAAGAAGCCGCCGAAAAGGCCGCCAAGGAGGCTGCCGACAAGGCTGCCAAGGAGAAAGCGGACAAGGCCGTTAAGGAGGCCGCCGAAAAGGCTGCCAAGGAGGCTGCCGACAAGGCTGCCAAGGAGAAAGCGGACAAAGCCGTGAAGGAGGCTGCCGACAAGGCTGCCAAGGAGGCTGCGGACAAGGCCGCCAAGGAAAAAGCCGCCAAGGAACGCCAGGACGTTCTGAACAGCGCCCTCAAGGAGGCCAAGTCCAAGGCTGGCGGAGCCACCGGAGCCGACGACGTGAGCAAGGCGTTGGCCGAAGCGCGCAAGGAGGCCGGTCAGGGCGGCGGTGGCGGTGGCGGTGGCGGCGGCGGAGCCTCTGAGGCCGTTTACGGAGGCATCGTGGAGAAGCTCATCAAGCAGCACTGGCGTTTCCCCCAGTTCGCCAACCTGAAGCTGATCTGCAAAGTGGAATTGCTAATCTCGCGTGATGGGCGTATTCAATCATACAAGATCATACAGTCGTCGGGACAGGGTAATTTCGACAACTCGGCGCTCAGGGCCGTGGAGGAGACCGAAAGCCTCCCCCAACCACCTTCACCTACCCTGACCCGGCTGGAACTGACCTTCAACTCACAGGAACAACGGTAACATGACGGCACATCGCAGCATCCTCTGTTGCGCGCTCGCCGCGCTGACTTGTCTGGCCCTGGCCGTGAACGCAATGGCGCAGGATACCCTGGCCGTGGAGATCCAAGGGCCGGGCCAGGCCCGGATGAACATTGTCCAGTCCAAACCGTTCGGCGATCCCGGCGTTCCCCCCGACGCGCAGTATCTGAACGAGCTCATCCACAAGAACCTGGCCTTCATGCCTTTCCTCAAGGTCATGAGCGACACCGACATCCTCGGCGGAGCCACCCTGTCCGGCCCCAAGGCCGAGGACATCGACTTCAAGCCTTTCTCCCTGGCCAAGGTGGATTTGCTGGTAACTGCGGTCTGGAAACCGGGCAAGGGCCTGGGAGACGTGGAACTGCGCGCCCACGAGGTATTTTCCCAGAAACTCCTCCTGGGCAAAGTTTATTCCAGCGTCACCCGCGACCAGCTCCCCGAGGTAGCCGACCGCTTCTGCATGGAGCTCATGGCCCTGCTCACCGGCCAGGGTTCCATTTTCAAGGCCAAGCTGGCCTTCGTAAAAACCTCGGGCAAGGGCAAGGACATCTGGATCGTCGGCGCCATGGGCCGGGACCTGACTCAGGTGACACACTACGGCGATCTGGGCATGGCCATTTCCCCGGCTTGGTCTTGGGACTGCGCACGCTTGTGCTTCACCCTCATCGGAAGCGCCTCGCACTACCTGGGTGTCTGGAGCGGCGGCAAGGCCAACGTCTACACCCTGCCTTCCTCCACAGTCATCAGCCCGCACTTCATGCCAAACGGAAGCATCGCCGTGGCCCTTCACACCGGCGGTAACACCGCCATCTACACCCTGGACGGTTCCTTCAAGAACACCGCCTCCACCCTCATGTCCGAACCTGCCATCGACGTGTCTCCGAGCTTCGACCAGTCCGGAAACCAGATGGCTTTCGTCTCCGACCGCCTGGGCAACCCCAACGTGTTCATCAAGGACCTGTCCTCCGGTTCCACGCGCCGCGTCTCCAAGGGCGGCTACAATACCAACCCCTCCATGAGCCCGGACGGCAAGTACGTGGCCTACTCCAAGCAGGCCGGAGGCGGACACCGCATCTTCGTCTACGAACTGGCCACCGACACCGAGAAACAGGTCAGCTTCGGCCCAGGCTCCGACGAAAACCCCAGTTTCGCCCCGGACAGCTACTTCATCGCCTTCTCTTCCAGTCGCGCGGGCGGACACAAACTCTACCTGACCACGCGCAACGGAGACGGCGCCGTCGAGATCCCCACCGGATCCGGCGACGCGCTCATGCCCGCCTTCTGCCCCATGGCCGGAAAGGATTGATCCCAATTCCCTATTACGAATGTGAAATGTCACATGCAAAAAGGCAAGCACCCCTAAGGGGCGCTTGCCTTTTTTATTCAAGAGAGTATGAGTTGCGCCGTCGCGGATGATGGTTCATTCCGCACGATGTAACGCGGTAACGGGTGGCCGCGTCAAGTACCGTAAGAGTAAGAGGAGGACTGTTCAATGAAGAGAAGATTGTTGTTGGCTGTTATGTCGCTTTTGTGTTTTTCCCTGATGAGCTTCGGCTGCGCCAGCAAGAAGGTTGCCGGCCCGGAGAAGGACAACTGGGAGGACCAGGAACGCGAGCGTCTGGCTCGTGAACAAGCACTGCGCGAGAAACTGGGCAAGGTCGCCGGCGAGCTCGGCACCATGATCCACTTCGACTTCGACCGCTACGACCTCAAGCCCGAAGCGCGCCAGATCCTGACCCGCAAGGCCGAGATCCTGAAGCAGTACCCCGAGATCAAGATGGTCATCGAGGGTCACACCGACGCGCGCGGCACCGCCGAGTACAACCTGGCCCTCGGCGAACGTCGCGCCCGCGCCGCCGCCGACTACCTGGTCAACCTGGGCGTGCCCACCGCCAAGCTCTCCATTGTGAGCTACGGCAAGGAGCGTCCCATCGCCACCGGTAACACCGACGCCGACTTCGCCCAAAACCGCCGCGACGAGTTCAAGCCCAGCTACTAACAAACCAATCCCTGGTTGAAACAAAGGCCGCCCGGCAACGGGCGGCCTTCCTTGTTTTCCTTCGGGGCTTCGCCCCGAATCACGCTAGGGCGCCACATCGGGGAAACCAGAACGGTCCGCGACGAGCGGCGTTTGACATCCCACCTGTCGTCTGGCAGCCCCTTGCCATGCAGACAACTCCTCACCCTTTCGACTCCCTCGGCCTCGACCCTGTCGTCCTGGAAATGCTCAAGGCTCGCGTCGCCTCAAACGTGCCGCCTGTTTGGGAAACTCCGGTTCACGAACTGCGGGCCGGTCTTGAGATGGCCCAGTCCCAGTTCCAGGACAAGCCTCGCGCCCTCTCCGACGACATCAAAATTCCTGGCGGAGCTTCCGGAAATATCGACGTGCGCCTGCTCCGACCGGCCAGCGTGCCCGGCAAGCGGCCCATTGTGGTCTACTTCCACGGTGGCGGCTGGGTCAACGGCAGCCCGGACACTCACGACCGGCTGGCTCGGGACATCGTGGTTGCCTCCGGCGCGGCGCTGGCCGTAGTTCATTATTCCCGCTCCCCCGAGGTCCGCTACCCAGTGGCCCTGGAGGAAACCTACGCCGTAACCACCTGGCTGGCCGAACATGGCGAAGCCCTGGGGCTTGACGGCTCGCGCCTGGCCGTGGCCGGGGACAGTTCCGGAGCCAACCTGGCCGCCGTCGTGGCCATCCTGGCCAAACGCCGAAACGGCCCGGCCATCCGCCACCAGACCCTCATCTATCCGGTAACGGACGCCTCCTGCTCCCAGGCTTCCTACGAGATTTTCTCCAACGGCCCGAACCTCACTCCTCAGGCCATGCGCTGGTACTGGGACCAGTACGCGCCGGACGCATCCGACAAGTCCAGGGACACCGCTTCGATCTTGAACGCCTCCCTGGAAGACCTGCAAGGCCTGCCCCCGGCTCTGGTGATTACCGCCGAGTTCGACGTGTTGCGCGACGAAGGCGAGGCTTACGCCCGCAAGCTTCTCATGGCAGGCGTCCCCGTGACCGCAGTCCGCTACCTGGGTACCATCCACGCCTTCATGGCCAACAACGCCCTGGCCCGGACCCCGGCCACGCTGGCGGCCGTAGCGCAAGTGGGGGCGACGCTCAAACAGGCGCTGTTGTAATGGCGATCCCTCCTGCGAAGCTGAAGCCGGGGTCCGGGGGCAGGCCTCCCTCCCCCCCGGCGGGGGAAGTCGCGGAGCCCTGGCGGGTGGCGAAGCCCTGTTCTTAACTCATCAGTTTCTTCATCAGCCAGGCCATGTTGCGGCCCAGGTCGGCCATGGTTTTGATCCCTTCGTGGCCGCCTTCCACCTGTCCGATTTCACGGCCGAAGCCCATGTTCCAGTAGTTGGAGCCGGGCACGATCATCTGGCTGCACAAAAAGAACGAATTGAGTGAATTGAAGGTCTGCATGCCGCCCCCCCGGCGCATAGTGACCACGGCCGCGCCCACTTTGCGGGCGAGCATGTCGCCTGAGGCGCGGGCCACCATGCCGGCGCGTTCGATCACTGCGCGCAGTCCGGCGGTGACGTCGGCGAAGTAAGTGGGGGAGGCCAGGATGATGGCGTCGGCGTCGATCATCTGTTCGATGTAGCCGTTCATCCGGTCCTTGGTCACGGCGCAGCACTTGTCTTTGCGTTTGAAGCACTCGTAGCAGGCGGTGCAGCCCATGAGCTTCACCCCGTGAAGCTGCTCCATGTGGGGTTCGATGCCTTCCTTCTCCAGTTCGGCGAAGACGGCGCGCACCATGATGGCGGTGTTGCCGTCCTTCCGGGCGCTGCCATTGATGGCCAGCACTCTCATAGGAAAACTCCTTCTAGAACCCGAGGTCTTCGTTGACGAGGACCACCGTGGTGCGCTCCTTGGGGGCGGATTTCATGGTGATCGTCCAAGTGTTGCAAATGCGGTCTGGAGCTGGGCAGTCCTGGCAGCGGTGGGTCTCCACACAGGGGGTTTTCTTGTTCAGGCGGGCGGCATTGACCGGAGCGGCCAGGTCGCGGATGCGCTCCATGGCCGCGAATTCGTCGGAGCAGAGCTTGTTGCGCCCGGCCAGGACGATGACCTTTTTAGGGCCGAAGGTGAGGGAGGCCACGCGGTTTCCGCTGCCGTCGAGGTTCACCAGGGCACCCTGCTCGGTGACGGCGTTTGTGCTGGTGAGGAAGAGGTCGCACAGCAGGGCCTGTCGGCGCAGTTCGATCATCTCGGCCGGAGGGAGGGAGTAGTCGTATGTGTCGAAGATCTTGAGTTCGGGAAGGGCCTTTAATTCCTCGTACAACCCGGACTCCACGATGGTCATGGAACCGCCGAATGCCACGGATTTTGGTTTGAATTGGGGGATGAGGACATCGAGAATGAGTTTTCTGGCTGCCTGGACGCTGTCGGCCACATGGGCGGCGAAGTTGTTCTTGCGCAGCGCCTCGGCGGCCTGCGAGAGCCTGGACTGATGAAATTCCGTCAGTTTGGGATGCATGGTGAGTCCTTGTTGACAGAAGGGTTGTGGGGTTTTACGACTTCCAGGTCTTTACCGCCGGGAGCCCCGCAAGTCCAGGGTGTTCAGGGTCTGACCGACCCACTTGACGGGCCGAGTTCATCCGGCTATGTAGCCGAGTTCCTTTTTCCACCAAGATTATGGAGATGACGTATGAGCAAGAGAACATACCAGCCGTCCAAGACCAGACGCAACCGCACCCACGGATTCCTGGTGCGCTCCAGCACGAAAAACGGCAGGGCGATCATCCGCCGCCGCCGGGCCAAGGGCCGCAAACGCCTGGGCATCTAGGTTTTCCCCGAGCCTATCATCTGGTCAAGCGCCAGCAGTTCCTCGATTGTTACGCACGGGGCCGGCGCTATCATTCCAGGGGGTTCATCCTTTTCGTGCTCGAACGGCCGCCCCAACCTACCCACTGGCGGTTGGGGCTGGCTGTAAGCAAAAAAACCGGCAACGCGGTGCGCCGCAACCGGGTGAAAAGGCTTCTGAGGGAATTCTTCCGGCTCCATGGTCCCCTGATCCCCGGCGGGATTGATATTGTGGCGGTTCCGAAAAAACATCTGGACGCAACCGGCCTGACGCTCGACATCCTCACCCGAGACATCGAGCCGTTACTCGCGAAACTGCAGGCCAGCCAGGAGCCGCTCGTCCGCCGGGAAGCTGCACCGTGCGGCGCTTCTGAAAAACACGATGGTGCATTTCAGAAAGAGCACGAATGATCGCGTTTGTTGCCCTCAGATGACCGGTCCGTTCGTCTGGAGGACGCCGCGAAACGGCAGGGGCTTGCCGGACGGGTCCGCCAGGACCTTTAATCCAGACCGCGAGGTCTGGTTCGGGATACTATGCAAAGGCTGTTACTCGCGCTTATTGCCTTGTACCGGTACTGTCTTTCTCCTATGATTCCAGGACATTGCCGGTTCACACCTTCCTGTTCGGAGTACGCCCGCGAGGCCGTGCTCCGCTTCGGCGCTCTTCGCGGCTCTTTCCTGATCGTCTGGCGGCTTTTGCGCTGCCAGCCCCTTTGCAAGTCCGGCTACGACCCTGTTCCCGAAACTCTGAGCTGGCACGCGTTCAACGCGCGACGCCGCGCGCGGCTAGCCGCGAAATAGGACGTCCCCATGGAAAACAACAAGCGCGTTTTACTGGCCATCGTCCTGTGTCTGGGCGTCCTCCTCGCCTGGCAGCATTTCTTCCCCTCTCAGACCCCGGTACAGCCTGCCGGGCAGGCACCTTCCCAGAAGGCCGAGGCCGGAAGAACGAACGAGCCCGCTGGCACGCCTGACATCGCCATGGCCGCCGCCGAGCCTCTGGCGGGCACACCCATCACTGTAACCACCCCCCTGTACACGGCCACCATGCTGAACACCGGCGGAGTGCTCCAACACTTCTCCTTGAACAAGTACAAGCTCACCCTGGAGAAGGACTCCCCCGACATGGATCTGGTCTCCGCCCAGGCAGCGTCAAGGGCTCCCATGGGCCTTATCGTGGACGGGCAGGCCACCTGGCGCGACGCCCAATGGGCCACCAACGCCTCGGACACCGTCCTTGAAGCCGGGAAGACCGCCACCCTGACCTTCACCGGCACACTGGGAGGGCTTACCATCACCCGTGAGTTCACCTTCAACGCCGACACCTACGAAATCAAAGAGTCCACCACCCTTCTCTCCAAGAACGCGCAGACCTCCCGAGTGGCCTTCACCCTGGCCGCGGGCAGCCTCTCCGGCGGCGAGGTCAAGTACAACCCCACCAAGGTAGCCTACTACGACAAGAGCCTTGAGACCATCACAAGCCTGGACAAGCTCAAGGACGGCAAGGTGATCGACTCCGGGGGCAAATGGGCCGCCGTGGAGAGCAACTACTTCATCTCCGCGCTCATCCCTTCGGGCGAAGCGGTGCTCAAGCTCCAGCACGCGGACGACGTCACCCGCCTGGCCGCTGAGGACGAATCCATCTCCCTGGGCGCCGGGCAGCCGGTGAAAGTCGAGAATATCTACTACCTCGGCCCCAAGACGCGCGTCGACCTGTCCAAGGCTCCCGCTAACCTCCAGGCCGCCCTGGACTACGGCATCTTCCACATCCTGGCCGAGGCCTGTCTGTGGATGTTGCACTTGCTTTACGGCTTCGTGGGCAACTATGGCGTGGCCATCATCCTGCTCACCGTGCTCATCAAGACCCTGTTCTGGCCGCTCTCCCAGAAGAGCTACAAGTCCATGGAGAAAATGCGCAAACTCCAGCCCATGATGGCCGCCATCCGCGAGAAGTACCCCGACGACCGCACCAAGATGAATGAGGAGCTCATGCAGCTTTACAAGACCTACCGGGTCAACCCGGCTGGCGGCTGCCTGCCCATGATCGTACAGATCCCGGTGTTCTTCGGCCTCTACCAAGCCTTGCTCAACTCCATCGAACTGCGTCACTCCCCCTTCATCGCGCACCTGCCTTTCACCAACCTGCCCTGGCTGGCCGACCTCTCCTCCAAGGATCCCTACTACATCACTCCGCTCATCATGGGCGCCACCATGTTCCTGCAGCAGCGGATGTCGCCTCCGCCGGGAGATCCCACCCAGGCCAAGGTTATGATGTTCATGCCTGTGGTCTTCACCTTCATGTTTCTGAACTTCCCCGCCGGCCTGGTTGTCTACTGGCTGGTGAACAACTTGCTCTCCATCGCCCAGCAGGGCCTGCTCATGAAGGGAAGGGCGGCCGCCGCCAAGAAAGCCTAAGGAGCCTCAATGAGCGATTTCAACACCTTCACCGGCAAGACCGTGGACGACGCCATCAGCGAGGCCTGCCGGTTCTTCGCCACCGAACGCGACAAGTTGGAGGTGGAGATTCTTTCGGGAGGCTCCACCGGCATTTTCGGGCTGGTGGGCAAGAAGAAAGCCCAAATCAGGGTCCGTCGCCGTCTCGACCCGGCTCTGACCGCCATGATCGAGGAAGAGGAACGCCAAGCCCAAGCCGCCGCCAAGGCCCAGCCCCGAACTCCGGCCCAGGGTTCCGCGCGGGCTTCCGGCAATATCGCCGAGCATCCCGAAGCCATCGCGCCCCGAGTTCCCCGGGGAGAAGCACGGGATGTCCAGCTGGAAAAGACCTCCCTGCCTTCGGGAACCCAGCCAGGGCAGAACGTCCGGAACGGACAGGAAGACAAGCATAGCCAGAGCGGTCCACTCGATCAGAATACTCGGAGCGGTCAGGGCGAGAGCGCCCAGACCGGCCGGGAACGCCCCCCGAAGTCTCTCGAAGGACGGCGTGACAGGCCCCAGAAACCCAGGGACTCCAGGCCGGAACGCACCAGGCGCGCCGAGTCCGGGCAAACCGGATCCGAGCAGGCCAAGGCCGAGCCCGGGCGTCAGACCCACAACGAGGTCCGGCTCAGGCCTGAGCACCTGGAGGACGACCTGCCCGAGGGCCAGGATCAGTCCCCCGCCTCACCCGAATTGCTGGCCCTGGCAGATGAGATCATGGGCCGGCTGCTCACCCCCATCCTGGATCAGGCCCCCAAAATAGAGATTGAAGGCACAGCCAGCCGGGTGAATGTGATCATCGACGACGAGGAGCATTCCGGATTGCTCATCGGACGCGAGGGCCAAACCCTGGCCGCGCTCCAGTATCTGGCCAACCGCATCCTGGCCAGGCGCTGGGAGAGCCCGGTGCGCGTGCAGATCAACACCGGCGAGTATCGGGAGAAACAGGACGACAATCTGCGCAAGATGGCCGCCTACCTGGCGGACAAGGCCAGGAACCTGGGCCGCCCCCAGAGCACCAAACCTCTGAGCTCCTACCACCGCCGGGTGATCCACATGGCCCTGCAGGGAGACGAGACCATCCAGACCCGCAGCAAGGGTGACGGCCCCATGAAACGGGTGATCATCCTGCCCAGGCGGCCCAAGGCCGAAGCGCAGCCCCAATAGGCGGCGCAGACCGGCCACGAGACGGCATAGGAGGCCGGGAGGCGACTTCCGGCCTTTTTTCACGTCCTTAAGACTGCCGAATCGCCGCGTTCGCCATCAAGGGTGGCAGCGCTCACTCGTCAGGGATGCCTTCGCAGCGGGCCACCAGGGGCTCAAAGGTCCCGGTTTCGGGCAGGTAACTCAGCAACTCTCCCTTTTGCAGATCGAAATACCAGCCGTGCAGTGTGAGCGGCCCGGTCGTGACCTGTTCCCGAATCCAGGGGAAGGTCAGCAGGTTCTCAAGCGACACCAGCACGGCCGCCTGTTCGCAGGCCCGCTGGCGCAGCGGCTCCGGCTTGTTTGGCAATTCACGCCCGACTTCTTGGAAGGCTGGTTCGGCGATGCTCACCCATGGGGCGATGAACTCGCCGAGGCCCTCACGAGCTGGATCCATGAGCGCCTGGATTCCGCCGCAGCAGGAATGCCCCAGCACGATGATGTGCTCCACGTTCAGGACCTTCACCGCGTATTCCAGGGCGGCGCTCACTCCGTGCAGGCCGGGGCCTGTCTCATAGGGTGGCACGAGATTGGCCACGTTGCGCACCACGAACATGTCGCCCGGTTCGCACCCTGTGAGGATGGCCGGGTCCACACGCGAATCCGAGCAGGCGATCACCAGAGCCCGGGGATTCTGGCCTTGCTTCAGGCTTTCCAGGAACTCGCTGTCGGCGCAGAAGTAGGTGCGTTGGAATTCCTTGAATCCCGAGAGAAAACCGGCGATATCCTTCATGATGGGATGGCTCCGTTGGATTAGGCGGGATAGTCGACGCGCCGTTCCTAAACCGGCCCGCACCGGAGGGCAAGGAGTCATCCCCCGAACCGGGCCCTGACCTGGACTCGGGCCTCGGATTCTTGTGTCCCGTCAACCAGGCCTTATTGTCCGGCTTCGACCTTGGGCAACTTGATAACCACCGCCCTGGGCTGCCTCTCGATGATCGGTTCGGAGACCACGGCCAGATTCTTGTCCTTGTAGTCGATGACCAGACGCAACTTGTCGGGATGTACGCCCACGCGGATCTTCTCCACCAGATCGCTCCCCACGGCACGTGTGGGCGGTCCCTCGGCCTGCCAGCCGCCCACGAGGTCCACGACCAAGCGGGCCGGGGACTTGGCGTGGAAGGAGGTGACCCTCTCCACGGGGCTGTCCGTCACTATGGTCAGCACGAATTCCCCGGGCAGGTCCTGGACCTTGAAATCAAGAACCTTGCCCGTTTTCGCCCCGGCCGCTTTTTCTTCCTCGGCCAGGGAAGGCAACTCCGACCCGGGGCCTTCCCCTGTCTTCTGGGCCGACCCGGCTTGGACGGCCTCGCGCTCCTCGCGCGTGCGGATCGGGAGAGAGGAACTCCGCGCGTCCGGTGGCCCTGCCTGGGCCTTAGTGGCCGCCTCACTCGCCTCGCGCTCCTCGCGCGTCTGAAGTTTTCTTTCGGGGGCTTGTGTAGCCGTCGGCCCAGCCTGGATCCCCGAGTCTTCGGATCCACCGGATTTGAGCTGCTGCCCTGTCGTGGTCGAGGTCTTGGACGCCGGCTCCCCGGAGGTCCCCGACCCAGATCCGTCGGGTGACGTCGAGGTCTCGTTTCCGTCCGGGGTCATGGAAGCCGCCGGCACTTCCCGGCCTATCTTGGCGGAACGTACCATGGCCGGCGCGCTGGTGACCCGGGGCGCGCTGTCCGTCGGGCTTTCGCGCCAAGTTGTGAAGTCCTCCTCGTGTCCGGCGGAAATATCGGCCTGACCGGCCATATCGTGCGGCTGTCCGGAATCGAGCTTTTCCGGAACGGAGGGAGAAGGTTCAGCCAATGGCGAGGGCGATGATTTCTCCGGCGCGGAGGACGAGGTCGTAGTGTTCGGGGCCTGGGGAGAACACGTTCCAGCGCCCGCACGTTCCTCCGATCCAGGCTCCCGGGCGGACGGCGCCTGGGTGGCCGGAGCGGATACGGGCTGTCCGACCGTGTTGTCCGCGACGCCGGGAGGCGTGGCCTCCTGTTTCGTGTAGGGCACTATGGCCGGGACAGGACTCGATTCCCTCTCTTCCGGTACGGGCGAAGGTGGGGACTGGGGTTTTCGGGCGGCCTCGCCCGATCGCTGGGAGTCCGTTCCGGGGAACCGGAACGGATTGCGGAACTGGAACATGTTCAGAGACAGGCCCAGGAACAAGGCCACCGTAACGATCAATACCTGGAGGATGAGCGGACTCTTGCGATTCGACATACTCTATCTGTCCTGTCCCAAGGCCTTGGCCTGCTCGGCGAAGACGAACGCCGCCGGTTTGGAGATGAATTCAGTGGTGAACAGGCCGAAATAATAGTTCGGCGGGCGGTCCCAATCCAGAAAATAAATCGCAAGGGACACGTAGTTGAAGCGAGACCTGAGCATCTCGATGGATTTCTTAAGGTATACCGCCTGGAGCTGTTCGCCAATTTCCGCCGAGGACCAGCCCCATTCGGTCACCCACAGGGGCCGCCCGGACTGGCCGTGGCTTTCCATGATCCGGTGGATGAGGTTGATGTCATCGAAATTATTGTCCCACTGCTTGAATTGGTCCGGAGCCACCTTGGTGTATGGATGGATGGCCACGATATCCGGGTAGACGTCGTGCTCGTAAAGCATTTCGAGGAACTGGTAGCCGGGAAGGCTGCCCTCTCCCACGAAGGTCAGGTTGCCAAGGCCTCCCAGGGCGACCTCGGCTGAAGGGTCCTCGGAGAGGATCACTCCGCGGATGGCCTTGTACCAGCGCACGTACTGCTCGAGATTGACCTTGGGTCGCCAGGCGTCGGCGAGGTTCTCCTCGTTCCAAAGCTCCCACTTGTGGACCCGGCCCTTATAGCGCTTCACGGCCTCGCGCATGAAATCCTTGTACAGTTCGAGCCAGGCGTCGAACCTGGCCGGGGCCGTGGGAACGTACAGCCAATACTGGTCCTCGGAGCCGGTGGCCCCGCTGGCCCATGCCGGCGAGCCGTACACGCACATGATGGGTTCGATGCGGGCATTCTCCAGCATGTTCACGATCTGGTCCGTCCGGGACCAGTCGCGAACGCCCTTTTCCGGCTCCACTTTGTGCCACAGGAAACTGTTTCGCGAATACTTGGCGTAGACGGTCCTGGCTAGGGTGATGGCCCGGGCGTTGACGCCCTGGTCGTCGGAGAAGGTCATATCCATGTGCAGGCCCAATTGCAGGGCTCGGGCCGCCGAGACGTTCAGCAGGACGGCGACGGTCGCCAGGAGGATGAATCGTTTCATATGCCGTGAGTCGCCTCCATGAAAAGAGTCCGGGCGGCCGGTCGCCGTAAAACTGGAGAATATTCGCCCGTGGCGTTGTCGTAAAGCGCCTGAATCGCCTGTCCCGGTACTATCGGGAGTCGTCCCGGGGCAGAACGGGAGAGTCCCTGAGCCCGGTGAGATACCCTCCGATCTTGGCCAAATCCACGACGAGAAGCATGGCCGCCATCCAAAGCACTGCTCGAAGCGAGAGCGGATAGACCCCGAGACGGCGGAAATTACTCACCGGCTGCCACAGGTACACCCCGATCCCCAGGGTCAGGGGTATGAGCCAGGCGGGTCGGGAGAGGCTCATGCAGGCCAGGAGCACGCCCGTGCCATAGGCCGCCAGGCGGGTCGTATGCCGGCCGGTGTGCTGCCGGGCCTTGCCGTCGCCGCGCATGTACCGGAAGAACTGACGGTAGACGGACATCAAGTCGGGCCTGAGCCCCCAGTGCACCAGTGGCTCGGGGTCCAGGCGGATGACGAAACGGCTGGCCCTGATCTTGTCGTGAAAATAGGTGTCTTCGGAAAAATCCAGCCACTCCGGATAGCCGCCCAGTTCCTCCCAGACGATCTTGCGGAAAGCCAGGGACCGGCTGGAGATGGCGAAGTTCTCGATGCGGTCGGATGAGCGGAAAATATGGTGCAGACTGTACTGACAGGCGTCGAAAAGGTTCGTGATCACCGGGGCATAGCCCCCGACCACCACGTCCGCGCCCTGCAGGTCGGTGATGCGCTCAAGCCAGCGCTGGTCCAGCAGGCAACCGGCGTCGGTGACCGCGATCACGTCGCCCGAAGCCTGGGAGATGGCCCGGTTGCGGCCGGCGGCGATGTTCGACGGCCAGTATTCCCTGATCATGTCCAGCGGATGGACGGCCAGAATGGACATGGTGGCGTCGGTCGAACCGCCGTCCACGACCACGATCTGATCGGGCCGTCTGGTCTGGGCGGCCACGGAATCCAGAAAGGCTTTGATGGTGTCGGCCTCGTTTTTCACGGTGACGATAAGGCTCACGCGCATGGCTGATAGACTTTTTCGTTGAGAATTTTGACTGTTGCCTCCCAGGTAAAGCGTCTGGAGACCAACTCGCGCCCGGACTGACCGAGCCGCCTGGCCAGGCTTTCGTCCTTCAACACGGCCAGCACGGCCGCCGCGAAATCCGCCGCGCTTTCTGCCACCAGGAGATGTTCCCCGGCCTCGGTATCCAGGCCGGAACAGCCGAGAGCCGTGCTCACCACGGCCACGCCCCAGGAAAAGGCTTCCAGGATCTTGAACCGGGTGCCGCTGCCCACGCGTAGCGGACAGACGAACACCCTGGCCCGACGATAATACCCGGACACGTCCTCCACCCGACCGGTGACGATCACGTCCGGCCCGGCCAGATCCACCACTTCGGAGCCAGGTTCCTTGCCCACGATCCACAGTCGTGCGTCCGGCGCCCGGGCTTTTACCAACGGCCAGACCTCCCGGCAAAACCAGCGTATCCCCTCCGAGTTGGCCAGATAGCTCATGAGACCGGTGAACACCACGTCACGTCCGGCGGGAAACTCGCGTTCATGCACCGACTCCACGGCGTTGGGCACCGTGTGGGTCCTGGCGTTAGCCGACAGAAAAAATTTTCGGTCCGCGTCCGAACAGGCCAGCACGGCGTCCATCCTGGCGGCCGTACGCAGCTCGAAGACGCGCATGAAACGCGACTGGAGCAGGTGATGCAATTTTTTGAGCGGATTGGACGAACGTCGGGCATTGCCCAGGAGAACATCCGCCTCCACGTTTTGGGTGCCCATGACCTTCAGGCAGGTGAGCTCCGATATGAGCTGCGCGCCGTAGGGATATTCGGCGTGGGCGACGTCCTGGTCCCGGGCCAGGTCCTTGAGCGCCCGCCGCAGGTCTCTTCTCCGGTAGGTCACAGCCACATAGGGTGTGAAGCTCAGATAGGAGACAAAGATGCGCCACAGTTTGCGCCATCGCCCGGTGGGCACGTGGGCGGCCTGCACCCGGTAGCCCTTCTCCCGCAGGCGTTCCACACCTTCCCTGTCCCCGGCCTTGTGGACAACGGTCAGAAGGGTCACTTCGTGGTATTTGACCAGTTCGCCCAGAAGCCCCATGATCCGCATCTTGCCGCCTTCGTCCGGAGGCCAGGGACACACTGGGGAGAAAAAGATGACGCGCATGCCGTTCCTACCTCCCCGCGAGCCCCAGAGCCAGTCCGCGCACGTAGGCCGGGATGCGGTCGAAGGCCCCCTTGAGTGTGAAATGCAGCATCTGCCGCGGCAGGTCCCAGAAGAGCATGCACAGGATGGCCACGCCCCTTTGCGGCCACGGATAAAGCTTGTTCACGAAATAGGCCCGGCTGCGCATGTAGTGGTGCCAGTAGCGGGCGCTGCCCACGCCGCCCATGGAGCGACTGATCTTGTGCCACAGTCTGGCCTTGGGCACGTAGACCACCCTGTACCCGGCCCGGGAGGCGCGCACGCAAAAGTCGGTCTCATCGAAGTAGATGAAGTAGTAAGGATCGATGCCGCCGAGATCCGTGAAAAGCCGGGTACGCGCCAGCAGGCAGCAGCTGGTGATGTAGTCCGTCTCAGTCAGCTCGTCGTATTGTCCACGGTCCTTCTCACCGTAGCCCACGTGGGCCGCGTCTCCCCGCCAGGGCAGCACCCGCCCCCCTGCGAACCAGATCACGTCCGGATCGGAATGGTAGTACATCTTGGGACCCACGATGCCCACGCGTGGGTCGGACTCCAGGACCTCCACCAGACGGGTGAGCATGTCCGGCGCCGCCTCGGTGTCGTTGTTCAGGAGCATGACGCAGTCGAAGCCGCGCTCCCTGGCCCGGGCCAGCCCCACGTTGTTGGCTCGCGCGATGCCCAGGTTCTCGCCGTTCTCGACGAAATCCACGTCCTCGCGGGCACTGAACACGCCGACGGACCCGTCGGTAGAGCCGTTGTCCACCAGGATGATGCTGTAGTTGGCGTAGTCCAATCCCGCCAGGGATTCCAGACAGTCCAGGGTGTCCTGTCGGTTGTTCCAGTTCACCAGGACTATGGCCACCGAAGGGGCATTCATGTCCTGATCCCCTTCCAGCGGAAATAACTCGCACCACGCATCAGAGCACCAGGCTGTGTTTGTTCAGTTCGTCCCAGGCAAGGTCCACCATATCCTCGGCCTTTTCCCCCTCGGCCCAGTTGACCAATTGGGCCAAGCCCTCCTCCAGGCTCACCCTGGGGGAGAACCCCTGGGCCATGATGGCCGAGCAGTCCCCGAAGCAGTGGCGGATGTCCCCGGCCCGGAAGCGGCCCGTGACCTGCGGCTCGACGCCCGCGCCCAACACCCGCTTCATGGTCCGGGCCAGATCGAGGATGCTGATGGGATTGCCGGAGCCCACATTGAAGGTCCCGTGGTCCATGGCCGGGTTGTCCATGGCCAGGATATTGGCCTGGACGATGTCCAAAACATGGACGAAATCACGCATCTGCAGGCCGTCCTCAAAAATGAGCGGCGGCAGGCCGTTTTTCAGCCTGGAACAGAAGATGGCGCACACCCCGGTGTAGGGGTTGGAAAGCGACTGTCGGGGGCCGTAGCCGTTGAAGTAGCGCAGGGCCACGGCCGGTACCGGCGAATGCCGGCCGAAGCTCAGGCACATCTCCTCCTGGTCGCGCTTGGTCACGGCATAGATCGAATCAGGGCGCAGTGGGTGGTCCTCGCGGGTGGGCACCGGCGTGGCCGGCAGGCCGCATCCCCGGCAGATCATCTCGAAATTTTTTGCTTCCAGTTGCGCGGAGTTCCGCTCCCACACCGAAGACCCGCCGCAACCGGGGCAAAGGTACCCGCCCTCGCCGTAGCAACTCATGGAGCTGGCCACCACTACCTTGCGCACAGTATGCGGGCGGTTGGCCAGAAGATCCAGTATGGCCGCCGTGCCCAGACAGTTGGACTCCACGTAACGCACAGGCTCGTACATGGACTGCCCCACCCCAACCCGGGCCGCCTGATGGAAGATCACCTCGACCCCGTCCAGGGCCTGGGCCAGGAGGGCCTGATTGCGGACGTCGCCGATGATGTTTACCGCCTTGGGGTTGGCGTAGGCCGGAAACCGGCCTCGGTGGACCTGGAACTCCAAGTTGTCCAGGACCACCACGTCCAGGCCTTTTTCGATCAAGGCATCGGCCAGGTGCGATCCTATGAAGCCGAGGCCTCCGGTGACAAGCGCTCTCATATTCCGTTTTCCCAGGGGTTGCCGGCCTCGCGGGCCAGGATGAAGACACTGCCCAGAACAAAGGCGTTTATCGGGGTCATGTTGTCTATATTGAACATGGGGCCGAATACGGAAATAACCATGTTACCCGTCAGGACTCCGCCCATGGCCAGAAGCGTCGCCCGGTTCCTCTTATCGACGAGCTCCCCCCGAGTGCGCAGCACGGTGAACAAAGCCATCAGGGGAAGCAGCAGGAAGCTCATCAACCCCACCACTCCCATCTTCACCAAAAGCCACATATAGCTGTTGTGCATGTACATGTCGTGGCTCAGATATCCGAGACGTTTCTCTTCCGGGTCGTACATGGGACTCTCGAAGACCACCCGCGCGCCCAGGCCGTTGCCCCAGATCGGCTTGTTTTCGATCAGGACCGCGGCCGCCTCCCATTCGCGCAGGCGGTGCAGGGAGGAGATGTCCTCCTCGAACTCCCGCAGGGAAAGAAACCGGGTGACCACCGATTCCACCGGGTTGACGGCCGTGGGCCGAAGATAGGCGAGCCCGAAGCCCAACACCACCCCTCCGGCCACCAAGAAGAAGGCCAGTCGAACCATGGTACGCCTGATGACCGGCTCCGCGGTCATAAAAAGGAAGAACATGCCAGAAGAAAGACCAAGGTACGCGCTACGGAAAAAGGTCACGGCCAGGGCGGCGAGGTTGAGCAGGCCGATACCCAGCGTGAGCTTGGGCTTGATCCTGAACATGGAGAATGTGAAGCCCAGGATGACCGGGGGAAGGTAGGCCCCCAATTCCAGAAGGACAACACGGATGCCCTCGCCGAAGAGCAGGACCTGGCCCGCCCCCATCCAGTAGTTCACCAGGATGCGGATGGAGGAGACAACGGACACGCACAGGAGAAACCAAATACCCTGATAGAGCTTATGCGTATCGAATTCTGCCATGAGGGGGAAAACCAGCAGGTACTGCAGCAACGGGCGCAGCTCCAGCAGCGCGTCCTTGTAATAGATGTTGGAGGTGACGGCGCCGATGGCCGAAACGACGGACACCAGCAGAAACAGGAGCACCAGGGTGCTGAAGAGCCTGGGCAGTCTGAGCACGGTTTTGCGGAACACGACGACACGAATCAGCCAAGCCCCGAGGGTCACGCACAGGAGCAGGTCGGATATCTTGAGCCCGCCCCCCCCTAGAGGGATGTCGTACTGGTAGAGTTCCTCACGCCCAAAGACCATCATGATGGCCACGGACAACAGCAGCGCCGGTCTGATGGACCGCAGGGAATATGCGAAGAATGCCAGCCCGAACACGGCCGCCCAGCCGATACCGACACCGGCCGTGGCCATGAGCAAGCCGGCGCCAAGCCCTCCCGCGACAATGGTCGCCTGGGTGGAAAACAGCCTGGACACCAGGGTGTATCCCGCCTTGGATTCTCCTCCCCTCCGACGTGTGACGTCGTATCCTGCGCCCTCGAAGGGCGAGGCCGCAGGGACTTCCGGGGCCGGGCGTTGGTCCATGGCTTACGGCCTCACTCTCTTTACTCGGCGCAAACTGTTGCGGGCGATCGTCAGCCATTTCCAGGCCCGAATCCCGGCCAGGGTGGCCAGCCGCCCGATACCAGGGCTGGGATGGGTGTTCTTGACGCAGAAAAGTTCCATGGAATCAAAGAAGGCCCGGATCATGCTCCCACTCCTGGAGCGCGAACTCGCCCCCTTGAGGTGCACCACCGTGCATCCCGGGTCGTAGTGGACCTCGAACCCGGCCTTGGCGAACCGCCAGCACCAGTCCAGATCTTCCATGTACATGAAGTACTCCTCGTCCAACAGCCCCACGCGGGCAAGGGCTTGGCGAGTGACCATCATGTAGGCTCCGTTCACGGCGTCAACCCGAGCGGGTTTGGACGCGTCCAAGTAGGTCAGATTGTAGCGGGACAGGAGGCGGCTCCTGGGAAAGAGCCGTGAGAGGCCCGACGCACGGCAGAAGCCGTCCCAGGCCGAGGGAAACGAGCGCCGGCAGGCCAGGTCCAGGCTGCCGTCGGCGGTGACCAGTCGGCAACCGACCATACCCGCCCGAGGATGGGCCGCCAGGTAGGCCATGGAGCGATCGAAGACGTGGTCGAAGACCAGGGTGTCCGGGTTGAGCAGCAGCAGGAAAGACACGCCCGAACGGTCGAGGGCCATCCTGAGGGCCAGGTTGTTGGCCCTGGCGAACCCCAGGTTCTCGGGATTGACCGTGAGCCTCACCCAGGGATGGTGCTCGCGCACGGCGTACGGCGTGCCGTCGCCGGAAGCGTTGTCCACCACGTGTACCTCATAGGGTGCGTCCTGGACGGAGGTTCGCAGGGAGTCCAGGCAGGCCAGGAGCGGCTCACGGCAATTGTAGCTCACGACGACCACGCTTAAGACCGGGTCCACGGCCTAGCTCGTCCTGGCCCCGAACACGGCGAAGGGGGTTTTCAGAAGGATGACAATGTCCAACCAAAGGCTCCATTCCTCGATATACTGAAGATCCAGCCGCAGCCGTTCGTCGAAGGTGACCTCGCCGCGACTGCCGATCTGCCAGAGCCCGGTGATGCCCGGCTTCACGGAGAAACGTCTCTTCACGGCCGGGTCCTCGATGCGTTCGATCTCGTAGGAGAAGAGCGGCCGGGGGCCGACGAGGCTCATCTCTCCGCGCAGGACGTTGAAGAATTGAGGCAGTTCGTCGATGCTGTACCTGCGCAGGAAGGCTCCCACCCGGGTGACCCGGGGGTCGTTCTTGATCTTGAAGGCCGGGCCCTTCTCGTAATTGAGCACGGCCACCTCCTTCAGGCGATCCTCGGCGTCGGCCACCATGGACCGGAACTTGAGCATGCGGAAGGGACGCATGCCCAGCCCCGCCCGCCATTGGGAAAAGATCACCGGGCCAGGCGAGGACATCTTCACCGCCAAGGCCGCGCCAAGAAAAAACGGCGACAGAACCAGCATAGCCACCAGGGCTCCGGCCACATCCAGGACACGTTTCAGGAATCCCTGGAAGCCGCTCATGCCGTCCATGCCCACCGAGAGCACCCGGACCCCCTCACCCTCCAGCCAGAAGCGCTTGGATCGCAGGCGGTCCATGGACAGCATGAGTTTGATGTCCACTCCCCGGGTGGCGGCCAGATCGATGATCCACTCGGTCTCTTCGTAAAATTTGCGCACCGGCAGCCCCACCACCAGCGCGTCCACCACCGTCTGGTCCATGATCCTGGGAAGGTCGGCCAGGGCCCCCAGCCTTTGTACTCCGAGATCAGTGAGGCTCGAAGCCCCGGCCCAGTCGTCGTCCACGAAGCCGATGAGGGACAACTGGTCGCCTTCGGTTTTTTCCCGGTTCTCCAGCACGAATTTGGCCATCCGCCGTCCGGAACCCACCAGGATTATCCGCGGGATGAAGGCGCCGAAACGCCAGTCCCGCCCCATCACCCGGCCCACTAATAAACGCGTGACGCTCACGCAGAAAAGAATCGTGGGACAGAGCACCAGCAGGTAACCAAGGCCCACCGGCCTGCCGGTGAGCAGGCCCATGAGCGCCAACGTCAATACGCCCGTCAGGCAGGCCGCGCAAAGCCGGTTGGCCTTGGTAAGCCACTTGCCCCGCCGCCACGGGACGTAGAGCCCGAACCCCCAGAAGATAACCCGCCACATGCCAAGCGAAGCGACCGCCAGGATGACGCTCCCCAGGCGCACCCGGTAGTCCAGGAACGCCGACAAGGACTCGGGAAGATCGATGAGGCTGGCCGAACCGGCCAGCCAGAAGCTCACGACCATGGCCAGAACCACCGCGACCTGATCGGATATTCTGTACTTCTTGTAGCGTTCCCAAAGGCTTGGAATGTGCATGCGTTCCTCGCCGAACCGCGGTGCTCCGGTCAGATCTGGCGATAGAGCCAGCTTGGGATGTAGAATTGCCTCTTGTTGAGCACAACACCCAGGATGCGGGCATTGACTTCCTCCAGACGCTCTTTGGTGCGCTCCACGATTTGCACGCGCACCCGTTCGGCCTCCACCACCAGAATCACTCCGTCAACCACGGTGGCCACGCGCGTGGGCAGGTTGGAGCGCCACACCGAAGGACAATCAATGACGATATAGCTGAAATCACTGCGATACTTGGCGAGCACACCTTCCATGAACTTGGGATCGATGCAGGCTGCCTCACCGGTCAGGGCCTGTCCGGCCGGCAGGAGCCACAACCTGGGGTACCCGGATTGGGGGATGGGCTCGACGTAGTCCGCGCGCCCGGAGATCAGGTCCGAGAGTCCTTTGGCGTCGTCCGCGGAGCAGAAGAGGTCCTGCATGCACGGGTTGCCCAGGTTGGCGTCGACGAGCAGGACTTTTTCGCGGCTGTTCTTGGCCAGGGCGATGGACAGGTTGGCGGACACGGTGCTCGTGCCTTCGCCCTCGTAGCTGGCGGTGACCGCGATGATGCGGGGGGGCTTGGACAACTCCGAGCGTTTGAGGAACAGTCGGTCCCACATGTTGTCGTAGAAGCCTTCGGTCTGGACCCGCATGGAGTCCCTGGCCTCCGGGGTGTCCGGTATTTCGCCCTCCATTCCGAACCGGCCCTTGCTGACCCCCTTCAATCCAGCCAACACCCGACCGGCCACTTTGCCCGGACCGGCGGACAGGGACGGAGCTCCCTCAGGGGTAGTAGCAACCCTGTATACGAGGGCGGGCACGTCCAGGAGCACCGGCAGCATGAGCGAGTACTCCACATCCTCGGGCCGGTTCACGGTGTGGTCGAGGTATTCGAGCAGGAAGGCCAGAACGATCGACCCCACCACGGCCAGAACCATCCCGGACACCAGGTTCCTGAGCATCCTGGGCTTGATATGGCGCACCGGCAAGGAGGGGTCCTGGATGACGCTGATGCTCGAGATCCGCTGGTTCTTAAGGGCATCGTCGATGCGGGCCTCTTCAAGATTCTTCTTATATTTTGAGTAGTTGCCATCAAGAACATCCTTCTCGCGCTCCAGGTTCTTGATGGCGTATTCATAATCGTTCAGGGTGTGGAAGTCCCCCATGAGCTTCTCCATCTGCCTGGCGAGCACGGTCCGCCTAGCCACCAGGGAGGAATGGACGGTCTCCTCGGCCACCAGCGAACTGGTCAGCTCCATATAGATGGGATTGGCGCCTACCACTGTCTGAGTCCGGTTGCTGGCCTGATCCTTGAGCATCTTCTCCGCTTCGGCCACCTGCCGTTCGATCTCCTTGGCCTGAGGCGTGTCGGGCTTGTAGATGGAGAGGATTTCCTGCTGCTTGAGCTGGAGCCTGAAGAGGTCCTGGCGCATGAAATCGTAGGCCTGGTTGGCTAGGTTCTTCTGCACCTCCCGGGTGGAGGTCTCGGGATATTTGCTCAACTGCAGGCGTACGGCGTCGATCTTGGCCGTGGAGGCGGCCAGGGAAGAGTCGGTACCGTCCACCTGCTGGATTAGGGAGGCGTACTGGTCGCGGAGGGTGTGCTGCTGGTCCTCCACCGAGGAAAAACCCATTTTGTTTTTGAGCTCGAGGAGCTGATTTTCCGTCGCGAGCAATGCCTGGCGGACCTGATCGGTCTGCTGCAGGAAGAACTCATAGGAGCCTGCCGTGCGGTAGGCCGAGATGTGTTTGTCCTCGTAAGCCGAGATAAGCACGCCCAGCACCTGCTGTGCGAGTTTGGGGTCCTGGCTTTCATAGGACAGGGCGATGATGTTGGTTCGCGGCAGGGCCTCGACCTTGGTGGATTCCATCACAGTGCGCACGGCCAGGTCGCGCTCGCGCAGGGTCTCCTTGAGCAGGTCCTCGACCGACAGACGCCGGGGCGTTGCCTCCGGGACCCGGAGAATGTTCTCCGTACCCAAGGTGGTCACCACACGCTCGGCCATTTCACGGCTCTGCAGGATGACCATCTCCGAATTCACCTCGGTTTCCCGGCTCTGGGAGATGTTGACCATCTCGCCTGTGGCCGTAACCGTAGGGTCGATGGTAGCGGTCTGCCTGCCCAGCTTGATGAGCAGCTCCGCGTCTGATCTGTAGATCATCGGGGCCAGATACGTCCCCAAAAGCACGGCCAGCATCACGGACCCGAAAAACAACAGGACGTTCGACTGGTGCCTGAACAGCACGTGGTAAACGTCGCGCATGGTCTTGGGGGCGATCCTGGACCCCAGAACCGAGTGTGTGATGGGCGAACCGATAGAAGTGAAATTCATACCATCAGAAATTGGTCTGGACCCCGAGGGATTTCGTGACACCACCGGAGGTATTGGAGACCGCGGCCCCCAGACCCGTCCTGGGGACCATCTTGTTGATGTACTGATCCACAAAGTCGTCGACTTGGGTGATGATGGTTCTGGGTACCCAAACGATGTCCCCGGGCTGGAGCCAGAACACCTTGCCCGCCTTTCCGCCCAGTTCGTCCGTGAGATCCAGCTTGCAGCCGTAGCGCTCGTCACCCTTGTGGCGGACCACGATGACGCTGGACATGGCCGCGGTCTTGGGATCGAACCCGCCGGCGCGCATCACCGCCTCCAGGGCGGTCAGGCGGTTGCGCACCCTGATGAGCCCAGGAGAACGCACCTCGCCGCCCACGTAGACCTGGGAGTTGGCCTCGGAACGCATGATCACCGTGAGATCGGGGTATTTGAGCTTGTCGGAGTACAGGGCGATGAGTTCCCGGCTGAGCTCCGGCGGGGTCTTGCCCTCGGCCTGAACCTCGCCGACCATGGCTAGGTCAAGCTTGCCGTCGGAGCGCACCGCCTGGGATTCGTTGAACTGCGTGGCGTAGACAAAGCGGATCTCCAGCACGTCCCCAGCGGAAATGACCACCGGCTCCGCCGGCGCGAGAGCCATTTCCGTGGTCTTCTTCGCCGGCGACGAACACCCCCCCGTCAGGGCTAGAAACAGCGTGGCCAGAATGGCCACGCCAAGAGTTGTCATGTTCCTGGCATCCATGTCTTCCCAGCTCCCACGCAGTATGCGCCGCGCCTACGGTCCAAAAGAGAAATCCCGCATTCACTCCCGGAGCAGGATCAAACACGCACCTCGACAAATACATATTACGGTTACGGCGCAAAAGAGTCAACACCGTTCAAGGATATTCAAGACATCCCGTGAAGTTTCTCCGGATCACAAGCCGCGCTCCGAAAGCATTCCATACAAAAACGACTTCGTTCTTTTAGCGAGCATGAAATTATAAATAAAACTCCAGCGCCACATTCGCGAATGCCCTCACTGCGTTTCGCACCTGCTCCCCCCCGAACATGCCGCTCCCGACCTCATTCAAGAGCCCAGGAACGGCGAGAATCAAACCGATTAGTCTATAAAGAAGAATTCGACCACGAGGAACCAAATGGAGTCCGTCCCGCTCATCTCGTTAACATCCGAACAGTTCGCATTGACTTCCCGCATGGCATTCCGTAGCGTTATCATAACGTACGCGATTGCGTGCCGGGCGCCTCATGGAACAGAAAAGCATCAGCGTATCCTTTTTGCGCACCACGGTCCTGGTGGTCGCGATAAACATCCTGAGCAAAGTCCTGGGCGTGGCCCGGGAGGCCCTCATCGCCGGGGCCTTTGGGGCACGCGAAAGCACGGATGCCTTTTTCACAGCCTGGCGACTGCCGGACATGCTCTTCAACAGCCTGCTCGGAGTGCTCATCGCCAATACCTTCATCCCGATTTACTATGAACTGAGCGACCGCGTCGGCGAGCCTGGGGCACGGCGCTTCACCGCTGCGGCCGCCGGAGCGGTGCTCCTGGCCCTGGCGGCTCTGGCCATGGCCTACGCCTTCTTCGCCCCGGGTATCATTGAATTCCTGGCCCCCGGGCTCGACGACCAGGGCAGTCGCCTGGCCACTCGCATGGCCCGGGTCTTGTCCCCAGTAATCCTCGCCGGTGGAGTCAGCGCAATCTTCAGAAGCCTGCTGCACGCAAAGCGCCGTTTCATGATCCCGGCCTTTCTCCCGGTGGTTCAGAATCTGTGCGTCATCGCCTTCCTGCTCTTTTTGGCCCAGGCTTACGGCGTGGCCGTGCTGGCTTGGGCTCTGCTTCTGTCCTGCATGCTCCAGGCTGTCATGCTCTACGCGCCACTGGCCCGCCGGTCCGCCATGCCCTGGCCCAGATTCGACCTGTCCGACCCGGGGCTTGTGCGGATGGGCGCACTGATGCTGCCGGTGCTGGTCACCTTCGCCCTGGGCAACATAGTGCCCCTTGTGGAGGTGCACCTGGCCTCGCGTGTGTCCACCGGAACCATCTCCTACCTGAGTTACGCCTATCGGTTGTTCACCCTGCCCGAACAAATCTTCGTGCTGGCGCTCTCGGCCGTGCTCTTCCCTTTCCTGGCCAAGGACGCCAGTCTGGGCGACCACGAAGCCCTGACAGCCAAATTTTCGACCGGCATGCGCCTGAGCCTGTACCTCATGCTCCCGCTGGGGGTGTTCCTGGCGGTCTTCAGTCAGGAGTTCGTCAGACTGTTCCTGGGTTGGGGGGCTTTCGACGATACCGCAGTGCTCCACACCGGGAACACCCTGGCCGCCTACGCAGGCGGGCTCTTCGCGGTGTGCGCCCGCAACCTGCTGGTGGACGCCTGTTTCGCCATCAAGGCTCCCGGGCTCATCCTGAGGATAACCGCGGTCATGATCCCCTTGAACGTGGCCCTGGACTACTGGCTGAGTGCACGCCTGGGCGCGCCTGGTCTCAGCCTCGGCTTTTCATTCACCGCCGTGGTCCATGCCATCCTGCTCTTTATCGCCCTGCGTGATCGCCTCGGAGGAATCGACCAGCGCGCCGTGCTGGCGGCCCTGGCGCGTTCAACCGCCGCCGCGGGGGCCATGGGGATCTTATGCTGGTGGGTCAGACCCTGGTTCGCGCGCTCCATGCCCGGCCACGGCTTTTTCTGGCGGTTTGGCGCCCTGAGCCTGGGATGCCTGTCGGCTGGAGTCGTCTACATTTTGGCCCAGGCCCTTTTGCGCTGCCCGGAACAGGCATTCATCACCCGGATCCTCGACCGCAAGGACGGACCTTAACCACCGGCTGGGACCACCGCCGGGAACCAGGAGACGGCCATGAAGCCCATCCCCGTCCTGCACGTGCTGCTTCATTCCCCCTGGTACTTCCGGGACCCCTCCCGCCCTATGGACGAAGAGGCCATGGCCGACGACTGGCACGTGCGCACCGCCCTGGCCCTGGAACACGCCTTTCCCGGGCGGTACGCCCTGGAATGCTGGCGTCCGGACTGGCGCGAAAAGCACACGAAGCAGGCGAACGTCCGTGGCCTGGCCTGCAGGATATTTCCCTCGCGCCGCGCCCCCTTTGACAAATTCAGCTACGAGGTCAGCCTGCCCCTGCTTGGCGCATTGTGGCGCAAGGCCCGCCGTGAGCGGTTCATCCTGCACGTTCACGAGATGCACTCCACCGCCGGCATTCTGGCCGCCTTCCTGCCCGGTGGAGCAGTGAAGGCCGCTCATACCCACGGCACGCCGCCGGTCGGACTGCGCCTGCAGGTGGGCCGCCCCCTGGCAAAGCGTCTGCCGCTCGGAATCCTCCTGCCCTTGGAAAACGCGGCGCTCGGGCACTACCGCCACCTCTTCGCCATCGCGGACAAGGAACTCGACTACCTTCGCGGCCGGGGCCTGCCCGCAAGCAAGCTGACCATGGGCGTGGACTTCGAGACCTTCGTCCCCAGGGATAAGGCCCAGGCACGCGAACGCCTCGGCCTGCCCCGGGACGCCAGGATCGTCCTGTACACGGGCCGCAATTTTCGTCTCAAAGGCGTGGACGCGTTGCTCAACGCCATGGACGAAGTTCGGGTCAGGGACCCCAGGGCCTGCTTGGTAATGGTGGGTGGCCTGCCCCAGGACGAGCTGCACCGCGAGGTCGCGGCCCGCGCCGACCGGAATCTCGGGCGCGTACCCGCATCCATGATGCCCGACTACCTTGCGTCCTGCGACCTGTGCGTCCCCAATGTGGCCGACCCGGGGCTCCTGGGCATCGGCATGGCCACTGTGGAGGCTTGGGCCATGGACGTGCCCGTGCTCACCAGCGCTCTGGGAGAGTTTCCCGGCGTGGAAGCCGAACGCGCCCTACTCGGCGTCCACTTCCGGCCCGGCCGGGGCGATCTGTCCCAGGCCATCCAGGAAGGGCTGGCCCTGTCCGGACGGATATCTCCACGCGAGACCGCTCGCCAGCACTACGACTGGCCGGTCATCGCCGCCCAGGTCGCCAAGGTCTACGACCGTATCTGGGAAACGACCAGCCAACTCCGTGTCGAAGAAAAGTAGAGAATAAAATGATCGCTCCAGCCGACACGCCCATGCACGACCCCTTTTCCTGTTGTCCATTGCCCGTTTCGCCAAGACCAAGAGCCTGGACGTGCATCAAATTGAGCCTTGACCCCGACGGACAAGCTCGCCGTCGAGCATTTCCAATTTGTAATATTCCTACGGAAGGACCCGACGGATTACAAACGCCCAGCCCGCCAACGACGCGCGTCTCATGGAGACGCGTTACACCGAACTGCAAAACGGACACCTTTACATTATCCAGACCTGCGGATAAAAATATAAAAATCGGTGGAAGGTTGTTGGGTTTCCTACGTTTCATTCCTTATAACACAAGGAGAACCGTATGGCGGAAAAGAAGTGGCTGACGGAAGACAAACTTGCCTTGATTTTGGGCATGGTCCTCTTCGTTCTGGGGACATGCAATTTCGCGGGAGTGGATCTTCTGGGCTGGTGCGTTAAAACGAACGTCTGGCTAGACGCGACCAAGATCTTCACTCCTGCTTCCGGGGCCTTCAAAATCAGCGGTCTTCTGTCCCTGGTGTTTACGTATGTGTTCATCACGACCCTTTTGGCCGTGGGGATCAAGTTCCTCGGGGGCAATCCGCTGCGATTCATCGCCAGTTTCACGGTAGTGTTCCTCATCAGTTATGGCTGCTTCGCCATGGGCAGTTACGCCGTCATCGCAGCCACGCCTAACGAGCTTGCCAAGTACAAGCTCGCCTGGTCCATGGGTCTGACCGGCGAAGCAGGTTTCATCATCGCCCTGGTGGCGGGCATAGTCGTGGGAAACTTCCTCCCGGGCCTCGCGGAATCCCTCAAAGAGGCTCTGCGTCCCGAGATGTACGTGAAGATCGCCATCGTCATCCTGGGAGCGGAACTGGGCGTAAAGGCCGTGGATGCCCTGGGGCTGGCCAGCACGGTCCTCTTCATGGGTCTATGCGCCATCGTGTGCGCGTACCTGATATACTGGGCCGCGGTCTATTTCGTGGCCCGCAAATATTTTAAATTCTCCCGGGAATGGGCCGCGCCCCTAGCCTCCGGCATCTCCATCTGCGGCGTGTCCGCGGCCATCGCCACCGGCGGCGCCATCCGCGCCCGCCCCATCGTGCCCATCATGGTTTCCTCACTGGTGGTGGTGTTCACCTGCGTGGAAATGCTCATCCTGCCCTTCGTGGCCCAGTGGGGCCTGTCTCACGAACCCCTGGTGGCCGGCGCCTGGATGGGCCTGGCCGTAAAAAGCGACGGCGGGGCCATCGCCTCCGGGGCCATCGCTGATGCCCTGATCAGGGCCCATGCCTTGGCCACGGAAGGCGTCAAGTACCAGGAAGGCTGGGTCACCATGGCCGCAACCACCATCAAGATATTCATCGACGTGTTCATCGGCATCTGGGCCTTCGTGCTGGCCTGGATCTGGTGCGCCAAGATCGAGTGCACGGAAGGCCGGGCCATGAAGTTCTCGGACATCCTGGACCGCTTCCCCCGCTTCGTGTTGGGCTATGTGGTAACCTTCCTGATCATGCTGGTGTTGTGCGCCAAGGGCGGGGACATGCTCAAGGCAGGCAAGGCCGTCATCGCGGGCACCACCACGTTCCGGCTGATCTTCTTCATCCTGACCTTCTTCACCATCGGCATGGTGTCCAACTTCAGGAAGCTCTGGGACGAGGGCATCGGGAGGCTGGCCATGGTCTACGTGGTGTGCCTGTTCGGTTTCATCATCTGGATCGGCCTGTTCATTTCCTGGCTGTTCTTCCACGGCATGAAGCCGCCTCTGGCCTAGCAGCTCTGCCGGGGAACCTTCCAAAAGGAGACGCGGATGCAGATCGACAACGATGTGAAGATAGCTGAGGAAATGAAGAAGATGGAATGGGAGCCTCTACTCCCCATAGAGAAGAAGCTCATAGCCTGGAGCATCTCCCTGGGGGTGGTGCTTCTGTTCGTCCTCTACTTTGTCAGTTCAACGTTTTTTCCGGTAGCGCACGGCTGACACGGTCAATCAACATGCTCACCTGGGCGGTTCCTTGCGGGGCCGCCCTTTCTCTTTCGTCAGACGCGACCGCCTCTGTCGCCGCGCAGGAGGGCCGCCCGACATGCCACGGTCATAGAGCGACTGCTTGCCAAGCGGGTATCCAGGATGTAGGTGGCCTTCAAACCAGTCCGGAAGGAATTGCCCGTCGCCGCCCGGCGCTTCCCACGGACTAGCGGCGGACCAGTTCATGTTCTCGAAACTCCCGAAGTCCCAGGCGAACGACCTGGACGCCCTTTACGGAAGCCTTCCCCTGGCTGTGGTCGTGTCCGGAACCGGGGCTTACGCCGGGTCCGGACACGACGTACTCTACGCCAACCGGGAATTCTTCACCCTGACCGAGTGCTCCGCTTCCGACCTGGAGTTTATGAATTTCCAGGATGTGTGCAGCATTTTTTGTCTGGCTGTCTGCGAGGACCTTGCCGATTTCCTTACCTCTCCCGGTGTCTGGCTGGACATCGACAAACCTATAGCCATGGCCGACGGCAGCCTGGCCTGGGTGCGGGTGAGGATGGACGCCGCCAACCTACCCGGGGGTGGGGAGTGCCTGCGCCTGATGGTGGACAACATCACTCGTTACAAGGTGGCCATTGAAGGGTTGCTCAACCGCAAGAACCTCTACCAGTCCATCGTTGAGACCCGTCCGGACCTGATCTGCTGCTTCTTGCCCGACTGGAGCCTGACCTACGCCAACGCCGCCAGCGCCCGCTTCTTCGGCAGGTCCCGGGAGGAGGTGGTAGGCGAGAACTTTCTGCTGCTCCAGGACCCCGTGGTGCGCGACCGCCTGAGCCAAGCCGTGGACACCATCACCCGCGACAACCCCATGGCCGAGTTGGAGCACCGGGTCGAGAGCACCGACCCGGACGACCCGCCGCTCTGGCTGCGCTGGATCATCCAGGGTTTCTTCTACAAGACCGGGCACATCAGGGATTACCAGGCCACGGGCATGGACGTGACCGGCCAGAAGGTGACCGAGTCCCGGTTCATGCACGCGGACCGTCTGGTATCGCTTGGCACTCTGGTTTCGGAAGTGGCTCACGAAATAAGTAATCCCAACAATTTCATCATGTTGAACGCCCCACTAGCCCTGGATCTGTGGCGGATGGTGGCCCCCGGGTTGGAAAAGCTGGCCCGGGCCGAAGAGTCCGAAGGGGCCGAGGGTTCAGGAGGGTCCGCAGGTTCCATCTTCGAAGAGGTGGCCCGTGACGTTCCCCAACTGCTCCAGGGCATCGTCGAAGGGTCGGTGCGTATCAGGGACTTCGTGCGCGAACTCAAAAACTTCGCCCGCCAGGACTTCGAGGGCGGCTACGAGATGCTCCCGGTCAACGATGTGGTGCAATCCGCCGTGCTGCTCATGAGCAAGACCATCGGCCTGCACACCAGCCGTTTCTCAGTGCGCTATGGTGCGGGGCTTCCCCTGGTCAAGGGCCGCAGGCAGAGGCTGGAACAGATCGTGGTCAATCTGGTGCAGAACTCCTGCCACGCCCTGACCGGGCCGCATCAGGGCATCGAAATCGAGACCCTGTATCACGAACCCTCGGCGAGCGTACGCATCGTGGTGCGCGACCAGGGCGTGGGCATCCGCCCGAGAGACCTGCCCCGGGTCACCGAGCCCTTCTATTCCACCAAGCGTGAGCAGGGCGGCACGGGGCTCGGGCTGCCCATCTCCCTGTCCATCGCCCGGGAGCACGGCGGCCAGTTGCTGCTCTCATCAGTCGTCGGCGACGGGACCACGGCCATCGTGGCCCTGCCCGCCGCCACTCCGGAGGCCTCCCTGGCATGAGCGCCGCAACCGTCCCCGCCCCTGTCCCCGAACTCCCCATTCTTCTCGTGGACGACGAGGAGCAGGCCCTCAAGAGTTACGACCTCAACCTGCGCTACTGCGGCCTGACCAATACCATCCGCTGCTCCGACCCCCGCCGGGTGATGGACATCCTGAGCCGCCAGGCGGTCTCCCTGGTCATGCTCGACCTGTGCATGCCGCACATGAAAGGCGAGGAGGTACTGGAGTACATCAAGAGCCGGCATCCCCAGGTGCCGGTGATCGTGGTCACCGGCTACAACGAAGTGGAGACCGCCGTGCGCTGCATGCGGGCAGGGTGCGTGGACTATCTGGTCAAGCCGGTAGACCGGGCGCACCTGCTCTCGGCCGTGCGCCACGCCCTGGAGGTCGGCCAGGCGGTGCAACCGCGAGTGGCGGGCGAAGTTTCGGACAAAGACGCATCCGCCGGGAGCGCCCAGGCCGGAAACGCGCCCGCCGGCGGCGTGCTGGACGAGGGCGCCCTGGGAAGCATCGTCACGGGCAATGGACGCATGAAGGCGATGCTGGCCTATGTCCAGGCCGTGGCCTCTTCGGACGAGCCGGTGCTGATAGCGGGCGAGACGGGCGTGGGCAAGGAGATGGTGGCCAGGGTCATCCACGAAGTGAGCGGTCGTACGGGCAAGTTCGTGGGGGTGAACGTGGCGGGCCTGGACGACGCCATGTTCTCGGACACCCTTTTCGGCCACAAGAAGGGAGCCTTCACCGGCGCGAACCTGGGCCGCCGGGGCCTCATCGAGGAGGCCGCCGGGGGCACGCTGTTCCTGGACGAGATCGGGGATTTGAGCCGAGCCTCCCAGCTCAAGCTCCTGCGTCTGATCCAGGAGCGCGAGTACTATCCCTTGGGCTCTGACACCCTGAGGCCCATGGAGGCCAGGGTGGTGGTGGCCACCAACCAGCCCCTGGAGGAGCTGATCGACCAGGGCACGTTCCGGAGCGACCTTTTCTTCAGGCTGCGCACCCACTACGTGGCCATCCCGCCGCTTCGCGAGAGAATGGACGACCTGCCGCTTCTGACCGCGCACTTCCTGGCCAAGGCGGCCGAACGCCTGGGCAAGACCGTGCCCCAGGCCCCGGGGGAACTTCTTGGACTCTTGTCCAGGCACGCTTTCCCGGGAAACATCCGGGAACTGGAGGCCATGATCTTCAACGCCGTGGCCCTGGGCGAGGGACAGGCCCTGTCCCTGGCCCCGTTCCGGGACTGGATCGGCGGGGAGCGCGGCCGAGCCCGGCCGGACCTGTTCCCGGCGGTCCTGGGCGATGAACCCGGCAGCGGCCGGGACACGGAACTCAGCGATACGCCCACACTCAAGGAAGCCGAGGAGCATCTCATCCGGGAGGCCCTGGCCCGCTGCGGCGGCAGTCAAAGCGCGGCCGCGAAGATGCTGGGCATCACCAGGCAGGCGCTCAACAGAAGGCTCTTGACGAAGAAACGGAAAAACAAGGACAGAGGCGACGCGCCGGGACGGTGACTTCGTGCTCCGGATGTTCGTCGGCATGGCTGGCCCCCCGCCTGGGCGAAACGCCTTCTATTCTCCTCCCCCGGGCCGTTCCCCGGCCACAGGCAGGCGGATGAAGAAGCTCGCCCCGCCGTCCTCGTTGTTCACCACGCTGATCACCCCGCCGTACTCCTTGACGATGCCGTAACTGATGGACAGCCCCAGGCCTGTGCCCTTGCCCACCTGCTTGGTGGTAAAGAAGGGCTCGAAAATGCGGGTCATGAGGGCCTCGGGCACGCCGACGCCGGTATCCGCGAGGCGCACGGTGACGTAATCCTGATTATGCATGGTCTTGATGGTGATGCGTCGTAGCGTCTGCCGCCCCTCCTCCCGGGCGGCCCGCTCCTCGATGGCGTCACGGGCGTTGACCAGGAAGTTGATGAACACCTGCTCCATGCGGTTGGGCTCGCAGTTCACCAGAGGGAGCTTGTCGTCCAGGTCCCAGACCACCTCGATGCTGCGCAGGGAGAGCTGCTGACTGAAGAAGTCGAAGGAGCGCCTGAGCACCTCGTTCAGGGCCACCTCTTCCAGGTGGACTCCCGACTTGCGCCCGAACTCGCGCATGTGCCCGATGATCTTGGTGGCTCGATCAACCTGTTCGACCACCAGCTCCGTGACCCGTTTGAGCAGGGGCACGCCCGGAGCCTCTCCGCGAGCGAGGCTCCGCTTCACCAGATCGACGCTGGCCTGGATCACCGCCAGGGGCTGGTTGATCTCGTGAGCCACGCCGGTTGCCATCTCACCCAGGGTGGCCATCTTGCCGGCCTGGATGAGCTGCTGCTCGGTCTCCAGACGTTTGGAGATGTCGCGCACGGTGACCAGGTACACCTTGCGATTGTTGAACTCCGAGGGAGAGGCGCTGATGGTCACGAAGAACTCCCGCCCGTCCTTGGAAATGTGCTTAGCCTGGTCGATGCCCCGATCCTTCTTGATGGCCTTGACGAAGCCCCCCTTTTCCACGTCCGCGAACAGGTCCAGAAAACTCATCCGTGACAATTCGGCCTTGGCCCAGCCGTAGAGGTTGACCGCGCCCCGGTTGCAGTCGCGGATGGAGAAATCGGCCTCGTCCAGCATGAACACGGCGCTGGGGATGTTGTTGAAGATGTCCACGTATTTTTTTTCCGAGCGCTTGAGCTCCCGCTCAAGCTCCTTGCGCTCGGTGATGTCCAGGCACATCTCCATGGCCGCCACCACCCTGCCCTCTGAGTCGTAAACGGGAGCGGTGTTCACGATCCAGTGGGCCAGTGAGCCGTCGCGGTAGCAGCCGGATTCCTCGGTGGTCTGGATCTGGCCGGTGTTGAAGGTCTTTTCCACCGGACAGTCGGGACACTTGGAATCGCGGTTCTTGTAGGCCTTGTAACAGTATTCACCCAAACAGGCGTTGAAGCGATCCTCGAAGGCTTTGTTGTAACGCAGGAGCTTGAAATCGCGGTCCTGCACGGTGATGACGCAGGGCACCCCCTCGAAGAGGTCCTGGTAGAGGTTCTTCTGCAGGGAGAGCTGGTTGTTCTTGGCCATCAGGTCCGCTCCCATCTGGTGGATGGCCTCGGCCAGTTGCCCGATCTCGTCCGGGAACTCAACGCTACGGTTCTTGGGGAGCTTGCCCTGGGTGACGAGCCGGGCGTCCCGGATGATCCTGTTGATGGGGCGCTTGACCAGCAGGAAAAAAAGGACCGCCATGGTGGCGAAGGTGACCACGAACTGGATGAACGCCAGGTACAGCGTGTGCTGGCGGAGTTGGGCCACGAGCGCGTCGTTCTCGTCCAGGGAGAAAGCCAGGTCGAGAACCCCCAGGATGTTCTCGTCGGCCGGGTGGAAATGGCATCCCGAGGGGTCCGAACAACCCTGTTCGTTGCGGATGGGTCTGACCATGTGCAGCACGCGCTCCCCGTTCTCCACTGAGTCCTTGTAAATGGAATCCCGGGGCGCGAGCCTGATGGCGGGCGGCTGGCTGCGGTGGCAGGCCAGGCACGGGGGGTCCTGCGTGGAGAGGGGCAGACCGGATTGGCCGGGCTGACCGGACTCACTTGGCTGACTGGAGAACTTCACCTCTCCTTGTTTGTTGATGACCCGCACTTCCCTGATGTCGCTCAACTTGCTGTAGCTGTTGACGATGGCCTGAATATCCTCGCGGGAGTTGAGCATCATGGAGTAGTGCAGGCCCAGCCTGATGGTGCTGGAAACCCGGTCCGCCATTCTGACCAGGTTATCCAGGGCGGCGTTCTTTTGGTAGAGCACATGGTAGTAGGACCACAGAAAGATGCTGGCGAAGAGGATGCAGGCGATGGGCAGGGTGATCTTGATGAGCAGCCTGCTGCGCAGGGCTTTGAACAGGATCCTCACAAGCGCTCCCGCCGGCTCACGAGGCCCGCTTGCGGGGGATGGTGACGGTTATGGCCGTGCCCGCGCCCGGGGCGGAACGCACCGCGATGGCCCCGCCGTGGCGCTCGAAAACCTGGTTGGAGATGAACAGCCCAAGGCCCGTGCCGCGTGAACCCTTGGAGGAGAAGAACAAGGTAAACATCTTTTCTCTGGTCTCCTGGTCCATGCCCAGGCCGTTGTCCGCCACCTCGAACCGGACCGTTCTGGCGTCGCCGCCCAGCGAGAGCACTACCTCGTGGCCGGGCTTGGAGTCGTCCTCGGCGCAGGCGTCCACGGCGTTCTCCAGAAGGTTCACAAGGGCGGCGGACAGGGCGGTTTCATCGGCGTCCATCTCCCCCAGGTCGTCGTCGGCCTCAAGCCTGAAATTCACCTTCCGGAGGGTGGCCTTGGGTTCGATGATTGCAGCCAGGTCATTAGCGAAGGACAGGACATCCATCTGGGCCAGCTCGGTTTCGCGTGATTTGGCATAGTAGAGGATGTCCAGGACCATCTTTCGGATGCGGCTGATCTTGTCCTTCACGATGGCCCAGCCCTCGCGCAGCCGGTCCGGGTCGTCCCTGCGCAGACCTGCCTCCACCTTGTACACCCCGCCGTCCAGGGAGGTGAGCAATCCCTTCACCCCGTGGGACATGGACCCGAGCATGAGCCCCAGCGAGGCCAGGTGGTCCTGGAGCTTGCGGATCTCGGTGATGTCCGTGGAGATCTCCATGACCTGCTCGATACAGCCTTTCTCGTCGTGCACCGGCGCGGTCTGGATGAGCACATTGCGTTGCTCTCCGTCCCGGGTGGTGACCACGGTCTCCCACTTGTGAGACTGGCCGTCCTCGAAGGTGAGCGATATGGGGCATTCCCGGCAGGGGTCCTCACGGTGCGCGAAGGCTTCGAAACACTTGCCGCCCCGGTGCTCCCCGAAGTCCTGCCGGAAGCGGCGGTTGGCCTCCACGATGGTGTGGTCCTGGTCCACCACCTCGATATAGCAGGGCACGGAGTCGAAGAGGCGGTGGAACTTTTCGCGGGCGCTACGGAGTTCCTCCCGCAACCGCCCCACCTCGCTGATATCCACGGACAGTTCGATGACCAGCTCGACCTGTCCGTCTTTGCCCATCACGGGCGCGGTGTGCACGATCACCGGTACTTCCCGGCCGGCCACATCCAGCAGGGTTTCTTGGCCGCGCTGTCCCCGGCCTTGTTCGATGGTCATGGCTACCGGGCAGGCGTTGCCGCTGCCCAGACGCTGGGAGTAGGCCTCCCAAGAGTTCTTGCCCACCTGGTCGCCCAGGCGCTCCTTGTAGAGCTGGTTGACGGCCACGATCTCCAGATAACGGTTGTGGATGGAGATGAAGCAGGGCAGCTCGTTGAAGTAGCCCGTGCCCTCGTCGAAGGTCTCCATCAGGCAGCGCATGGCCGAGGACAGCCCCTCCACCACCTGGCCCACGGCCAGTTGGCGCTCCACCTCCACCAGCCGGGCGGACTTCTCCTTGACGATGCGTTCCAGATTCTGGGTGTGCTCGCGCAGCTGGCGGCGCATGGCCACCTTCTCGGCGGCGCGCTTGAGCGCGTTAACCAAGAGTTCGTCGCGGATGGGCTTGGTGATGAAGTCCAGGGCCTCGTATTGCAGGCTCTGCAAGGCCAGGTTCATGTCCCCGTGGCCGGAGATCATGATTACTTCTGTGTCCGGGCTTTGGGCCTTGATGCGTTTGAGCAGCTCGATGCCGTCCATGCCGGGCATCTTGATGTCCGTGAGCACGATGGCCGGGGTGAAAACCTCCAGGGTCTCCAGGGCCTCCGGGCCGTCACCCGCGGTCTGCACGTCGTAGCCCAGGTCGGCTATGGAGAGCCCCAGTATCTCCCGGATGGCGTCCTCGTCGTCGACCAGCAGAACCTTCTCGGCCATGAGTCACTCCTTGGGGTGGTTGCCCTTCGCGGGGGGAAAAGCATACTCCACGGGAGGCCGGGCGGCAACATGCCTCCAAGGGCTGGAACCCCTTAAGCGCGTAGACGCGGGCCTCCCGAGGAAAACCCGCGCCTAGCCATCTCCACGCGCCAAGGTGGGGTTGGCGCGCTTTACGGATTTTGTCTAGCCGGCGATCATCTCCGCCACCAGCTTGAGGGTCTTGGCTGTATCCACGGGCTTTGTGAGCACGGGCACGTTCTTGGTGAGCACCGGCGGGCGGGGGCCGACGCCGCTGATCACGATGACCGGAATGTCGGCCAGCTCGGGCTCCTGCCTGAGCTTCACGTAGAACAGGGTGCCGCCACGGGCGGGCATGTCCATATCCAGAGTGATGAGATTAGGCTTGTGCACCTGGGCCATCTCCAGGCCCTCGACTCCGTTCTTGGCGCCCACGGTGGCGTAGCCGGCCTCTTCAAAGACGTCCTTCAGATAAGAGATTATCTCGGGATCGTCGTCGATGATGAGAATCTTCTTGGCCATAAGTACCTCACCTTTCGCGGCAGGTCCGCTTTAAAGTTATTTCAGCTTTCCCAGGGCCTTGACCATCTCCATGGCCACACCCATGCCGTTCTTGACCTCGGAATCCGACAGAGCGCCCACGACGCCGAACATTCCTACCGGCTTGGCTCCCGCCAGGTCCATGTTGGCGGGCAAGTCGGTGAGCTTCTCCAAGAGTTCGAGCATCTTGGGATTGCTCATCTTCTTAAGCAGGCCGATCAGGGCGACGAAGCTGTCGCCCATGGCTTCGATGTCCTCGGGGCCGTAGTGCTGAGCCACCTTGGCGCGCACTTCCAGCATGGCCTCGTAGGTGCGGAACACGCCCTTCTGCTCCAGGGTTCCCAGCTTGCGCACCGTAGTGTGCAGGGCACTCTTCATCAAGGGCTCCATGGTGTGCCACATGTCGATCATGGTCTCCATGGTTTCCATGGCCCAGGTCAGGTTCTTCACGTTGACCAGGAATTTCTTGGCCAGAGGAAGCACGTCTTCCAGCTGGAAGCTGTCCTCCACCTCCTTGAATTCCTTGATGAGGGCGTAGAGAGCCTGTTTCATGATCGGGTTTAGGTCTCTGAACAGATCTTCCATAGGCTCTCTGGCCTCTCGCGCGACAGCCAGCTCGGCCTCTATCTTGCCGAGTTTTTCGAGAATGAGGTCCTCTGTGCTCATGGTCACTTCTCCTAGAAGCCGCCGGGGCGCTTTTTGCCGGCCATGAACATCTGGGGTTCCAGGGGCAGGTCCTTACCCTTGAGCATAAGGTTGAAGTAGACCCACTTGAACATCATCTTGCCCCAGTAGTTCATGTAAGACTCTTCGAGCAGGGCGAAGGGCCCGACGCCGGGGAACGGGTACTTGCCCGGCAGCGGCTCGACTTTATAGTTGAAGTCGATGAGCGCAGCCTTTTCGTAGCCGGTGACAATGAAGCAGTTGGAGTGGCCGTCGAACTCGGGACGCGGGGCCAGGCCCTCGATGTCGCGGTGCATGTTCTCAACCAGCACGTCGGCCTCGAAGTGGGTCACGGACCCGGCCTTGGAGGTAGGCACGTTGGTGGCGTCGCCCAGGATGTACATATTCTCGTAGTCGGGCGACTTGAGGGTGTAGTTGTCGGTCTTCATGTAGCCCATGGGGTCGCTGATTTCGGAATCGATGAGCACCTGGGCACCGAAGTTGGGCGGAATGGACACCAGCAGGTCAAACTCAACTTCGTCGCCCTTCATGGACTCCATCACGCCGCGCTCGGCGTCCACGGCCGCGATCTCGAAGTTGGGGGTGATCTTGATGTTCTTCTCGTCGCAGATTTTGCCCAGAGCGGCGGCTGCCACCGGCTTGGTGAAGGCTCCGGTGAGCGGAGTGACCAGTTCGATTTCGATGTTGTGACGGGTGCCTTCCATCATGAAGAACCAGTCGGCCAGGAACAACCACTCCAGGGGGGCCACCGGACACTTGATGGGCATCTCGGCGATGTTCAGGCAGATCTTGCCCTTCTCGAAGCGCGCCAGCTTATGGGCCAGTTCGACAGCTCCGTCGGGGGTGTAGAAATTGTGAATGTTCTTCTTCCAGCCGTCCATCATGCCTTCGATCTCGTCGGGCACGATGCGGCAGCCGGTGGCCACCACGATCCAGTCGTACTCGTGCTTGCCGTTGGTGGTGGTGACGACCTTGGCCACAGGGTCGACGTTGGTGATTTCTTCGTTGACGAAGTTGACGCCTGCCGGAATGAAGCTGGACAGGGGACGGATGCAGTCCTTGATGTCGTAGATGCCGAAGGGCACGAAGAGCCAACCAGGCTGATAGTGGTTAACCGTGTTGCGGTCGATGACGGTGATCGTCCACTCTTTCTCGCACAGCTTCTGGCGCATCTTGTTGGCGATTATGCACCCGCCGGCGCCTGCGCCAAGAATTACAAGCTTTTTCATGTCCTGTCTGCTCCTCTGTGGTTCGAAACCTAGGTCGACATTTTCCCCAGGCGCCCCCGGGGAGTCCCCAATCCACGTGACATCTCCAAAAGCAGGGGACGTGCCAGAGCTCGCTTCAGAAATAAAATTATTTATTTCGAGATGATATCTTGGATAATCCATTGAGGGTCGCCCAGGACGCCCAGCAACATTCGTTGACGAAGCAGGCTGGGACGTTAGCCAGGACCGTGCGGGGAGCCACATGAGAACGACGGCAACATGTGTTGCGACGTCAACGAATGTTGCCGCGTGAAGCTCCAAGGTTTACTCGGCCCGCTCCACGGGCTAAAAATAAAGACAACCTCTAACCGAAAGCACGGCATGCCAGACAGAGAGAATCATCCGGCAAACGGATGGCGAGGAACGGCTCCCTTGCCGCGGTCCATCGTCCGTCTTGGCTGGATCAGCTTTTTCACCGACGTAGCCTCGGAGATGCTCTACCCCGTCGTGCCCTTGTTTCTGACGTCGGCGCTTGGCGCGCCGGTGGCCGTACTCGGGCTGATCGAAGGCGCTGCCGAGGCCATTGTGAGCGTCATGAAGGGGCTCTCGGGGTGGCACACCGACCAGGTGGGCCGCCGAGTTCCTTCCATCCGCCTGGGTTACGCCCTGGGCGCTCTTTCCAAGCCTCTCATGGCCCTGGCTTTCTCCTGGCCGGCGGTATTTTTCTCCCGGGCCGTGGACCGCCTGGGCAAGGGCTTGCGCACCACGGCCAGGGACGCTTTGATCGCGGACATCGTCGATCCGCCCAAAGGCGGCAGGGCCTACGGTTTCCACCGGGCAATGGACACGTCCGGCGCCTTGTTGGGCGTCCTCGTGGCCCTGTGGCTTCTGGCCCTGTTCCCGGGGCGATACCGTCTCGTCTTTCTGTTGGCCGTGATTCCAGGCGCGGCCGCGGTCTGGCTGACCTTCGCGCTCAAGGAGCCAATTCGGCGGGAAGCCCCTTCCCACTCTTCGGGTCAGACCTGCCCGTCCCTGGCCGAGACCGTGCGCAAGCTGCCCGCCTCCTACTGGATGACGCTCGGGCCGCTCTTGCTTTTCTCATTCGCCAACTCCAGCGACACACTGCTCATCTTGAGGGCCAAAAACCTCGGCCAGGACGATGTCCGGGCGATCATGGCCTACATGCTCTACAACCTGATCTACGCAGCGAGCGCGTATCCCCTGGGCGCTCTGAGCGACCGGTTGGGAAGATGGCCCATGATCCTTAGCGGGTGGGCCCTCTACGCCGTCGTCTACCTCGGCTTCGCCTTCGCCGGACCGTCCGCGGTCTGGTGGCTCTTCGCAATCTATGGTCTGTACATGGGGCTTTGCGACGGAGTGGGACGAGCGCTCATCCGTGACCGGATTCCCGATGACGTGAAGGGCACGGCCTTGGGTGTCTTCCACATGTCCACCGGGCTCATGGCCTTGGCCGGCAGCGTCGTCGCCGGCGTCCTCTGGGACACGGTCGGCCCCCGGGCACCGTTCATTCTGGGGGGTACTGCGGCTTTCGCGGCGCTTCTCGCGGCGGCCTTCGCCATCCCCAAAATCACGCCACCGCACCGCTTCGCCACCAGGGCGGATGAATAAGCCCCGCTTGGCGACCTGCCCAGGCATCCGGCCTCCCGAGCCTGGGTTAGCTTCAAATATCGCGTGGCCGGACGATATCGGCTGTTGTTCCAGGTGGATCCTCAAGTTGTCCTTTTCCTTTACTCTCTCGCTCAGAACAGGCTATGAACACGGCATCCTTGCTCCTCGTGCGGGCCTGGCCGGGAGCCTAAAGAAGAAGACCTCAGGAAACTTCGCATGACACCCATCGATCCTGCAGCAAGCGCCGTACTGTCCCCGTGGCAGCCCGGAGGATTCAGTCTCACGGTCTTCGCCCTGGCGGTGACGGGTCTGGTGGGGGCCATCCTGGTCCTGACCCGACTGGTCAACCCGCCCAAGCCCGGCCCGGAAAAAGACCGACCCTACGAATGCGGGGTCGTCCCCACCGACGCCCCGGCCTTCCGCTATCCGGCTCCCTTCGCCCTGGTGGCCGTGGTCTTTTTGATCTTCGACGTGGAAACGGCTTTCATCTACACCTGGGCCGTGTCCTTCGAGGCCATGGACGTGATCAGCTTCGTGGGTATGGTCGGTTTCATCGGCGTGCTTCTGGTCAGTCTCTGGTACCTGTGTCTCAAGGGAGGGCTCCAATGGGGCATGGCGGACAGACGATGACCGTTCCAGGCGGCACTCCCGGCAAAACCTCAACCTCCGACACGACTTCCGCTGCCCACCCCCCCACGTTGGTGGACATGGCCGTGGACTGGTGCCGATCCAACAGCCTGTGGCCGTTCTTCTTCGGGCTGTCCTGCTGCTTCGTGGAGGAGGCCACGGCCTTCACCTCGCGGTACGACATCGCCCGATTCGGCTCGGAGGTCTTCCGAGGCTCACCGCGCCAGAGCGACGTGCTCATCGTGTCCGGCACGATATTCAAAAAGGTGGCCCCGGTGGTCCTTCGGCTCTACGAACAGATGGCCGAGCCCCGCTGGGTCATCTCCATGGGCTCGTGCTCCAACACCGGGGGCATGTTCGACGTGTACTCCGTGGTGCAGGGCGTGGACCAGATTCTGCCCGTGGACATTTATGTCCCGGGCTGCCCGCCCAGGCCCGAGGCCCTGCTGCACGGGCTTGTGGCCCTGCAGGAGCGCATCAGGAAACTTGAGCGGCCCCTGCGTCCCATCCTGGGTCTCCCCGGCGGCAGCCAGGGCGGCCGCACCGAGCCCCTGGTCGACGGCCTCACCAAGAGCCGGGACACCCGAGGCCCGGGATTCGGCGGAACGGCCGTGCGGGGAGGTTCGGCCACGCCGCCGCTCTTCAAGGACAACCGCTCCCGCCTCATGTGGACCCCACCCGCCTCGCGCATCGAAATTTCCGAGCAGGACCGAAGCCTGGCCGCTGAACTTCAGGAAAGGTTCGGAGCGAGCGTCCCAGCGGGGGATGGAACGGATATTGGGCAGGGGGAAGCCCCGGGTATCGCGATGGTCGAGCCGGTCTCCGACATGCTCACCCTGCGGGTGTCCCCGGAGATCGCCAAGAATGTGTTGGAATATCTCAGACACCGGCCGGGCTCCCCGTACGCCCGCCTGGAGGACCTGACGGCCATCGACGAATCTGCCCGTCAGGCCGGACAAGGCTTCCCGGACTTCCACCTGGTCTACACCCTGCTAGACTTCCGCAAGGCTTCCAAACTCCGGCTCAAGGTGCCCCTCGCAGGCGAGTCCCCCACCGCGGACAGCGTCACCTCCATTTGGCCCACGGCGGACTGGTACGAACGCGAAGTCCACGACATGTTCGGCATCGGCTTTGCCGGGCGCGCCCCCTTAAGGCCCCTGATCCTGCCCCCGGGCTGGCCAGGCCACCCGCTGCGCAAATCCCACCCGGCCAGGGCCACAACAATGGCCCCCTTCACCAGGGCGAGCCTTGCGGCCATCGAACCGGCGGACGCATCCGAAATCCTTGCCGGGCCGCTTAACGACGAGGAGATGCTCCTCAACTTCGGGCCGCACCACTACGGCACCCACGGGGTGATGCGCTACGTCCTGGCCCTGCACGGAGAGACCATCCGGGCCATGGACATCGAGATCGGCTACCACCACAGGGGAGTGGAGAAGATCGCCGAGCACCAGTCCTGGCATCAGTTCATTCCTTACACCGATCGGGTGGACTACCTGGCCGGGCTGGCCAACAACCTGTCCTACGTTATCGCCGTGGAGAAGCTGGCCGGGATCAAGGTCCCGGACCGGGCCGAATACATCCGGGTCCTGCTCTGCGAGTTCTTCCGCCTGAGCAACCACCTGCTCTGGTTCGGCACCATGGTGCAGGACCTGGGCATGATGAGCGCCGTGTTCTACTCCTTCCGCGAGCGCGAGATGGTCCTGGACATCGTGGAGACCATCACCGGTGGCAGGCTTCACCCGTCCTGGCTGCGACTGGGCGGCGTAGCCCAGGACCTGCCGGACGGCTGGCGCGATAAAGTGGACGCTTTCGTTAAGATTTTCCCGTCGCGCCTCAAGGAATACGAAGCCCTCTTCACCCGCAACCCCATCTTCAAGGCCCGCACCCAAGGCGTCACTCCCGTCTCCAAGGAGGACGCCATGCACTGGGGCATCACCGGCCCCAACTTGAGAGCCTGCGGCCTGGAATGGGACCTGCGCAAGAAGATGCCCTACGGGGCTTACGGGGCCTTCGATTTCGACGTGCCCACCGCCCACGGTGGCGACTGCTACTGCCGCTACCTGGTGCGCATGGAGGAAATGCGCCAGAGTCTCTCCATCATCGAGCAGGCTGTACGGAACATACCCCCGGGCCGGGTGGTCACTGAGGACTCCCGCTTCGCGTTGCCGGACAAGAAGGCCGCCCTCACGGACATCGAGAGCCTGATCCACCACTTCGTCAACGTCACCCGGGGACCCACGGTGCCCAGGGGAGAGGTCTACCACGCCACGGAATCACCGCGCGGGGAGCAGGGCTACTATGTGGTCTCCGACGGGCTGGCCTCTCCCTACCGGCTGCACATCCGCTCTCCGGGCTACGCCAACGTGCAGGCCCTGAGACATTACGTCCCGGGCCACGTCATACCGGACCTGGTGGCCACGTTGGCCTCGATCGACTACATCCTGCCGGACATCGACAGGTGAAGGAGAAGCATCGCGCATGCTGCCAGAGGAACTTGAACTGATCCTTGGCGAAATGATCGCCCATTCGGAACATACCCGAGAGATGGCCGTGGATGTGCTTTACGCCCTGCAGAATCACTACGGCTACCTCTGCGACGAGGCCATCGAGGAGGCGGCTAGGCTGCTTCACATGACGCCTCTGGAGGTGGAGGAGTTGGCCACCTTCTACGATTTTCTCTACCGTGAACCAGTCGGGCGCTACGTCATCCACGTGTGCGACGGCGTGGTCTGCTGGATGCACCAGGTGGACGGGGTGTTCCTCCACCTCCAGGAGACCCTGGCCATCACCATGGGCCAGACCACTCCGGACGGCATGTTCACCATTCTGCCCACGGCCTGCATCGGCGATTGCCAGAATGCCCCGGGCATGTTGGTCAACGGCAAGTACTACGGCAAACTCACCAACGAAAAGATCGACCATATCCTCGCCCGGCTCCGGGAGCACGGCGAGGAGATCGTGGTCTGCAGGTAGGCCATGGCCGAACAAGTGCTCTTCAGGAACCGCAAGCCGCACCGCCCGACCACCTTCGACGAGTACCGCGCCGGCGGTGGCTACGAGGGCCTCACCAAGGCCGTGACGGCCATGGCCCCGGGCGAGGTGACCAAGATGGTCCTGGATGCGGGCCTGCGCGGCCGGGGCGGCGCGGGCTTTCCGACCGCGCGCAAGTGGGCCGGCGTGCCCGCCGACGGGCCCTACCCGCGTTACGTGCAGTGCAACGCCGACGAGATGGAGCCCGGCACCTTCAAAGACCGCCTGATCATCAACGGCGACCCGCACCTGCTCATCGAGGGCATGGCCCTGTGCGCTTACGCCATTGGGGCCTCCAAGGGCATCTGTTTCATCCGCCCCTCCTACGAACTGGAAGCGGAACTCATGACCACGGAGATCGCCGTGGCCCGAGCCCAAAACCTTCTGGGCGAGAACATCCTGGGAACGGACTTCAGCTTCGACATCGTGGTGCACCGCAGCGGAGGCCGCTACATCTGCGGCGAATCCGGAGCCCAGGTGCGCGCCGTGCAGGGCCTGCGCCCCAACCCCGTCGAGACCGGCTACCGCACCGCCGTGCGCGGCGTGTGGCAGAAGCCCACCGTGCTCAACAACGTGGAGACCCTGGCCTGCGTGCCGGGCATCCTGCGCCACGGAGTCCAGTGGTTCAAGGACCTGGGAGCGTACCCCACCGCCTCGGGCACAAAGCTCTACCCGGTGAGCGGCATGGTGGCCCGACCGGAATGCTTCGAACTGCCCATGGGGACCACCCTGCGCGAGATCATCTTCGAGCACGCCGGAGGAATGCTCCCGGGAAAGGCCTTCAAGGCCGCCCTACCCGGCGGCACCTCCACCAAGTACATCCCCGAGAAATTCCTGGACCTGCCCATGGACTTCGAACCCCTCAAGCAGAACGGCTTCCGCCTGGGCACCGGCGCGGTTATCGTCTTCGACCGAGACACCTGCCTGGTGGCGGCCACCCTGAACATGATGCACTTCTTCGTCCGGGAGTCCTGCGGTTGGTGCACTCCCTGCCGGGATGGCCTGCCCCTTGTGGTGGACCTGCTCACCCGCATCGAGTCCGGCGCGGGGGCCGAGGACGACGTGGCCGCCCTGCGGCGCGCGGCCGAGGCCATGGAGTACGCCAACTGTCCCTTCGCCCCGGGCGCGGCCGCTCCCCTCCTGGGCCTCCTGGACCATTTCCAGGACGAGATCATGGAGCACATCTCGGGCAGGGCGTGCCCCTTCAAGGCCCAGCCCGCCCTGCCCTGGAGCGGAGACAAGACCGAGGTCGTCACCATCTGGCCCGGCGCCCCCGAAGGCAGCTGCCCCGGCGCGCGTCCCAGGCCCAAACCGAGGCGGATCGTTTCATGCCCGATCTGATCATCGACGGACTGCGCGTCACCGTACCCGAAGGGACCACGGTCATCGAGGCCGCCGCGGCCGTGGGGATCATGATCCCGCGCCTGTGCTACCACCCGGCCCTGGGTTCGGCCGGGGCCTGTCGCATGTGCGCGGTGATGTTCACTGAAGGGCCGGTCAAAGGCCTGGACATGAGCTGCATGGTCAAGGCCCGCGACGCCATGGTGGTGGACACCGCACACCCCGAAGCCGTGGAGTTCCGGAGACACATCGCGGAACTGCTCATGATCGACCATCCCCACGACTGCCCCGTATGCGACGAAGGCGGGCAGTGCCTGCTCCAGGACATGGTCGTGTCCTGCGGGCATTCACTACGGACGTTCAAGGGCAGGAAGCGCACCTACCGCAACCAGGAACTGGGGCCGCTGGTGGTGCAGGAGATGAACCGCTGCATCCACTGCTACCGTTGCGCTCGCTACTACCAGGAGTTCGCGGGCGGACGGGACTTCGGAGCCCTGCGCATCTCCGGGGACGTCCAGTACGGGCGATACGCCGAGGGACCGCTCAAGAGCATCTTCGCAGGCAACCTGGTGGACGTCTGTCCGACCGGAGTGTTCACTGACAAGCCTTCCCGCCACAAGGCCCGCTACTGGGACATGCAGAGAAGCCCCAGCGTGTGTCTGAACTGCAGCCTGGGCTGCAACACCGTGGTCTCGGCCCGGTACCGCTCGGTGGTGAGGCTTTCGCCTCGCCTCAATCCGGATGTGAACGGCCATTTTCTGTGTGACCGTGGCCGCCACGGTTACGAGTATGCCGATCTTCCCGGGAGGCCGCGCCAGGCCCTGGTGGACGGAGCCCAGGCGACCATGGACACGGCCCTGGCCGCGGCGACCGCGCGCTTGACGAAGATCCAGACGGCCCACGGACCCGGTGCCGTGGCCTGTCTGGGCTCCTCCAGGCAGGCCTTGGAGAGCCAGGGGATGCTCAAGCATCTGGCCGCAGCAGTTGGCTGGCGGACGCCTGAATACACCACCGGCAGCCACCGCAAGCAGAACCTGCTGTCCGCCGTGGCCGGGCTTGGCCGTGACCTGCATGTATCCCAGGCCGAAATCTCGAAGTCGGACGCCATTCTGGTGATCGGGGCCGCGCCCCTGTCCGAAGCCCCCATGCTGGGCCTGGCTCTGCGCCAGGCGGCCCGCCAGGGCGCAGCCGTGGCCGTGATCGATCCCCGGCCCGTGGAACTGCCCCTCGATTTCCTGCACATCCCCGCCCGCCGCCACGACATGGAAGCTGCCCTGGGGGCCATCCTGCGCCGGGCTTTTCCAGATTCCGGCCCGGATGAGAGCCCCGAGTCGAACCCGGAGGAAGCCGCCTTCCTTGAGGCCCTGTCCCCCCATATGCCCGAATCCGCCGCGACTCGGGGCTGGGAGGACTTTGCCAGACGGCTGGGAAGCGCACGCCTGCCCGTGGTGGTCTGCGGTTCGGACATCGTGCGCCTCTCCACCCCGGCCCTGGCTGCCGGGGCGGCCAGGCTCCTGGCCTCGCGCCTTAACCGGGCCGGGTTCTTCCCGGTGCTGGCCGGGGCCAACGCTTACGGAGCGGCGCTCATGAACTCCGATCCCTCGGTGAGTTTTGACGATATCCTGGACGCCGTGGAGCGAGGGCAGGTCAAGGCCCTGGTCTGCGTGGAGTCCGATCCGCTGTCCCGCTTCGCAGGCCATTCCCGGGTCCACGCCGCCCTCGCCGGGCTGGAGCTGCTGGTGAGCGTGGACTACCTGCCCACGATCACCAACGACAAGTCCCACGTTTTCCTGCCCTCCCAGACCGTTTTCGAAGCGGGCGGCGGCTTCGTCAACCAGGAGGGACGGGTGCAGCATGCCCACCCGGCCTTCGCCTGCGGCCTGCCCATTGACCAGACTCTCGAAGGCGGCCATCCGTCCGGGGGCCACGCTTCGGACCTCCCCACGGACCAGCCGGTCAAGGGCGCTCATCCGCCGAGGACTTACTCTCTCGTCGTTCCCGGTTCGGCCCCCCTGCCCTCCTGGGAAATCCTGGCCCGTTTGGGCCGGAACCTCGGCCTCGACCTGAAGGAAGACTTCGATCCCTGGCAGGCTGTGGCCACCGCCGCGCCCGTCCTGGCCGGGCTCGCTCCCGGCGTCCCGGGAGTCGGAGAAACCGGAAGGACCGGAGGGATGGTCCCACCCGACCAGATCCTGGTGCTGCCTGAGACCGCCCCCGGCGCGAGCCTCCAGGCCCGGCCCTCGGCTGTGCCCCCGGACATGGGTGCGGATCTGATCATCACCGAACAGGCCTTCGGCACCGAGGAGCTTTCCAGCTACGGGACCATCCTGAAAAGCCTGTCCCCCCTGCCCCAGGTGGTCCTCCACACCCTCGACGCCAGCACCATCGAATTGCGCGATGAGGAATACGTGCACATGGCCTGCGGGACCGGCGAGGTCCAGTGCTACGCGCGCATGGTGGACAACATGGCCCGCTCCACCGTGGTCCTGCCCAGACGTCCCGACAGCGGCTGGCAGTACGCTACCGCCGACGGCTATGTCGTGGAGCTGTCCATCCTGAGCGCCAAGCCGGAAAAAACCGGAGGAGGGCACCCATGACCCCGTGGCTGGTCGGACTGGCGGTACTCGTCGTCAAGCTTCTGCTGGTGCTGGCGGCGGTGCTCGCCGGTGCTGCCTACATGGTGCTTGGCGAACGCAAGCTCCTGGGACGCTTCCAGCAGCGTTTCGGACCTAACCGGGTCGGGCCGTTCGGGCTTTTGCAGCCCATCGCCGACGGGGTCAAGATGCTCCTCAAGGAGGACCTGATCCCGGCCGGAGCCAGCCGCATTCTCTATTTCGCCTCCCCGGCCGTGCTGCCCCTGACAACCCTGCTGGCCTTCGCGGTGGTTCCCTTCGGCACGGACATCACCATCCAAGGCCAAAAAGTACCCATGGTCATCGCCGATCTGAACGTGGGGGTGCTCTTCGTGCTGGCCCTGTCCTCGGTGGGGGTCTACGCCCTGGCCATCGGCGGCTGGGCCTCCAACAGCAAGTACAGCCTCCTGGGCGCGGTGCGAGGCGTGGGCCAGATGATCAGTTACGAACTGCCTCTGGGGCTGTCCATCGTGCCCGTGGTCATGCTCTCCGGGTCCATGAGCTTGGTGGACATCGTGAACGCCCAGGCGAACGTGCCGTTCATACTTTACCAGCCGGTGGCCTTCCTGTTGTTCCTGGTGAGCTGCGTGGCCGAGATCAAGCGCACGCCCTTCGACCTGGCCGAGGCCGAGAACGAACTGCAGGCCGGCTACCACATGGAGTACAGCGGCATGCGCTTCGCCCTGTACTTCCTGGGCGAATACCTGAACATGATCTTCCTTGGAGTACTGGCGGCGGTCTTCTTCCTGGGTGGCTGGCGCGGTCCGGTACTTCCCCCGGTCGTCTGGCTGCTCCTCAAGACGTCCGTGGTTCCCTTCCTGCTCATCTGGACCAGGGCCACCCTGCCGAGACTGCGGCCCGACCAGCTCATGCGCCTGTGCTGGGTGTGGCTCGCGCCACTGGCGCTGGTGAATATCTTGATTACCGGAGCGATCATGCTCTTTCGGAGTTAGAGGCCATGAACGAACAACGAAAAATCCTGGCCCGGGCGGCCCAGGGGACCATCGGTCTCCTGGAACCCTTCTGGGTGGTCTTCAAGCACCTTTTCCGCAAACCCATCACTGAGAAGTACCCTGAATACAAGCGGGAGCTACCGCAAAGGGCCAAGGGACGCATCGTGCTCACCCGGAGCCCGGACGGCGAGGAGCGTTGCGTAGCCTGCCAGTTGTGCTCGGCCGCATGTCCGGTGAGCTGCATCTCCATGCAGTCCGCCGTGCGTGAGGACGGCAGGCGATACGCCACGTGGTTTCGCATCAATTTCGGCCGGTGCATCTTCTGCGGCCTGTGTGAGGAGGCCTGCCCCACCCTGGCCATTCAGCTGACCCCGGACTTCGAGATGAGCACCGACGATCCGCTTCAGCTCGTGTACGAGAAGGGAAAGCTGCTGGTGCCCGGTGGCGGCAAGGATCCGGACTACGATTTCTACCGGCATGCGGGCGTGGCTGTCGGGCGCGAGCCCGGCGGCCTGGACGGCGAGACGCGTCCGGCAAACATCAAGAGCAATATTCCGTAAGCCGGGAGGAAAGGATCGCAATGAGCCTGACCCAACTGCTGTTCTACGTCCTGGCCGGGGTGATCGCCCTGTCCACGATGCTGGCGGTCACCCGCCGCCAGCCGGTGCACGCCGTGGTCTACCTGGTAGTCTCCTTCTTCGCCACGGCCGTGCTGTTCGCACTGCTTGGCGCGCCGCTGCCGGCGGTGTTACAGATCATGATCCCGGCCGGGGCGGTAATGGTGCTCTTCCTGTTCATCATCATGCTCCTTGGGCGGGTGGAACTCATGTCGCGCGAAGCCGGGGTCATGTTCTGGACGGGCCCGGCCTTCCTGGCCGCCGCCGCGGCAGCCGCCGGAATCGCCCTGTTGACGGCCCCAGGAGGCGAGGTCCCGCTGCCCATGGCCCAGGCCACGGCCCGGGAGCTGGGTCGATTCGTGTTCCAAAACTACTGGCCGGCCGTGGAGGCCATCTCCGTGTTGTTCTTCGTGGCCCTGGCCGGGGCCATGTTCCTGGTGAAGGACTTCAAGGCCCGCCCGGACGGATCCAAAGAGGAGATACGGCAGTGACCGCGCCCCTCGAACACATCCTGGCTCTGGCCGTGTTCCTCTTCGCCGTGGGGGCCTTCTGCACCCTGGCCCGGCGAAACCTGATCATGATCCTTTTGGGCGTGGAGGTGATGCTCAACGCCTGCGGCATCGCCCTGGTGGGTGGGTCACTCAAATGGCAGGCCATGGGGGGACAGGCTTTCAGCCTGTTCCTGATGGCCCTGACCGCCGCCGAGGCCGCCGTGGGACTGGCGCTCTTCGTCCACGCCCGTAAACATGCCGGGACCCTGGACTCGGCGCGCTACTCCAGCATGAAGGGATAGCCCGTGAAGACCCTCGCTTGCCTCATCCTCCTGCCGCCTCTCGTCGGCGCCGCCACCCTGGCTCTGACCGGACGAAACCTGCCCCGGCGGACCTGCGAGGCCCTGGCCTGCGCCGCCGTGCTGGTTTCTTTCGCGGCCACCCTCGCCGCATGGATGCTTTTTCCCGGCGGACGTGAAATCATCGTCCTGGCCCCGTGGTTCTCGGTCCCACCGGTGACGGCCACCATGGACGTGCTTCTCGATCCCCTGGCCCTGACCATGGCCGTGATGGTCACCTTCGTGTCCTCCATCATCCACGTGCATTCGGTCTTCTACATGCGGGGCGACACGGGCTACGTCCGCTTCTTCTGCTATCTCAACCTGTTCGTGTTCAGTATGTTGGTGATCACCCTGGCGGACAACCTGCTCTTTCTGTTCCTGGGCTGGGAGGGTGTGGGCTTCTGCTCCTACGCGCTCATTGGCCACTGGTACCAGGAGAGCTTCCGGGGCATGGCCGGGCAGAAGGCCTTCCTCCTGACCCGCATCGGCGACGTGGCCTTCGTGGCCGCCATGGCCTTGCTGGTTTCCGGCGTGGGCACGCTGTCCATCGGGGAACTTGTCGGAATGGCCCCAAGGCTAGCCGAGGGGACGGCCCTCACGCTTGGGCTTCTGTTCCTGTTCGCGGCCGCAGGCAAGTCCGCGCAGTTGCCGCTGCTGGTCTGGCTGCCGGACGCGATGGCCGGCCCCACGCCAGTCTCGGCCCTCATCCATGCGGCCACCATGGTCACGGCCGGGGTATACCTGCTCATACGCCTATTTCCGGTGCTCGCCGTGTCCCAGACGGCGCTGCTGGCCGTAGCTCTGGTGGGCGGAATCACGGCGTTCTGGGGGTGTCTGGCGGCCATGGGCCAGCGCGACATCAAACGCATCCTGGCCTGGTCCACCATCAGCCAAGTGGGGTACATGCTTTTGGCCCTGGGTGCGGGCGACGTGACCGGCTCCATGTTCCACCTGCTGTCGCACGCCTTCTTCAAATCCCTGCTTTTTCTCGGAGCCGGCTGCCTGATTCAGGTGCTGCACGAAGAACAGGACATCCTCAAGATGGGGGGATTCCTGCGCCGGGCCAGGCCGGAAATCTTCTGGCTGTTCCTGGCCGGCGCGCTGGCCCTGGCCTCCATTCCGCCCACAGCTGGATTCTTCAGCAAGGGCCGGGTGATCGAGGCGGTCATGCACCGACCCGGCCCCGTCTACCATGCCCTCTTCGTCCTGGCCGCGCTGGGTGCGGTGCTGACCGCCTTCTACACCTTCCGGCTGGTGTTCCTGGCCTTCTCCGGTGAGCCGGTCGAGCCGTACACGCACGCTCCTGCCGTGCTACCCAAAGGCATGACCCGGGTGCTCTGGCCTCTGGCGCTCCTGGCTCTGGGGGCGGGGATACTGAACCTGCCCGATGGCTGGCCGGGGCACGGCTGGCTGGCCGGAGTGCTTTCGGGCGTGCCCGGGGTAGCCGGGATGCCAGGAGTGGCCGAAGCGGCGACCCCGCCCCATCCATCCGGCGACTCGACCGCCGAGCTGATCGACTTGGCCGCCGGGGTCATCGGATTCGCCCTGGCCTGGCTGCTTTACTCGCCGGGGCTGCGCCCGAACGCACCGGCCCTGATCGACCGGGAAGACGGCGTGTTCGGCGTGTTCCGGGGCGGCCTCGGCCTTGACGCCCTGTATCGGGCCGTGTTCGCGAGGCCCTACCAGGCCCTGTCCAGGGTGCTCTGGAAGGGCGTAGATTCCGGGATGATCGATGGGACGGCCACGGGTTCTGGCCGACTCCTGGCCTTCGCCTCCGGCCTGGTCCGGCCTCTATCCACAGGAAAACTTTCGCTCTATCTGACCATGTTGGTGGCCGGGCTGACCGTGATCCTGGCCGTCCTGGCCATGGGGGCGCGGTAATGCACTCCTGGTCACTGCTCAAGCCAATTGCCCAGCACCCCGGCCAGAACTCCAGGAGGAGACTCGTCGCATGAACGCCTGCCCCCTGCTCACGGCCGTCACCTTCCTGCCCTTGACCTTCGGGCTGGGCGCGCTGGCCCTGGGGAATAAACCCGAAGCCTGTCGCCGGTTCAGCCTGGTCGCGGCCCTGGTCCACCTGGGCCTCACCTTCTGGGCTCTAAGCCTGACCCTACCCCTTCGCGAAGACGCCGCCTGGATCGTGGCCCTAGGGGCGCGCTACACCTTGGAAATGGATGGTGTGAGCGGCATTCTGGCGCTTTTGACCTCATTTCTCACGGTACTGGCCGTGCTGGTTTCCTGGAAGGAAATCCGGCGGAACGTGGGGGCCTTCCATGCCCTGCTCTTCGGCGTGTCCACCACGGCCATGGGCGTCTTCCTGGCCAGGGACCTGCTCCTGTTCCTGATTTTCTGGGAGGCTCAGCTGGTTCCCATGTTCTTCATCATCGCCGTGTTCGGGCACGAGGACAAAAGACGGGCCGCTTACAAATTCTTCCTGTTCTCCATCGCGGGCGGGCTGTTCATGCTCCTGGCTGCCATCTGGCTGTATCTGGCGCATGGAGCCATGACCGGAACGTACACCTTCTCGCTGGCAGCGCTCCTGGCTCAGCCCGTGGCCGCATCCGCCCAGCCCTGGCTCATGGCGGCATTCGTGCTGGCCTTCGCCATCAAGACTCCTATTGTGCCCCTGCACACCTGGCTGCCGGATGCCCACACCCAGGCCCCCACAGCCGGCAGCCTCATTTTGGCCGGAGTGCTGCTCAAGACCGGCTCCTACGCCCTGGTGCGCTACGCCATTCCCCTCTTCCCCCAGGCCATGGCCGAATACTGGTGGGTACTGGCGGCCCTGGGCGCAGGCGGGCTGGTCTTCGCCTCCTGGGTGGCCTTCGCCCAGACAGACGCCAAACGACTGGTGGCCTACTCCTCGGTGGGCCACATGGGCCTGGTGGTACTGGGGTTGGCCGTTTGGAAGACAGCCGCCCTTGAGGGCGCTGTGCTGCTCATGGTCAACCACGCCCTGACCACGGGCGCTCTGTTCATCATGGTGGGCATGCTTGGGGAGCGCGCCGGAACGCGCGAACTGGCCCGCTTCGGCGGCCTCTGGAAGACCATGCCCACTTTCTCAGGCTTCTTCCTGCTCTTCGCCATGGCCTCGGCCGGACTGCCGGGCTTGGGCAACTTTGCCAGCGAGATGCTCATCCTGCTGGGCTCGTTCAAGACAGCCCCGGTGCCAGCCTCCCTAGCCTTCGCCGGGCTGGTGCTGACCCTGGCCTACGTGCTGCGCCTTATCCAGAAAACCCTGTTCGGCGAAGCCGCCACGGAAACCGTCCATCATGACCTCACCACCCGAGAGACCCTGATCCTGGCCCCACTGGCCGGGTGTGTGGTGTTTCTAGGCGCAGCTCCCTGGGCGGTGCTCGAACTGATCAAGACGCCGCTCGCGGCGCTCATCTCCTGAAGGAGACCGGCATGAACCCGCGCATCCTGGGCTACCTGCCCATGCTGATCCTCTCGGCCGGGGCCCTTCTCGTGTTCATCTGCGGAGCCCTGGTCCCCTCGCGCGACCGCCTGTTCCGGGCCATCGCCCTGGTCGCCTCCGGTGTGGCCTGTCTGGCCGCCTTCACGCTCGCCCCGGATGCCTCCCAGACCTTGATCGACGCTGGCCCCCAGGCCCGGTTCTTCACCGTGCTCATAAGCGGCCTGACCTTCATCTGCCTGCTGTTCGCCGGGGAATACGCCAGGCGGCGGGGCTTCGAGCGAGACGAGTTCCACGCTCTGGTACTACTCTCGGCTCTCGGCATGGTCCTCTTTGCCGTGTCCACGGACTGGATCATGTCCTCCATCGGCCTGGAAACCTTATCGCTTCCACTGTACGTGCTCATCGCCTCTCGCCGGGACGACTCGTTGTCCTTGGAGGCGGCCGTCAAGTATTTTGTAATGGGCGCCGTGGCCAGCGCCATGTTCTTTTTCGGCGCGGCCCTTCTGTACGCCGTCTCGGGCACCCTGGACATCGGACGGAGTCTGGCGCTGGCTGGAATGCAGGGCATGGCCCTGCTCGGCCTGGGTTTCATCCTGGTCGGGCTCGCGTTCAAGCTTTCCCTCGCTCCGCTGCATCTTTGGACTCCTGACGTGTACCAGGGCGCGCCCGCGCCGGTGGCGGCCTTCCTCTCGGGCGGGGCCAAGGTGGCCGTGTTCGCGGCTCTTGTGCGTATCGCCATGACCGGAGCCCCAGCCTGGCGGGCCATGGAGCCTGCCCTGTGGGCCTTCGCCGCGTTGTCCATGACTGCCGGGACGCTGGGAGCGCTCACCCAGAATCGAGTCAAGCGCATGATGGCCTACTCGTCCGTGGCCCACATGGGCTATCTGGTGCTGGCGCTCTTGGCCGTGTTTTACGCGGGAGCCGGGCCGGCCATGTTCGCTGCGGCGGCCTTCGGAGTGATGGACGTGGCCGTGTTCGGCAGCCTTGGGCTTCTGTCGCCCACCGGCCAAGACGCCGACCTGCTGGACAGCCTGCGGGGTATGGGACTGGCCCGGCCGGGCATGGCGGCCGTACTTGCGGTGAGCCTCCTGACCCTGGGGGGCCTGCCCCCCACCGTGGGCTTCATGAGCAAGGTGGTGGTATTCAAGGCTGCCCTGTCCGCCGGGTACTTATGGCTTTCGGCGATCGGCATCTTCTGGGCCATCGTGGGGGTGTTCTACATCCTGCGAGTGCTGATGGCCATGTACGTTCCGAACGGCACGGGGAAACGGGAACCGGACGCGGTGGCGGACTTGGAGGCCGAGGTGCGCCCGGACTTGGAATCAGGCCAGGTTCCGAGCCAATATTCCGGGCAGGGAGCGGGCTCGCTCCTTCTTGCCCCCGGGTTCACCGGCTGGCTGGCCCTGGCCCTCTCGGCACTACTCATGATCGGCCTGGGTGTACTGCCCATGCCGGTGCTAGACGCGGCCGCCTGGGTGGTGAAAGCCCTGCCCTAGACCGGACCTGAGGACAGACCGTTTTCGTTCCCAGTGGCTGCCGACGTCTGCATACTCGCACATGAATTGGCAGAAGTAGGCATAAAATATCGTTGCGAAAACGGAGGACTGAAAGAATAGACTATTTATTTACGTTCCCAATGAAGCGTCCTTGTGCATTATAATAGTTACCATGAGCGTCTCTCATACCTTGGAGATGCCCACTTTTGTCATATATTTTAATCATATGACCATTTGGCCCAGTACGTTTCATCGTGCCAACGTACTTGCCTGTGGGTACCTGCGAGGTTTGGGGCACTGACGAAAGCTGAGCGTATTCAGTCCCGAATGCCAAGGCTTTACAATGAATGAGAGTGAGCAGAAGAATAATAACCATACGTTTCATAGCGTCCCTCCTTTTCGCAACATATTTAAATACTACTATTTTTACCCCTGGCCCACCACCCCGCCCACGCCTTCTCTTATATACCTCACAATCCCAATGCGCAGCATGTCTTTAGATGGCATCTTCGATTTGTGTCAAAAACAGAAAATCTTAATCAAGGAGACGTCCATCAAGCACCGGCTGCAGGAGCTCGAGGCTGGGTGCGGTACAAGGTGGATCACGCAAGGAGGTCCACCTTGTACCAGCTCGGAGTGAAAAGTCTTGGAGAAACTCAGGCCGCCAAAGCCTGCTGACGGGGGTGGCAAAAAAATTCCATGACGTTTGGAGGCGTCAGTCTTTTCTTCAGGGGCAACTGGAGGCCGGAAAACATATTCTGGTTGGCAGTACCTCCACAAAAGAAGGAATGGAGATTTTCGGATGAGTCGCCGTGCCCGTATTTTTCCTTCAAGAGCTCATCTATGTTGTCCAGATTGACACGGAGGGGAACGGCAACGGCACTGACTTTTTCGTAGTACAATGCCGGACCGAATTGCTCAAAAAAGAACATCTTGGTATAAAATTTAACATGTTTTGGATTTACCATTATACATATATCATTTATACTGTTCGACCTTGAATATTTAAACATGGCCCCGCACAGATAAATCATAACATTCCTCATGCGGAAATTACTTCCAACGACAAATGCAGACAACTCTGCAACCCTTCTATCCTTGTCACGGAACCTGTTCACCTCTCTTTTGTACAACTCGTCCATAGGTATACCAGACTCTGGAGTATCAAAAATTTCCGTCAATGTAGCCACAACTACATTATCTGACTTTAAAATAAAAATAGATGATTCGGGAAGAAAACTGAATCTTGAATAGTGATACGGATGGTCTGGTGAGGCCTCAAAGTATTTACTGGCCACATATTCGTCATGAACCAGCTTAAATGCTTGCTTGTACTCTGAAATATCTTCAGCAAATTTCAAACCTGGCCGCTCTACTCCATCGAGCTTCAGACCGTATAAGGACGATTTTCTCATCCTTTTCAGACAATAATCTTCATTACAGTCTGAACTCTTAGCTACCTGCCCCGCGACATGAACCTTGGTCGCCATTGAAACCATATCATTGCCTGCTGCCATGGTTAATCCCCTTGAATTCACTACTTATTCAGAACGAGATGGGCAGATTGATTGCCCCTCCCTTCCTTATGGGCAAACATTGCAACAAAAATGCCAGCATAAAAACTTTATTTTTTATATCCAAATCAGCTTGTTGGCAACAACTAAAAGTGCATCGGGAAACTATTTCCGGTGCCCTCTGACACCTTGACTAACTAATCCAATGTTTTTGAGAAGTTAGAAATCGTTAAGATGGAGAAATTTTGACCGCATCGCGACTAGCAACCCGCAAGGAAAAGAACAATTTTTTTACTATGAAAATCAATATACTATCATCAACGTACGACGATTGTGCTTATTTTTAGAATGATTTCAGGGTATACGCAGACTGCTCCTTTAAAAAAATTCACGGGTGCTTGTTTCAATCACCCCAGAGAGGAATGGGGGGGGACGCGCGACACTACTCCACGGCCGAAGGGCTAGGTGGAGTGGATAAATCACCGGGCAGGAGATCAGGATAGCCAGGGAACGAGGACGATCTGAAGAAATTCCGCCCAAGCTCGATTCCGGATGATATTTCGCTTGGATGAGGATATCGCCCGTGTCGACAAGCTACGCAGGATGATCAGACGTGATAGTCAGGATTTAAGCAGTGGCACAGCTTCGACCGCCTTGAGGGTCGGGGGGGCACAGGATCACCGCCGTGAGGCCCTGTGCAGAGCAGCCAAACTAGCCGATGATCCCGTGGCGAAGACTATAGGTAGCCAGCTCGATGCAACTACCGCACTGGAGTTTCCGTTTCAGGCTCTCCTTGTGCTTCTCCACTGTTCTGGGGCTGATGAACAGAATCTCCCCGATTTCCTTGTTGCTCTTGCCTTCCGAGACTAGCCCCAGAACCTCGCGTTCCCGCCTGGAAAGCAAGGTGTGCAGGGACTCCTTGGGGGTCTCCTGGTGCAGGTAGCCGTTGATGACGTTGGCCGAAACATCCGGGCTCAAGTATTTCTTCCCTTCGGCCACGGCCAGGATGGCCGCGCTGAATTCACTGATAGGAGCGGACTTCAGTATGTAACCATCAGCGCCTGCAGCCAAGGCTCTCTTGACGGCTGAGGCCTCCTCGTGGGCAGTGAGCGTCAGGATCTTCACCCAGGGGAATTTGGCCCTGATATCCTCGATGACACCAAGCCCGGTCTCCATGGCAGGCAATCCAAGGTCCACCATGGCCACATCCGGTGTGTAGCGTCGGATAAGGTGGAAAGCCTCCGCGGGGGTGGATGCCATGCCCACAACTTCCACCGATGGCAAGCCGCTTAGTACGAAGCGGATCCCTTCCCGGGTGAGTTCGTGGTCTTCAACTATGATCGAGCGTATGGTCTTCATGGGGTCACGCCTCTAGCCGTAAGGGGAGTAACGACTAGTTCCCGCCTAACTTCCAGGTTGCATAAAACTTTGATTATCAATGCTTAACCCATAAAATAAGTTGAGTCAACGATTTGCTCAAACACGACGCCGGCGGCAAACGAGCAATCCTATCTCCCATCACCTTACACCAAAGACGCTTGCAGGCGCAAAGGCATAAGTCGACATAATTTACAAAATGACGGAAAGCATTTCACAAAAAAACTCTTTTCTGCGGGGAACTAAGTGCCGTCATTCCAAATAGTGTTTGTAACCTATTTAAAACATGATATTTTTTATACACACGCTCGATGGCATCCCTTTTGCTGAAATAACAGGGGATTACAATAATCTGAATCCATATACTCGCTTCCGAGGAAGAGGACGATTCCATGGGCAATCAGATGCGATATTCAGCGGAGTATAAAGCCACGGTTGCTTTGGCCGCACTAAGGGGCGAGAACTCATTGGAGACACTGGCTGGGAAGTTCGGGGTACCACCAAGGCTTATCAAGCAATGGGAGGAACAGGTTCTTGGACAGCTGGTTGGCATCTTTTCAATGGAAGAGCCTGACCGCATGAAGATTGGTTGGACACAGGTACCAAGATTATCGGTCCCCGGCCGTCACCTGTCTAAAGAAGAACGGGCCTATTTTTCCCCTCCCTGTGAGTAACGCTCACCACCAGGCAGCAGAAATAGTCGTCAGATCGGAAGCCAACCCGGCGCATATTCTGAAGCTCCTCTCATACCTGGATAGTTGAAAATGGTAAGTCACCCTTTGCTGCAGTTCAAGAACCTCGTCTTCAAGGGCGGGGGCGTCCGGGGCGTCGCATACATCGGCGCCGTCAGCGTACTGGAGCGCGAGGGGGTCATCGATTGCGTACGCCGGCTGTGCGGTACATCATCGGGAGCGATCATTGCCGCGCACATCGCTCTGGGAGGCAAGGCGGATCAATTGCGAACCGAAATGTCGCGCGAGCTTTTAGGCGGACTCCTGGACGGTTCGGCATGGCCAGTGCGCGATTTCACGAGGCTCATCCGCGACTTCGGTTGGTTTCGAGGGAAAAGGCTGTCAATCTGGCTAAAAAGACACGTGGAAGAGGTTTCCGGCCAGCACAACCTGTCCTTTGGGAAGCTTGGCCAACTTGCGCATGACAATCCGGGCCGTTACAAGAATCTGACCGTCATCGCAACCAACGTCACCAGCCAGTGCCCGTACGTGTTCAATGCCTCAAATACACCCGATGCGCTCGTTTCCGAGGCGCTCAGAGCCTCGATAAGCATTCCATTTCTGTTCGCCGCCACCCGGCTCAGGTCGGGAGAGCTTTGCGTCGACGGAGGTTTGACCTGGAACTACCCGATCAATATCTACGATGATATCAGGTGGCTGTCCCATAAAGATGATTATAAATTGTACACATTTCTCGATCATCCCGCGGCAGATAACAAAGGGCGCTTCTACAACAAAGAAACACTCGGACTTATGGTGGAGACACGGTCTGAGGTGTGGAATAGGCCGAAGGTCATCAACGGGAAGCCTGGCAACATCTGGTCTTTCCCAAGCTATTTGAAGGCTATGATTGGGTTGATGACGGATGTGACCACGAACAACTTCCTGAACCTACCCGACTGGCAACGAACCATTTTTATCGAAGCACACGGAGTGCGGGCAACGGATTTCGACCTCCCGGAGGAAAAGCTCGAAAAACTGGTCAAGTCGGGAGAGGATGCCGCCCGCGAGTATATCGGATGGTTCCAGAGCCGCGACAACACACCTTTGAACAGGATCGAAACGCCGACTGTCGCATGCGCATGAGGCCATCGCCCGGGAAAGCCCTAGCGCGTCGCGGAAAAGAGACATTGTCTTCTGTAGATATCATCGGTCGCTTTTCTTCGAGTCACCCCCGAACCTCTTGGCCAGAGGATTTTACGCCTCGGGTGACCCCATGCCTGGGGATTTCACCTTCGAGCGAAAACCATGGACGCCGAGGGTTCGGAAAACAAATTCCGAATTTTCGGCTGTGATCACGACTGCCCCGGAGCATGCCTAAGGGACGGTCATTAACTTGCGTATCAGGCCATAAACCGGCGCATGCCTTTGATCGTGAGGGGCAGGCCCTGCTCAACTCTGGTTGCGGGAACCCACCCTGTGGCCCGACGCAACTTGGTGTTGTCGGCTACGGAAAAACGAATATCCCCGGGACGTTCCGGAGCAAATTCGGGTTCACCCGGGATTCCGTAAAGTTCCAAGATATTTCGCGCAAGCCTGTCGATGCTTGTGCCAAGGCCGGTGCCGACATTGAAAATGCCCGTCAAGGGCTCTGCGGATTCGACTCCCGAGGCTCTCACCAAGGCTTCCACAGCGTCCCCCAAGAACAGGAAATCCCGCGTCTGCTGGCCGTCCCCAAGGATCACCGGAGGGAGCCCCTTGCTGGACCTGTCCAGAAACAGTCGCACCACGCCGTCATACGGACCCGGCTTGGCCCGGGTTGGCCCGTAGATGTTAAAGAAGCGGAGCGAGCACCCGTAGCCTGATTCCTCGATGGCCCGGGATACCAGATGCTTGGACAGTCCATAAGGACTGATGGAGTCACCTGCGTCCTGCTCACTCGCCGGCCTGGAAAGAGGCCTGCCGTATTCGGCGGCCGAACCCGCGAAGACGAAGGTCCCGCAACCGGCATTTTGGGATCTCGCGTGCAGGTTTAGGGAAGCTTCGTGGTTGATCCGCAGGGTTTCCTCGGGATGCTCCATGGAATACGGAACGCTGATAATGGCCGCAAGGTGGATAACCGCGGTGAATGGCAGGCGCTCTTGAAAGAGATGATCAAGGAAGCTTGAGTCCGTAATGGACCGTTCATGGAAGGAAAATGACGGATTATCGCAAAAATCCGTCATATTTCCAGGTGTTCCTGAATAAAAGTTGTCGATTCCCACGACTGAGCATCCCTTGTTCAACAGAGCCACGGTAATATTCGACCCCACGTTGCCGGCACAACCGGTGACCAGGCAGCAAGGTTTGGCGGAACTGGGCATTATTTCACCTCGTGATTGAATTATGATTGCTTATTTGAGCTTTGCTGGCGCCTCTTCTCGAAACTATCGCGTCCTGACGGGTGATACGGCGCTCCTCGCTTCATACATGGTTCGAAGCAATTTGTCACAGCCAAATGAACCCGAACGCGTTCGTTTTCAGCACCCCATCACCGATGGATGAGTTCCCAAGCTGATCTCACCGGTACAAAGCTAAATAATTATCTTCCGGGTGAATCGGGTCGTTTTCAAGGTTGATTATCCATGAACCGACGGAATCACGCCACGGATTGCCCTCTGACGCACAGCGGCAGGGCAAAGGGGATGCCCAGGGGAGCAAAAGAAGCACCTGCCAGCCACGGCCAAATCGGTCTCTTGCTATTCAATACTGAAATCTTCTGGTGCAGTCCAGGTGGTGGTTAAGGTAGGGTTTTCCTATCTTGCTTCTTCTTGCAGAATAATGGAAAGAGTTGAAGTCAAAGGCCTTCGAGGTGGAGTAGCTCTCGCATTGACCGGACACCCCAGCCAACCGGGGAGGTGGGCTAGAGTTGTGGCCAGATTGAGTACTAAGAAGTTTCCCACAGCCCGGGTGGTCATCACGTTCCTGTTGCGTCCTTCATGTTTCGGAAGAACCAGTGAAGCAGCATTGCCGAGGGAAGGCATGCATCATCGATTATAATTTGCGTCTGAGGCGTTGCTTGAAGACCATCGAAGTGTTAGCGTAGACGGGCCTGGGAGAAGGTCGACAGCATTTTCGTTGAATCTGACAAGGTAACCATGTCCGGTCATTTACTTTTCTTGGAACCTTTCAATTTAAACAAAAAAAAATGAAAATAACATAAAATATCGTTATTGTCATTACATGACAATCAACAGTTATTCGTTTAATACATACTAGCATAAAATCCTTAATACAGCGATAGATCATAGCACCTACAAACAACAACATACATAAAACGACATAAGGTACCATATTAATGCAAGACAACAAGACAATCCACATTAAACTAGGTGAAAATACTTTTGCATTTTTGGTTATTTTTGGGATATGCATCTATATATGTTCATTCGTTGGATTCCCAATTGTATTGCCAGATAGCCGACGATACTTGGGTTCAGCGGCTTTAATGGAAACCAGCTACAATGCGCCGACGCTATTTTCTTTTTTATTGAGACCCTTTTACTTGTGGCTTGGTCCATGGACCTTTTTTTTAATAAACTGCTTATTTTCTTCAGTGCTATCGATATGCACCTCCAGATCACTGTACAACAACATATACCTAATCGCAGCCACCATTTCCCTTGTCATATCCTTGATGATAGTAAATATGACTTTTGTAATGATGGACATCTATGTAATTTATGGTGTCTTGTCATTGTTATTGCTATCAATAGACCGGGGGACACCTCTCGTTAAACTCATCCTCGCCCTTTGTTTTATCAGTCACAATTCCGCCTTGCTAATCATTATGGTTGTCGGTCTATCTCTATGTCTTGCCACCAAAAATGTTAAATTTATTAAATCATTCTTGATTATTATATGCACATCGATATTATGCTTGTGTGCATACAATTATAAATTTGAAAACAGACTAAATCCTTTACCTAAACACGCATCGCAATTTCTAGTTGCGCGACTTATGGTCGACATTCCTGAATCCATGGATAGTTACATCAGCGCGAACCCAAACAGTGTATTTGCTCCTCATTGGGGAGCTTTCAGAGAAAAATTTCGAGATCAATTATCTGCTCACAATGACATTGCCTTGGAACCCATAATTTTGTGGTCTGAGGACGGGATACTGAATTTAGTAGGCAAGGACAATGTGGCCAAAGAATATATTAAATTTGTTTCCTATACGATTACACACTATCCTGGCCAGTATCTGTCGTCATTGGCTAGAAATTTATATCGGTTTTTTTCAAATTTCAGTCCCTCCACGTATACTATCCAAGCGTTTTCTGGCTGGAGCTCGTACGATTATCACGAGTATGCCAGCCAATATTTTCCAAAATTTTCAGACGACATTCAGGATTCTGCCCAGCAATTAGACCGCATTCATGTACTGTATAGTCCCCATTTCACTGCGATAATATTTATTATTTCTATGATATTTAACATTTTCGTCGTAATACTTCACAAAATGTTTGCTCTTTTTAATAAAAAAATTTACATTATGGCATTTACTGCTATTGTGTTTTTTATAGTCAATGCTTTTGTGTCTGCAAATTTTGGCGTCAACACTTCAGATGGGAGATTTTTCATTAAACCATTCTGGCCATCTATATTGAGCCTAGCGCTTTTTGTTGAAAACTTCTTGAGGACAAATACAAGCAATTTTTTGGCGAAAATTATTTCAAACTTTAACAAAGTGACTAACTAAAATATTAATACATTTTCTATAATTTCACTACTGACCTTACTGACAGAATTAACACTGTGGCAAAGCTCCCTGACTGAGGTTTCTGGGTATAAACCTGTCGCACTTTACGTAGGCTTGGGCGAACCTTCACAAAAAAATCAGCGCCGAAATAAAATTATACTTTGACAACTGGAACATCGTACCGTGCCTTTGTGCTTTCAAATACTAACTACACACAGCAAAGCGACCGATATTATCCGGACATTCACCACGCAATATTTAGCCTTTTTAACTGTTTTTTTATAACGCATTTAGCTTCAGTTGAATGACGAACTTGTGAGCTCCAACTTCTTCCTGGAGATCCTATAAAACTGGATTAACAGCCATACGTCAAACGACTTGCGCACGACTCTCGACTACGTGCCGCTTAAAGCTTGAGGTACAACACCACAACCGCCATAATCACTTAGCAGACACTTGCTTAGCGGGTAACTGAATGGAAAGCACAATGGATATCTACCCAGATCTCATCGAAAACGCGCGTGAAGGGTTCTTCAGGATTTCGCCTGCCGGACGCTTCCTTCGCGCCAACCCGGCTCTCGTGAAGATGCTTGGGTTCTCCCGCTTTGAAGAGCTTGTGACGGACATCCGTAATGTCCTGACGCAATGCATTCAAGACAAGGGCGACGCGCACGAGCTTTTGTCCAGGCTACGCCGAGACGGCCGGGCTCTGGGGGTTGAAACCATCTTTCTACGCCGCGGCGAGACTGGTTTTTGGGGCATGGTCAGCGTCACCGCCGTACGCGATCAGTCGGATGGTATCCTTTTCTACGAGGGGAGCCTGGCTGACATCTCGGACCGGTGGGAAACTTACCACTGGAAGCGGGAGGCGGAGTTGTCCCTAAGCAAGAACTCCGCCAGGATCCGGTTCTTCACCTCCATGAGCCATGAGCTCAGAAAGCTTCTCGATCCCATCATTGTCGCCACCCAGACAGCGCTCCTTATCCGGCAGAAAGACCAACTGCATGATTGCCTGTTGGGCATTGTCAAGAATGCTGAAATGTTGTTGCGCTTTGTGGAGAGCGCCATGGAATTTGCCGTCCGCGAGACAGAGGGAGACCGCCCGCGGGAGGCAGATTTTCACGTGCGCGGGCTGTTCACAGGCGTGGCCGACTATTTCGCGCCCCTGACGCTTGAAAACGGCATTGATCTGATCTTGGATGTGGCCCAGGACATACCTGAATGGGCGCTGGGCGACGAGGACAGTCTACGCTGCATCCTTGAGCATCTTCTGCGCAACGCTTTGCTGTCCACCACGTACGACCAGATTGTCCTGCGGGCATGGCAGGAAGACAAGGAAGGGGAACAGGGTGGCGATACCCGGTTGTTCGTGTCGGTGTCGGACGCGGGGGACGAAGTCCCGCAGGAGGAGCGGGCCGGAATCTTCGATCCCTTCTCACATGGCGCCCAGATATTTGGCCGACCATCCGGGGAATACGGTCTCGGCTTGGCGTTGGGCAAGCGGTTGGCGGTCATACTAGGCGGAGACATGCGGCTTGAAAACATACCCGGGAAAGGCGCGGCTTTTATTCTCGAGGTACCATTTCGCCCGTGTCCGGCCAGGAAACGGAGCGCACGGGACACTTCGAAGGCTTCCGATTCCTCAGCACTGCGGACACCTCCCCGTGCATCCAATCCAAAATACGGTCAATCCAAGGCCATGAATCTGGAAGACCGGCTCAAACGCATGCGGGAACTCTTCGTGGAAACCGTCACCGAATCAATGGCCAGACTGGGAGAAGCGCTTGCGCGGCGTGAGGCTGAGGATGTGGCCAACCATGCCCATTCCTTGGTCAATTCGGCGGTGATGTGCGGAGCAGACGAACTGGCCGAATTGTCCAGGCGGATCGAAAACGAAGCCAATGTCGGACATTTCGCCGAAATCGAAGTGGCTTATCGCTTGTTATTGCAATTCAACCCCTCGGAATTTGAATTCTCCTGGCACAAACGCTTCGGAGACATGGTTCCCCGCAAGTAGACGGCGCCCTTGGCGGACGTCCCGGTTTGTTCACGCGCTTATTCTGCCGTGACTTGTGTAGCGCGCTTCCCGACGATTGTAATCGAAGTAGGCAATAACGCAATTGCGCCGGCACTTGGCCACGTACAGGGCCTGGTCAGCCCGCCGTACGAGGTTGGTCATATCCAGTGCGTCCAGGGGATACGTACTAACGCCGACGCTCACTGTCATGTTCCCCACGTTGAGGCCATCGTGAATGATGCATTGTTCTTCGATTGCCGCCCGAATCCGTTCCGCCACCAAACCAGCCTTCTTCCGGTCGGCTTGGGGCAAAATGATTGCGAACTCCTCGCCTCCATAACGTACCACCTTGTCGTAAACCCTGACGCTCTGAGCGATGACCTCGGCCACGGCCACGAGGGCCGCATCGCCTGCCATATAGCCATGCAGGTCATTGAACCGTTTGAAATGATCCAAGTCCAGCATGAGCAAGGAGAATGAGGTTCCAAACCGTCGAAACCGTTCAATTTCTCCTGGCAGCTCATGGTTGAAATAACGGCGGTTGAAAAGTCCGGTCAGCTCATCTTGGAAGGCGCTCTCCTCTTTCGTTCTGAGCAGGCTTTCTTCGATCAGGATTGGGTTTTTGATCAGGACATTAATCTTCGAAAAATAATCACAAACCGACACATGTATGCCGACATTTCTACCCAGCTTATCGTTGAGATCCCGCATGTGAAATATGATATTTTCTAAATGCTCTTTCGCAACGGCAGGCGCCATCGGCATTCTCGTTAGTTTGAAAATAATATCGGAATATATGCTGCTGTCGACCCCCTTCTCCATCGCAATCCACTTGTTAAACGATGTGATATCTGGATTCATAATTTTATTTATTTTATTGAGAATTTTGTCCGCTACAGGGGCGGGCTTGGCGTGAGGTCTCTCGTGAAAGGGATTGTGCGCTTGCATATGCATATTATCCCCTGATGGCTAAACAGGTTATGCGTATTCAAAAATTCATGTTAACAAAACGCATGCCAACATAAAAATGCTGTTATTTTAGGATATTAAAATTTTGCTGATTACAATGTGTAAAATCCATGACGGAGTGTGCCGGATTTATTCACAGTGTCCCCCTGAGCGCAAATTCAAACAAGGTTCTTGAGCACGTTACGCTCCACGTTTGACGGCAGATGACATATCGAGGCGCTTCCGAGCTGTGAGGTCGCGCGCCGCTCATGTCCGTCGTCTCCGACTTCGGTTCTCAATCGTCCTGTTCGCTTCGGCTGGAAGATATCGAATGACACCGAGTAATTTTTGGGGGCACCGGACCGTCAACCAAGACGGAAGATTCCGAAGCTAACCTGCATGCGCCGCGAATGTTTTAAAGCTTGACCGTCTCCGGCAGCATATTTGACAATCCACCTCCGCCGTGGAAATAAGAAATGTAGACCTCGGACAAGGAAAACCGGAGAAAACCGAACCCGAATCTACCGTAGTATATGGAAAAGAATACAGTTATTCATGAAAAGGACGGCGCGGGAATGGCGCTTGGAACCGTCCGCCCCGAACAAGACAGGGGCATCGATTCGAATGGATTTTGATCCGCTGGATTTGAATATATGAAATATTTTCGTGTCGGCCTGGTGCTTTGCCTGGTGTGGCTCGCTCTGACGTCCAGTGTTCAGGCCCAGGATTCAATCACCCTGTCCATGGCTGACCACATCAGGGATGGCCGGCGCATCGGCTACTGGATTCAAATCCAGGCAGCTGGAGGCGACCCGATCTGGGTGCTTGTTGACACTGGTTCGCGGGGATTGATGATCATGGCCGATCGCCTGGGAAACGCATATGTGCAGCACACCGGCACCCAGGTGATCCAGACTTTCCTTGACGGCACGGTTTTCAAGGGAGAGATCGTTCTGGCCGCCGTGCGGATGGGGCCCGTGACCGCCGCCAGGCCCATACCCGTCCTAGCGATACGAGGGGTCACCTGCCGGGAAGGGCTTTCAGACTGTCCGGGAAAGCACCTCCGGGAAACGCCCCTGGGAGGGGTCATCGGCATCGGTATAGGCACCGGCAAGGGCGCTATGGACAACCCTCTGGCCTATCTGCCTGGTAACCTGGCCAGTGGATACATCATGCGTGGCGGCGGTCCGGGAACGCCGGCCACCCTGACCCTCGGGCTTACCCCAGCCAATCAGGCCGGATTCGTCTTTTCCCCCGTCCCCAAGCAGGCGCCGTTAGGGAACAGCGCTACGGCGTTCTACCAACAGAACTCTACGCCAGGGTGCTTCGCCCTCGGGGAGGACGAAGGCCAGTATGTCTGCGGCAACATGCTCTTCGACTCAGGAAGTTCCTGGAGTTTTCTGCACGTGCCGCCCCAATCCGAGCCGGGCAGGGCTCTGGCCAACAGCGGGCAGAAAATGATTAAAAGCATGCACTTGGCCATGCCCGGCTTGCCACAATACTATACAACCATCGGCGACGTGGCCTGGACGGACCGCTTCCGCCTCGTCTTGGACAAGGAGAGCAACAGCATCCTGGGAGCCGGATTCTTCAAGCAATTCGACCTGCTGTACGACCTACGGCGGCAAGCCATCGCCATCCGCCCAAATCGTTAAAATCCCCGGTGGTTCAAGGGGCGCCACTCGTTTCCCGCGACACGGGACACGAATGGCAAACTTGTCCGGTTCCCCGATACGCATTACTCTCCAAACCCCGGAGTCACCCATCTCGGTTATTCGTTGATGTACTCCCGCCTGGGTATTTGCTCACCACGGTATGGTGACGCAATTTGTATCATGTCATCAGGCGCACTCAAGCAAAACCCAACAGGCCCGAGGCGCTTTTTGTGTGGGAACTGACAATCGCCACTACGTCATTATCTGGGGAGCTGATGGCAAAGACGAGGCCTTCACCGGCCCTGTCCTGAGAGATGCTCCTCTACTTTCCGACCTGATGGTCTTTGTTGTACGAGTACATCACAATGTATTTCTTTTTCATACCCGAGGCGCTGAAGACCATAAAAACAATTATAGATTTTCTACACAAACCATATAAACGTTCATAAATTTGAATTGTAGATAGACTATCAGTTTGACGTTGTTGACCATGGCGGATTCTGACCTATCCCATCTGTATCGTGCGGCTGACACTTGTCGTGAAAGTTTACAACATTTCCGCTAAAAATGATCTACCTCGAGTTGTAGTTACTTGAATATCAAATATTTGTCTCAGGTGGAACCATCCTTGCATAATCCGCCCAAATGGGTTGGATGAAATTGAAATCATCCATTTTAATAATGCAACGGAGCCACCTGAGCAGGCTACCAAACACATGAAAACAAATACCGAACCTCAAGAGAATCCCTCCCCCCCATTCGGGGCGGTCATGACGTTCCCTGTTATCGCCGGTATCGATCGCGAGGATGCGTTCAGACGCATGGGAGGCAACTTGGCGTTGTTCAACTCCCTTCTGGCACTCCTGATCGACAACTACGAGGGGGCCGTCGAGGCGATAAGACGACTCATAACGGCTGGCGAGAAAGAGGAAGCGGCCGAACGGCTGCACACGCTGCGCGGCGCTATGGCGAGCATATCCGCGAAGGAAATCGAGGGACTGGTCAGACAAACAGAGGAGGCGTTGCAGAAAGGTCAGGAATCGGACGTGAAGGATTTGCTGTGGCCTCTGGGGGAATCCATCGGCGCTTTGATCGCCGCCATTCGGAAAAACAACGAAAGTAACATCCTGGAAGCTCCTCAACTTGGCGGGAGAACCGGGGCCGACCGCACTGCCTTCCTCAACCTGCTGGACCTTCTCGCGGATAACAACTTAACCGCCCTGGAGATGTTCACGGCGATGCGCCCGGCCCTTGAAGAGCGTCTTGGTCCAGTGGCCACTGAAAACGTCCGTTTGGAAGTGGAGGGACTGCATTTCAACGAGGCCATCTCCATATTGTCCCACGCGAACGACGAAGATGAGGTCGTTCCCCCTCGTAAAGTCGTCCCACCTGGCTGTTCTCCAGCCCGGATACTGATCGTGGACGACGATGCAGGCACCGTGCGCCAGCTTGGCCAAATGGTGGGCGGCATGGGCGAAATCTTTTTCGCCAGCGATGGGTCAAGGGCTATCAACATGGTCAGGGAAAAACAGCCCGATCTCATGCTCCTGGACATGGTGATGCCTGGCATGAGCGGGTACGAAGTTTGCAAAATAATCAAAGATGATCCCGACTTTTACGATTTGCCGATCCTTTTCGTCACCAGCAACACTGACATCGAGAGCGAAACCAAAGCGCTGGAAGCCGGGGCCGTGGATTACATCTCCAAGCCGCCAAACCCGAAGGTGGTCAGGGCGCGGGTAAAGACCCATCTCGCCTTGAAACAAAGGTCCGACCAGTTGCACAGGCTGGCTTCGGTGGACAGCCTGACAGGCCTGGCCAACAGGCGCGCCTTCGATATCGCCCTGGATCAGGAATGTCGACGAGCCTATCGCTCGGGCAGTCCGTTGTCCCTGTTCATGATCGACATCGACGACTTCAAAAGATTCAACGACCAGTACGGACATCTGACGGGGGATGATTGTCTGCGGGCGGTGGGGGCAAAGCTGGCGTCGCTGGCCAGGCGGCCCGGCGAGTTGGTAGCCCGGTACGGAGGGGAGGAGTTCGCCGTGATCCTGCCGGCGAGCGACATGGACATAGCCCTGCGACTGGGCGAATTGATGCGCCAAAGCGTCTCGACAATTCTTGTCCCGAGCGTCACAGCCCGGGCGACCCCCATGGTAACCATCAGCATCGGAGTCGCCTGCCGAATGCCGGGCAGTGTTTCCACAGGGCTCGTGCTGCCGGGTGGCGCCAGGGCCTGTTTACTCGATCGCGGCAACCGTTCCGGTGCCCTGGAATTAGTCGGGGCGGCGGATGCGGCCCTGTATGAGGCAAAACGTTGCGGGAAGAACACAGTTGTGGGGGCAATGTCCGCCAGTGACTCGGGGACGATTTCTAACCCTTATCGTTTTTCCCGAGTGGGACCGTCGCCCGATTCGTATAGACTTACCTGTGACCAAGCGGTATATAAAGCGCGTCGAGCATCCATCCGCGCCTGAGGCTCCCACGGGAGCCCACACGCCCCAGATTGAAGATTCATGTAGTTCTAAAAAATAAATACATGATTTTCTTGGGTTACACCCACTTCGATTGAGCACGGATTTTCAAGAGTTCAACACGGGGGCCACCGCCTTGCCCGGTCTGCGCCCCGTTTTCTCCCCCGAGGCCGTACGGCTGATACCCCTCGCGATTTTTTCCAGTCCCCGCTGTCAGAACATGCTCCACCGGCAGCGAGGTGGCCCCTCAGACCATCGCTTTTGCTGCTCCCCACACCCCCACTCCGGGCATGGGAGTACCCTTAGGGGAAATACGGGACTCCCCCCATTCCGCTGGTCGCCTCTTGCCTGCTATTCATTGAAAAAATAGGAAATTTAAAATTATGAGTCCTCCGGGACATCAGAACGCAATCCTAACGTCGTAAACTCCGGCCGACCGGGTGAGCCCAAGAGCCGTGAGGAGTGTATGGAATTCAAGACGCCCCTGATCGCGGCATGGGCAAACACCCCGGTTCATTGGGGTAACCACCCCATTTCCTTCAACATGGTTATTCAGCAAATTATGGTTTATTCATAGCAAAAGACAACATCATCAAGAAACAGACCTCAAAACGCTCATTATCAAAATAATTACAGCAACACTAACCAAGACGCAACGCCTGCTTCTACAAAACGAGACAGACTGTAACAAAAACACGAACACCAACAAAACTGTACTTGTTTGTTTTCTTTTATTTTGCAGGACCGGATGAGGATCGCACTCTACAGACACAATAACCACGGTGCATGAGAAATTATGAACATGGCCACAGATGTTGCACTGTCTTCCGATGATGCCGTGAACGGGTCGCCTTCAGGCCACCCGGCAGGGAAACGTCAGCCGCTCACCTTGCGGGACGCCCTGCGGGTTTACCGACTCCAGTTGCTGCTGGGGGTTGGCTTCCTGGGCCTGGTATACTACCGGGTTGTGGGGAACATGGCCCACGACTGGTACTTCGACGGCAACGCCTCTCACGGTTTTTTGATTCCGTTCATAAGCGGATACTTCATCTGGCTTCGCCGGGAGCAGTTGGCCGCAACCCCGACGGGCAGCAACCGGGCTGGCCTGTGGGTGGTGGTCGCGGCCATGGTCATGCTTCTCGGTGGGTGGCTGGCCTCGGAACTGTTTACCCAACGTTTTTCTCTCGTGCTGGCCCTGGGCGGTTGCGCTCTCTTCTGGCTTGGCCGGGAGGTATTCTCCCAACTTGCCATGCCCCTTGTGTTTCTGGTGTTCATGATCCCCATTCCCAACATCATCTATGATGCAGTGGCCCTGCCCTTGAAATTGTTCGTCAGTTGGCTTTCCGTGATCGTGCTCAAGGCCTTGGGGGTGATCGTGCTGCGCGAGGGCAATGTCATCATGTTCCCCAACATCACCCTGGAAGTGGTCGACGCGTGCAGCGGACTGCGCTCCCTGACGTCACTTTTGGCTCTTGGCGCGGCCTACGCTCTGATCTTCACCCGTTCCCCGTGGCAGCGGGTCATTTTGGTGGCTTCCGCAGTGCCCATTGCCGTGCTCACAAACACCATACGGGTAGTTGTCACAGGCCTTCTGGCCCGCCACATAGGGGCTGCTGCGGCCGAAGGCTTCTTCCATGAATTCACAGGGATGGTCATCTTCGCGTTCGCCCTGATCCTGCTGGCCGGCGTGCACCAACTCCTTCGGAGGTTCAACCGATGATCTCCTGGCCCAGATTCGTATTGGTGTACTTTCTGCTTGCGGCGACGGCCACATACATGCATTTTCACCAGTCGTTGCCCACACCCCTGGTCAACCCTCTCGCCACGTTCCCCGCCGGGTTCGGGCAATGGCAGGCGGTCCATCAGCAGTATTTCAGCCAAGAGTTGCTCGACGTGCTGCGCCCGACCGATTACCTGTCCCGGCGATACCAGGAGCCTTCCGGAAAATCCGTGGACCTCTACATCGGATATCACGACGGCGGGCAAGGTTCCGGTCCGATCCATTCCCCGAAGAATTGTCTGCCGGGCAACGGTTGGCTGGAAATTTTCTCCAAACCCCTCGTGTTCGAGCAGGATGGCAAACGCATCCAACTGACCCAAGCCATGTACACCCAGGGAGACCGGCGGGAACTCTTCGTCTACTGGTTCATCGTCCAGGGCCAGACCTTGTCCAACGAATTTAGCCTCAAATTGGCGGAGATAGTCAACTCGGTGCGCAACGGCAAACGCGGAGCCTCTTTCGTACGCTTGAGCCTCGCATCGGAAGACGACCCGGGAAAGGCCCTGACCACCCTGGAAAGCTTCCTGCGCCTGGCATACCCGGCCATCTGCGCTGCCACGACCCCCTAGGATACACACGGGCAACCTATGGAAAGCATCTTCGTCGCCTCATCGGTCGGACTGACCTTGACCCTGTGCATCATGGTGCTGTTCAAGCCCCGTTTCGTTCTGTCCGACGCGGCCCTGCTCACGGGACTTCTTGGGTTGGCCGGAGCCGAATTGCTGCAATGGAGGGCGCTCGCGCCCGGAGTGGACATGCTCTCCATGCTGCGATGGAGTCTGGCGGCACAGGGTCTGGCGGTCTGGGCGTGGATCGGATTCAGCATGATGTTCGCCAGAGCTGACCTGAAATCCCATTCCCCCGTGCTGACGGTCTTGCTCGTGGCTGGGGTCATCCTGCCTCTGCTCCCCCTGACCCTGCCCCTGGAGAGCATGTTCGGCCCTGTTTCCCATAATGTTCCCTGGCTGGTTCCTCTGACCAGCACGGGTTTTTACCATCACATCGGCCTGCTCATCGGAATCCTCATCTGCCTGTACAACCTGGAAGCCACCATGGCCAACGCCACACATGCCCGGCGCTGGCGAATCAAGTTCTTCGTTCTTGGAATCATGGCCATGCTGGCCTCACAGTTTCTGGCCGCCAGCGAAGGACTGCTTTACCGGGTAGCGGACCTTTCTCTGAATCCGACTCGCCAGATTGGCTTGATTCTGGGCGTGGTTCTCATGGGTTATTCGCTGGTTACACGCGGCGGTGAGGAGAACATTGTTTTCTCGCGCAGACTGGCCTATAAATCCCTGGTTCTCTTAGCCGCCGGCCTCTATTTGGTCGGCATCGGACTGGCTGGCCACCTTATGCGATTTTTCAGCGGGATCAACAGCGCGACGGTGGTGATGACCCTGTCCGTGTCGGGCGGGATCGGGCTGCTGGCCGTCGTCATGTCCGAAACCGTACGCCGCAAGACTAACATGGCCCTGCGCAAGTACTTCTACAAGGACAAGTACGACTACCGGGTTCAATGGCTGGAGTTCAACCGTCACTTGGCCTCGGTGGGCCAGAACGCCGATCTCCATCAAACCTTGCTGCTCGTCTTCTGCGAAAACTTCGGCATGGGGCAGGGCGCTTTGTATCTGCGGGGGCAAGGTTCCAACTATTTCGAACCTGCGTGCGTCTGGGAAATGGACCAGGCCAACACGCCCCTTCCGGTCGACCACCCGCTCTGCCAGGCTCCACCACACGGGCTGCCTGTGAAGGACCTCCGCAAGCAACAGCCGATCCATCCCGCGCCGAAGGCGAGTTTCTTGATCCCCCTCGGTCTCAACCAGGACATCGGGGGATTCATACTCCTGGACCGGCCCTTCAATCTCGAAGAGGAATACGACGACGAGGATTTCGAGCTCATGGAGGCTATGGCCCACCAGGCGTCGCTGGCCATCATGAACGAGCGTCTGATGAACCAGTTGGCCTGCGCCAGAGAAATGGAGATCATGGGCAAAGTATCCTCCTTTGTGCTTCACGACCTCAAAAACCTGGTCCATACCCTTTCGCTGATCCTGAAGAATGCAGAAGATTACATTCAGGATCCCGAATTCCAGCACGACCTGCTCACCTCCCTGGGCAATACCGTGACCAAGATGAACCTGCTCATCACCCAGCTTCGGGCCCTGCCCACTCAGGATACTCTGCGTCGGGAAGAGGTGGACCTGCTCTCGCTGGCTCAAGAGTCCGCCAAAGCCATGAGCGAAGGAGCTGTGAAGGTGAAAGGCGACCCGGTGCAAGCCGCCGTGGACCGGGAGGAGATGAACAAGGTCATGGTCAACCTGTTCCGCAACGCCAGGGAGGCCTGTAAGGGAAGCGATCCAGTCCTGGTGGAGGTGGGTCGCGACACTCAGCCCTACGTCAAGATCAGTGACCACGGGTGTGGGATGAATGAGGAGTTTATCCGCAAGAAACTGTTTGTCCCCTTCTCGACCACCAAGGACACGGGCATGGGCATCGGCTTGTACCAATGCAAGCAGATCGTCGAGGCCCATGGAGGCCGGCTCGAGGTAGCAAGCCAGCCAGGCCGGGGCTCCACGTTCACGGTACTGTTGCCCAACAGCCAAACATCATAACCACTAGGCAAGAGACATGGCCACTCTGCTGATCGTCGACGACAACAGCGATATCCGGCAACAGCTCAAATGGGGGTTGTCAAAGACCCGCTACGACATCCATTTCGCCAAGGATGCCGAGGAAGCCATGCGGCTGTTCCACGAGACCAAACCTGGCGTGGTCACACTGGACCTGGGCTTACCGCCCCATCCCGAAGACGCCTCGCAAGGGTTCGCCTGCCTTGAGGCCATGATTGCGGCCAACCCCAGCACCAAGATCATCGCCGTGACCGGGTTCGACGATCCTGGTATTGCCCGGCGGGCCATAGAGATGGGCGCGTACGACTTTTTCCGGAAACCCGTCGACCTCAACGATCTCAAGGTAATGACCAGCCGGGCTTTCCACCTATACGAAATCGAGAAAGAAACCCGCGTTCGCGATCCGGGCGTCTCCCGACCCGAAGGAGCCAGGAGCAGCATCATCGGCGAATGCGACGCCATGCACGAAGTGTTCGCCGTCATCAACAAGGTGGCTACATCCGACGCCCCTGTGCTTATCTGCGGCGAATCCGGCACGGGCAAGGAATTGGTGGCCAAGGCCATCCACCAGCTCAGTTTCCGCCGCAAGGAACCCCTGGTGTCCGTCAACTGCGGCGCGATCCCGGAAAACCTTCTTGAGTCGGATTTCTTCGGCCACGAGCGGGGCGCCTTCACCGGAGCCACCAACACCGTCAAGGGCAAGGTGGAACATGCGGATAAGGGGACGCTCTTCCTGGACGAAATCGGCGAGCTGCCCCTGAGCCTCCAGGTCAAGCTGCTGCGCTTTCTCCAGGAGATGACCATCCAAAGGGTGGGGGGACACAAAAACATAACCGTCAATGTACGGGTTCTCACCGCCACCAACCTCAACATCAAGGAGGCCATGCGCCAGGGGCAGTTTCGCGAGGACCTCTACTACCGCATCGGCGTGGTCACCATCCAGATACCTCCGTTGCGGGAGCGGGGGGAAGACTCGGTGCTGCTTGCGCAACACTTCTTGGAGCGCCACAGCCAGTCCCCGTCCAGCAAGGCCATGGGATTCTCCCAGAAAGCCAAGGAGTTGATCAGGAGATACGCTTGGCCCGGCAATGTCCGCGAATTGGAGAACAAAGTGCGCCGCGCCGTCATCCTGGCCTCCGGCTCGCTCATCGCTCCCGAAGACCTGGGGTTCGACGGCGGCGAGGAAAGCGAAGGATTCGTATTGGCCAACAAGACCCTTCGGGACGCCCGCTCCCAGTTGGAGCGGCAGATGGTCATGCAGGCGCTCAAACGCTTCACGGGCAACATTGTCAAGGCCTCCCAAGCTCTGGGTATAAGCCGGCCGACCCTCTACGATCTTATGCGCAAGCACGATATCGATCCCAATATGGGTGGCAGAAGCTGATGTCCGCCCGCGTCCCCCGTTATCTCGGAACGACCAGAAACGTTCCTTCAGCCGCGAGGCGGTCCGAAAAGCATGGTCAGCCGCGAAAATTTTCAGCGTCCCCGTTCATCTCGGGGATGCCCTCAGTGCAAATAGGGCAATGCCCCCATACCGTCCCGTGCCGGAATCAATTGTACTCCTAGCATGAGCGAACCCAAGGCTTAAAGGTTGTCCTGAGTTTGATTCAGCCCTGCTGACCAATCCAGAGGGACGCCCGAAACGCACTTGATCGTACGAGAGGAATGTCAATGCGCAAACCTTCGTTGTTGATCCTGATTCTGACTGCCTCCATGGCCCTGATGTTCTCCGGTTGCAACGAGCAGAGCCGCGAGGAACTGATTGCCCAGGGCGGAAAGTTCATGTCTGAAGGAAACGCCAAGGGCGCGGCGGTCATATACAAAAGCCTCCTGGAAAAAAATCCCGATGACATTGAAGTACGGTTCGATCTCGCAAAAGCTTACTTGGAAGCCGGCAAGCCAGACCAGGCTGAGAAAGAAGCCCTGAGTTTGGCAGCGAAACCAAACGCTCCGGACAGAACACAACTCCTACTGGGGGAGGCCCGGCTGGCCCAGGGAAAAGCTACCGAAGCCCAGGCCGACTTGGAGGCTTTTCTGCTGGTCGCTCCCGACTCGGCCGAAGCATGGGAGAACCTGGGCCACGTCCAGATGCTCAAACACGACCTTCAGCAAGCAGGTGAAGACTACACCCGGTCCCTTTCTATAACCCCCGGGCGCATCAAGGCCAAACTCGGCCTCATCGAGGCGGAACTCGACCAGATGCAACTCGACGCGGCCAAGGTCCAACTGGACGAACTCCTTGCGGCCCATCCGGGTAACCAGGCCGGCATGCACTTCCTGGCCAGGCTCCAGACTCTTCAAAAAGATACGTCCGCCGCCATCGCCACGTACAAGGCGATCGCCGCCAAATATCCTTCAGATCATGACGCACGCTACTGGGAAGCACAGCTGACCTTGTCCACCAATGGCGTCACCCCCATGGTTGAAAAGGCCGCCGAAAGCCTCAAGAAGGATTTTCCCCATCAGTATGAGGGGTACAAGCTCCAGGGCATGGTGGATTACACCAAAGGAGCCTACGGCCAAGCCATAACCAGCTTCCAGCAGGCCTTCCGGCTGCGCCAGCAGCTTGACACCAAGTATTTCCTGGCCCTGGCATGTGCGCGCTCCAACAACATTGAGATGGCCATCAGCGAACTTCAAGTGGTCCTGGATGCCGCTCCGCGATTCACCAAGGGCAGGCGGCTCCTGGCCGGCCTTAACCTGCGGGCCAACCGCCCGGACGAAGCAGTGGCCGAGTTGAACAAGGTGCTGGAATACGCGCCGGATGACGAATTGAGCTTGCGCATGCTCGGCGACATCTTCTTGGCCAAGAAGGATTTCGACAAGAGCCTTGAGGAGTTCAGCGCCATCCCCGACGACTCGGACATGGCCGGCCTGGCCCACCTGAGAAAGGGGGTCATCATGGCCTCGGAGGGCAAAGCATCCAATGCGGAGGCCGAACTCCGGAAGTCAGTGGAATTGAGTGGGCAAAAGCTGGATCCCAGAGTCTATCTGGCCGCGTTCCTCATGCGCAGCAAAAAAGTGGACGAAGCCATGGCTGTGCTGAACCTGCCCGAAGGCACCCCCAGCGGTGACCAGGCAAAGGCCAATAACGCCCAAGCGTTGCTGCTCCTCCAACTGGGCGGCCATCTGGACGAAGCCATGGCCCATCTGGACAAGGCCAAAACCCTGGATCCGGACCTGCTCACAACATACTGCAACATGGCGCGAGTCTATTTGCTTAAAAAGGATCCCGAGCACGCCACCGAGCAATTCAATCAGGCCCTGGCCCGCAGCCCTCATGACGTCGAGGCCAACAGCGGACTCGCGTACATCCTGATCAATGCCGGGAAGCCCAATGAGGCCATTGAGCACCTCAAGCTGGCCGCCGACTCCAAACAGCTCCGCCCCTATCTGAATTTAGCGGAACTCTACATAAAGCAGCGTATGTCCGACGAAGCCTTGAAGGTGCTGGACCAGTGTCTTACCGTGTATCAGAACAACGTTCAAGCCTTGGTGATGAAAACCCGCCTGCTCGCCTCCAAGGGCGATACGCCGAAAGCGATGGAAACTATCCGGCTGATCGAGCCCCTCGACAAGAAGACAGCCCTTACCGAGCAGCTTACGATCGAGACCGCCGCTCAACATTGGGGCGAAGCTGAGAAGGTTGCGTCCAACTTTATCGACCTCAATCCCTCTTCCGCGGAGAGTTACCTGCCCCTGGTTTCCGTCAAGGAGTTGCAAGGCGATTACCCCGGAGCCTCCGACGTGCTGCAGCGCGCCCTGGAAAAGGATAAATCCAATCTCCCGGCCCAGCTCAGCTACGGCTCCCTCTTGATCAAGATGGACAAATACAATGATGCCATCGAGTATTTCGACCGACTCATCGCCAGCAACCCCTCTTTGGCCATGGCGTACACGTTCAGGGGATTGGCCCACCAGCAGAGCGGCGACGTGGACGCGGCCGCGAAAGATTACGAGACCGCCCTGGGCTATCAGAACACCATCCCGGTGGCCCTCAATAACCTGGCCATGATCTACGCGGACAAGCCCGATATGGCTTCCAAGGCCTTGGAGCGCGCCTCGGCCGCGCTGGCCCTGAACGGAGACAACCCGACCGTGATCGACACCATGGGCTACGTGATGCTCAAAAACGGCCGGACCTCGGAAGCCTTGACGTACCTCAAACGCGCCGCGTCCATGGCACCCAACAACCAGGCCATCGCTGAGCATCTCAAGATGGCCAATGCTGCTCAACCGTGAAACTGTAACCTTATTTCAAGGCGGCAAACACCATGAATGCTCACTACATGGGAATAAACGAGCATACGCCATTTACCAAGTGGTTTATTGCATACGTTGGCCTATCATTAATGGCCATACACATCGTTTTAATCTTTGTATATTTGATGACTAAAGAATTCAGCTATTCTTATCTTTATAGCAACATGGCCAGCTACGTGGCCATGATCGCAACGCCGTACATATTCGTGGACCTCACCTACTCGCTCGTGCGGCGCAAGATACATCTGGCTCACATCGCCCTCAAGGTGCTGCTATCCACAGGTCTTTCCCTTGTGCTTCTTTCCGCCATCGGCGAGATCAAGCCGCTCTCCGTCGAGGAACGTCATTTCGCACTCCAAGCCTTGGGAGTATTCGCCTGCATCATGGTGGTCTGGGACATCTGCCGCAACATCTCCGACGTGCTGCCCGGCTCCGTCACCCGCGTGCTGCTGGTGGGCAACGACACGCTCTCCGAAGAACTGCGCAACCTCATCGACACCGCCGGCCCCAGGTACCAGCTAGTCGGCACCATGCAGCACTCCCATCAGGACGCGGACAGCCTGAACGCGGATATGTCCGGACTCTTCGAAACCGCCAAACGTCTCAGAGCGGACAAGGTCGTTGTGTCCCTGACCGAACGGCGAGGCGCTCTCCCCCTGCAGGAAATGCTCAACTGCAAGCTCAGCGGGATTGAGGTCATGGATGCGCCCAGCCTGTATGAACGGCTGACCAATAAGCTGCTCATTGAGAGCATCACCCCGAGTTGGTTTATCTTCAGCCACGGATTTAAAATCACCCCTGTGCTCAGGATGGCCAAGCGCCTCATGGACGTCACCGGCGCAGTGCTGGGGCTCACCCTGTGCGCTCCCTTGGCCCCGTTCCTGATTCTGGCCATCAAGCTGGATTCGCCGGGACCCGTCTTTTTCAGACAGGTGCGGGTAGGGGCAGGGGACCGCGAGTTCACCATCTTCAAGCTGCGGACCATGCGGCAGGACGCGGAAAATGGCACGGGCGCAGTGTGGGCCACCACCGCCGACCCCCGGATCACTCGCCTGGGAAGTTTTCTACGCAAAAGCCGCATCGACGAGATCCCCCAGTTGATCAACGTGCTCAGAGGAGAAATGAGCCTCGTTGGTCCTCGGCCGGAACGCCCTGAGTTTGTTCACGAACTCAGGGAGGCCATGTCCTATTACTCCGAACGCCATTTCGTGAAACCCGGCGTCACCGGCTGGGCTCAGGTGTGCTACCCTTACGGCGCATCAGTGGAGGACGCACTTGAGAAACTCCGGTATGACATGTATTATATCAAGCATATCTCCCTTTTCTTCGACCTGAAAATACTCATCATGACCATTGGTGTGGTCCTGTTGAGAAAAGGGGCTCGCTAAAACCCCACCAGATCCGATAATTCATTATGGAGGCCGAAGTGTTTAAAGCAATCATCATTCTCATGTTAGTGGCACTGACCCCATTCACCGCATTGGCGAAGCCCTACACCATATCTGCGGGCGACAAGCTGACCGTCAGCGTGGTTGGCGAACCCGAATACCAGACCGAGACCACCGTGCGTCCTGACGGAAAGATCGACGTACGCTCACTTGGAGACGTAGACGCCGTGGGATTGACCGCAGAACAAGTTCAGGATGCGATCACCAACAAGCTCAAGGAATATATCCGCCAGCCGGTGGTCACCGTGTCCCTCATGAGCATGGGCAACAGCAAGATCTTTGTGACGGGTGGAGGCGTTAAAGCCACCGTGGTCGATGCGTCGCAGGTTCACACCCTGCTCAGCCTGCTCACGGGTCTCGGCGACACCAGCGCGGTGGATATGCACAACGCCACCGTGGTGCGCGATGGGGTGGAGATCAAGAAAGACTTCAACGACCTCATCGTGGGCGGCAATATCGACCAGGATATCCCCCTCATGGCCGGCGACACCGTCAATCTCCCACCTACGGCTTCCAACCGGGGCGTGTACGTGGTAGGGGCGGTCAATTCTCCCAAGGTGGTGGTTTACCGCGAAGGGCTGACTATACTTGAAGCCCTCCTCGAAGCCGGAGGATACTCCAAATTCGCCAGCCCCAACGACACCCGAGTCATTCGCCAGACAGACGGCAAGGAACAGGTTATCAAGATTAAGGGCAATCATCTGATGCACGATGGCGACATGAAAGAAAACATCGTGCTTCACGGCGGTGATCTAGTCATCGTTGACGAAAGCTTCTTCTAGGGTCCATGGAGGGCGCAATGCTATTTTCCGATAAGAAGTATCCTTACATCCTGCGCCTTACAGTCATGCGGAAGGAGCTGTTCTTCATGGTTTCCCTGCTATGCATGACCATCGCCATCATAGCCTGCTATGTCACACCCAGGAAATACGAGGCAAGGACGACGATCTCCATCGAACAGAACGTCATCACCGACCTCGTCAAAGGCATAGCCATCTCTCCGTCCATGCAGACGAAGATCAAGAATCTGACCGTGCTCCTGACTAGCCGCAACATGCTCACGCGCGTACTGAAGGCCATGGACAGGGACCTGGGCTTCAGGAACGAATCAGACCTGGAAACGTACATCAAGGATCTCCAGCAGCGCGTTGAAGTCAGCCTGAATGAAAGACAGGGACTCATCGCCATCGACTTCAAGGACCAGGATCGGGTGTTCGCCCGCGATTTCGTAAACACCATGGCCAGGATATACATCGAGGACAACACATCCACCAAGCGCGAGGAATCCACGGAAGCTTCAAAATTCCTCGCGGATCAGATCCAGATATACAAGAAGCGGCTGGATGCGGCCGACGAGGAAATCAACAAGTATGAGAGCGAGAAGGGCCTTATCCTCAGTGTCGACGATGCCGGCATTAGAAGCCAGATCAGCGAGGCTGAGAAGCAAGTCGAGGAGCTGACCCTGCGGCGAAATGAGTTGCAGGGAAAGTGGGAAATCCTGGCACCATCCCATGCCTCTGGTGCGAGCGGGCACAAGGGCAAGGGAAGCGGGAGTGCCGAGGCGGAATTAAAGCGCCTGCTGAGCATATACACGGAAAAAAACCCCAAGGTGATCAGGGCCAGGGCCGCCCTGAATGGCAACCGGAACAACGCCGATCCAGAGGCTCCCCACGAAGCCGTGAACCGCGAAGGTGTTACCGAGAGCCAGTCCGCCAGGCTTCTCAAACTGCAAATGGACGCCATCGACACCATGTTGCAACACGAGAACAAAGTCATCGAGGACAACAGAGCGCTGGTGCAAGAATTGCCGCGGGTCAAGGCCGACCTGGCGGAATTGACCAGCAAGAGAGCGCAGGAAGCCGAGATCTACAACCAACTCATGACCCGCTACAGCCAATCCGAGATATCCAAGCAGATGGAACTCAGCGACAAGTCGACCACTTTCCGCATCATCGACCCGGCAGTGATACCCGAATTCGCGGCCAGCCCGAACAGACCGGTTTTCATCCTGGCTGGCATCTTCCTGGGTGTCGCAGCGGGATTTCTGATCGTCTACCTGGCGGACCAGCTCGACCATTCTATCCGCTCAACCCAGGACCTCAAGGCCGTTGATCTGCCAATCTTCGCCGTTATCCCCATGATCACCAACGAAAACGATACCCACCTGCGCGAGAAAAGGGACCGGCTGGTCCTGACCGTAGCCGGAAGCTACTTCATCCTCGTTCTGGCGACACTGACGGTCGAGAGCTTGAAACTGACGAGTTGGGTCCAGACGCTGTTGCACTCGACTCTACACAATCTCTAGCCGAAAACGGATTCACGACATGAGCAGAATTGAAGAAGCCTTGACGAAGGCCGCCCGGCAACAGGCACAGCTCCAGCCGGCATCCGGCTATGCGCCGGAAACGCCCATGCCGCAGCACATCCTTGTCGACCCCGACAAATACACCAACGACAAGCTCGTGGTCATCAAATCCCCGGAATCGGTCGAGGCCGAGGAATTCCGCAAACTTAAAGAAGCCCTGCTCAACTTTATCCATGTACGCGGTTCGTTTGACAACGTCTTTCTGATCACTAGCCCCAACCAGGGGGAAGGCAAGTCCCTGGTCGCTGTCAACCTGGCCATCACCCTGGCCCAGGAGTACGATCATACAGTTCTGCTGATGGACGCTGACCTGCGCAAGCCGACCTGCCACCGCTACCTTGAGCTATCCCCGGAAATCGGGCTCACCGAATGCCTGCAAGACGGCAAGGACATCGGCCAGGCCCTGATCAAGACCGGCATCGGGAAACTCATGCTCCTTCCGGCTGGGAAAGCATTGCGCAACCCGCTGGAACTGTTCACCTCGCAAGCCATGAACCGGCTTATCCAGGAGTTGAAGAACCGCTACCGGAACCGGATCATCCTCATCGACACACCACCAGTGCTGATGTTCGCCGAAACACGCACCCTAGCCAACCTGGTGGACAACGCACTCCTAGTGGTCCGGGAAGGAACGACCTCACTTGACGACGTCAATGAGACCTTGAGTTATCTGAGCAATAAGGTCGTCGGCTTGGTGTACAACGCCACGCACTCGACAGGAAAATCGCAACACTACTACTATTACTATGCGCAGCAGGAACAATGACGCACAGCATAGAGGTATATCTTGTACGAATCATTTTTCAACTTCCACAGAAAGCCGTTTGACCTTTTACCAAACCCCAGTTTTCTCTATCCTAGCAAGTCACACAAGAAGGTTCTGGCCTATCTTGACTACGGGATCAGAGAGCGCTCGGGATTTATTTTGCTTACAGGAGAAGTTGGAACAGGAAAAACAACCATTATACGAGAGCTTATTAAGAAGCACCTGAACAACGTACTCTTGGCAAGGATATTTCACACGAAGGTTGAATCTCTCCAGCTTCTTGCCATGGTCAACGAAGAACTAGGCCTCGACACCACGGATAAAGACAAGCCTACCCTCTTGCGAGAACTTCACGAGTTCCTTATAGAACAATACGCAAAGAGAAGGCCGGTTGTTCTGATCATCGACGAGGCCCAGAACCTAAAACGGGATGTCCTGGAAGAAGTTCGGATGCTCTCCAACCTGGAAACAGAGGACGACAAACTGTTGCACATCATCCTGGTTGGACAACCTGAGCTACGCCGCGTGCTGGCGACTCCGGAGCTTTTGCAGCTCAGGCAGCGCATCCAGATTAACTGTAACATTGATCCTATTTCCGAAGCTGAGATAAGCGGCTACATCCTCCATCGGCTGGAAGCAGCAGGCAACCGGTCGGCCCTGGCTTTCTCCCCGGAGTGCTTCCCGATCATTTCCTCTTACACCAAGGGCATCCCGAGGCTGATCAACATCCTTTGCGACTACATTCTTCTGGACGCCTTCGCCAACGAGTCCCGGGAAGTGTCCGGGGATGCCATCCACGAAATCGCCAAGGACCTCTCTTTCCAGGCCCAATATTGGGACAGCACGCCAACCGAGCAACCCGCTCCCAGAAGCGTCGGTAAGGGCAACGCCCTGGACCGTTTCAGACATACGAACACCAAACTGCAGGACATGCTGGTGCAGCTGCACCGTCGCCTGCAAAAACTGGAATCCTTCGCCTCCAAGCAGGACCACACGGGGAACGACGACATCAAGGCCACCCTGGACGCCATGAACAGCCGCATGGAAGACCTCTGGCGCGTCATGGAGCAGCTCAAAGTCAAAGAAGATTCCCCCCAAGCCCTTGAGGAGCCGCCGCGTGTCGCCCCCAAGGTGGAGCCCCCTGCCCTGGCGGAGACCGCGCCCCCCGAGATGATCAAACCGATGGAGGAGGAAAGCCTCCCCCAATCTCGCCAGGCCAAACCCGATCAACAACCATGGTTGAAAAGAATCTTGTTCGGCGGTTCTTGAAAGAAAGGTTTGTTTAAGGGATGCCCCTGATAGGGCAGTACGTCGAGAATCGTTCGAACCCAGTGGAAGAGATTCATGCACAAGAACCACATCCTCATCGGCCTTACAGCATTCTTCTTGGCGTGGTCGACATCCTCATGGGCAGGAATGGAATACAAAGGCAGCATCGAGAGCAGTGAGGAATACACCGACAACGTCAACGAAACGAATCATCCCGAGAGCGACCTTGTCACGGTGATCAGTCCGGCCGTGGGCCTAGTCTACACGGGAAACCGGGTGAACGGCTCGGTCGACTACCACGGCGATTTCCGCTTCTACGACCTCGGCCGGCGAACTAACGAGACCAACAACAACCTGAATGCCCAAGGGTCCCTTGATGTAATCGGGGACAAGGTGCTGATGCTGGACATCTCGGACACCAACCAGATGGTGTTCAACAACGCCGCCCTGGGGCAACCCACGTCCGCGGACACCTTGAGCAATCAGACGAACCAGAACGCTTTCAGTTCCGGGCTTACCTTGAACCCCAACATTGCGGAGCGCACCCAGACCCAGTTGGGCTACCGCGTGTCCGGCACGTTGTACGGATCTTCCGAAGACGTAAACAAATACACGCAGTCGGCATTCCTGGACATAATGCACTCGCTCACTCCCAAGGTGGAAACCGGTTTCAACGTCCAAGCAGAACGTCAGCTGTCGGAGCAGGCGCAAGGGGCAAGCTCGAAACAGAGCTATCTCACCAATTACACCGCCACGGCTGTAGGCCGTTACACCTATGGAGACGGCCGTTACATCTTCTGCAGGTTCGGAGCAGTGGATACCGCATACGACTCCGGAGAAAATACCCTGCTGCCCACCTGGTCCGCCGGATGGACGCACACCCTGGGCAGGACGGTCTTCAACCTGGCAACCCAGGGTGACTACGAACAAAACCCCTCCACCGTCTACAATTCCTTCCGCTCGACCTATTCCGCCTCCATCTACAGGACTTTCGACCGGAGCACGTTCTCGATCAACGCCGGTTATTCCAAATACACCGGCAAGGGCACGCCCGAATCAGAGGATTTCACTCTGGGCGCCGGACTGAGCTATGAACTCACGCAGCGCATGGGCCTCAACCTCTCCGTGAGCACCGACAACTCGGCACCGACCCTGAACAGCCTGGTCCGCTACTACGCTTCAGCAGAGTTGAACTACGAACTCCCTAAGGATTTTTCCCTGCGGCTTTACTTCCGGCACAAGACCTCCCTCGCGAGCAGCGCACAGGAGAGCCAGGGGAACGCCACCGTGAACACCGTGGGGGTGGCCGTCAGGAAAACATTTTGAACCGCTCCACACTCCGGCGAATCCGTAACGCGCTCACCGTGGACGTGGAGGATTACTTCCACGTCAGCGCATTCGAAGGGATCATCGACCCTTGCTCCTGGGACGATTTCGATTCCCGGGTCGAGGCCAACACCCGGCGAGTGCTGGACCTGCTCGCTTCCCACGACCTCTCGGGGACTTTCTTCGTTCTGGGATGGGTTGCCGAACGCCATCCTGAACTGGTGCGGCGGATTCAGGCCAATGGCCACGAAGTGGCTTGCCATGGCTACGGACACAAGCGCATACGCTTCCAAACCCCGGACGTTTTCCGCCAGGACGTGCGCCGCGCAAAAAATCTCCTGGAAGACCTGACCGGCCAGCCGGTCCTGGGATACCGAGCTCCCAGTTACTCCATCACCCGGCAAACCCAATGGGCTCTGGACATCCTTATCGAGGAAGGTTTTCGCTACGATTCCAGCATATTCCCCATCGTCCACGATCTCTACGGCATGCCCGGATCGAGTCGCCATCCGTACCGAATCTTGCGTCGCTCCGGCGAGATTCAGGAGTTCCCCCTCACCACCCTGCGGCTGTCGTTCATGGGCCGCACCCTAGCTGTGCCAATAGCCGGGGGCGGCTACCTCCGACTCTTCCCCAGTTGGTTCATGAACTGGGGGCTGAACCACGTGAACCGCAACGAAGGACAACCGGCAACGTTGTACTTTCATCCTTGGGAAATCGACCCAGGACAGCCGCGCGTCCATGCCTCATGGAAATCCAGGTTTCGGCACTACCACAATCTGGACAAGACCGAGGATCGGCTGGGTCGGTTGTTTCGCCATCTGAATTTCGCACCCATGGGAGCCGTACTCAACGAATTAGAACCACTCCCCGCGATCGCCCTGGACGCAACGCCGGGGGAGCATTCGTCCTGAAACCCGGCCGGGAAAACCGGGCCTTTTTGTCGCGAGGACCAGTCCATGGGTATCAAAAGTCTCTTCTATCTCATAGGAATCATCTCCTTCAACCAGCCTTGGGTGATGAGCCTCCTTTTCATACTCTTCTACGCCGGGTTGGGTGTCTACGCCATGAACCGACCGGTTGCGGCGGTGGTCTTGTACTTCGGCACATCCATCATGAATCCGCAGGCAAGATATCCCCTTTTCCTGGGCGCGCCCATGGCCAAGATCGCGGCCGGGCTGTGCCTGATTTCCTGCCTGATCAACCTGAAGAAGCTCACATTCAGGATGTCTCCGGTACTTCTGCCCATGATCGCCTTCCTGATCATGGCCAACATCGCCACATTCACGGCCTTGAACTCTGAGCTGGCCAATCAGCGTTTCGAGGAATTCAACAAGATCGGATTGATGGTCCTGCTCACGATCTGGGTCGTTGCGGACAGGAAAAATTTCGATTTCCTCTTCTGGGGTGTTCTGGGCTGTCTGAGCTACAACGTGCTCAAGAACCTAGTGGAAACCCAGACCTTCGGGGAATGGGTCACCATCCACGGCGTGGCCGGCTGGATCGCGGACTCCAACGACTGGGCTTTGGCCCTGGCCATGAGTCTGCCTCTGTTTTACGCGGCCCTGGCCATGCACTGGAACAGGGGCTGGAAGATCCGGGTCATTCTCGGCGCCGCCGCCGCGGGGGCGGTCCTGACTCTGACCATGACTTCCTCGCGAGGGGGATTTCTGGCCATGGCCGGTTCCGGGCTGGTATTTTTGTTCATGGATCGTAAGCCTACGCGGGCCGTAATGGCTGCGGCAGCCATTGCCATCGTCGTCTCCTTTTACATGCCCAGTACCTATGTGGACAGAGTCAAATCCATCTTCGGACTTGAAAACGTGGTCGAGGAATCCTGGAACAAAGAGGATGTGAATTACGGAGATGGCGAGGACTACACAGGAGCGGAGCGTGCGTATTACTGGAGGGTAGCTTACGAGATCATGATGGATCACCCCATGACCGGCGTAGGCTGGGGCAACTTCATCGAGGAGTTCAAACGCCGGGAAAATCTCACCGACGGGGTCGTAGCGCACAGCACATGGTTCCAGGTGGGATCGGAATCCGGAATCCCCGGCCTGGCCACCTTTGCCCTGATGATACTGTCCTCTCTGGTGGCGCTCTTGAGGGCCTGGTTAAAAGCCCGGTCGCAAAACGACTCCTGGGCGGAGATGTACACCAGAGCGATCTTTTCGGGAATCATCGCATTCTGTCTCGGCGCAACCTTCATCAGCAGGGAAAACTCCGAGCTGCTGTTCATCTACATCGCCATGTCCGCGATCTTGCCCCCCCTCGTCTCGGGGACACTGGAAAACAAGAAGGCAGCACCATGACCGTCAATGAGAGAAAGCTCCGGGAAAGCGAGTTCCATAACCGGCGCTTCGAAGCGGAAACCGAGCCTCGCGAAGCCCTGGGCACGGTCTACCGCCTCATGTTGCCGGCTAATATGCACTACCACGCGATAGTGGAAAGCTACCGAGATGGCGGTCGGGTGCTCGAATACGGATGCGGCAACGGGACGAACACCCTGGTATTCGCCAGGCGAGGCGTGGCGATAACGGGCATCGACATTTCCGAGAGCGGTGTGACCCATGCAAGGGCTCAGGCGGCGCGAGTAGGGCTCGACACCGAGTTCGAGGTCATGGACGCCGAAAACCTGCGTTTCGAAGACGGCAGTTTCGCGGCCGTTGCCGGAAAGGGCATCCTGCACCACCTGGACATCGAGAAGGCCTACGGTGAAATCGCCAGAGTGCTCACTCCGGACGGCCGAGCGGTGTTCATAGAACCCCTGGGGCACAATCCTCTGATCAACTGGTTCCGCCGATGCACCCCCGAAGCGCGCACGCCGGACGAACGGCCTCTGCTCATAGCGGACCTGGAAAAGGCCCGGTCCCATTTCCGGACCACGGAGTTCACGTTCTTCAATCTCACCACGCTGTGCGCGGTGCCTTTCCGGTCCGAAAAGACATTCGCCACGGTCTATTCCCTGTGCGAGAAATTCGATTCATGGCTTTTTCGGACATCACCCTGGATCGCACGGTATTCCTGGATGGTCTTCATGGACATGCGCCATCCGATCAGATCCACGGGAATCCAGAGCGCTCGATGCACGTCCTGACGTACACCTCCCTCTACCCCACAAACCAGAAGCCTGTTCACGGGATTTTTGTGAGGGAGCTGGTGAGAAGCCTGTCCCGCATGCTCCAGGTTCAGGTGTTGGCCCCTGAAAATGGCCTGCGCAAACTCTTGGAGCGCCCGCGCCAAGGCCCGCTTCCGGCGGTTCCTGACGACAACGCCCTGCGTTGTCGTTTCTGGACCGTCCCTAAATTCCTGAAGTCCCTGGACGGCCGCCTCATGGCCACTTTCAGTAGAAGAGCCTTTGCCAGAGCGACGGTCACCCGGCCCGACTTGGTTCACGCCCACTACGCCTATCCGGACGGAGCAGCTGCGGCGTTGCTCGCCAGGCGGGCGGGGCTGCCCCTGGTGATCACATGCCACGGTTCGGACATCAACGTCCTGGCCCAAGACCGCGTCCGCAAACCGCTCATACGCCGAACTTTGAGCCAAGCCTCGGCCGTGGTGGCGGTTTCGCGCGCACTGGCGGGCAGGATCGCCGATCTTGGGGTCGATCCCGCCAGCATCCACCACATTCCCAACGGCGTTGACCTCTCCAGATTTCCCATGGGCGACAAGTCCCAAGCCCGCCGCCTGCTGGGCCTCCACGGGGAAAGCCGTCTGCTGGTGGCCGCCGGGAGGCTGGAGCCCGTGAAAGGCTACGACCGGCTGCTTAAAGCCTTGGCCCTGCTGGACGCCGTCCGCCTGGTGATCGTCGGGGACGGCAGCCTGGCCGGCCAGCTTTGTCGGCTGGCCCAGGATCTGGGTATTTCCGACCGGGTGAGCTTCGCCGGCATGGTTCCTCATACCGGCCTGGCCCCGTACTTTCAGGCGGCGGACGCACTGGTCATTTCCAGCCACAGCGAAGGCTGGCCGACCGTCATCCACGAGGCCATGTCCAGCGGCACGCCTGTAGTGGCACCAGCCGTGGGGGGCATCCCCGAGGCCCTGGCCGACCCGTCTCTTGGCCTGATCGTGTCCTCGGGCGAACCCGACGTTCTGGCTGCGGGAATCAGCCGGGCGCTCGGCATCCGTTGGGACCCGGCCGTCCTTCGCCGGGCCGCCGCCGAACACGATTGGGACGTCGTAGCCCGCCGCCATGTCGAACTCTATGAACAAGTACTGCGACAAACCCTCTAAGGATCAAGGAGAACCACCTCATGTTCCGCATGAAATACCTGCCCGCCTCCATGCTCCTGGCCGTTCTGTTCCTTTGCGTTCAGGCAGCCCATGGATCGGAAATTCAGGTGACCCCCGGCATGAACCCCGGCGCACTGCAGGCTCAAACGCGTTCCCTGCCTCCCGGCAGCACTATCCGACTCATGCCCGGCCACTACACCCAAGGTCTGTTGTTTTCCGAGTTGCGCGGCACGCCCCAGGCGCCCATCCGCATAACAGCCGACGGTGGGGTGACTCTGGACGGCTGGGTGGACAAAGCTGCCAAGAAATTCAACCCAGGCTCGGGTGTCGAGTTGGGCAAGTGCTCCAACGTGATTGTGGAGGGCCTTCAAATCACAGGCTTCGGTCGGGGCATCACCCTGGGTTCATGTCAGATGGTGACCCTACGGGCCAACACCATCACCGACGTGAGCAACTACGGGATCATGTCCTACATGAGTGACGGCACGTCCATCCTGGAGAACACCATCGAACGCTCCTACGTCGAACACGGCATATACATCAGTGGCGTCGGCAAGCAGATCACCATCTCCAAGAACAAAATCCGCGACACCCACATCAACGGCATCCACATAAACGGTGCGGTGGTCGCTCCGAAGATCTCCGACAACACGCTTGAACACATCGGCTACTTCCCCACCCCGGAAGGCGGCGCGGCCCTGACCCTGATCGGAGGAGTCACCAACCCCGTGGTGGAGGGCAACCGGTTCAAGGACATCTACGGTCAAGGCATCACTTTGGACGCCCCCAACGCCGTGATCCGCGACAACACCTTCGATTCCTGTCTCTGGAGTGACATCTTGGGTCTGACCAATGCCGCAACCCTGCACCTGGAAAACAACAAGTTCCAGAACTCCAAGGCCGTTCCACTCCAGTTTACCAAGGCAGCCGTAGCCTCCATGACCGCCTCAGGGGATCGGTTCACCACCAGCGGCCCTGTCGTCGAAGAAACCGATACCCACAAGACGTACTCCTTCAAGGATTGGCAAGCGATGGGCAAGGATGCCCGCTGAAGATAAGCGTCCCGTGGTCGTCTACCACCACCGGACGCAAGGAGTGGATGCCCAGGGAATCCACGTCCACGAGGTGTGCAGAGCGTTCGAGGCTCTGGGATATCGGGTGGTCAAGGTCGCCCTCCACGCACAGGAGCAGGTGGGAAGCGAGTCTCGCCCAGGACTCGTGAGCCGCTTGGTCTCGCGGATTCCGCGCCTGGCCTACGAATTTCTGGAGCTGGGTTACAACCTGTTCGGATTCGTCAGGCTGTGCAAAGCCGTGGCCACTCACCGTCCGGAATTCATCTACGAACGGTATTCGCTGTTCAACGTGTCCGGAGTGCTGGCCGCCAGGCTCATGGGCGTGCCCCTGGCAGTGGAAGTCAACTCCCCTCTGGCTTGGGAGAAATCACACCACGGGGGGTTGGTTCTCAAAGGCGTGGCCCAGCGTATGGAAACCTTCATCGTCAACAAAGCCAGTCTGGCCATCGCAGTGACCGGCGTGCTCAAACGCATGCTGGTGGATCAAGGCGCCGCGCCGGGCAATATCGTGGTCATGCCGAATGGTGTGAACCCGGAGGAATACCGCGACATTCCACTTCCTGGCCAGGATGCCGCAGAGGACGTGGTTCTGGGCTTCGTGGGCTGGTTCAGGCCATGGCACGGGCTGGCTGAAGTGATCGTGGCTCTGGACGAACACGGCGTTTTTCGCCGGGGGGCGAAGCTGCTCCTGGTTGGAGACGGACCGGCCAGGCTGCAGTTGGAAAGCATCATCCACAAGAGAAACCTTGATGGGCGCGTGACGATTACCGGTCCGGTGGATCGCCGGGGCATCTTCAGGTACTTGGCCGGAATGGACGTGGCACTCCAACCCGCGTCCACGGACTACGCCTCGCCCATGAAGCTTTTTGAGTACCTGGCTGCAGGCAAGGCCGTAGTGGCCCCGGACCAGGAGAACATCCGGGAGGTGGTGCGAGACGGGGAGGACGCGCTGCTGTTCACTCCGGGAGATTGGGAAGGATTCGCGAAGCGAGTGTCCGAACTTGCCGGCGACTCGGGCCTGCGCCGGCGGTTGGGGGAGGCCGGCCGCCGCTCTATCGAGACACGAGGCAGAACCTGGAAGGCAAACGCGGCCAGGGTGGCGGATATACTCGGCCAAGTCGGGAGCGCCAGGTCCGGCTGACGGCCGGTTCGCTTTTTCCCTTGCCACTTACCGCCGTCATCATCTGGCGGACATCACGCCGAGGAGCATGAGGTTCACATCGCTACGAGCTTCTCGGACACCGGGCGCGGGTTCTGTGCTACCCGGGCTAGCATCCGTACGAATTGTTTTTTCAGCTTGAAGGGATGACGCGCCGCGCCACGAAGCTTCGCCGACCTCAAAGTCACGAGTTTAGCGTCAACCAACTTGACATACAATGCACCGAACAATGTAATAAATGTGGACATGGCTCACATCAAGGCCGCAGTTTCAGGAAAACCATCAATTGAACCATGATTAGATTCAACATTTACGCAATTTTTCGCGACACAAATCCTCGTATAATTACGACAACAAACAGCACGCGCACGAAGTCCATAAAAATTTACTTTTAAGGACACCAACAATGCTTACCGGAATCAAGGCCAGGAAATATGTACTTAAAAATCATTGGCACAATTTTTTAAAATTTAACCACAAAAAACTTCCTATTGTAACTTTGTCTATGCGCCACTGCAGGGACCGCCATCGGTACCTTATGGCTCAATTGTTTGTCGAAGCAGGATACTTTGTTCAAATTCTTGATAAATTTTCTACAAACGATTACTATGAGAAAGACCCGTACGGTAAATATGTGTACAATGACAAAAACATGAAATTCATTCCGTCCCTTACACCAGACATGCACAATACTATCTTCTGCTATGACGATCCCGGCATGGATGAGATTTCTCTGTCGTTCAGAAAATCTATAAAAATTGATTATGATGTGCTCCTTGGGATTGAACTTGGAGGGAACATCATTCCATATTTAATGCACCCAAATGCATACAGAAAAAAAACCGCCCACAGTGCAATGTCACTCCGAAATAACCGAAGGGACATCAAACTTTTCTTTGGAGGGAATATCTCCGCCGGAGTGTACGACAAAGAATCATCCATGCTACCTGGAAACCTGACAAGACGCGGCATTACGAACGCGCTTATAGATCATTTTTCTGATTCAGGAACAGTCAGGGTTATCTCTGAAGCAGATTCTATTTTGCAAATGACCGGAGACAATTACAGTAACAATCTATTTATTTTTGATGCAACAACCGCTCGAGTCGGTAGGAACGAATGGCTTCCCATTATTTCATCTTGCGATTTCTTTCTATGCTTGCCTGGAGTTTTGATGCCGATGAGTCACAACGTAGTGGAAGCCATGTCTGTTGGAACCATTCCAATACTAAATTACCCGGAATGGATGTCACCAATGCCTATTAATAGAGTGAACTGTTTAATATACAGCACACTACACGAATTGTACGAAGTTATTGATTTTGTACTAAACATAGATAAGAACGAGATTGATAAAATGCGCACAGGCGTACTAGAGTACTACGACAAATATATGGACCCAGCAACGCTTGTTAAATCACTGGAGGATAGCAGCATCAACAGATTTACATACTATTACTGCGCAGAATTTGTAACACATGACTTTGCAACCAAACGATTAGCCGCAAAACAATGACCGTAAGCCACTGATAATTTTCAGCAAAATACCACATGCACGTATCCGCCAATTATTGATGTACAGATAAAAGTTAAATATTTCACGTATTTAAAAAAATATCCAAGATTGTTCCCAGTGAATTGCATACCGCCCTTTGTCAGTATCAGTCGAGCGATGAGTCCTACGGCGAGGCACTCGGGGGGAGGGATTCTCAAGCTCCTCGCAGGGCCGTTGTTTGTGGTACAGGCCCAGCCAGTTTTCCGTGATGTCCCTAGACTTCGCTTTAATATGCTGAAAACATGAAGAAACAGCACACGGCCGAACCAGGCGACTGGCAACACGGCGTGCGCTTCGATGACCAAGACCGCCCTGTTGCTATCGTTCTGCAATTCGTAGTTCCGCTCCCCCCTGACCGCTCATTAGCACTTCGTTCGTGAAGTCCACGGACCAGTGAACATTGGCTACCACGTGAACAGCCAACTCCTCGGGATGTCGCAAAGGCAGTCGTATTTTGCCCTTTCGGAGCAGATTCAGTTACAGCGAGCATTACATGCGATACACCCATTTGCGGCTCCAGGATAATTGTTGCCTACGAGCCCGCGGGAAGAGCCTGTAGAAGCTGTATCATGAATACTGCTCGGTCAAGCTGATGACCGTTTCGATGATCAGGTCGTCATCCGCCAACTTGGTCTTCCACTGTAGAACGACGTCGAGATGATGTAGTTCTCGCGGTATTGGTCCGAAACGGCCCGATCCGCTTCAGCTTCCTTGAGAATCCAGACAATCTGGCTTTATAAGAACCGAAGTTTAAGCAACGCCCCCTTCATGGGCTGATTTGCCAGGAAGAGCAACCTGATACCAATCCTATCCCAGGGGGTTGCAATACGAAATTACGTGATTTCCCTACTTTCATATCTTGATAATTATGATCAAATACACTCACTAGGAATGTGGATAAATAAATAATTTGAATATTTCAACCTGATAGCCTCAATAAATTTGATCAAACATGAATGCGGAGCGCTCAAGGCAATGATTCATGCGTATCCACCAGGGGTGGTCCATTTCATGGGGTAAATTTGTTTTTCGTGTTAAGATTTCCTGCAACCAACTCTACGGGGCAATGAACTGACGTCTGAATTAGAGATTAAAGGGGAATTTCATGTCTGCATCTATATCTCTGATCCTCTTTTGGGGGAGCATAATCATGCTCGTGCTGCTCACGCGCCGCAGATTTCCGGCATTCATTCCAGACAGAAATTTTACGGATACCTTTAAAGGCTTGGCCATGTTCCTGATCCTCTACCATCACTCTCGAATTTACCACGGCAGCGATTTCTGGTTTCTTTTCGGAGGGGGCGACGCTTATACTGGTGTATCCATGTTCTTTTTTATATCCGGCTTCGGGCTTGTCCGCTCCCAGGAGAAGAAACAGCTCGACTTTGTCCGATTCCTCACAGTGCGGTCTTTGGCTTTGATCCCTGGCGTGGTCCTGTGCATGTTGCTGAGAGTGGCGATCGGACCTTTGTGGGGAGGGAAAATCGGGCTGGAGAGTGACCCGTTGACGTTATTAGGGTTGCGGGAATGGTTCATCGTGGCCATTTGGACCTATTACCTCGCCTTCATTATCTCCTGGATGATCGGACGGTCGCGGTTTGAGCGCGGATTGTGCACCATGGTCGCAATTCTGCTCATAGCCTCGGGTCTTGCCCAAGCTAGTCTACTCTCGACAATTGCGTCCTCGTGGTTGCGTTTCCCGTTCTCGTTCGCCATGGGAGTTCTCCTGGCAGGTCATATGGAGCAGACTCTTGATTTTTGTCGACGCCAGGCCATTCTGATTTTGGCTGTGACCGGGATCACGCTGGGTCTAGTCTGGATTCACAAGATCGATACCTACACCACCATTTGGCTGGCTGACGTTGCCATCATTCCCTGCAGCATCGCCGGTTGCTCTCTGCTGTACAGATTTAACTTAACCTCGGGCTTTTGGCTCTTCATGGGGCGCAATTCTCTGTACCTCTTCTTGTTGCAGGTTCCGCTCCTCAAATATGGCTGGTTCACTCATGTTTGGCGCAAGGACATGATCGGACTCATGGCTTGCTGGACGGTAATTGCCACCATGGCAGCAGGCGTTGGCTGGCTGCGGAACATGCTCGTTCGGTCATTAACGTGGCGTCGCGCCACTCAATAGAAATAAAAAAAAAGACAATATACAACCAATTTTGACAATATAATTAAGTTGTCAAATGGAAACATAAAAAAAGTAATTTCCAAAATAACAACCATAAACATATCCATACTAACTGCCCATGTCCACACAACGCGCTTTAAACATACCTTCATGAATAAAATTTTGAACTGCACAGCGTTATAATATTTAACTAACACTCAAAACAGTACTCAACTGGATATCTAGGCACAGAAAAATTTTCAAAAAAACCTGAGAACACTTAACACTATAAAACGACATGCCAATTTATAAACGCGACAATGGAGCTATAAGATGATCTCTCTCGACAATGCCAGAGAAAGACTCGGCAATTTCTACAAATTTGAAATTTTATGCAGCACAGCTATTGCATTGTTGTTTATCGCTATATGTTCCTCAAGCATGTTGAACATGACTTTAACCACTGACGAATCTGCATACTTTGACGTAGGCAAGAAAGCATTACTTGGTGACTTTCATATTGCAGATATGCAACGGACCCCAATAACAATAATAAATGCTATTTTTTCAAACGCGTTACACATAAATATTATGGATGGTAGACTTTCAAATTTCATTGTTAGATTTCCAACAGTGCTTGCTGGCGCATTATTGGGGTTTTATGTGATGATTTGGTCACGCAGTATGTATGGAACCGCCGGAATGTTCCTATCTCTTGTGCTCTATGCATTCTGTCCTAACATCATCGCCCACACCCGCCTTGTAACGACTGACATTTATTGTGCCCTTTTTATATTCATGTCTATATACCACTTCACTCGATATATGCGCACCGGGAGAAAAACAGATTATTTATCTTTAGTTTTTGCTTGCGGTTTAGCAATCGTCTCAAAACAGACATCCTTATTGCTTTTAGTTATTATACCTGCAATAGCCGCATTGTACATTTTCTATGACAACACATTAAAGACCCGGTGCAGTCCACTCAGGATACTTCTCGCCTTTGCCGGTATTCTTTTTACAATAAATATAATATATGGTTTTTATTTTTATTCTCTGGATATTTCACGCCTCTCGCCTAATCTGCCGTTGTCTCGTCTTTACTTACCCTTGCCTCAAGTTTTTGTTGATGAGTTCAAACTTGGCATAGAATACAATAGAAATGGTTGGGCGACGTATCTCTTAGGAAGGTACAGCACCACCGGGTGGTGGTATTATTTCCCTGTCATATTTATCCTAAAAATGCCTCTCTCTTTTCTTGTCATATTGTCCATTGCCCTGTTTACGTATAAGTACGCATACAAAAGTCTTTTGATAGATGAAGTTGCAATTATTGTTGCCATGTTAGCTATTTTTATATTTTACGCCTTCCTATGCAATGTTCAAATAGGGATAAGATACATACTGCCAATTTTTCCATTCATATTTACTTTGACAGGCCGTGCTGGTCTTTTTTTTACAATGAAGAACTCACTCCCAATAAAAATGGCTATCACAATACTGGCCTTTTGCTATGTAATTTCATCGATGTCATACTACCCCCATTTCATTCAATACGGCAATGAACTTCTTACCAACAGGCTCAACCTATACAAATACTTTGCCGACTCTAACCTTGATTGGGGGCAATCAGACTATTACCTTGATCAATATGTCGCAAATATGTTAGCTAAGAACTGCACGGTACATGTAAATCCAGAAGAACCCGTAAGTGGCATCGTAGCTGTCAATGCGACTGCGTACCTAGGCGTTTCGAATTCTATGAGAAGAAGATATACTTGGCTAAAGGGCTTCAAGCCCATCGATCAAGTTGCTTACAATTGGCTTATTTTTGACACTACAAGTTTAGACCTCAAAACTCTGGATACCTCATCAAAAGTAAGCGATCACACTACATCTACTCTTGCAAATTAAATACACATACACCAACTAATATATTCATTTGCAGCGCGCATTCACGTATAATTAGCCTCAATTTTATGTTAATTTTCATCTTCATACTACCTCCGAAGGTGCATTTTGGACCTTCAGCTTTTTACAAATAAAACCCTCATGCCCCTTATACTCCTTTAAAATTGACAACCTTTGTTTCTACAAAAACAATGAGCACCGACTAGCATGAACATAACTCCAAATAGCTCTCAGTTCCCTAAAGAAATTAAATGTACCATGTTTTTTATTTTTATATTCACAGTGAACATAATATTCACATTGTATAAGTACACAATACCATCAATGTGGCATGACGAAATCATCGTAGCCATGTCGACGTACCTTGACTATTTTGACATCGTCAAAAGGTACTACTGGTCTGACTTCCACCCACCATACTATGCTTTGAGCGTAAAAGCGTTGTCAACACTAAATAACTCCGACTGGTTTTTAAAAATATTATCACCCATATCCGGTATTTTTAGTATTTATATTGGATATAAAAACACAAAATATTTTGGAGATAAATTTCGCATATACTTAGCAATATTTGTAACTACTAATTTTTGGATAATATTGTTCTCAAGGCAACTCAGGCCTTATGCGATGTCCTTTTGCCTTTCGACTTATTGTTTTTACGTCATATGCATGATTATTACTCAAAACCATCAGAGAACTAAATTTTACTTCACATCTATTTTTGTACTCATGTTGCTCCACTATGGCAATGCCCTTATTGTAGCTGCTCAAATTATACAAACCTTCTTAATTCACATAAAATATCGCAGTGCTTTCACAAAAAAATTGCTCCTAAAACTACTCGCTACGACGTTTTTAGGAACGATAGCCATATTTCCATTTTATTTTGCAAGAGCAGGAGACTGGGGCAAGGAGCTAGGCTTTGCTGCCCGCTTCGAAAAACTTCTTTTTAATTACCTGTCCCTACTATGTGGCTTTAGATTTGATACAAGCTTCTCGCAAGAATTAAATTATAGTCATTACATTGTTGCCATTGCCTTATGTATGCTTCTTTCGGGATTGGCCTTATATGGTTTTATTTGTCTTTTAAATTCAAACATGTTGCTAGCAATTTTCCCAGCTATTTGGATATCAATACCAGTACTATACATATTGTTACCGCCAAAACAGTACGGGGCATTCCAAGAATGGCATTTATTTTCAATTTTGCCTGCCTTATTTTTCCTTGCAGCCTTCGGCGCCAGTAGAATGCGATTCAGCATGACCCTTGCTCCTTTTTTGTTTATTATTGCAATTAGCAATTTATATTTCTTCAACCAAACAATCTTGTACACCGCGAGCGGGAGCAAAGGACTGTACAGATACCTCGCGAACAGCATCTGTTCTAACAAAGAAGATTCCTTGAATGTTTTTTCAAGTGCTTTGACTTATAATTTTGTATCAAGATACTTAGACATTGAGTGCAAAAAAAATAAACTTACTGACATAAATATAAATAATAATCAAAAAAAGATCACTTTACGGTTCTTTGATGGAGCCCGGGCTATACCGGGATTAGGGCAACTTTATGATGACAGTATTGCAACGACTTTTTTTAAAGGGATAACCCCCGAAACGATACATATTCCCACACAGAGAGCTCTAGGCTGTGATGATTTCTTCCAACTCTCGACGTACACTACGGACATCATTCACGACCCTGTAAACTTTCTTAAAAAAAATGAAACCACTAGTCTTGGCGATGACCCTTTCAAAATGCTGAGCAAATGCTATTCTATGTCAAATACTTCGATCAAGCCAAATGGAGGGGACTATAGCGGTGGTTCAAGTGAATTTTACATGTTTCCATCCAAGCCAAACACGACCGGGGTAGTTACATTTTTATACGACGCCACAAATACTGTCAATGCCAGCAACATTGTTATAAATATTACCTATGCGATCATGTCAAAGGGTTCTGTGACAATATTTGTAACCAACAAAGATGGCGCTGTCATCAAATCATTTACAGACACTTTAACATCGAAAGAAAAGAAGCAGCAAAAAATTATTTTAAATAATAATAATTTAAATAATTTTATGGTTCGAATCGCTTTGAAATCAGAAATGGTACCTGATTTCAAAGTATTTACGAACACAGACGTCTGTTTATTTTCTACTGACGTAACAATAAATTGACGGCTTGCACTACACCTTCACCTGGGATGCTTCCCTAGGTAGATAGACTTCCCCCCGTGTTTTTACCCTGCCACATTGTCCCAAACAGCTTCCATCCGGGCCACATGGTCCTCGATGCGATATAGGCCCCTGACCTTTTTAAGTCCGGCCAGGCCCATGTGTTCCCGCAAGGAGGCATCGCCCAGCAGCACCTCCACAGCCTCGCCCATCGCCTGCGCATCGCCCGGAGGCACGAGCAGCCCGTCCCGGCCGTGAGCGACCACTTCAGCCGGCCCCCCCGCCCGGGAGGCGACCACCGGGCGACCCACGGCCATGGCTTCCAGGATCACCCGGCCGAAGGGTTCCGGGCTCGTGGACGCGTGCACCACCACTTGGCAGGCGGCCATGGCCGAGGCCACATCCGACTCGTGGCCCGTGAAACAGACACGTTCGCCGATCCCTCTGGCCTTGGCGACAGCGCGCAATCTGGCTTGCATCTCCCCCGAGCCGTCGGGCTCCCCGCCGACAACAACGGCATAAGCTCCGGTCTTAGGCAAAACTTGAGCGCAAGCGTCCAGGAAAACATCGTGCCCCTTCCAGCCCACAAGGCAGGCCACCAATCCCACAAGGGGAACATCCTCCGGCAGGCCGTGCCTGAGCCGGAAAGCCTGGGCGTCGGTCCCTCGTGCGAAGCCCTCGGCGTCCAACCCTTCGGGAACCAAGGAGATGCGGCCGGGGTCCACGCCAAGCGCTTTCACCGTGTCTGCCACATAGCCGGAAACGGCGACAAATTTGGCAGCCCCTCGGGAAAGCCAGCCCCCCACTCGGCTCGAATATTCTGCGCCCCGAGAATGGATGACGCATGGCTTACCGGCCTGTCTGGCCGCGAGTATCACCGCGTCGTTTATGAGCACGCCATTGTTTCCCTGAATGACGTCCACACCGTTGTCCCGGGCGTACCTCGCCACACAATTAGCGAAAACCCGACCGGTGGAGAGATGGTCTATCACGAAGCTTACGTTTCCGGACAGCCTGCCGATGACCGGACGCAGGGCCGCCTCCAGGCCCGAACCCGAACCGTAGCGGCGTTTCCTCTCCACAACTCCTGTGCGTCTCACCGCACCTCGAGCCTGGATGGCCTGTTGCGGGTAGGACGTGAGCAGATGGACCTCCCAGCGGGCAGGGTCCAGTCCTGACAACAGCGTCTCAAGGCTGGTCAAAGCCCCCCCGAACCCGGCTCCGTTTTCCACCACGAGGATGCGTTTCATGGCGCAAGACACTCCTTGAAGAGATCCCGGTGAGCCCTGGCAGAATCTTCCCACTTGAAGCGCTCGATGTTTCCGCGCCCCGCTGCCACCAGACCACGAGCAAGATCCGGGTCTCCAAGCACGGCTAGAATGGACTGAGCCAAGGACGACGGATCGGAAGCGTCCGTGAGCAGGGCTGCTTCGCCCACCACCTCGGGGATAGAAGCCGCGTCCGAAGCAACCACCGGCGTACCCAGGGCCATGGCTTCCAGCGGCGGCAGACCGAACCCCTCAAACAGGGATGGATAAACGAAGACCTCGGCCCCCTGATACAGGGCGTCGCGATCCGCCGCTTCCAGAAAGTCCAGTATACGAAGCCGGCCTTCAAGCCCTAACTGTTCCCGCAGATGAAGGAGGGGCTCCCGAGCCCGTTTCTGCACACCCGCCAACACGAAATCAACGTCCGGGTTTTTCCGACTTACCAGGGCAAACGCCCGAATGGTCCCCTCGGAATTCTTCCAGGGACTTTCCGCACCTAGGGACAGAACGTACGGGCGGCCGACGAATCCCTTGCCGCGCATTTGTTCCCTGGCTTGCTCCTTGTCGCGCCAAGGCCGCCCGGGCAGGCTGGCTCCGTTGTGGATCACCCGCACTCGCGAAGCTTCACAGGAGAAGACCGTCTGGATACGCTGGCTGGAGAACCCGCTCACACTCACCACGCTCTTGGCGTAACGCCTCACCCAGAATGGGGAAACAATGTTGTGGAACAGGCGGTCGAAGTACTTATCGTGCAGGACATGTTCCTGGAGCAGGGTATCATGGATAGTGACCACCTGCGGCACGCCGCCCATCGGCACGGCCTGATTGGCCGGGCTCCACAGCAGATCTGGCGACGCCCGGCGTACGGCCCTGGGCATGGACCACCAGTCCCAGACGCGAAACCGGCTGCCCCTGGGTTCCGGGACCTCCACAACTTCCACCTGGGCCTGGCAGCGAAGCCTCTCGGGTGGAATTGGGCCCGGCGTGAGCAGCACGAAGGAATCCTCCCGCTCGGGCCAGGCGGCCAACAGCTCACAAAGATAGGATCCGATCCCCCTCAGCTCCTTAAGGCACAGAACCCTCGCTTCCACGGCTATGCGCACGGCTCAATCCTCTGGGAAAAAGCGTTCGAGCACGGATGCGGCGATTTCAGCGCGATCCTGCCAGGTGTGGTTCCGGGCTGCCTCGATCCTGCGGTCGCTGAGCCCCGGCTGCTCGTTCAGAGCAGCTTCAACCGCCGCGACAAACGCCTCCGGGCCGCTGGCCACCCGCACAAGCCCTGCCAGGTCGGTGTGCATGGCCACGTCCGTGGACACGATGGGCCGCCCCGTGGCCAGGTAATCGTAGAGCTTGATAGGGTCGAGGGTTCTGGTGAGGGCGTCCTCGGTGTGCGGCAAAAGACATACGTTGGCTTGTGCGACGAGCGAGGCGGCCTCATCATAGGGCAAAGGACCAGACATGACCACGTTCTGAAGGCCGGACAGCCCGGCGAGGCGCTCAGGATCGCAAACCACGGGTCCGGCCAAGACCACTGTCCAGTCGGGTCGGGCCTGGGCCAGCTGGCGCACCAGATCCACATCGAGCCTTTCAGTGATCTGGGACAGATAGACCAGAAGCGGCCTCCGGGCCGCCAGGAGGTGGCTGGGCGCGGCCGGATCATGGGGTTTGAAAACCGCCGGGTCCGTGGCGTTGGGAAGGAGGTGGACATGCGGACAGCATACCCTGGCGCGCTCGGCCAACTCCTGGGACACGGCAAAGACCACGTCGGCCCTGCACAGCAGCTCATGCTGCTTCCCTTCCAGATCGCGCCGTTCCCGGTCGCTCCGATCTGGAGGCAAGGCCCGGGGCCAATCGTCCGTCCAGTCGTAGACCACCAGCTCCGCGCCGTCGCCCAATACGTCCAGGGCGTCCAGCTGTGAAGGATGGTACAGCCAGAGCACATACCCTTCCGCAAATTTGGCGAGGCGGACGAAACGACGCAACTGTTTCAGCCAGGCACGACGGTTGGCTTGGGCCAGGCTCGGGAAAGAGCGCTGCCCAGGCCAGGGAAGGAGAGGCGAGGCAAGATGCAGGGCATGCCCCATGTGAGTGAGCCGCCCCCCCAGGCAACGACGGTGGCGGGCGCCACGCTTGCTCCAAATCCCGGTTAACCCCTCCACCACCTGGGTGATCGTGGAACTCGGTTCAATGAAAAGCGTCTTGGGTGAACGCCCCGAACGGGCCAGCTCGAAGAGCAGGCGTTGCTTACGCTTCCACAACCCGGACCATGGGTCCCAGCTCAGGCAGACGATGCCCGGGAGCTTCCCCGGCGCATCCGACGGCCCCTGCCGCAGGCGCCACCCGGAGGAACCGGCCTTCGAGCCGGCGCTGGCCAGAACATCCGACCGGCCCCAGGCCGATTCCACCTCCCCGACCAGAGCCAGCCCCTCTCCGCCCCAAACCCGCAACACGGCCTTGCTGGCCGAGTCCTGAACGAAAGTTTTGCCTTCCCTACGCGGCCTGGCGGCGTCCAGGGCGATGTTCTGAACCCGGATCTCGAAAGCCCCACCCAGGTCATCCGAAGGCAGTGCAAGGACATCCCTGGCTTCCAGGAAGCGCCTCCCCAGTACAAGGTCCCTTCGCCACGCCGCACCGCCCGCATCCAGGCGCAACCGCCAGCCGCCGATATCAGGGTTCGGAGCCAGTGAACCGGCCGCGCCCGACGGCGCTTGCCATGGCCCGGCGTCCCGGCGCCACAGCGGCGCCCAGCAATGAACCTCTTGGTTGGCGCTTGAAGCATTTTCGCCGTATTTCCCCGTACCCGGCCCCAAGGGATACCGAAACAGGTCGTGTCCTTCCCAATAAATCTGATGCGGGGTGATGCCCGCTTCGGTCAAGTAGCCGGCCCCCTCGTGGCCGGCGCTGAACAGGACGAACCAGCGTTTACACCTCGCGGCCAGCAGTCCGGATTCCTTGAGCCAGATTACTCCTTGGGCAGGAGGCTCGGCCGGGCCCGGCGGCACGAAGACCTCCTGGGCCAGGCTCAGCCAGACGGCTGCAAACGCGTTGTACACGCTCAGGTGATGGTAGTCGTACCATCCTGCCTTATTCTCCACGGGCAAGCAGTTGAGAACCAGAGGCCACCAGCCCTCCCCGGTCTGGAATTCCGCCATCCTGGCGAGAACCGCCCGCGCGGCCCAGCGGTAGTTGGGGGCCAAGTCCGGGTCCAGGTCGACGGCCGCCCGGAAAAGATACACCGCACAGGCATAACCGAAGATTTGTCCTTGACCACGGCCAAGGGCGTTCATTTCCCCGTCCGGGGACGTTATGGCCAACAACCACCGGGCGGCATTCTTTACCGCCCCGGGCACGGACGGGTGCCTCCCCAGCATGCGGTGCAGCAGGCAGGCTGTGTAGGCGTGGTATTGGCTGGGCAGGCTTTTACCCCTCACGTCGTTGATGGCCCCGTCGGCCTCCTGGCTCTCCAGGACAAAGGCCAGCCAGTTTTTCCCCGACGCCAGATCCTCGGGATTGCCCAGCAAGTCGTGGCGCATGAAATGGGCCAGGGCGCGCATGGCCACCCAGTTCACGGCCCAGTGTTGGTTGGTCTTCCAGGATTTCAGTCCGGCGATCCACGTCCGGCGTTCGTCTTCTTCCAAGTCCTGGGTCAGAAGAAGAAAGGTTTCGATGAAAGCCAGGTTGTTGAAATCCCAATGATAGGACCAATTGTCCAGGGAATATTCCTCGGGCGAGGTCCTCAGATGGAAGGCCACTGCGCGGCGGGCCGCATCCAGCAGTGCCGAATCGCCGTTGCCCTTGTAACCCAAGGCGCAGCTCCAGGCGAAATGTGTCGCGCCATAGTGGGTACCGGCCACGCGCCCGTCCAGGGAGTCGACTATGCCGCCCTGGTCATAACCCGGCTCATTTGCCTGGTGCCTGGCCAACCACGCAAGCACTGGGTCGACCATTCGGGACAACCTCGTCCGATCACTCACTTCGGCGTGATCGGTCATGTGTCCCTTCCCGTAAAAAGCGCCCGGGCATAGACCTCTTCGTATTTTTCCAGCATTACCCGCTTGTCGTAATGGTGCGCAACGTATTGCCTGGCCATGCGGCCAAGCCGCAGGCGCCGTGGCTCATCCAGCAACAGACCGGCCAATGCCTTGGACAGGGCCATATGGTCGCCCGGTGCGACGAGTACGCCGTTTTCCTTGTCGGCTCCGTCCTGTTCGCCAGTTCGGATAATCCGCGGGATCGCCCCCACGGCGGAGGACACCACGGCCCGACCCGCGGCCATGCCCTCCAGCAACGCGAAGGGCAGGCCCTCGGAGAGCGACGGCAGGACCAGGATGTCGAGTGCGGCCATCACTTCCGGAATGTCCGAACGTGTGCCGGTGAAATGCGTCCTGTCCTGTAGTCCCAAGGCCCTGGCCCGGTCCTCCAGGGCCCGCCTCTGGGATCCGCCACCCACGAAGACCAGGCGCGCTCCGGCAATGTCTCCCGCCAGACGGGCGAAGGCTTCCAACAGCACGCCCGGGCCCTTGATCTCCTCAAGCCTCCCGACCATGCCCAACAGGATCTCGTCAGGCTTGACGGCCAGTTCGCAGCGCAACCGTTCCCGGCTCGCGGCTGCAAAAAGCTCCAGATCCACCCCGTTTTCAATGACCACCACCTTGCCGGATGGGATGCGGTCGCGCTGGATGCTGGCCTGGGCCAATTCCGGAGAAACATCTACGAGTGCGCTCACGCCGAGGCACAACAGGTGTTTCTCCATTCGCCTGACCAAACGCTCCTCAATGTAGTGGCGACTGTGTTCGGTCATTACCACGGGAATGCGCAGGGTCAGTCCAGCCGGTACGGCATAGGCCAGACTGGCCAAGTCGTGAGCGTGTATCAGGGTTGCCCTCGAGGCTTTCAAGCTGCGGATCAGCCGACCGCAAACCTGAGGGCCGAAGGGTGTGCGGCCTCTCTTGATCAGCTCTATCAGGATGCCACGATCCGACAACGGCTTCGTGTTCCCAGTAATGGCATCAAGGCAGATGACATTGCATTCCACACCTTTAGAAACAGTCGCTGCGGCAATGTCATGAACGAGTCTCTCAGCACCGCCGAATCCCATATCGAGTATGATATGGGTTATCCTTGATTTATGACTTATGACACTTGTCTCGGATCGGGTACCTGCAGATCCACAATTCTCTGCAGAGATGAAGAAATTCATTTCTTTTTACCACATTCTGTGTTTTTTTTAAGCCTACCAGCTTGCCACCTCACTCGTTGATAGGTCACCGCAAGCCACCCTTTCCACGTCAGAGGAACCAACAAACGCCATAGATGAGATGAGGCACAGCGCATCATGCGCTTATTTGGCGTATCACCTATCCCAAAATCTAATACATGCGCGCCATTATCCATGGCATTTTCTATCATATTCATGTTTATTAGTGAACCTGGACGATATTTTGCGAAATTAATATTGTATTCATGGGCATAAATTAAAAATTGACCGTTTTGTTCCATACTGATGGCTACAGACGCCAAATCATCTCCAAGATGGAAAAAATGAAAATACACAGGCATTCCATAGTGTACCAAATTTTTCACGAATTGTTTTTTCCCCGCATCCAGCAACACCGACACCCCGTTCTTTCCCTGCCAAGTGTGCGGGGTGATGCTTGCGGCCTCGACCCAGGAATTTTCCAGGGTGTCCAGGTCGAGACGCACCGGCCGGTACCGGACGTTGGATGTTCCGAAGGTCTTTTCGACTCTATTTTTGGAGTACTTGAGCTCCTTTCTGGTATTTGTCGCTAAGGATTTCAAAAATTCATCCGTGCTGATCCCCATTTCGCGGGCATACCATACGGCGTCGTCATGCATCACCCGCATCCCGCATTCCGGAAAGAGGCTCGGCAAGCACCGCTCCGGAAGCCGCCTGAGATCGACCACGTCGGCGCGCTCGGGAAGGTGCTCAGGGTCGATATTGGGCAGTCCGGAACCGTTGCCGCCGATGTGACCGCAAACGGAGCGGAGATCCTGGCCCAGACCTTCCAGCACGACCAAACCGCATTTCTTCCGCGTGCACAACGGCAGAAACACATCTCCGTGGCGAAGAACAAGGCATCTCCCTTCCTCCACGTCCGCACAGGCCTTCAGCCAGGACACTTCGTCCGTGAGAATCCCGGTGGATGGTATGTCTTCCAAACCGGCAACCGACCACGCCATGCCAAACCTCCCGGTTCAGTGGAGCCAATCCAGGCATCCCCAGCAGAGGGCCATGAAATACGAAGAAGCGAATTCATCTCCGACCAGCCCCAGCCGGGCGTCAATGCGCTGAAGCAGCAGGGGATCCCCATTCGCGCCGTTGGAGCCGAACCGTGTGGTCACGGCAAGCCCTATGCCTGCCTGGCTGAGCATCTCTCCGTACCCCTGCGGAACGTGGCCAGACGGATAGGCGAACGACGTCACGCGCCGGTCCGTTTCCTCCTCGACGCGACGCTTGGAGGCTTGGATTTCCTCCAGAGCCTGCGCGTGATCCACCTCGTCCAGAAACGGGTGGTTCACGGTATGCGCCCCAAAATCCACAAGGCCCGATCCGGCCATTTCCCGTACCTGATCCCAGGTGAGCATGCTCGGCCGCGAAGTCGCCGAACGCTGGGCCAGAGCCAGAAAGAGGTGTCGTTGCTCGGGGGCCAGGCTGCGCAGTGGTCCCCTGATGAAGGCCTCCACGCATCGCGGAGAGCGCGACGCCGCCACGCTTGCGACTTCGCGAATCACCCCGTCGTGCAGTCCGGCCCCTTGAAGCTTGTCCTGGTCCTGGGGAGCCTGGAAATACTGCTCGACGGCGTCCCACCAAAAGAGCCGGTCCGGGGCATCCAGATAACCGGTCGAGAGGTAGATGGTGGCCGGAATCCCGAACCGGGTCAGGATGGGAAACGCCCGGTCGTAGCAATCACCGTAGCCATCATCGAAGGTGACTGCCACCACGGGCTTCGAACCGGACGACCCATTCTTTGCTCTCTGCCGGGCTTCAGCCAGGGGAAGACACAGACACTTCTGCGAAAGGGTTCTGGCCAATGCGGCGAAGGTCCCCTCCTCCACCATGAGCGGGCCGTTAGCGCTTGTGCGCAGAGTGGCCGCATCCACCACCCTGTGGAACATCAACACCACGAAACGGCCCGGTCTGAAAACCGAGACCAGGCGGCCGATGCCCAAAATCCGGCAGCCCAGGCCGAGGCTCTTCTTAATAGCCGGTTTCAAGGCGTCCCCCCGTGGCCGCGATCCCGGCCAAATCGGCCTTGAAGGCCATAATCGCACCAGCTCCGTCCAGGCGGGCCAGGCGTGCACGCAACTCATCAGACAGATCCGGACGGCGCCCCACTGCCAGGGTGAAATAATCCAGGATGTTCAGCCCTTCCCGAATGGCGAACAGCCTGAGCGACGGCATGGGTCCATCCAGACCCAGAGCCGGGCCGGGCCACATGAAATCCCTGGCCCCAGCCGCGTTGGCCTGGAAAAGGACGGCCAACTGGGGAGGGATGCCCGCGAGAGGGGCGTTCATCCCCCGGTCCGACTGCCACTGGGCGTAGCCGTCCACCCCCGCCAGGTAGAGACCGGCCAGACGCTCCGGAAACCACGCCCAGGGAGTGGAATTGCCCTTGGTCTGGAAGCCCGCGAGTTCTCCATAAGTCACCAGCCACTGCGCTCCCAACCCCCGGAAGAAGCTGACGGCCTCATGGTCCAGAAACTCGGGAGCGGACGACACGGACCAGTCCGTCACCGGGCCGGCCATGCGTTTCAATTCGCGTCGCAGGGGCTGCCAGTTTGAAATGTCGATCCGGTAACGCAAGGGACACCGGCCGGCCGCTTCCCCGCAAGCCTTTGCCCGCAGGTCCAGAAAAAGCTCATGCCCGGCCAGATCCTTTATCGACGCCGGCTCGTCCATCCGCCAGGGGACTTTGGCTCCTGCCTCGGGATTCTCGTTGTGGAACTCCTGGAAGCGGGTGGCTGTCCACCCCTTGTCCTGAATGTGCCGGACCAGCTCCCGGCGCATGCTCACGTTGCGCGCCGCGAATTCGGCCGGGTCTCCGGCCAGCGGAAAGGGCCAGTTGGACTGCAGGGGCAGGATGAAATGGCTCAAGGGCTGGTGGTCGGAAAAGCTTTCCCCGTCGAACAGCCCGGCCAGGGCAGTATCGAACGCCGCGAAATCAGGAGTATGGTCCGTTTTCTGGGTCGGAGCGAGATACTCGAGCACCAGCGATCCGTCCTGGCGGTAGGGAACCAGGGTGAACGTGCAGCGGAACTCCCGGAACAGTTTGTGGATTTTCACGAACATTTCGGGACTGGCCGGCAGGTGGTGCAGGTAGTCGCCGTAGGAGTTCATTTCCACCTCGAAGCTCGGACGTGCCGGGAGGTCGAAAGCCCCCACATCCACCTTCAGAGGCAGTTGCGCTTCCCCTCCCTTCCATGTGACCCGTACCACCCCCTCCAGATGGGCCAAACGACTTTCGCGCGGGACCTGGAGCTCCACCACCGTGGACCAGGCCCGGTAGCCACGCGTTGCCGCCCTTTCGGCAGGCACGGAGCTGGGGATGTCGAAGGCGGGGCCGCCGGCCACCAGGGGCACAGCCACCTCGGGTACGTTCCATATGTGCCAAGCCCTGTAAGCACGCCAGCTGGCTATGCCCGTCAGGTCCACCTGGATGCGAACATCCTCCAGGGTCTCTTCCGGGTCCAGGAGCAACACGAGTTGAAAGGCCGCGCTTTCGCCTCCGGCCGCACCGACGCGCACGGTCTTGCCGTCCCAGACGGGATTGGACGCACGCCAGTCCCCCACGCCGGGTTGGGGCACGGCCTGAGCGGTCAGCGGATCGACCATTGTCAGGATGTCCAGGGGAACCACGCTTACGGCCTGGGCCATCTGGCTGAAGGCCAGGAACACCAGCACGGCCAGCATGCCCAAGGCCACCCGGTAAGCGCCCTCTATTCGCTGCGCGACTCCGGGCCAGGCGAATACCTGCTCGGCCCGGTGGCGTCCGGCCTGGCCCAAGGCTTTGGCTTCTCGCGGATGCTGGGCCAGCCAGCCTACCATCTCCGCCAAAGCGCGGTCGTCGCCGGGTGGGACCAGAAAACCGGTCTGGGCGTCGACGATGATCTCGGGCGTGCCGCCGTCGGCGCTGCCGACACACGGCAGGCCGCAGGCCATGGCCTCCAGGAATACCGTGGCGAAAGGCTCCTGGTGGGAGGGAAGGACAACCATGTCCGCTGCTTGATACAGGCCGGGCATGTTCTCCCGGGGAACCTTTCCCAGAAAGACCGTCTTGCCGGCCAGGCCGGGGGTCTCGGCCATGGCTCTCGCCCGCTCCAGATCCGGGCCCTCCCCGCAGAAGACCCATTGCTTCACGAGATCATTCTCCAGCGCGCCTGCTGCGCGCAGGGCGGTGAAAAGGCCTTTCTGGTCCTGCATGGCGCCCACGAAGAGCACGATCGCACCGTGCGGCCATCCCAGACGACTGCGGGCTTCATCCTGGTCCGCAGGGTGGAAGGTGTCCACATCCACCGCGTTGGGGATTCTATGGACTTTGAAACCGGACACCCCGGCCTCCAGGGCGTCCGCTTCCTCATGGGCGTTGAGGGCGATGACCGCCCCGGCCCCGCGCAAGAGTCTGGGCCAGAGCACATGTCTGCGCCACACCCCCAGGCGAAGCCGGTCGGCCATGCGGTCGTAAGCCCCGGTGTATTCCAGGAAATGCCAGGTGCCGTGCGTGGTTATTACGTAGGGCCGGTCGAGGCTCCTGGCCGTCTTGACAGCCAGGCTGGTGGTTTCCCAGATGGAGTGGGCGTGGATGATGTCCGGCTGGAATCCAGCCATCAACCCGGCCAGTTCCCGCTTGTCCCAGGCCTTGGCTTTGAGCGTCCGCAACCCGTGATGTTCCGGGGCACCGTCCGCATCCCTCCAACTGGCCACCGCCACCTCATGCCCTAGGGCCAGTTGCTCCCGGCCCAGGTTCTCCACGTAGGCTGTGACCCCGGTTATCCTGGGGAAGAAGTATTTGCAGACGTGCAGGACCCTCAAGGGCGTTCACCCACGGCCAGGCGGGCCAGCAGTTCCAGGGCCGCAGCATAGGCGCAGACCACTGGCCGGTCTCGGAAGTAGATGATGCATCCTTCCTCGGATCGGTCCACCGGCATGGCAGACAGATCCTTGGGAACGGCTTCCGGGGAACGGCAGGACTCCAGATACTTCAAAGCCTTGTGCACGGCCGGCAGCGGGAGGGGGTCCGATGAGGCCGCGGACCATTCGGCCAGGGCCAGGGCCAGGGCGGCCGTGGTCTTGACGCAGGCTCCCAGTTGGGGCTGCCGGCCGCTGTAGAGCCAGGAGCCGTCCGGCTGCTGCGCATCCAGGATGAAGGCCGCCAGTCGCCGTGCCCCACGAATAACGCCCACGCTGGCTCCCAGCTTCATGGCCCCGGTCAGGCCCATGAGCACCCAGGCCTGCCCACGCAGGAATATCTTGGGCACCACCCGACCGGGCCGACGTTTCCACTCTGGGAACAAGGGAGAGCCGGGAGGGGCGGCCTGGACCGGATCCCACCAGGCCCTGGCGATGTGGCCGTCGGGCTGGGAGGCTTTGTCTAGGACGTACCTAGCCGAGTTGTCCGCCGCTTCTGAAGCCCACTGCTCCCCGGCCATAAGCCCCAGGCCCCGGCCGAGCACGCCGGAGTCGTTGATCTGGCCCAGATATTTCCATTGACGGGAGTTTTCGAAATAGTAGCCGGACACGCCACCGGCCGGGGTGAGGCCCCTTTCCACCGCCAGACGCAGGCCGTCGCGCGCGGCCTGGCGATAAGAGTCCCGCCCGGACACCTCGGCCAGGCGCATGAGCCCGCCCGCGATGAACGCAGCGTTGAAAGGCGCAACCCACTGGCTGACGCCGTAGTGGGCTTCCGAATAGCGCAGATCAGCCCATTCGGGAAATCCCCCCGGACAATCCGGATGAGCCGCATGGTTGAGTCGCGTAGCCAGCAGCCTGTCGCCCACTACGCAAGCCGTGTCCAGAAGAGCCTCGCCACCCAGTTGTTGGGCGGCGGCCAAGGCCTCCAGCACTATGCCCGTGTCCCAGCGCCAGGCCGACAGGCGGTAACACTGGTCGGCCAGGTCGTAGAACGACCAGACATCCCCGTTCCGGGCGACCATGGCCGACAACCCTCTGGCCAATCCCGCCAGGATCGATTCCGGTTCGGTCTGCCGGTTTTCGGAAGCGGACATTTCACCCAGGTCCTTTCCTTCCAGCGTCTGCATACGCCACCGGGTTCCGGCCGGAAGTCCCAAGCCGTCTATAACCTGGACCCCTTGCACCACTGGTGCGAGCCGAACCTCCTGGACGTCGCACCGCGCGGCCAGAATGTTCTCCCAGCGGCCAAACAAGGCCGGGTCCATCAGCATGCGACCCTTCCTGCTCCACAACGGTCCTGCCTCGACGCCGTTGACGCGAATCGGTCCTGGATCGCCCTGACTGGTCACGAGCACTCCGGCCAGGTGGGCCGGGTCCGCCGCAAGGGACGCAAACACCAGGCTCTCCCGTCCCAGGGCCCCCAACAGCCGGTTCATGATGCCCGGACGCGGAACGTCTCCTGTAGGTCCATCAGCCGGCATGAGGACCACGAGTTCCTGCCGCATGGCTACTGCCGCGTCCTTGTGGAGAGTTGCCGTCTGCATTCCAGAATCTCCCGTTCCACCATCCTGGCGTTGTTTTCCCATGTCGGGCCAGCCAAGGCCGAGAGCCTGGCCCCCTGCCCCAATGCGGTCCGTAGCTTGGGGTCCCGGCACAGACCGGCCACTTGCCGGGCCCAGTCGGACAGGTTGCCAGGTTCGGCCAGGACGCCGTTTACGCCGTCCTCCACCATCTCGAGCATCTGCCCGACCCGGCCAGCCACCACAGGCAGGCCGCAGGCCAGGTACTCGCCCAGCTTCATGGGCGAAAAGTAGAATCCTTCCTGCCGGGGATAGCAGGCCACGGCCACATCCAGGTCGACCAGCAGACCCGGCACGCGCTCGTGGTCCACCGGTCCAAGGAAAGATACGCGCTCGGCAATGCCCAGGCGAGAAGCAAGGTCTCGGCACTCCCCGGCTAGGCTTCCGCCGCCGATGACCACTCCCCTGACATTGCTTTCATACGGCAGAAGCAAGGCCAATATGCGCAGAAACTCCTCGGCCCCGCGTCCCTTGGACAGCGAGCCCAGCCACCCGACCAACATCTCGTGCCCGGACACGCCCAGGGATGCGCGTAAAGCCCCCTTGGCCAGATCCGGGGAAAATGCCTCCACATCCACGCCATTGGGGATCACACGGATCCGTGCCGTATCGGCCCCGGACCGCGCCGCCAGGTCGCGCAGCCGATCGGACACACAGAGTACCCTGTCCGACTTCCGCCAGATGCGCTTCTCCGACATCCGCCCCCACCAAGCCCACGGTCCGGATAAATCCACCCGCTCCTGGGCCAGGGAGGCGTTAACCTCCAGAAGGTGCGGCACCTGCGTTTCCGGGAAGGACCCGAGAACCCGGGCTGACCGGACAGCCCGGGCGGCACCGGACTGACCCAGGGCGTAGCGCTCGTACACCGCGTGCGGCCGGAACGTTTCCATCGCGCTGGCCACAACCCTGGCGAACGCGGCCGGATGAAAAAAGAATTCATCGCACCTGTCCACCAGTCGGGGCAGATCCTGGTAGTAGAACCGGAGCTTCCAGGAAGAGGCGGTTGTGCCGTCCGCGCCCGGTTCTCCGTCGGGCCCCAAAGGACTGTTTGTTCCGCCCATCCAGGGCGCCCCTCCGGAAGCAATCGGCTCGAAAGCGGACAACGCGTCCTCACCGGCCAGTCCGGCCTGGGCGCCCGCCATGCCTGGGGTCTGATCCCGCGACATGCCCCCGTGCGTACCTTGGGCTGTGCTCAGTGGCAGGATGCGGGTTACGTCCTCAGGTATGGGAGCCATGCGCCCCCGCAGGCGTTCCAGCCAGCCGTGCATGCCGGGCCAGAGCCGCCGGAAGGGGACGTTTGCAACAGGCACTGCCACCTTGGTTGGTCCGCCGGCATTGCTGACCACCAAGCGCACTTCGTGCCCCAATCCGACCAGGGCTTTGGCCATGGACCTGAAATGGACAGAGGAACCCGCGTTGCCCCCCAGCGGGACGCCCCAGTCGGCGCAGCACATGAGGATCCTCATTGTTCAACGCCCGCGGAGCAGGCCGCCAGTTCGAGTATCCGCCTGGCTTGGGCCTCCAGGGAGAAGGATCGCTCCACGTGGCTGCGGCCGCCCGCGACCAGGGTGCGGGCCAGATCGGGGTCCTGGACCAGACGATGGATCTGCTGGGCCAGAGAATACGGATCCCCAGGTTCCGCGAGCAAACCGCACCCCTCGGCCAACAGTTCGGGAATCCCGCTCAAGCGCGTGGAGACCACGGGCCGCCCGAGGGCCATGGCCTCCATGAGCGCCACAGGGATGCCATCCATGTCCCCGTCCGGTGCCACCTGGCAGGCCAGGGCGAAAATGTGGCCGTTTTCAATTCTGGAGGCCGCTTCCCCCGGTTTGAGCGCGCCCAAGAAGCGGACCCGGTCGTCGAGGCCCAGTTCCCCTGCCAGGCGCATGAGTTCAGGGCGTTCCGGGCCATCGCCCACCAGATCCGTTTCCACGTCCACGCCGTTGGACTTGAGCAGGGCCAGGGCTCGCAGCAGGACTACAAACCCCTTTTTGGCCACCATCCTGCCGACTGAGACAAGCCTGGTTGGGGCATCTTGCGGCATGGGCCGGGACGTGAAAACCGACAGGTCCACACCGCAGTGGACCACGTGAACGCTTTCCGGGGTTAGGTGAAACCTCTCGATCAGCTGGCGTTTGTTGTATTCGCTGATCGTGGCCAGGAAAGAAGCGCCGTTCAGCCGGCGGGACAGTTCGCCCGGGTTCACGAAGATGTCGGCGGCGTGCAGGGTCAGACTGTAGGGCAGCCCGGAGAAACGTTTCAGGCAGCCCAGCATGTCCGCTTGCTCCCAACCGAAGTGGCTGTGCAGGTGGCCGACCCCGTGGTCGAGAAAATACGCGGCCAGGCCTGCGGACTTGATCCTGTCCTTGAGGCCCAGACCGTGGTCCCCGGCGAGGGTGATCGTCCGTATTGCCCGGGCGGGAGACCTGAGCAGCAGCCGGGCATGAGCCCGGGCCAGTTGGCCCAGGCAGCCTTTGTCAATGTCGCGCCAATAACGCACCGATGCTGGCGCGGGGGGGGTCCAGCCTCCTTCCTGGCCCTGTCCGGGGCGGAACATGGCGGCTACCACTGGCTGCTGGCCGGTCAACCTGGCCACTTCGCGTATCTCCCCGGCCACGAAGGTCTCGGAAAGTACCGGAAATGTGCGCAGGAGATATCCCAGCCGAGGTGGAGTTGTATTCATCCTGGATCAACTCACTTGGCGGGCGATCGCCCGGGATTTTTTCAGCCTGCCGGCTGCCGCGACTGCCTCGTAGAAGCGCAGGAATTCCTGACATCCATTGCGGATCGAATACTTCTCCATGGCGTGGCGGGCGGCTGCGACTCCCATGCTTACACGCAGGTCGTCCTCCCGGTACAAGGCGTGAATGCGATCCGCGATCGCATCGTGGTCGGACTGGTCCACCAGAAACCCCGTCCTGTCATGAAGCACCACCTCCCCCATGCCACCATGACGTGAGGCAATCACGGGCAGACCGCAGGCCTGTGCCTCCAATGCAGTGTATCCAAAAGTCTCGTACCCTGACAGATACAAGCCAACATCGGCGGAGTTCAATTCATTCACCAGATCATGTTCATCAAGTTGCCCCAAAAATTCGACCCTATCCTTCAGGTTTCCATCGAAGGAATCTTGCAGCCAAGCCTGCATCGATGTGCTTCCAGGAGCTGTGTCGGTGTCCCTGCCAGCGAAACGTACCTGAAAATCGACGCCAAGTTCGTTCAATTTTGATAATATCCCTGGAAAATGCATCACACCTTTCAATCTCTCCAAACGACCAGTATATAATATTGTGAATTTCCTGTTATTTCGAGGCTGATTCTTGAACATGAACACCCTGTCGTCAAAGAGATTCGAGATGACGGATGGTTTTTTATTGGTCAGTTTCCAATTCCCTTGTGCCAATCCAGCTGCAGAATTGCTTGGAGAAGTGATGGTGTCGCCACAGTGCGAGGCGATCCTTTCAAGTCTTACCAACATCCGTTTCCCAAAGGACGCGCGATCAAAATTGTTCTGGATGAGTAACTGCGTAGGGCAATGGATGCGCACGATCGAGCAAGGTCGGTTCCGTCTGGCCAAGTGGAACAAACCCTCTGCCCCGCATTCCGGAAACTCGACGACATCGAACGAAACACCTAGTTTATCTTGTATCGTCGGCATGTAGCGGTCCACGATGAGAGCCCGCCTGATTTTATCCGAGAGATCGCTCCACAGTTCCCGGCCAACGGTAGTTTTCAAGAATTTCGCTTCGAGCGAATTCAACCGCCAAGAAAAAAAGAAGGCTTGCTCCCATTTGGGGAGCCGGACCACGGTGACACCATTGACGTTATCAATGCCCAGGCGCGAATCAGAACTTTGCGCAATAACGAACACACGAGCCCCCAGCGCGGACAACCCGGAGGACATAGTTTCGGTGTAGCGGCCAATGCCTCCGACTTGACCCTTCATTACGGGCGGAAACGATTCCCTGGCCACGAAGGCTATATTCACCAGAAGATCCTTCCTTGGATTCACACCCGCGGGCGGATAAAATTGTAAGGCTCACGGTAACTCTCCAGGAAACCTTCATACGGCAACCCGCGAAACGTCCTTTTTATATCGAATGGATCAATTTGGGATGGTATGTTGACTCCAGAGTAGAACGAAAATGCGAGGAGAAAGCCTTGATCTTGGACCATTTGCTTCGTTCTTTCATTGAATGAATAAATGCTTCCTACAGGATAAGCAAAGGAACGTACTTCTATATCAAGAATAGACTCAAGATGCTTTTTTGACAAGAAAATTTCACGAGCCTGCGAAGCGTCGTCGAGTGTCGTCAAAACATTGTGGGAATGTGTATGCGCTCCGATATACATGCCATTGTTTATCAGATCAATCAGATCTTCCAAATTCATCAATTCGTTGCTTTGGATATCGCACCCTGGGGGTGCAACCTGCAATTCCATGGACATTTCGTTCAACAAACCTGATGTTTCTGCCAATGGTCGCTGATAAAAAATTTCCAGCACCAATTTTTTCACCCTGTTTCTCGAGACATCATCCCCAATATAATGTTTTGCACCATCTATCGACACATGGTCGTGCAGAGTATTTTTCAAATAATACGACAACACGTCCCACCATCCAAGACGCCTCTCCAACAATTGTTGCGTGGGTATGAAAAAAATTGCCGACACATTCAAATCGCGCAGAACAGGATAGGCTAACGTGTGATTATCTTTATATCCATCATCGAACGTGATCATCACCGATTTTCGTGGGAACGAATTATATTTCATGCAGTCCAGGAGATCCTGTTCGGACAATATGTCATAATTTTTTGTAAACCACCGCAATTGCTCATAAAAATAATCCTGTGACATTCCGCAAAAAAGGTTTTCATCAAAATATGCATGGAGATTATTCTGAAATATTCTGTGATAATTCTGAACGACAAAAACACGCCTGTACTTATTCAGATGCCTGATCACCGGCTTGATACGCCAGGCAACCCCATCCTTGATCCTGTCCAAGAGTCCGTATGGCACAAGACTACCCATAGAACATCAAGACCCCATTATCCAATCGACCTTTTAATATTCCCTGCCACACTTTTTAAAAATGCATAAACTCCAGCTCGTTCAAAATCCAACTCTATCAACGTATTTGTTGAAGAAGAAAACGCATCTTTGTATTCCTCAGCCCCTCGCAACATATCAAATTCTTTGAATCCATTTTCATGTGCATACTTTACAAGAAGAAGCATATGCAATTTTCCAGGAGAAAAATTTTTCCACGACAAATTCCACGCCCCAAAATAATAGTAATACCTTTCGCCATGTATAAATGATATTTGGTTTGCTATTGTTACATCGTCACACTTGAGCGATGTCACATGAACGTGCTTATTTATTTCCATACATATTAGCGCTTCGTTGAGGAAATAAATCCCAGCGTCTGTACATAATATGTTATTTGCTCCACGCCGTATCAGCCACTCTTTCTTGTCCGTAATCAATTGCGTGACTGACGCTTGAATTTCATCGACTCCGGATGATACTCTGAGGGATACCTCGCCTGCCTCTTTCAACCTGCGCATTCTCCGGTTTGCCTCGCCAGCCGCCTTACGGTCCACCGAGGACATCCAACTGTCGTACCCCTGCGGATCGACATGCACGACCGGACAGACAAAGTCATCGTGCTCTAAATGCTTCTTCATTTTCGAGAGTTCGCCATACGCCAGACTATCCCTTCGCACTTGCTTCATTTTCAGACGCGCGCCGGAAAACTTCGAAAGTGAACGGTCCACCGCCTGTGGTATCAACCAGACGTCCTCCCGGGCCACCACGGCGTCGCAATAGTCCGATACTTCACCGGCAGACCACTGGAGCTCGTCGCCATTCTTGGAGATGGCCAACGGCAGGATCAATTTCAAACGCGAACTCTCCCAGGCGGTCATTATGAATTGCCTTTGGCCCTTCACCGCGCCCAGGTGTTTCCACCATGAATGATGCCAGGCCCAGTCCTGGAACGGTGTGTGCTGAGCCTGCTCCTGAAGCGCGGTCCACGCACCCTCGAGGCTTCTCAATTCTTCCACCGATTCCACCAATTCATATGAGATCATCCAGACCCCCATTGTCGCCGAGTTAAGCCAGCTGTTGCCACTCTGCGTCCAGGAGTATCAGCCCTTCGGAACCGGACACGTTGCGAAAACGTTCCTCACCATCCACATGAAAATTGAGCAGGTTCTCGCCGTAGAAGATGGTCTTCTCCACAGCTCCGGCGCTCACCCCGAGCCTCAAGGAATAGACTCCGGGCGTAAAAGGCAGGCGCGAAATCTGACAAACCGCCTCGTGCACACCCGGTTCAAGTTCTTCCATGTCGATCTCATAGCGGCTGTCGTATGTTGTAAGATACAGAAAATCTGACGTATGAACTCCGATACCAAATTTTGGACGAAGCAATGTTTCTCCGTTCCGATACTTAATGCATATTTTCACTGGTTCGTTGACATGAACGCGGTCTGTCGACATTTCATCGGAAGTCAGTAAAGTCAGCGACAACAACTCGAATCCAGAAGTTGAGGATATTGAGCTTTTATTAAACTCGATACGATCGTATATGTCCTTGTCGCTTTTTTCAAAAAACGCTTTACATACATCTTCTGAGGGCCCATCGACCACGATACTCCCGTGTTCGAAAAATATTACCCGCGAGCAGATACGCTGCACTTGACGTATGTTGTGACTCACCAACAGCACGGTCTTTTTTTGCTTGAGGATAAGGTCCTCCATCCTGTCAAAGCACTTGCGCTGGAAGGCGATGTCGCCCACCGCCAGTACCTCGTCCACGATGAGGATGTCGGCGTCGATGTTCGTTGCGATGGCGAAACCCAGACGCACCTTCATGCCCGAACTGTACTTCTTCACGGGCGTATCCGCGAAGGGGACGATCTCGGCGAAATCCAGGATAGGGTCCACCAGCTTTTCAATCTGGTGGCGGCTGACTCCCAGAATGGAGGCATTAAGGTAGATGTTTTCTCGCCCGGTCAGTTCGTGATGGAGTCCGGCCCCCACCTCGATGAGCGGGGCCACACGGCCCTTGACTGCGATCGACCCGGTGGTGGGGTTGGTGATGCCGGAAAGAATCTTGAGCAGAGTTGATTTTCCCGCTCCGTTGGAGCCGATGATACCCACCACCTCGCCGGGCTTGATGGAAAAATTCACGTTTTCCAACGCCCTGAATAGCTTGGGTTGCACGGGGCTCTTGCCCGAAATCCTGCGCATCACGTTCTGAACGTTCGTCTTGAGCGTTTGCAACTGACCAAGTCGGAAGTCCTTAGTCACGTTGCGCACTTCGACAACGTTCATATTCCGCCCAAAGTCATCGCTCTCTCTATATGACATCTGCAAACCCCGGTTCAACACTCTTAAAATATCCATAGCTCATTGGTAGTATTACCAATACTAGCATCAATCCAGGCCACACCACCTGGAAATCTGGTGGCTTTGCGTAGAGCAGTGTATTTTGAAATGTATCTACTATTCCTACAACAGGATTAAACGTGTATATAAAATAAAATAAATTCGAGTGGATACCTGCGGCTTGCTTCTCTAAAAGAACGTGCTTAACCAGCGACAGTGGATAAATGATAGGCGAAGCGTACATTAGTAAAGAGATGGCCACGGGAAGCAGTTGCGATACATCGCGGTAAAACACGTTGAGAGCCGCGCCAAGCAGGCTGACGGAGAGCACGGCCAGGATGAGATAGATCACCAACATGGGCAGCCAGACCACTTGGGCGGAAATTGGGATCCGGTACCAGAGCATCAGCCCGAAAAGCACCATCATGTCCACACCCAACTCCACCACCTTGGTCAGCACGGACATCAGCGGAAATACCTCGCGGGGGAAGTAGATCTTCTTCACCAGCGCGGCGTTGACCACAATGCTCATCACTCCCAGGGCCACGCCCTCCTGAAAAAACACCCAGGGAATCAGCGCGGCGAATGTCAGTACAGGATAGGGAATGGGACCGCTTTCGATACCGATAAAACCACGCATGAGTGTGAAAACCAGCATGAGCATCACCGGCTTGAGCACTGTCCAGGCCACGCCCATGTAGGCCTGCTTGTAGCGAACCACGATCTCTTTCCAGACGAGGGTCCACAAGAGTTCCCGGTATTGCCAGATGCGCAGTCTTGGAATGATGGTGATCACTCCGTCCTCCTCTTTATAGTGAAATATATCGCCGAACCAATGGCCCGACCCAGTTGGCCACCGGCAAAGGCAGACGGCTCCAGCAGCACTCTGCCAGGGGTTTGAGGCCAAACCCTTTCGGTCGGAAGGCCGTTTCAATTTTTCCGACGGTTACCAGGCGTTCCCAGGCAAGCCCGACCGCCTGTGCGCCCCACTGCCTTTTGAAGCGATAGGTCCCTTCTCCCGGCGTGGAACGGCCAAAGTCGAACTCCCCGATGCACGCGTCGGAAGCCCACGACAGCATGGCCCAGTACAACAGCATATTGGCGTTTTGCCGGTTGTATTTCCTGAGCGAGGACGCCCACGGCACGTAAGCTCTGGAGCCCTGGAGCAGCATGATCCCGGCCGCGCAAGGGGTGCCGTCGGGCAGGGACACCACCGTGATCCTGACATTTTCCCCATACCCACGCACAACCTCCCGGAACCAGTTCAGGGAATGCGTGGGTGATCCGAGATCACGCATGTTCCGGGCGAAAACCTTATAGAAAGACGGCAGCAGGTCCTCCCCTCCCATGGATGCGGTCAATCCGTCGCGCTGGGGTTTCCTGATCTGGCTGCGCAGTTTGGCCGGGAAGCCCCCGAACAATCGTTCCTGCCCCTCCGGCAGAGCCATCCGCATGAGGACCTTGGGAGTTACCGATTCCTCCGGCGGTGCCTGAACGCGAATCTCCACTCCAACCGCGCCCAACTCTTTGGCCGCCTTCAGGGCGCCTTCCCGGAGGCTGTCACCTGTGGCCCGATCGTCGGCCAGGGGGCCTGCGAAATCGCAATAGGGCAGGGAAACGAGCCAGCCGCGGCATCCGGGGCGGCCAAAGCGCACCAATGGCAGAACCCCGAGCACTTTGCCGTTCCGCGTGGCCAGAAGCGGCGCCGGTTCGAAACCGTAGGCCCGGCTCACGGCTTCCAGCCATGCCCAGCGGTGGTATGGACCTGCCTCAGGATGGCCGACCACGTATTCATCCCACCGGTCGCGATGGGTGGCATCAACGGCTACGACGCGCATCGAGCCCTACCGCAGCAGCTCATCCAGGGACGCCAGCCGCGCATCCCAGGAATAATGCCGTTCGACCTGTGTTCTGGCGCGCGCGCCCATGATCGCCGATGACGAAATTTCTCGCAACAGATCCACGGCGGCCCCGGCGAAGGCCTCGGGCTCGCACGGAGCGACAGCCACGTCCCAGCCCGGATTGGCGTCGATGCCTTCCAGGGCCTGGGGCGTGACCAGCACGGCCTTGCCCATGGCCATGGCCTCCAGGACTTTGTTCTGTACTCCCCTGGCTATGCGCATGGGAGCCACCGACAAAGACGCCCCGGCCACGAACTCCCTGACGTCGTCCACCGAGCCTGTCACGTGCACCCCGGGCTTGTCGGCCAAGGTCAGCACTCCGGCCGCGGGATTGGCCCCGACAATCCAGAATTGGGTTTCAGGAAACTTCGACCTGATCAGAGGCAGCACGTCGCTCGCAAACCACGTAACCGCATCGATATTTGGATAATAATCCATGGCCCCGCAAAATACCAGCTTCGGCTGTTTTTGAGGCGGACAGGTCCCGTTCGTAGAGAAATATTCCAGATCGACGCCATTGGACACGCTCGTCACTTTCTCGCTGTTGCCGTGCACTTGCCGGTATAAAGAAGCCTCGGCTTCAGACACCAGGATTACATGGTCGAAAATCTGTCCGGCCAGTCGCTCGTACTCTCCGAGCAGCCTCGCTTCCAGGCTGTAAACCCAGCTCATGGGCCACGCACAACGCCTGGCGTACTCGCGCCACTTCTCAGAATCCACGTCCATCAGGTCCAGCACCACTCGCGGCGGCAACTGGTGGGCCCTGGAGAGCAGGTATTCGGCCATGGGCGCGCACACCACCAACGCGGCCGACACTGTCCTCCTGGCCAGGATGTCGTCCACGAAGCGTTGCAATCGTCCGTCGTGGAAGTATTCCACGGAAAAGGAGGTACCCTTGAGGGCCCCGAGGCCCGACCGCAATTTGTGCCAGCGCGTTAAAGGCTCCACGGCGAGGCTCGCGCACATCGGTCTGAGTGAGTCCAGGTAATCCAGATCGTTCGGATCGTCCGCCAGCGCCCCCAGGTGGATGCGCCAGCCTTGCCGTGCCAGATGGCGGACCATGTGGAAGGACCTGATTTTGTCCCCTTTGTTGGGCGGATAGGGGATGCGATGGCACAGGACCAGGATTTCCTTATCATCCGAGGAGTCCGCCGCCGGGACCAGATCGTTGGGCATGGTTATTGCGTCATTCATTATTTTAGTGCCTTGGGAAGCCTGCTCGTGTACCAGCCCACAAGCGACCGCTCGGAAACGACGGAGAGGAAACAGTTTCCCTGCATCTTCCGCCTACTTGTACCGAGCCTGTCTCCTGGCGGCATTAGGGGGGCACACCCATTGAAGGCTAGGGGAAGTACGTATTGGCGGATCGGGCCCTGAGCATTATCCAGATGGCTAGCATGATTAAACATTACGATACTTGGCGTTGAGGCAGGGATGCCATGATAGTCAAGATACGCGAAATGCCGAAGTGTGGGTGCAAATCTTTCGAAAAGTGGCAATTCGCTGGACATAGGTGGTATTACAATCCAAACGACAAAGTAATACCCCACGCACAACCTAGCCATGACGAAGGTGACGGCATTGACCACTTTTGACACGGACATAACGCGTATGCAAGCAGCGTCCCCTTTTGGGCTGTCTCCATGAGGATAGAAACAGTCGCACGGGTTATCCCTTTTGCCGTGTTCATGGCGATCATCGGCGTCGGCGAAGCGCTTTCCATGCTCGCACGGCTCCTAAATTTCTCTCTGCCAGGCCAGGACATCCTTTACCTTTACCCGATCCGGGCCATCACGGCGGGGATTCTGCTTTGGGTGTTCCGGTCCCGGTACAGCGAATTGTCGTTTTCGGATCTGGGCCGCCCCATGCACACCTTGCTCAGCATCCTTCTGGGCATCCTGGTTTTTATCGTCTGGATTACCCTTAACCTGCCTTTCACCCTCACGCCTTCCCTAGCCACGGGGTACGACCCGACCCTGTTTCCCGAGGGTGGCGTGCGAATGGCCATGATATCCGTAAGAGTGGTTGGAGCAGTGATCATCGTTCCCATCATGGAAGAACTTTTCTGGAGATCGTTCCTCACACGCTATCTCATAAGCAATTCCTTCACAACGGTGGAGATAGGTACCTTTACACTTTCCAGCTTTCTGATTACATCAGTACTTTTTGGCCTGGAACACAACCTCATTATTGCCGGCATATTGGCAGGAATCATATACAATGCAATTTTATTTTACACGAAAAACCTCTCTCAATGCGTGCTTTCGCATCTAATTACCAACGCACTTCTGGCCGGATACGTAATTTTTACAAATCAGTGGTCCTTCTGGTAATGAACACGTTTAAACACGCCACTGACCAGCATGGATAACAACTGCACACACGCAAAGCATAATACTGCTTATTTTAAACATCGCAATAATGCCATCGGGCATATGAGCATCACGCAATGAATAAGATTGACCGTTACTCTTCTCTGACGTATACTTTGACATTCATTGGATTTTGCTTCTTGATTCAATACTGTTCCGGAACGTACGGGGTAGACCGAGGTCTGACCAACGACGAGTCCGCACATTGCGTCAATGCACTGTTATTCAGGGATTTCCTTCACGCACATCCGTCGCTGGATTTTCTTGGTTTCGGCATCGAATATTACGAGCACTTCCCACGAGTTTCCATCGGGCATTGGCCACCACTGTTTTATGTCATCCAGGCTGTTATCCTTGCCGTGTTCGGCCGCGACTTTTCCAGCATGTTGGGTTTCCAGGCAGTGACCGCCGGCTTGACCGCAGCCATCGTCAGCAGCGTGGTGCGCAAGCGATACGGATTCTGGGCCGGCTTGGCCGCTGGTGCCATGGTGTTATGTTCACCCTGGATGATGTTCTACGTTAATACCGTGATGATCGACGTTTTTCTTGGACTCCTGGTCCTCTTGGCATCCCTTGCCTGGGCACGCTATACCAGGACCAGCTCCTGGCGCTGGTCTCTAATTTTCGCCGCCCTAGCCTCCGGTGCCATCCTCTCCAAGGGCAACGGGTTCGGCCTTGCCCTCCTCCCGTTGCTTTACTGTCTGTTCCAGCGGGATTTCAGTACGTTGGGATCCTGGAAAACCTGGGTCGCCGCCCTATTCGTCGGATGCTTGACCATCCCGTGGTACGCGCTCACCTACAAGATCTCCGCGGACGGCCTACTGTACCATTGGGGTTGGGAGTATACCCGTTTGGCGTTGCCATCATATTCCCAAAAAATGCTTCCGGCCCTGGGCGTTGCCGGGATTGCCGCCTTGCTGTTCGGAGCGATATGCATCGTACGTTCGGATAAAAAGTCAGGAGACACGACCCTGGCCTCCATGATCTCCGCGACGGCCGCGATGTTCCTGTTCCAATGCTTGGCGCCTGCGGGCATTGAGGATCGCTACCTGATCACACTCGTTCCGACCGGCGTCGTCGTCGCCGCTTACGGCGTCGGGGAGGCTGTCCGACGGATAGGACGACGGTACACGTGGGCGGCGCGCCCGGGCGTCTCTTCAGCCGTCGTTGCCATGATTCTTCTGTTCAACGCCGCAGCCATATCCCGGATGCCATCCTTGTCGACGTTTCACATGGATGTGGTCATGAGAACCATCATAGACTCCAGCAACCGGAACCCCCTGATTCTCGTGACCGGCTGTCCTCGCGCTGAAGGGGCCTTGATCGCAGCCGGCGCTCAGGCAGATACGGATCGCAGCCACTACATCATCCGTGGGTTCAAGGCCTTGGCATCCGATGACTTCATGGGCACCCGGTACTGCGCCCGGTTTCCATCTTCGAAGGAAGTGGGGGCATGGGTTGAGAAGAGCGGGATCGGCTGGATTGTCGTAGACACCTCACCGGAAAGCATGGCTGTACTTCATGCTCGGCAGGTGCTTGAGTACATGGACTCCGGTCCTCCCGGCTGGAGAGTCTGCGCTGTGTTGCCCCATCGCGACGGCGAGACCCGCCTGTACGTTTCCAGCAAGCTCGAACCGTCTCCAGCGCTTATCAAAGAAATTCTTCGAGAGGTGGCCCCACAGAAGATCATCGGCCATTACCCCGGCTTAAAACCCGTTGTGTCCGCGACCATGCGGCGACATTGCGCTACGGGTTAAGGGTGAACGTCTTCGTTCCCGTCGGGGCCCGGAGGCTGACCTGTTACATGGGCAGGCTCGGTTCAAGCCCGAAAAAATCGAGCACCTCTCGGGGTGTGGAGCGCTTACTGGTTGAGACCGAACCGGATTGCAGCATTTCCAAGGTTGTGTTCGTCCGGCAAAAGAACAAATGCAAATCCTCTGTAAACTCGTATTGCGAATAAGCACCTCTCAAGCGATTTTCGATCTCGCGCATATCCACCCTGAGCGGCACGGCTGGAGCCTGGACTTTCTCGTAAAAACGTTCCGGTCCATAGGGCTCGAATAAGAACATCTGTGTGTAGAACTGCACGTGCTTTGGATTTACCATGATACATATATCATCTATTTTATTTATTTTTGAATAGTTGAACATCGCATTACACATATAAACCATAATATTTCGCATGCGTTGCGTTCTGGATGTGACGAACGCGGAAAGTTCCACCACGACCCTGCCCTGATTGCGAAGGGCATCGAGCTCCTTCCTGTAGAGTTCGTCCATGGGCAGGCCATTTTGCGCAGTATCGATTATTTCGGTCAGAGTGGCCACAACCGTGAGGTTGGTCTTGAACAAGAACACGCACGTCTCGGGAAGAAGGCTGTAGTGGGAATAGTGATACGGGTGCTGCGGGCAGGGGGGGATGTAACCCACCGAAGAGTATTCATTATGGACCAGCCTGAAGGCCTGCTGGTATTCGTCAAGGGTTTCGGCGATCTTTATGCTGGGCTTGTCGAGCCCCTCCATGTCGAGTTTGAGAAGCGACGAGCGCCTCAGGCGCAGGGTGCGTCGTTTGTCTACGATGGATTCGTGCGTAACCTCTGGGGTATTCATAATTCTCGATCCTGTTTAATCTCTTCCATGGTTGAAGCTGCCATATCGTCCTCAGGAGATCACACCGTACGCGGCCTAAGCGACCTCGATCCTGCCCAGCTCCCCATGGGCTCGCCTAGACTCGGCATTTTTCGGCCCCACCGGGCGGGTATGGACTATCGTACACCTTTAAGCCGCCTACCGTAAAGCTTTCCTGCAATTTGTGATGCAATTCCCAAACCCTGCCCTTCTCCTCGGGAACGCTGATGCCGGACACGATCATGGATACCCCCGCGAGCCAGTCGCTGGCGACCAAAATCAAGATCCCCGACATGTCGAACCCTTTTGTCGAAAAGAGGGCTCAACCAATCGGGTCATCTGGAACGTACGCGTTCCATTCGGAACTGGTGCAAGCGGTCCGCCATGAGGCCGGGTTCAACGCGGCCAGTTGCCGCCCTCCTATGCCGCCCCCCTGACTTTTGTATGCATCCCATTTCGGTCTGAGCTGTTCCTCCAAAGAGCGGGGGACTTGGAGACGAAGCGATCAAAAAACAAAGAGAAGGGGAAGTGATTCTGCAACCACTTCCCCTTCGTCACATTAACAGCTGTTGATGCGGCGTTAGCTCGCCTTGCCGCGGCGGCGGAGCAGGAACATGCCCAGGACGCCGGTGCCCAGCAGCAGCATGCTGGTCGGCTCGGGCACGGTGCTGAGGGTGAAAGTGCCGTTGACGATGGTTTCGTCGGCAGTGAATCCGGAGGAACTGGGGACGAGGTTTGCGAGTTGGACGCCGCTGCCCAGGGAGCCGGTCAGGGCAATATCAGTGCCGAAGAGATCCTGACCAGTCGAGGTCAAGAATACGCCGGCAACAAGCGGATCAAATATGCCGCTGATCGTGTCCTGCGCTTCCGTGGCGCCCGACAAGCTCTGGTTGGTGGAGGTGACGGCGCCCTGGCTGTTGGTAGGGACGAGAGTCAACTCAGCGATCTTAGTTCCATTATCTTCCAGATAGATCGGGCCAGTAGCGGCGTATTCAAACTTGAAGTCGGCCGGGTCGGTCACCGAGATGACTGAACCGGTGAGAGGGTTAGGGGTAACCAGGGTCAGGCCTTGCAGGGAATTGTTTGTGGCGAGACCCGAAGGGGTGTTGTAGGACGAGCTACCTGTGAACATTGACGTGATGAGGACCGTAAACGGGTCGCCGACTTGGACCGTTCCACCAGGGCCAGTGCCGGTCTGAGTCAAGTTGATTTCGCCGTTCAAGTTGAAGCCGTTGATGTGCGTGACGGCAGTACCACCAAGGCCGTCAGCCGCGAGATCGAGTGTCCAGTCGGTCAGCAAGCCCGCATGGGCCTGAGCGCTGATGGACAGGGCCACAGTTGCCAGTAAAATGCTGAGTAAGCGTCGCATTGTTCTCTCCTGGTAAAATTTAGTTTCGTGATCACGCCGTCAGCCACCTATAAGCAACGCCTGTGCCATTGAGATAACTACCTACTTCGATTGATATTTTATTCTGAACCAAGCTCACTTTCGGTTTAAAGTGTAAAGTTTTCTTGATTTGAAGCCGGATATTTTAACGGCTGAATTCCAAAATTCTCGCGACCAGGCAGGGTCGTCTTGACGGAGGCGATCATATGGAGATATTCTTTAAAAAATGATAAATCTTTGAGCCAGAAAGCGTGAGGACTCTCCGGTCGATGCATCCGCACATGCGGCGGAGCTTCCTCCAAAAGAAAACCGCTCACCCGGAACGCCATCCCACAGGGCGCTGCATGCCGGACAGCCCTCACAGGAGCCTCGTCGATGACATCCACAGCGGATACTATCCACCTTTCGGAATCCGAGGCGAAGAGGTTCATGGATGTGGCCTTTTCCAGAAACCTGGGAATACTCACACCTGCCGAACAGGACAAACTGGCCAACGCCCGCGTGGCGATCCCGGGACTGGGAGGTGTGGGGGGGATGCACTGCGCCACCCTGGCCCGACTTGGCCTGGGCGGTTTCCACATGGCCGACCCGGACAACTTCGAACTTGCCAACTTCAACCGCCAGTTCGGGGCCACCATGCGCCATCTGGGCGAATCGAAGCTTACAGCCATGAGCGAGGAGGTCCGGCAAATCAACCCGCATGCCATGATCCGGGGCTTCCCCGAGGGATTGACCGCCGCGAACCTGGATGAATTCCTGCGCGATGTAGACGTAGTGGTGGATGGCCTCGACTTTTTCGCTTTCGATATCCGGCGAGCCTTGTTCAACAGGGCAAGGCAGCTGGGAATCCCGGTGGTGACAGCAGCCCCTTTGGGTTTCACAACCGCTGTGCTCGTCTTCACGCCCGACTCGATGTCGTTCGACGACTATTTCGCCATCCACGACGGCCTCGACGCGAAAGAGCGCCTGATCCGCTTCGCCGTGGGCCTCGCCCCCCGGGGGCTGCACCTGGGGCAGATGGACCCGTCCAGGGTGAGCCTGGACAACGGGCGCGGCCCTTCCCTGGCCATCGCCTGCCTGCTTTGCTCGGCCCTTGCCGCCACGGAAACCGTGCGTTTGATCACTGACCGGCCCGGCCTGAAGGCCGCGCCCTGGTCGCTCCAGATGGACGCACTGAACGGCCGCACCCGTCGGGCCCGGCCCCGGAACGGCAACGCCTCCCTCACCCAGCGCGCGAAGCTGTGGTACGTCAGAAACGTCATCCTGGGTGGAAAAGTCGGCATCATGAGGAAGGAACCCGATTCTCCCGAGCTTGCGCCTGGATCAGCGTTCCCGCCCCCCGATCACCTGCTCTGGCTGGTCCAAGCGGCACTCCAGGCTCCATCCGGGGACAACAAGCAACCCTTTCGGTTCCAAATGGATGACGGAGTCCTGCGGATATTCAACGCCCCCCGGGAAGACGAGAGTTTCTTCAACGTCCATCAGTTGGCTTCGATTATCGCCTGCGGGGCGGCAGTGCAAAACGTGGCTTGCGCGGCTCCGGGCATAGGCTGGACGGCGCATCCCCAGATCATGCCCGACCCCGGCAACGAGGACCTTTTGGCGGCGTTGACCTTCACACCTGGATCGGGCCAATCTGATCCCCTGGGCGACTCCGTGTGGACTAGATCCACCAACAGGCGCGCATTCTTCCGGCGGCCCGTCGAACGATTCAGCCAGGATGCGCTGGTGGAGGCGGCCCAACCGGAGAAGCTGCTCCTCCTCGACGACACCCACAGGCTCAACGAACTGGCCGGACTGTTGTTTCATGCTGACCGCATTCGGGTGGAACGCCGTGACCTGCACGAATACTTCATGGGCACGGTCCGTTTCGACCCTGAGGAAAGTGCGCGGGCCGAGGACGGGCTGCCACTGAAAAACCTGTACGCCGGGACGGCGGGTGAGGCCTTCCTGCGTCTGACCAGACCCTGGGCGGCCATGCGAGCCGCCAACATGCTGGGTCTGGGCCGGCTGGTGGCCGTTCATTCGCTCATGAGCATGCGCAAAAGCCCGCTCGCCGGCCTCGTTTGCGTGGATTCCCCAGCTCGCGAGGATTTCCTCAAGGGCGGCATGGCCCTGGAGCGGGTGTGGCTCACGGCCACCCGGCTTGGCCTGGCCCTTCAGCCCATGACGGCCATCACCCTTTTCTGGGTGCGCTGGAGGTTGGACGGCCCGGACGCCTTTTCCAGACGGCACCAGCATCTGCTTCGAAAAATCTGGCCCACGTTCGAACGCCTCTTCCCCGGATTGGGTGACACCTGCTGGCCGGTCATGCTCTTCCGGGCCGGTTACGCGCCACCCATTATGCATGGGACGCCGAGGAGGAAGGTGGAGTCTTTGGTCCTGTCCTGAAACGAATCTGAACTTCCACATTAGAATACCGGTATTAGGCCATAAATCGAATAAGAGTTGTCCAGCTGCAATCGGGCGAGGTCTTGGCGTAAAAGTGGCTTTGATGCTTGAATGCGTCGAGGGCAATTGTCTTACAGTTTGCGCCGCGTCTCCCAGGGCCTTGACTCCTCGCGGGGCGTTGCAGCTTCCACCAGATTTTGATCCTGGCTGGATAAGCGCTTGCTCCGCCGGTCGAAGCCTAAGCTTTATTGAGGGACATGAAATTCTGGGCTATACTGACGCGAATCGAAATCACCGTTTGATACTTTTGCAACCTGCTACACCCGGAACAAATAGATGATTCCAATTTTCGCCATATCCATGCCCCCCGACTTCGGGAGTCGAGTCCTTGCCACCCATAGCCACATATATTACATTTGCATGTACAAGCGCATTAACACTTATAACATATGTTATTAAATATGAACAGCAACGTAAAACCCCTGTCCGTTTTTGATGTACAAGACCCGTCAGGCGAGGATAAATTATGGCACAAGGAGACGGAGTTCAAGGAAACCCAGCGGATCGCCCGCATCGGTAGCTGGTATTGGGACATGGTGACTGGCGCCTGTGCCGGCTCGGAAGAGTTCTACAACATTTACGGACTGGACCCGGCCCAACCCTTCCCCGAATTCAGTCAACAGCGGGGGACGCTGTATACCGTTGAGAGTTGGGAGCTAAAGAACGCAGCCATCCAAGAAACCCTGCGAACAGGGGTTGGCTATGAACTGGACCTGGAGGCGATTCGTGGGGATGGTGCCGCGATATGGGTAAAAACGCGGTGCGCGGTCGTAAGGGATGCCGACGGCAGGATCGTGACCTTGCGTGGAATGGTTCAGGACATCACCGAATCCAAACGGATCGAGAAGGAGTTGCAAGAGGCCAAGCGGGAGGCGGAGCGACGGGCCGGGGAGCTCAACTCCACGCTCGACGCAGTGGCTGGAGGACTGATCGTCTTGGACGTCCAGGGCAGTATAGTCCGCATGAACCAGTTCGCGCGTTCGGTCTATGGTTTTTCCCGAACAGAGATGTCTTTATCCATCCATGAGAGGGCGGAAATCATTCGCCTCGAGAACGCGGAAGGCGAGGCGGTGCCTGTGGAGCTTCTGCCCGGTTACCGTGCCCTGAAGGGCGAGACTGTAATCAACGACGTGAGCAAGCTCATGCGCGCCGGTGAGGGCACAGTGTACTGGGTGTCCATGAACGCTGCTCCAATCCGGGGAAACAATGGCGCGATATCAGGTGCCGTGGTTACCTTCCAAGACATCACCGAGCTGAAAAGAACCGAGTCCGAACTCAAACGCACCAAGGATTTTCTTGAACAAGTCATGGCCACCAGCCACAACGCCATCTTCGTCCTCGGCCTGGACGGCAGGTTCCTGTCCGGAAACAAGGCTTGCGAGAGGATAACCGGATATCCCGAGGAGGAGGCCACAGGCAAGCCCTATTCGATTATCATGCCCGAGGATGCCGCATCCGTAATGGATGAGTTATTCAGACAGGTCGCATTGAACAACAAGTCAGTTGTCGACCAGGAAGTGCCCATCGTGCACAAGGATGGGTCCATTCGAACCGTTCTTTTAAGTTGCGTGCCGTTCCGAGATGGAGACCATGTTGCGTTCATAACCGGAACCGCCGTGGACATCACGGAACGCAAGAGAATAGAGGAACAGCTCCGGAGTGCCAAAGAGGTGTCGGAGGTCGCCAACAGGGCCAAAAGCGAGTTTCTGGCCAATATAAGCCACGAAATCAGAACCCCCATGAACGGGGTACTGGGCATGACTGACCTCGCCCTCATGGAAGACATCTCGATTCGTGCCCACATCTATCTCCAGTCCGTCAAGCAGTCCGGCAAGGCGCTCCTTGAGATCGTCAACGACATCCTGGACCTGTCCAAGATCGAGTCGGGCACGGTCGTTTTGGAGCAGAAGACGTTCTGGCTCCGTGAAAGTATGATCTCGATTTTCATGCCGTTCTCGATCAGCGCCCGGAACAAGGGGCTTGAATTCTACCATTCGATCGACGCCGATGTGCCTGACAGTCTCGTGGGAGATCAGGGTCGTCTCAGACAGGTGCTGACAAACCTCCTCGGCAATGCCATTAAATTCACGGAACAAGGGGCTGTACGGGTATCCGTGGAAGTTGAGGACGTTTCGACTTTGCCTAACTCAGTCAGGCTCCTTTTCAGGATCAAGGACGACGGCATCGGCATTCCCAGTGACCGGCTGGAGGTTGTATTTCGGCCATTCAGCCAGGTCGGGTTGTCGAGCCATGTTAAATACGGCGGCACCGGGCTCGGACTGTCCATCTCAAAAAATCTGGTCGAGTTGATGGGCGGACAAATCTGGGCCAACAGCACTGTCGACAAGGGGACCACCTTTTACTTTACCGTCGAATTTTCCCTGGGCGAAGAGTCACCACACGAGGAGACTCTGGAACACGGCCAGGAGTCTCACTGGTTGAGGCCGCTCAAGATACTCCTGGCTGAAGACAACCCCTTGAACCAGTTTCTGACAGAACAGCTGCTCATGCAGAGCGGGCACGCCGTCACCATAGCAAATAACGGGAAAGAGGCCCTGGAGGCGCTCCGGTTGGAGGATTTCGATCTCATATTCATGGACGTCAGGATGCCGGAGATGAACGGCGAAGAAGCCACACGGAGAATCAGGGCCGGAGAGGCCGGAGAGGATAAGAAATCCATCCCCATCATCGCTTTGACCGCCCATGCTCTCAAGGGCGACCGAGAACGATTCCTGGCCGCGGGAATGGATGCTTATTTGGACAAACCATTCGATGTCGAAAAACTGGACCGAATATTGGTAAGAGTGGTGGGCCAAAGTAAGACCGAGTAAAGGACTTACTCCTGATTGAAAGAAGCCCCGAACTCACCCTGGACCTGTTGCAGCATCCCGACTGGTTTAAGATCATCTGAACCGATCAGCACACGGTGGCTATTCCAACAGGATCAGGTGTTCGGCGATTGGGCCAAGGGCCATGGCCGGAAAGACGCTTAGGGCTCCCACTACCGTCACTACGACAATCAACAGGAACACGAACAGCGGCGTGTGAGTGGGCAGGGTACCTGCTCCCTCGGGCGTGGTCCTCTTGACCGCCATGGCCCCGGCAATGGCCAGGGTGGGCACGATCAGCCAGTACCTGGCGATAAACATGCAGAGGCCTCCGACCGTATTGTAGAAGGGCATGTTGGCCGAGAGTCCGGCGAAAGCGCTGCCGTTGTTGTTGCTCATTGAGGTGAACGCATAAAGGATTTCACTGAACCCATGCGCACCCGGATTGGCGATGGCCGCCTTGGCGTCTGGGACGATCATGCCCAAAGCCGTGCCTATAAGGCTCAAGAATGGCGGAATCAGGATGACCACCGAGGCCATCTTCATCTCGAACGGTTCGATCTTCTTGCCCAGATACTGTGGCATGCGCCCCACCAGGAGCCCCGCCACGAACACAGTCACGATGACGTACACCAGCATGCTGTAGAGTCCGGAGCCCACACCACCGTAAACCACCTCGCACAGATGCATAAGCCACAGGGGCACCAAGCCCCCCAAGGGGGTGAAGGAGTCGAGCATGGCGTTCACTGCGCCGCTGGAGCTCGCGGTGCCGGCCGTGGCCATGAGGGCCGAATCCACCACCCCGAAACGGCTCTCCTTGCCTTCCATGTTCCCGCCTGGCTGGGCCATGCTCCCTGTCACGGTCCGCTGGTCAACGCCGAAGGCCGCAACTCTGGGGTTGCCCGCCTGCTCGCTCTTCACGCACACCACGAGCAGGGCCACGAACATGATGGTCATGGCCGCCAGGATGGCCAGTCCCTGCCGCTGATCGAGGACCATGATGCCGAAGGTGAAGCAGAATCCGGCCGGAATGATCAGGATGGCCAGCATTTCCAGGAAATTGCTGAAAGGCGTGGGGTTCTCGAAGGGATGGGCCGCATTGACGTTGAAGTACCCGCCGCCATCGCTGCTCAGCATCTTGATGGACTCCCAGAAGGCCACGGGTCCCCGACTGACGATCTGCTCCGTCATGGTGGCCGGTTCGGTCTTTGGCTTGCCGTCCTTGTCCAGGACCGGCCGGCCGGAGGCGTCCTTGACCGGATTGCCGTAGGGCGTGGGCTCAAGAATGGTGGCCGTGGCCGCGCCCTTGATGGTTTGGGGCACGCCCTGCCAGGCCAGAGCCAGGGCCACGGCCACGGCCAAAGGCATCAGGATGTACAGGGTGCCACGCACCAGATCCAGCCAGAAGTTGCCCAGTTCTTCGGTCTCCCGTCGGGCGAAACCCCGGATCAGGGCCGCTAGCACCGCCATGCCGGTGGCTGCCGACAGGAACATGTGCACGGCCAGGCCCGCCTGGCTGAGGTAGCTCATGGTGCCCTCGCCAGCGTAGCTCTGCCAGCTGGTGTTGGAGCAGAAGCTGATGGCGGTGTTGAAGGCCAGATCTGGAGCTACGGGGCCAAGGCCGTCCGGATTCAGGGGCAGCACGTCCTGCAGGCGCAGCTGCGCATACAGCGCCACGAGGGACGCCCCGGCGAAGACCATGAGGGCCACGGTGTAGGTCTTCCAGTCCATCTCCCGTTTAGGGTCCACTCCGCAGACCCGGTAGATGAGGCGCTCCATGGGTCCGAACACCCGGTCCAGGCCGCAAGGCCTGCCATCGTACACCCGGGCCATGTAGGCCCCAAGGGGCCAGGCCAAGGCCAGAAGCGCGGCCAGGTACAGGGCGCATTGCCCCAGGCTGTTGGCGTTCATGCGAGCATCTCCGGTTGTGACGTGGTGGTGGCTTTCATGCACCCGCCTTCGTCGAAGCCTCGATTTTTGGCCCTTCCGGGATCACGAACCAGAACGTACTCCCCTGCCCTTCCCTACTCTCCACGCCGATCTGCCCTCCGCAGGCCTCGACGACGTTCTTGGCCATGGACAGGCCCAGGCCGCTGGCTCCCCCGGCCCGCCCCGGCACCCGGAAGAATTTATCGAAAATTTGGTCCTGGTATTGTTTGGGAATGCCCTCGCCGGTATCGGAAACCTCGAACCTGACCCCGGCGTCGGTCATCCGGGCCTTGATTTCGATGGAACCGCCCAGCGGAGTGTGTCTGATGGCGTTGTTGAACAGATTGGAAAGAATGAGTTCCAGGCGGTCCGGATCGGCATAGGTGAGCTCACATTCCGGGGCCACCTCTCTTACGATCACCAGCCCTTTCTCCTCCACCAGCAACCGGTGCTGTTCGACAACCACATCCAGGACCGGTCGGAGTTCGACGCGGCGTTTGCTCATTTCCATGCGCCCGGCTTGAATGCGGGCGATGTCCAGGAGGTCGTTGATCATGGATTGCAACCGTTCGCACTCCTCCCGCCCGGCATGGAGAAGTTCCTGCTGTTTCTCGGTGAGGGGGCCGGCCAGCTGTTCCAGACACACGTGGATGGCCATGTGCAGAGACGTGAGGGGCGTGCGGAATTCGTGGGCGAAGGTGGCCACCAGGTCGGAACTCATGTCGTCGAGTTTGCGCAACACCCCCACGTCGCGGAGCACGACGGTCACGCCTGCCAGGTTGCCCGTGTCGCCGTAGACCGGCGAGGCCAAAGGAAGATAATAGCCCTCCACCCCTCCGACGACCACGCGGACTGCCTCCTCGAACCCCTTGGGCAGGTATGGTCCCTTGCCGGCCAAAACGTGGGTCCTGGCCCGGGTCACGACGGCGCGCAGATCCGGGTCCAGCTTGACCACCGGATCAGGGAAGGCTGGGTCCGGACGGATGTCCAGGCTTTCCTCGGCGGCCTGGTTGGCGCTGGTCAACTGACCCTCCAAGTCAAAGGAGATGACCGGGTCGGGCAGGCTATCCATGGCGGCCTGGACCGCGTGCTGGGCCAGCATGAATTCCCCGAGGGAGCTTTTCCGGTATCGCTCCAGCCCTTGAGCCATGGCGTTGAATTCCTGGGCCAGCAACCCGATCTCGTCCTCGCCGTCAATCTGGGCGCGTATGGAAAAATCCCCCTGGCCCAGGCGCCGGACGGCCTGGCCGAGCACGGTCAGCGGCCGGAGCATGCGCGAAAGCAGGACGACGGATAAGAGCATCCCGGCCACGATCGCCAAGGCCATGGCCGAGAGGATGTAGGTGTCCATCCGACCGGAAAACCGCCGGACGTCCTCACTTTTCCGGACCATGGCTTCCTGGTTGATGGCCAGCACCACGTCCGCCTGCTCCTTGACCGACCTGAACCGGGGCAGCAACTCCTGGAAGTACGTTTCGCCGTCGGCTGCGCCTTCGTTGCGCCGCAGGAAATCATCCAGGCGTTTGGCGCAGTCGAGCCAGCGCGACCGCAACCGGTCCGTGGCCTCCGCCTCGCCGGACTCGGTGATGTTGTGCTCCTGCACGTCGAGTTCGGATTCAAACCGGGGACGATTTTCCAGGGCCTTTCTCGCGCCCTCCTCCCGGTGGCCGCCCAGGATCATGAGGAGAGCCCCGTTGTTCATCCCGTCGATGGCCTCCTTCATGCGCTCGGCCGCGAGGATGCTCCGGTAGTTGTCCTTGATGATCACTCGGGAGTGCGAGCCAAGCCTTGAGACCGTAGTGGCAGCGACTATTCCCAGGACCATCAAGGCCGCCACTAGGGGGGCTTGGGCCAGAATCAGCTTGTTCCTAAGCCTCACGGCATTCACTCTCCGGCTTCAAAGGAGACGATGTGGACATCGAGCCCTTCGGCTTCCTCGATGATCCGGTACAGGATCGACTTGCCGAACAACATCTTCCACCAGGGCTGGCGGGAGCGCCCGAGAATGACGTGTCCGACGCCGTGCGACTTGGCGAAATCGAGTATGGCGTGCACGGGGTCCGTGGCCTGGAGTCTGACCACCTCCGCCCCCAGTTCGCGGGCCTTTTCGATGTTGTCCAGGAGAATCCGCTGGGTTTTGGCGTCGATGCGAAGTGGCGTTTCTCTAGGCGTCTCCACGTACACCACGAACCAATGCGTGTTGAGCCGCCCGGCCATGCGGGAGCCACGCCTTAAGAGCACTCTCGCCTTGGGGGAGGCAGAGGCTATGCAGACCATGACCCGTCCTCCGGCCGTCCGGGGCTTGGCCGCATGGCCATTTTCCGTGGCGCGCTTCCGGCTCGTCCGCTCCAGGTTCTCGGCCACCTCTCGCAGAGAGAGCTCCCGGAGGGTGGCCAGGTTGTCCTCGCGAAAGAAGTTTTCCAGGGCGCGCTGTATCTTCTCCTTGGGGTATATCTTGCCCGCGCGCAAACGCTCGATGAGATCCTCGGCCGCCAGGTCCAGGGTGACCACCTGGTCGGCATCCTTGAGGAAGGTGTCCGGGACCGTCTCCCGGACGGCCACCCCGGTGGATTTTTTCACCAGATCGTTCAGGCTTTCCAGGTGCTGGATGTTGAAGGCGCAGATGACGTTGATGCCGGCCTCCAGGAGTTCCAGGATGTCCTGGTAGCGCTTCTGGTTGCGGCAGGTGGGCGCGTTGGAATGGGCCACCTCGTCCACCACTGCGATCTCGGGGTCCCGGGCCAGAACGGCGTCCAGGTCCATATCCTCGACCTCCATCCCCATGTAGTCGATCTTCAAGCGCGGCACCACCTCCAGCCCGTCGATCAGTGTGGCCGTCTCCGCCCGGCTGTGGGGCTCGATGTAGCCCAGCACGATGTCCACCCCGCGCTTGGCGAGGTCGTGGGCCTCCTGGAGCATCTTGTAGGTTTTACCCACGCCGGCGGCAAAGCCGAGATAGACCTTGAGTCGGCCGCGTTTCGACCGTTCCAGAAGGTCAAGGAAGTCCTGCGGGCTCTTTCGTATTGGATTCATTTCTTTATCCGTGTACCGGCTCTTGAGCGTCCCTTCAAGGCTGCCCGAGAGGTTTCTCATCGTCGAAAGAAAGAACTGGAGGGTTGCGCATTCCTGATGGAATGCGCAACCCTCCCTTGTTTGTTGCCTTAGACCTGCCGGCCAGCCGATGTCCGGTCTCGCTTCAGGCAGCCGAACGACATTCGTATCATGACCGTGACTGTCTCCGGCGGACGTCTCTCGATACGAGGCGAACCAGGACCTAGGAAGATTCGCCGTAGCGCTGCCGCAACTTGAGGTTGACCTCAAGCACGTTCACGAACTTCTCGCCGGCCAGTCCGTACCAGGGCGCGTCCGCGTTCGCATCCAGGATGCCTTCGATCTCCTTGCGCACGGTTCCGGGGTCTCGTTTCAGATCGGTCGCCCACTTGCCGGCCACCCGATCCAGCTGGAACTTGGCATTCTCCATAGAGATGTCCGGGTCCAACCCGGAGGCGGAGGCGGTGGCCAGGTCGCCGGGGACATCCGTGAGTTCGGCGTCCGGATGCTCCTCGATCCACATCAGGAAGAAGGTGGTCTGAACGTCCGAACCGGTGTTCACGGGTTCGAAAGTCGTCACGCTCTTGCCGTCCGCCCCGGTGGTGGTGGTCGCCGAGAGAAACATCCCGGGATGCTCCTTGGCGTAGTCCTGGAAGAACACCACCGCCAGGTCAGGGGCCTTGGGTTCAGGGGTGTCCGGGTTGTCCTTGACGAACTGGGCCACGATGTCCGGGTGCTTGGCAGACCATTCATCCACGAACGCGCCGTTCTTCGCGTCCGCCTTGACCCAGGCCTGGGCCAGGGCGCTGTGCGCCGCGGCCCACTGGCCGACGATGTCCGGCTTGCCCTGGTACATGTTCTTCTTGAACCACTCCTCTACATCCGGGGCCACGGGTCGCCCGGCCTTGGAGCCGCTCTTGTAGTTCACCAGGGGTGCGAGGGTGCGGGCCACCCGGTCGCGCAGTTGATAGTTGTTGGCGGACAGGGCCGACGAGGACGAGGCGGACGCGTCATAGGAGCAGGCCGAGGGCCGGGGCTGGAAGTACTCGTCCTTGGTAAACGGCTGGGCGATGAGCTTCGAGCCCACCGGCTTGCCGTCCGGCCCCTTCAGGATGCTGCCGTTGGCCTGGTCGGGAAAGATGGTCTGTCCCACAACCCACAGGGCCAACGGGTAAATGCCGCAACAGATGACAACGGACAGGAACAACAGGAAGACGCTCTTGGAAAGATATTTCCACATGATTATGCCTCCATGGCGGACGGGCTCTTCAGTTCACCAGCTTCAGGCTGGTCATGATCACATCGATCAGCTTGATGCCGATAAAGGGCAGGATCACGCCGCCCACGCCCCAGACCAGAAGGTTCTGGCGCAGTAGGGCGTCGGCCCCCAGGGCCTTGTACTTGACCCCCTTCAGGGCCACCGGGATGAGCGCCGGAATGATGATCGCGTTGAAGATGACCGCGGACAGGATGGCCGAAGTCGGGGAATGCAAGTGCATGACGTCCATGACCTTCAGCCAGGGCAGGGTGCCGGCGAAGAGTGCCGGGATGATGGCGAAGTACTTGGCCACGTCGTTGGCGATGGAGAAGGTGGTCAGGGAACCCCGGGTGATCAGGAGCTGCTTGCCGATCTCCACGACCTCGATCAATTTGGTGGGGTCGCTGTCCAGATCCACCATGTTGGCCGCTTCCTTGGCCGCCTGGGTACCCGCGTTCATGGCCAGAGCCACGTCCGCCTGGGCCAGGGCCGGGGCGTCGTTGGTTCCGTCGCCCATCATGGCCACCAGCTTCCCTTCGGCCTGCTCCTTCTGGATGTAGGCCAGCTTGGATTCCGGCGTGGCCTGGGCCACGAAGTCGTCGACCCCGGCCAGCTTGGCGATGGCCTTGGCGGTCAGGGGGTTGTCGCCGGTGATCATGACCGTCTTGAGCCCCATCCGCCTGAGCCGCTCGAAGCGCTCGCTCATGTAGGGCTTCAGGATGTCCTCGAGGACGATGATGCCCACGATCTCCGGCCCGACGGCCACCACCAGGGGGGTGGCGCCCTTGGAGGCAACCGAGTCGACCAGGGCTCCCAGGTCCCGGGGGATCTGGCCCTTGTTGTCGCGGGCAAACGCCACCACCGCATCGTCCGCACCCTTGCGGATGCTCCGCCCATCGGGCAGGTCCACGCCGCTCATGCGGGTCTTGGCGGTGAAGGGCACGAACTGCGCCCCCTCCGGCGCGTTAACCGGATTGGAACTCAGCTTCTCGTAGAGCTTGACGATGCTCTTGCCTTCGGGGGTCTCGTCGGCCTCGGAGGCCAAGGCAGCCAGCTCGGCCAATTCGGCTACCGTGTGCGTTCCCACGGGCAGGAACCGGGTGGCCTGGCGGTTGCCGATGGTGATGGTTCCGGTCTTGTCCAGGAGCACCACATCGATGTCGCCGGCCAGCTCCACGGCCTTGCCGCTCTTGGCAATGATATTAGCCTGCAGAGCCCGATCCATGCCCGCGATGCCTATGGCGGCCAGCAGGGCGCCGATGGTGGTCGGGATGAGGCACACCAGCAGGGCGATCAGAGTGGGAATGTCCGTGCCCAGGCTCTTCACGGGCTCAGTGATGCCCAGGTAGCCCATCATGTACTGTTCGGCGTTCCAGGCCATGGGCCACAGGGGGATGACCACGATCAGGAACACCAGAGTGAAGGCCGAAAGCACCAGGGTCAGGGCGATCTCGTTGGGGCTTCTCTGGCGGATGGCCCCTTCAACCAATGCGATCATCCGGTCCAGGAAGGATTCCCCGAAGCCGGAGGTGATCTGCACCACGATCTGGTCCGAGAGCACCTCGGTGCCGCCGGTCACGCCGGAGCGGTCACCGCCCGCCGCCCGGATGACGGGCGCGGATTCGCCGGTGATGGCCGCCTCGTTCACGGAGGCCACGCCCTCGACGATTTCGCCGTCGCCCGGGATGATCTGCCCAGGGCGCACCAGCACCTTGTCCCCGGGCTTGAGCTCCGTGGAGGAGACCTCCTCCACGCCGCCGGAAGCCTTGAGACGGTAGGCCACGGTGTCGTGGCGGGCCTTGCGCAGGGAATCGGCCTGGGCCTTGCCCCGGGCCTCGGCCAGGGCCGTGGCGAAGTTCGAGAACAGCACCGTCAGGAACAGCCAGGCATCCAGAGCGATGAAGTAGCTGATGGACACCTGGCTCACTGAGCCGCCCCGAGCTGCGTCCACGATGTACAGGAAGGTCAGGATCGCACCCACCTCCACCACGAACATCACCGGGTTTTTCCACTGAATGTCCGGGCGCAGCATGACAAAGGCCTGTTTCAAGGCCGTCGCGGCCATTTCCTTGTTCAAGAGCTTCTTCGGCTTGGCCCGCCGAGGGGAATCATACTGCGGGGCAGCGGTGGAAAGCGGCTGTTCGCTTTTCACATCCACTCTCTTATTCATGTCGTACTCCTTTGAGCACATCAAATTACAAGTCCTGTCGTCTGGGGCTCCGGGCCAGGTCCGGTTTCACCCCGCCACGCGGTTTCAGCCACCGAAGGGGATGGGGCCCAGGTGATCCGCTATCGGTCCCAGCGCGGCCACGGGGAGAAACAGCAGAGCGCCGATCACCAGGATGGTCCCCAGGAGCAAGACCGCGAAAGTAGGGGTGTCGTCGCGCAGGGTTCCCAAGCCGAAGGGACTGGTCTTCTTGGAGCCGAGATAGGCCGCCATGGCCATGGGGGCGATGATCGGCAGGTAACGGCTGATGAGCATGACCAGGCCGGTGGCGATGTCCCAGGCCACGGCGGTCGGCGCACCCGTGGTGCTGTTGTAGAAGCCGTAGGTGACTCCCAGCCCGTCGAAGGCCGAGCCGTTGTTGGCCGAGGCTGAGGAGAACTGGTAGAGCATCTGCGAGAATCCGTGCGGCCCGGGGTTGCTGGTCGCCAGGAGTCCCCAGCTGGTGCACGCGAAGAGCCCGGTGGGCAGGAGGATCATCAAGGGATGGACCAGCAGGGCGATGGTGGCCAGCTTCATCTCCCGGGCCCCGATCTTCTTCCCCAGGTATTCCGGCGTCCTGCCGACCATCATCCCAGCCACGAAGATGCCGATGACGATGTACAGGAGCATGTTGATCATGCCCACGCCCTTGCCGCCGAAGAGGCAGTTCAGCCACATGCCCACCATGGGCGACAGGGCGGAGATGGGGTTCAGGCTGTCGGATTCCGCGTTCACCGCGCCGCAGGTCACGTCTGTGGTCAGGGCGCCAAAGGTGGCCCCCGCCGAGGTCCCGAAGCGCAGCTCCTTGCCCTCGAGGTTGCCCAGATGCTGCTCCACCGGAAGTCCCGCAACGGCGGGCATGCTCACTTCTTGCTTGCCGCCGGGGGCCGTGGCGCTGGCGACTTCATAGGTCTCGCCTTCCGGGTGGCTGGTGAAGGCCGGGTTGGGCTTGAGGGTGTCGAAATACACGGACCAGACCACCGTGCCCGTCATGAGCAGGAGCATGACCGCGAAGATGACCGCGCTGTGCCGCCAGCGCTTGAGCATCAGCCCGTACATGAACACCAGGGCGAAGGGAAAAACCATCATGGACAGGGTGTTCACGAAGTTCGACAACCCGGTGGGGTTCTCGAAGGGATGGGCTGAGTTCATCCCATAGAAGCCGCCCCCGTTGGTCCCGAGCATCTTCATGGACTCGAAGGCGGCCACCGGCCCGACCACAATGGTCTGCTGCTTGGCCACGCCGTCGTCCGTGGTGCCCATGGCCCCCGGCTCCAGAGTCGAGACCTGGTAGGAGCTGTCGAAGGTCATGGGGCAGCCCTGCCACAGGAAGATCACTCCGACGAGGAAGGCCGCCGGCACGAACATGTAGACCAGCACCCGCCACATATCCAGGAAGTAGTTCCCCACGGAGGAGTCGCCGCGCAGAGCCCGGATGATGGCGACCAGAGCGCTCAAGCCCACGGCGGCCGACACGAACAGGAGGAGTATGCCGAAAAAGATCTGGCTGAAGTTGGAAAGGTGCTGGTCCCCGGCATAGTGCTGCAAGTCGGTGTTGGTCATGAAGGATATGACGCTATGAAATATCGTGCTCGGGGCCAGCATGACCTTGCCGTCCGGGTTGAGCGGCATCCACTGCTGTAAGGCCAGGACGGCGAACCCGAACACGAACAGCAGGGTGTTGAAAGTAAGCAGGGAGGTGCAATACTGCTTCCAGTTTTCCGGACCGGAATCCAGGCGGCGCTCAAACCAGTGGAACACCTTCCAGGGACGGTATTTCCCATCCATGATCCAGGCCATGTAGCGGCTGAGCGGAAAGGCGACCAGCGTCGCTGTCGCCAGGAGCGCAAAGGGAAGAAGCCAGGTCTGCATGAACATGTCGAAAACTCCTTTTGAGGCTCGCGGCAGCGTCAGCTGCCATTTTTCAGAACCGTTCCGGCCTGGCAATGGCCACTATGAGGTAAATGAACAAAAACGCCGCGACGATGCACGTCAGATAGATCAGCATGACGTTGACTCCCCTTCCCTAGATTTTTTCGCAGGTCTTCATGAACAAAAAACACAGGGCTATGCCGACCAATCCAAGCAGGAACATGGCAGGCAGCCAGATGGTAAGGTCCATGTGAAGTCTCCTTTTCAGTGTTCATGATCGCCGACCCTGGCGCATCCACCCTATCATGAATATTTCCAACCTGATTAGAGATGACAAGATCCGGAGATAGATTCAGGATACTCATATCATCCCTATCAGGCAGACCAACAAGCGCAAGCACAAAAAGCCCGCTGACCCGTCCAACGGGGTTGTTCGTCAGTTCAAGGCCCGCACACGGTCGGTTCATTCCGTATCGAGAGGTGGCATCCTGAAATACAGGTTCCCGGCGTCGGTACGATACGCATCGATTTTGAAACCATTGTAGAATCCTACGCATCTTTTCTTTTCTAGTATTTTAATGTTTTCATTTATTATATATTGTTCTTGAAACTGCACGTGCTCAAGGCAGTTTGTTGCATACTTGAAGCATATAGCCTCCTCTTTGGATGTGCCGTCACCTTCGTGCCACGGATTCAATCCTGAAAAAAGCATTGATATAGTAGTTGAAGGTTGCAATGTATTTTTAATATGCTTGTCAATTCTGAGCGCGATATTAAACAGATCTAAGAGTCTAGATAAATAGCAATTAAAGATATCGCCAGATATCGATATCATTCGATCGATCACCTCTAACTGCTGACTCGTATACGTATATTCGCAAGCCATTCCAGAGCCCATGTCTGCACTGGGAATGACGAGGCTTCCGCCAAAACATGGATGCACGAATTCAGTGATAAAATCATACGCATCTACGACATAATCAATATATTTTGATAAATATTTTTTAATTAAAGCCCTTGAGTCATTTTTTTCAATCAACCATCCGGACTTGAAGTTGGTCCTATGAAATATTCTTTCGTATTTTTTTCTAAGCCCCTTCAACTCCCCCCTGACATCCTTGCACTCGCATTTAGTTTCGATGTTCCAAAGGTTTTTAAGGGTCTGCTCACAAAGACAAGCTATAGAGGCGGCATTCTCGATGAGCGACCTTGATATCAGTGCAAACACCAGTATATTGTCCTCATTTAGGCTGTATATAATTGTTTTTGTAAGGTTCAAAAGCCTAACATCAAGCGCCCTGTGTAACAGGCAATATATATTTTTTAAATAACACAATTCAATGGCTATCGAACCCAATTCTTTATCTTTGGCTTTTATTTTTTCAGATTTCCTCAGGACATCCTTCTCAAAGGATACTTCCATTTGCAGCGGCACATGTTGACGATCGGACACGAACCTCTCGAATGTCCCGAGAATCTCGAGTTCGCTGTACCGATTTTTCACTTCTTCCGAGAACATTACCATATTCTTGTTTTGCACTTGAATTGTGGCCAGCACCTTAACGGACTACGCCCAAAGCGTCCGTCGCTGACCTAGAAGTTGGAAAAAGTGATGATGGAAACAAGCACACCCAACGAAATGCCAAGGAATATCGCCCGGACCCATCTTTCGATCGGGTCCTGCCCGGGGACGTCCAGTTCCCGACGAAGGACGACATGGGGACTCAAGGCAAACGCGGGAGCAATTCGTCCGTAGCAACTTAAGATATCCGGCATGACTCCTCCTCGTGTCCTTTGCTGGGCCAGATGGGGCAAAGATGAAAGGGGGCAGCGCCCTGCTCCCTTGCTAACCAGAATCCTATCTAAACTGGCATAGCTCAAAGCGCTGAACCCCTCTGCCTTAAGGCAAAGGCCGTGCCAAGTTTCGTCCAATTAAAATGAATTATTATAGATAGATAGCAACAAAGAAGAGGACTTCGCCGTGCAGGTTGCACGATAGGCCCAGAGAGGCATTGTAAAATGCAAGGCTCGTGTCTTGACAGGAGATCAGATGACGGCGCCCGCTATGAGGAGAAACCAGGGAATCGGCTTCCGAACTAATCGGCCTGTTGGTCGTGAATCGCCAATACCCTCAGCTTTCACCCTTTTCGTATTTCTTGCGCTTGCGCCACAGGGTGGAAGCGTCAATGCCCAGGATGCGGGACGCTTCCTCCAGGGTGGCGGTTCTGGCCATCACCCGAGAAATGTGCTCGTATTCAATGCGTTCCAGATCGAAGTCTCCGCCCAGCGCCGGCGCCGAGGCCGAGCAGGCGGTCACCCTGGCCGGCAAGGCCTCGGGCGTAAGGATGCTGGACGGCCAGACGATAATGGCCCGCTCCAGGGCGTTACGCAGTTCCCGGATATTGCCGGGCCAAGGATAGGCTAGAATGGTTTGTCTGGCGGTTTCCGAAAGTTCGGGCACGGGCCGGCCCACCGATCGGGAGAAGAAGGAGAGGAAATGCCTGGTTATGGACGGTATGTCCTCCCGGCGTTCCCGCAGGGCTGGAACGGTGATCTCGATGACGTTGATGCGGTAGAGCAGGTCTTCCCGGAATCGACCGGCCGCGACCTCCTCCTCCAGGTTCTTGTTGGAGGCCGCGACCACGCGTACGTTGGCCTTGCGGGTCCTGGACTCGCCTACACGCTCGAAGTTCTTGTCTTGGAGAAAGCGCAGGAGCTTGGCCTGCAAGCCCGGGGATATCTCGCTCACCTCGTCCAGAAAGATGGTACCGCCCTGGGCCGCCTCGACCCGGCCCTCCTGGTCCCGCACCGCTCCGGTGAATGCGCCCTTGACGTGGCCGAAGAGTTCACTGGCCAGCAGCTCGTCGGTGAGGGTGGGACAGTTCACGACCACGAACGGGTTGGCAGCCCTGGCGCTCTGGGCGTGCAGGGCTCTGGCGAAAACGCTCTTGCCGGTGCCGCTCTCCCCACGCAGGAGCACTGCCGCGTCCGACCTGGCCGCTCTTTTCAGCAGTTCCAGGGCGGCGCTCATCTTGGGCGAGGCCGTGTCCAGGAGCATTTCCGGCACGTCTTCCCGCAGCAGCGTCTCCAGCTCCTGAATTCGCCTGGACAGAGCCAGGCGCTCCGTAGTCTCCTGGAGAACCTTTCGGATTTGGGCCGGCGTGAACGGCTTGGGGATGTAATCCCGCGCTCCCCGCTTGATAGCCTCAACCGCGGTCTCGATGGTGGCGAAGGCGGTCATGAGGATGATGGTCAGGCCGGGATCGGCGGCCAACAGCCTGGGCAGGAGGTCAAGGCCACTGGCGCTGCTCAGGCGCAAATCGAGAAAGGCCAGGTCGTAGGGTTTGGATTCGAGGGCCATGATCGCGGCATCGGGCGTGGACACGGCTGAAACCTTGCATTTCATGCCCTCCAAGCAGGCGGTCAGGGTCACCCGGATGTTCTTGTCGTCGTCGATGACCAGGACACGCAGGTTTTCAAAGGTCGTTTCTTCCATGGCATACCTCTGCGGGCCCCAATAAACGAACCAGGGTCAAAACACCACGCCGGGGAAAAGCGGCCGACAACCGGTCTGAGTTGCAAGATTCAAGCTCTTGGCCCACCCGGTGTGCCACGGAGGAAGAGGCGCTGGGTCGGGAGAACCTGGTCTTCCCGGGAAGGGCAAAGTCGATGGTTCTTGCACAGGGCGCCGCAAACACCACTCCCCGGAACGGTGCATTTCCACAAAAGCCCCTCGCAGCACACTCCACCGCGTCCAAGATTTCTTTTTCCGTTGTTGACTTCCGCCGCGTGCGCCCTCATACACTAGTCCGAAATACCGTCCCACGCCCATGGGACGCCGAGACAGCCATCGCACTCCTCCCTGGCGAAGGGCCAGAGAACATGGAGGACCACATGACATCGCGATCGTTCTTCCAACCGGTACGGGCTTTGACCACAGCCGCCGCGCTCCTGGCCGTCTTCAGCCTGGCAAGCGCACCGAAAGCGCTGGCCCAACAAGACGCCCAGGCCCAGATGAATCCGGAAAAACTTTCGCCAGGCGAGGTCTCCAAGCCTGCCGAGCTTTCCAAGCCGCACCTGATCGAGGCGCGCATCAATGAACTGCACAAGAAACTTATGATCACCTCCGCCCAGGAAGCCGCCTGGAACGACCTGGCCAAGGTGATGCACGACAACGCCGAGACCATGAAGGGCCTGCTCGAGAAATGGATCGAGCAGGACGGCAAGATGAACGCGGTGGAGAACCTAAAGCATCACGGAGAAATGGCCCAGGCCCAGGACGAGGGCATGAAAAAACTCATCCCGGCCTTCGAGAATCTCTACAACATGATGTCTGATTCCCAGAAGAAAAACGCCGACAAGCTGTTCGCCTACGGCGGGAAGAGGATACGGCACAAGCGCCAGTAGGGCCGAATGTCCCGGCGGTCGCGCCGGTGTCGTAAGTATCGCGAGACAAGGAAAAGCCGCTCCAAGGGAGGGCAGCATGAACACATCGAGACTCTTGCCGAAAATCGCTTCGGCCCTGATTCTGGCCGCCACGATTCTGTGCACGACCGGTCCCCCGGCGCAAGCGTATCGAGGCGGCGTGTACTTTGGAATTGGCGTAAGCCCGTATTATGTGCCCGCGCCACCGGCATATTATTACTATCCCAGGCCGAGCTACTATTATCCGCCGCCTGCCTACTACTACCCCCCGCCGCCGCCGGTAGTCGTGGTGCCCCCGCCACCGCCGGTGGGATTCCAGTTTGTCTTTCCCATCCGCTGATTCCAGACCGCTAAAACAGGCGGACCGGGGTTCAGACTGTCGACAAAGTCCTCGTCACTGACGAGGACTCCTTCGGCAGACAGGCCATCCCGTTCCGGGGGCTGTTACAATGGTGGAGGAGGAGCGGCCCGGACTGGCTTGGTACCCAGAGCCTGGCATCCCAGCAATAAATGGGGGCTTCCCCTCATATCTCCCGGTTCAAGACTGGCCTAATAAAAAATAATGGGAATCCCTCCCACGCAAGTAGAGGGGGGACCGATTGGCCTGGTTGCCAGCTCTTTGAACCCGCGCCAGGAAATGCCAGGCCTTTCACCTTCGCTTTCAATTCAACCTGGCGGTCGACATGCCCGCACGTCACCGTTTGCTTTCAAGCGTACTCTCTTTGGCCTTTCTGTGTCTTGTCCCGCTGTTCATTTCGCCTCGGACGCTCAGTGCCCAGAGCAACACGGAAGAGAAGGAGCGGGTGCCAACGGAAAGCTATGAAGACTATGTGGCCCGAATCCATGCCAGGTGCGGCCTTCGATGGCAAACCTGCTCCGCAACCTGCAACGTGTCCGTTGACCCTGTGGCTAGATCTGTATGTATCGGTGACTACAACAACGATCTATACAATTGCAACTATGGATTCTGAATTATTTTAACAAATGAACGCTTAATAAGCAACTGTTTGCGTAACTCTTATAGAACTTAGTCTGGTTTGTTAAATTTTAAAATTTTTGGACACAACTCAAACCAGGAGGAAAACCGTGAATAAAATATTTCGTTCATTAGTCCTACTCCTATTCGCCGTCACTTCCCTCGGAGCCTTCGGGCCTTCCAAAGCTGAGTAGGAATGACGTGCCGCACAGGATGAGCAAGAAAATCTTCATCAAGAGCGCAAGGAACTGAATGATGAGAAGAGCCAAGGGGGTATTGAAAACGAATGTGTGTCTTCATACAATTCGTGCGTGGCTAAGTGCGACGAGCTTCTCTACTCTGCATCTCGCACGTCTTGCGTGAATGATTGTGACAGAGTAAGAGTAGAATGCCTGAAAACCAAATAATGTGCATCTCCAAGGAGGAAGTCATGAAAAAAGTTCATTTGTTCGCGATGGCGTTGCTGGCGGGGATTTCGATCCTGACAGCCAGTCCGGGATGGACCCAGGAAAAAGTGGCCCCGCCCGAAGTGGACGGCACGGTATGGATGAAGTCCAGTTCGGATGAAAAGCGGGCTTTCCTGTACGGAGCCGGGAGCGCCTTCACCCTGGAGTACTTCATCCGCACGAAACACGACGAGCAGCCGAGCAATTTCGTCCAGGGGTGGGTGGATACCTTCAAGAACGAGACCTGGGGCGAGCTGGAGAAGGCCGTGGACAAGTATTACGCCGACAACCCGGACAAGATGCACGAACACGTCTTCAAAGTGATCTGGGAACAAATGATCAAACCAGACATGAAGAAATAAGGACACGATCATGAGGAAGAATTTCATCTCCATGCTGTTGGCGGCGATTTTAGGCTTGGCCGGTTGTACACACATGACCCCAACCCAGCAGGGCGCTCTGTCCGGAGCGGCCATCGGCGCCGGCGCCGGCGCCGGAATCAGCGCCCTGTCAGGCGGCAACGCAGGAGTCGGGGCCTTGCTGGGCGGAGCCCTGGGCGGCATCGGCGGCGCACTCTATGGAAATGAACAGGAAAGGCGCGAATACTACCACCGGCACTACTGATACGACAAAACTCGTCCGACCAGGAGAATAGTCATGCACACAAGTCGTATCAAGACGCTTGTGCCGTTGGTGCTTGCTGGATTGGCGTCCGTGGCTGGTATTTACGGTTGCGCCCGCAACCAGCAGCCGGTGGAGATGAACGCTCAGCCACCAGCGGCGGTTGCCGAACCCGTCGTGGTCAAACATTTCGTGGTCACCGACGGACGGCACTATTATGTGGACAGCAAGGGGGCACTTCACCTCATCGTTCGTGAGGTACAGGAGCCCGCCGGGGCCGGAGGACTCTTTTACTACATCGAGAACGACGAGCATCCCTACTACCTGGACCAGGGCGAAAGGCTCTACTACCGAGACTCCTCAGGCAGGCTCCATTACGTCGAGGACGTGGAGCCGGGCGCGGTCGTCGAGCCAGAGGTCATCATCCGGAGAACCACGCCCGGCGTGGTCCTGGAGCCGAGATCGATGGTGCCTCCGCAGTCCTGCTCCGAGCAATGGGAAGAATGCATGTCCGGTTGCCAGGGTATTTCCCCGAGACAGTCCTACGATCGGCCCGGCTGCATCGAAAACTGCGATACGATCCGAAGCCACTGCACCGGACCGTAATCGCCGAGAGATTGATGTGATCGACATATGCCAAGGCAGGCAATTCAATGACGACACAAGATCAACAAAGGAACATCCCCATGAAACGAACACTCTTGTTGCTGGTCGCCCTTTGCATCCCGTGCGCGGCCCACGCTCAGGAGCCCAAGGTTTACCAGTGCGTTCGTCAGGATGGCACTGTGGCCTGCACCGTGACGGATACGACGGGCAATCCGAGCGTCACCTGCAACCATGACTGCGTGGATTGCAACATGGTCTGTACGGCCAGACTTCGCCTGGCTGGTGAGGACGGCAACATGGTTCCCGTGGTGCCCCCGCAGGTGCGAGACCAGCCCCCGCAGCCAGAGGCCCCAGGCCAGGTGGAGACCCCGGCATACTGCAATCAGAAATACCAGGGATGTGTGTCCCGTTGCAAATCGGATCCCAAGGACAGAAGCTCATACGAAATGAACGCCTGCATCTCCAGCTGTAAGAGCTGGCGTTCGGGCTGCGGCACCTGGAACAGGTCCCGGGACGGGGATTGAGCAGGCTTAGCCAAAGCATCCTTGGCCTCCTCCGGGAGGCCCTTAACATCTGTCCCGTAAGCTTCACCGGTGTCATAACCGAGGCCAAGATCAGGGAGGATGGACATACCCAAGAGACGCTGACCACAACATACCGCAATCATAACAAGTCGATATATTCCATCCCCTGAGGACCACTATGGTGGTACCTGTGCGACCGTTCTTCAAGCGATCTGCCCGTCTCTTTTCTGCCCAGGATGGAAGCCTCCTTGGCAAGAGGCCTCTTCACTCGGCTTCACATAGCGTCAAACAATAAAAAACGAGGCCAGAGCGGGGGCCAAGAAGACTTGCCAATGAAAAAGGGGCTTAGGTTGTTCACCTAAGCCCCTGTTTTCTTTGGTGGGCCATGTAGGACTCGAACCTACAACCAATTGATTAAGAGTCAACTGCTCTACCAATTGAGCTAATGACCCGCTCGGATCGTCCGCGCCGAGCTCGTCAGCGCGGAGGCGGTAATTACCCGTACCAACCTCGTCTGTCAACAAGTGAAATAAAAAAAAATGGCAGCAGCCAATATTCTCCCTCTGGACCGCCACCCCTTCCTGGTCCGAAGGATTTGAAGTTCCGGGCATGATGGTCTATCATGTCTCGATTTCGTCATCATCAACCGCCCGCTTGCAGGGCGTTCCGGATATCATCATGAACACAATTCTGGGACTGAGATTCCGGGAAAACGGCCAAATCTACTACTTCGACGCGGCCTCCTTCGAGATCCGGGCCGGAGAGTACGTACTGGTCAAGACCGAACAGGGCACGGGCATGGCCCGGGTATCCTGCGTCCAGGAGTCTCCCCCGGCGGACATGGAGCTCTCGGAGATCAAACCCGTTCTGCGCCCGGCCACACCCGAGGACATGGCTCAGCACGCCGAAAACCTCGAACTGGCCAGGGAGGCCATCCGCTACTGCCGCCAGTGCATCACCGACCGTAACCTGGATATGAAGCTCGTGGACGTGGAGATCCTCCAGGATCGCGCCAAAATTGTCTTCTACTTCACAGCGCCGGGCCGCATCGACTTCCGTGAACTGGTGAAAGACTTGGTCAAGGCCTATCGAACCCGCATCGAACTGCGCCAGATCGGCGTTCGCCACGAGACCCAAATGGTCGGGGCCATCGGCAACTGCGGCCAGATGTGCTGCTGCACCCGCTTCATCCGCAAGTTTCAGCCCGTGACCATCAAGATGGCCAAGGAACAGAACCTGTTCCTCAATCCCACCAAGATTTCCGGCATGTGCGGCAGGCTGCTCTGTTGCCTGGCCTACGAGCAGGGCGCCTATGAGGAATTCCAGCGCCGTTGCCCCAAGATCGGCAAGAAGTACCAAACCAGCCAGGGCCCCATGAAGGTGCTGCGCTCCAACCTCTTCCGCGAGACCCTCTCCGTGTACGCCGAATCCGGCGAGGAGAAGGAGATGACCTTGGACGAGTGGCGCGAAGTGGCGGGAGAGACCTGGACCCCCTACATTCCCGCGCAGCAACCGCCGCAGCAGCGCCCCGTCCCTCCGCATCGCCCTCCCCTGCAGCAGCGGCCGGCCCAGCCGGCGCCTTCCACTCCGACCACTCCAGTTGCCGCGGCCGCAGTGGCCGAAATCCCCCCCTCCGGCGACGACGGGGTGGTGGTGGCCGAGGGGCTGCCCGACATCCAGACCGAAGGCCACTCCGAAGCCCAGGCACCCCAGGCCCAGGCGCGCCCCAAGCGCAAGCGCAAGCGCAAGTCCAAACCCCGACGCACCGAAGGCGGACAAGCCTCAACGCCTGAATCCGGAGAATAGCTGTGGATCGTTTTTACATCACCACGCCCATCTACTACGTCAACGCCCGGCCACACCTTGGGCACGCCCACACCACCATCCTGGCCGACAGCGTTGCCCGGTTCAACCGGCTCATGGGTCGGGAGGTCCACTTCCTCACCGGCACCGACGAGCACGGCGACAAGATCGTCAAGGCCGCCCAGGCCGCAGGCAAGACCCCCAAGGACTACTGCGACGAAATCAGCGGCCTTTTCAAGGACCTCTGGCCGAAACTCGGCGTCGAATACTCCCAGTTCATCCGCACCACCGACCCCGAACACAAACGTCTGGTTCAAAAGGCCTTGCAACAGGTCTTTGACGCCGGCGACATCTACTTCGGCGAGTACGGTGGCCATTACTGCTTCGGGTGTGAGCGCTTCTACACCGAAAAGGAACTGGTGGACGGCTGCTGCCCGGACCACAAGACCAAGCCGGAATACATTTCCGAGAAGAACTACTTCTTCCGCATGAACAAATACCAGGACTGGCTTCTTGACCATATCAAGGCCAATCCGGAATTCATCCGCCCAGAACAGTACCGCACCGAAGTCGTTGCCCTCCTTGAATCCGGAGCACTGGAAGACCTCTGCATCTCCCGGCCCAAGACCCGCCTGGACTGGGGCGTGGAGCTGCCTTTCGATTCGAATTACGTTGCCTACGTCTGGTTCGACGCCCTGCTCAACTACCTGAGCGCCCTGGACTGGCCGGGCGGCGACAAGATGGCCGCCTTCTGGCCCACCGCCAACCACCTCATAGCCAAGGACATCCTCAAGCCCCACGCCGTGTTCTGGCCCACCATGCTGAAGGCCATGGGTCTTGAACCTTTCCAGCACCTGAACGTCCACGGTTACTGGCTGGTCAAGGACACCAAGATGTCCAAATCCCTGGGCAACGTGGTGGACCCGCTGTCGCTGGTCGAAAAATACGGCCTCTCCGGCTTCCGTTACTTCCTCCTGCGCGAGATGACCTTCGGCTACGACTCCTCCTTTTCCGAGGAAGCCCTTTGCGGCCGCTTCAACGCCGACCTGGCCAACGACCTGGGCAACCTCTTCAGCCGCGCCCTGGCCATGACCCACAAGTACTTCGGCGGGACCGTCCCCCAGGCCGGACTCGGCGGCCCGTACGAAGAGGAACTCCAGATCATGGCCAAGGAAGCCTGCCTCAACTTCCAACGCCTCTTCGAGCGCTTCCAGACCGCCAAGGCCCTGGAGGCCTTGTGGGAGCTGGTGCGTGGGCTCAACAAGTACATCGATACCCAGGCCCCCTGGAGCCTCTACAAGGAAAACAACGGCTCCCGCCTGGCCACGGTGATGTACTGCGTGCTCGAATGCATGCGCAAAGTGGCCGTCCACCTCTGGCCGGTGATGCCTGAGGCCGCCTCCGCCATGCTGGCCCAACTGGGCGAGACCGCCGATCCGGCCTTCCTCAACCTCCAGACCGAGGCTGAGGGCTGGGGCAACCTTTCCGCCGGCACCGAGGTGGCCAAGGTTTCCAACCTCTTCCCCCGCATGGAGCCCCCCGCCTGCTCCGCCCCTGGCGACGAGGCCGCCCCAAAAACCGCCTCTGCCAGCAAGGCCAAGGAAGCCGCGAAAGCCAGACCCGTCCAGGCCGAAGCCGCGGCCCACAGTGCAACTGACGCCAAGGCCCCCATCGATTTCGAGGACTTCCAGAAGATCGACCTGCGCGTGGCCACGGTCATTTCCGCCGAACCCGTGCCCAAGGCCGACAAGCTCCTGCTGGTGAAACTCGACACCGGCGAGGCCACGCCACGCCAGGTGGTTGCCGGCATCGCCGAGCACTGGAAGCCCGAGGACCTGGTGGGCAGGCAGGTGGTGGTGGTGGCCAACCTGAAGCCCAGGAAACTGCGCGGCGTGGAGTCGCAAGGCATGATCCTGGCCGTGAAGCGCGACGGCGGACTGGAGTTGTTGGCGCCGTCGGCGGGGGTGACGCCTGGGAGCGCGGTGTCTTAGAGAAAGAGAAGAGTAAGAAGAATATGCCTCCGGCGGCCAAAGGGCTTCTCCCCCCAGCGGGTGCAGGGCAGCGCCCTGCCAAGTCCGGGCAGAGCCCGGCGGGATCTGGGACGGAGCCCCAATATACTCCCAGGAGACCCCCTGATGGACCCCGCCGAACGCCGCTCGATCGCTACGCAGGCCGCCGTGGGGCTGGCGTCGTTTCTGACTCCGTTCGTGTACGGCGCGCTCTCCGTGGCCATGCCCACCATCGGCAGGGCCTTCGACTTTTCCCCACGCGAGATGACCACGGTGCTGATGGTCCATCTGCTCCTCTCCACGTCCTGCAACCTGCCCTTCGGCCGCCTCTCGGACCGTATCGGGCGCAAGCGGGTGTTCATGGCCGGAAGCCTGCTGTTCGCCTTAAGTTCGGTTCTGGCCGGTTTAGCCGGCACGCCGTGGCTGCTGGTTGCGGCGCGCGCTCTTCAGGGGGTGGGCGACGCCATGACCTTCGGGGTCAGCGCGGCCATCCTGGTGTCGGTGGTGCCCCCGGAGCGTATCGGGCGCGCCCTGGGCATGAACATCACCTTCGTCTACGCCGGGCTGGCGCTTGGACCGCTGGTGGGCGGGGTGCTCACCGCATATTTGTCCTGGCGGGTGATCTTTTTTCTCTCGTCAGCGTCCGGCGTGGCCGCGCTCGCGCTCGTCCAACGCAATTATCATGAGGTCGCCGGGCACCGGGACTTCGGGGAGGGCGTTACCGGGTTGGAAGAAACGGGGCAGGGGAAGCCGGGGCTTAAGTCCGCCGGCCTGGACCTGCCGGGCATGGCCTTGTACCTCCCTGCGGTACTGACGCTGATCCTGGGGGTCTCGCTACAACCGTCGTTCAGCGGAGCGGGCCTGCTCATCCTGTCCGCGCCGCTCTTCTGGGCGCTGTACCGTGCGGAAGTCCGGCTTAAACGGCCGTTGTTGGACGTCGTCTACCTGTGCGGCAACCGACGCTTCGGCTTGGCCAACCTCACTTCCACTCTGGGCTATGCGGCGGGTTTTTCCACGGGCTTTCTGGTCAGCCTGCTGCTTCAAGGGGTGATGGGGTTGTCCGCGAGCCACGCCGGGTACGTGGTGCTGGTGCAGCCCCTGATCATGACCCTGGCCTCGCCGCTGGCCGGATGGCTCTCGGACCGGTTCCATCCAGGCAGGGTCAGCGCTGCGGGGCTAGCCGTGCTGGGGCTTGCCATGTTCGCGCTCTCCGGCCTTGGCCCAGGGGTGTCGCTGGCCCGGACTTCGGAACTGCTGGCGGCCTCCGGATTCGGATTCGCATTGTTCGTCTCGCCGAACATCCACGCCATCATGCGTAGCGCTGACGCGTCCCACATGGGCATGGCCTCGGGGCTTTTGGCCACCATGCGGGGATTGGGGATGTGCCTGTCGCTGTCCGTGACCGGGATCGTGCTGGCTCTGTTCGCGGGGCAGCCCGCGGTGGCCCGGATCGGAGCGGACATTCTGCCCGCGTTGCGGTTGTGTTTCGTTCTTTCCGGATTGATCGGGCTCGCGGCGGCCTGGGTCTCCTGGCGAGGAGCCGGGACGGTTCGCCACGCCGACCGTTGACGCGCTTCGGCTGTCCGCTCAGGAGCGCAACCGTCCAGGATTGATCAAAAATCAAGCAATCGTGCCAGGTCTCTCCCCTTTCCGGAAGCGCCCTGCCCTACTCGGTGCGACTTCGACAAGCCCGACTACGACGAGACGCTCTACACCTTTCGGCGCGGTCTCGTAGCCCGCGACGGCGCGGGACGCGTCTTCGAGGCGTTGGGCTTCGATCCGGTCGACTTGACGGGACGCGACTTCGACCCGCCCGACTTTGCCGGCCCTTGCTTCGACGTCCCGGATTTCTCCGGACGGGCCTTGGCCGGATGCGAGTCCGCCTGTCCCTGCTCCGACGAGCGTGCCTGCGACCCTTGCGGCTTTGAGGGACGGAACCTCGACGGCCCCGGCTTCGGTTGGCTCGGCTTGGCCCGCTCCACGAGAGTCCCGTCCTCGTTCTTCTGGCGGCTGCCTCTGAACAGCAGCCTCACCGGCGCGTGCCGGATGCCGAAGAGCTTGCGCAACTGGTTCTCCAGGAACCTGGCGTAGCTGTCCTTGATGCGCTCCGGGTCGTTGACGAAGAACACGAAGGTGGCCGGAATGGTGCCGGTCTGGGTGAGGTAGTAGAATTTGGGGCGCTTGCCCTTGACCAGCGGCGGCTGGTGTCGTTCCAGGGACTCTCGCAGCAGCCGGTTCAGTTCGCCCGTGCCCACCCGGATGCGGCATTCGGCCCGGATGGCCTGGACCGTGGGCAGGACATCGCGCAGGCCTTTGCCGGTCACGGCCGAGACGTACAGCACCGGCACGTGCTGGCAGATGCGCAGCTCCTCGCTCATGGCCTGCTTGAGTTCCGAGAGCCCCTTGGCGTCCACCAGATCCACCTTGTTGACCGCGATGAGAAAGGGGACCTTCTCCTTGTCCAGATAGGCGATTAGCCGCTTATCCTGCATGGCAAGGCCGCCGGGGCCGTCGACGACCAGGATGGTGGCGTCGGCGCGCTTGCCGCTGCCCAGGGCCGTGAGACTGGCTATGCGTTCCAGCTGGTCCTCGATCCTGGTCTTGCGCCGCACACCGGCCGTATCCACGAACACGTAGCGCTTGCCGTCTTTTTCAAAGCTCACGTCCACGGCGTCCCGGGTGGTTCCGGGCATGTCGCTGACGATGAGCCTGGCGTCGCCCACCAGGGCGTTGATGATGGAGCTCTTGCCCGCGTTGGGGCGCCCCAGCAGGGAAAAGGTCAGTTCGGTCTCGGGGCGGTCCTCGGGCTCCTCGATTTCGGGCAGGCGGGCCACGATCTCGTCCACCATGGTGCGCATCCCAAAACCGTGCTCTGCGGACACCGGGGTCAGGTCCAGTCCCAGGGAGTGGAAGTCGGCCATGTACAGGTCTTCCTTCTCGCCTCCGTCCACCTTGTTCACGGCCACCAGAACCGGCTTGCCGGACTGGCGCAGGAGCTGGGCCACGCGTTCGTCCTCGGAGGTGAGGCCCTCGCGACCATCCACCACCAGGAGAACCAGGTCGGCGGACTCCACGGCGCGCCTGCCCTGTTCCAGGACGTCCAGTTCCAGGCCCTGGGGGTCGTCCAGGGTGAGCCCGCCGGTGTCGATGAGGTTCACCGGCACCCCGGCCAGCACGGCCTGGCCGTCCAGGCGGTCGCGGGTGACGCCCGGGGTGTCGTGGGTGATGGCCTTGCGCTTGCGCAGCAGGCGGTTGAACAGCGAGGACTTGCCCACGTTGGGGCGTCCGATGATGGCGAGGGTGGCTGGCATGGTGTGGGTCGCTTTCAGGCCTCCGGAGGCCCGAGGGCTTCGCCCTCTGGGCTCCCAAACTCGGGTGCCTCCGGGGACGGGTTCTCTGCCCTATGGGCAGCGGTTGAGTCAACCGGCATGGTCCTCGCTCAGTGCCGCCGCCATGTCCTTTACGCCGGTCACTTCCGCGTACACGGCGGCCAAGGCGGCCATGAAGGAGGCCTGAACCTGGGCGGCCGGGACCTCGACGTGCCCGAATTCCAGGTTCCTGGTGGCGCAGGCGTCGGCCAGCACCACGCCCTTGTATCCCAGGTCGAAGGCGGCCCGGGTGGTGGCGTCCACGCACATGTGAGTCATCATCCCCACTATGACCAGGCGTTTCACGTCCGCCTCGTCCAGTCTGTCCTGAAGGTCCGTGCCCCTGAAGGAGTTGGGGAAATGTTTCTCGACGACCGTCTCGCTTTGGCGCGGGGTCACGAAGGGATGAAACTCCACACCGGGAGTGCCGGGGATGAAGAAGGTGGCCCCGGGACGTGCGGCAAGGTGCCTGACGTGGATCACCGGCCATTCCCGCTCGCGGAACCAACCCAGGGCGCGCCCGGCCTTGGCCGCGGCCGCCTCCGCGCCGGAGCACTCCATGGCCCCGCCAGGAAAATAGTCCATCTGGATGTCGATGAGGACAAGAGCTGTGTTCATGACCGGTTGCCCTTACAGTTCCGGGGCGGAGGACGGCACCAGGCAAACCAACACCAGGGGCTGGTCTCCGGTGTTCCTGATCTGGTGCTCCTCACCGGGGGTCACGTAGGCCACGCTGCCGGCCGAAACCGGCCGCCACTCGCCTCCACCCAGCAGCTCGCCATGGCCCGAGTGGTAGAACATCTCGTGCTCCCACTCGTGAGAATGCCTGGGGGTATACCCGCCGGGGGCGATCTCGAACATGCGCATGCAGAAGTTCGGCGCGCCGTCGCCCTTGCCGATGAGCACGCGCCCGGCCACGCCCTTGGCCACGTCGTTGTCGAAATGCCTGGCTTCGATGGACTCGAATTTTTTGATCTTCATTGCGCCCCCCTCTCTGAAAAATGCATCAACGGAACACTAGTGCCCCATGGCCGCCAACAGTGAACGCACCTTGCCCGGAATGTCCTCGGCCCCCACGACCTCCGTGACCATGCAGATGGTCCTGGCCCCGCACTCACGCACCTGGGGGATGTTGTGCTCCTTGATGCCGCCAATGGCCACGAAGGGCAGTTCGATTTTCTCGACAACATACTTCAGGTATTCCAGGCCGACCGGCTCGCACACGTCTCTCTTGGTCTTGGTGGCGAAGAGCGGCCCGACCCCGATGTAATCTACCGCTCCGGAGGACTGGGCGGCCCTGGCTTGGCTCGGGCCGTGGGTGGAGAGGCCGATGATCCTGTCCTGCCCCAGGAGCTTGCGCACCGCGTGGGGGGGCAGGTCCTCCTGGCCCAGGTGCACGCCGTCTGCGTCGGCCAGAAGGGCCAGATCCACATGGTCGTTGACGATGAAGGTCGCGCCGGCCTTACGGGTCATCTCCCTTACGGCCAGGCACTCGTCCAGCATGACCCCGGCCTTCTTGTCCTTTTCGCGGTACTGGATCACCCTGACGCCGGATTCGAGAAGTTTCCCGGCTACCTCCAGGTTGGAGCGGCCCAGGGAATGCTCTTCGGACAGGATGGCGTAGATGCCGCCGGCCAGAAAATTCTTCATGCGCTGCTTCAAGGTTTCCTCCCGAGCGCCCCGCCGAGGGCCCAGTCGAGTATCAGATCCGCCTGCTTGGCCGCCGCCACGGTAACACATGGAGCCAGCGGTGGACAATCCTCGGTCGCCTCGCTGACCAGGTCGCCCACCATGTAAAAGTTCTCCTTGAGCTTGTGGATTTTAATGCGGTCCGCGTCGCCGCTCCCCGCCAGACCGGAGGCGGCCACCAGGAATTTGCCGGAGGCGAGACAGGCCTCAACGAGCATCTTCTTGTCCTGGACCCGGTCGAAAGCCTCCACCACCACATGGCACTCCGCGAACAGGGCGGAGACGTTCTCCGGCGTGATCACCCCCTCCACGGCCCGGATCTTCACGTCCGGATTGATGGCTTCGAGGTTCTCCCGCAGAGCTTGTACCTTGGTCAGCCCCACCTGCCGGGCGAAAAAGAACTGCCGGTTCAGGTTGCTTAAGTCCACGCGGTCGTGGTCCACGACAATGAAATCCGAAAACCCCGAGCGGACCAGCATCCAGGCCACGTTGGAACCCAGCCCCCCCGCCCCGGCGATGCCCACCCGGATACGGCGGATGCTTTCCATCTGGTCTGGAGAGAGGTAGCGGGTAAGGCCCTGCTCGAACGGGTTCATCGGGTTACCCTACAAGGAGCGGCGATTCTTGTATATGGGCGGGCGGGAACGGGGCATCGGGCGGGCGGCCACGATGAGGCGGTATGCAACGGAAACGTTGGTCTGGCGATCTCCAGCGCACGCACCATCGCGAACTTTGCACGAAGCAAGCGCGCAGAACGCTTGCGTCAGGCGGCAATCACCGCGATACAGCTGACCTGCAATTCATCTTTCATCAGCCAGCTGCGCCATATCGTTGAAAAAGCTCCGGTAAGCCCAGTAGCTGGCCACGAAACCTGAAATGGTCACCGCCCCTGTGAGCATGAAAGCAACCATGATTTGGTATTTTATTGCCACCTCGGGAGAGGTGCCGGCCAAAATCAAACCCGTCATCATACCGGGGAGCTGCACGATTCCGACGGTTTTCATGAAATCCAACGTAGGCAGCATGGCGGTCTTGATGCTTCTGCGGATCAGGTTTCTGGCTGCTTCGCGTGGCGAGGCCCCCAGGCACAATTTTACCTCAACCTCATCACGGCGATCCACAAAACTGCTTTGGAGATTCCTGTAAAGCAGCCCCAGAGCCACCATGGAATTGCCAATAACCATGCCGCTCACTGGTATGACTTCGCTGGGCTTGAAAGTCACGGCATGAAATCCGATCAGCCCCCCCAGTGTTATTGTCAAACCAGCCAGAATAGCAAAGAATGAGATTATCAGCACGTTTCCTATGCCCGAGCCCCTCTTTGCCGCTACGCTTGCGGCGTTGAAAACCATGCCGATTAAAATAATTGAGGTCAAAACATCATTATTCAAATTGAATACGAATTTAAGTACCAAGCCGATTACTGCAAGTTGCACAACGGCACGAATACTACTTACCATCAAATCCTTTTCAAGTCCGAGCTTTTCCTTATAAGAAATCGCTATGGCCACAGCCACCAGGCTGAACGTTAACACTAAAGTCATGTTACTCATTTTTCGCGTCCCCCCGCATCTGGAAGAAGCCTTCGGCTGGCCCGAAAAAATTCAATTGCCCATTTTCCAGGTAGAGTACTTTTTGTGCCAAACGACGGAGCTGGCCTGTGTTGTGGGAAATGAAAATGACGGTTAGATTTCTTGACTCGCGTTCCTCTCTGATCAATTGCTCCAATATCAACGTATTGTCTTCGTCCAACGCCGAAGACACTTCATCAAGGAGCAACACCTCGGGCTTGGCCAGCAGGGACCTGACCAGTGCGATGCGTTGCTGTTCACCGCCGGACATCTCGCTCCCACGCTTGTCCAATACGGAAGAAGACAAGTTCACCTTTGTCAGATAGGTATTGATTTCTTCGTAATCCGGATTCTGTTTCCAAACCAGGTAAGGATATTCAAGGTTGTCTCTCACCGTGCCTTCGAAAAGATACGGCTTCTGCAACACGTATCCGATTTCACGGCGCAACTGCGTTGGATCGCAGCTCATGACATCCTTACTCTTGTATGTAACCGTTCCGGCAGTGGGACTGTGCAAAAGATTTAAAATCCGCAGGAGAGAGGTTTTTCCGGCACCGGAAGGCCCGGCGATGCCCACAAATTCTCCTTGGCTGACTGCGAATGAAACGTCCTGTAAAAGGTCCCGCCCTTTTTTTGTCAGCTTGACCCTGTCACACCGAATTATGTCCAACCCCTTATCCTCCACAACGCCCATGCGGATACCACCACCGTTTCCTGGCGGTTTTCATCTTCCATTTCAGAATTGAGTCTTCGTGATCACATACCCGGCGAACTGGTCAACTGGGAGTCTCCCCCCCCGGGAGTGCCAGAGAGTAAGCCTGCTTAAGCGTCACACGAGCAACCGACCGACCAACTCACATTTTCATTTCAACCAGCGTCTGTCGACTCTTCTTAAAGAGCCGATGGATCGACCGATAACAGGGCCTCCGGGAGTATGATGAACTGCTTTGGAGTGCTCTCAAGGCTGACGCATAGTTATCTATGCCCTTGGCCTAACTTGCAGACGACGAAAAATCTTGCCCAGAAATCACTCAAGGCTACAAATACTGCCAATCCTTGTACACCGGCTGATAACCCCGCGAATAGAGCATCTCCGCCATCTCGGCCACGCTCCGACCGTCCGATATCTCGAACTGGCCGGTGTCGTCCTGGCCGGTGACCCTCCCCCCCACCTGGGTGCACACCCCGGCGCTCATTTTGGTCACCCCGAGCGAGAGCAGATTGTCGCGCAGATCGGCTCTCTCGCGGGTGGAAAGGGTCACGCCACCGCGCGGCATGAACAGGCGGAAGGCCAGAATATACTGCACCAGATCGGCGTCCGAGACCACCACCCTGGGGGGGAATCCTCCCAGGTGCGGACGCATGCGCGGGGTGGAGATGGCCACCTCCGCGTCCGGATAGGCGCGTTGCAGATAATCCGTGTGCACGCCGGTGAAGAAGGCCTCCCGCCGCCAATCATGCAGGCCGAGCAGCGCGCCGATGTTCAGCTGGCGCATTCCGGCCAGACCCGCCCGGTCCGGGGCCTCCAGTCGGAAGCGGTAGTTGCGCTTGGGACCCTTGGGGTGCAGCTCCCGGTAGACGGACTCGTCGTAGACCTCCTGGAACATGGTCAGCCCGTCCACGCCCACAGCGGCCAGTTCCGCGTATTCCTCTTGGGTGAGGGGGTAGACCTCGATGGAAATGCTGGTGAAGTGGCGTTTGAGAACCTTGGCGCAGTCGGCGATGTAGGAGACGGGGCTGGTCTTGCGGTCCTCCCCGGTGAGGATGAGGATGTGCCTGAGGCCGGATTTGGCGATCTCGGCGGCCTCGGCTTCGACCTCCTCCAGGGTGAGCTTGCGGCGATCGAGGGGGTTGGTGGTGTTGAAGCCGCAGTAGACGCACTGGTTGGTGCAGAAGTTGGAGAGATACAACGGCGTGAACAACTGCACGGCGCGGCCGAAGCGGCGGATGGTCAGGACGCTGGCCCGGCGGGCCATGGCTTCCAGGTGGGACGCGGCGCACGGCGAGAGGAGCGCCAGGAAGTCCATCGGAGTGAGGCGGTCCTTGACGATGATGCGGGCGATGTCCGCATCCGTGACCGAGGCAAAAAAGGAGTCGCAGTCGAGGCTGTCGTAGCGGCGAAGTTCGTCGTAAAATGTCATGGTTGTGCTCTTTCGCCTCCAGCGGCCGGATTGGGCGCTGCTCTCCAAGTCCGTCCGACACAATGCCGATGATCGACGCGGAGCAAAACGGGTGTGCGGAGGGCGAAGCCCATTGCCCGCCGGCGGCTCTTCATTCTTTATTCGTGCAAAAAACCCGTCAAGGGCGACGATGCTTTCGCCGTCTCCTGGGTGGCTCCCGGCCCGGCCAGGAAGGCCGTGCGCCCGGCCTGGACGGCCTGACCGAAAGCGCGGGCCATGGCCACGGGGTCTGCGGCCGAGGCCACGGCGGTGTTCACCAGAACGCCGGCAGCGCCCATCTCCATGCACTCGCAGGCCTCGGAGGGCCGCCCGATGCCGGCATCCACGATGACGGGCAGGTCGACCTCCTCGATCATGATGCGCACCAGTTCCTTGGTGCGGAACCCACGGTTGGTCCCGATGGGCGCGCCCAGGGGCATGACGGCGGCGGCTCCGGCCTCGGCCAGACGCTTGGCGGCCATGAGATCCGGGCTCATGTAAGGCAGCACGGTGAAGCCCTCGGCGGCGAGTATCCGGGTGGCCTCGATGGTCTCCTGATTGTCGGGCAGGAGATGGCGGTTGTCGCTGATCACCTCGATCTTGATCCAGTCGCCGCAACCGGCCGCGCGGGCCAGGCGGGCGATGCGGACGGCCTCCCCAGCGTTGCGGGCGCCCGAGGTGTTGGGCATGAGCACGCAGGAGTCGGGGATGTGGGTAAGTATGTTCTCCTGACCGGCTTCCGGGTCCACCCGGCGCACGGCCACGGTGATCACCCGGGCGCCGCTGGCCGATACGATGGCCGGTATGAGGGCGTTGGAGGAATACTTGCCGGAGCCGAGGAAGAGGCGGCTTTGCAGCGCGACGCCGCCGATGACCAGTTGGTCGGACATTTCAGCCTCCCCCCACGAAGGACACAATCTCCAGGCGGTCGCCCTCCTTGAGGACAAGGCCCGGCCACCGGTCCTTGGGGACGATGGAATCGTTTAATTCGACGACCACGGCCTTGGGGTCGAGGTTCCTTGCCGCAAGATAGCCTTCGAGGGTCTCGCTGTCCGGCAGGGCCGCGTCTTTTCCGTTGATGCGCAGATTCATGTGTGTGGGGCTCCCGGTGGGAGTGAGTGTAACACTGCTGGCGGCGGCGTAAAGAGTCGGGTGGTCGACGCGAAGCAATACTGGCGAGCAGGGGCCACGGCCTTTGCCCGCCGGAGGCTCTTGTTCCTGCATACGGGCGGAGGAACAACGTTCCCCCGCCCTTGTAAGGTTATTTTCCGCCGATGATCCTGGCGATGTTCTCCACGTAAGGGGCGCGGATGATGCCGCGTTCGGTGACGATCCCGGCGATCAGCTCCGAGGGGGTCACGTCGAAGGCGTAGTTGAAAACGCCCACACCCGATGGAGTGATCTGGTGTTCGCCCACGTGAGTCACCTCGCGGGGGGTGCGGTCCTCGATGGGGATGCCCGCGCCGGTGGCGGTGTTCAGATCGAAGGTGCTGGCCGGGGCGGCCACGTAAAAGGGCACGCCGAACTGCTTGGCCAGGATGGCTACGCCGAATGTGCCGATTTTGTTGGCCGCGTCGCCGTTGGCCGCAATGCGATCCGCGCCGACGACCACCTTCTGCACCAGGCCACGCTGCATGAGCAGGGCGCAGGCGTTGTCGCAGGCCACCTTGACCGGGATGCCATCCTTGTGCAGCTCATAGGCGGTGAGGCGAGCGCCCTGAAGGAAGGGGCGGGTCTCATTGGCGATCACCTTGATCTTCTTGCCCTGCTCCCAGGCTCCCCGGATGACGCCCAGGGCCGTGCCGTACCCGGCGGTGGCCAGGGCTCCGGCGTTGCAGTGGGTCATGACGGTGTCGCCGTCGTCGATGAGGTCGGCGCCGTGGCGGCCCATGGCCCGGTTGATCTCGATGTCCTTGACGTGGATGTCCTTGGCCATGGCCAGCCATTTGGCCTGGAGGGCAGGCAGGTCCAGGTCCTGTTCGGCGGCCCAGGCCGCGCGCATGAGCGCCACGGCCCAGCGCAGGTTGACGGCGGTGGGGCGGGCCTCCTCGAGGTTCACGAGAAGCTTTTCCAATTTGGCCCGCCACTGGCCGTCGGTCGGAGACACTTCGCGCGTGGCCAGGTAGCAGCCATAGGCGGCGGTGACGCCGATAGCCGGTGCGCCGCGCACCACCATGGTTTGAAGGGCGTAGATGGTGTCCTTGGTGTTCTTGCAGACGAAATACTCTTCATGACCGGGCAGGATGCGCTGGTCAAGGAGCACCAGGGCATCCTGTTCGGTGGAAAACTGAATGTGGTCGGTCATGACACGTCCTAACTGAGTTTTTTGGCCAGCAGCTCGTTCACCACCCCAGGGTTGGCCTGTCCCTTGGTGGCCTTCATGATCTGGCCCACGAAGAATCCCATGAGCTTGGTCTTGCCGCCTTTGAACGATTCGACCTCGGACGGGTTGGCGGCCAGCACCTGATCGATGGCGGCCTCCAACGCGGAGGTGTCGGAAATCTGCACCAGGCCCAGCGCCTTGACCAGGGACTCCGGATCGCCGCCCTTGGCGAACAGCTCGGGAAAGATCTGTTTGCCGATCTTGCCGGAGATGAGCCCGTCGTCGATGATCTTCACCAGCTTTGCCAGCTCGGCGGGCTTGAGCTTGACCCCCGAGACAGACGATCTGGAATCGGCCAGTTCACGCAGGAACTCGCTCATGACCCAGTTGGCGACCTTTTTGGGGTCAGCCCCGGCTGTGACGGCCGCCTCGTAGTATTCGGCCACGTCGCGTTCGGCGGTGAGCACCTCGGCATCCTGGGCGGAGAGCCCGAAGTCCTTCATGAAGCGCTCACGCTTGGCCCGGGGCAGCTCCGGCAGGGAGTCGCGCCAAGTTTGCACCACGGCCGGGTCGAGCCGCAGGGGCACCAGGTCCGGATCGGGGAAGTAGCGGTAGTCGTGGGCTTCTTCCTTGCCCCGCATGGACACGGTGATGTTCTTGTCCGGATTGTAGAGCCTGGTCTCCTGGACCACGGCCTCGCCGTCCTCCAGGCAATCCTTCTGGCGCATGATCTCGTAGTCGATGGCCATGCGGACGTGGCGGAAGGAGTTGACGTTTTTTATCTCCGCACGGGTGCCGAACTTCTCCTGGCCCACAGGGCGGATGGACACGTTGGCGTCGCAACGGAAGGATCCTTCCTCCATGTTGCCGTCGCAGATGCCCAGGTACACCAGGATGGAGCGCAACTCCTTGAGGTAGGCCACGGCCTCCTCGGACGAGCGGATGTCCGGCTCGGAGACGATCTCGATCAGGGGCACGCAGGCGCGGTTCAGGTCCACGTAGCTCACGTTCTCCGTGGCCGAGTGGATATTTTTGCCTGCGTCCTCCTCCATGTGGATGCGCGTTATGCCGATGGTCTTGACCCGGCCGTCCACCAGAATGTCCACCCGGCCGGGCCCGGCCAGGGGCTCCTCGTACTGGGAGATCTGATAGCCCTTGGGCAGGTCCGGATAGAAGTAGTTCTTGCGGGCGAACACCGAGACGGGGTTGATGACGCAGTCCACGGCCATGCCCATCTTGGCCGCGTATTCCACGGCGGTGGCGTTCAGCACGGGCAGCACGCCCGGCATGCCCGAACACACCGGGCAGACGTTTTCGTTGGGGTCCTGTCCGAACTCGGTGGAACAGCTGCAGAAAATCTTGCTCTTCGTGAGAAGCTGGGCGTGGACCTCAAGGCCTATGACCGCCTCGTATTCCGCCATGTCGTTGGGCTCCTGGGAGATGTGTATTCGCGGGCTTGGTCTTACAGACCCCGGGAGGAGCGGTCAATGGGGAGACGGCGTTGACTTGAACGCCTAGTTCATGGTGTCTGGCTACCGGGAACTGATCCCACGCGGCTGTCGCCGAACTCCAACCGCTCTTGTTAAGGATACACTGATGCCGGTGAACAACACGGAGCCGCTTTCGGTCTACCGGGCAGGCCCGGGCTACGCCAAATGCCTGGCGGGCATGATCCTGGCCGCCTGCCGGGCGCACCGCAAGCGGGGCTTCCTGGACTACCTCCTGGAACTTCCCGACGGGGATATCGTGCGCCTCCTGACTCTGCTGGCCGCGCACCCAGCCCAGCAGTGGGGACGAATCGACGAGACCTACGTAGCGCTGGTGGACGGAGTCTGCTCCGGAACGGTCACGGTGAGCCGGGAGAAATACACCCGCGACTATCCGTTCACCCCCGAGGCCCTTACGGAAGTGGCTTCCCGGCTGGGACTCGCTCCGGGACTTGTCGCGGAAATCCTGGCCAGGCAAAAGGCGTATGTGGACCAGATGCCCGCCTTCGACGAACCCGTCCCGCCGGGAACCTGGCTGGTGGAGTACCTGGGCGTGCGCCCCGAGAACCGTGCCGCCGGTGTGGCCCGGGGACTCATGGCCAGGGCCACGCGTGAAGTCCGGGACGCCGGAGGGTCGGCGCTGGAGCTCTACTGCGACATCGGCAACACCCGGGCCGAGCGCTTGTTCGCCTCGCTGGGGTTCTTCCTGGTCAAGGAATACCGCTACCGACCGGAGCTAGCGGACTTGGGCGACGGGGCGCGGCGGTTGCGGCTGGAACTCGGAGAATGATCGCTTCGGGCTCTCAGCCGCATGTCTTGACCGCCTTCCGTCGCCGTCATCGTGGTGGGGGCGTCCGAATGGTCACCTGGCCGCAATGGCGGCATCGAAGAACTTGCCGATCCCGTACTCCCTTCTCCGGAAGAACTTCTCCGGGTTGGGGCCAATGATCTGCATTTCCGGGTGGGTCCCCTGCATGTCCAGGGCGATGTGCATCTCCTTGGTGCAGCCGGTGGAGAAGGTGGAGTCCTTGCCGGTCCAGACCGGGGGCACGCCGCGGTTCATAAGCTCGAAGGCCTGTTCGATGTCCTGGCTGGTCTGGAACCGCCACACATTGATGAGCCCGGAGCGTTGCACCTTCTCCCACATGAACATCAGGTCGTCCGCGTCCATGCCCTCCACGAAGTGCTCGGCGGGGTTGATGATGTAGGTGCCGGGGAGCTTGGACCGCAAATACTTGACGAAGGCGTCCAACACGTTGATGGCCGTGTCCGTTTCGTGGGGAATGGAGCCTACGATGGCCGAATAGAACATGATGGTCTTGCCGGTGGCCCGCTCGGCTCGCATCCGGGAGATCACGGCCTCGGCCTTGGTGGTGACTTCCTGCTCGGTGAAGATGCGCAACCCCTCCGGCTTGGGTTTGAACTCCACAACGGGCCGGTCGTCCGGGCCGAGGTGGACGCAGACCACGTCCCGGGTGAAAACGGTGCGGGTCATGAAGATGCGGCGGTGGTTGAATTCGCCCTTGGCAAAGATCAGATCGGATTCCTTCCAGGCCCGGGCGAAGGTAACGCTGGTCTTGTACAGGTTGAGGCGTTCCCGGGTGCCGTCGGAGATGACCAGGAAGGGGTTCTCCTTGATGGCCTGGAGCAGTGCGTTCTTACCCACCCGGTCGTCGTCCAGGATGCGCGCCCCGGCAAGGGCCTGGACCAGAACCGGATCCTCCTCGGCATCCCAGACCGTGGGGGAGTCGAAAAAGAAGCCGTCCTTGAGGGCCAGGATCACTCGATGTCCCATTCGAACGAGCACCCGGACCACCAGGATGTCGAAGATAAGCCCCCCGGCCGTATCCGGCAGGTAGAGGATCTTCATGGACTTGGGGCGACCGGGGTCCAGAACGCGGCGGAGCACTTCGAAGGCGCCGCAGGCGGACAACTCGCTCTCGATTTCCTGGGGCTCCGGGGCGAAATGTTCGTCCGTCCAGAGCCGGCTGAAGATGGACAGGCACAAGAGGCGCGAGATCTCCAGCATGTCCAGTTCGAAGCGCATGTCCCTGATGCTGGCGCAGTTGAGGGCTATCCCCGGGCAGGTGTTCAGCGCCGAATCCATGGCCTGAGTGTCCAAGAAGCGACTGGAGCGACGGTTCATGGCCTGTTTGCGCTCCTGGTAGGGGTCCTCCTGGGCTGCCTGGGCCAGGAAGATGGAGGTCAGGCGCTTGAGCAGCCGCGAGGGAATGAGCACCGGCGCATTCACCGCCTGGCGGTATTTGTGGTCACACAGCGAGATGATCATCATCTTGTCGTATTCGCTGGGACAGTGGTTCTCAATGAGCTCCAGCATCTGATGCCACACCTTGGCGTAGGCCTCCAGCAAAGCCGGCTCCTTGTTCTTGTCCAGCAGGAAGCCCAGCATGGGCTCGGAACAGGGAATGTAGATCTGGTCGGGGGGAGTGGCCAGCATGAACCGCATCTGTTCGGGAGAAGCGTTGCGGGCGGGGTCGATGCTGTACTCGATGTGGTTCTCGCTCATGAAGTGCAGAATCCAGGCGTCGAGCAAGGGATCCTTGCCGTAACGCAGTTCCGAGGGCGAACCGATGGAGGGGAAGTTGACTGGGCTCATCGTTCCCTGACGAACCCTTTGTCCAAAAGCTTGTGGAAATAGGAATGCCGGCCCACGGCCACCAGCTTGAGCGCGTGCTGCCCGCGTCGGATCCGGACCCTGTCGCCGCGCTTTAAGGGGAAGGTGGCCTGGCCGTCGCAGGTGAGCACCACCTCGCCGGTGGCCTCTTCCACACCCAGGTCCAGGGGACGGTCGGTGGGCAGGACCATGGGTCGGAAATCGCACAGGAAGGGGCAGATGGGGGTCAGGATGAATACCTGAAGTTCAGGGTGGACCAGCGGCCCGCCCGCGCTGAGGGAGTAAGCGGTAGCCCCGGTAGGGGTGGCCGCCACCACGCCGTCCACCCTGAAGCCGCCCAAGCGTTCGCCGCCGAAGACGACGCCCACCTTGACCAGCCGGGCCATGGACCCCCGCACGACCACGTCGTTGACCGCGCCGCTGAGGAACACCCGGCGGTCGTCGCGGACCACCTCGCAGGAGAACATGATCAGCCGCCCCACGTCGAAGCCCTTGAGCACCACCGACTCCAGCGGCTCCAAGCAATCTTCTCCGGTCAACTGGGTGAGGAACCCCAGGCGGCCCAGATTGACACCGAGAAGCGGCACGGATTCGCTGGAGAGCTTTCTGGCCACACTGATCATGGTGCCGTCTCCGCCGAGCACCACCGCCAACTGGGGCCGCCACGCCGAACCAATAAGGCTGTCGGCGTCGGTGCAGCCTTCCTGGTCGGTGCGGTTTTCCACGATCCGGCCCGAGGAGCCCAGGCCTTCGATACGGGTGACGAACCATTCGGCCATGGCTAGGGCCTTATCGTCTCCGGACTTGACCACGAAGAGAACATCGCGCACAGCTGGCTGCATAGCGGGTGTCTAGAGGAAAGCGCGCCCGGGTTCAAGGCGAATCGCCCGACGAAGACAGTTTTGCCGCGCTCGGCCAGCCCGCTCAGGTAGGTCGGAGCGGCCGGAGCGGCCCGGACAGCCCTCTTTTTTTTCAACCATCCCCTAAAGAGCCGGTAGCCTCTGCCGATACGTTCAGTGACGAGAGAGGAGTGTCGACCATGGCCGCCAACCCAGCCCTGCTCCGCAACATGCTGCGCACCTACGGGCGGCAGGCCACCACGGCCCGCCGGCTGGCCAGGTACCGCAGGTCGCTGCAGGCCGCCGGGAGTCAGGATCAGGTCGAAATATCCCGCGAGGCGAAGCGTCGGGAACTGGTGCACAGGGTGGCCGCCGAAATCGTCGAAAGCCTGATCGTCACGGGTTCCGAGAACCCTGTGGTGGAAGACATCAAAAAGGAATTGGAAATCGCGTTCAGGACGAAATTCGCCTTCGTCTACCCCCCCGAGGAACAGGACTTGCAGATTTTCAAGGTTCTGGGGACAAACGACGCGGTGGAAGTGACCGGACCAGAGCGGGTGCGCGTGCTGGAAAAGCTGTGGCACGTGGCGCTGGAAAAGGTCGATGAAACGATGCTGTAGCGGACTCAACGTTCGTTTGCATGAACGCCCGCGAGGCAGGCCGCCTGGGGAGACGGCCTTATCCGAGCAAGGAACCTTGCCGGGCGTCTCGGCGGAAGAAAGACCGCCAGGGAGGGGATCATGGACATCAAGACAATCTCGGGAGGAGCCAACCCGTACGTTCAGTCCAGGGTGGGAAAAACTGAAGGCTCGGATGCCTCGGCCAAGGCCAAGGCCACGAGTCAAACCACCGCCGGCGACCGGGTTTCCGTGTCCTCCGACGCCAAACTGGTGGCTGAAGCCGCCAAAGCGGCTGAGGCGGCCCCGGACGTGAGGACGGACAAGGTCGAGGCCCTGCGGGCGCAGGTGCAGGCAGGGACGTACACTCCCAATTCGCAACTCATCGCTCAGAAAATGGTGCAGAGCGAGGTCGACTTCCAGAGCTAGAAGCGCCGCCGCTCTCGAACGGCGGCAAGAACGAGAACTCACATGCTCGCCCGGAGCGGGGGACTCCCCCGCTCCAGGCGGGATTTTTTCGTTTTCCCGGTTTTACTCAGGTGGTTGAACGTCCCGCACGTCCGAACCGAAAAAAACGGCCGGGCGCAGAGCCTAATCCGGCTCGAACGGCTCCACGAGGCCGCCAAATCCAGTCCGGGCTCGCTGTCGGTACAGGGCCTCGTCCTGCTCGTCGACCAGTTTGACGTGCTTGGAATAATCGACCTCGGCCATCAGACAGTTGGGATTGTAGGTCATTTTCCCCAGCATTCTGGAAAGCACCGACAGTTCGGTATCCCCGAAATGCCTCGTGTAGCCGGGGTAGAACAGGCAGTTGTGATACAATTGCCTGGCCCAAGCCCTTGAAACCAGTCCGAATACGGCCAGATTCCCGTGGAACCGTCCGTCGTTGAAGGCCAGGAGGCTCGCGTCGGAATTCTCCAGGGTGAAAAGGGCGCACTTGAGCCAGCCGTCCCCGGGGAAGGCGTCTTCGGCCAGATAGCCGAAGTACTTCGAATGAGACCTGGCGAAAACCAGGTTGGCCACCTTAATGAACCCCAGACGCAGATCGTCGTCCACCACAACCAGCAAGCCGTCGGCCCAGGCCCGCCGCCGCAGGATGTCGTCGACCCGGACCGCCGCATCGTGGTCGATGGTCGGCAGGACCAGCACGGCCATATCGTGATGAAAATGCTCTCGGGAGACTATCTCGGAAGATTTCACGAAGACGGATTCGAGCACGGGGCCTCCGCGAGAATGAAGCCGAAGGTGGAGAGAAATTCCACTGCGGTCCGACATGTGGGCAGCTTGTTCCAGTTCCACCGGGCCAGGCCTGCTTCCGGAAGGCTACCCTGCCGACCGCCTACCCGATTTTATCCGGATTCATGCGTGGCTTGTAGTGACTGGGGTACTTGGAGTCCACCTGGGGCACCTGCAGTCCTACACGGGCCTCGAGATTGATCACCACCGGGCCGGTCAAGTTGAGGGTGGTGTCCTCGGGCTTGCCGGGGGGGATGGTCACGGTGACCAGCACCAACACCTGCTGGAGATTCTCGATGCGAAGGATTCTGCGCTCGGCCTCGCCGATAATCACGTCGTAATCCAGGATGAAGCTGTTGGGGTCGGTCACCAGAAGGCCCAGGCGTGTGTCGTTCATGCTCTGCAGAATGAGGAACGGAGACTCCTCGTTGATCTGCAACAGGGTAAACTCGCGCTCATTCTCGAACCCGATGAGGCCGCGAGGAAAATGCAGCATCCGGTCGGGCGTAATGGAGAGCCTGCCGAGACGGCTCTGGATCACTCGTTCTTGCTTTTTTGCCATAATTCCGCCGCCGCGAGAACGTCTTGTTGATCCGCTTCAAGAGCCATGCGGTTCTGCTCCAACACCCGCAGGTATACTTCTTCCCTGTATACCGGCATTTCCTGGGGTACTTCCAAGCCGATCTTGATCTGCTTTCCCTGTACCCCAAGAACGGTGATTTTGATTTTATCCCCCAGGTGGATGGACTCCCCCGGGCGACGCGTAAGTATGAGCATTCCCGCCTCGTATCCTTCCGATGCTGGGGCAGCCTAGAACGCCCCAGGATACTTGTCAATGCATACTTGCCGATAGAAATGGGTACATAATACCCTGGTCCGGGCTTATGTACTGAGGTAGTTCATCAGACTCATGCCCATGATCATGGAGGTGGATTTCAGCACCGATTCGTAGGCCAACTGCTGCGATGCGAGGTTGGTCATGAGCGCCGAAAGGTCCACGTCTTCCGTGTTCGAGAGCTCCGAGGTTTCCGTTGTGTTAAGATTGGTGAGCACCGCCGACGCCGTCGTCAGTCGGTTTTCACGTCCGCCTACGTCGGCGGCGTAGTTGAGTATGGTTTCGTCAGAGGTCTTGAGGTTCGCAAGGCACTGTTGCACCCCGGACTGAGTGTTGGTCTCCAGGTAGCCCACCAGTTGGCCCACGGTTTCGAAGAGGTTCGATACCCCGGAGGTACCCGCGATGACCACGGGCACGGCCGCGTCGCTGCCCGGGGCCTGATAGATGCCGCCGAAGATGTCCTTGCCGACGCCGTTCAACGCGATGGTTTCGGAGGGAGAAATGTTCACATTGATGAGCGCTTGGGACGGAGTCACCACAAACATGTTCCCGGCGATGAGTTGGTTGCCCCCGTTGGAGTGCAGGGTCAGCACCCCCCCGGGCAGGTTGAGGCTGACCGAACTGGCGGTCAAGTGCGGCGTGGAGCTGTTGGAAATCTTCCAGGTCTCTCCACCGTCCAGGCTGTAGGAGTAGCTGACGTTGGAAGCCAGCGAACCGGTGGAGTCGACGCGCACGATGATGTTGCTCGAGAAGACCCCCTGGGCCGATCCGGTTACCGTGGAGCCCATGCCCTGCATGGGGTTCACGGTGACTTGATTATCGGCTGTGCCCGTGTACTGAACAGTGGGCCTCACCCACAACCAGGTGCCGTTGGTGTCGTTGGTGTTGGTGGCGCTGGTGGCAACGACGCTGGTGTTGCGGTTCAGTTCCAAGGTTACTCCGCCCATCGAGAGCTGCATCTTGTTGGGCGCGCCGGGGTCGGTCACGGTGCCTTGGTTCCAGGTGGTGCCGCCGTCGCTGGAGTACCGGAAGGGGGTGCCGTTGGACAGGGTGCCCGACTGCAGGAACTGCACCAAAACGCTCGATGAGCTGGAGCCTTCGATTGTGTAGCCGGCGTTGGAGACTACGCCCGGCTGGTTGGTGGTCAGCCCCAGGGTTTGGGTAAAGGGGGCGGAGCCGGTCTTCGTGCCGGCAAAGAGGGATTGACCGTCGTACTGCGTGTTGGACAAGCTCACCAACTCATCGAAGTACTGGCGGACCTGGGTGGCTATCTGGTTCCTGTTGTCGGCGGTCATCGTGCCGGTAGAGGCCTCCTGCGCCAACGTCTGTATGCTGGTGACCACCGTGCTCACCTGGGTCATTGTGCTGTCGGCCAAGCCGAGCCAACCCTTGGCCGTGGTGATGTTGGCGTTGTATTGGGTGATGCCCGCCAGGCTGCTGCGGTCTTGCAGGATGTGGGTCATGCCCACCGGATCGTCGGAGGGCTGGTTGATCTTCTTTTGGCTCGAAGCCTCTTCGTTGGACGCCATGAGCGAACTCAACGTGGAGTTCATGTAGTCCAGGCTTGTCGTGTAGATCATCTGTTGGGTGACGCGCATTGCCATGACACCCTCCTTATTGCTTGAGAGCCAGCACAGTCTGCCACATCTGGTCGGCGGTGGAGATCATCTTCGCGGCAGCCTGGTAGGAGTGCTGGAACCTAACCAGGTTGGACATTTCCTGGTCAAGGTTCACGCCGGACGCCGATTGTTGCTGATTGTTGAGGTCCGTTGCCAGGGTGTTGTTGTAATTGTATTTAAACGTAGCGCCTTCCGCGTCCGAGCCCACCAGGCCAACAATGTTGCTGTAGTAACCCTGGATGGTCTGGGAGGTGGGCGAGCTCAACGTTGTCTGGATGCTCACGGCCTTGCTGGAGAGCCCGGAGATGTTCAGCGCGGTCTGGTTGTTGCCGGATTCGGCATAACCCGTGCCGTCGATCTGTCCGGCGTTGATGTAGCTCGTATTCGCCGCGCACAAGGGGTTTATAGATATGGTATTGGCGTCTTTTCCGGCAAAGAAGGTGTTTATCCCCAGTGTGGCCCACAGGCCGGTGGAGTCGGTGCCGAAACCGAACGTGTAGCCACTCTTGGAGTCTATCTGCAGCTGGTTGTTGACCACCGAGGCTGTGAGGAAGTTGCCGAAAGTATTGTTGATGGCTCCGGCCACGTCGGAGAGCGTGTCCATGTTCGGGTTGAAGAGCTCCATCCCGGTTCCGGAAGTGTTGAAATTCAGGTAGCTGTTGGACACTAATTGTCCGGATGAGTTGTAGACGTACATCATGGACGCGCCCGAAGTCAGCCTGGAGGAGAACGTCAGCCCCGAGGAATCCGATCCCAGGGCCACGTCCGGGGAGCTGGCCTGGTAGGTGCCGGTGACGCTGTTGAACATCTCGGTGCCCGCGCCCTGACTGTGGATGCGGTTGGTCTCGTAGATGAGGGACTGGGTCATGGCGTTCAGCTGTTCCTGGTAGCGGCCGATGTCGTAGTCCCTGAGCTCGAATTCTCCGGCCAGGCTGCCCCCGGTGACGCGGGTGGTGTTGTCCTGGCCGTTGAAGGCCACCTGCGGCGTGATGTTGATGGGCGTGGACGCGGACCCGTACCAGAACAGCCCGGTCTTGGGCACGATGGTGAAGGTGTCCCCGGTCGTGAGCTGTCCGTTGGGGGTGAGCGACGTGTTGGAATTCTGACCGAAGTAAATGTTCAGGTTGCCGGCGGCGACGGCGAGGCTCTGGGGGCGGGCGGAAAAGGTTTCGATGGCCCCGGAGTTGCTGCGCAGCCAGGTCACGCCGCCGTCCAGGGACACCTCGAATTTGGCCGCGGACGCCCCCGAGGACACGTTGCCGCCCTGAACCACCTTGACGGTGTACTCGAAATTGTCGGAACCCGAAAAGCCCACCGTGCCGTCGAATCCGGACCCCGCGGTCAGATTATCGATGACCTGGTTGGTCTCGAGCTTGACCGAGTAGGCGTTCGTCCCGTCCACCAGGGTGTGACCGGCCTTGTCCGTGATGGTCAGGTCTCCGCTGCCGTTGTCCATCACGTTGACGTCGATGATCTGGGCCAGTTTGCGGATATCCTGGGTGCGGGTGTCGAGAAGGCCGTTGGCGTTGTTGACGCCGGGCTGATCGGAGATGTCCAGTTGTTGGTTGAGCGAGGCGATGTTCGTGAGCAGTCCGTTGAGAGTGGACACATCCGAGGTGATGCTGTCGTTGGCCTGGCTCTGTATGGTGGACAGGGTCGAGCTGGTCTGTTGTATGGTGGATATAAGGCTCTGGGAGTCCGAGAGCACGCTCTGGCGCTCGGCGGTGCCCGATGGATCCAGGCTCAATCCCTGCCAATCGTTCAGAAATGTGGTCAGGCTTGCGGATAACCCATCGGTGCTGGACTCGTTGAAGTTGGACTGCACGGTGTCCATGTTCTGATTCAGATAGTTGTAGCGCGAGGCCGTCGAGGCCATGGTGTTGTAGGACTGCTCAACGAAACTGTTGAACGACCGCTGGATCTCCGCGACGTCGACGCCGGTGCCCAGTTGGCCCACGCCGCTGTCGTAGTAGGGGCCGGGTTCAAGGACGGCAGTCTGATCCGAATACCCGGTGGTATCGACGTTGGCTATGTTCTGGCCGGTTACCTGAATTTCCACCTGGGCGGCGTTCAGGGCGGACATGCCGCTGTTGATCAGCGAGGAGATGCCGGACATTTAGGAGGTCCCCCTCAACATGGCTGGAGCGGGCTTGGCATTGGCGAACACCCCTCGACGGCCGTAGGACTCCTTCTTCGGGATCAGCTTCTTGGTGAAAAAGCTGACGTACCCGGAGGTCTGGTCGAAAAGTGCTTTGGCCAGGATGTGGCTCTTCTCGGCCTGCTTGGCGCAGACCTGTTCCATGGCTTTGATCTCCTCGAGCAGAGCTTTGACGTGCTCCCAGGCATCGCCGAAATCCTCGGCCAAGTCGGACATGCGGACGGCGGAGGGCCTTGCGATCCGCATCATGCGGCGCGCACCGGTACGTTCGACCATGATCTGACGCATGAGTTCCTGGATGGAAAACTCCACCGCACCCACCGACTGGGGCCTGAACGCCTTCAGATGGGAAAACTCTTCCTCCTGAAGCATTTTCAATACTTTCAGGGCCTGAAGCTGGCGGGAAAGATTTTCCAAAATGCGCTGGATCATGGCGAACTCCCTTTAGTGGCCCGGAACCGCCTTCTGAAGGTCCGGGTTGGCCGCGAGCAAGGCGCCGCCTGGTTTGGCAGGGTCCACCCCTCGTCGCGGGTCCTCACCTTGAAGTACGGGTACGGCCTGCCAACCTTGCCGTCTGACCGAGTGGTGCAAGTACCTGACCAGACTTCACAGCGTGTCCTCCTGGGTGGCGATATCCGCGCGCTCGGCCGAGACCGGGTCGGACGCCGGGTCTGCGTTCTGGAGGTACTGGGCTCCGGGGCCAGCCTGGGGGCGGCCCTGGAACGCTGGGTCCTTGCCGGGTGTCCCTGGAGAAGCGGCGCCCACGGCCTGGACCACCTCGGGGCCGTGTTTCAGACCGCCGGCGCGGAGCGGATTCAGGGCCTTCTCCCTGAGTCCGTGCATGGGCTGTATCCCCATAGCGCTGGTGACCAGGCTCCCCGAAGCGCTCCTTCGCAGGCCCTTCTGAGAGTCCGGGCCGGGCTTGGGGTTCTTGGCGTCGGCCTGTGCCTGAAGTTGGCGCATCATGAAGCTGGTCAGCCCGATGCCCCCTTGTTTGGTCAGGGTTTTGGCCAGTTCGTCATCGAACATTCCCACGTATTGCTCCTCGGTCTTGCCGTCGAGGATGCCGTCCTTCGGAACGCTCTTGCGCATCTCCTTGAGCATCTGGCCGACGAACACCGATTCGAAGCCCTGGCAGGCCTCGCGGAGCTTGGCCTCCTTGCTGGGTCCCGGAGCGAAGTGCCGGTTCTGGGCCTGCATGGTCAGGGTCTTCAGGGCGTCCTCGGGCATCCCGGCAGCCTGGGCCTTTTCGGGAGTAAGCGACTCCAGAATCTTGCCGAAGGCCTTGGCCGGGGCCTGCTGGGCCTTGGCCGGACCCAGGCGCGCCGCAAGCGCCTGGGCCTTGGACGCGTTCGTGGCGTCTGCTGCCAGGGAGGCTTGAGCAGTGAGGTCCGGAATCAGACTCACGATCAGATAACCTCCAGGTCGGCGTGCAGGGAGCCGGCTGCCTTGAGAGTCTTGAGAATGCTGATCAGATCCCGGGGGGTGGCGTGGAGCACGTTCAGCCCTTCCACCAGTTCCTGCAGGGTGGCCCCTTCCACCATGCGCAAGTCGCGGTTCTGCTCGGTGGTGGCCACGTTGGTCTGGGGCGTGACCACGGTCTGCGCACCGACCGGGGCGAAAGGCAGCGGCTGGGAGACGTCCGCGGATTCCTGGATGGTGATCTGGAGGTTTCCGTGGGTTACGGCCGAGCGGGTGAGCTTCACGTTGAGCCCCATCACCACGGTGCCGGTCCTTTCATCCACCACCACTCGGGCCTTGTCGTCCGGGATGATTTCCAGGTTCTCCACGGTGGCCATGAGCGGCACCATGTTGTTCTTGTACTGCTCGGGGATGTCCAACTTGATGGTGGAAGCGTCCACGGCGCGAGCGTAGCCCCCGCCCAGGGCCTGGTTGATCTTTTTCACGATGTTCATGGACGTGGTGAAGTCCGAGTAGCCCAGGTTGATGGTCAGGTCATGCTGGGCGTTGAAGTCGAAGGCCACTGCGCGCTCCACGTTGGCGCCCCCAGGTATGGTAGCCACTGTGGTGATGTTCTTGGTGGCGGTGGCCGCAGCGCCCCCGGCCTGGAATCCTCCCACGGCCACGGGTCCCTGGGCCATGGCGTAGATTTCTCCGTCCACGCCTTTCATGGGGGTCATGAGTAGTACTCCGCCGAGCAGGCTGGAGGCGTCGCCCAGCGAGGACACGGTGACGTCCAGCTTGGTGCCGGGCCTCGCGGAGTCGGGCGTCTGACAGGTGACCATCACCGCGGCCACGTTGGCCGGGTGCAGGGTTTTGATGTCCACGCGTACGCCCATCTTGTCGAGCATGTTCCAGACGGACTGGGTGGTGAAGTCCGAACCGCGCTTGTCGCCCGTGCCGGAGAGGCCTACCACCAGGCCATAGCCCACCAGTTGGTTGGTGCGCACGCCGGAAAACGAGGCGATGTCCTTGATCCTGGCCGCCCGCCCCTCCCCCGGAGCAAGGGCGGTCAGGATCAAGGCCATCAACAGAAAAATTGATATGTGTCGTCTGTACATGCGATGACTCCCTGGAACGTTCGTCCCCTCCCCCGAGCGGACTAGAACGGCCAGATGTTGTCGAGGACGCGCGACATCCAGCCGGGCTTCTGGCGATCGGCCAGTACGCCCGTGCCGTACATGTCGACTTGAGCCTCGGCCAGGGCCGTGGACGGCACCGAGTTGTCCGGGCCCACGTCCATGGGCCGCACCAGGCCACGCACCACCATGATCTGGGTGTCGTCGTTGACCCGGACCTGGCGCGCCCCCTCCACCTGCATCACCCCGCCGGGCAGGATGTTCACCACCCTGCAGCCGATGACATAGGTGACGGTGGAGGAGCGGTCGGTCTCGGCGTCCGAGGTGAACTGGTTGTTGCGGTTGGTGCTGATGATGGGCGTCCCGGTACCCGTATATCCCTGCATGCCGGTCATGCCGGCCAAATCGATCCCGGTGGCTCCCTTGAGGAGGCTGTTGCCCGGGATGGGGGTCATGGAGTGGTTGTTGAAGTAGTTGGCCACTTCCATGTCCGTGGTATTCTGGCCGTTGGACTTGGTCTTGGACTTGTTTGTGGCGTTGGAATTCTCCACCACGTTGACCATGAGGATATCGCCGATGCGCCTGGCCCGGCTGTCCTCATAGAGGTAGTTGGGCTGGGCGGCCTGGGAGTAGAGCGAGCCTGGGTTGTTGACCGGCGCCGGCGCCTGCTTCACCGGCGGGGTGAGCGAGGACATCGGGCTTGGCTGCTTCTGGGCGGGCGGCGCGCAAGCCGCGCTGAACGCGGCAAGGGCGCATGCCGCCCAGGTGGCCATGGTTTTCGTTTTCATGATCGACCCTCCTCCTCTACCTGGCCAGGACCGTCTTGGAGTCCTGAACCATGGCGACGATGTCCTTTCCACCCTGCACGTTGCGTACCGTTATGGGCGCGCCCTTGGCTCCGTCGGTCACGGCGGTCACGGGCATGATCAGTTGGATGCTCTTTCCCTGCCACAGGCAGGTGACCTGCTCGCCCTTCAGGATGGCGGGCATGGGCTCCAGGGTTTCGGAAGTGAGGGGAGTTCCCTGGTTCACGGAGGACTTGACCCGCATGGGTGTGGGGTCCTTGGTTTCCCAGGGCGTGCCGCGCACCCAGGCCAGGTTGCGCCGCTCGAAAGTCACCTTGTCGGAGTCCAGTGCGCCTTCGCGCGGGTTGAGCGGGCGCGAGGCCACGGGGATCACCTTCCACACGTTCACGAAGGCGCTGGCCGCCACTTGCCTGAGCACCTTGCCGTCGAGGTTGGAGATGGTCAGGCGAAGGTTAACCCGCCCCGGGACCATGTTGCCCACGCCCTCCACGGTCAGGCGCTCCAGTTGGTCATCCAGGAACAGCTGTCCCGGCAGGGTGATCTCTTTCACGTCGATTTCGCCGTCCTGACCGGTCATGTTCGTCGTCAAGAAGTCGACGATCATCTTGTCCACGTCGTTCGTGGCCACGGGCTTTCCGCCGCCCTTCTTGAGCACCACCTGCTCGGGAACATGGAAGTTGCCCTGAGCGTTGGGGAAAAGCTTGTCCAGGTCATCCAGGATTTTGCGACGGGTGAGGGTCAACTGCCCCTCGCTCCCGGGGAATGGCCACAGGGGCGTGGCGGCCAGGATGCGCCAGGTCTGAGGATCGATCTCGCCGATGGGCTCCGCGATCTCCCCCAACATCACCCGGTCGCCGGAGACGGCGGCAGCCGGGGCGATCCTGAGTTTCCAGTCCATGACCGCGGACCCGTCGATCCCGTAGGAGGAGTTGGCGGCCAGGAACACAAGGACGGCGCTGAGCGCGGCCAGGATGTTTCCGATCCGGCGTATGGGAAGGTTCTTCTGGGACATGGTCATCTCCCGCCGTTACCGTTTGAGGTTCGTCGCGGTCTGGAGCATGGAATCCGCGGTGGAAATACTCTTGGAGTTGGCTTCGTAGGCGCGCTGACCCACGATAAGCCCCACCATTTCGTCCACCATCGAGACGTTGGACATTTCCAGGTAACCCTGCACCAGGGTGCCGGCATTCTCGGTGCCCGGATTGAGTTCCTGGGCCGCCCCGGAGGCGTCGGATACCTGGTAGTTGTTTCCGCCGAGACTCGTGAGCCCGGCGGGGTTCTGGAAGACGTAAAGGGGTATGGTGGTCGTGGCCAGGACCTTGCCCGTGGAGTCGGTCGCGTTGATCACTCCCTGTTCGCTGATCACGATGTTGGTGGCCTGCGAGGGAACGGTGAAGGCCGGCTGCAGCGGATAGCCTTGGGAGCTGACGACGTTTCCGTTCTGGTCGAGCGTGAAGGATCCGGCGCGGGTGTACACGTCGTTGCCCTCGGGGTCCTGCAGCTTGAAGAAGCCCTGGCCGGAGATGGCCACGTCCAGCTGGTTGCCGGTGTTCTGAAAGTCGCCCTGGGTGAAGAACTTGTGCACCGTGGTGGTCTTCGTGCCCATGCCCACCTGCAGGCCCGTGGGCAGGGTCTGGCCACCCTCGTTTTGGGTGCCGGCCACGTTGAGGGTCTGGTACATGAGATCCTCGAACTCCGCCCGGCTCTTCTTGAAGGCCAGGGTGCTCACGTTGGCCAGGTTGTTGGATATAGTATCGATCTGGAGCTGCGAGGCCGCCATGCCGGTGGCCGCAGTGTACAGTGCTCGCATCATGGGATATCCCCTCCTTAAGCGGTCTGGCCGACCTTGGTAGTGACGCTGGAATCCATATCCTGCGTACTGGAAATTATCTTGGAATATGCCTCGTAGGAATGCTGGGTATCGATCATGTTCACCATCTCCGTCACCACATCCACATTGGGTTTTTCCAGGAAGCCCTGATTAAGGGTGGTCTTGGTCGGGTCCATAGGGCGGGTGGCGGGCTGCGCGCCCTTGGGCCCGGTGAAGAGGCTCTGCCCGTACTTCTGGAGTTGCGTGGGGTCGGCCACGTCCACGACGTCGATGACCCCTGCGATCTGGTTGTCCACCATCAACTGCCCTCCGGAAGTGACCGTCACCGTTTTGCCGTCCGGGACCTCGATCGGCCCGGACTGGCCGAGCACCTGATAGCCCTGGTTGGTGACCAGGTTCCCCTGGTTGTTGCGGTAGAACTGCCCGTTGCGGGTGAGGAACTGCCCGTTCGGAGTCTGGACCCTGAAGAAGCCCGGACCGCTGATGGCCATGTCGAAAGGGTTGCCCGTGGGCTCCAGGGTGCCCTGGGTCATGTCGATGGTCTGCTTGGCCAGGCGGGGCTTGGCCAAGACGAGAGGCGCGGGCAGAAGGTTCTTTTGGGTCAGGTCGTTGCGGGCGTCCGGATTGAAGTCGGAGGCCATCCGTTGGAACACGTCCTGGAACGAAACCTTGTCGGCCTTGTACCCGGCGGTGTTCACATTCGCCAAATTGTTGGCGATGATATCCAGGCGCACTTCGTTGCTTAAAGCCCCGAAAACAGCGCTGATTGAGCTTTGTTGCATAACGGCGGCCCTCCTCGGACGGGGGGTGAGCAGGAAGCGTGCCAGAGGGGGGAACGGGGAGGAAGTGGCCTGGAGGCCCGTTCCAAATCGCGAAAAAGCTTGACACGATCCCCGAAAGACATAATATTCCTGTTTTGCGAGCGGGTGTAGCTCAGTTGGTAGAGTACAAGCTTCCCAAGCTTGGTGTCGCGAGTTCGAATCTCGTCGCCCGCTCCAAAAAAAATCCTCATGACGCCAGGGCTTCGGCTCTGGTGAGAACAGGGGTGGGCCAATCGGTTCGGTCCACTTTTTTTTATGGTATGACCCAAGACAACGCAAAAGTGCTCGCCCGGATTCGGGAACTGGCTGAACCCTACCTGGAAACCCTCGGGCTTTTCCTGTGGGGCCTTGAGCTTTCCAGCGGGGATGGGCGTCCCACCCTGCGGGTGTTCATTGAGGGCGAGAACGGCGTGGACGTCGAGGACTGCGCCCGGGTGAGCCGCCAGCTAGGCCTGGCCCTTGATGTGGAGGAACTCATCCACGGGGCCTACCAGTTGGAGGTCTCCTCGCCTGGACTGGAGAGGCGTTTTTTCGAGCTTTCCCAATTGCCCCCCTATCTGGGCGGCGATCTGGACGTTACCTTGGCCATGCCGCTTGCGGGCCGCAAACACTTCAAGGGGGCTTTGGATTCCCTGGAGGGTGAGATCCTGACGCTCAGCTGCGAGGGCGTCCCCGTGAGCTTCCCTTGGAGCGCCGTGGCCAAGGCCACGGCCGTGTACCATTTTGAGACGCCCGAGGAGAGCAAGGCCAAGGCCAAGGCTCAGGGCCAAAAGATTTCCAAGGCAGATAAAGTCTCCTCGCGCCGCAAGGCGTGAGGCGGCACCGGAGGACCCCGTATGGGCATGGAGCTTCGCAAGGCCATCGATCAAATCAGCAAGGACCGCGGCATCGACCGCGACCTGCTCATCGACACCCTCGAGGAGGCCGTGCGCTCCTCTGTCGCCCGTAAGTTCGGCGACCACATGGACATCGAGGTCAGCTACAACGACGAGGCCGGCGAAATCGAGGTCTTCCAGTTCAAGATCGTGGTGGACGAGGTGGAAGACCCCCTGTCCGAGATCAACCTGGAGGACGCTCGGCAGGTGGATCCCAACGTCCAGATGGACGACGAGTTGGGCTTCAAGCTCAAGGTCGAGGACCTGGGGCGCATCGCGGCCCAGTCCGCCAAGCAGGTGATCATCCAGCGCATGCGCGACGCCGAGCAAGAAATCATCTACGAGGAATACAAGGACCGCAAGGGCGAGATCGTCTCGGGCATCGTGCAACGGCGCGACAGGGGAGGCTGGATCATCAACCTCGGCCGCACCGAGGCCATGCTTCCCAAGGAAGAACAGATTCCCCGCGAGCGCTACAAGCGCGGCGATCGCGTCCAGGCCTTCATCATAGAGGTCCTGCCCAGCGGGCGCGGCCCCCAGATCATCATCTCCCGCACCCACCCGGACTACATGGCCGCTCTGTTCAAACGCGAGGTGCCCGAGGTTTCCGACGGCACGGTGCGCATCCTGGGCGTGGCCCGCGACCCGGGCTCCCGGGCCAAAGTGGCCGTGTCCTCCAAGGATCGCGACGTCGATCCAGTGGGCGCGTGCGTCGGCGTGCGCGGCTCGCGCATCCAAAACATCGTTCAGGAGCTGCACGGCGAGCGTATCGACATCGTGGTTTGGCACCCCGAAATCGCCACTTTCGCCGCCAACGCCCTCTCGCCGGCGCGGGTCACCCGTATCATGGTGGACGAGGACGAGAAGATCCTGGAAGTGGTCACCCCCGACGACCAGCTCACCCTGGCCATCGGCCGCAAGGGCCAGAACGTGAAACTGGCCGCAAAACTTTTGGGCTGGAAGATCGATATCTTCACCGACTCGCGTTACTCGGAGCTGAACGCCGCCCGCGCGGGCTTCGAGCAGCTGGCGAGCGTCGCTGAAATGAACATGGAGAACTTCCTGGACGCCGGCTTCGACACCGTGGCCAAGCTGGCCGAGGCCGATGACGAGGAGCTGGACCGCATCGAGGGCATGACCCCCGCCAAGAGGGGGGATCTGCGCGCGGCCATCAGGCTGCTGTTGCCAGCCCAGCCCGCCCCGGAAGCTGGTTCCGCGGATGGAGAAGGGACCATGGCCGGGGCAAGCTCCCCGGGCGAAGAAACTTCCGAGGACGAGGAAGGCCAGGCCAAGGGGGAGGCCCCTACGCCCGAAGCCGGAGCCCAGTCCGCACCCGAAGATGACCCGGCCGAAAAACAATGAATACCGGGGCCCGGTGCGCAGCTGTCTGGTCTGCCGCGCCCGGTTCCCGAAGCATGAACTGACCCGCCACGTGTGGCGGGGCGAATGGACGCCCGATGAGGCGTATATCCTGCCCGGAAGGGGCTACTATTGTTGCGCGGGGGAGGTCTGCATGACCAAATTCCCGAAACGCGCCGCCGCCGCGAGGAAAGGCAAGGGGGAAGGCAAACGTGACGAAGCTTAGGGTCCGCGACCTCGCTAAGGAGCTGAGGGTCAGCAACAAGGACATATACCAGGCCCTGCGGGAGTTGGACATCCGTGTGTCCAGCGACATGGCCACCCTGGAGGACGACCAGGTCACCCTGGTGCGGTCCAAAATCAGGCAGGGTCTTTCGCGATCCGAAGTGGTGCAGAGCCAGTCCCAGCCGGGAGTGGTCGTTCGCCGCCGCCGGGCCAGTTCCGCTCAAGCCGAGCCGGAAGTCCACGCCGAAGCCGAGCAAACCGCACCCGCCTCCGCCCCCGAGGACAGGGAAGAGGAAGCTCCGGCCAGCCGTCAGGCCCCCAAGCCCCGCCGCCGCATGCTGGAGACCCCCCCTGCGCGGATCATCTCCCAGCCTGAGCCCGAGGCGGGACCGGAAGCGGAACCGGAAGCTGAAGACCTTCCCGTGGTTTACGAGCACGAATTCCTCCAGGCCAAGGCCGAACCCGAAGTGGTGAAGCCGTCCGAGGTCCAGGAAGCCGGCACGGCCGAGTTCGCCGAGGTCGTTGAAACAGCCGAGGCAGGCGAGGCTGTTGAAGCTGCCGAGCCAGCCCCGGCCGCCGAACCGGCTGAACCAGGCGGAGCCGCCCCAGCTGAGGCCGACGCGAGCGCCCCGGCCGCCGAAAGCCCGGAGCCTCAGAAGAAAATCAAGAAACCCAAACGCGAGGTGCCCATCGGCCCGCAGGTGCGCATCATCTCCATGCCTGAGCCCCGCGCCCCCGAACCTCCACGCCAGGCACCCTCCGGAGCGCGTCCGGCCGGTCCTGGTGGTCCAGCCGGACCGGCTGGTCCCGGAGGCCCCCGTCCGGGTGGCCCCGGAGGGTATCGTCCCAGTGGTCCCGGTGGTCCCCGTCCAAGCGGTCCAGGGGGACCGGGCGGTCCTCGTCCGGGAGGCCCTCGCCCTGGCGGTCCTGGTGGCCCAGGCGGATTCGGAGCTCCGCCCGCCCCGCCCGCTCCCGAATCCGACGACCGCAAGCGCCGCAAGGACAAGCGCGTGGTGGAGTTCGGTGCCAAGGCTCCGGCCGACGACGGCGCGCGCGGTCGTGGCAAGAAACGCGTGGGCGAAATCCAGGACCGTACCGGTCGCGGCGGCAAGCATCCCAAGAAAAAGAAGGGCGGCGACCAGGTGGCCCAGATCATGGCCGCCCAAGCCCAGTCCCAGCCGCAGAAAGCCGTCAAGCGCAAGATCAGGATGGAGGAAGCCATCCGGGTGGCTGAAATGGCCCGCCAGATGGGGCTCAAGGCCCAGGATCTGATGAAGGTGCTCCTGTCCATGGGCATGATGGCCACCATCAACCAGTCCCTGGACTCCGAAACCGCCATGCTGATCGCCGCCGAATTCGGTTACGAGGTGGAAAGGGTCGGTTTCGACGAAGACCAGTTCATCGACGCAGAAGCGGCCGACGCCCCCGAGTCGTTGAAGCCCCGTCCGCCCGTGGTGACCATCATGGGCCACGTTGACCACGGCAAGACCTCCCTGCTGGACGCCATCCGCTCCACCAACGTGGTCATGGGCGAGGCCGGGGGCATCACCCAGCACATCGGCGCCTACCACGTCACCACCAAGCGCGGCGACGTGGTCTTCCTGGACACCCCCGGCCACGAGGCCTTCACCGCCATGCGCGCCCGGGGCGCCAAGGTGACGGATATCGTGGTTCTGGTGGTGGCTGCGGACGACGGGGTCATGGATCAGACCCGCGAAGCCATCAACCACTCCAAAGCCGCCGGCGTGCCCATCGTGGTTGCGGTCAACAAGATCGACAAGCCCGGGGCCGAGCCGGACCGCGTGAAGAGAGAGCTGGCCGATCTGGGACTGGTACCCGAGGAATGGGGCGGCGATGCCATTTTCGCCAACGTCTCGGCCAAGCAGAAGATCGGCCTGGACGAACTGCTGGAGATGATCCTCCTGCAGGCCGAGGTGCTCGAACTCAAGTCCAACCCGGACAAGCGGGCCAAGGGCCACATCATCGAGTCCAAGCTGGACAAGGGCCGCGGCCCCGTGGCCACCGTGCTCATCGAGGAGGGCACTCTGCGCCAAGGCGACGCTTTCGTGTGCGGCCTGTTCTCGGGTCGGGTGCGGGCCATCTTCGACGACCAGGGCCACAAGATCAAAGAGGCCGGCCCGGCCATGCCCGTCGAGGTGCAGGGCTTCGAGGGCGTGCCCGACGCGGGCGAGTTGTTCAGCTGCGTGGAGGACGAGAAGGTCGCCCGACGCATCGCCGACACCCGCCTGGCCAAGCAACGTGAGCGCGAACTGGGGAAGGCCACCAAGCTCACACTGGAGACCTTCCTGGCCTCCCGCGGCGAAGCCGAGGCTCAGGAGCTCAAGCTGGTGGTCAAGGTCGACGTGCAGGGCTCCCAAGAGGCCATCACCGAGGCTCTCACCAAGCTCTCGGGCGAAAAGGTCAAGATCCGCATCATCCATGCGGGTACGGGCGGCATCACCGAATCCGACGTGCTGCTTGCCGCCGCCTCCGGGGCGGTCATCATAGGCTTCAACGTTCGTCCGACGGTCAAGGTCAAGGAAATCGCCGAACGCGAGAACGTTGACCTCAGGTTCTACGACATCATCTACAAGCTGGTGGACGAGATCAAGGCGGCCATGACCGGCATGCTGGCTCCGGTGTTCAAGGAGCAGTACCTGGGCCAGGCCGAGGTGCGCCAGACCTTCAGCGTGCCTAAGGTCGGCCTGGTGGCCGGCTGTGGCGTGCTCGACGGCAAGGTCACCCGCAACGCCCAGATCCGCCTGGTGCGCGACGGCGTAGTGGTCTACACCGGCAAACTGGTCACCCTCAAGCGCTTCAAGGATGACGTCAAGGAAGTGACCAAGGGCTACGAATGCGGCATGGGTCTGGAGAACTTCAACGACATCAAGGTCGGCGACGTGATCGAGGCCTTCGAGACCGTGGAAGAGAAGGATACCCTGGATTAGATTCATGAGGGCCTGCGCGGATTTCGCGACAACCGCGAAATCCGCGCAGGCCCTCTCTTTTCGGGTTGTCCCGCCCGCAACCCAGGCGGCAAGATGATCATCGGCGTGCTCACCCTGGAATTCCGCCTGCACGGCAACGACTCCCTCAAGGGCAAGCGGAGCGTTGCCCAGCGGCTGAAGATGAAGTTGCGCAACAAGTTCAACGTGGCCGTGAGCGAGATCGCCAACCACGACTCCCATGATTCGCTGGTGCTGGCGGCCGTCACCGTGAGCCCGGACGGCAAGCATGCCCAGGGGCTCTTGCAAAAGGCCCTGAACATGGTGGTTGCCGCCGATGAGGCGGAACTTATATACGACGATATCGAGCTGATAGGGCAGTGACGATTTTTCCGGCTAATTCCCGCGCCCGGACAACGCCGCGACTCTAGTTGACCGACACTTATAAAGCGGGATTCCAAAGGGCGAAGCCCTTTGGCCGCCGGAGGCCTCCTCCACGAGATCCCCGGCGCGCCCACAGGACATTTTCATGACGACCAAAGAAGAAGGCCCCTCCCGCCGCTCCATCCGCATGGCCGACCAGATCATGCGTGAACTGGCCCTCATGCTCTCCGAGAACATCCAGGACCCGCGCCTGGAACTGGTCACAGTGAGCGGTGTGCGCCTGAGTCCGGACCTGACCGTGGCCACGGTTCTCTACACCATGCACGGCGACGCCGAGCGTATCAAGGCCGCCAAAGACGCCCTGTACCAGGCAAAGGGGTTTCTGCGTTCCCACCTGGGACGCCGGATCAAGACCAAGTTCATCCCCGACCTGCGCTTCGAACACGACCAGTTCCTGGAGACCATGGTCTATGGCCATCCCCATGCATGACCTCCTGCGCGCCGTCCAGGCCGGTTCCCGATTCCTGGTGGTTTCCCACGCCAACCCCGACGGAGACGCGATCGGGGCCATGGCCGCCATGGGTCACCTGCTCGAAGCCCTGGGCAAAAAGGCCGTGCTCCACGACATCTCAGGCCTGCCGGAGCATCTGGCCTGGGTGAAACTGCCTTCTCCCATCCTCACCGAACTTCCCCGGGACGACTTCGACTGGATCGTCTGCCTGGACTGCGGCGACCAACGCCGGGGCGGCAAGGAGCTTGAGGCGGCCATGGCCACCCACCCCACCCTGGTAGTTGACCACCACATCGCCAACCCCCGCTGGGGCACACACAACTGGGTGGAGGAGGACCGTTCCTCCACGTGCGAGATGGTGGCCGCTTTGGCCATCGAGATGGGAGTCGAACTAACCGCCGCCCTGGGCGAAGCGGTCTACCTGGGCCTCGTCACGGACACCGGCAACTTCTCCTTCGACAACACCAGCCCCAGGTGCATGGAAATGGCCGCGCGCATCATCAGCCTGGGTCTGAAACCGGCGAAACTAAACGAGCTGATCCAAAACCAGTGGTCCCTGGCCCGTTTTAAACTCTGGGGCGAGGTGCTGGGAGCCCTGGACCTCCATTTCGGCGGACAGCTCGGGGTGATCCGCATGACCAGCGAACAGCTCACCCGTCTTGGAGCCATAAGCGCCGACTGCGAGGGGCTGACGAACTTCGTCCTGCACATCAAGGGTTGCCGGGTGGCCCAGTCGCTGCGCGTGGACAAACCTGGCTCGCTCAAGCTTTCGCTTCGCTCGGTCTCCGGCGTGGACATCCAGCCCGTTGCGGCGGCCTTCGGCGGCGGCGGCCACAAGTGCGCGGCTGGGGCCAACATCGAGGGCGAGGTCGAGGATGTCGAGCGCAGGATCATCGCGGCGGTGGGCGAGGTGCTCGGTGCCTGAAATCAAACGTTGCGCCCTGGCCTCGCTTCAAGGTATGGCGTGAACCGGCCTATCAGGGACCAGACCCCGCGCCCGCCCCAGATGCATGGGGTGCTGGTGCTCGACAAGCCCAAGGGCCCCACCTCGGCCCGCTGCCTGGAGTCCATCAAACACCGCCTCGGGCAGCGCAAGATCGGCCACGCAGGGACCCTGGACCCCATGGCCACCGGAGTGCTGGTGGTGCTCCTGGGCGAGGCCACCAAGATGGCCGGGTTCGTGACCGAGGGCGAGAAGGTGTACACGGGCCAGCTGCGCCTGGGCCGGACAACCGACACCTTCGACGCGGAGGGAACGGTGACGGCCGAGGCCCCCTGGGAACACCTGACTCCCGAGGTGGTCCGCGAGGCGGCGCTCTCCTGGAAGGACATGTCCACCCAGGAGATTCCGCCCTATTCGGCGGTGAAGGTCGCCGGGCAGCCTCTTTACAAGAAGGCCCGCAAGGGCGAAGAGGTTCCGGTGATCACCAAACCGGTGACGGTTTTCGACGCGGAAGTGCTCGCCATGGAGCTTCCGCTTATAAATTTCCGGGTGAGAGTGAGCCCTGGCACCTACGTACGTTCCCTGGTCCACAGCCTGGGGACACGACTTGGCTGCGGGGCACACCTGACCGAACTCACCCGGGAGCGCAGCCATCCCTTCGGGATCGAAGGGGCCGTCCAGTTGGACGAGCTCCTGGATTATCCCGAACGGCTGGCCGAACGGCTGGTTCCGCTGGCAAGCGTCCTCCCCCATTGGCCCAGGCTGACCCTCACGACAGCCCAGGCGAAGATGGTCCGGGACGGCAAATGGCTTGCCCTGTCGGAACTGCCCGGACCGGAGACGCGGGTGATGCTCGCGGACCCGGACGGCCAACCGGTGGCCCTGGCCGAACCCCAGGACCGGGACGGCGCGAGGCGCTGGGCGATCCTGCGCGGACTGAACGCCGCGTGAGATTCCCCCTCGGCAATCGGGCCCCAACCAGATCAAACGGAGGATATCGCTGTGGTCATGACAGCTGAAACAAAGCTGACGGTTATCGACGAGTACAAGACGCACGAGGGAGACACCGGGTCCCCTGAGGTGCAGGTGGCGCTTTTGACAAGCCGCATCACCTACCTGACCGATCACTTCAAGGTCCATGGAAAGGATTTCCATTCCCGCACGGGCCTACTCAAGATGGTCGGCCAGCGCCGCAAACTGCTCAACTATTTGAAGAACAAGGACATCAACCGTTATCGTACGTTGATCGCCCGTCTCGGCATCCGTAAATAACGTGCCTTTTCGGCCGGTCCGGGCGAACCGGACCGGCCGTTTTGACCGGCTTGGCCGATACGGCCAATCCGACAGGTCCGGCCGCCTTCATCCCTGCATCCGCGACCGGCCCCGCAAGCCGTTCGCGCCAGGCCGCCGGACCGGCAGATACCGGCCGACCCCGAACGTTATCCGCGCGCCAGCGCCCGGGAGCACCCCGTTCCCGGCCCCTCGCGCGCATATCACGTTCCGGGAAGGCCTCGTCTCCACACTTTTACAACGAGGTTACTTCATGGGTCTTCTCGACAAAGCCGTCCGGCTTGAACGCACGGTAGGGCAAAATCCCATCATCATGGAAACCGGCCGCCTGGCCAACCAGGCCGACGGCGCGGTGTGGGTGCAGTGTGGCGGTACCGTGGTGCTGGTCACCGTTTGCTCCCAGGTCCTGGAATTCGACAAGGGCTTCTTTCCCCTCACCGTCGAATACAGGGAAATGTTCTACGCTTCCGGCCGCATCCCCGGCTCCTACTTCCGCCGCGAAATCGGCCGCCCCTCCGAACGCGAAGTGCTCACCTGCCGCCTGATTGACCGCCCCCACCGTCCGCTCTTCCCCAAGGGGTACCGCGACGAGGTGCAGATCATCGCCACAGTGCTCTCTTCGGACGGCTACAACGATCCCGACATCCTGGCCGTTACCGGGGCTTCCGCCGCGCTGCACATCTCCAGCATCCCCTTCCTCGGCCCCATCGCCGGCGGCCGCGTGGGGTACATCGACGGACAATTCGTGCTCAACCCGCCCGTGACCACCCTCCAGGGTGAGTCGTCCCTGAACCTGACTTTTGCCGCCACGCGCGACGCAGTGGTCATGGTCGAGGGCGGCGGCAACTTCATCTCCGAGGACCTTCTGGCCGACGCCCTGGATTGGGGGCACAAGCAGGTCCTGCCACTCCACGACCTGCAGGACGAGCTGCGCGAAAAGGCCGGCAAGGCCAAGTCCGCCTTCACCGCCCCCGTGGAGAACGAAGAGCTCAAGGCCGTGGTGCGGGACGCCGTCGAAGCCGACATCAAGGGCGCCCTGTGCATCGTGGACAAGATGCCCCGCCGTGAAGCGCGCAAGGCCCTCAAGGCCAAGGCTGTCGAGGCTGCCAAAGCAGCCTTCCCCGAGGAAGCCGGCGTGGCCGCCAAAGCGGCCGAGATCTTCGAGGGCATGGAAAAGAAGACCATGCGCGCCCACATCAAGGCCACCGGCACCCGTATCGACTGCCGCGACACCAAGACCGTGCGCCCCATCGAAATCCAGGTCGGCGTGCTGCCGCGCACCCACGGTTCCTGCCTGTTCGCGCGCGGCGAGACCAAGGCCCTGTGCGTGGCCACTCTGGGCTCCACCGGCGACGAGCAACGCATCGAGACCCTGGCCGGAGAGACCTCCAAGCGCTTCATGCTCCACTACAACTTCCCCCCCTACTGCGTGGGCGAAGTCAAGCCCGTGCGCGGCCCCTCCCGCCGCGACATCGGCCACGGCGCGCTGGCAGAACGCTCCGTCCTGCCCGTGCTGCCCGAGCCGGGCGAGTTCCCCTTCACCCTGCGCGTGGTTTCCGAGGTGATGGAGTCCAACGGTTCGTCCTCTATGGCCTCGGTCTGCGGCGCCTCCCTGGCCCTGATGGACGCGGGCGCGCCCATCAAGGCACCCGTGGCGGGCATCGCCATGGGCCTCATCAAGGAGGACGATGAGTACTTGGTGCTCACCGACATCCTGGGCGACGAGGACGCCATGGGCGACATGGACTTCAAGGTGGCCGGCACCGCCGAGGGCATCACCGGCATCCAGATGGACATTAAGATCACCGGCATCCCCCAGGAGGTCATGCGTCGCGCCCTGCATCAGGCCCGCGCAGCCCGTCTGGGAATCCTGGAAAAGATGACCGCCGTGCTGGCCTCGCCTCGCACCGAGCTGTCGCCCTACGCGCCGCAGCTGGTTGTGGTCGAGATCAACCCGGAAAAGATCCGCGAGGTGATCGGACCCGGAGGCAAGGTGATCAAATCCATCACCGCCGCCACCGGGGCCTCCATCGACATCGACGACTCCGGCAAAATCTCCATCTTCGCCCCCACCCAGGAGGCCATGGAGCGCGCCAAGGACATGGTCCTCTTCTACGACCAGAAGGCCGATGTGGGCCGCAACTACCAGGGCAAGGTCAAGAAGATCATCGACTGCGGCGCGGTGGTGGAAATCCTGCCTGGCCTGGAAGGGCTGGTGCACGTCTCCCAGTTGGACATCGCCCGGGTGGAGAACGTCACCGACGCCGTGGCCATGGGCCAGGACCTGGAAGTGAAGGTTATCGCCGTGGAGCCCAACGGGCGAATCCGCCTGTCGCGCAAGGCGGTGCTGCTTGAGGAACAGGGCGAGACCATCGACCTGAACGACTTCGCGGCCCCATCCCGCCCGCGCGGTGACCGCCCCGGCGGCGACCGCGGGCGCAGCGGCGGACGCGGTGGCGATCGCGGTGGCGATCGCGGCGGACGGCGCTAGCGGCTAGCGCATCAGAGAAGAGAACAAGTATCGTCAAGGGGGGCTTCGGCCCCCCTTTTTCGTGCTAAGCGCACTTTCTTTTTTTGCGCTTGATCAGCGCGGGCACGACGACTGCGGCGGCCACCAGGGCCAGAATGACGGCCATTCGCGGGTTAGCCAGGTCGGAGACCGAACGGATGGTCTCCAACTGGCTTCCGGACATGGCGTAGAGCATGGAGCTTGGCAGCACGCCAAGCAAGGTGCCCAGGAGGAACTTGCGCTTGCGCATGCTGGAGAGCCCCGCCAGCACGTTCACCAGAAAGAACGGCGCGGCCACCAGCAGGCGGGCGGAGAGAACGTACCAGAAGCCGTTGCGGGCGATCTCCAGGTTGGCCCGGGCCAGTTGGTGGCCGAAACGTTTGTAGAGGGCCCGGTGGAACAGGTGGCGGGAGGCCATGAACCCCACCAGTCCGCCGGACACGGATATGCCCACGTTCAAGGTGAAGCCGGCCTCCAGGCCGAAAAAGTACCCCGTGAGCACCTTGATCAGCGCGGCCAGAGGCAGAGGACTGTTGATGGCCACCGCGCCGCAGGCCAGCATGCCCAGCCAGCAGGGCACCGGGTGGGTCTGCACGAAACATTTGTACTGCCCGGCCCAGGCCATGGCCACCGGCAGGAAATGTTCCGCCCAGGAGGCCCAGAGGGCGAGGAGGGCGAGGAGGGCGAGGAGCGCGACGAGGCTCAGAAGGGCTACGCCCCAAGCCAACTTGGCTTTCATGCAGTTGTCCAGTGCATTGATTGATTTCGGCTGCGGATCGAGGGTGGATGCTTTGCCTGCCTGGACAACCTAGCCGGACGGCGTGACGGTCCGATGTCGTCCGGCTGCACGGGGCGGGAAGCTCCCGCTTCGTGTGGCTCCGGGCGGCTGGCGAGGTCTCCGGAAAGGCCGGTCGGCGACCGCTCGCTCAGGCGAACACGTTCCCGAATTGGCCAGCCTCAGGACTAGGAGACTAGCACCCCGGCGTAACCGACCACCCGGCCGAAGTCTCCGGACACGTCACCGGAGGTGGAATAGGCGGCCACTTCCGCCTTTTTGGCCCCCAGTTCCAGGGCGATCATGAGGCCCAGAGTCATGGGCAGCACCCCGCACATGCTGATGCCCCGTTCCCGCACGGTGTTGTAAAGTTCCACCGGGTCCAGGCGCTTGACCGCGCCCAGGGCCAGGGAGTCGAGTTCCTTAGCGCGCTCGGCGGAAACGTAGTGGCTCATGTCCGAACTGACCACCATGGACACGGGTTCGCCCCGATCCACGACCACCCTGGCCACGACCCTGGCCACGCCCGCCAACTCCGAGAGCCTGTGCTCGGACACGGCGATGGGCACGCCCGAGACTGTCTCCTTTAGGGCGCACAGGAAAGGGATCAGGACCTCCAGCGAGTGTTCTTGGACGTGGGCCAGCTGGTCGGGGGCCAGTCGGGGATCGGCCTCGGTCAGGGCGTCGGCCAGGTTCTCGTCGATGGCCAGAGGGCACAAGGGGGTGAGCCATTTGCCCCTGTTCCAGACCGCCAGGGCCGCGCCCATGCCGGTGTGGTTGGGGCCGAGAAGCAGCAGCGTGTCCGCCAAGTTGGCCTGGCCCAGGGTGATGCCGGCCGTTTTCCCGGAATAGACGTAGCCCGCGTGCGGGACCATGGCCAGGATGGTGGGTTCGGAGGCTCTTTCCGGGGCCTTGGCCAGGAAGGCTCGGACCTCGCCCGCCAGAGCGGCGGCCGTGCCTGGATAGAACTGTCCCGCAACGACGGGTTGACGGATCATGGTTCGTGACCTCCAGCGACGATTCGGCTTTCCGGATGCTTCCCGAAAGTACCCCGGAGAGCGGCTGCAAGCAAGCCGAATCCGGCCGGATCGCGTCCGGACAGGCTCCGTCCGCCCGGATCAATTCCCTCGAATGCGGTCACTTGAGCTGGCCAGCGCTTTCCTCCAGCCCCCTGGCGGAAAGTTCCGACGCGGCCAGCTTGCCGTAGAGGGAATCGCCCTGCTTATCCCGCATCTCCTCCAGGATTTTCCTCCACTGGTCAGGATTCCCGAGCACCCGGTACAGGGAGGCCATGCGCAGGCGGTTGGCCGCCCACTCGGCGGAGTTCTCCGGAGCCTCCTTCCCGTAGTCCTCGCAGAGTTTGAGGGCCTCACGGAAGCGTCCGGCGGACTGGTCGGCCTGGATCATGAGCAGCAGGGCGTCCCGGGCCATGCCCTCGTCCTTGGCGGCCTCCTTGAAGAGGGTGCGGGAGTCCTGGGCCCACTTGAGGCACTGATCGTAGTCCTTGCGATCGTAGGCCGTGCGAGCTTGGTAGTAGACGGCGTAAGCCATCTTGGCCGGATCGAGCTGGTTGTCGGCGGCCAACCTGGCCCAGAGCAGGCTGGACCGGGCCCGATCGCCTGTGTGCTCCAGGGCCATGGCCTGGGCGAACTCCAGGGCGCGGCGAGGATTGTCCGCCAGTGTCCAGGACTCGACCTTGTGCACGGTGTCCAGAAGGGCCTGCCAGTCCTGGTTTTCACGATAAATGGTCAGGATGAGGGCCAAGGCCTTTTGGGAGTCGGGCGTCGGCCCCTTGTCCAGATAGGGTTCGACCATGGTCAGGGCCTCCTTGGGAGCGCCCTGATAGTAGAGGGCCAGGGCCACACCCAGACGGTCGTGGTCCGTGAACAGGTCGGCACGGCTGGCCACGTAGGGATAGGTCCGCCACAACTCCAGGACCCGCTTGTAGTCCGACTCTTCAAGCAGGGGGCCGATCATTTTGGCGAAAGCCTGGGCCGCCAGTTCCACGGCCTGCTTCTCCAGTTCGTCGTCGGGATAATCCTTGATGAACTGGTCGGCCAGTTCGAGGGTTCGAGGATAGGCCTGTTTGTACATGTTCCACATGGCCAGCTTGATGAGCGCCAGGGGGGCCAACGGGCTTTTTGGATACTCGTTGACGATGATTTCGTAGATTTTATCCGGCTTGATGTCCTTGGGGTCGGCGAAAGTCTTGAGCATCTCCTGGAGGTCAGGGGAATCGTGTATTCCCTGCTCGGCCAGCCGCATCATGGCCATGAGCGCCCCCTCCTTGCCGGGATAGAGGCGGATGGCCATGTCGTAGAAGTCGCGGGCAGCGTCCATCTGGTTCAGCCTAACGCTCACGTCGCCCAGACGGGCCAGCACCAGATCGTTGGAGGGATCCTTGGGGACCAGGTTGTAGAACCAGAGGTAGTCGTCCTTGGCCTTGGCGAAGTCGCCGAGTTTATAGGCGATGTCAGCGGACACGCGGCGCAGGGTGGGGTTTTCCAGATAATAGCGCGGCCAGCGCTTGTCGATGTAGTCGACGATCTTGTTGGCCTCGTCGTACTGGCGGAGTTCGAACAAGGCACGGGAGAGGCCCAGGGCCGCATCGCGGGCGAAACGGCTTTCCGGGTTCTTCTGGAGGACATCCTTGAACGATTGGGCCGCCAGCTCGTAGTTGGCCTTGGGATCGTGCAGCTTGGCCTGTTCCATGAAGTGTTCGCCCCAATACACGTCGATGAGCGGTATCTCCTCGTCCATTGGGTACTTGTTGCGCATCAGGTTGAAATAGGCCCGGGCCTCGGGGATGTTCCCCTGGCGCAGGTTGATGTAGCCCAGCTTGATGAGGGCGCGGGGCACGTTCGTGGAGGCGGTGTTGAAGTTGAGGGCCTGCTGGAGGACGTCGTTGGTCTGCTCGAAGGCCTCGGGCATTTTGTCCTTGTTCTGGGCGAAGACCGCCTCGGCCTGGAGATAAAGGGCCTCCTCGCGCATATCCTTGCTGATGGTGGGCTTGGCCAGCAGGTTGCGGGCCGCGAGCAGGGCCTTGTCGACGAAGCCCCGGGCCATGGCTTGTTCGGCGCCGATCAGTAAGGCCTTGTCGCTCATGGAGTCGGCCGGCTCCTTGGGAGTCCCTTGGGGCGGCTCGGGAGCAGCCTCGGGCGAAGGGGCCGGAGGTGCTTTGGCCGTGAGGGCGGCCTTGGCCGCCTCGTCAGTTTTGGAGGGTTCCGGGGCCGGTGTGACCGGAGTCTCCCCGGCTTGGCCCTTTGCGGGCTGTGGCTCGCCGATCTGGCCCTTCGCCACTGGCGGCTTCGGTGTGGGGACCTCCGAAGCGGCCGGCTTGGCCTGCCCGGTTTCACCCTTGGCCTGGGGAGCTTCCGCCTGGGCCGTTCCCGGCCAGGGAACCTCGCCGCGAGCCCGGGGGGCTTCGGCCGGAGCCTGGCCAGGTGCAGTCGTGGGAGGGGCCACTGGGCTGGTCGCGCCGACCGCATTGGGTGAGGTCGGCTGCCCGCCGGAAGTCGCGGGTTGGACCTGGGATGCAGGAATTTGCTCGGATTGAGTTACGCCGGGCTCAGACGAAGACGGTTTCGAAACGGAAGCCTGGCCCGGCTGGGCGGACGGAGCCCGCTCCTGCTGGGGAGAGCCCGCTTGGGACGCCGACGGCTGTCCGGAAGGGGACGTGGGGAGTTCAATCGCGCCGGTGACCCCCCGGGTCCGCGTGGGCGATGGCGTTGGCGCCGGTGCAGACGATGGTGTGGGCGACGGCGTGGGCGACGGACTCGCCGGCGGCGCGGACGAGGACGCGGCAAGCGGCGTCCCGGGAAAATCGATTGTGCCGGTGACCTTGCCGCCGGCCTCTCCGGCCGGTGCCTTTGCAGCCGGCTCCGCCCCGGGGGCCTCAACAGCCGGAGCGGCCTGAGGAGCCGGCTTCTGGCCCTGGGGGGGCGCGACCGGCGGTTGCTGTCCCGGGGGCGCCTGCCCCTTGGGAGCCTGCGCCTGGGCACCGGAGTCAGGCTTCCAGCGCGTCCCGGACGGATCGTAGAACACCTGAAGCTGAACGACCTTGCCCCCCCTGGTGGAGGTGATGAAACTGAAGGCGTCGTCAGAGGTCTCGACCACCAGGACATTGTCGGCCACGCCAAGTCCCGCTATGTGCCGACCCTTGACGGCGCCTCCCGGCACTCCCTTGAGCTTGGTTCCAGCCGGGAAAAGCATCTCGATCCGAGTGGTCCCGGTGCGCAGGACCACCGGCTGCGGCGCGCTCTGGGGGAAGGTGATGGTCAGAAGATCGGCGGTGGGGTCCGTGCTCAGGGAATAGCTCTGGGCTCTGGCCTCGGCCAGGAAAGTCAGCTGCAAGCACAGACAAAAGAGCCAAGCTGCCTTGGCCAATGGGCGCGCCTTCACGGCGCAAATAGAAGCAAGAAACGTGCTAGGCCACACGATGCGGGCCTTAGGCTCCCAGCATGTTTTTTTTCTTGAGCTTCTCGATAAGGGTCGTCCTTTTGATCCCGAGGATCTCGGCGGCCTGGTTCTTCACCCCGCCGGCCATATCCAGGGCCTCCACCAGCAGACGCTCCTCAATCTCGTCCAGAAACTCCTTGAGTCCCAGGCCCTTGTCCTTCAGGTCCTGAACCAGGGGCCAGGCGAATCCAGCCGGGCGGTTACGCGGGAGGATCTCCGGTACGGGACAGGCCTTCCCCACCGCGTCCAGGATCTTCCTGGGCATGTCCTCGGGCCGGATCAAGTCGTGGTCGCAGAGGATGGAGAGCCTCTCCATGATGTTCTCGAGCTCCCGGACGTTACCGGGCCAGCAGTAGCGCAGGAGAATGTCCTCGGTCTCCGGCGGGACTTCAAGCACCTTGCGCTCCTTCTTGCCGCAGAAGCGCTCCAGGAAGGCCCCGGCCAGGAGCAGGATATCGTCCCCACGCTCGCGAAGCGGCGGCAGGTGCAGGGGAATGACGTTCAAGCGGTAGAACAGATCCTCACGGAAGCGCCCGGCGGCCACCTCGGCATCCAGGTCGCGGTTGGTGGCGGCCACGATGCGCACGTCCGCCTTGAAGGTGCGCGTGCCGCCCACCCGCTCGAACTCCTTCTCTTGGAGAACGCGCAGGATTTTCACCTGCAGCGACAGGTCCATTTCGCCGATTTCGTCCAGGAAGATAGTGCCGCCGTCTGCCAGTTCGAAACGACCGGCCCGGTTGCGGATGGCGTGGGTGAAGGCTCCTTTCTCGTGGCCGAACAGTTCGGACTCCAGAAGCTCCCTGGGGATGGCCCCGCAGTTCACGGGCACGAAGGGCTTGGAATTGCGGCGGCTGTTGACGTGCAGGGCCCGGACAAGAAGCTCCTTGCCGGTGCCCGACTCGCCCGTGACCAGCACGGTGGAGTCGGTGGGAGCCACCTTGGCCAGGACGGAAAAAACGCTCGTCAAGGCCGGGCTGTTGCCTATGATTCCGACGGTATTCAAATCCATGCGGCCTCCCCCTTGCTGCACGCGCACCCGCGAACGGTGTCAATGGAATGACGCAAAGTCAAGGGAGAAGGTGAAAAAAGGAGGCAGGCGGTATCAGGTGATCAGATTCAGGACTGAACCGGTGGTCTGCTCGATGGTGCGGACGGCCATCGCGTCGACCTTGAAGGCGTTCTCAAAGGAGATGAGGTTCACCATCTCCCGGGCGATGTCCACCCCGCCGGTCGAAGCGGAACCCAAAGAGCTTTGACGCTGAACCACGGCATCGACGAAGCCCGCCCCAGACTCGAGCACGGTCGAACTCGGCCGGTAACCACTGGTGGACGCGTTGGCGATGTTTTCGGCGGTGTTGCCGATCGCCTCGCCAATAGCCCCCATGGCTTGCAGGTTCATGTCCGAGCCGCTCATGGCTGTGTGCTCCTGATTGCTAGCAATGGACACTTCGGTCGGAGCTGTCAACACCTGCCGAGATCCACATTGACTACTTGATGTTGCCGGGCCTGGACGGTTCGGGCAATGTTCCCGGGATGCAAAGAGTCTCTTTCCTGCGCGCCGCCCTGCTGGCCGGCCTGATTGCCGGACTGGCCGCGTGCCTGCTGGCCGGTTGCAAGCCGGCTCCGCCGGTGCCAACATTGTACGAGAACAAGCAGGTTGGCCTGCGTTTCAACCCCTCACCGGGCTGGGACGTGGCGGAAAAGACCGAGGCGGGCTGCGCGTTCGCCGTTGAGGCCACCAAAGGACAGGACCTGCACTTTCTCATCTGCATAAGCCCGCCGCGCCCGGAAATTCTCTTCACCGAGAACACGTTCGTGTCCTGCGAGAACGTAAAGGAGTACATCCGGCAGGCTCTCAAGGGCGTCCGCCCAACCTGCGATCCGGGCGGTGCCGGGGGCCACTTCGGCTACGACACTCTCTACGCCCGCCTGCTGCAATCGGGGGACAGGGCCCGGGTGCAGTTCGTCAACCACCTGTTCATGCCCGTCAAGGGCAGGCTGGTCCAGGTGATGGCCTACTCCATCGGTGACGACGACAAGAAGGCTCACGCCCTCTTCGACAAGAACCGTCCGGCTCTCTTCGACATGATGGGCAGCGTGCGGGTGCGCTAGCCCTTCTCCCGCTCGATCCCGGCGAAGGCGCAGTGGTTGTGGATGGACTCGAAGCTCTCGGCCTCCACCGCGTACCAGGTGACGCTCTCGTGCTGCTCCAGGGCCTGGGCCATGCTCCGCGCTACGTCTTCCACGAAGCAGGGCTTTTCGAAGGCGGCCTCGGTGACGTGTTTCTCGTCCTCGCGCTTTAGCAGCGCGTACACAGGCGAGGACCCGGACGCCTCGGCCATCCTGATCAGCTCTTCCAGCCAGACGAAGCCCTTGAAGCGGCAGCGCGCCCGGACGATGGTGCGCTGGCTGTGCGCGCCCTGGGCGCTGATGGCCAGCGAGCACGGGCACACGGTCATCACCGGCACCTCCACTCCCAGGGTGATGCGGAACTTGTCGCCGGTGAGGTCACCGTGCACGGTGCAGGCGTAGTCCATGTTGGAGACCGCACCGCTTACCGGGGAGGCCCGGCGCACGAAATAGGGGAAGCGCACCGTGACGTGGGCGTTCTTGGCCTCCAGGCGGCCTCGCACCCCGGCCACCAGTTCCCGGAAGCCGTGGTAGTCCAGTTGGCCGTCCCAACTCTCCAGGGCCTCCACGAAGCGGGACATGTGGGTGCCCTTGAACTGGGCGGGCAGGTCCACGGCCAGATCCACTTCGGCCACGGTGTTCTGGCGGCCGCGTTCCCGGTCCTTCACCGTGAGCGGCAGGCGCAGGGATTTGATACCCACGCGATCGATGGCAATGGACACGTCCGAGGGGGAGGATTGGATGTCTTGCATTCTGTTGCCGCTCTCCAGGCGGAGATCACCGAACGAGCCCAGCAGGCAGGTCAGTCCGGAAGTGTCATCTCCCACAGGTTGACCGTGACGTGGTAACCCTCGACGGGCACGGGCTCGGTGAAGAGCTTGCGCACGTTGAACCCGTCCGACGCCAGGCGGTCCCACACGGGGCGCGACACGCTGCGCCTGGGCTCGGCCAGCCAGATGCGACCGCCCGGGGCCAGATATTCCTTAAACAATTTCGTCAGGGGATGATAGAAGCGGGTTTCGTACACGATGTCCCCGCCCCACATGAAATCGAAGGATCCCGGCTTGAACCCGGGCGAACCCCAGTCCATCTGGACCCACAAGGGTTGTGCGACAGCGTTCAGCTCCGCGTTCTCGCGGGAGAAATATACAGCCGGCCATTGATGGTCCATGCCAACCACCATGGCCCCCAGCCAGCTGCCCACGATGCCCGTGAGCCCAAGCCCACAGCCCACGTCCAGGCAGTGGCGGCCGCGCACCGTCTCCCGGTTGCGCGAAAGCCAGCGGCACAGGAGCAGGCTGGCCGGCCAGAGCTCGGCCCAGTAGGGCATGCGCTCGTCCTCGCCGAACTCTTCACGACTCATGTTCTCCCAGATGGCCTCCATGTCGCCTGCACGGTCGAGCCGCCAGACGCGGCCGACCTCCTCCACCGCCAGGCGCTGGCGAGGGCCCTGGGTGTAGTCCGGCAGTGCCGGCGTGGCCTTGGCGGCCGCCTGATCGTGCATGGCAAGTCCCTCCGAGCGGGTCCAGATACTCGCATACAGCCCGCCACGCAAGGGCGCGGCGGCAAGGAAATCCTTGCCCAGCACGGTCCCTGGAGGTAAAGTCGCCCCTCCTTTCAAGCCCGCGAACACAAGCGAATCAAGGAGACATACATGTATCCAGCCGATCTCAAGTACACCCCCTCCCACGAATGGGCCAGGATCGAAGGCGACACGGCCACCGTGGGCATCACCAGTTTCGCCCAGGAACAGTTGGGCGACATCACCTTCGTGGACCTGCCTTCCGTCGGCGCCCAGGTAACCCAGGGAGCGGAATTCGGCTCCATCGAATCGGTGAAAGCCGCCAGCGAACTGTACTCTCCCGTCACCGGCGAGGTGGTCGAGGTCAACGCCGACCTGGAGTCAAACCCGGAACTGGTCAACCAGGATTCCTTCGTGGGCGGTTGGATGATCAAGGTGAAGCTGTCCGAGGAGCCCAAAGGACTGCTGGACGCCTCCGCCTACGAGCAAACCGCCATATCCTGCCACTAGGCGAGGTTCCACCCATGCCCTTCGTTCCCCACACCACGGCGGACACGCGGGAGATGCTTACGGCCGTCGGCGTCTCTTCCGTGGAAGAGCTGTTCGCCGAAATCCCCAAGTCCCTGCGCCCCAAAAGCTTCGACCTGCCCGCCGGGATGTCAGAGATGGCCACCCGGACCAGGATCGAAGACCTGGCCTCGCGCAACAACATCAACCTAGTGAGCTTCCTGGGAGCCGGTTTCTACGACCACTACGTGCCCTCGGCCGTGGACGCCCTCTCCAGCCGGGGCGAATTCTCCACCGCCTACACCCCCTACCAGCCCGAGGCCAGCCAGGGCACGCTCCAGGCCATTTTCGAATACCAGACCGCCGTGACTAGGCTCCTGGACATGGACTGCTCCAACGCCTCGGTCTACGACGGGGGCACGGCCCTCTACGAAGCCATGATGATGGCCGTCCGCCAGACCAAGCGGGCGAAGGTGGTCATCTCCGAAACGGTGAACCCCATCTACCGGGTGTTGCTTGGCACTTACACCAGGAACCTCAAGCTGGAACTGATCACCGTGCCCCACGTGAACGGGGCCACGGATTTCGCGGCCATGGAAAAGGCCGTGGATTCCGCAACGGCCTGCGTGGTGGTCCAGAGTCCCAATTTCTTTGGCTGCGTGGAAGACGCCTCGGCCTTCTTCGCCGCCGCCAAGGCCAAGGGTGCCCTGGCCATCGTCAGCGCCTACCCGGTGCTGGCCAGCGTGATCAAGACCCCGGGAGCCATGGGCGCGGACATCGCCGTGGCCGAGGGCCAGAGCCTGGGGTTGCCTGTCTCCTTCGGCGGGCCGTACCTGGGCATCATGACCTGCACCAAGGCCATGGTCCGCCAGATGCCCGGACGCATCGTGGGCCGCACCACCGACTCCCAGGGCCGCACCGGCTACGTGCTGACCCTCCAGGCCCGCGAACAACACATCCGCCGCCAGAAGGCCACCTCCAACATCTGCTCCAACCAGGCCCTGTGCGCCCTGCGCTGCCTCATCCACCTGTGCCTCCTGGGCGAGGAAGGACTCAAGCGCACCGCCCGGCTGTGCATGGAAAACGCCCGGTACGCAGCCGGGAAGCTGTCACGCATCAAGGGCATCCACATCCTGAACAACGGCCCCTTTGGCAACGAGTTCGCCGTCACCCTGCCCCGCCCGGCCCAGGACGTGTGTTTGGCCATGATCGGTCGGGGTTACGTGCCGGGGTTCCCCCTGGGCCGGTACTATCCGGGCCTGGAGAACGCCCTGCTGGTCTCCTGCACCGAAAAGCACTCCCGCCGCGACATCGACATCCTGGCCGCCTGGCTGGAGGACGAACTATGAGCACCGTGTTCAACAAATCCGCTCCCGGCCGCGAGGGCGTCTGGCCGACCCTGCCCGAGCACGAAATGAGCGACCTTCTGCCCGCCGGGCTCACCCGCCAAACTTCTGCCGATCTGCCCTCGCTCTCGGAACTGGACGTGGTGCGCCACTTCAGCCTGCTCTCCCGCAAGAACTACGGGGTGGACTCCAATTTCTACCCCCTGGGCTCCTGCACCATGAAGTACAACCCCAAGTTCTGCGAGGACATCGCCGGACTGCCCGGGTTCGCCCGTCTGCACCCCCTACTCCCCCAGCTGCCGCGCGGCGACGAGCTGACCCAGGGAGCCCTGGAAGTGATGTACGAGACCGAACGCTGGCTCTCGGAGATCACAGGCATGGCCGAGTTCACCCTGCACCCCATGGCCGGGGCGCACGGCGAACTCACCGGCGTGCTCACCATTGCCGCCTACCATGCCGACAAGGGCAACAAGAAAACGAAGATCATCTGCCCCGACTCGGCCCATGGCACCAACCCGGCCTCGGCGGCCATCGCCGGGTACGAGGTGGTGTCCATCGCTTCCCGGGATGGTATCGTAGACCCCGACGCCCTGGCCGAGGTCCTGGACGACCAGGTGGCGGGTATGATGATGACCTGCCCCAACACGCTGGGGCTCTTCGAGACGAACCTGCCCAGGATCGTGGAGATGCTACGCGGCGTGGACGCCCTGCTCTACTACGACGGAGCTAACCTGAACGCCATCATGGGCAAGATGCGCGTGGGCGACGCCGGGTTCGACGTGGTGCACGTGAACCTGCACAAGACCTTCGCCACCCCTCATGGCGGCGGCGGCCCGGGTTCCGGCCCCGTGGGCGTGAGCGAGAGGTTGGCACCCTACCTGCCCGTCTCGCGGGTGGTGAAGGACCCCTCCGGCCGCTTCCATCTACGCTACGACTACCCCAAGTCCATCGGCTACGTGGCCCCGTTCTACGGCAACTTCGGTGTGGTGCTCCGGGCCTACGCCTACATGCTGCGCCTTGGCCGCGAGGGACTGATCCGCGTAAGCGAGAACGCCGTGCTGGCCGCAAACTACATGCGCAAATGCCTGGATGACGTGCTGGAAGTGCCCTACGACCGCATCTGCATGCACGAGTTCGTGGCCTCGGCGGAAAAACAGGCCGAAAAGGGCGTGCGCGCCCTGGACATCGCCAAGGCCCTGCTGGACAAGGGCTACCATGCCCCAACCGTCTACTTCCCGCTCATCGTCAAGGAATGCCTGATGATCGAGCCCACCGAGACCGAGTCCAAGGACACCCTGGATGCGTTCGTCAAGGACCTGCGCGACATCCTGGCCCAGGCCGAAACGGACCCGTCCGGCATTCAAGCCGCGCCGCTGACCCTGCCCATTACCCGGCTCGACGAGACCGCGGCGGCGCGCAACATGCACATCACCGACGACATGTAGCCGGTATATACGTGACAAGGTGGGCCTGCCAGCCCCTCGTGAAGCCGCCGTCCGAGCCTCAGGCTCGGACGGCGGCTTTTTTCACGGCACAGTCCGACCCTTTTCTTAAATGATATTTAACGAGCATTCTGTACAGACTCGCATTAAACAGACCTCCAGGGCAATTTGCCCGCTTGGGTACAACTCACAAAACGTCCTAGCTGACGCCCCTCTAAGGATCGCATGAATAAAAGCACGGCATCTTCCGAAGTCGTCTCCGAGGCTTGCACCACCGACAATCACTATTTCAGATTCCATCGTACACACAAGCACCTTGGCTCGGTCTTCGGCAATGACTGGTTCGCACTCAAGGCGGAAGCCTTTGCCCGCTTTTTCGGAACACCGCTCTTTCTCGTCGCGCAAACGATCATCGTCATCTTCTGGATCGTCCTCAACATCTATGGTCCGCATATCTTCGACGAATACCCGTTCATCCTGCTCAACTTGGCGTTCAGCCTGCAGGCCGCCTATGCCGCTCCGCTCATCCTGCTCGCCCAGACCAGGCAGGCGGACCGGGACAAGGCCCATGCCGAAGCAGACGCACAGCACCGGGAAGCTCTCGCCAGTGCAGCCGAGCAGCGCCAGGTACTCGCGGCGCAACAAGCTTCGCAGTTGCTCGATCTGCTTCAGCAGAATACCCAGTTAACAGAACTGGTGAAAGATCTGACGCAACGCATCGAAGTCCTCACCAGCGAGATGCACGACAAGGTATTGAAAAGTAATGCAAAAGATTGAGATGTTTTCGGAGAATTGAAAGGCGGTCCAAACGCCAGCCGTAGAAAAGGACAGCTGGCGTTTTCAAGAAGATATCCCCGCGTTGGTATCCTCGAAGAGGAACAAGACCGGAGGACGTCCCGAGATGGCCGCTACATGCTTCTGATCACCCGCACCAGGAGGATGAAGACCACGGCACCCATGGTGGCAGCCACTATGGAGACCAGGAGCCCCGCCACCAGAAAGCCGATCATGCTGAGCAGAAACCATCCGATGGCCGCGCCAACAACCCCCACGACGATGTCCCCAACGATTCCGAACCCACTGCCCTTCACCAGGACACCCGCCAGCCATCCCACCACCAGACCGATCAACAGGAACCAGATGATGCCACCCATGCCTCTCCCCCATGTTCCGCGACTTCAGGGGCAAGCCTAGCATGGCCTTTAGAGACGAACAACGTCGGATCGGGCGGATGCGCCCAGACCGTGCGAACCGGTCCTGCACGTACGACCCGGGCGGCGGGCTTCAGGACCCTCCCACGGGATCCCTGGCCGGCAGCACGACACGCCCCGCCCGGATGGCCCAAACAAGCCAGCAAGCCGCTGGGGCTTTCGGCGGCCCTTCATTTTTTCCTTGCCTTCGGCGCAGGCTCCAATCTACCATTTGTTTACGACTGTTTTCGATACATCCTGCACACATCTACAAAAAGCGAACACCATGGCATCCGATCTCCTCATCGTCGGCGGCGGCCCGGCCGGGTATGAAGCGGCCCTCGCGGCCGCCAAGCGCGGCATAAGCACCACCCTGCTCGAAAAGGAGCACCTTGGCGGTTCCTGCCTGAATTGGGGCTGCATCCCCACCAAATTCCTGCTGGCGGCGGTCGCGGCCCGCGCTGAACTGGAAGGTCAGGAGAAGATGAAGACCGGCTCCGGCCAGGTTCTCCTGGACCTGCCGGCCCTGGTGGACCGCAAGAAGCGCCATCTGGAGGCCACCCGCAAGGCCATGGCCGCCGAACTTCAGAAGCTGGGCGTGGAGTTCGTGCATGGCGAACTCAAGATGATCGGGGCCGTGAAGTCCGTGGTCGAGGTGAACGGCGAACCCATGACCCTCGCCTACAAGAAATGCGTCCTGGCTACCGGCAGCCGCCCAGCCGCCCGTCCGGGGCTCAAGCCCGACCACGACTCCGTCCTCAATTCCGGCGACATACTCAGCCTGAGGGAAGTCCCGGAGCATCTGTTGGTCGTGGGTGCCGGCTTTATTGGGCTTGAACTGGCTCAGTTCTTCTCTCGGGCCGGCTCGAAGATCACCCTGCTCGAGATGGCCCCACGCATCGCCCCCACCGAAGACGAAGAGGTAAGCAAGGCCCTGGCCCAGACCTTCAAGCGCATGGGCTGGGATATCCACACCCGTGTGAAGATCGCCGGTCTGGCCACCGTCGATGGCAAGGCCCGCCTCACCCTCGAACACGGCCACGAATTCGTCGCGGACAAGTGCTTGTTGGCAACCGGACGCCTGCCCAACTCCCGCAATATCATGCTGGAGATGCTCGGAGCCGAGGTCGACAGGACGGGTTGGGTGCACACCGACGAGCACCTCATGGCCTCCCCCACGGTTTACGCCGTAGGCGACGTGAACGGCCGGACGCTGCTGGCACACGCCGCCTCGCACCAGGGTGACTGGGCCGTCCGCCACTTCGCCGGCGAGGCGACCAGCCCTTACGCCCCCGGCCCCATCCCCGGCTGCATGTACGGATCGCCGGAAACCATGCGCGTGGGAGCCATGGAGGCCGAGGCCAGAAGCCAGGGCCTGGAGGTGGCCGTGACCCGCTCCCAACTGGTGGCCAATCCCATCGCCCAGGCCCACGGAGCCACCGGCGGTCTGGTGAAATGCGTATGGAGCGAAGACAAACTCATCGGCGCGACAGCCGTGGGCCACGGGGTGGCCACCTTGGCCACCCTAGCCACGGTCATGGTGTCCCAAGGCTGGACGAAAAAGCAGTGCGCCGAAGTTATCTTCCCCCATCCGACCCTGGACGAGGCCCTGAGGGCGGCGCTTTTGGCCCCGGCCTCGTAGCCCCCAGGACTGGACCTTCGCTGGAGGTTTGAGTGTTCATTTCGAAATCGTTCGGTACGTGATCCAGCGGGTGATCGGTTCATGAGCCGAATTGTACGTACCGCCTGCACCCGCCACTGCGGCGACGGCTGTTCGCTCCTTGTCGAAGTGGGCCAGGACGGCCTGCTCGCCATCCGAGGCAACCCGGACCATCCCTTCACCCAAGGCTTGCTCTGCGCCAAGACCGCCCGGTTTGGCGAGCGGATCTCAAGCCCCCGACGCATCACCACCCCGCTCATACGTGAGGGGGCCGAGGGTGAGGCGTTCCGCGAGGCCTCCTGGGAGGAGGCCCTGAAGCTTATCGCGGGTGAAATCCAGAGTCTTCACGCCACCCCGGAGCGCATGCTCCACATCCTGTACCACGCATCGTTCGGCCTGTTGCACCAGGCCAGCAAGCTGCTCTTCACCACGCTCGGAGCATCCGGCTTTTCCGGCTCTCCCTGCCTGGCGGCCGGGGCCGAAGCTCTGAAGCGCGATTTCGGGTCCATACGCCAAGGCCCCTTGAGCGAGGCCATGACCGCTGCGCGCATCGTCAACTGGGGCCGCAACGCCACGGCCCAATCGGTGCACCTGGCGGCCATGATCACGAAGGCCAGGAAGCACGGGGCGCGGGTCCTCTCCATTCATCCCGGCGATACGGGATACGCCGGTCTCTCCGACGAACAGATCGTCATCCGGCCGGGCACGGACAGGTTCCTTGCGGCGGCGGCCGCGAAGATCATCCTGAAGCACGGCAGAGCGGACCGGGCCGCCCTGGACAGATGCTTCGACACGGGTGCGTTCCTGAATCTTCTGGACGCTCTGGCCCTGGATGATCTGCTGGCCGCCTGCGGAGCGAGCCTTGAACAGGCCCGGATGTTGGCGGACTGGTACGTGAGCGCCGCGCCCCCCGGCACGCCGGACGGCCAAACAGCACGCAAGGCCTCCACGTCCACCCTCATCGGGAGGGGGCTGCAACGCTACGCCTTCGGCGGCGAGAACGTCCGCTTCATCGACGCCCTGGCCATGCTCTCGGGCCAGGTGGGCCGTGCGGGCGCAGGCGTGTACTTCATGCGCCAGGACCTGGGCCAGGCCGCCTGGAACTGGACACAGGCCAAGCCCGGATACTCCCGCACTTTCCCCATCTCGGACATCGCCAGGAGCGTGGAGGCAGCCGATCCGCCTGTGGAGTTCGTCTGGGTGGAGGGCATGAATCTGGTGACCCAGTGCCCGGGCAGCCTGGCCACGCAACGCATGCTTACGCAGCGGTTTACCGTGGTGGTTGAACCGTTCATGACCGATACCGCGCGTTGCGCCCGGGTGATCCTGCCCCCGGCGATCATGCTCGAGTGCGAGGACCTGGTCAAAAACGACGCTCACCGCTTCGTGAACCATGCCGCCAAGGTGCTCGAACCGCGCGGTTCGGCGCTCCCAAACTTCGAGATCGCCGCCCGGCTGGGAGCTCTGCTTTCCCCGCCGGTCACGTATCCCGCGCCTGAAGAGGTCATGGACGCCGCCCTGCGCCAGGGCAAGCTCGGATCGTCCCTGCACGAACTGCGCAAGGCGGGCTGGCTCGGCGCGGACATGCCGGAGACTCCCTGGGCGGACGGCGTGTTCGCCCACCCCGACGGTTTATATCGATTCCCGGCGGCGCTGCACGCCGACAATCCCGGCGACGAACGATATCCTCTCCGGCTCTTGTCCCCCGTACGCCGGGATCACCTGCTCTCCCAGGTTCCCGAGGAGTCACAGGAGACGCCGCCGCGGGTCTACCTGTCCCCGGACTGCCCGGCCCTGGCCGAACTCCGCACGGTCGCGCCCCGGCCATCCAGTACGGGACCCTCCGGACCGGCCCCCCAAAGTTCGGAGCAATTTCTCCCCGCCCGGCTGGAAACCGTGCTCGGCTGCATGGATGTGCGGGTGGGCGTCCTTGAAGGCCTGCATCCAGACGCCGTGCTCTACCCACGCGGCGACTGGCTGGCCCACGGCGGCTGCGTGAACCGCGTCATCCGCCCTTGCTCGGCGGACATGGGCGGGCAGGCAGCCTATTACGAGGAGCGGGCGCGGCTGGTGATCGCCCCGCCCGCCCAGGAGCGGACAACGTCCCAACTCCCTTCCCGGCATCGGATTCCGTAGAGCAAACTGCTCCCCTACTCCAGCCCGGGCACCGGGAACAGCAGGCACATGGCCGCCACCTGCTCCCGGATGGTCAGTCGCGCGGCTTTGTCCTCGGGGTGGGTCAGAACTTCGGCGATCCATCCGGCCAGTTTCTTCATCTCGGGCTCGCGCATGCCACGCGTGGTGGCCGCCGGAGTGCCGATGCGCACACCGCTCGGACGAAGGGGCGGGTTGGGATCGTCGGGCACGATCTGCTTGTTGGTGGTGATGGCCACCTCGTCCAGCAGTTCCTCGGCGGTTTTGCCGTCCAGCCCAAAGCTTTCCTGAGTGTTCATCACCAGCATGTGGTTGTCCGTGCCCCCCGTGACCAGATTGGCCCCGCCATCGAGCAGCGCCCGCGCGAAAGCCCGGGAGTTGGCCAGCACCTGCAGGGCGTAGTTCTTGAACTCAGGCCGCAGTGCCTTACCCAGGGTGATAGCCATGCCCGCGATCACGTTCATATGCGGCCCCCCCTGCAATCCCGGGAACACAGACTTGTCGATCCTCGCGGCCAGGTCCTTGCGGCACAAGATCATCCCCCCGCGCGGGCCGCGGAGCGACTTGTGGGAGGTCGTGGTCACCACGTCGAAGCCGTCGTCGAAGGGGTTTCGCATAACCCCGCCGGCCACCAGCCCGGCGTAGTGAGAGGCGTCGCACATGGTGAAGGCCCCCACCTCGTCGGCGATGGCCTTGAAGGCGGCGTAGTCCAGGTCTCTGGGGTAGGAGGTGTAGCCGCAGAGCACCAGTTTCGGCTTGTGCTTGAGGGCCAGAGCGCGCACGGCGTCGAAATCGATCGAGCCGTCTCCTGGATTGGTCTTGTAGCGAGCGAAGGTGAAGAGCCGCCCCATGTGGGACACGGGCGCTCCGTGGGTCAGGTGGCCGCCATGGGAGAGGTCCATGGCCAGGATGGTGTCGCCGGGCTCCAGAAGCCCAAGGTACACGGCCTGGTTCATGGGCGAACCGGACAGGGGCTGCACATTGGCGTGGTCGCAGCGAAACACACGGCAGGCCCGTTCACGGGCCATGTTCTCCACCCGGTCCGTGAACTCCTGGCCGCCGTAGTAGCGTCTGCCCGGATAGCCCTCGGAGTACTTGTTGGTGAACACGCTGCCCAACACAGCCAGCACTTCGGGATAGGTGTAGTTCTCTGAGGGGATGAGTTCCACGCCGAGTCGCTGTCGGCTTTCCTCGCCAATCAGGGTCTCGAACACCTCGGGATCGTTTAACTTGAGAAGGTCACGATAGGCGCGCATGGGCTCCTCCTTGTAAGGAAGGTTAGCATCGGCGACCGATGCAGCCCAGGCGAGCGGCTTTGACGTCGTTCGCGCTCCCCCGTGGTTGCCCACGTCTCTCGCCAGTTACGCGAACGTTGTTTTCAGAAGCATCGAAACTAGCCTGCATCGGGCTTTGCCGTCAAGGCGCGGACACGGGAAGTTGACCCGGGGGACGGGCCTGGGCTAGTCGTCCGGGCGGCAAGGCGCAACGGAGGAGAGGCCTCCGGCGGGCAAAGAGGGCGCGCCCTTTCTGCGCTCTCTCGTCAAAGGACTGCCCTTCTTTGGAATCCCATACGGCTTCGCGGGATTCACCTGACAATTGTGAGATCAAAAAGGGGAAATTTCGTGAGCATCGGTACTTTCAGGGAAACGGCGGACATCATCCTGGCTTCGGGTTCGCCCCGGAGAAAGGAACTTCTCGAGTCCACGGGAATCAACTTCAGGATCATCCCCTCCGTCGTGGACGAACCCGCCCCGGACGCCAGCGAGACTCCCGGCGGCTACGCCCTGCGCATGGCCCTCCTGAAGGCCCGCGACGTAGCCTTGGGGCATCCGGGCTCGTACGTGCTGGGGGCGGACACCGTGGTGGCCATTGGGGATTTCATCCTGGGCAAACCCCGGGACGAGGCGGACGCTCAGCGCATGCTGGCCATGCTCTCAGGACGCGAACACATCGTGGTCACGGCATGCGTGCTCGTTGCTCCGACCGGCGAGATCGCCTGGGAACAGGCCGGGACCTCCAAGGTGACCTTCGCCACCCTAACGGAAGAAGCCATCGCCGCCTACGTGGCCACGCGCGAACCCATGGACAAGGCCGGGGGCTACGCCATCCAGGGGCTGGGGGCGTTCATGATCGCCAGAGTGGAGGGATCATATACCAATGTGGTCGGGCTGCCGGTGTCGGAAGTTATAAAAATATTAGCATCTTACGGTGCTATCGTTCCAAGAAACCCATAATAAATCTCCACCAGACGGGGTTTCCCTGGATAAGCTCCCATCTATCATCCACTTAACAACCGAGGGCGAGTCATAACTATACATATGAGACCGGAAAGGTTTTCGATCCTCCCTGTGTCTATCAATTTTTTGTCATATTGCGCCTCGTCCACCCTTCACCTCCAGTATCCAAATATAATTTTAGCCGATATGGCATTGAATTTGCTAAAAAGTTTTAGCTTTCCGACTACAACCGGCTCGACAGGAGACTTTCGATGAAGATCGTCGTGTGGGGAACCGGACAGGATGCGCTTGAATTACTTGGGCTTATGGATCTGGATAGGGTGAAGGCCCTGGCTTTCGTGGATGAGAGCCCCGAAGCCCAGGCCTCAGGTTTTTTGGGGCGGGAGGTGCTGGGGCCTGAAAGTCTATCCCTGATGGATTTCGATGCCTTGTTCATCACTCCCCCACACTGGCAAGAGCTTGCACGCCAGGCCGCGGAAGACCTCGGCATCCAGAAAGAAAAAATCCACGTCTATCATGGCAAACGCTTCGAACTGCTGAGGCGTTTCGGCAAGAAGGGCGTCATCCCCGAAGACGTACCCGGAAAACTCGTGGAGGAACTCGATACCAAGGAATGGTACCATCGGGTGGACGTCTTCCCGGGGGTGACTACCCCTGGTCCGGCTAGCCTCCAGGCCTTCCTACTTGACCAAATTGGTCCTGGCGGATTCGCCGGTAAAAAAGTCCTGGACATTGGGGCCTGGACCGGGCCCTACACCTTCGAAGTGGAGCGCCGGGGCGGTCTGGTCACCGCCTACGACATACAGGACCCTGAAAGGAGCGGCTTCAACCTGCTCAAGAATATCAAGGGATCCCAAGCGGACTACGTCCATGACAGCGTCTACAACCTGGCCTCGCACTTCCGGGACCACTTCGACATCATCCTGTTTTTCGGGGTGTTCTACCATTTGAAGAACCCCATGCTCGCCTTCGAGAACATCCACGCCGCCCTCAAGGAAGGTGGCACCATGCTTTACGAGGGGGCGGTGCTGGAATACGCTTACACGCTAGACCCGATCTGGGCTGCTCGGAAGGACCGCATGCAGCCCTATCTTGAGGTTCCCCTGGCCTACTACACTAAGGGCGATTGTCTGGGCCACTTCAGCAACTGGTACGTTCCCAACGCGCTGTGCCTGCGGGAATGGGTCACCTCGGCAGGGTTCGAGGCAGGCGATATGTACCTTCTGCCGGGGGGATCACGGGCCTACGGCATGGCTCGTAAGCTCTCAGACGTACCACTCGAACATTCCTCTTAAGTGCCGCAAAGCTTCATGAAGTGAACATCGAATGGCCCCGTTGTGGCGGCCTACACAATCGACGTGGTCGGCTTGCCTCTCTGCGAGACGGTGGACATGCTTGTCAATGCCAGGGTAATCGTGCTCGAAGGCCTGAGGATTCCCGCATGACGGGGCACATCCCCGCCTGATTTCCGCCGGCGACCTGGGGCGTGAGCGGAATCACCCCCCCGTTTTTTCCGGAGACAGCCATGAAGACAAGGGAAGCAAGCGTCCCGGACGAAGCACCGGCCTTGGCCCAAGCCACGCCAGGGATCGGCCCGGAAGGTGCGACCACGCTCGCCAGGCACTACCGCCGCCTGATGTGGCTTGGGACGTTTGTGTTCGTCCTGTTCGTTTTGCTTACGATTCTAAGCGGCTGGAAGCGCCAAGCAGATGCGGAAGTGAACCTGGCCGTCCAGCGCGTCCGCGAAAGCGCCATCCACCTCAAGGCGATCATCAAGACCGCCTCGGATCAGGTAACCCAGATCACTCGCTTTGCCTCGGACTATCCCCGCCACCTCCCCTACCCTGGCGCCGCCGATCTGCGGCTGGCCGCGCAACAGGCCATGGCGTCGGCCCGAGGCGGCGAATTTAACCTCGACGCCCTAAGCAATGTGTCCCTCGAGCACCGGCTCGGTCAGATCCTGGGCCTGACCAGCGCCGCCCTTCCCCGCCCCGGTTCAGGCTCAAGCGCGGGAGCCTCAAACCTGGACCTTGGCCTGTCCCTGCTCGACCGATTTAAATACAGCCAGAGCACATCCCCGTTCCTGCGTTGGAGCTATTTCTTCTCAGCGGATAAGGATATCCTGGTTATTTATCCTTGGGCGGCGAGCGCCGGCATCCGGGGCGCGGAGACGAGCATCCGGTCTTATCTCGACCAGTTGCAGACCTACGAAATCGCCACCGGCGGACGCCCGGAGAACAACCCCGGCCGTCGCGGTTACTGGACCAAGGCCTATCTCGACCAGGCCGGGGCCGGGCTTATGGTTTCGCGGGCTGCACCGGTCTACTGGGGAAACCAATACGTCGGCGTGATCGCCAGCGACGTGCTGCTGGCCTTCCTGTCCGATTTTCTCCGGGAATTCCCGGACCCTGACGGCCTTTTGCTGATCGCCAACGAGCACGGCCAGTTGCTCGCCGACCGAAACGGCCTGGCCGCCTCCGGTCCCGAAGTCAGGCAGGTCAATGACCTCTTGCCCGAAGCCCTGCGCCCCCTGAGCCGCCAGGACACGGCCGACCTGGGCGCCCGGATGATCGGCGACGATTACGTAATCGCCGTCAGCCTTGACGACCCGCGCTGGACTCTCCTCTACCTGTTGCCGCGCGGGGCGGTGGCGGCGCGGGTCGCGAAAAACTACGCCCCGCAACTGGTCATCGCTGTCCTGCTGGTCATCGGCCTGGCTGTCGTGCAACGCGCCCTGAGGCGTATGTACGTCGCCCCGGCGCTCGGCATCGCCGAATTCGTCGCCAAGGAGTCCTGGGCAGACGCCGGGGTCGAGCAAGCGCTCCCCGTCGCACCGCCCGTCGTGCCCGGGCCCTGGCGGCCCTGGGTCGGGGCCCTGCAGCGGGCCTTTGCCGAACGCCGACAGTACCTCGCCGAACTGCACGCCAGCAACGAAACGTTGGAGCGCCGCGTTACCGAGCGCACCCAGGAACTGGTCGCAGCCAACGCCCGGCTGGAAACCTTGGCCATCACCGATCCGCTGACCGGGGCCTTCAACCGACGCCGGTTGTTCGAACTACTCAGTACCGAACACCAGCGCGTGCTGCGCGGCGCCGATACGATGTCGCTCCTGATGCTCGACATCGACTATTTCAAGAAAATCAACGACAACTACGGCCACGCCGCCGGGGATGCCGTGTTGCGCGATTTGGTGGCGCGCTGTCTAACTACCCTGCGAACCACGGACGCGGTCTGCCGTTACGGCGGCGAGGAGTTCGTGGTGCTGCTGCCGCTGACCGCGCTTGACGGGGCGGCCAATCTGGCCGAGCGCCTGAGGGCCGCCATCGGCGGAACGCCGATGACCTTCGAGGCCGTGCCGATTGCGGTTACGGTGAGCATCGGCGTGGCCGAATTCCGACCAAGCGACAGCGTAGAAGAGACGCTGTCGCGCGCCGACCGCAATCTCTATGCCGCCAAGAAGGCCGGCCGCGACCGGGTCATCGCGGAGCAGTGAGACGCGTGCTTATCAAACCGATAACTACCAGACGCTAGGAATTGTCCGCCAGGGCCAGCCTGATCCCCAGAAGTACGAAAAGCCCGCCTGCACAGCGGGAGAAAACCGCCCCGACCTTGCCGCCGCGCCCGAACTTGGCCGCCACCCGCGACGTTGACCAGGCCAGAAACATATTCCACGAGGTCCCGGTGAGGTTGAGGATGAGGCCCAGGGAGGCGAAGGCCAAGGCCTTGTTGGGTGCGTCGTGGTCGATGAACTGGGGCAGGAAGGCCAGGAAAAACAGGGCCACCTTAGGGTTCAGGGCGTTGGTGAGAAACCCCTGCGCGAAAATGCTCCCGAAGGACGTCTCGCCTTGGCCTGAATCCTTCCGGGACTCCTTTCCCTTCCCTAGCGAAGCCAGCATGCGTACTCCGGTGTAAACCAGGTAGGCCGCGCCGATCAGCTTGACCACCGTGAAGGCCGTGGCCGAGGCGGCCAGCATGGCGGACAGTCCGATGGCCGCCGCGCCGATGTGCACGAAGCTCCCCGCGCAGATGCCAAGCGCCGCCACGGCGCCGCCGCGCGCCCCGTGACCGGCGCTACGGCTGACCACGTAGAACACGTCCGGCCCGGGAGCCATGTTGAAAAGAATTCCCGAGACGACGAACAACCAGAGATCATGAATGCCCGGCATGGCAACTCCGTATTCGTAACTCTACCGCGTCGAATGCCGGAGTACCGATCCGACAGGCCGAACTCAGGGACAATCGATTGGAATCAAGGCCGTTGCGGCAGAATACGCCCGAGTATTTGCCGGTCCGGTGGAAGTGTCAAGGCGGCGAACATGACGGGGTGTTCAATTGGGAAAGTTCCACGCCTTCAGCGACATTCTTCGTTGACGAGAAGCGAAGCCGGCGCCTACCATTTCCCAGGAAACCAACGCCACCAACCACAATAACCGGACGAGGCAACTCCATGTCCCTCATCGACCGTATCGCCACAACGTTCGCTTCAGTCGGCCCCTTCGGCAAACTTCCGGTGTCCGGCACCTGGGGGTCGGCCGTGGCCGCCGTGGCCGCGCCGTTCGTGTTCATGCCCGCGCCGTTCGCTGTGCGCCTCCTCATCCTGATCCTGGTCTTCATCGGCGGGGGTCTGGCCTGCGACATCGTGGAGAAGAACCTGAACCAGAAAGACCCAGGGCTGTGCGTCATTGACGAGGTGCTGGGGCAGTGGCTCACCTACCTCCTTTTCGGTGCGCTCACCCCCTTTCAGATGTTCCTGGGGTTTGTGCTGTTTCGGGTGTTCGACATTCTGAAGCCCCCGCCGGTGCGGGCTTCGGAGAACTGGATGGCCGGAGGGTTCGGAGTGATGCTCGACGACGCCCTGGCCGGAATCTACGCGGCTGTCGCGCTCGGGCTTCTGGTGGCCATGGGATTGTGAGGGACGGCAAAGTATCGCAAAGTAATTGAGGGCCCAGGGAGTTCATTCCATTTCGCGGGGTGCAGGGCAGCGCTCCGGCCCGGGCTCGGGGCGGCGCCCAGCGTTCGCCAGGTCAGCCGCCGCGTTTTTTCTCGCTCTTTTTGGCTTCCTCGAAGTTGAGGCGGAGTATGTTTTTTTTCTTCTCCCGAGTCTGGAAGGTCAACCGGGCGCCCAGATAGAAGCAGGCCAGGATGATGATCCCCCAGATGATGTACGCGCTCACGGTCGTTTCCTTTGCGTCGCTGTGTCAGGCCTTGGGTGTATGGTCCTTTCGGGTAAAACGGTCAAGCGTCACCTGTCCGCCGTGAATAGAAAAAGGGCGCGAGGATCGCCCGCGCCCTTATGGATTCGATTCACGTCAATTTGTCGACAAGCTGGCCGGGCTACTCGCAGATACCGCTCTTCTGGGCGTTTTCTCGCTGTTCGCATTCGCCCTTGTCACAGGCGACCTTGAAATCCGCGCACATCTTGTCGGGTTGGTTGAGCTTCAAGTAGGCCGAACCACGCCCGATGTAAATCTCTGCGTCAGTGGAGCCGGCCTGGATGGCTTTGTCGTAGTCCTGGATGGCCTTGTCGTAGTTGCCGAGCTTCAGGTAGGTGTGCCCGCGCATGACCAGGGGGAGTGTGTCCTGGGGATTCAGGCTCAAGGCCTTGTTGTAGTCGTCCAGGGCGTTGTCAAGCTGGTTGAGCATGAAGTGTGAATGCCCGCGCCCGGCGTAAAAGCTGGCGTTCTTGGGATCGAGCTTGATGGCTTGGTTGAACTGCTCCAAGGCCTGGGCATAATTGTTCTGACGGCCCAGCTCCATGCCCTTCTCGTACAGATCCTGCGCGGGGCTTGCGGGCTGGCCCCGCATCGGCACGTTGGCAGCGGCCTTGGCGGCGGCCTTGGTTTCGGGATTCTCTTCGGTCTTCTTCAAGACCTCCTCAGCCTTGCGTTCGGCCTCGGCATTGGATTGAACCACTTCCGGGTGCTTCACGCGCCTTTTGGATTCCTTCCTGGACCTGGAAGATTTCGAGGACTTCGACTTGCCCGACCCCTTGCCTTTGGCCGAGGATTTGGCGGAGCCCTTGGCCGTAGAGGTCTTGGCGGATCCTTTGGAGGACGAGGCCTTGGCGGAGGATTTTGACTCCTGCGCCTTCTTGGATGCCCCCTGAGAGGTTTTTGGCTCCTTCGCCTTCTTGGATGAATCAGCCTTTGAAGCTTTGGTGTCCGCCTTCGCTGATTTGGAGCCGGATTTCTGGGAAGTTTTCGTGCTCTCGTCTCCCGGCTTGGCCGTTTTGGCCAATACGCCGGAAGCGTTCAAACACATGGGCAGGGCCGCTAGGACGATAATTAAAAGTACATATGTTCGGCGCATGTCTGAAATCCACTGATCCTTTGTGGGGCAGGGGGGGTCGGGCCGCGAGCGGGACAGTAGCCTCTAAGGTGGGGCTGGGCAAGAGGCGAGGCAGCCTCAAAATCATGAAGAATCGTTCATGTTGCCAAGGCCTGCCCCCGGCCTGGGACGGCGTCGCGCCCTTCCCCATTCGTGGGAAATGCCGGACGGAGTTCAGGTCTGGCAACGGGCACAGTAGGTGGATGTCCGCCCGGCCACCCTGGTCTGGATCAGCGTGCGTCCACACGCCGGACAGGGCTGTCCGGAGCGCCCGTAGACCTTGAAATCCCACTGGAAGGAGCCCTCCACCCCCGTGGCGGTGCGATAGTCGCGGATGGTGCTGCCCCCCGCGTCGATGGCTCGACACAACACGTCCTGAAGGCAGGCCAGGAGAACGTCGAGCCTTTCGGGGGCGACGGTGTCAGCCGGGGCGTCGGGGCGGATTCTGGCAGCAAACAGGGCCTCGTCAGCGTAGATATTGCCGATGCCGGCAATGACCGTCTGGTCGAGGAGCAAGGCTTTGATTCTGGCCTTGCGCCCGATGAGGATCTGGCGGAAGGCTACGGCGGTCAGGCCGAGCGGCTCCGGTCCCAGGCGGCGGTAGAAGTCCCAGGATTCGATCATGCCTGGGCCGAAACCACGACAGGAGCCGAAACGGCGCATGTCCGAGAAGTGCAGGGCCCGTCCGTCGTCCAGGGCCAACAGTACCCGGAGGTGTGGCTCGGGATCCTCGCTCGGGCGGGCCACGAAGAGGCGGCCGGTCATCTTGAGGTGAAAGGCGATCAACCTCCCGCCCTCGACTTCCACCAGACAGAGCTTGGCCCTGCGGCTGACTCCGGAGATGAGCCGACCGACGAACTCCTGCCGGAAGGCCTCTGGATTGCCTGGGAACACCCTGCGATCGAGCACGGTGAGCCCATTCACCCGCCTGCCGGAAATGAGGGGCGCCAGCCCTCGGACAATGGTCTCGACCTCGGGAAGTTCAGGCATCAGGGAGTGGGCGTGAGGGGGTTGCCGGCGGGCATCAGGTGAACATCGATCTGCCTGGCTTGGCCGGCGCGAATGATTTCCAGGCGAAGCGGGCCGGCCTCGCCGGCCCCCACGGCTTTCATGGCCGCAGCATGCAGATCCTCGAGAGCGTGCACCGGCATACCTTGGGCCTTGGAAATCAGATCTCCGGGGACGATCCCGGCGGCCTCGGCCGGGGAGTTGGGCACAACGGCGGTGACGGTCACTCTCCCTTCCTTGACCTCGAAGGTCAGTCCCAGACGCGACCGTCCGGCCACCGGGCAAAAGAAGAACACGTCCGCGTCCACGGGATCCAGCGTCTGGCCCCCCCTCCAGGGCATAACCAGTAAGCGCGTCCCCTGCGGGTCGAGCACGGCCAGACGCGAGGCGATGCCCCAACCACGCTCCACATGCCCACCGCCGGCCAGGATCACCACGGGACGGCGAGTGGTCACGCGCGCCTCCAGGGCGCGATGGGCCATGGTAGTGTCCCAGAGGGCCTGCGTGGCCAGGAAGCGCTTCCAGGCGTCCTCCCGCCCTTTCGAAGCCTTGATGGAATGAGCGTTGGTGGAGGCCTTGAAATGGTGCGCCTCGAACACCTCGCGCAGAAACGCTTCCTGTTCCTTGGGGACATCGATGATCTTGCCGGGAAGCCCCATGCGTTCCTGGATGGACAGCCCCTTGAGTCCTAGTTTGACGGCCTTGCCGACTGCCTCCCGGGGGGCGTTGAGGGCGTAGAGGGGTAGTCCGTGCGCGTGGGCGACCTCGAAGACCGGCCGATAGTACTTGAATGGAAATCCCCAAGTCCGGTCCCACTTGAGGGCGGCTTCCATGTCATCCACGCCGAGATAGCCTTTGTTAAAGAGGTCCAGCACGGGCTGGTCGTCCAGACTGACCATCTCCAGGCCCACGGCCGGCGGCGAGCCCTCCGCGACCATCAACTCCAAGAACCGGGCCTGGACCTGATGGTCGCAGGCGATCGGGTGGCCCTCCCCGATGAGTACATAGGCGGACTTGGCGGCTTGGGCGCCGACCCAGATCGGATCCACAGCCGCCCCTCCCCCGTCCAGAAACTGACCAGGCTTGAGGGCGGCGGCCGCCCCGCCAGCTCTGGAGTCGGCTCCGGCATCGGCCCGATGGTCGGCGGTCATAGCCCCGGAAGCAACCGGGACGGCGGGAGCTTCGGTCATGTCCGGATGGGGCTTGCAACCACTGGCCGCAATGAGCAAGGCCGCCCAGAGGGCGGCCAGTACACGTTTCTTCCCTAGTCCCACTTCCGCTTGTCCTCGATGGGCTTGACCTGCGCCGGCAGGGTGCCCGGGGCCAAGACCTTCAGTTCGGGGCGCAATTTAATCTTTTCGCGGAACATGTGCAGCAGTTCGTCCTCGCGCTTGAAGTTGCTGGCCTCGATCATGAGGGACATCTCGTCGATACCGCCGGGATTGGTGACCTCGATCTGCCAGCGCTTGATCTCCTCGAAGCGAGTGATGACCTGCTCCACCTGATGCGGGTAGACGAACATGCCCTTGATGCGGGCGGTGGTGTCCACGCGGCCCACGATGTTGCCCAGCCTGGGCGAGGTACGGCCGCAGGTGCAGGGGGCGCGGTCGATGTAGGAGAGGTCTCCCGTGGCCAGGCGTATCAGGGGATAGGTCTTGTTGAAGGCCGTGACCACAATCTCGCCCACCTCGCCGTCCTTGAGGGGGATGCCGGTGTCCGGGTGGCAGATTTCCACGAAGGCCCGGTTGGCGATGTGCAGACCGTTCTTCTGGAAACACTCGTAGCCAATGCAGCCCACGTCGGCCGTGCCGTAGCCCTGGCGCATGATCAGGTCGAACTTCTTCTCCAGGGTGGCGCGCAGCTTCTCGGAGAATTTCTCGCCGGTAACGAAAGCCACCTCCAGGAAGAGGTCCTTGCGCAGGTTGAGCCCGGATTCCTCGCCCTTCTGGGCCAGGTGCATGAGGTAGCTCGGGGTGCCCACGAAGCCCGTGACCCGGAGCTTCTGCATGATCTCCAACTGGGTGGCAGTGTTGCCCGGACCGGCCGGCATGACCGCGCAGCCCAGATTGCGCAGGGGTTCCTCAAACATGAGGCCCGTGGGCGACAGATGATAGTTGAAAGTGCACTGCACCACGTCGCCGGAGCGGAAGCCCGTAGCATAGAAGCCCTCAGTCCATCCCCAGTAGTCGTCCTCGCGGTCCTCGGGATCGAAGATGGGGCCGGGGGAAAGGAACACCCGACGCAGGTCGCCCAGATCCTTGGTCAGAAGTCCGCCCAGCCGCGGCCCCATGGACTGAAGGAAGATGAGTTCCTTCTTCTTGAGGATGGGAATGTGCTTGAGGTCCGAAAGCTGCTTGAACTTGCCCACCTGGAACTGGGCGCGGTCGAAGCGCTTTTTCACGTCCTCGGAGTAACGGTAGGCGTAGGTAAGCAGGTCCTTGAGCTGAATCTGGTAGTATTGCCGGCGTTCAGATTCATCGAGCACCTCTCGGCGGGAATAAATGCCTTCGGTGCGGTCCTTGCGGGTCATGTAAGCGCTCCTTGATGACAGGCCGGATTGCCTCATTCTAGCATAAAAAGAAGTTCTGCTTAAACTCCTCGCACGTAAAAATCAAGCCCCAGGCGTCTTGCCGAAAGGACTCTATAAATCGACTGAAGTCGAGGGAAGAAGCGGTCGCCTAGGCGCTAAACATGGCGGCCGACACCCTTGAAGGCCAGACGGTTTTGAAATGCACCGTCAAATCGGGGGAGCGATTGTCACCAGCACCCGCATGTCGGTCACGGCGTGCATGCCGTGGGGCTCGGAGATGTCCGCGACGAGCACGTCGCCGGCCTTGGCCGGAATGACGCCGTCCTCGGAAAGGAACTCCCCCTCGCCCGAGAGCACCACGATGGACAGTTGTCCCTCGATGTCGTGGGAATGCACGGGCATGATCTGCCCGGCCTTGAAGTTGAAATTGATGATCTTGAAGTGCTCGGAATCGTGGACCAGGAAGCTGTGGAAGGTGAGGTCGGTGAACTTGGCCTCGTCGAATATGGCGACTTTCTTCATCATGCCGGGGCTCCTTGGGCTGGCTGGCAGCGACTCGCGCCGCTCTGGCCAGGATTTGCATCCCAACCTACCCAAAGCGCCTGGCTGCGTCGAGACCCGCTGTCTTATATCCGCGCCTGTCCGCAAATTTGGCGGCCACGCGTTTCACCGCACCGCCCAGATCCTCGATTTTGAAGGGCATGTCCAGGATCTCGCCAGGGGGATTCGCCTGGATCGGGGCATTCTCGGAGGCCACCCCGCGCACGTATATATAGCCCGCGTCCCCAAGCTGGGCCAGGCGTCCGGACAAGACGGCCAAGCCGGATGAGCCGCTTTGCGCGCCGTTCCAGTACACCACGGCAGCCTGGACGGCCGCGCCGGCCGGTGCCACCACATAACCCAGGGAGACCAGGCTTTCGGAAAGAATGTCTCCGATGGAGACGTCGGAACTGATCACCGCCACTCGAGGTGGCTTGGTCCGGGGCTCGGGCCTGGGCCGGACAATGTCCACGGCCCTGGGCCGGGCCTCGTCACGAAGCGCCAGGAGCAGGGACTTGAGGCGCTCCGCCGCCTTTCCTCGCCCGTCCCGTCCATCCTTTAACCCCGGTCGTCCGAGGATATCCGCCAATTTCATGGCTTCGTCCAGCGCGTGCAAAGAGCGCTCGCCGAGGCCGCCGTCACCACTGTTTCTGGAAAATTCGCGCATGCGGACCACGGCCCCCTCCATGACGGAAGCCGGGTCGGCCCCGGCCGCCCCGGGGGCGGGCCGGAGAGCGTCAAGACTCTTGGCCAGTTCCAGCACGGCAAGTCCCGCGCTGGAAGCCGGGTACAAGTCCACCAGGGGACGCTGTCTGGCCGAAGCCGCGGACATGTGGGGATCGCTCGGGATGTATCCAAGGAACCTGGCGTCGAGCTTCAGGTACTTGGCCATGGCCCCGCGCAGGCGGGCGAAAATGTCCCTAGCGTACTCCCGGGACCTGGCCCGGTTCACTGTCAAGTAAGGGCTCCGGCGCATTCCGTTCTCGGAGAGGACCTTCACCAGAGCATAAGCGTCGGTGATGGAGGCTGGATCCGGGTTGACCACCACCAGCAGTTCCGGACATGCCAGACACATAGCGATAACCTGGCTGGATACGCCAGGCGAACCGTCCACCACCAGGTAGTCGTAGCCCTCAAGCTTGGCGAACTCGTTCGCAAGGCTTAGCCTAGCTTCCCGGGAGAGGTCAGCCAGCCGGGACACGCCCGACCCACCGGGAACCACGTCCACCCGGGGCGCGGCCGGGACCAGCACCTGCTCCATGGGCAGGCCCTCGAAGAGTACGTGTTCCAGGGTGAGTTTGGGGGAGATGCCCAGCAGCACGTCCACGTTAGAGAGCCCCAGGTCCGCATCCAGCAGGCAGACTTTGCGCCCCATGCGCCCCAGTGCCAGGGAGAGGTTTACGGAAATGCTGGTCTTGCCCGTTCCACCCTTGCCGCTGGCCACGGCCAGGATTCGGCTCACGAACGGATCTCGCCCGCGGCCGCCAAGGCGCGCCTCATTCCCGGCTCTCGGGGACCAGCAGCCTGGAGGCCTGGGCCAGCAGGGCCTCCACCTGGAAGGGCTTGCGCATGCAAGCGGCCGCGCCCAGGGTCAGGGCTTCGCGGACCTCCTGGTCGCTGGCCATGCCCGTGAGCACAAGCACGGGCATGGACGGACCAGCAAAAGCGCCGGCCTCGCGCAGAAGAGCCAGGCCGTCGCGTCCGGGCATTCTGATATCCAGGATCATGAGCTGATAGATGTTCTTCCTGAGCAGGGCCAGGGCCTCCTCGCCGTCCGAAGCCAACTCCACCGAGTAGCCGTTCGACTCGAGCGATTCCCGCAGAATTTCCCTAATGTGGCGCTCGTCGTCAACCACCAGGACAGCCTGCCGGGGCGAGCGCCCGGCATCCGCGCCGATGACTGACGGGATCTTTCCAGAGGGGTCCCGGGGCAACACCACCGTGAAACGCGCCCCCCGGCCCAGTTCGCTCTCCACGGTGATGCGGCCCTTGTGGGCCTGCACGATGCCGTAGGCCGTGGACAGCCCGAGTCCGGTGCCCTTGCCCTCGTCCTTGGTGGTGAAGAAAGGGTCGAAGATCTTTTCCAGGTGCTCCGCGGGGATGCCCACGCCGGTGTCCTCCACGGTGAAAGACACGCTGTCGCCCTCGAGCTGGTAGGAAATCCCTGCTGTCAGGACCCCGCCCTGGCCTTCCATGGCGTGCTGGGCGTTGAGGGCCAGATTGAGGAGCACCTGCTCCAGCTGTCTGGAGTCGGCCTTGATATCCGGGATAGATGGCCGGTAGTCCCTTCGGACCGTGACGCCCTGGCCGGTCAGGCCGCCCTCCAGAAAGCCCAGGACCCTGTCCATGACGTCCCGGGGGTTCATGACCTCCATGCGGGGCGCGGCCGGACGGGCGAAATCCATCAAGCTCCCCAGGATGGCACTGATACGGTCGATCTGCTCCACCATCTGTCGCAGGCCCTTTTTCTTGGCCGGGTCGTCTTCGCGTATCTCCAGGAGCTGGGCCCTGGCGGAAATGATGGCCAGGGGGTTGTTGATCTCGTGCGCAGCCCCGGCCGCCAGTTGACCCACGGCGGCCAGACGCTGGGTCTTGAGCAGCTTTTCGTTCATTTCCTGCATGGAGAGCATCATCTGAGCCAGACGCTCGGAGCGCGACTCGCAACTCCTGGTCAACTCCAGACGCCTGAAGGCCTGGGCCGCCAGCTGGGCCAGAAGTCTCACGGCGGAGCGTTCCTCCGGCGTCACTGTTCCCGAGGAAGGCTGGTACACGAGTTCCCCGAGCATTTGGCCGTGACCGGTGACGCCCACCATGGCCAGCCCGTCTTGAAAGTGGATGGGCGGACCCTCGGGACCCGCCAAGGCCGAGGCACGGGCACAGCAGCCGGACAGCAAACGCGCGACTGTCGCAGGCAGGCTGTATGCGTTCCCCTTGACCTTGCCCAAAGGCTGAGGCTGATTTTGGGGATCGTCGAGGGTGACGGCCACCGGCCGAAGTCCCGCGCCGAAACCCCAGGCATGGCCTTGGGCCTCAGGCTGATCCGGATCGACGACATAGGCCAGCCCGCCGGGCGCGCCGAAGCGCTCCATCATGCACCGGGCCAGAACCAGCAGGACATCAAGCGCGGTGTCCGCCCGGGCGATCTCCACGCCGGTCAGGACCACTTCACGAAGCGCGTTCGCGGCACGCGCCCGGACCCGGCTTTCGTCCGCCAGTCGGAGGTCTTCCTGTCCGAGTCTGCGGTTGGCCCGGCCGAGCGCGTCGAAATAGAAGGACCCCGCATCCTCGCGCAGATCGAACAGCGCGGCACGCTCCGAAAAATGCTGCCCGATCCCGGCGCGCACTTCTTGAAGGGCGGTTTGGCCGTCGAAGCCCAGCGCCGAAGCAGCGCCGAGCGACTCCGCATCCCTGACGCCCCCGGGCAGAACGCCCATGGCCTCATGGGCCAGGCGGTCGCCCAGGGCTACGATGAGGCTCACCACGGACGCCTCTCCGGCCCCGAGCAGGACCGCAGCGCGGTGGTGGTGCAACCAAGCCGCCTCCGAAATTACCTCCGGAAGCCCCCAGCGTTCAAGGAGCCATTTCCCGGCCAGGCAGTGATCCACCCCCAAGACTCCCTGCTCGGCCTGGACCAGGCGCTCTCCAACCAGGAACTCGTCGCCCATGAGCCCGGCGTACGTCCCGGGATCGGCACTGAGCAGGGCCAGTCGGCCGCAGTCGTGGAGAAGCCCAGCCGCGAAAGCCCTCCCGGCGAGATCCGGCCGAAGGCGCGACGCCAGCAGCCTGGCCGCGCAGGCGCAGGCCAGCGAGTGCCTCCAGAATTCCCGGACCAACGGATCGCCGTTCTCGAAGGTTTTGAAGAGACCCTCGCGCACACACACGCACAGGGCCACGGTGCACACGGTTTCCGTACCCAGGAGCAAGGCCGCCTGCCGGATATCCGCGACCTTTTCCGCCTTGTGGAACCCGGCTGCATTGGCCAGGCGAAGCAATCGGAGGGAGACGGCCGGGTCGGATTCGACCGCCTCAACGAGTTCCAGGAGATCAGGGGACCCCGCGGTGGCGATGGCCAAGATGCGCTCGGCGGATGCAGGAGCTGAGGGCAGTTGTTCAACGCCCGCTATGAGCGCGCGCACCCTCGAAGCCTGATTCTTGGGGATATCATTCCGCATGGGGACGACCGGGGTAAGCGATTGATATGGGATACGCCGTGCCTGGCGGTTAGTACATCATCCGGGCAGAAATGCAACCCGGACGCTAAGCGCGGATCGGCTCAGGAAGTTCCGGCCCGGGAAAACTGGACAGGATCGATTCCGCTTGGTAAGCAAACCTCGTCTAAGTGGTGCAACATCAATCCGGAAGTGGCCCGACATGCATCTGGTTAAGCCACGCATCATGCTTGTTGACGATGAGCCGGACCTGCTTGAGGTCTGCACCGAATCCCTGGCCGACATGGCCTCGGGCATCGTCTGTGCGTCGGGTGGTCTGGACGCCGTGGAACTCCTCAGGAATGAATCCTTCGATCTCATCGTGAGCGACCTGCGCATGCCGGGCGTCGGGGGTCTGGAACTCCTCAGGGCCGCCTCCGGCCTGGCCCCCGACACGGACATCATCGTGCTCACCGGGTACGGCACCATCGACAGCGCGGTGGAGTGCGTACGGCTCGGGGCCGTGAACTACCTGCTCAAGCCCTTCAAAGTCGAGGAGCTTCGGGCCGCCGTGTCCAAGGCCCTTCACGAGCGGGCTTTGCGCCAAAGCCAGGAAAAGACCGGCCATCTCTCGCACATGCTGGCCTTGAACAGCGCCCTGACCGGGAAGCAGGAGGCCAAGGCCATGCTTCGAGAATTCCTGTCCCAGGTCAAGAGCGCCTTCGCCCCGGACGGGATCGCCTTCTTCATCCACGAGTCCGGTGATTTCGGCCTGGAATCCACCGTGCTCATCGGCCCTTATTTCCGTGAAAACCCCGGAGTGCGTTCCTGGTTCGAGTCCCTGGCCGGTTCCATCACTGCCAAAGGCCGGCCCATCCTCGTCGAGAAACAGATTCTACGCGAGGCTTTCGGGACGGACGACGACGGAAGGGCTCCCACCTCTGCCATGGGCGCGGCAGTATGCGCGGCTTTGGTCGGCCACGGCAACCCGGACGGGCCTCGCGGGGCCGTGGTGGCCCTCCGGGCCAACGGCTCGGCCCCCTACACTCTGGACGACCTCAAGCTGCTTACCCTGTTCTCGGCCCACGCCTCGCTGTGCTTCGAAAGCCGACGGGCCTGCGCCAGACTCAAGTCCATCAACGGCGAGATCGTCTTCTCCCTGGTGAACGCCGTGGAGGCCAAGGACACCTACACCCGGGGCCATTCCGACCGCGTCAGCCGCTACGCCGCGAAACTGGCCGGGGCCCTGGGGATACGTTCGGAAGATGTCGAACTGGTGCGCACCGCCGGCATGCTCCACGATATCGGGAAGATCGGCGTTCCGGACAGCATCCTCAACAAGCCAGGCCCCCTGACGGACGGGGAACTGCCGCTCATGCGTCAGCATCCGGTCATCGCCCGCACCATCCTGGACAAGGTGGAAAGCCTTGGCGCGGTGTTGCCCGTCGTCTATCATCACCACGAACGTTTCGACGGTTCCGGATATCCCGACGGCCTGAAAGGGAAGGACATCCCCTACTTGGCCCGCCTTATCAGCGTGGTGGACGGCTTCGAGGCCATGACCTCCGATCGGGCCTACCACAGGGCCAGGAGCATGCATGAGGCCAAGGACATCCTGACCTACGGGTCTGGAAGCCAGTGGGATCCAGAGCTGGTACAGGCCTGGATAGCCGTCCTGGACCGACCCGGGGAGGCTTGAGCCCTCCCGGCAGCGTGACGCCGCTTGCCCGCTGGTGTGCGCCCGTTCCGACCGTCCCGCCGGTCACCCCTTCGACTCTTCCGACAGTCCGGACCGCCGGAAAGGTCACGTGCCCGAGCAACCACCCCGGCCTGCTCCTTTCCAGCAAAAAAGCCTCCGGCTCGCGCCGGAGGCTTCGTTTTCACTCCGAGAGCCGTCTCTAATCGCCGACCTTCTCGAAAAACTCCTTTTCAGCCGCGCATTTGGGGCACAGCCAATCATCCGGAACATCTTCCCAAGCGGTGTCGGGGTTCACATTGCTCTCCAGGTCACCCTCGGCGGGGTCGTATACGTAGCCGCAAGGGCATTCCCATTTGTCCATGATCGCCTCCAATAACTATCCCCGTTCACATGTCCGGGCTTAACGCGAAGCCACAAGGGACTCCAAGGGAGCTGCCCCCCTTGACCACCGGAGGCTTCCCGCAGACCGTCCGGCCCGGGCACCGACAAGGGCGACACGGGCCGGGTCCGTCTACCCCACGCTGTAAAAAGCCTTGGCCGCCGCCTGACAGACCGGGCACTTGTCCGGGGCGTGGTCTTCGCAGGTGAAGCCGCACACGGAGCAGATGTAGTACTCGCTCGCCTTAAGGCCGGCCGGATCGGCCAGGGCCTTCTCGTAGAGAGAGGCATGGATCTTCTCCACCTCGTTGGCGTACCGGAAGCTGCGCAGGGCCTGCTTGTCCCCCTCGGCTTCGGCCTCCTCGATCATCTTGGGGTACATTTTGGTGAACTCGAAGGTCTCCCCCGCAATGGCCGCCTTCAGGTTCTCGACCGTCTGGCCCACGCTCTTGAGGGTCTGCAGATGGGTCAGGGCGTGCACCGTCTCGGCCTCGGCCGTGGCACGGAACAGCTTGGCCACCTGTTTGAGCCCTTCCTTTTCGGCCTGCCGGGCGAAGGCCAGATACTTGCGGTTGGCCTGGGACTCTCCGGCAAAGGCTTCTTTGAGATTCTGCTCGGACTTGGACATGATCCCTCCATATTCTGATTAAGTTTTAACTAAGAAAATTTCTGAATACCACGCTAAACCAGTACCCCAGTCCCGATTTCCGGTCAAGGGCATTGCGAAAATCAACAGTGCCTGGGCTGGAGATCAGCAGTCCCGCGGGGCGTTTTCCAGACAGGCCTGACACAGACCGCGCACCACGACCCGTCGGTCCGCTATGCGGCCCAAGGCCTGAGGATTGGCCGGGAGCACCAGCGCGTCGAACTCCTCCCAGAGGAAGTCGTAGATGGATTTACAGCGCGAACACACGAAGTGGTGGTGGGGGCTGGTGTCCGCGTCAAAACGCCCCTGGTCCCCGGTGACGGGCACGCGCATGATCAGACCCAGGTCGTCGAAGGTGGACAGGGTGCGGTATACGGTGTCCAAGGAGATGGTGGGCAGCCTGCGGCGCACGCGACCGAAGACCGTCTCAGCGCTGGGGTGGTCCTTGGCGCCCACCAATTCTCGAAGAATCTCGAGCCGCTGGTGCGTCAGTCGCAGCCCCTTTTCCTGGGAAATGTCCTTGAATCTCTCTAGGGCGGAATCGAAATCCATGACCACGGCGGGTGAATGCGACATGGTACCCTCGTTGTCGGTAAGATGCTTTCCAAATATCTCACCCTCTGTCCAAGTCAAGGACAATCAGGAATAATACTTGATCGAGAAACGTCTCGGAAACCGCCCGGTCGCATTTGATTTCGATCCTCATCTGCGCTACCCCACGCCTGACCGAAACCAAGGAGCGCACATGAACGTCCTGCTGGTTGGCTCTGGCGGCCGCGAGCACGCCCTGGCCTGGAAGCTCTCCCAAAGTCCCTTCGTCAAGAAGCTCTACGTGGCGCCCGGCAACGGCGGCACGGCCCTTCTGGCCGAGAACATCCCCCTGGCCGACACCGACGTGGCCGGCCTCACCACCTTCGCCAAAGAGAAGGCCGTGGGCCTGGTGGTGGCCGGACCGGAGGCCCCGTTGGTGGCCGGGCTGGCCGACGCCCTGGCCGGGGCCGGCATTCCCTGCTTCGGGCCGGACCCCTTCGCCGCGCGCCTGGAGGGCTCCAAGGCCTTCGCCAAGGACATCATGCGTCAGTCCGGCGTACCCACCGCCGCCTGCCGGCTGTTCACGGATCACGAGGCCGCCCGGGAGCACATCCAAACCCGGCCGCTGCCCATGGTGGTCAAGGCCGACGGCCTGGCCGCCGGGAAAGGCGTGGTGGTGGCCAAGACCCGCGAGGAGGCCCTGGAGGCCCTTGACGACATGATGGTCCAGCGGGTCTTCGGTGACGCCGGGAACACCGTGATCGTCGAGGACTGCCTGGCCGGCGAGGAGGCTTCCTTCCTGGCCTTCTGCGACGGCCAGACCGTGGTGCCCATGCCCTCCTGCCAGGACCACAAGGCCCTGGGCGAGGGCGACACCGGCCCTAACACAGGCGGCATGGGCGCGTACTGTCCGGCCCCGGTCCTGCCCGATACCGAATGGGAGCGCATGGCGGAGCTGGTCATCACTCCCATCGTGCGCACCCTGGCAGCCCAGGGCCACCCTTTTAAGGGAGTGCTTTACGCCGGGCTGATGATGACCGAGGCCGGCCCCATGGTCCTCGAATACAACGTGCGCTTCGGCGACCCGGAATGCCAGCCCTTGCTCATGCGTCTGGAATCGGACATCGCCCGGGTCATGTTGGCCTGCGCCACCGGCCGGCTCACGCCGGACATGGTCGTCTGGAGCCCCCGGACCGCCCTATGCGTGGTCATGGCCGCCAAGGGCTACCCCGGAAGCTACGCCAAGGGCATGGCCATCTCCGGCATCCCGGATGCCGAAACCCGTCCCGGGGTGAAGGTTTTCGTGGCCGGCGCCACCCTTGCCGGCCAGACGCTCATGTCCACCGGCGGGCGCGTGCTGGGCGTCACCGCCCTGGGCGACGACCTGGCCCAGGCCAAAGAGAACGCCTACGCGGCCGTCTCCGCCGTATCCTTCGAAAACTCAGTCTTCCGCCGGGATATCGGTGCGAAAGGCATCAAGAGGACCCAGGAATGATTCAGGTGGCCATCTTCATCGGCTCCATCTCCGACCGTGACGTGATGCAGCCCTGCTCCGACGTGCTCACCGACCTGGGCATCCCGCATCTGTACACGGTTACCAGCGCCCACCGCACCCCGGACCGCACCGAGAAGCTCATCCGCGAACTGGAAGCCGACGGCTGCCAGGTGTTCATCTGCGCCGCCGGTATGGCCGCCCACCTGGCCGGGGCCGTGGCCGCCAGGACCGTGAAGCCAGTACTGGGCGTGCCGGTGAACGCCTCGCCGCTTGGCGGCATGGACGCCCTGCTGGCCACCGTGCAGATGCCCCCGGGATTTCCAGTCGGCACTCTGGCCATCGATACGGCCGGAGCCCGCAACTCCGCCTGGCTGGCCGCGCAGATATTGGCCCTGACCGACCAAAGACTTTCGGAAAAGATCAAGTCGGCGCGGGAAGGCTTCGCCGCCGGGGTGGAGAAGGCGGCCAGGGAGCTGGAGGAAGGGAAGAAGTAAGATCAGTCCGGGGCTCCGCCCCGGACCTCGGCAGGGCGCTGCGACTTCCCCCGCCAGGGGGAGAAGCCTCCCCCTGGACCCGGCTATTGGTTTCGCGGGGGCCACCCGGACGGCCCGGCAAGCCGCACCGCACCCTACAGCACCACCACCTGCTTGCCGATCATGCCCGCGCCTTCCTGGCGGATGTGGGCAGCGCGGATGTTTTCAAGGGTCAATCCTTCGAAGGTCTCGCGCAGGGTCGTGCGCACTCTTCCGGCGTCCGCCAGCCCCGCCACGATCCCCAGGATCTCTCCCTGGCGGGCCATGTCAGGGGTGGCGAAAAGCGACCGGGCGAACATGAATTCCCAGCAGATGCGGGCGCTTTTGCTCTTGAACACCGTGATGTCCAGCGGCCCGGCGGGATCGTCGATGAGGACCACGGATCCTTGCGGGGCGACGATTTCCGCCATCTGCTCCCAGTGCTTCTCCATGTGCGTGGTGCAGAAGACCGCGTCCACGAAGTCCTGGCCGGCATCCCGCACGGCTTTGGCCAGTGGCTGGCGGTGGTCCGCCACCAGGTGCGCGCCAAGGGCCTCGCACCAGGCCACGGTATCCGGGCGCGACGCCGTGGCCACCACCCGCAGCCCGGCCCAGGCGGCCAGCTGCACGGCCATGGACCCCACACCGCCCGCCCCGCCCACGATCAGGATGCTGCGCCCGGCGTTGGCTCCGGCCTGGGGAATGAACCCGAGGCGGTCGAAGAGCCCCTCGAAAGCCGTGATGGACGTCAGGGGCATGGCCGCCGCTTCCGGCGCACTCAAGCTCTTCGGAGCCGCGCCCACGATGCGCTCGTCCACCAGGTGGTACTGGGCGTTGGTGCCAGGGCGATTGAGTGCACCTGCGTAGAAGACCCGCGCGCCCGGGCTGAAAATCCCCGCTTCGGAGCCCGCGGATTCCACCACGCCACACGCGTCCCAGCCGAGCACCACGTCCTGGCCTTGGGGGGTGCGCCGGCGCACCTTAGTGTCCACAGGATTGACGGATACGGCCTGGATTCTCACCAGAATGTCGTGCCCCTCCGGAGAGGGGACCGGGGTTTCAACGCTGCGGAAGGCGTCCGCGTCCCCGGCCTGGCTGCCGCCCTTGGCCACGATGCTGATCATTGTCGTATCCCTCCGGATGAAGATTGCAGCCCGTCAGTAGCGCCCGACCTCGGCTGGTTCCTCCTCGTGGATTTCCCGCAACCTGAGACGGTAGGTTTCCAGCCGATCCTTCCGTTCATCGTCCGAAAGTCTGACCGGCCCGTAAACGATGTGCGGGGCCAGCACGTCGAAGCCGACGAACCGCAGCATGCCCCGATGAATGGGCCGCAGGACTCCCTCCATGTCGCCGTTGAAACCGTCGGGCAGGTAACTGTCGTAGGGACCGCCGGTAGTCAGGGACAACATGGCCCGCTTGCCCCTGAAGACGCCCGTATCGTAAATACGCCCGCCGCCGTAGACCCGGCCCATGGCGAACACCCGGTCCACCCAGCCCTTGAGGGTCGCGGGCAGGCCGAACCACCACAGGGGAAACTGCCAGATCATCAGGTCGCACCACTCAATCTTGGCGATCTCCGCTTCGATCACAGGAGCGAACCCGGCGTTTTCGGCGGCGTGCATCTCCTCGATCTGCTGCTTGAAATAGGCCGGGTCCTTTACCGTGGTGAAGTTGCTCCTCCCGGAGACCGGGTCGAAACCCATTGCGTGGAGATCGGACGTCACGACCTCATGCCCCGAGGCTTCCAAAGTCTCACGAGCGGTCTGGAACATGGCCCCGTTGAAACTCCGGGGTTCCGGATGCCAGTACACTATGAACATGTTCATGCTTGCCTCGCACGGTACCGCGGCCAACGGCACGGCCTGCGGGATAAACCGGTGCTGCGAAAACCGGAACTCAGGGAGGACTGTAGCATGCCTGGTCCGGTACGGCCAGCGGTCCGTTTGAAAGAAGGAATGCCCGGCCGCGCCAGGCATGCCTGGGAGGGAGGCAACCGCTCTTATGAATTCTTCTTTTTCCCGTCCGGAAAAGGCCCGACCGGTTCGGCCGACACCGCCCCGCCGCACCAGTCCTTCACCCGAAGCTCCACGCTGCACAGTCCATTGTAGGTGTCCAGCTTGGGGGTGAAGGCCAAGGTCAGCTTCTTGCCCTGCACCTCCGGTCCGATCTCCCCGGCCATTCGCCAGGCCTTGGCCCTGAGCGTCACCTGGGCGTCCGGATCTCGTACTTCAAGCACCACGTGATTGGCTCCGAAAACGCGGCGGGCCTTCACGTCCAGGGGGATGGAGCTGAACACCGGTTCGGGGTTGCCGCAGCCGAAGGGGCCGATGAGGGCCAACTCCTTGAGCAGTTCCTGGTGGATATCCGCGAAGGAGAGCTCCCCATCGATACGCAGGGTGGGCGTCGGAGCCGCGTCGCCGAGCTGCAGGGCGACGGCTTTCCGAAAGGCCTCCGTCAGGGCGTTCAGATTCTCCGGGGCCAGGCTGAATCCGGCGGCCTGGTGGTGGCCGCCGAAACCCAGGAGCAGATCCTGGCAGCTTTCCAGGGCGGCGTGCAGGTCCACCTCGGGGATGGAGCGGCCCGACCCTTTGAGCCTGCCGTTGTCGGCGGTGATGATCAGCGTCGGCCGGTAGTGGATGTCCACCACCCGCGAGGCCACGATGCCGATGACCCCCTGGTGCCAGTGCGGAGCGGACAGGACCATGGCCGGCTGCCCGGCTTGGGCCTGAGCCTGGGCCTGAGCCTCGGAGGAGATGGCGTCCTCCTCCTGGCGGCGCTTGACGTTGAGGTCGTCGAGAGTGCGGGCCAGGGGGCGGGCTGTCTCCAGGTCAGGGGTCAGGAGCAGGGCCAGGGCCTCGTCGGCGCGGTTCAGGCGGCCAGCGGCATTGATGCGCGGGGCCAACCCGAAGGTGACCTGGGTGGCCTCCAGGGGTGCTTTGGGATAGTAGCCGGCGGCCTCCTTGAGGGCGAAGATACCGGGGCGAGAGGCCTCGGCCAGAAGCAGCAGACCGTTCTTCACCAGGATGCGGTTCTGGCCGGTGAGGCTGACCACGTCGGCCAGGGTCCCCAAAGCCGCCAGATCCAGGAACTGCCTGATGTCTATGGACTCGCCCGGCAACATCCGGTTGAGCGCGGCGGCCAGGAAAAAGGCCACGCCCACGCCTGCCAAATCACGCCCGGGTCCGTCCGTCTCCCCAAGCTTGGGGTTGGCCAAGGCCATGGCCCTGGGGAGTTCAGGTCCGGGCAGGTGGTGGTCGGTGATCACCAGCTTAAGGCCCAACTCCAGAGCGCGCTCGGCCTCCCGGACCGCGGTTATGCCGCTGTCCACAGTGAGCACCATGTCTGCGCCCGAGGCCTTGAGTATTTCCAGACCCTGGACGTTCAGACCGTAGCCCTCCTCCAACCGGGCCGGGATGTAGTGTCTGGCCGTGTAGCCGCGTCGTGCGAAAAAATCCAGCAACAGGGCCGTGGCAGTGACACCGTCCACGTCGTAATCGCCCCAGACCACCAGGGATTCCCCGGCGGCGAGCACGCCGGCCACAGCCTCGGCGGCCCGGGTTAGCCCTGGGAGGGCCGAGGGAGGCATGAGATGGCGCAGCCCAGGGCACAGGAACACGTCCATGTCCACGACGGAGGTCAACCCCCGGTTCCAGAGCAGGCCGGCCAGCCGGGGGGACACGCTGAGCCTGTTTGCCCAGTCCGACAGGCACTCCGGAGGGGGGGGGACGGCGCGTGGACGCCAGGTTTTTCGCACGAAGCACTCCTTGAAGGACGTGGGGCGGGGTCGGTAGAAGGCCGACCTCAGGCGGCCAGCCCGGAGGAGAAGATGCCAGGATCGTGTTTCTGGAGCAAGGCCTTCACCTGGGACAGCAGATCGGAGTCGCTCAGATGGAACTTTGCCAGCACCTCCCGCCAGGGGCAGCTGACTATGGCTTCCGGATCGCCGGCCACGTGGGCCATGGTGTCCGCCACGCAGAGCGTCAGGGCCTCGCGGCGGTGGTTGGGAGAGTGCATGGGGGCGTGGTGCCAGTTGACCGGCTCGGTGAGGTCCTCGGGCAGGTTCCAGGAACCCATGACCATGGCCCCGAGCATGCCGTGCTCGATACCCCAATACTCCTCCTCGGCCTCGGAGTAACACAGTTGCCGGTCGTGGATCATGTCCTCGATGATCCGCCAGTCCTCGGGACGGTGCAGGGCGGTAAGGAGCTTGCCCAGGTCGTGGAGCACCCCGGCGGTGAACAGGTTGTCACCGTCCAGCCCCCCCATGAGCGGGGCCAGATGGCGGGCGATGAGGGCCACGGCGAGCTGGTGTTCCCAATACCGGCTTACGTTGAATTCCTTTGGGAAATGCTGATTCTTGGTGAGTGCCTTCACGCCCACGGCCAGCACCAGCGTGCGCACCTCGGAGAGCCCCAGCACGGCGATGGCCCGGGAGACGGTGGTCACCTCCTGCTGCAGGCCGTAGAAGGCCGAGTTGGCCATGGTGAGCACCTTCGCCGTGAGCCCCTGATCGCGGCTCAAAGTATCTGCGATCTCGCCGAGGGCAGAGTACGACCCCTGCCCGGTCTGGGCGTAGAGTGTGGTAAGCAGGGACGGGGAATAGGGGAGGTCGTGCTTGAGCCCGGGCAGGTCAAGAAGGAATTTCTGTCCATGCTCGTGGCTCATGGTGAGGCTCAGATTTCGACGTCGAGGGGGACAGACTCGGAGGGCAGGAATTCCCTGATGCCGGGCAGGTCGGGAGAGAGCTTGTTCTGGTCCACTAGGTACTTGATGAAGCGCTTGGCCACGTTCATACCCGGATCCAGCTTCAGGGCCATCTTGAGGTATTCGTAGCACTGGTTGATATTGTCTTTCTCGAAGTAGGCCCTGGCGATGTTGTAGTAGAGGTTCTCGTCGGATTCCGTAAGGCTTTCTGCCTTGCGGTAGTAGTCCAGGGCCTGGTCGAGCATCTGGTTCTTGCGCAGGCTGATGCCGAAGTCGTTGAAAAGGTGCTTGTGCTCGGAATCGAAGGCCGCGTCCAAGCGTACCAGCCGTTCGAAGATGTCGTTGGCCTTGTGGGCCTCGCCCCTGTCCAAGTAGGTGAGCCCGAGCCCGAAGTTGGCCCGCACATTTTCCTCGTCCACCTTGATGGCCTCGTTGAACTCCAACTCGGCGCTGAAGATTTCCCCTTTGTCTCGATGGCGTTCCCCTTTCTGGATGGTGCGGGAGAGTTCCTGCATCTTGGGGTAGACCGTCGACAAGTAGAACTCCGGTTCCGGGGCGAACTTGGCCAGCAGATCCTCGATGGTGATCTTTCGTTTGGGGCCGCTGGGCACGTAGTTCTTGTTGAGGGGCTGAATCTCCAGGAGGTGTTCCTCCAGCTCATCGACGAACCAGTATGTTTTCTGGATGGTCTTGCGCGTGGTGGTTCCGGTGCCCACTTTCTGGATGGACTGCGTCGAAAAAATGCCCTTTATCTTGTCCCTGGGACGGGACTGGGATTTGGAAATTCCCGCAGCTTCATCCATCATTTCGGAATCGCTCATTGCCAGAACTCCAGCTCGGCATGTGACTGCCGCAATTTTCCACTCATTTGTCGATGTATAGCCGGAACCGAACCAGAGCGCAAGAGTCGCCGTTTGTCTACTTTCCCGCCCGGAGGGCTGTAAATTTTTCAACCGGGCGGGGCGACTGCTACGACCAAGCGAGGATAATCATGCCGGCCAGGAGGCCAGGATGGATTCCAGCAGTCCGGGATGCAGGGCTGGAGTGGCGCGCTCGGCGAGGTACACGGCCCGCAGCTCGTCGCTGGCGGCGTCAAGGTCCTCGTTGACGATAAGATGGTGGAACCAGGCGGCCTCTTCGATCTCCCGTCTGGCGTTGGCCAGACGCCGGGCGATAGTCTCCAGGGAATCGGTGCCGCGACCCAGCAGGCGTTTTTCAAGCTCCACACGCGAGGGAGGCAGGATGAAAACCGTGCGCCCGATGTCCAGATTGGTCCGCAAGGCCTTGGCCCCCTGCACGTCGATGTCAAAGATCACATCGCGCCCCTTGGCCAGCATGTCCAGCACGGCTTGCCTGGGAGTGCCGTAGTAGTTGCCGTGCACCTCGGCCCATTCCACGAAATGGCCCTCGGCCAGGAGGGACTTGAAATCCTCCACGCCAAGAAAAACGTAGTCCTCGCCATCGCGCTCGCCTGGCCTCGGGGCTCGGGTGGTGCAGGACACCGAATACCTGAGATTGGGGAACTCGGTCAGCAGACGCTTGATCAGGGTGCTCTTGCCTGCCCCGGAGGGAGCGGTGACGATCAGGGCCAGCCCCAGGCGGTCATTAGTCTTCATCTTCCTCGTCCTGGCTGAAGCGTTGCGAGATGGTCTCGGCCTGGATAGCAGAGAGGATCACGTGGCCCGAATCCATGACGATGATGGATCGGGTCTTGCGCCCCTGGGTGGCGTCCACCAGCCGTTGGGAGTCCTTGGCGTCCTCGCGCAGGCGGCGCATGGGCGAGGACGCCGGGTTGACGATGGCCACCACCCGGGCGTTGACCACGTAGTTGCCGAAGCCGATGTTCAACAGTCCTGTTTTCTGCACGGTCCAATCCTACTCGATGTTCTGAACCTGCTCGCGGCACTTCTCCAACTCGGCCTTAAACTCCACCACCATGCGGCTGATCTCGATGGACTGGGCTTTGTTGCCGCAGGTATTGATCTCACGGAAGGCTTCCTGGAGAAGGAAATCCAGGCGTTTGCCCACGTCGCCGGACTGGCCAGCCAGATCCCGAATCTGGTCAAGGTGGGCGCTCAGGCGAGTCAGTTCCTCGGTGACGTCGAGCTTGTCAGTCATCACCGCCACTTCCTGGAGTATGCGCTCGTCCGAGGGCTCCACCCCAAGTTTTTCCAGCACCGAGCCCAAGCGCGCGCGCAGGGCCTGGAACTTGTCCTCCTTCACCTTGGGGGCCAGACGCTTGATCTCGGCGTGCCAGCCGGCAAGCTTCTCCAGACGACGCAGGATGTCCGCGGCCAACAGGTCGCCCTCGCGGAGCCTGGCGGCGTTCAGGTCAACGAGTGCCTGGGCCAGGCCGGATTTCAGGGATTCCAGGAGCCCTTCGGGGGCGTCTTTCATCCCCTCCTGCCACAGATGCGAAATTGTCAACAGGCGGGTGAAGTCCGGGGAAAAATCGTGTCCCATGTCCTTGGCCAAGTCGGTCACGGAGGTGAGCATGGCCAAGGCCAGGGGCTTGTTCAAGGACACGTCCAGGGCCTCAGCGCGGATCGGCTGGAAGTTGCAGGCCACTTCTAGGCGGCCGCGATCCACATAACGGCGCACCACCTTCTCCAGATCGGACTCGCTGGCCCGCAGGAAGAGCGGCAGACGCCATTTGAGGTCCAGGTAGCGGCTGTTGACCGAGCGGGCCTCCCAGACCACGTTGGCGAAATCGTTTTCGGTGATGGAGCGGCCGAAGCCGGTCATGCTTTTGGGCATAGGGATCTCGCTGTCAGCGCCTGGCCGGGAAAGGTCGGGGCGCGATGGTTCGATGGTTACTACAGGTCGGAGCGTACGGTTTCGGCCGATCCGGCCGGTCAAGCCGTCTCGACGGAAGAGGACTTCCGGTTTGGGGCCTCGACCGCGCCGGACTCGCAGGCATGGCGGCCGGCGAGAGCTCAAGCAGGCAGGACATGGCCGTGTTGCGATAAATAGTAGCGCCACAAACGTGTTTTCGTAAAGGGGCAGCCGCACGAGAACCGCGCGCGAACCAGACTCAGGAGTGAGCGGCCTCGGCCAAGATTGCCCCCCCTGACACACTGAGCGGCCGGACGGGCAATAATCCTTTACGCGCGACCGGCGAAGCCCCCTCCAGGCGGCATTCCATATAGTATTCGCTCACGCCCACGCCGGGGCGCTCCCGCTCCACGGCCATGACCAGCCCCGGCAGCCGGGCCAGTTCTTCCAGGAATGCCGTCTCCCTTTCGGTCGCTTCCTGGCGCAATCTAGCGGCCCGGGCCTTCTTCACCTCCCTAGGGAGCTGGTTCGCGGCCCGGGCGGCCACGGTGCCCGGGCGGCGCGAGTACGGGAACACGTGCGCGTAGGACAGCCCGGCCTGACGAAAAAAATCGAGGGTGGCCCGGAAGGCCAGCTCGGATTCGCCCGGAAAGCCGGTCAACAGATCCGCCCCCAGGGCAAAAAGCGGCCAGATCCCGCGCAGGGCGTCCAGGAAACCGAGCACGCCCCGAGGGTGGTAATGGCCCCGTCCCATGGCTGCCAGTACGCCCGGGTCGGCGCTCTGCATGGACAGGTGCAGATGCGGACATACCATGCCTAAACCCGAGCCTGTAGTCAGCGTCGCGAGCGCTTTGGGTCCGAGCAGGCCAGGATCGAGCGAGGAAAGCCTCAAGCGGGCCCGCCCGCCCCAGCGGGGGGACAGGTCGGCGTCGAGGAGTCTCAGGAGATCCCAAAAATCCCCGCCGCCCGTGCTCAGTACGAACTGCCCCAGGTTGACGCCGGAAAGGATCAATTCCCGGTGTCCGGCCTCGAGCAACCGCCGGGCCTCGGCCAGAATGTCCGGATAGGGGCGGGAACGGGCTGCCCCCCGGGCTCGGGGCACGATGCAGTAGGTGCAGCCGTGGGAGCAACCGTCCTGAATCTTGAGGATGGGCCTAGCCCGGTCGAAACCGGAGATGGCGAAGCCCGGCCAGTCGTTGGAAGCGGCGGATCTGGAGAGGGATGGTCTCGCGGTCGGGGAGTCCGGTCCGCCGGGCTGCGGCCAGACACTGGAAGGGCAGGGTCCGTCATAGTGCGACCAGGTGAGCAAGCCAGGCTTATGACGTTGCATCACGACGGCCTCCACTCCGGGCAGGGCCGCAAACGCGTTTGGATCGACCTGGGCTGCGCACCCGGTCACCAGAATGCGAGCGGCAGGGGCCACTCGTCCGACTCGGCGCACCGCGCCGCGGCTGTCGGCCACAGCCCCAGACGTGACCGCGCAAGTGTGCGCCAGCACCATGTCCGCCCCAGTCGCTTCGGAAACTTCGACCCAGCCCCGGGCAATCCAGGCCTCCCGGATGGCTTGAGATTCATACTGATTGATTTTGCACCCGAGGGTATGGATGAAAAAAAACATGGCTTGCCCTAACGTATTCACCTTAGGCGGTGAAGTTTCAATTTCCGTCCCGTTTTCAGGACACATTCCTCAAAGAAGGACTTGATTTCTTTCTTTCTGGAACAAACAACTAAAAAAGCTGACAAATTGTTCATAACATACTGAAATATATGTTTGTTGATGTTGGCACAATTCTTGATGTTCAATAAACCATGGTACCCTTCTTTACTCATTTAAATCGGATTGTTGGTTCGGATGGCCGGGAAATCTTTCTGAGGCCTCTTTTCCAGCTTGACACCGGAAGCCTCGCGGCCGTCGAGCTTTCGTTTGAAACCCCACACATCAATGCCGGAGTCAAGCTCGAGTCCATCAAGGAAGTTTTGCGCAAATCGAGCACCATCTTCGCCACGGGTTTCGTCTGCGCCGCTATGGGAATATGGGAGCTGGCAAATCCGCTCTTTCCTGGAACTATGGCTGGACTTTGCCGGGTCATGGGGGCCGATCCGGCCAACCTTTGCCTCTTCTTTCCGGACGAGCTTTGCCTGAAACTTGGACTGCACGCCTTGGAGCAACTCCTGAGGTTCAAACGGCTAGGCTTTCGCCTGGGGCTGGACATCGAAAATCTGGCCGTCATGCCCGGGCTCTTCGTGGAAAAGTTGCCGGTCGACGTCCTGCGCCTGAGCCCGCTGGACACTCTGTCTCTTGCGGAGGACCCCGAGGCTGTCCGCGCCGTGCTCGACTTCATCCGCTACGCCGGCAACCTGCTCATGCTCCCTGCAGCCAAGGGGCTCAGCAGTCACGGACAACTGAGCATACTCCGGGACCTGGGCGTCAGAATCGGCCAGGGTCCGCTGTTTTCTACCACCAACCTGCCCGAAATCATGTTTTGAGCCTGGTTCGTCCCTACCGCAAGTTATCTCACTTTATCTCTTGCCCTAGTTCTTGTTGGCCGCCCGTTTGATACATTATAAAAAAATACATTTACAAATTTTCACAAGTGGCTATTGTCTTTTCGCCTGATTCGTCAGGCATGTTGTACCTGGAATCGAAGGAGACCTCATGGACGACTATTTGAAAGAATCCCTGGAAATCGTCAGGGCTCAGGCCAAAGTCAGGGTCATGACCGCCCCGGAAATCGTGACCATGGTTCAGAATCTTGTTGTCGGCCTCAAGGCCGTCATGCAGCACACCCCCCTCTCCCCCGTTGCGGCTGAGGATGCATCCGGAAAGCCGCTAGATCCCAAGAAGGCCATCCGCGAAAAGACCATCATCTGCATGGAGACCGGCAAATCCATGAAGGTGATTACCAAGCGACATCTGGCTAAGGTTGGACTCACTCCGGAGGAATACCGCGCCAAGTGGGGTTACGCCAAGGATCTGCCCCTGGTCTGCAAGGAACTGCAACGCGCCCGGCGCAAAAAGATGCAGGAAATGCGTCTCTGGGAACGCAGAAAAAAACCCCAGTAGACTTTCCCTGCTTGGGTCTGGATCCGACCTATCCCTTGTCGCATCACGGCCGACTTTACCGCCCGGGCGGACCTGATCCGCCCGGTTTTTCCCCTCCCCCCCCGGGGCTGCCCATCCGACCCGAAATCAGCCGTCATTCGCCTTTACATCCAGGGGCGTTTGTAGCAGTGTCATTCTAGGGTGGTAGAAGTCTCTGCCCAGCTCGACCCGGGAGGCGCGCCATGAAAGGACGATTCGACCCTTCGCTTCTCTATGCCGAATGCCGCTGTTGCGGCTCCCCCGTTTTGTGGCTGTCCGATCCGAGCGAGGACCTCCTGTGGATGGGCATCCCCCCCGACAGCCTCGACGCGGACTGCCTGCTGCTCTACGAGGGCTGCCCCAACTGCACCCCCGGAAAGCAGGAGTATGAACCCCGGTTTATCCGGCTGGGCAGGCGCGTCCGGAGACCTTGCGTAAACTGAACGTCGCCTAGTTGTGTCGGGCTCGTAACGGGATGGCAACAGATCGCAACGGGCCACGTAACCGCTTTCCTCTGAGAGCGGCGAATTCTGACTCTTTTTTTACACTTTCCCGTAATTCTCTCCGTACGACCTGCCGAAGGGTCCTCCCCCTCCGCACCCCTCCGGCCAGTTCCCAGGGCATTCCAGCCCCCCTCTCTGGAAGAAGCCCGAGGTTGCAGAGTGCAACCTCCCAGAGAGGCTTTCCCTTCGTTTTGCAAGCACCACCGACCCGGGTTCATTCGACCATGAACAAAAAGCCGCGCATCTTTAGGCAGTTAAATGTGCGGCACATCCATTGCTTTAGGATTCGACGGCCCACGGGAGTTATCCCCACCGCCTGATCGCACGGTCTCGTTGACAAACGTCTTGCCTGGGAGGGTATTCAAAAAAAAATTAATGACAAAAACGTGAATAATTTTGACTTGCCATGAATAACCTTTCACTTTACACAACTTTTGGCTGTGTTATATTTTCGGATTTGCCGACCGGAGCAGGGGTCTCACGGCCCCCGGCGCCCCGCCGAGCGTCGCCAGCGCCTCCGGCACAGCCAGGACATGGAGGGATGGCCCCGGGTCTATGATCGCATAATCCCAGGGCAGGCGGCGTCCCACCCTGCGCCATGTCCACCTTCGGCTAGGGTAGCGTACAGACAACAAAAGGAGGAGGAAAACTCATGAAACGCCTTATGGCACTGGCCATGTTGATTTGCTTTGCCTTCGGCGCGGTGGCCGCCCAGGCCGAGACCGAAGTCAAGATGAGCGGCGACGCACGCATCTATGCAAACTTCTGGTCCCAGTACAACTACACCGGCTGGGACGCCCTCGGCAAACAGACCTACGACTCCGCGACCGTCTGGGAGCGTTTCCGTCTGAAGACCGACTTCATCGCCAACGAGGGCCTGAAGTTCCGCCTGGCCATCCGCGTGAACGACACCCCCTGGGGCAACAGCACCTTCACCGTGGACAACCCGGCCGTGACCATCCAGGTCTACCAAGCCTTCCTGCAGTTCAAGTGGCCCAACACCGACGTCCAGTTCACGGTGGGCATGCAGGACATGGACCTGCCCCTGTCCGTTGACTGGCTGGGCGCCAACCCCGTGCTCGGCGGCACCCGTTCCGCCGCGGCCGTGTTCGACATTCCCGTGGTCGATCAGCTCAAGGTCGTGGGCGGCTTCTCCCGCCTGGTCGATGGCAACAAGAACGGATTCGGGAACAACACCAACCAGACGTCCCCGGACCTCGACGCCTACTTCCTGACCCTGCCCATCACCCTGGACGGCTTCCAGGCCACCCCCTGGGGCATGGTCGCCGTGGCCGGCCGCAACGCCCCCTACGCCACCACCTACATGGGCAACGGCGGACCCAACACCAACGAGACCCTGGCCAGCAACCTGTTCTCCCTGGGCACCTCCGTGGCCCCCGGCCTGCAGAACAGCGAGAACACCTTCTGGTGGGTCGGTACCACCATGACCGTCACCGCGCTTGATCCCTTCAAGTTCTACGCCGACATCATGTACGGATCGGGCATGGGAGCGGAACACCAGAAGGATCACCGTTCCGGCTGGTTCGGCGACGTGGCCGCCGAATACACCGGTCTGGACATGGTTACCCCCCAGCTGACCTTCTGGTACGGCTCCGGCGAGGACGGCGGAATCAGAGGTGGCTCCCATCGCATGCCCTCCGTGGTCAACTACTGGGGCCCCTCGAACTCCTTCCTGTTCGACACCAACCAGGAGTTCAACTACGGCCAGATGCCGACCAACTCCGCCGGCAGCTGGGGCGCTGTGTTCGCGCTGGATAAGATCAGCTTCATTAAGGATCTGACCCATCGTCTGACCTTCTCCTACGCCCGCGGCACCAACTCGCCCAACTCCATGCGCGAGGCCAACCTGCTGACCGGCGTCGGCAGCTACGTCATGATGGGCCGCGACCTGACCTTCAACGAGTATTCCCTGGGCATCAACTTCGACAACACCTACGACATCTACGAGAACTTGGCTCTGATCCTGGAGACCGGTTGGGCTCACGGCGACTTCCAGAAGTCCGTGTGGGGCCGCCGCTTCGTGAATCAGGCCAACGACGGCGACGCTTGGAAGGCCGCCATCGGCCTGAAGTACAAGTTCTAGGAACTTGTCCGCCTAGCCTTGCAAGCGGCCGGGGGCGACCCCGGCCGCTTTTTTTACCACCCAGGACTTCCGAGTCCGTCTCTCCAAGCTTTCTTCGCCAAGCTTGCCACGCCCCTTCTTTTGGGGGTAGCATTCGGCCATGCCAGCCTACCGCATGTTCCAGGCAACGCTTTCCAGGCTCACTCCCAGGATCGGACTGATTGAATCGGCCGTCCTGGCTGCCCTGCTCGTTTTGTCCTGCGCCGGATGCGCCAAGCTCACCGCCGCGCACCTGGCTCTCAAGCCCTGGCAGGATGGCGGCAGCCAGAGCCTCACCGCCAAATTCATGCAGTTCGACTTCCAGACACTGTCCAACGATGATAAGTACGAGGTCAAGGGTACCGCATTCACCATACCGGAGAACCTGCCCTTCTGGGTGGACAGCGTGGACAACCTGTCCATCACGGCCTATCTCTGCGACGAACACGGAAACGTCTTGGCACACGACGCCAAGAACTACCCCTCGCAGAAGATCACCGCGACAGGCTTCGCCTTCGATCTGCTCCTCAAGTACAGCAAGAACCGCCCCTCGGGAGGCTGCTACGTGGCCTTCGGATACCGGGGCATGTTCAGCGCCTCCAGGCCTCCCGCCGTCGGAGACCAGGGCGGCGGCGACCTTGCCGAAAACTACGTCTTCTTTGTCAGTGAGCAGGCAGCCCTCACCAAGTAGCCCCGCCGCCTAGGCTGCTTCCCGCGATTTGCATCGCTGTTCAGCTTGCCGTCTTTGCCAGGTTACGCCACCAACCGGTCACATTCCCGCACTCATACGTCACCAAATCCCCAGCGCACCGTAACACCCGGCCCCACCGGCCGTGCTAGTCCCTTTCAAACGAGAGGGGAACCAGCATGAACCGCAAGGACATTGCCGCGAAGGACGCCAGATGAGGCCCTTCTCCCGTCCCCCGCGCCCGGCCCTTCCGGGCATTCGTCCCTCCCGCTCCCATTGGATCGGCCCTCACCGGCCGATTTTTCTTTTCCCTTCCAAGCAAGGAGGTCTGTCATGAAAATCGATGTCCACGTTCATTCCAAACACTCCACCCGTCCTTCCCAGTGGTTCCTGCAGAAACTCGGCTGCCCAGAGAGCTTCACCGAACCCGTACGCCTCTACGACATCGCCAAGAAGCGCGGCATGACCATGGTCACCATCACCGACCACAACACCATCGCGGGATCTCTTGAGATCGCCCACTTGCCGGACACCTTCGTAAGCGAGGAAATCACCAGCTACTTTCCCGAGGACGGCTGCAAGGTCCACGTCCTGGCCCTGAACATCGACGAGGCCATCCACGCCGACATCCAGAAGATACGCGAGAACGTCTACGACCTGGTCCCCTACCTGCGGATTAAGAACATCACCCACGTCCTGGCCCACCCCCTCTTCGGCGTGAACGACAAACTCACCCCCTGGCACTTCGAGCGTATGCTGCTCATGTTCTCCAACTTCGAACTCAACGGCACCCGCGACGCCTACCAGAACGACATACTGAAGGGCATCCTCTCGGGACTCACCCCCAAGGACATCGAGACCCTGGCCGACCGCCACGGTATCGAACCGTACGGAGAACGGCCCTGGGTCAAGAGCACCACCGGGGGCTCCGATGACCACAGCTCCCTGAACATAGCCAGCATGCACACCCACGTGCCCGGAGTGAAGAATCTGACGGAGTTCCTAGCGGGGATCGACAACGGCGCATCGCGCCCGGCAGGCCGGCCGGCCTCGCCCATGAACATGGCCCGTAACCTCTACGCCATCGCCTACCAGTTCTATAAGTCCAAGTTCAAGCTGGATCGCTACGTGGACAAGGACGTGTTCCTCACCTTCGTGGACCGGTTCCTGGCCGGCGACCAGCAGCCCAAGCCCGGAGTGATCTTCAGGCTCCAGGGACTGTGGGCCGGAGTGAAGCGCAAGACCCGCAAAACCCCTTCCGGTTCGATCCCGGACCTGCTGCGCCACGAAGCCGAAGCCCTCATCCACGCCGACCCGCACCTCTACTCCATGGCCAAGCGCGGCGCACCCCACGGCAAACCCCTGGACGAGGAATGGTTCCGCTTCGTCACCCTGGCTTCCAACAAGGTGTTCTCCGGCTTCGGCGACCGTCTGCTCAAACAGCTCTCCGGGGCCAACATCTTCGACATCTTCAACGGCCTGGGCGCGGCCGGAGCCCTGTACACCGTGTTGGCCCCCTACTTTGTGGCCTACACCGTGTTCACCAAGGACCGGGCACTGTGCCGCGAGGCCCGCGCCGCCCTGCGCGGCGACACGGACGACAAGCAGATCAGGGTGGGGCACTTCACCGACACCTTCCACGACGTGAACGGCGTAGCCCTGACCCTCAAAATGCAGGTGAACATGGCCCTCAAGCACGGCAAGGACCTCAAGGTGGTCACCTGCTCCTGCGGCAACGGGGAGGAGGTGCCCGGCGTGCGCCAATTCGAACCCATCGGCAGCTGCGAACTGCCGGAGTATCCCGGACAGACCTTCCACTACCCGCCTTTTCTGGATATGCTCGAATACGTCTACGAACAGGGCTTCACGCATCTGCACTCGGCCACTCCCGGCCCCATCGGCATGGCGGCCCTGGGCATCTCGCGCATCCTCAAGCTGCCCATCTACGGCACCTACCACACCGCCTTCCCCCAGTACGCCAAGGTGCTCACCGGGGACGACGCCATGGAGGAGCTGATGTGGAAGTACATGATCTGGTACTACAACCAGATGGACAAGGTATTCGTGCCCTCCAAGGCCACGGGCGACGAGCTGGCCGCCAAGGGCATCTCCCCGGAGAAGATCACGCTCTTCACCCGGGGCGTGGACGTGGAGCGTTTCACCCCGACCAAGAGAAATGGAGTCCTCAAGCGCTACGGTCTGCATAACGGCCCCACCCTGCTCTACGTGGGACGCATTTCCCGGGAGAAGAACCTGCACCTGCTGGCCCAGGCCTACCTCCAGCTGCGCAAGGATCACCCGGACGTGAATCTGGTCATCGCCGGCGACGGCCCCTACGCCACGGAGATGAAGAGCGGCCTCGAGGGGCAGGGGGCCGTGTTCACCGGCTACGTCCAGGGCGAGGAACTGGCCAGCATCTATGCCTCCTGCGACCTGTTCGTCTTCCCCAGCACCACCGACACCTTCGGCAATGTGGTCCTGGAGGCCCAGGCATCCGGACTGCCAGTAATTGTCACCCCCCACGGCGGACCCAGGGAGAACGTGGACCACGGCCTGACCGGCCTGGTGGTGGACAGCGTAGATGGAGACGGCTTGGCCCAGGCCATGGCCGAGCTGGTGCGCGACGAGCCCAGAAGGCTCGGCATGAGCCGGGCCGCCCGCGCGGCCATGGAGAAGCGTTCCTTCGACCTGGCCTTCATGAAGACCTGGGACCTGTACCAGTGCGCCTGCTGACCACGCGTCGTCGACATCCCGCCGCTTAGCTTGATCGCACCAAGAGGGAGGGTTTCCCTCCCTCTTGGCTTTACCCTATGTGGGAATGCATGGTAGACTGAACGTCAGGGCAACATCCACCCAGGCATCCACCATGTTCAAGGAAATCCCTCTCAGCCAGCTCACCGTGGGCATGTTCGTGGAGAGCTCCGGCGACGGTTCCTACCGACAACCCCGGCAGTTCTTGCGGGACTACGTCCACACCCGGGCATTCATCGAGAATCTCAAAGCCCAGGGGGTGACCACGGTCACCGTGGACGAATCCAAGACCAAAAAAGACCACCTTCCCGATTCGCCCCAGACCGTCCCGCAGGTCTCCCAGCCGGAAACCCGCGTTGGGATGGACGCGGCCCGCCGTGTCTACACCCACTGTCTGAACCACGTCACGGACGTGATGCGCAAGGTTCGCGCGGGGATCGAGGTGGACTTCGTCCGGTCCTATGAAGCCGTGGACACCCTGATGCTCGGCATGGAGGAAAACCCGGCCAGCATGGTCCTACTGGCCAAGCTCCAACGATACGACGACTACACCCTGCGCCACAGCCTCAACGTCTCCCTGATGGGCCTGCTTTTCGGGAAATACCTGGGCTTGCCGGCCGGGCAACTGCGCGCCTTGGGCTTCGCAGGGCTCTTCCACGACGTGGGCAAATTCAAAATCCCCCTGGAGATTCTCAACAAGCCCGGACGGCTCTCCGAACGGGAGTTCGAGGTAATGAAGCACCACTGCCGCATCGGGTACGAGATGCTTAAAGACCACCCAGGCGTCACCGAGGAAGTGCTGCTCGGGGTGCTGCACCATCACGAGCGCTACGATGGTCGCGGTTATCCATACAACCTCAGGGGCGGCGAGAAGGATCCCTTCTCGCGCATCTTGACAATCGTGGACATCTACGACGCGCTGACCAGCGCACGTTGCTACAAGAAGGCCAACACGCCCCACGAGTCCATCAAGGCCATGTTCACCTGGCGCAACGAGAGCTTCCACCCAGGGCTCCTTGAAAAATTCGTGGAATGCTTCGGGGTGTACCCCCCGGGGTCCCTGGTGCGGTTGAGCGACCAGACCTGCGGGCTGGTGGCCGAGGCCAGGCCCTCGAATCCCTCCAGACCGCTGGTGAAGGTGAGCTTCTCCAGGAAGCTCGTACCACAAATACCGATCCTGATTGATCTGGCCGAAACGCCCAAGGCCGCCCAGGGCGGCCTGGACATCGAGGCCTGCCTGGACCCGTTGACTCTGGGCATCACCTTGGAACGATTCATATAAGAAGCCGGATAACTGGAGGCCTTCGCGCCCGGACCTCCCGCAATTTAAGCGGAGTCCTGCCCGCTTGGACCTCAGCCCGGCCCTACTGAGAATCCTGAGTCGTGTCGTCTTCCGGCACGACACACTCCTTGCCGGTCTCCGGGGCCACCAGGGTCATACCCCGCACTCGGTTAAGCAGAATCCGATCCGGCCCGACCTCGGGATAGATCTCCCCCACACGCAGCGTGGTGATCACGGTCTTGCCGATGACCCGGCGCCCCTCGGAACCATCAGGATCGAGGGTGCGCAAGCCCCACGGTTCGTGGAAGACTGCCGGATGGCCCTTGTACTGGCCGATGTACAGGAGGATGTGCCCGGGCATCCAGATGAGGGTCAGATAAGGCACGCCGTTCTTCAGGATGGCCTGCTCCTTTTCCTCCCCGGTCATGCCCTCCAGGGAGATGTAGACGCCGGACTTGGCCTGGGAGGCCGAGTTGCGCGGCAGCCAGAGCCCGAAGGGCGCTAAGGCGTCCCGAGTGGTGGCCGAGCAGTCGCGCTTGCCGTCCAGGCCGCCCCAGCCATAGGGCTGGCCTAACATCTGGTTGGCGGTGCGGGCGATGTTGGCGGGCGTGGCCGCCAACGGCATGAGCGCGGCCTGCCCTTGGGTGACCCAGACCGGTTGAGTCTGGGCATGGCCGCCGGGTCCGGCGGCCGGAACCTGCACCCTAAGCCGCACGCCGTCCGAATCGTCCGTCGGCAGCACCACGCCCACCCCGGCCCGCAGCCCCTTGCCAGGTCCTGGAAGCAGGGGGACGTCCTCGGCGATGAACGCCACGAACGGCTTGGCCAGGTACTGGGTCATGAAGACCTCGTCCACGTAGGCCAGGTCCTCGGTGCGCACCCAGCCGGGGGCGATGGCCGTCTCCACCAGAGCCCAGGCCCCGTCACGGCTCAGATGGTCCACCACCACCGGGGTTCCTACCCACAGGGCCGAAACCTGGAGCAAGTCGAAGGGATAGCCCTGCCCGGGCTTGCCCGGCGTGCCGAAACGATGGTCCATGGTGGGGATGGCACGCAGGTTGGTGTTGGCGACGGTGATGGCCGGGCGGTGGGATTTGTCGAAAAAGCGCAGGTTTGCGTTGGAGGCAACGGCGTCAGCCCAGGCCTTGGTGTGGGGCTGGCCGAGGTCGTCGTAACCGGGGTTCCTGGAATAGGCGGACATCGAACGCATGGCCGACTTGCGGGCGTAAGCCGGGTTGTCACACCGCCAGGGGCCGAAGAGGCGGTCGATAAAGCCCTCCTCGCGCATCTTGGCGGTCTGGGGATCCAGAAGGGGAGTGTCCTCGCGCGTCTTGTCCAGGTAGGCGGTGGTGTCCTGGGGCATCTCCTTGAGATCGTCGATGGGCTTCTGGGTAGTCCATTTGACCTTGGGCTCGAAGGTGATTTCCGGCGTTTTCGGGCTGCAGGCCCCCACCAGGACGGCGATGGCCAGGAGCAGTAACGGCCTTGAACGAACAATCCAGCGTGCGCGCATGACACCCCTCCAGCGATACGTTGCCCGTTGGGGATTGCCTTGCAACGCGCCCTGGGTCAAGCGGAAACGGGAACCGTCCCGTTAGGGGAGCGGCGGCCGCTTCCCGACCCGAAACAAAGCTACTCCTTCGTGGTCGCCACTGCAGTGAGCTGGTCAGCCAGCCCCTTGAGATCGGCCAACGACTTGGCCGATTCCTCCATGTCCTTGGCCGTATGGTGTGAGACCTGGTTCACCTCCTCCAGAGCCTTGCCCAACTCTCCAGTCAGCTCCGACTGATCCCGGACCTCAGAGGCGATGGCCCGCACCTGGCCCGCCGTGTCTTCGGCAAGGCCCACGATGCGCTCAAGGGAATCGCCTGAGCGCCCGGAAAGCATGGTAGCCTGGTCCACGGTTCTGACCGCCTCCTCGGTTACCCGCAGGTTCCGGCCGGTCTCATCCTGAATGGCCTGGATCACCTGGGAGACTTCCTTGGTTGCCTGCATGGTCTTTTCGGCTAGTTTACGCACCTCGTCGGCCACCACGGCGAAGCCCCGTCCGGCATCGCCCGCCCGGGCGGCCTCGATGGCGGCGTTCAGGGCCAGGAGGTTGGTCTGGTCGGCGATGTCGGATATCACAGTGAGGATGCGCCCGATATCCTTGGCCCTCTGCCCGAGCCCGGCCATGTTCGCCCGGAGGTCCTCGGTCTGGCGCCTGACGGCGTTGATGACCTCGGTGGTCTGGCGCACCACGCTCTCGCCTTCACGTGCTGTGTTCCTGGCCTCCTCCGCCTGGCCGGCTGCACCTTCGGCGCTGCCGGCCACGCTCACGGCCGCCTCGGTCATTTTGTTCATGGCGGCCATGGTCTCCTCCAGCCTGCTGCTCTGAAGCTTGGCTCCGCCGTTCACCTCGTCCAGCTGACCGGAGATGGCCGCGAGCGCGACCGTTATGTCCCCGGCCACGGCGCTGATTCCAACGTTGACGTCGCGCAACTTGGCCAGATGTTCCTCCTGGGCCTCCTCGCGTTCGACCACGGCGGTGACATCCTTGGCCAATTCCAGGTACCCAAGTACCCGGCCCTGCTCGTCCTTGACCGAATGCACATAGGGCTCGATGACCACACGGACGCCGTCCTTCCAGCAGGTGGCGCGCACGCCTTCCGGGATTGCCTGACCGGAATTGGCCATTTCCACAAGGCAGGCTTCCGTGCCGCACGAATCGCTCTTGAATATGTCGGCGCAACGCCCCCCCCGCAGGAGGCTCTGTTCCTTGCCGGCAAAGATCGCCGAGGCCTTATTGGCCAGAAGCACCCGCAAGTCCTCGTCGACCAGGAACAACGGATCAGGTACCGAATCCAGAACGGCCTGGTTGAGAAGGATCAGCCGCGACACCTTGGCCATGAGTTGGTTGAACCAGTGGGCCAAGCTGGCCATTTCGTCGCCGGAGTCCTCCGGGAGCTTGGCGGTGAGGTCGGCCTTATCCTCGGTGATGTCCTCGATCTTGCGCGCGATGAGGTTCATGGGCCGCCCCACGTACCGCGCGAAGGCATAGCTGCCGATGATGGTGGGTACGATCAGCAGGGCTGCGAGCAATCCGGCCAGGGTGTACTTGGCGGTGTCGATAAGAGCCGTTTCGGTCACGGTGTCGACCACGGCCACCATGACCCCGATCTGGACGCCCCTGTAATCCTTGATGGGGAAGGCGCCCAGAGCCAGATTCCCGCTTTGGGCGAACGAAAGCCCCTTCTGACCCTCGGCCAGAAGTCCAGGGGTGACCAACTTTTCAGCTTGCCCGTCCTTGGTTCCCACGACCAGCACGTACTTGCCGTCGAGCAAGGGGTATTTGGCCTGGTCGTGCAGGTCGGCGGTGACCTTCAGGAATTCGGAGTTCATATACAGCAGCAGGCGTTGCCCGTTGGCGGAGGCGCCCTTAAGGACGGAGTCGAAATCGGCGAGGACCTCCACCGAACCCAGTTGTTTGCCCGTCGCATTTCGCACCGGGGCTACGCCCCGGATGTCGAAACCCGCCCTACCCAACTCGATGCCCATCACAGGTTTTCCCGTGCGGTTCACGTCGACGACCGTGGGCCTGAAGGACGAGATGTCGTCGGAGACGTCCAGGTTCATCCCGTTTCGGGTGACCTGCTTTTCACGCCACAGCCGGACCAGGCTTCGCCCGTTTGGCAGATGGAAATGGAGCTGGAACTTCCGTCCGCCCATGGTATCGCTGAACCCGGCCAGGTTGCCGGCCAGTATCTTTCGGATGCGCTCCCGGGCCCGCTGGGCCGCCGGGTCGTTTTCGTCGTTGATGTTGCCGGATAGGGCCTCCTCGTAGGCGTCGGTCACGTCAGGGACCTCCGAAAAAAGCGACGCCTCCTCCAGGGCCATGTGGGAAACGCTTTCGAGGGAGCTTTCCACTTCGCCGGCCTTGCCGGTCACGATCTGGCGCGCGAATTTCTCCTCGACTCCGTCAAGGGAGGCATGGAGCACCCACAGGCAGGCGCCGCCCAGGATGACGGTGGCCGCCACGAACGGCAGGAACATTTTGTTTCGGATTCCCACTGCATTCTCCTTTACCTTCGAGGCCACATCGCGCTGCTTCTCCTTCAAGCATACACGATTTTTGGCACTAACGGAAAGATGGAAGTTCACCATCCTTTTGACGCCAAATCCTGGGACAAAGGCCGGGGCGTCAGGGTATGAAGCGTACTGTACGGCGCGGGCGGACCCAGTCCGTCCGGCTGTCCCCCGCCCGAAGGAACTCGACAAGGTCTTCCAGGTGGACCAGGCGCTGTACATATCCAAGAACAACGGACGCAACCGCGTGGAGAGCGCCTGATGGCCAGCCGGGACAAGAAACGTCGGGGAGGCGGAGGCGAGGTCGCCATCGACCGCAACTCAGTGGTGAGATTGTTCAAGGAACGGGGCAAGCCCCTTTCCCTGAAGGACGTGCTCGGCGGCCTCAAGGCACACAAACTCCACAAGGCCCAGGTCATGCATATCCTGGACTCCCTGGTCGAGGCCGGGCGGCTCATCAGGATCAAGGAAGCCTGGGGGCTGGCGGAGAGCATGAACCTGGTCGCAGGCAAGCTCGAGATCCAGCGCTCCGGGGTGGGCTTCGTCATCTGCGACGACAAGAGGCGCAAAGACATTTTCGTGAATCCCCGCGATCTCGGCGACGCCTGGCATGGCGACCGCGTGGCCGTGGCCATCACCCGCCAGCATGGGGACAAGGCAGAGGGCCGCGTGGCCCGTATCCTGGAGCGCACGTCCCAGACCCTGCCCTGCCGGGTGGAGCGCCGCCTGAGACAAGGGATGTACCTGTGCCGGCCCACCGACCCGCGCCACAGGCAGGCCTTCATCCTGGAGATCGCCCCCGGCGACGAGCTGCCGGACCTGGGGGACGTGCTCACCCTGGCTGCCGGGGACAAGCTCGACCACGACCTCTACGCAGCCGAAATCGTCGAGTACCTGGGCAGCGAAAACGATGTGGCCGTACAAGAACGCATGGTGAAGCTCAACCACGGCGTCCCCGGGCCGTTCCCCGTTGAGTGCCTGGCCCAGGCCGGCGCGCTGCCTCCGGCACCTGGCGAGGGCGACATCGCCGCGCGCACGGACCTGCGCGCTCTGGGATTCGTGACCATCGACGGGGCCAAGGCCCGCGATTTCGACGACGCCATACTGGTGCATGAGGACGGGCGGGGATTCAGGCTGTGGGTGGCCATCGCCGATGTGTCCCACTACGTGCCTGAGGGTTCCCCCCTGGACCGGGAAGCCATCGAACGCGGCAACTCCTACTACTTCCCGCAATCGGTCGAGCCCATGTTCCCGGAGGCCCTGTCCAACGGATTGTGCAGTCTGAACCCCGGGGTGCCTCGCCTGGCCATGGTGGTCGAAACCGCCTTCTCCGCCCAAGGGACGCCGGGCGAAAGCCGCTACTACCCGGCCGTGATCGAGAGCAAGGCCCGCCTGACCTACTCCCAGGTTAATCGGGCCCTCATGCTGGCCGATCCGACAGAGCGGGCTGTCATTGCCCCCGTGCTGCCCATGCTGGAGACCGCCGAAAAGCTGGCCCGGGCCATCAATGCTCGCCGGCTGGAACGCGGCAGCCTCAACTTCGATCTGCCCGAGCCCGAAGTGCTCTTCAACCTCCAGGGCGAGGCCGTGGACATCCGCCCCCGAGTACGCCACTTCGGCCATCAGCTCATCGAGGAGTTCATGGTCGCGGCCAACGAGGCCGTGGCCCGCCTGTTGACCGAACACGGCGCCCCTACGCCCTACCGGGTCCATCCCGAGCCGGACCCGGACAAGCTGGAGACCCTGTTCAACGTGCTCAAGCGCACGGATATCGGCCTGTCGCTTCCGGACAAGCCCACGCCCAGAGGGCTCCAGGAAATCTTGGAGCGAGCCCAGGGCACGGACATGGAATTTCTGACCAGCCGACTCATGCTGCGTTCCATGATGCAGGCCAAGTACCACACCCACAACCTCGGCCACTACGGCCTGGCCTCGGAGTGCTACTGCCACTTCACCTCCCCCATCCGCCGCTACGCCGACCTTATGGTTCACCGGAGCCTCAAGGCGGTCCTCACCGGGACCCCCCCCCCGGTCGGCGTTAAAAAGATGCAGGGCATTTGCGACCACATCAGCCAGCGCGAGCGAGTGGCCATGGAGGCCGAGCGCGAGATCCTCAAACGCATGACCGTGCTCTTCATGCAGGACAAGGTGGGCCAGGTCTTCGAGGGAGTCATCTCGTCGCTTGCGGACTTCGGCTTCTGGGTGGAACTGACCGAGGTGATCGCCGAGGGCATGGTGCGCCTGTCCACGCTCACCGACGACTACTACGCTTTTTTCCCCGAACGCCAGGAATTGCTCGGCCAGAGGACCGGCCGACGTTTCCGACTGGGCCAGTCCGTGCGGGTGGAGCTGACCGACGTGCACCTGGGCAGGCTGGAGGTGAATCTCAAGCTGGCTGGCGAAGAAGAAGGTCGGGCGGGCGAAGGGGTCGCGATGCCTGCCGGCGGGAGGACCGGCGCAAGAGGGGGCGAAAGAGCTGGACTGCCGCGCCATCAGTTCGTGAAGACGACCGGCAAGAGCGACGGGAAGCGGGGACGCCCAGGAAAGCGGGCCGGTAAGGGATCTGGAAAAGGGGCTGGGAAACGCTCCGGACGCTGAAGCGATCCGGGATCCCCCTGCGGGCGGCGACGTTTTCGGCAGCCCCCCCTTTGACTGGGCGGCCCGACTTTACGCCGGAGGGACGTTTCTGCATATTTTTGTTGCGCTCTGGCGATTGATGCCCCAACATATTATCAAATAGTTACGATGCACGACGGGGCCCCCGTACGGGCCTCAGCGTCCCATGCCGCCCACGTCAACATCCAGGGGAAAGCGCGTGAAGGCTACCGCACCCAGGGAAGACGTCCCATCTCGGCAAGTCCCGGGCTTCCGGTTCATCACCGGCACTGAAGGCGACGGCGTATTCGATGAGCTGAGCCCGACTTTTCTCCTCGACAAACCGTCCTACGGAGACCTGGCTTGGCTGGACCCGGAATTCAGCTGGAGTTCCGTGATCCATAGCGAAGACTGGCCCGATTTCATGCACGCCGTCCGGCAAAGTCTGCGCGACGGCAAGGACTTCTCCGTCGCCTGCCGCCTCTTCCACCAGGACCGCGCCCCCGTCCTGGCCACAGTTTCCGGCAAACCCATCCCCGATCGGGACGGAAAGCCTTGCCTGGTCGAAGGGGTCATTTCCCTTGGGCACGAGGTTCCCCTGTGCACCAACTGCCGGGAAGCCATCATCCAGGGGGAGAAGAAGGCCAGGGAATTCAGCAGGAACATTCTGTCCGTGATGAGCCACGACATCCGCTCCCCGATCATCGGGGTGATCGGCACGTTGCAACTCCTGCGCAAATCGGGCCTCAACGAGAAACAGTCGGAATTCGTCACGGCGGCCTCCGAATCCTGCGAACGCATTCTGGAATTGGCCAAGAACCTGCTCGACCTCGCTCGGGTCGATTCGGGACAGGATGCCCTGAATCTCCATGAGGTGAACCTCCCGCTCGTGGTGAACTCCGTGGCGGACGTGCACCTGGGCCAAGCCGAGCGCCGGGGTATCTTACTGAACCTGGAGGTCGGTCCGGATTTTCCCGAGACCGTCTGGTGTGATGAAATCAAGTTCCGACAGATTCTGGACAACCTGATTTCCAACGCCATCAAGTTCACTCCCGAAGGATCGGTGGACATATCCCTAACCCATGCGCCAGCCCCTGACGGGAAGACCATCATCATCCTGACGGTCACGGACACGGGTCTCGGGTTCGACATCAGCCAAGCCAGGCTCATGTTCGACCAGTTCGCCCAGATCTGCCACAACTGGGAGCTCCGTCGCATGGGTGCCGGGCTTGGCCTCTCCATCGTCAAGAGCCTGGTGCGCCTCTTCGGCGGGTCTCTCTGCGCCGACTCGGAACCGGACCTGGGCACGACCTTTCACGTCGGCTTTCCAGCCCGGGCAGTGACGAAAGATTTGATCCCGCAGGGCTGACTGAACGCGCAGTTCCTCTTCGATTTTTCATTGCAGCCGGGGCTGCAAAACGTAGCGACCATCCGGACCGACGGGGGCGAACCGGTCCACAACGGCTTTGCACCCCGACTCCAGACCAGATCCCACGCAGCAAGGTGCGGAAACGAAAAGGCCCGGGGGAACCATGTTCCTCCGGGCCTTGGTAGCGCGTGGCGGGGGTGTGCCCCGGGTCATTCCTTGTCGGGCGCGTTGAGAATGAGCTGCTTGCCGCTGCCCGGATCGAACTGGTAGCGGGCGGTCTTGACCCAGTAGAACTTGCCTTCCATGTTCTTGATGGTCCAGAAGTCGAAGTCGTAGTTTTCGCGGCGGTCACCGTTCTCGTTCAAGGCCAGCCAACCGCTGGCGCCGAAGAAGTGCTCGGCGCAGACCGGGAGGGCTTTCCTGAGCGCCGTCGGATCGTCTCCCGAGGTCATGGCCGTCATGGTGGCCAGCCAAACCACGTCGTAGGCCACCACGGCCTGGGTATCCACGAAGGCGTGGATGCGGTCCTCGATGCGCTTCTCCAGTTCCGAATACATGGCGGTGCCGGATTCCCCGTAGCGGGCGAAGGCCATGCGCACCTGGGCCGCATACTTGGCCACTTCAGGGTCCTGGGTGATGGAGCCGCGCAGGGCGGAATCGTCGCAGCCGTACCATTTGGCGTCGGACAGTCCGGCGATCTTGGCCGCCTCGCGAAGGATGCCGGCGGTCTGGTTGCCTCGGGCGGCCACGAAGATGGCCAGCTTCTTCTTATCCTTGACGTTCTTGTCGATCTGGGACTTGAGATCGGCCACGAAGGATCCGAACTGATCCGCCTCGGGGCGAAAACGAGTGCCCGCGATGACCTGCCCGCCGAGGTTCGTGAATTGGCCTTTGACGTGGGTGACCAGTTCATCGCCATACATGTCCCCGCCCCAGATGGTGATGAGTTGGGTGCACCCTTCCTGGTTGGCCAGCACGGCCAGGGCTTCGGCCTGGTAGGCGTCGGAGGGGGCGAAACGGAAGAGGCTGCGCCCGGGCTTAGCCAGGTAAGGACCAGCGCTGCCCTGGGAGAGCAGGATAATGCCGTTTTTGTTGGCGAAATCCAGAACGCCGTCCACTTCGTTATCGCTGTACGGTCCGAGAACCAGACGCACCCCGGACACGGCCAGGGCCTTAAGCCGCTCCAGGGCGGTGGCCCCATTGGAGGCGGTGTCCTCGATCTGCACGGACACGCGCTCGGAAGATCCGCTCTCGGTCAAGTAGGCGTTGATGTCGGAAACGGCCAAGTCCACAGCCACCTTGGACATCTGACCCTGCGGCGCCAGGGAGCCGGTCAGGGGCAGCAGGGCGCCGAGAGTCAATTCGCCGCCTGGCATCCTTGACTTGGCCTGTACGGGCGGAGTCTTCTGGGGCCGCATGTGACCGGGAGCCTGGGCCGTGGTCGCTGCGGGAGCCTCCTTGAGGGAAACGGGCGTCTGGGCCGGACCGGCAGCCGGGGTTTCAGGAACGTATGCGGAAGCTGGGGCGGGTGCCTGGGTTGGACCGGCAGCCGGGATTTCGGGAGCCGGGGAGGAAGCCTTAGCCGCTTTGGCCTCCTTGGCCGCTTCCCTGGCCGCAGCCCTGGCTGCGGCTCTAGCTGCCGCCTTGGAAACCGGAGCCGGCGTCGTTGCCGGAGACTCGGGAGACAGGGTACCGCCAACTGGGGTGGGACCAGTGGTTTCCGGCGAGACCGGGCCAAGTGTCGAGCCAGAGCTCGGAGCGGTGGCCGGTGACA